>UMHQ01058091.1_pt1 | contig 199403 bp, 166 predicted proteins | sample 1965531 | NCBI WGS metagenome assembly UMHQ01 (sample SAMEA4836098, study PRJEB28245) | human gut metagenome | biome: gut microbiome; material: fecal sample | place: Denmark | collected 2008 | reverse complement strand
GTCTTTGCACTGTTGTATACTATGTTACTACACTGCACACATTGGGCGCCCGCCTTAATGATAGAATTTGTTTAAACATATATTTTTTTATGTGATGAAAAATGTGTATTCAAATTTGTACGCAATGCGTGCAATTGTGTGCATTGCACACGAGCGGGTGAACACGGTTCGCCGCTACAAAATAGCAGTAACTTTGTGATATTTATATAGTTTATTTCTATCACAATGTTTGTGTCTTTACTTGCGGGCGGCCAATGACCGCCCCTACGGGATTGTGCGAACAATTACAATGCTACGCTCGACCATAATTTTCCATTTTCCATTTTCAATTTTCAATTTTATGCGCGCTCGGGCATGATATGTATTTTGATATTACAAACTGTCTGCACGAATTGGGAACGGCGGCTCGCCGTAAAAATATATGGAAATCTCGGCTGAAATTTGATATAATGAACACATAAAAATATATAATCCTTTGAGGGGGACTGTATTATGTCGAGAAATCCTATGCAAAAACAGAAGCTTTTGTATCTGCGAAAAATTCTTCTTGAAAAGACCGATGAAAATCACGGGCTGACTTCAAGCGAAATTCTGGCAGAGCTTGCGTTGTACGGAATTACTGCGGAGCGAAAAAGTCTTTACGATGATTTGCAGGTGCTTGAAAAATTCGGAATGGACATCTGCAAGAGCAAATCATCAACCGTTAAATATTATGTTGCAAGCAGAGAATTTGAACTGCCCGAGTTGAAGCTTCTTGTTGACGCAATTCAAAGCTCAAAATTCATTACCGAAAAAAAGAGCATTTCCCTCATTCATAAGCTTGAAGGGCTTGCAAGTGTTCACGACGGCAAGGAGCTGCAACGGCAGGTTTTTGTCGCAAACAGAGCCAAAACAATGAATGAACGAATTTATTATTCGGTTGACAAAATTCAGAATGCAATAGCACTCAACCGCAAAATCTCGTTCAAATACTACCGTTGGGAACTCGATTTTTCGGGAACGGAGCGAATTGTCAAGCGTGAAAAAATCAGGAACGGCGGATACACGGCATCACCGTGGGCGCTGTGCTGGGATGATGAGAATTACTATCTCATTGCCTATGACACCTGTGCCGACAGTATAAAGCATTACCGTGTTGACAAAATGGACGATATCGAGGTGCTTGACGATGAGCGTGACGGGGGAAAGACCTTTGAAAAATTTGATCCTGCAGATTATTCAAAGGGCGTTTTCTCAATGTTTGGCGGTGAAAAAGCTACGGTTAAGCTGTCGGTTGACAATGACTGCATAGGTGTTATTGTTGACAGGTTCGGCAGGGATATTTTTGTTACAAAGGAAAGCGACACAACATTCGGTGTATCGGTTGATATTATGACAAGCAAACAGTTCTACGCTTGGGTATTCGGTCTTGGCGGAAAGGTCAGAATTATATCACCGCAAAATGTTGTTGATGAATTTAAAAAGCAGCTTGAAAATGTAAACGATTCATTTTAATTGCTGTATGATTGGCAATATTTCATATTAAAATCGTTAAATAATAATGTCTGATTCGGAAACAATCATAACAATTATCAGTAGAAAAATTGATACATTATTGCGTAGAATAAAAAATCAATTAACATACAGCAGACAGCGGAATATTTAAAATTTGCACTAATTGCAGTTTATACATTTATTTTTTGCACATTTGTCGTAATTATTGACTTTATTGTGCATAAAGTCTATTATATTGTTGCAGTGATTATTTGTGTTGTTTTTAGACACAAAATGTTTGAAAACATAATTTTTTAGAATCGGGGTTATTATTATGAATTTTGATTTCTTGCGTTCGGCAACCGCATCCAGTTCAGCTTACAGAGTAGTCTGCGGTGAAATGATTATTGACAGCAATATGTGGAATGTTCACAACGAGGTTCTTGTGGCTGTTGTAAGGGACGGCTATATGACCGTTGAAATGGGTGCTGACACTTATTCGCTCTCAACAGGCGACATTTACTTTATTTCACCTAATCAGAGATACAAAATTAATAATACAGGCAACGCAAGAGTTGACGTTATTCTTCTTAACCTTTCAAATCCTGCATCGCTCACTCAGGAGTTTATTCCGCAGAGTTTGATCAGAGGTCTTGTAACAGGCAACTGCACTCACTTTGCAAAGGTTACGAGAGGCGACTACCGTTATAACAATCTTATTGACGATATGAACACGGTTATTTCTGCCGAGAACGAAAAGCACGAGTTCTTCCAGATTCTTGTTCACGGCAAAATGTACGACATTTTCTATATTCTTTTCTCATCGGGTCTTGTTAAGATTTGTGATGTTGAGGCTCAGGGCAAAAAGTACCGTGCTCTCCGCAGAATTACGGAATATATCAACAACAACTTCTGCGACAGCATTACTCTTGATACAATAGCTCAGACAACAGGTCTCAGCCGTTACTATGTGTCGCATCTCTTTAAGGAGCTTATGAATACAACATTTGTAAACTACCTTAACGAGCTCAGACTGACAAGAGCCGCAATGCTTCTTACCACAACGGACACTCCCGTTATCGAAATTGCAGGTATGTCGGGCTTCAACAACATTTCAAACTTTAACAGAGCATTCAAAATGTACTACGAAACAACACCTTCAAAGTACAGAAGATCCGAGAAACAGTCATTTTAAATAAGTATTTTCAAAATAAAAAGCCGGTGCATATGCGTCGGCTTTTGTTTATGGTAATAATTTGTCCGCTTAGGTAATATTGTTTAAAAAAGGCAGTTCATTTTTGTAGAATGCTTAAATTGAAAAGAAAAGCATACCGTGGTATAATTATTATGTGTGTGACAGCGTGTTTTTTGTGCGTCATTTGTGTGTAGAAGTATTAAACGGCGGTGAAACGATGAAGTTTTTCAATAAAAATATAAACAAGGTTTTGTCGGTTGTGCTTGTTGTAGTATCCGTTTTGGTAGTTTTGCAGTTCGTCTGCTCAAACGGTACTCTCAATGCCGGAGAAACCCCGACAGAATCGGCAATGGCAAGGGTAAATCCGAATATTCGGAAGATTGTTCCGACAACAACTGTTTCCGCAACAACCGTACCCGTTGAAACAACAACGGCAAAGCCTAAAGCAACCAAGGCAACAACTCAGCCTCAGACAAAAGCCACAAAGGCAACAAAAGCGACAACTCAGCCCGTGACAACAACACAGGCAACCGTTCCGTTTGCTACGGCAATTCCGCCGAAAGAGCCTGTTGATTACCAATCTCAATGGGACGCAGGTTATCTTGTGGCAATTGACAATCCGGACAAAACCTATGAATGCTCCAAGGTAATGCTTACCGATGAGGACAGGGATCTTCTTGAAAGACTTTGCATGGGCGAATTCGGTTCGGGCGGTTTTATAGGAGCGGCACTCATTGCTCAGTCGGTAAAAGATGCAATGTGCTTTGACGGTTATCCGACAGTTGCCTCGGTTATCGAGAACTGCCATTATACCGGCAGTACCAAAATCGGTACAAATCAGGAATGTATTCAGGCGGTAAGCTATATCTTTGACGAAAACAAGGATGCCGTTCAGCACCGCATTATGTATATGTATAATCCCGATATGGTTCAGAGCGCTTTCCACGAAAGTCAGAACTATATCCTGACATATCAGACTGTCAGATTTTTTGACAGGTGGGGGTATTGACGAAAATCTTTGATTTTCGTCAGCTAAATTCACGCAAGCGTGAGCTAAATTTGCTATGCAAGCTAAATTATCCTACGGATAGCTAAATTGTCCTGACGGACAGCGCAAGCCCTGACGGGCAGGTAAAAGTTAATAGTGAAAAGTTACGGTTGGGAAGATACATTGCAAAATGCAAAGCTGTATTTCCCGACCGTTTATTTTATCATAAAACTGTATACTATGTCTTTGCACTGTTGTATACTATGTTACTACACTGCACATATTATCCGCCCGCACGGCGAGCCGCCGTTCCCAATTCGTGTAGATAGTTTGTGCAATGCCAAAACATATTATACCCGAGCGTAGTATTGTAGTTGTTCGCCCGTTCGTGTGCAATGCACACGATTGCACGCAATGCGTTCAAAATTGAATCCATAATTTGTGTTATTACCTATCAGTGTCCGATGAACGCCCGTACTGCAATCAAAACTTAACAACCTCTTTTTCTTCGATTTTGTCTGTCGGTTCGGTTTTTTCTTCGGAATATTTATCCTTGAAACCGTCAATTACTTCGCATATGATTTTTGTTGATGTCATAAACATTACTCTGACTTTGAATTTTTTCTTGACATACTTATTGACTGCACCGGCGCCCATTGTGCCGTTGGCTTTGGTGTACGGCGAATTTGCGATATAGCCGACCGTGCCGATGTTTTTCATCGTGACCTTAATTGCCTCGCTGTCATATGGGTTGTTGTGTTCCTTTTTGCATGTCAGCTTTTTGCCGATGCTGAACGGATTGAAACCGTAGTAATATTTTATTCCCGTGATTGTAACATAAACCTTTTTCATAATAATTCCCTCCTTTGATTTTGTGGATTATCGTCTGCGGCGATTTCTGCGGTGGGCGGGTTTCTTTTTTATCCCCATAATCGTCTTTACAGAGCCCGACACAGCGTATGCCGTGAAGATGTAGACACAGAAATTCAGCATTGTTATTCCTCCTCGTTTTCATTTGCCTTCCTTACTGTATCTATATTTTATCAAAAGAGGTGTCCGATAAAACGGACTTTGGTAATGACCGCAAGCGGTCATTACAGTGGAATTCGCCGTTGACGAGTGAAATCTGACTTTGTCAGGTGAAATCGTCCTGTCGGACGGTGAAATTGCCCTATTGGGCAGTGGTGGTCTTGAAGACAGTCTGCAAAATGATAAACAAAAGTTCCCGATTAATTTGATTCGCTATGCGAATCAATCTGTAGGATACAAAACAAAAATGCATCAGAGCCTTACCGGGCATCTGATGCATTTTGTTTATCTGACTATCTTCTCAAATTACGGGCGGTGGTACACCACCAACCTTAATTTTCCATTTTCAATTTTCAACTTTCAATTAAAAAATAACGCTCGGGCGATAATGTTTGAACTATCGCAAACTGTCTTCACGAACAGGGCGCAGCGACACGCTGCCGGCGACTCGCCGTTATTTAAGTGTTTTCATACATTGCTTGAATGTTTCGATTACATACCATGCTTCATCGTCTGTGAGAGTTGAGTTCATCGGGAGGGTGAGCTGGTTTTTGTGCATATTATACGCATTCGGATAATCGGTAATCTTGAAACCACGCTTGCTGTATGCCGAAAGCAACGGCAACGGCTTGAAGTGGACATTGCACATTACGCCGTGGTCAGCCATCATATTATAGAACTTGTTACGGTATTCTGCGTCTTTGCCGATAAATCTTACAAAGTAAAGGTGACCGCTGCTGCGGTGGTTTTCATCGCAGTGATTAAGCACCTGAACAGGCAAATCCTTAAATTCTTCGTTGTAAAGCTTTATAAGTTGATGTCTGCGCTCAAGCATTTGATCGTAGCGTTCAAGCTGAGCCACACCGATTGCGGCAAGCACATCGGTCATATTACACTTGTACTGAGTGTCAACAACATCATATTCCCACGATGCAACCTTGTTTTTTTGATATGCGTCCTTGGTCTGACCGTGAAGCGAGAGAAGCATATACTGCTTGTACATTTCTTCCTCGTCAATTCCGTCATGTGAACGGTGAACAGCCGCACCGCCCTCGGCGGTTGTCATATTCTTTACAGCGTGAAAGCTGAAGTTTGTGAAGTCGGCAATTTCACCGCACATTTTACCGTGCCATTGCGCACCGAATGCGTGAGCGCCGTCAGCCATAACAATAACTCTGCCGAACTTTTCCTGAAGCTCGTTGCGTGGATTGAAAACGCCTTTCTTTCTTTCAACAGCCTCAAAAATACGGTCATAGTCGCACACAACACCTGCAAGGTCAACAGGAATGATAACCTTTGTATTGTGGTTGATTGCCGCCTCCATTTTATCGTAGTCCATTTCAAAGCTTCCGCTTTTGCAGTCAACCATAACAGGCTTTGCGCCCACATGGTAGATGATTGATGCGGTTGCCGTGTAGGTGTATGCCGGAACGATAACCTCATCTCCCGGACCGATGCCGAGAATACGCAGAGTAAGTTCGGCACAAGAGGTCTGCGATGAAAGGCAGACAGCCTTTTCCGTGTGACATCTTTCTGCAATACGGCTTTCAAAAAGCTTTGTTTCGGGACCTGTTGTAATCCAGCCCGATTTCAGAACCTTTATAACTTCGTCAATTTCTGCCTGAGAAAGGTCAGGCGGCGAAAAGGGAATTTTTCTCATTTTTAATTTCTCCTCAGGTACAACCGTGCATTAACCACTGCCGTACACAAACTATAGACAAATCTGAAAATATTTACACTCCATTATACAACGCAAGTCATAAAAAGTAAAGTTCCAAAATACCCAAAATATACTCTGAAAATGCGGTTTTGTATGGTGTATGAGCCGTATTGCAGTTGATTTTCAGCTTTTTCCGCTTTCGGATGCTTTCTTTTGCAGATATTTCTTTTTTGTTGCAAGACCGCCTCTTATGTGCCTTTCGCTTTTGTTGGTGTCAAGAATTTCCCTCACCTGTCGGTAAAGTGCAGGGTTAAGTACCTTTAGCCGTTGGCTGACATCCTTATGCACGGTGCTTTTGCTCACACCGAACTTTTTTGCCGTACTTCTCACGGTTGCCTTGCTTTCGATTATGTATTCGCCGAGCATTGCCGCTCTTTCTTCTACGATACCTTTCACATACAGCCCTCCTGTCTGTCCTCCTTAGGGGGACATCTGTAATAGATTGTATGTGCAGACAGCGGATTGTATGACGGTATAGTTTGATGTATTTTATTGCGTTTTATTGTGTTTTATCTGTGATTATACCAAATTTTTGTATAAACAGACAAATTAGTGTTCATAACTTCGGCGTTTATGTGAATTGAATTGTTGTGTCTGTAAATGGTATAATTTAGTTGTAAAAGTCAGAGAAAATCAAAATTTTTTGTGTATTTTGCTTCTTTGGCTTGAGAGGAGAAATACATATGAAAAATATTAAAAAAACAGCGGGTAAATTATTTGCAATGATTCTCACGGTATCGGTTGCAGTATCCTGTGTGGTGTCAACGGGCATTTTTACAGCTTCGGCATACACAGCGCCGAAAGAGGGCAAAATTTTTTATAACAAAACAATGTACGACAAATATGGTAAGGCTGAGGGTATGGTTCTTGACAGCCTTAAAAATTTTGACGAGGAAATTGATATCAGCAGTCTTAATGTTCTAAGAAGCGATGTTGCGGAATTTTTTAAGGTGCTGACCTTGACTCATCCGGAGCTTTACTATGTGAATCAGGGATTTTCGTACTCCTACTATCCGTCAGAGGACACGATTACATCAATCTATCCCGAGTACACAATCAGCAAGAGCGAGTATGCAACACAGAAAAAGTCGCTTGATAAAGAAGTTGAGAGAATTCTTTCGCTTGTGGACGAGAATATGACCGATTCCGAAAAGGCACTCGTAATTCACGATGAGCTTGCCATTATGAGCGAGTACAGCACATCGGATTACAACAAGGCTGATATTTACAATTCGCTTGTTGAAAAAACTTCCGTATGTCAGGGCTATGCGCTTGCGTATTCCTACATTCTTTCGCTTGTCGGAATAGACTCCGAACTTGTTGATTCAAACTCAATGAACCATATGTGGAACAAGGTTCATATCGGCAACGCTTGGTATAATGTTGATGTTACATGGGATGATCCTATTAATGACCGACCGGGACACGCTCAGCATACATACTTCCTTTTGAGTGACAATGCCATTCAGAATCTTCCGTCAAAGCACTATGATTACACAATAAGCTACGGTGCAAATTCGACAAAATATGATAATTACGAAATCCATAATTTCGACACAAGGCTTTGCGAGGTTAACGGCGAATTTTACGGCTTTGTCAACAACAATTCTTCAGCTAACAAGGGTGCATTGTTAAAATACAAACTTGACAGCAATACATATGAGAAAAAGCTGAAATTGAACGAAAGATGGAGCGCAGGCGGTAATTCCTACTGGATAAATACATTTATGAGCCTTGAAAAATACAACGATACTCTGTATTTTAATACCTCCGACGCCGTGTATTCATACGATGTTGAAACAGGCAGACAGGCAGTTGCCGCATCCGATATCAGCGGTGTGTCGGCGTCATCCGGCAGGCTTTGCTACGGCATGGTTCTCAAGGGCGACGCAATGTATGTTGCCGTGTCGGATTCTCCGAACAACAAGGCAACTTTGCAGTATGTAAAAAGAGTTGACAAGGGCAACCTTGCAATCGGTATGACAAACTATGTTATGACTGCAAGCACCAATTCAGCCGAAAAGGCATATTACGGTGACGCAAACGGTGACGGCAAAATAAATATTGCCGATGCAACCGCAATTCAGAAAGCAATTGTGGGTATCGTCAATCAGAACGAGATAGAGCGTATAAACTCTGATGTAAACTTTGATTCCGATATCACCGTCATTGACGCAACCACAATTCAGAGGTACATTGTAGGACTTATATAACGGCAAGCCGTTGGCAAATTGAAAATGGAAAATGGAAAATTTAGGACTGCGGTGGTACACCGCAGTCCTTTTGAGAAGATAGTTAGATTAGGAAATTGCACCAATGCCCGATATGGCATTGATGCAATTTTTGCTTTATTTATATAATTTTAATTTGTACAAATCTTTGCGTGGCTATCTACAGGCGTATAATATCCGCTCATACAAATTTGCAACAACTTCCATATATACAAAAACGGTCGGGCGACAATGTTTTTCACTCTTGCAAATTGTCTTCCCGACCATAATTTTCCATTTTACATTTTTAATTTTCAATTTTATGCCCGAACCGTACACCGTTACTGTTCAATATCGCTATTGATTTACCCATGCAATTATGCTATAATTCTAAGGATATAGTGTATTAACGGAGGCTTTGGAATGCTGGATTCATATGTTGAAATTGACCTTGACAAAATCGGTGCAAATGCCCGTGCGATAACACAAAAATACAGCGACTACAAATATTTTATTGCCGTTCTCAAGGGTGACGGTTACGGTCACGGTATGGAAGTGGCAAATGAAATGTACAAAAACGGCATTAACTATTTTGCCGTGTCCTCTCTTGAGGAGGCTCAAAGCTTTCGTAAGGTCAACAAGGACGCTCCGCTTTTGTGCCTGCATCCGGTTCATCTTTCGAGAATTGAGGAGGCAGAGCGGCTTAATCTCACCATTGCCGTGAATGAGCTTGACTACCTCAAAAGGTTGCTTGATTTGAACATTGACTGCAATTTCAAGGTTCATCTCCAGATTGATACAGGCTTTAACCGCCTCGGCTTCAAGGATAAGAACGAGGTTAAAACTGCCGTTGATATGATTAACGGTTCAAATTTTGTTCTTGAGGGAATTTATCAGCATTTTGCAACAGCCGGAATTTTTGATCCCCATTGGGACGAGCAGGTCAGAAACTTCAAGGAGCTTACATCGCTTATTGATTTGAAGAAAATCCCGATTGTCCATATGGGCAGTTCCGTTTCAATGCTCACCCACCCGAAACAGCCTTTTACAACAGGCGTGAGAATGGGCATTGCAATCTACGGCTACAATGTTGCCCCCGATTCTCTTTCAAATTCGCCAAAGGACAAACTTCGCAAAATGCGAAACAATTACTTCATTAAGAAGTACAACATCAGCGAAACATATTTTGATGTAAAGATAGATTTACAGCCGGCTATGAAGATGAAAACCCGTATTCTTCAGCTTAAAAAGGTGAACAAGGGCGAGTGGTTCGGCTACAATGCGTCATATACGGCAGATGAGGATATTATTCTTGCAATTCTTCCTGTCGGCTACAACAACGGCATCGGTCACGCAAATCACGGCAGAAGGGTTGTTATCAACGGCAAAAAATATCCTGTTGTCGGTGAGATGTGTATGAATATGACGGCTGTTAAGGTTGATTCATCGGTAAAAATTGATGACGAGGTAACACTCCTCGGTGACGGCATAACAGTTGGAATGTTCGGCAGAAGTTCGGGTATGGGCAATGCCGAGGCGCTTGTGAATATAGGCAAGAACAATCCGAGATTTTATGTAAAAGACGGTAAGGTTGTAAAGGAGAAGTAAGATGGCAGTTTCGGTACACAAATGGCTTTTGAATAAATTCAGAGATATTAACCACAGCAGAATGGATAAGCACATTGACATTATCGCCAAGAACAGCGGTAAGTCAAAGGCTTATATCAAGTTCGACATAATCCGCAACTTTCTCATCAGAGGCACAGGCTACACGGACTATTTCCGTTGCGATTTTATCAACCTTTCGGCTAAAGAGAAAAAAACCTTTGTAACTGCAAAGACTTTCTACAAAATTCTTGAATATCTCAACGATGAGGAATATATCGTTCTTCTTCGTGACAAGCTTGTTTTTGACGAGCTTTTCAAAAAGTATCTCAAAAGAGATTTCATCAACCTTCGCACAGGCAGTAAGGAAGATTTCAGGAAGTTCCTTGACGGCAGAGAAACCGTTTTTGCAAAAGATCCGACAGGCGAGGGCGGTCACGGCATTTCAAAAATCACCGTTGCCGATGTAAAGGACAGCAACAAGCTTTATGATGAACTCAAGGCAAACGGTCAGCTTCTTGTTGAGGAAGCAATCGTTCAGAGCGATGACCTCAACGAAATCAATCCGTGCGTTGTAAATTCATGGCGAGTTGTTACGCTCTATAAGGACGGCAAGGCACATATAATAAATAACGCTCTCCGTATCAATCAGGACGAGTCAAATGTTATCGGATGTACAAATGACCTCTACCTCAGCCTTGATGCAGACGGCAGAATCGACAGTAATGTAATTGACGACTACGGCAATGTTTATGACAAACACCCGATGACAGGCAAAAAGTTCTCCGAGGTTAAGATTGCAGGCGTTCGAGAGGCTCTTGACATGGTTGTTGAGGCAGCGGAAAAGATTCCGCAGGTGAGATATATCGGTTGGGATATCGCCTTTTCAAAGAACGGTCCCGTTATGGTTGAGGGCAACGAGTACCCGGGCTACGGACTTTTGCAGTTCTATAAACTAAAAGGCAAACGCACAGGCCACCTGAAAGAAATCGCCGATGTCCTCGGTGACGAGATGAATAACATTAAGCTTTGATTAAGAAAACAGCTCAATTTGGAGGAACAACAATGAAACGAAAAAAATTCAGATTGGGTGAACTGTTTTGTGGTCCTGGTGGAATTGCATGTGGTGCGATTCACGCAAAAAGTGATAATAAAACTTACTCAATTGAACATGTATGGGCTAATGATTTCGATCTGGATACTTGCGAAACCTATCGTAAAAACATTTGCCCTGATTCTCCTGACACGGTGTATTGCTGTGATGTAAGAGAATTAGATATAAACAAGTTGCCTTCTATTGATGCTTTTTGCTACGGATTCCCTTGTAATAGCTTTTCTAATGTAGGGGAACATAAGGGCTTTGATAACGAAAAATACGGTCAATTGTATTGGTATGGTATAGAAGTGTTAAAGATACACAGACCAAAGTGGTTTGTAGCTGAAAATGTATCAGGTATTCGTTCGGCAGGTTCGGGTGATTTTAAAGTGATTTTAAATGACATGCGTGCCGCCGGATATAAATTGAATGTGCATCTTTACAAAGCAGAACAATATGGTGTGCCTCAGAGAAGGCACAGGGTAATTATTGTTGGAATACGCAATGATATATCAATAAAATACCATGTTCCTGATCCGTCTGCATATGCAGGTTGTGATATTTCATCCAAAACAGCACTTGCTAACATTCCTGCTAATGCTACTAACAATGAAGTTCGTAATTTATCGAAAAAAGTAGTTGAAAGACTTTCTTTGATAAAGCCCGGTGAAAATGTTTGGCAGGCTGAGAAACGGTTAGGTGATGCGTTCCCTGATGAATTGAAAATTCATACGAAAACTAAGATTAGCCAGATTTACAGAAAATTGCATCCGGATAAACCAGCATATACTGTGACAGCCTCAGGTGGAGGTGGAACATTTATGTATCATTGGACAGACAGAGAATTGACAAACAGAGAAAGAGCAAGAATACAGACATTTCCCGATGATTATGAATTCGTTGGTAGTTATAGTAGTGTGAGAAAACAGATTGGCATGGCTGTTCCCTGTAAGTTGTCTGAGATAGTTATAACTGCCATATTAAACTGCTTTTCAGGAATAAAATACCCATATGTTGAGGCAAATATGGAGGAAGATTTATGATAAATCAGAAACTATTCACATCAAATTTTGACGACCCAGTTTTATATGCACCGGCAAATCTGAAATCTGATAATCCATGTTCTTCTCTGAAAATAATAACAGCTTTTACAGATTGCGACAGAATTTCAACGCATATGATTCATCTATCAGATGGAATGAAGAATAAACAATTAGTGAAAGGGTTATCAGTAGAAATACTTCTGGGCATGACAAAGTACAGCTTGTCAAAAAAGAAACATGAAGATATTTGCCGTATTTTAGGATTTATTAATGAATCGAAAGATATGCCAAAAGTGTCATGTCGATATATATGTAAAGGTGCTGAAGTACACTCCAAAATGTATATTTGGTCTCAATTGAATGGATGTTCTAAAGAAATTCCAAGATTAGCTTTTTGTGGCTCTTTGAATTATACGATGAATGCTTTCTATAAGCGAAGGGAATCGGTAAGTGTTTGTGATTCTTTACAGGCGTATAAGTATTACAGAGAACTTTTGCCTGACACAATAGATTGCTTTGATCCAAATGTTTCTCAGCAAATTAAAAATGTCAACAACAAAAAAGCGGATACTTACGAAGAAGTGGACTTTTCAGATGATGAATACGCAGTTTACGATTCGATGATACCAATTGATACTTTAAATGTATCGTTGCTTGTCGCAAGTGGAAAGGATACCGGATATGGTTCCGGAATTAATTGGGGAATAAGAAGAAACGGAACTAAAAGAGATAAAAATCAATCCTATATACCATATAATAACAATGATAAAAAAGAAGGTTTCTTTCCTGACAGAATTAATCCTAACGATAAAAATTGCCCTATGTTCAAGGTAATAACAAAGGATTTTGGTTCTTTTCATATGAGAATGGCACAACAAGGAAATAAAGCGCTTCATAGTGTTGAAAGTAATGCAATACTTGGTGAATGGATTCGTAAAAAAATCGGCACACCGTCTGGTGGATTTGTTACAAAACAGATGTTGGAGCATTATGGCAAAACATATGTAACATTTAGAAAGTATAAAGACGGTGTCTATCTTTTGGATTTTTAAGTAGTATTGTTATCCGAAATATTAAAAACGCAAGAGGGTATCAACATCCTCTTGCGTTTTTATTAATGGGTAAACCCATTAATAAAAATAAGCACTAACCATTATGGTTAGTGCTTATTGGATGGTTGCGGGAGCCGGATTTGAACCGACGACCTTCGGGTTATGAGCCCGACGAGCTACCGAGCTGCTCTATCCCGCGATATACAACTCTGCTGTTTTTTACAGCTTTATTATTATAGCATTATGTAAAGGTTGTGTCAATAGCTTTTTGCATATTTTTTTATTTTATGCTTTGCCCGGCTTTTTGACTGAATTTATTTACATTTTAATCTTAGTTTTTTAAGGGTATGTACACAATTGTATGGCGAAACAGATGCAAATAAAAGATTTAAATGCCTGTTGAAACAAAAGTGAGATTGTGCAAAATAATGATTTATATGTGTTCAGCTTATATGTGTTTAGCACGGTGAATTTGATATATTGATTGCAGATTGCTTTTGTGGTACAATTACCGTGTGAATTTGCGGAATTTTTAAATTGCGACAAATACAGATGAGAGGGAATTATGGGAAAGAACAAAACACGCAGTAAATCTGCACTTAAACAAAACAGTGTCACAGCTGAAAACAAAAGGCTCGGCGATGACGGAAACATTAATTTTACTTTTAAAATTTTGTCGGCAATCGGCATTATTATCATAGTTTCGGGGCATTGCTACAACGGCGGTGTGTCGCTGATGTACGATTGGTTCCCGAAGTATTCGTACAATCTTGCCTTGTTCGTTTTCATTTCGGGCTATTTTTACAAGGAAAAACACGAGGAACATATTTTCAAATATATATGGGGACGGACAAAACGCTTGTTGATTCCTGCGTATCTATGGAATATTGTTTACGGAATAATCGCATTCGCACTTACTCAGGTCGGCTATACGATTGCTCAGGGCAAATTTGATCTGTACAACCTTTTTGTTATGCCGTTTATTGACGGCGAAAGTTTTGCCTACAACCTCGGTTCGTGGTTTGTGTATCCGCTGTTCTGTGTTTATGTTTTTAACATACTGTTTCGCAAACTGCTCAAAAAGGTTCACAGGGGCAACGAGTATGTCATTCTTGCCGTGTATCTTGCAATCGGAATTTTCGGTGTGCAATACTGCATTTGGAATCCTGCCCCAAAGGGTGCGTTGCTGTTGTTGTTCAGGTCAATGTTTTTTCTGCCGTGTTTTGAGTTTGGCAGATTTTATCACGAAAAGCTTGAAAAACACGATAATCTCAACAGCGTTGCATATTTTACAATCGTTCTCGGAGTTCAGCTTCTTCTCCTCACATTCTGTGAAAATCTTGAATACACTCCATCAAAGTGCGTGAAGTTTGACAACGGCTACGTCATTCCTTATGTAACCGCAATCACGGGCATTGCGTTCTGGCTGAGGGTTGCAAAGCTGATTACTCCGATTATCAAGAACAAAAAGCTTGTCAGAATGATTTCTGACAATACCTACAGCATTATGATTCACCACATTTTTGCCTTTATGATTGTAAAATGGGCGTTCTGGGGATTGAGCGTAATTACACCGCTGTTCAAAGATTTCGATATTTTAAAACTCAAGTCAACAATCTGGTACATTTATCGTCCGAACGGCTTAAATTTTTACTGCATAATCTACCTTGCCGCAGGAATATTCATTCCGATTCTTATAGGAACGGTTACGCACAGGATATTTGAATTTATGAAAGAGCATACCTTGAAGAGTATGCAAAAAAGCAGTCGGACAAGTAAAGTAAACAAAATTGAAAAAGTCATAAAATAATGCTTTTTTTACAGGCTTTAAAATGAATAAAAAATAAGCTGTATGTGCATTGTTACAAAATAACACGGCTTATATTGTGCAATATTTGCCTTTAAAGCTGTGCGAATGAACAACTTGCACTAAAAGGTAAAATAATATTTATTCATTTCGCCGTAGCAAAAAACATTAATTTGTGTTACAATATTTCATTATAGTATTTAGCGGAGCAGATATGCCGATATACAGAATAGCTGATTTGAATGTTGAAGTTAATCCAAAATTTAAAATATGCAGGAAACGGCTTGAAAGCTATGCCGTTAAGTCGAATGAATCGGGAAAGACCGACATTGCAATATCGGTTTCGGATGACGAAATCCGTGAGCGTCTCAGGCTTTCCGACAACCTCAGCGAACAAGGTGCGGAGGATGTTTTGATACTCTCAAAATTCTGCAACGCCGTGCTTGACGGATTTGACGGATTCTTTTTTCATTCGTCCTGTCTTGAGCTTGACGGCGAGGGCTATGTTTTTTCGGCAGTCAGCGGAACGGGCAAGTCTACCCACACGGCTCTGTGGCGAAGACATTTTGGCAACAGGGTGACGATGATTAACGATGACAAGCCGGTTATACGAAAATGTGACGGAAAATTTTATGCTTACGGAACTCCGTGGATGGGGAAAGCTGACATAAGAACAAATACAAAAGCACCTGTTAAGGCTGTGTATATTCTTCAAAGAGCAGAAGAGAACACGGCGGTCAGGGTGTTACCGTCACAGGTTATGAAACAGTTGCTTGAGGCAACGGTTATTGATGTTGAGCGGAGCAGAATGGAAAAGCTGCTTGAATTGCTTGATGAGTTCTTTAAGGAAACACCGTTGTTTTTGCTCGGTTGTAATATGGATGAAAGTGCTGTTATGACGGCTTACAATGCCGCAAACGGCGGATAAGGCTATGGAAATTTCAGAAAGCGGAGGAATATAAGATGGAATTTGTTCAGGTCGTTTCGGTTGAAAATATGAGAAAAAGCGACGCAAGGACGATTGCGGAGCATACTCCTTCGGCGGAGCTTATGTACAGAGCCGCACAGGGGATTTTTAATTCGGCAAAGTTTGTGGGCAGGGTTGCCATAGTTTGCGGTAAGGGCAACAACGGCGGCGACGGTTATGCGCTCGCCTGTATTTTATGCAAAAACGGCTTTACACCGACAATTTTCAGAGCAAGCGACGGCTTTTCAAAGGACGGCCTTTACTATTATAAAACCGCAATGTCGCTCGGTGCCGAGGAGATGCCAATGTCACAGGCGGCGGCTTTCACGGGATTTGACATTGTAGTTGACTGTCTGCTCGGAACAGGCTTTTCAGGTGAATTAAAGGGTGAAATGCTTGAAGCGGTTGAGCAGATTAATATGACAAATGCCTATGTTATAAGTGCAGACATCAACAGCGGAATCAACGGTGACACGGGTGTGTGCAGTACGGCGGTAAACTCGGATCTTACCGTTTCAATCGGTTCGTTCAAGACAGGCTTGTTCCTCAATGACGCACCGTATTACATCGGTTCAGTCACAAACTGCGATATCGGAATCAGCCTTATTGAAGATGAATACAAGCTGATTGACTATTCTCTTTTGCATATGTTTGAGGGCTACGGCTCTCTTGTTATGACTGCGGAAGAATTTTTTGAAAAGTACGGCTACGAGCCTTCAAAGTGCAATGTTGCACGCTGTGTTGAGGAAATCAGCAAAAAAGAACGCAGAACAGTTGTAGTAAAAACAGACCATTCTGCGGTAATTGCGGATCTTAAATATATTTATTTTTGCGCTGACTATGTTATTAACAATTGATTGATTTTAATTGAGTTAAGGGTGAAACCATGAAGTACAAGAAGGTGTTGTTACCGCCCGAGCCGTATTACAGCGGCAGGGTTACAAGATATCCGGACAAAAAAGCTGCCTTTGAATCGGGACTCAGGTGGCATGGTTCATATGAAATTTCCTATATAAAAAAAGGTAAGGTAAGGCTTAACAAGCTTGACTGTGAAATTATTCTCAATGCGGGCGATGTCTATGTTCTTAACAGTCAGGAGGTTCATTCCTATGAGGACATCGGTGAGGATACTCAGGCTGTTATGCTCAATATCATTCCAAAGGCAATTGCACCGTATGTTGACGATCCGCATATTGTGCCGAGTTTCAAACAGCCCGAGGGCGAAGCTCTTGAGTTTATCAGAAAAGCAATGGACATATTCCACGGATATGAGGAGTACGAGAGCAAGCTTATCAGCATGAAGGTAAGAGCGGTGATGTACAGCGTTGCGTACTATCTCATCCGTGATTGCATTGACAACGATATACAATATGTTCACGGTTCTCAGGCTGATGATTTTGACTGCGCCAAAAGTGCTATCAGATATATGCACGATAATTACAAACACGAAATCACGCTCAATGAAATCGCCAATTATGTAGGTATGACGCCTGCTCATTTTTCAAAATATTTTAAGGATAAAACAGATGAAACATTTTCAAAGTATCTTCGCCGTGTTCGCCTTGAACACGCTATTGATGATTTGAGAAACAAAAAAATCACCGTCAGACAGGCGGCGATTGAAAACGGTTTCCCAAATGTAAATTCGTTTATCCTGTTCTGCAAGTCCGAATACGGCAGAACTCCTGCGGAGCTTAGAAATTACAGCGAGAAGAACTGACGGTGTGCCACCGTTCTCGGTTCGTGAAAACAGTCGCTTCAAGGCGAGAGCTTTTTAAATTGAAAATTGAAAATGGAAAATTGAAAATTGCGGTCGGCGGTGTGCCACCGCAATCTATTAGAGAAGATACTCGGATAAAAGAATTGCATCAGATGCCCGAATACGGCATTGATGCAATTTTTGCTTTATATGAAAGTAAATGTATGCTTGTAGGGGAGAACCGATGTTATACAACCGTCACAACACCTATTTCAACTTGATTATTGATTCTGGGGATGAATACGGTGTTGCTCAGACCTGCGCAGACAATCATTTTTGTGCCGTCAAGGTCAAATTCGCCTTTGTCATATTTCGGAAAAAGTCCCTGATTCGGAGCGATTACTCCGCCGATGAACGGCAATTGAATCTGTCCTCCGTGGGTGTGACCGCAGACGATTAAGTCTATGTCGGTTTTCTTTGCATCCTCGGCAATGTATTCGGGCTGGTGGTGCAGAAGAATTGTGAAATTGTTCTTTGCTTTTTCGGCAAATTCTTCCCACAGCGTTCTTGACGGAACATCGTCATCGGGAGTGTAGAACTCATAATAAGGGTAGTCGCTCATTCCGCCGATAAGCACACTCTTGCCGTTTTTGGTGAATTTTATGTATTCATTATCGAGCAATACAGCGCCTGTTGAATCTGTTTCGCTTTTAAAATCCGTTCCGAATTTGGCGGCATTGTCACGCTCATGGTTGCCGAGACAACAGTATGTGGGTGCAATTTTTGAAAGCTTTTCAAGCACATCTTTCATATTCGTTGTGTCGGGATCGCCACGGTTGACCATATCTCCGCAAACTGCAATAAAATCGGGATTTTGTTCCTTTACAAGCTCTGCAAGGTCTGCGTTCTTTTCTCCGTATTCCTTGTTGTGCAAGTCCGTGATGACAACAAATTTCAGCTTTGCGTCGTTCTTAGTATTGTTTACACAGTAATTTGTGATTGCAATTGTGTTGTCACAGTAAACGCCCCATATCACGAGAGTTACAAACAGCACAAGTATTATTGCTCCGAGGATTATCGAAAAATTTTTCATTCAATTCACCGCTCATATTAAGTATGGTATTATTTTAGGCTCGTTTTGTGCGGTTGTCAACAAATGTGTGTCGAACAAGTCCGATTATTACTGTTCCTTGTGCTTTGATTGTCGGATTTTAAGTTGATTTAGGAATTGCTTTGTTTGACATTCCTTTTGCACTGTTGTATAATGAATCATAATTGTATTTATATGTTACTCGGGAAATTTACACAAAGTTAAACAGAAGAGGTATGGGTTATGAAGAAGATTAATTTGCGTAAGATGTTTCTGGCTCTCGCAGATGTGTTTATTATCGTTGTCAGCGGTATTCTTGCAAATTATATTCTCTTGCTTGTTGGCTACATAGGTGCTGCTTCAAGCAAAGGCTTGTTGAGCTATATTGTTATTGATCTTGTCATGTGTCTGTTTACGCTTTATATAAGCGGAACATATTCAAAATTGTGGCGATACTTTAACGCAAAGGACTATATTGTGTGCGGAACTGCCGTCTTTTCTGGGTTTACGCTCGGCTTTGTAATCTCGTTGTTTTTGCAGATTCCGCAGAGAAAGATTTTTTGTATAGTACATTTCGCAATAGCCCTTGTCGGAATTCTTGCATTCCGTTTTGTTTTCAGAAGGACTTTTCTTGACCTTACCGAGGCAGGAAGGGCAGAGGGCGGAGAGCGCACCCTTATTGTGGGCGCAGGCAATGCCGGCAGAATGATTGTTCGTGAAATTCACAATGCGAAAGAGCAGGGTGATGTTAATAATCCTTCAAAAAGCATCATTCCGGTATGCTTTGTCGATGATGATTTGAAAAAGCTGAATCAGAAAATCGAAGGAATCCCCGTTGTCGGAACCTGTCCCGAAATTGTTAAAATATGTGATGAATACCGCATAGACAATATTATTGTTGCAGTTCCGTCATGTGAGGAAGATGAGAAGAGGAAGATTCTTGACTACTGTTCCGCAACAGAGTGCAAAATCAAGATTATCCCTTATCTCGGTGAGCTTTTGTTTGATGACGGGCATACACAGCTTATTTCACAGGCAAAGGAAATCAAGATTGAGGATCTTCTCGGCAGAAAACCCATTGAGTTTGACCGAAAGGAGATTCATGACCTTATCAACGGAAAGGTTTGTCTTGTTACAGGCGGCGGCGGTTCAATCGGCAGTGAGCTTGTAAGACAGATTGCAAAGAATGATCCAAAACAAATCATCATTGTTGATATCTACGAAAACAACGCATATGACATTCAGCAGGAGCTTGTGCTTGAATACGGCACAAAGCTTAACCTTGTAACGCTTATTTCATCGGTTCGTGATTACGACAAAATGGAGCTTATCTTCAAGACATATCGCCCCGAACTCGTATTCCACGCTGCCGCTCACAAGCATGTTCCGCTTATGGAAACCGTTCCCGAGGAGGCTGTAAAGAACAACATCTTCGGCACATTCAATGTTGCAACCCTTGCAGAAAAGTACAAGGCAAAGAAGTTTGTTATGATTTCAACCGACAAGGCTGTTAATCCAACAAATGTTATGGGCGCAACAAAGCGTGCGTGTGAGATGATTATTCAGTACAAGGCGCAGCACAGCACCGATACCGAATTTGTAACAACAAGATTCGGTAATGTTCTCGGCTCAAACGGCTCGGTTATTCCGCTGTTTCGCCGTCAGATTGAAAACGGTGCGCCCGTTACCGTAACACATCCCGATATTATCAGATATTTTATGACTATTCCCGAGGCTGTTTCGCTTGTTCTTGAGGCAGGTGCAATGGCAAAGGGCGGTGAGATTTTTGTTCTTGATATGGGTGCTCCTGTCAAGATTACAACCCTTGCCGAGAACCTTATCAGAATGTACGGTAAGGTTCCGTACAAAGATGTTCCGATTATTTTCACGGGACTTCGTCCGGGTGAAAAGCTTTTTGAGGAGCTTCTTATGGACGAAGAAGGTCTTAAGTCAACACAGAACAAGAAAATTTTCATAGGAAATCAAATTAAAATAGACGAAAGAGATATGCTGTCAAAGCTTGAGGTTCTCAAAAAGACCGCAGAAAACAATGACAGTGAAAAGACAGTTGAACTTTTGGCAGAACTTGTACCTACTTTTTGCCACAAGGTCAATGATTAACCGAAAAGGAGAAATTTTATGTGCGGTATTGTAGGTTATGTAGGACCTAAGGATTGCAGTGAGGTGCTTGTTAATGCTCTCACAAAGCTTGAATACAGAGGCTATGACTCGGCAGGTATTGCGGTTTTTGATAACGGAGAAATCAAGACCGTAAAGACCAAGGGTAAGCTTCAGGACTTAAAGGATAAGCTTGCAGAGGTCGGCACTCCGAAAGGTCATGTCGGCATAGGTCACACCCGTTGGGCAACCCACGGCGAGCCTTCGGATGTAAACTCACATCCACACAGCGGTACAAGGGTTACAATCGTTCACAACGGTATTATTGAAAACTATATGGAGCTTAAAGACTTCCTCATCTCAAAGGGAAGAACTTTTTTAAGCGACACAGATACAGAGGTTGTTGCTCAGCTCCTCGACTATAAATACAACGGAAATCCTCTTGAAACAATCGACAGTGTAATGGCTGAGCTTAAGGGTTCGTTTGCACTCGGAATTATGTTCAAGGATTTCCCCGACAGAGTTTTTGCGGTTCGCCGTGAAAGTCCTCTTATCGTAGGCGTTGCAGAGGGTGAGTGCTTTATTGCGTCCGATGTTCCCGCAATTCTTCAGTATACAAGGGATTATTATCTTCTTGACCATGATGAAATCGTAACACTTTCACCTGACGGTGTTTCGTTCGTTGACGAACACCTTGATCCGATTGAAAAGGAACTTCAGACAGCCGACTGGGATATGGAGGCTGCCGAAAAGGGCGGTTATCCGCACTTTATGATTAAGGAAATCAACGAACAGCCCGAGGCTATCAGAACAACGATTATGCCGAGAATCAAAGAGGGACTTCCGTTTCTTGAGGAGTGCGGTATCACAACGGAAACAATCAAGAATTTCAAAAATATCACAATCGTTGCCTGCGGTACTGCTATGCATGCAGGTATGGTCGGCAAGTATGTTATTGAGGATCTCGCAAGAGTTCCCGTAAATGTTGACATTGCGTCCGAGTTCCGTTACAGAAATCCGATTGTAGGCGAGGGCGACCTTGTAATCATCATTTCACAGTCGGGCGAAACAGCCGACAGCCTTGCCGCAATGCGTCTTGCAAAGCAGAAGGGTGCAAAAACTCTTGCAATCGTAAACGCAAAGGGCAGTTCAATTGCTCGTGAGGCGGATATGCTCATCTACACACTCGCAGGTCCCGAAATTTCCGTTCCGTCAACAAAGGCATACATCACACAGCTTTCCGTTATGTATCTCTTTGCCTTTGAGCTTGCTCTTGCAAAGGAAACAATCAGCACAGCCGAGTGCAAGCGACTTGTTTCGGCTCTTACAAAAATGCCTGAGGCAGTTCAGTATGTAATTGACAACTGCGAGGATATCTGCAAGTTCGTTGCCACAAAGCTTGTTGCAACCGACAGCTTGCTTTACATAGGCAGAGGTCTTGACTATGCCCTTTCAATGGAGGGTTCGCTCAAGCTCAAAGAGGTTTCGTACATTCACTCAGAAAGCTACGCCGCAGGCGAGTTAAAGCACGGCACAATTTCGCTTATTGACGAGGATGTTCCCGTTATCGCCGTTGCAACTCAGACAGGTATTATCCCCAAGACAATCAGCAATGTTGTTGAGGTTAAGTCAAGAGGAGCGAAGGTTATTCTTGTTTGTACAGACGCCTGTGTAAGAGAACTCAAGGACGGTGTTGCGGATTATGTTATCGAAATTCCGCATACAGACGAGCTTCTTATGCCGATTACAGCGGTTGTTCCGCTCCAGATTCTTGCTTATTACACATCAATCAACAGAGGTATTGATCCCGATAAGCCAAAGAACCTTGCAAAATCCGTTACCGTAGAATAAGATGTGATTTCGTTCGGGAAGAGAGTTCGCAAAATGCGAGGGTTAAGTTGCCCGAACGGCAGTCTTGTTTTTAATTGAAAATTGAAAATTTCGGTTGGCGGTGTGCCACCGCAGTCAATTTGAGAAGATAGTTAGATAAAGAAATTGCATTGATGCCCGATACGGCATTGATGCAATTTTTGTTTTATATGAAAGTGAATGTTTATTTATATAATTTTAATTTGTACAAATCTTTGCGTGGTTATCTGCAGGCGGATATATCCGTACATACAGTTTTGCAACAACTTCCGTATATAACAAAAATATACAAAAACAGTCGGGCGACAATGTTTTGCATTCTTGCGAATTGTCTTCTCGACCATAATTTTCCATTTTCCATTTTCCATTTTCAATTTTCAATTTTATGCACGCTCAGGCGTAATATGTTCTTTTATATCATACCGCATTCACGAATAGGGTACTCTTGTTTTCAAATTTCAGCGGTAAAAACCTTGTATTTTTTTGACAGATTATGTATAATTAATTAGATATACATTCTAAAAAGCAGTATTGATGAATCTAATTTAGTTTCGGGGGAATATACGGACATGATGAAAACTGTTTTTAAAAGAGCTGTAACGCTTGCAATTTGTGCCGTAACGGTATTTTGCAGTATTTTTGCCTGTTCAGGCGCAACAAAAGATTACGAGATTCCGCAGATTGACGATATGACGCTTTCAATGCCTGACGGTATGAGCGCTGTTACAAGGGACAGTAAAAGCACAGATAAATATTTTTCTGTTTTCGGTCTTGATTATGACACAACAATGAAAACCTTTCAGAACGGAAATATCTATCTTCAGGGTATGGATAATATGTCATCGGTTATTCTGACCGTGACAATGACAAAAAATGAGAGCAGCGAGAATGTCGGCAACTATGCTCAGCTTTCTTCAAGCGAGCTTTCAAATATACGCAACAATTTTCTTAATTCCAACGAGTATCGGAGCTGTACTCCCGACCAAAAAGAAAAAGCTGTGTGGCTTGTGTTTGACGCAACTGCTCAGAGCAGTAAGGGCGATGTGAAAACCTTTGTTGCCAACACGGTTTATGACGGTATGAACATTAATATCACAATGCAGAGAACAGAGGGTGATGTTACAACCGTTGACTACGATACTTTTTCCAAAATTGTATCTTCGGTAAAATTCAGCGACCTGCCGTTTTCAAAGGGATTTATTCCGTACATAATCATCGGCGGCGGTGTTGTTATCCTTATTTTGATTGTTCTCATCATAATTTTTGCCGTGAGAATCAGAAAGCATAAAAAGGCTAAGAAGAATAACGCTATTCTTGAGGAGCTTGCAGTCAAGTATAAACTCGGTGAAAAGGGTACGGACTACGACATTGACAATTTTGACGATTCTCCCGAAAAGCCCGATAAACGCTCAAAGAAAAAGCAGAGATATGCGGAAGAAGTTGAAGAAGAATCGGCTTTGCCGGGCAGAAGATATGCTCCCGAGCCGATAATCGAAAATATGGAAGAACCGGAAGAAATTACAAGTGAGTATTCAAACTTTGGTTATGACACGGATGATGCCAAGGAAAAAGAAATTGACGAGATAATCAACTCCGCAAAGGCTTACAAGAGTGAGCTTGAGCGTGAGGCATATAAAAACAACTACGGTTACGAGGAAAACAGCACGGAGGACGAAAAAAAAAAGGAGCCTACCGCAGCAGATACCTCAGAGACTGAACCCGAAAAAATTGACGAAAACGAAAAAGATAACGCAGAAACACCTGAAAAACACGAGGACATAAGCTCTTCGTCGGGTCCTACACTCGTTATCCCCGAACCCGAACACGATCTTTTTGAAACAAGCGAGCCTGACGATATCGACCGTGAGGACGATGCTGATGTTGAAGAAACCGAGGAGGTTTCCGAACAAAAGCATCCGCTTGAAAAAAAGGTTGACAAGTACGCAAACATCATTTTCGGCAGTGACGATCCCGAGGAGAAAACCGGGGAAGAGGTTGATGATGAGGAGCTTGTAAGGGCAAAGGCTAAGAAAAACAAGTTTGACAGCGGTTATGACTTTTTTGACGAAGCTCCCAAAAAGTCAATGGGGGTTATCAAAAGCTCAGACCTCAGAGATGCCGAGGACGTTGATGTTATCGGCGAGGTTGAAAGAAAAGCAGAAACCGTAAAGCAGAACGCTCTTGAAAAAGAGAATAATAAAGAAACCGAGGGTGAACCGAATGATAAACGGTCAACGGAAGAGGTTCTTGCCAATGTAGGCAAAAACATCGGTAACGCTCTCAGGGGCTTTGCAGGCGGAGTTAAGAATTTTGGCATTCACTGCGGATATTTCTGCAAGAATGTTTCAATAATGATAAAGCGTAAGCGTGCGATTGCCAAACGCAAAAAGGCAGAGGAAGAGAGAAGAGAGAGAGAAAGACAAAAGGCAGAGCGTGCAAGAATGCGTGCCGAAAGAGGCGAAAGTGACGGACTTGTTCAGGTTCACAGCAGAACCGACCGCCGCCCACAGCAGAATCACCGCCCTGCAAACAGAAACAAGAGAAGATAATTTCTTTTCTTAACGGAGGAAAAACATGGAAATGCTAATTAAAAACGCAGTGGTTGTTTCCCCTGCCGACAAGCTTAACGAAAAAACAGATATTCTCATAAAGGACGGTGTGATTGCCGAAATCGGCAGCGGCATTACATCAGACGGAGAGATTATTGATGCAGACGGTCTTTGTGCCGTTCCGGGATTTGTTGATATGCATGTGCATCTTCGTGATCCCGGCCAGACTCACAAAGAGGATATTATCACGGGATGCAAGGCGGCTGCCGCAGGCGGTGTTACAAGCCTGCTTGCAATGCCTAACACCAACCCCACAACCGACAGCCCCGAAATTGTAAAGTATATTCTTGACAAGGCTAAAGACGCCGACAGCCGTGTTTATGTTGCGGCAAGCGTTACCAAGGGGCTTAAAAGCGAAGAACCCACAGACATTGACGCTGTGAAAAGTGCAGGTGCAATTGCACTTACCGATGACGGCAGACCTGTTGAAAACACAAAGTATTTGAGTGACGCAATGAAAAAAGCTCCAAAGCTCGGCATGACAATTGTCGCACATTGCGAGGACTTGTTTCTTGCCGACGGCGGTAAAATTAACGAGGGCGAGGTTTCGGAAAAGCTCGGTGTCAAGGGAATCCCCGCCGGTGCCGAGGACTGCGGAACTGCAAGAGAAATTGCACTTGCCGCCGCTCTTAACGAGCCTATTCATATCTGCCATGTCAGCACCAAAACAAGCGTTGCACTTATCCGTGATGCCAAAAGGAGAGGTGTTAAGGTGACCGCCGAAACCGCTCCGCATTATGTTTCGCTCACGGACAGGGAGCTTTTAAGAGGTGACGCTGATTACAGAATGAATCCGCCTCTCAGAACTCAGGCTGATGTTGACGAGATTATCAACGGGCTTTGTGACGGTACGCTTGATGCCATAGCAACCGACCATGCACCGCACACACCCGAGGAAAAGGCTGATTTTGTAAAAGCCCCCAACGGTTCAATCGGCATGGAAACCTCGTTTGCGGTCTGCAACACATACCTGGTTAAGACAGGCAGAATGACGCTTTCACAGCTTGTTGAGAAGATGAGTGTTAATCCTGCAAGGATTTTGAAAATCAACGCAGGCACACTTTCAGTCGGTGCAAATGCCGATGTTGTTCTTATAAATCCCGATGAAGAATGGACAGTTGATGCTGGTAAACTTCACGGCAAAAGCAAAAACACCCCGTTTAAAGGCAGAACCCTCACAGGTAAGGTCAAAAAGACAATCCTCGGCGGTAAGGTGGTTTTTGAGGATTGAGCAAATAAAACCCGTAGGGGCGGATATTATCCGCCCGCAAGTAATAGTGCGAAATTGTTGTTAAAACAAATTATATAAATGAAACAAAGATAATGATATACTGTAGCGGCGAACCGTGTTCGCCAATCGGTTAAAATGGCAGTCAATGACTGTCGGTAAATGAACAGAAAATTTATTTAACATAAAGGAGTAAAATTATGGCACAGAAGGGTGACCTCCTGTCGGTAAGACAGGATATCAGAGTAGTAGACGCAACAATCCGTGACGGCGGTCTTTGTAACGATTTCAGATTTGACGACAAATTTATCAAGGATCTTTACAATGCAAATGTTAAAGCCGGTGTTGATTATATGGAATTCGGCTACAAGGCATCAAAGGAAATCTTTAACGAAGAAGATTTCGGTAAGTGGAAATTCTGTAACGATGCGGATATCAGAAAAATTGTAGGCGACAACAAGACTTCTCTTAAAATCGCTGTTATGGCTGATGTCGGCAGAACAGATTTTAAGAAGGATATTATCGCAAAGAAGGACAGCCCGATTGACCTCATCAGAGTTGCAACATACATCAACGCAATTCCTGCGGCTGTTGAAATGATTGAGGACGCTGCAAAGAAGGGCTACGAAACAACAATCAATATTATGGCTGTTTCAAAGGCAAGAACCGAGGATATTACAGCGGCTCTTGAAACTCTCGGCAAAACTCCCGTAAACGCTTTCTACATTGTTGACAGCTACGGCGCACTCTATCCCGAGGAGTCAAGACGACTTGCAGATCTTTACTGCTCAATTGCCGACAAGTACGGCAAGTCGGTCGGTATTCACGCTCACAACAACCAGCAGCTTGCTTTTGCCAACACAATTGAGGCTATGACTCAGGGCGTTAGCTACCTTGACGCAACCGTTGACGGCATGGGCAGAGGCGCAGGCAACTGTGCGCTTGAACTTCTTCTCGGTTTCCTCAAGAACCCGAAGTATCAGGTTGCTCCTATTCTCAAAATCATTGAGGAGTACACCCACAAGTTTAAGGCTGAGGGCGTTAAGTGGGGTTACGATATTCCGTACCTTCTCACAGGTCAGTACAACACACATCCCCGTCCTGCAATTCAGTTCGTAAAAGAGGACAGACAGGATTATTACAAGTTCTCAAATGAGCTTTATGATATTATCAACAGCTAAAAAATAATAATTCGTAGAGGCGAACAACAGCATTGTAAAAAATATATTGCAGTCGGGATATGAATTGTTTGCCCGACCATAGAAAGAATAACAAAAAATGAGGAGAATCACTATGGCATTTGACAGACTTATCGAAAATATTGTAAAAATGCAGAATCCTACGGTTGCAGGTCTTGACCCTAAGCTTGACTATGTTCCCGAATCAATCAAAACAAAATGCTTTGAAAAGTATGGCAAGACGCTTGAGGGTGCGGCTGCTGCACTTTTTGAATTCAACAAGGCGCTTATTGACGCACTTTATGATATTGTTCCTGCCGTAAAGCCACAGGCTGCATATTATGAAATGTACGGCTGGCAGGGTGTTAAGGCTCTTTGCGACACAATCGCTTATGCAAAGTCAAAGGGTATGTTCGTTATCACAGACGGCAAGCGTAATGATATCGGCACAACTATGGAGGCATATGCTACGGCACACCTCGGTCATACAGATGTTGCAGGCGAAAGTATTGACGCATTCGGTGCAGACGCACTCACGGTAAACGGCTACCTCGGAACAGACGGTATCAAGCCGCTTGCAAAAATTTGCGATTCAGACGACAAGGGCATTTTTGTTCTTGTAAAAACTTCAAACCCAAGCTCGGGCGAACTTCAGGATATGAAGCTTGAAACAAATGAGAGCGTTTATGAGCATATGGGCAAGATGTGCGAAGGCTGGGGCGAAGACCTTATGGGTAAGCATGGCTATTCGGCAGTAGGTGCAGTTGTGGGTGCAACATATCCCGAACAGCTCGGTGAAATGAGAGCAAAACTTCCGCACACATTCTTCCTTGTTCCCGGTTACGGTGCTCAGGGCGGCGGTGCCGATGATGTTAAAAACGCATTTGACGAAAACGGTCTTGGTGCAATCATCAACTCAAGCCGCGGCATTATGTGTGCATGGAAAAAGCAGGGACTTACAGAAGATGACTTTGCCGTTGCCGCTCGTAAAGAGGCTGAGCGTATGAGGGATGAAATCGTTGGTTGCATCGGCAAAATTAAGCTTGGCTGATTCATTTGCACAACAGAATCACGAAATTTTTCGATTTTTATGCTTTAGTGCTATGAATTTATTGACTTTAGCGTGCTAAAAGCGTATAATTGAAATGTATTTATTTTTACAACTATATTTTTAAATTTTCTTTAAAAAGGGAGATATCAGAAATGGCAAGAGTATATAATTTTTCGGCAGGTCCTTCAATGCTGCCTGAGTCTGTGCTTAAAAAAGCTGCGGCAGAAATGCTCGACTACGAAGGCAGTGGTCAGAGCGTTATGGAAATGTCACACCGCTCAAAAATTTACGGTACAATCATCGAGGGTGCCGAGGCTCTTTTGAGAGAGGTTATGAACATTCCTGACAACTACAAGGTTCTTTTCCTTCAGGGCGGTGCGTCAACACAGTTTGCGGCTATCCCTATGAACCTTATGACAAAGAGCGGTAAGGCTGATTATGTTATCACAGGTCAGTGGGCTAAAAAGGCTCATGCAGAGGCTGCCCGTTACGGTCAGGCTAATGTTGTTGCTTCATCGGCTGACAAGACCTTCACATACATTCCAAAGCTTGATCCTTCAACATTCACAAAGGACGCTGACTATTTCTACATTTGCATGAACAACACAATTTACGGCACTGTTTATCACGAACTTCCCGACACAGGTGATGTTCCGCTCGTTGCAGATATTTCTTCCTGTATTCTTTCAAGACCGATTGATGTTTCAAAGTTCGGCGTTCTCTATGCAGGTGCACAGAAGAACATGGCTCCGGCAGGTCTTACGGTTGTTATCGTTCGTGAGGATCTTATCGGTAACGCTATGGATATCACTCCTACAATGCTTAACTGGAAAACTCACGCTGACAACGGTTCAATGTTCAACACACCGCCTTGCTACACAATCTACATTGCAAAGCTTGTTCTTGAGTGGATTAAGAACGAGGTTGGCGGTCTTGATAAGATGTATGAAATCAACAAGAAGAAGGCTGACCTTCTTTACGGTTTCCTCGATTCTTCAGAGCTTTTCAAGGGTACTGTTGTTCCCGAGGATCGTTCGCTTATGAATGTTCCGTTCGTTACAGGTGACGCTGACCTTGACGCTAAATTCGTTAAAGAGGCTACTGAAAACGGTCTTGTTAATATCAAGGGTCATCGCACAGTCGGCGGTATGAGAGCTTCAATCTACAACGCTATGCCTTATGAGGGCGTTGAAAAACTCGTTGAGTTTATGAAGAAGTTCGAGGCTGAAAACAAGTAATTATTGAATATTATGATATAACGGGCGAACGCTGTTCGCCTGTTATTGTAAATTCTTAAAATAAAAAATTAAAAAGGATTGATTTTGATGTATAACATTCTTACATTAAACAAAATCGCCGCTATCGGCACAAGCCGTCTCGGTGATAACTATAAATACGGTGACGATGTTCAGAACCCTGACGCAGTTCTTGTAAGAAGTGCCGCAATGCACGATATGGAATTTGCCGATAACCTTCTTGCAATTGCAAGAGCAGGCGCAGGCACAAACAACATTCCGAAGGATAAGTGCAGTGAGCAGGGCATTGTTGTTTTCAATACACCGGGTGCCAACGCAAACGCTGTTAAGGAGCTTGTTATCGCAGGACTTCTTCTTTCAAACCGTAAGATTATTGAGGGTTATGAATGGGCAAAGACTCTCAAGGGCAACGGTGCGGCTGTCGGCAAGATGGTTGAAAAGGGCAAGAGTCAGTTCGTCGGCCCCGAAATCAAGGGTAAGACTCTCGGTGTTATCGGTCTTGGAGCAATCGGTATTCTTGTTGCAAATGCCGCTGTTGCTCTCGGTATGAATGTAATCGGCTTTGACCCGTTTATGTCTGTTGGCAACGCTCTCAAGCTTGCTCCTACAGTTAAGCTCATGAAGAGCGCAGAAGATGTTATGGTAAATTGCGACTACCTCACAATCCATGTTCCGCTTACTGACGACACAAGAGATATGGTTGATGCCGATATGATTGCTAAGATGAAAGACGGTGTTCGTATTCTCAACTTCAGCCGTGACGGTCTTGTTAATTCAACAGCAGTTCTTGAGGCTGTTAAGAGCGGCAAGGTTGCTAAGTATGTTACAGACTTCGGAACAGACGATATCCTCGGAGAAGAGAATATTATCTGCTTACCGCACCTCGGTGCATCAACTCCCGAAAGTGAAGAAAATTGTGCTGTTATGGCTTGTGATCAGGTTAAGGAGTATCTCGAGAACGGTAACATCATCAACTCCGTAAACTATCCTGCAATTTCACTTGCAAGAACAAATGCTGACGATACCCGTTTCTGCGTTGCTCACAAGAATGTTCCTGAGCTTCTCAAGAAGGTTCTCACACAGATCAGCGGCAATGTTGAAAATATGCTTTCAAAGAGCCGTGGCGACTATGCTTACACAATTATTGATGTTGCAGGCGCCGGTGCAGATGACCTTGCAAAAATCGCAGCAGTTGACGGCGTAATCAGAGTTCGTGCAATCTGATTTCGATTTTAATTGAGCTTTAATGTTGTAAAAAATTATCCGAGCATTGTTTTGATGCTCGGATTTTTTACGTTTATTTGTACAAATGGTTACAATGCTACACTCGGGCATAATATGCTTTCAATATTACAAACTGTCTGCACGAACGGGGAGCGGTGGTACACCGACCAGATGGTATTTTTTTGCATTGGCAATTATAAATGTTACGGAAATTGCAACGGCACACAATTCTGCAACGGGCAATGCCGACCATACACCGTTTATGCCTATAAACATCGGCAAAATCAGCATTGCGGCACACTCGAAAACAAGCGTTCTTGCAACTGAAATTACGGCTGAAATCTTGCCGTTGTTGAGTGCGGTGAAAAGTCCCGATGCGAAAATATTCATTCCGCACAACAGATAATTTATTGCAAAAATTCTGAATCCGCTGAGCGCAATCTGCTGGATTTTTTCGTCGCCTGCCGAGAAAATTCCGACAAGCGGTTCTGCAAAAAATTCAGATGCCGTAATCATTGCAACTGAAATTATCAGCGTGATTTTTATGCATAATTTGAACAGCTTTTGCAGTTTTTCGTGGTTTTGTGCGCCGTAGTTAAAGCTGATGACGGGTGAAACTCCCGAAGTGAATCCAAACGAAACCGCAGTGAAAATAAAGTGAATGTACAAAATAGCACTTATAGCCGCAACGCCTTTTGCGCCTGCAAAGTGCATCATCTGAATGTTGAACAGTGCTGTTGTCACGGCTGTTGAAAGATTTGTCACAGCCTCTGACGAGCCGTTTGCCATTGCAAAGAGGATTTCACTTACCTTGAATTCGGGCTTGCCAAAGTGCAGAGTCTGCTTTTTGTTGAAAAAGAGCAAAAGCGGAATTGCACCCACAGCCATTCCTATAATGGTGCCGAGTCCTGCACCGATTATTCCAAAATCCCACACTGCCATAAAAAGAATGTCAAGCACAATGTTTGTGCAACCCGACAGTATTGAGAAAACAAGCATGATATGTGGCTTGTCCGCTGTTACAAGGTACGATTGGTTGAGCATTTGCCAGCACATTACAAAGCCATACGGAATCATAACGCTGCCGTAGTCAATGCAGTAGGGGAGAATTTTTTCGTTTGAGCCGAACATCATGTACATAGGTTCGGCAAAAATTGTGAACAGCACAGCAATGATAACAGAAATGACCGTTGCCGTGATTGCAACACCGGACATAAGTCGGTTTGCTTCCTCCTGCTTGCCTTCTCCCATTTTCTTTGCGATTATAGCATTTGAGCCTGTTGAAAACATTAAGCCCACAGCCATAAATACGAGCGTGAACGGATATACAATATTGATTGCAGACAATGCGTCACTTCCGACACAGTTCGCAACAACGATTCCGTCAACAACCGTGTAAAGTGACATAAAAACCATCATAAGAACGGTTGGCAGAGTGAACTTCAGAATCGTTTTTGCTTTGATAGGTTTTGCATAAATTGATGTTGCCATAAAACTTCCTTACCCTCAAATTTATATTTTTCACAGACCATTCAAACGATTGTATCATATCTTTGTCGTAATTACAACCGATTTGTCTTTTTTTGTAAAATATGCTATTATATACAGACTTAAAAGCGAAAAAAGGGGCGGTTTTATGTTTAAGGGCGCAGTTTTTGATATGGACGGGCTTATGATTGACAGCGAAAGGCTTGTTTATTCAATCTGGCGGGAAATGCTTGATGAGGACGGTAAAGAGTTTAATCTCGACATTTTCAAAAAGACAATCGGACTTCGCAGTGAGGATTCCTACGAATATTACAAGTCGGTTTACGGCGATGATTTTGACTATCCTGCTTACAAGGCGGAGTCGAGAATCCGCTATTTTAAGCGTATCGAAAAGAACGGTGTGCCTGTAAAAAAGGGCTTGTACGAAATTTTTGATTATTTAAAATCAGTCGGTTGTAAAATTTCGCTTGCAACTTCAACCTCGTCACAAACGGCTTTGAAGATTATGAAGAAAATCAATCTCTATGATAAATTTGACGCATTCGTGTGCGGTGATGATGTTAAAAACGGCAAGCCCAATCCCGAGGTTTTTTTGATTGCCGCAAAGAAGCTCGGGCTTGAGCCGGTGGACTGCGTTGCGTTTGAGGACAGCATTAACGGCATAAAATCTGCACATGCCGCAGGTATGACCACGGTTATGGTTCCCGATTTGTCAGAGCCGACAGACGAAATTAAACCGATGATAGATTTTTTGTGTACTGATTTAAGCGAAGCGATAGAACGAATTTCAAATTGAAAATTGAAAATGGAAAATTAATGTCGTGTAGATAGTTTGTAAATATTAAAAACATTTATGCCCGAGCGTAGCATTGTAATTGTTCATACAATTCTGTTGTTCGCCCGTTCGTGTGCAATGCACACGATTGCACGCAATGCGTGCAAAATTGAATACACAGTTTTCATCACATCAAAACACATTACTGCGAACATAATATTTCATCAAGGCGGGCTAACGAGGTTCGCCCCTACAGGCAATACACAATTTTCATCACATCAAAGCATATTATATAAACATAAACATATTTTGACATAATGAAAGCTGTGCGTTATTTTACAGCAGTATTACAGAAACGTTGCAACATTTATGACTGCAAAATCTGCGGTCGGCAGTGTTCCGGAATCATATGATTTAACAAAACAAAAGGTCAGGTTTTACCCGACCTTTTTATGATGTTTATTAGGATGATTTGGTATTTGTCAGCTTTGCGAGAAGGTCAAGAATTTTGAAATACAGCCAAATTACCGTAAAAGCAAGACCGAAAGCGGCTGACCATTCGTATTTTTTTGGAAGTTTGTTTTCAACAACCTGTCTGATCGTTTCAAAATCACACAAGAGAAACAGCGTTGCGATGATAATTCCCAAAACGCTGAAACCGATACAAATTAACGGATTTGTTGTAACAAAGGCAACAAGCGGTCTTGTTGCAGGGATGAGCGCAAGGATAAGAACTGCAAGAGAAGATAAAACAGATGTGATGAACAAGGCGAAAATTACCGTGCGAACTTTTTTGCCCGGGCGAACCTTACCTGTTGCATAAATTGCGAGCATAGCAAGTACAAGCACGATTGTTATTATGAGAGCAAGTCCCATAACCCCTTGATATTGCTGAGGTGCAACATATGAAAGAAATCCGAGCAATGCGCCTTGGCACAGACAGTAGATTGTGCCGAGTACAGGAGCGGTTGATCTTACAAATGCCACAATGAACGGCAGAATTATCGAAAGAATTGCCGCACCCAATCCAATGAAAAGCGGCGTCATATGTAGGGTTGAAACATAGTTGTCAAATTCAATGTCAAATGATTCGCCTGTGTTGAAAACATTAAGCGAAAGATAGAGATACAGTACATATCCCACTCCCGACATGAGGAGAAAGTACAATGTTTTTACGGCAATTCCGCCGTAGCTTGCACAATTGTCCGACTGTTCCGCTACTTTGGAAAGCTTGCGGATTACAGGATTTGTACCGATAACAGAGTTGTTACCGCCTTTGTTGCTGTTGTTTTGATTAAGTGTTCTGCCCATAAAATGCCTCCTTGTGAATGGTATTATTATCATACTATATAAATTACGACAAAACCAATCAAATATTGCGTTTTGTTTTCTGTTCGTACCGCATTATTATCTGTCTGTGAAAGATTACAAATAATTACAAGCGGTTACAATTTACAAATTTCGTGTTAATTCTACGAGATTATTATACACATTTTCCACATAGTTTTCAACAATTGTTGAAAAAGAACGGCAATGCCTGTTGAGCGTTGCTACGGTTACTGCGGAAAAGGGTAAAATGAAAAATAATTATTGATAACAGCACGATAATATGTTATACTTTGGTAAACAACAATCTTTACGGAGGACAAAATGAAGAAAATTATAAATAAAAAGTCACTCAAGGGTGCGCTTGCTGTTATGTTATGTGCCGTTATGGTGTTTTCTGTCTGTGCCTGTAACTTTGACTCTGACACAGAACCAACCAAAACGGATGCACAAATTCAGTTTGATAAATATTGTGACGATTTGTTTTCGGAAGAACTTGAGGATGACGCTCTTACCGCACATTTTGACATTTCAAATCCATCGGACTACGGTCTGAAATATGACGAGGAGGACTATACCCTCGGTCATGTGTCCGATGAAGATACAAAAGAATCCTTTGATGAACTGAAAAAGGCAAAAACGGATTTGGAGGAGTTTGACCGTTCGGGACTTACTTCTTCTCAAAAGCAGACATATGACACCCTTGAAAGCTACTTTGAAATTCAGCTTTCATATGAGGGTACAACAGAATTGCAGAGTATATTTGCACCGCAGTCGGGAGTTGTTGCAAACCTCTTTACCACCCTGTCCGAGTTTACTTTCTATGAAAAGGATGATACCGACCTTTACCTTGCTGTTTTGAAGGACACAAAACGCTATATGGACGAGTGCATTGAGTTCACAAGGAAACAGGCTGAGGACGGTTACTTTATGGCTGAAGATATTGCACAGCAGTCAATTGACGAGTGCGAAAAGCATATTAAGAATGACAAGTCCGTGCTTGTTGACGAGTTTGAGTCGAGAATAAAGTCACTCGGTCTTAGCGATTCCGAGAAAAAGACTGTTGTCGAAACCAACAAAAAGTATTTTGAAGAATACTACATTCCTGCTTTGAAATCAGCAAATTCAGCACTTGAAAGTCTCAAAAAATCAGGCAAAAACGAAGAAGGTCTTTGCGGTTACGGCAAAATCGGCAAAAAGTATTATGAGGCAATTGTCAGGGACAAAACAAGCAGCAGCATGACTCCCGAGGAGCTTAAGTCATACCTTACAAACAGCTTTACAAAGGTTGGAATGAGCATGAGCAATGTTTCACAGGATGACTTGAGCAAATTTCAGGACTACAAACCCGACTTTAAGGACGCCGATGAGGTGCTTGAATTTTTGATTGAGAATATCGAGGAGGACTTTCCGACTCCCGTTACAACATCTTACACGGCAGATTATATGAGCGATTCCGCAAAGAGCGACAATGTGGGAGCGTACTATGTTCCGGGACGAATTGACGATACAAGCGTTAATATCATCAAAATCAACCCCGACTTTGCAAATAAGGGTATGACTCAGATGTACACAACTCTTGCCCATGAAGGCTATCCCGGTCATCTTTATCAGTTTACCGCATCAAATGCAAACAAGGATATCCCGAATGTCCGCAAGATTTTAAGCTTTATCGGCGCAACTGAGGGTTGGGCGCAGTATGCTTCAAAATGTACGCTTGATTACCTTGATACAAGCGAGGGCATTAAGAAGCTTATCTACGCAAATGATATTCTCGGCTATATTCTCTACTCCATGGTCGATGTCGGTGTGAACTACAACGGCTGGGATTATGAAAAAGTCAAGGAGTATATGTCAACGGCACTCGGTTCGGCTGACGATGAGAGCGTTACAGCCGCAACAAAAGAGGCGTATGACCTTGCCCGTTCAAATCCGGGTTATTTCCTCCCCTATACCGTAGGCTACCTCAAGATGATTGATATGCGTGAAACAGCCGAAAGCGAGCTTGGCTCAAGCTTTGACGCAAAGGAGTATCACACATTCATTATGAATCTCGGAATCACAAGCATTGATGTCTATGAAAAAGCCCTTGATATGTGGCTTGAAAGCAAGAAGTAAATTTTTGGTGATAATCTTGAATATTTTTTACAGGTATGATATACTTAACTCATTGATATGATAAATATAAATTGGTATGGATTTTTCTAAGATGTGATTCTTATTTTCGCCATACACTCATTATGGGTGTATGGCGATTTTTATTTTACGCAAGGGGTGTTAATATGGGCGTTAAAACGGAAAACAAAATGGCTTATGAACCTGTCAACAAACTTATAATTCAAATGTCGGCACCGCCGCTGATTTCAATGTTTTTTCAGTATTCATACAACCTTGTTGACAGTATGTTTGTTGCGGGAATAAATGAACAGGCACTTGCGGCAGTATCGCTTGCATTCCCGATTACAACGCTTATGAATGCGTTGTCCGTGTGGATAGGTGTGGGTGTTAATGTTTTGATTGCAGGTTATTTGGGACAGAAAAATCAGCAAAAGGCAAATTCTGCAGCGGCTCTCGGAGTGGTAATTTCGGTAATTGTCGGAGTGCTGATAAATTTCCTTTCGATTTTCATAATAAATCCCTATTATTCGGCTTTTACGCAAAACAAAGAGATTTTTGAATACGGGATTGCGTATATGAGCGTCTGCGTTTTTATGCAGATACCAAATATGGTGCATATTGTAATTCAAAAAATACTTCAGGCAACAGGCAATATGATTGCTCCGATGTGGTTTCAAATTGCAGGTGTTGTATTCAATTTTGTGTTTGACCCTTTGCTCATTTTCGGCATAGGTCCGTTTCCGAAAATGGGTGTGGTCGGAGCTGCAGTTGCCACGGTTTTAGGCTATGTTGTTTCAACAATCATTGCGTTGATACAGCTGTTTCTTACAAAACAAAAGGTTAAGCCGGTGTTTAAAAACTGCCTTGCACCGCAGATGATAAAGCTGATATTTTCCTACGGATTGCCCTCGTTTGTTATGAATGCGTTGGGAGCATTCACCGTGAATTTTGCAAATATGTTTTTGGTGCGATATTCGGACACGGCGGTTGCATTTTTCGGAGCATATTTCAAGGTTCAGCAGTTGATTTTTATGACGGTGAACGGACTGATTCAAGGCTGTTTGCCTATAATGCGGTTTAATTACAGAGCAAAAGAGTACAGTCGCCTTAAACAAGCAAATAAGAGCGGAACAATTATCGCGACTGTTATGATGATTGTTGGTATGCTCTTGGTGCTGATTTTCCCGAAAGAGATATTGTTTTTGTTTTCGGCATCGGAAGAAATGTGTGCTTTTGGAGTGCCGGCAATGAGAATTATGTCACTCGGATTTGTGTTCAGCGGTTTTTCTGCAATGATTGCAACCTATGAACAGGCAACAGACAGTATTATGCCCGGCGTTGTAGTTCAACTGTTGCGACAGGGCGTGCTGTTAGTTCCCGTAATTTGGCTTTTAAACAGCGCTGTTCAAATGACAGGCATATGGCTTGCGTTTCCAATTACAGAATTTGTCACATTCCTTGTTGCTGTTGTATTTGCAAAAATTAAAAATCATTGAATAAATAAAAATAACAACTGCCAAAACCCGATATAATGGATTTTGGCGGTTGTTTGTTATTTAAAATATGTTTAATTTTAAATTGTTTTTGCAAAAACATTATCAGATGATTTTGCTCTGAAAATTGTTTTTACGAGCAAGAATGTTATATAAACATAAAGTGCGGTGTAGATGATTGCGGTCACCTTGAGGTTTATAAGCTCGTAGGAGAACAGATAGTAGCAATAGCCTCTCAGGCTTATAAGCGTTGACGCAATCGGAATCCACAAATGCTTTGCACTTACCGCCGCATAGACAATTAAAATAATGTCAAGCAGATAACCGTAGCGTTCGTGCATTGACGAAAGGAACATGATACAGGTGAACACAGTCCACGCTGTTGTCAGAAGAAAAGTTTCAAGGTTTTTCAAATCAACCTTTTTATAGATGATAATGCACATCATAATTCCGAGTACGGCAATTGTCAGAAAGACCGAAAACTGCTTGAACAGATAATAATATGTCATATCGTTTCCGTCACATATGAGTGCATAAAAGTTCGGACAGTTCATCTGAATAAGCTTTCCGTAGTCGGTCTGTTCCGCATATATTGTGATAATATCGATAAACGGTCTACCCATAATAATTGCAGGCAGGCACATTATCACATCAACCGCAGGGATTATAAAGAAATGCAGAATCGAAATTTTCTTTGTCGAAATCCAGTAATAAAGCAGAACAGGAATGATGAATACGGTTTGCAGCTTGAATGCAAACGCAATGCCGATGAACACAAACGATGCAATCGGCTTGTCTTTGTGTAAAAACAGGATTGCAAGAATTATAAACGAGGTGTAAATTGAATCGCACTGCGCCCAAAACGATGAGTTAAAAATCACCGTTGCCGAAAGAAGTACGGCTGAGTAGGTGAGTATCGCTTTGAGCCGTCGGTTATTCTTTGCAAACGAATAAACAAGCATTGCGGTTGAAATTGCAAGTACAAAATCGAATATTATTGATACGATTTTGTACGCATACAGAGCATTTAGCGGCAAAAGAGTCATAAGATAGATTATGACTTGATACGGAATGTTGTAGTTACCCACCTGAGTTGTAAGCCCCGTAAAATCATTCAGCTTGATTATGCTCCACCACGAATTTAAAAAGCTGTTGAAATCATCGCTTTGAAAATCCATTCCGCAGGCTCTTATGACAATCGCAATTATACTCACTGCCCCGAGTAAAAACAGAAGAATGTTTTTCTTTATAAAGTCAATCGCTTTACTTTCGATTTTTGTCATGGCAGAGTTCCTTTTTAATTAGATAAACCCGATTTTCTTCATAACCTTGCCCATTGTGCGGCTGCTGATTTTAAGGGCAATTTCATCGGCTTTTCTGTAACAGCTTTCAAGATATGCCTTGTCTGCAACAAGCTTTTCGTAGCGTTCACGAATCGGACGAAGTTCTTCAACAACTGCCTCGCCTACGGCTGTCTTGAAGTCGCCGTAGCCCTTGCCGTCAAAATCCTTTTCAATCTGCTCGTATGAAAGGCCTGTAACTGCGCTGTAAATTGCCATAAGGTTATTTACGCCGTCTTTGCCCTCCGCATAGCGAACCTTTGCCTCGCTGTCCGTAACGGCTCTCTTGAACTTCTTCATTATAACCTCGGGTGCATCAAGAAGATGTACACAGCCGTTGACATTTTCATCGGACTTGCTCATCTTTCTTGTCGGGTCCTGAAGACTCATAACCCTTGCACCGTTCTTTGGAATGAAACCGTCCGGAATCTTGAACACATTGCCGTAAATACCGTTAAAACGCTCTGCAATGTTTCTTGTAATTTCAATGTGCTGTTTCTGGTCTGCACCGACAGGCACTTTGTCAGCCTGATAGAGTAGAATGTCGGCAGCCATGAGTACGGGATATGTGAAAAGACCTGCGTTGATGTTGTCGGCGTGCTTTGCAGACTTGTCCTTGAACTGCGTCATTCTTGAAAGCTCGCCGAACTGTGTGTAACAGCTGAGCGCCCATGCAAGCTCTGCGTGAGTGTGAACATGACTCTGAATGAAGAAAAGACTTTTTTCAACATCAATACCGCAAGCCATAATTGAGGCATAAGCGTCAATTATATTCTTACGCATAACGGCAGGAGTCTGTCTTACCGTGATTGTGTGCAAATCTGCAAGAGCGTAAATGCAGTCGTATTCGTTTTGCATTGTAACCCAGTTGCGAACCGCACCGAGATAGTTTCCGAGTGTAATTGTTCCGCTGGGCTGTATTGCGCTGAATACAACCTCTTTTTTTGTCTGATTTTCCATTATTCCCCTCCGTGATTAGAGACTGTTTGCATACTCGCCGAGGATTTTTATTCCTCTTTCAAGCTGTTCGTCAGTCGGTGTTGAAAAGTTTATTCTGAAACTGTGACAGGTTTCGTTTTCGTCAGTTAAAAATGCGTTGCCCGGAACTACGCAAACCTTTTTGAGAACGAGTTCTTTGCAGAAATTCGGCATATCAATATCCTCGGGCAAGTCACACCAAATGAAAAGACCGCCGTCAATTTTATGATATGTGATTTTCGGTGCGCAGTATTTGTCAAGAAGCTCCATGCAGAAGTTCGCTTTCTTTGTGTAGATTTCACGAAGCTTTGCAAGATGAGCGTTAAAGTCATACTTTGTGATGAATTCATCGCATACATATTGTGCCCAGATATTTGTATGTACATCGTTGCCCTGTTTGCACACAACAAGCTTTTGAAAAATCGGCTTTGGTGCAATTGTGTAAGCAACACGCATACCCGGTGAAATTACCTTTGAGAATGAACCGGCATAGATTACAATTCCGTCCGTATCAAAGCTTTTTATGTTCGGAACATATTCACCGCTGTAACGCAGGTCGCCGTACGGGTTGTCCTCAATGATGAGAACACCGTATTTTTTGGCAAGCTCATAAACTTTCTTACGCTTTTCAAGGCTCATTGTAACACCCGAAGGATTTTGAAAATTTGGAATTGTGTAAATGAGCTTTGCGTTCGGATTGGCTTTTAAAGCCTCTTCAAGCTTTTCTGTGCTCATACCGTCAGGCTCAACGGGAACACCTGCAAGCTTTGCGTTGTAGCTTCTGAATGTGTTGAGTGAGCCGATGAATGACGGTGCCTCGCAGATTACAACATCGCCCTCGTTTACAAGAGCCTTTGAGCATAAATCCATAATCTGCTGTGCGCCTGTTGTGATGAGAATGTCGTCATTGTCAGAGCCTGTGTTATGCTCCTTTTTCATATATTCCGTAAGGTGCTTTCTCAGCGGAGTGTAACCCTCCGAAACGCTGTACTGTAAAACCGAAATCGGATCTTCTGCAAAAACCTTTGCCGAGATTTCCGCAATCTCCTTTGAGGGAAATGCATCGGGTGACGGGTTTCCTGCCGAAAGCGACACAACGCTCGGATCGGCGGCATATTTGAAAATTTCTCTGATAGCACTCGGCTTCAGGCTTGAAACCCTGTCGGAAAACCTGTATTCCATAAAAATATCTCCTTTTAAGATGATAAGGATTTTTTAAAATTCCATACCCTGTAATTCTATCACGAATTGCATATATGTTCAAGAAATTTGACTGTTTTTACTGCGATTTTATTCAAAAAATGTGTAATTTATTATTTTGCGTTTGTAAATGTTAATTCACGGAAATTGTATTTTTTGTGCTTTTTGTATTGTTTTTGATGAGTTTCTGTTGTATAATCTAAATGATAATGTCCTTACGGTCAGAGCAAGGCTTGCTTTGATTCAAACAGGAGTACACTGCGAGTAATTAATACACTTATATAATTCATTGAATTCAAATTGAATTTAAAAATCTTCAGTTTGGGAGAGTAACACTATGAGCAGAAGAAACGATTACGATTATTTTGATCTTGATAATTTCGATGACAGCATTGATTCCCGTGAATATCGTCGCAGACAGCAACAGCGCCGTCCTGCAAGCTATGCCGCAAGACCGTCATCACAGCGTCCCGTCAGAAGACCTGTAAAAAGAAGAAACAAAAGAAGAACCAGAAACAGAATTATTATCGTTGCGAGCGCATTGATAATTCTGTTTGTTATTATTTTTATTATAACTTCAATTTTTAAGGGTTGTTCAAAGGAAGATGCCCTTGCAAGCGTTCCCACGGGAACAGTGGGTACAACGGCATCTCCCGACGAAACCGCAAAATCTTCGACCGCTAACAAAGCAGACGAGCTTTCTCCTACATACTTTATGACACCGAGCATAAAGGACGACAATACAAACGGAACTCTTTCATACAGCATTTATGTGTGGAACAAAATAGGCTACGAATTGTTCAGCAGTGATGACGCAAGAGCGCAGAACTATGCTCAGACAATCAACGGCTTTGCAGACAAGTTCGGCAGTTCCGTAAAGGTTTATGATATGATTGTTCCTAACCATACCGAAATGGGACTTCCGCAAAGACTCAAAGACAGCGACGCTCCGTCAACCTCACAGGCTGACAACATCAAGGCGGCTTATGCGGCTCTTTCCGATAAGGTAACTCCGATTAACTGCTACAACCGTCTTGCGGAACATAATACAGATTACATCTACTTTAAGAGCGACCACCATTGGACAGGCCTCGGCGCTTACCATGCTTACACAGCATTTGCCGATACAAACGATTTGCCCGTTCTTTCGCTTGATGATTGCAAGGAACAGAAGATTGACGGCTTTACAGGCTCGTTTACCAACTCGGCAGACGGTCTTGACAGCGATACGGTAAGTTATTGGAAGTTCCCTTATAATGTAACAATGGATATCACACAGGCAGACGGTTCTTCCGCAAGCTATGACAGTCCCTACTATGAAGCCGCAGAGGGCGGTTCAAACACCTACGGTGTGTTTATTATGGGTGATAATGCCCTCACGGTTCTGAAATCAGCTTCGAAAAATGCGGCGGCAGGCAAGAAGATTGCCGTTGTAAAGGAAAGCTACGGCAACGCTTTTGTTCCGTATCTCACCAATAACTACGAAGAAGTTCATGTTATCGATTTCAGATATTTCAAACAGAATCTTGTTGATTATTGCAAAACCAACGGAATTGACGAGGTGCTTTTTATGAACGGTGTAATGAGTGCCAACACTCAGGTTCAGCTTGACAGTATGAGCGGACTTTTTAACTGATATCATATCGGGTAAATTCTTGTAAGGAGGTGTATGCCGATGATAGCAGACAGCGTGAAGGTGAGCGTGTTCGGAAAAATAAGCGATAAGCTGTATTCGGCACAAATTACCTCCGTTTCAGGACGCTGTAAAAGTGCGTATGTGATTTCGCACAAACCCGTAACAGAATATTTTGAGGGCATTGTGGTTGCTGTTGCCGAATTTGACGGCCTTGACGGCGAGCGTCCGATAATCTCACAATACGGTGAGGTGTTTTATGAGCCCGAACTGCGACAGGTGCTTTCAAAACTGAAAAATATTAAGCTGAAAAGCATTGTGTGCCTTTACGAAAAGTCGTGCGGTGCGGTTATCTTCTACAAAAGCAGACAGAACACGAAAATTCTGCTTGTAAAGAACAGCAACGGCAGATATTGGAGCTTTCCGAAGGGACATATTGAAGACGGTGAAAACGAACATCAGACAGCAATCCGTGAAATTAAAGAGGAAACAGGTCTTGATGTCGTGATTGAAAAGGGCTTTCGTGAAATCAGCGAATACTGTCCTTTCGGTAAAATTCGCAAACGGGTTGTCTTTTTCCTTGCACAGGCATTTACGGATAATGTCAAAATTCAGGAGGAGGAAATTGACAGTTATATTTGGGTTGATTTACAACAGGCACGAAAAATGTGCTCCTATGATAATGATTTGAGGATTATTGAGAAAGCTGAAACGGCGATTCATCTTCTCAGAAACTAAAAGCCGACAATTTAACACGAAATTTACAGGTACACGGCGGTGTGCCTGTTTTTTTGATTTTATAAAACATTTTCTGTAAATTAAAAATGTTGAAAAAAAGCAAAAAATACCACTTGACATGTGGATTATACAGAATGTAATCTAATTTCCCCGTTACAATCCTGTATCCAAAAATGTGGAAAACCTATTTTTTTAATGTTAAAAGTTACAACTTTGTAAATTTCGTGTAGTATCGGGATTTTTTAACATCACTTTTAACACTTTCAACATAGTTTTCCACATTGATGTTCAAAATGTTGAGTTATACAGAATGTATAAGTGCAAATTTAGAAAAATAAATCGCAAATTCGTGATTCAAAAAAACATTTTTTTCTGCGATTCAAATTGTGGCAAGGTAATATATGACAATCTATACTCATAAAATACATCGGCGAGGTGTGTTTTATGAAAAAGGAAACCGTGAAAATGAGGTTTTGGGGGCTTGTCGTTGTTCCGCTGATGATAATTGTGTTCAAAAATCTTTATTCGCTGACAAACGGTGCGTTGCTCGGCATATTTTTCGGTGCTGTAAACGGCAGTATGTGGGAGCAGACCAAGGTCGTTATGCTTTCCTACCTTGTGTGGAGTCTTGTTGAGGCAATCGGAAAACGCTCGGGATTCCATCGCTTTGCCGTGTCAAGAATAATTTCGCTGTGGTTTGTCGGAATATTCTGTCTTGCGACATATCTGCTAATCTATGCACTCGGTGTTGAAAGTACAGGTCTGCCAAGGTTCATTTGTGCAATTGCCGTGTGTTTTTCTGCGTTTGCACTCAGCGCAAGGCTTGAATACGGTGAAAGAAAAATTGAACAGCTTTTTTTGCCCTGCGTGTTTATGATGTTGCTTTTGATTGCCGTGTACTGCAGTTTTACAGTGTTCCCTCCGCACATGATACTTTTTGAGGACATACAAACGGGAATGTACGGCATAATTCCCGAATACATCGACTCCGGAGCGATTGCTCTTGATACATTGTACAGAGTTTGAGTTTTTAAAAACAAATGGCTTAAAAGTATTTAATAATTTGAATTGTTATGTTATAATAGATAGCAAAATGAAGCGGTGTGTCCCATGCAGACACAAAAAATAAAAAGGAAACCGAATAAGGCTGATTATGATGAAAAACGAAAGATTTGAAAATACAGAACAAAAGCCTGATGTGATTGCAGGGCGAAATCCTGTAAGTGAGGCTGTTCGCAGTAACCGCCCAATTGACAAAATTCTTGTTGCAAAGGGTGAAAAGAGCGGTGCGATTGTGGGAATCCTCGCGAAAGCCCGTGACAAGAAAATTCCCGTTAAGGAAGTTGACCGCACAAAGCTTGATTATGTGAGCGGCGGCGCAACTCATCAGGGTATTGTAGCATTTGCAGCGGCAAAGGATTATTCAACGGTTGACGATATCCTCGAATATGCCGAAAGCAGGGGCGAAGCTCCGTTTGTTGTTGTGCTTGATGAGGTTGAAGATCCGCATAATCTCGGTGCAATAATCAGAACCGCAGAATGTGCCGGAGTTCACGGAATTATTATTCCGAAACGCAGAAGTGCCGGTTTAAGCTACACGGTTGCAAAAGCGTCTGCAGGCGCAATTGAATATATGCGTGTTGCAAGGGTGACCAATATTGCAGTTACACTTGATGAGCTTAAAGAAAAAGGCGTGTGGGTTTACGGCGCAGATATGGACGGCACGGATTATGACGAGTGTGATTTTTCGGGTGCGTGTGCAATTGTTATCGGCAACGAAGGTAAGGGCATTTCAAGACTTGTCCGTGAAAAGTGCGATGTAATAGCGTCATTGCCCATGAAAGGTCAGATAAATTCCCTTAATGCGTCGGTTGCCGCAGGAATTTTGATGTACAAAGCGATGAAAAACCGCTGATTTTGTAAATTGAAAATTGAAAATGTAAAATGTAAAATTTATGAAAGTACATGTATGTAGGGGTAGCCTTGCGACCGCCGCCGGTGGCGGAAAAAGGGAGCAAAGCGCTGTCTGAAATAACGAGCAAAAGGCAGTGCATTTATGCACAACGCATTGCGACTATATTTCAGACGGGAGGATATCATCCGCCCGCATTGATGAAATATTATGTTTAAATAAAATCATTTGATGTTATCAAAGTTGTGTGTTTAAATGTCAAAGATTGTAAAAACAGATAGCAACGCTCGGGTGGCATAGTTTCCGATAAACCTAAACTATCTGCCCGAGAGTAAATAAAAAGGAGTGAATGCTTTGGCTGATATGGACAAGGACAGGCTTAAAGAGCTTGAAATCGAGAGCATACTCGAAGAAACCCACTATCTTGCCGATCAGGAACGAATGGAGCAGACGGCACAGAAATACCGTGCAAAGCCGAAGATTGAAGAGATTTTCAGCAATGCCGATAAAAAGCCGAGGTTAAAAAATACAAATCCGCTTGATGAATCCGAGCCTGATACTTCAAACTCAATAGTCGGGGATAAGACTGCCGCCACAATGCAGGCAGAGCTTATAATGGACGGAAATGATGATGACCTTGTAACTCCCGAACAGCTTAAAGCAGAGGCTGAAAAAAAGGCTGCGGAAAAAGCCGAAAAAGCCAAGCGTGAGTATGAGGAGGCAAAGAAAAAAGCCGCCGAGGAAGAAAATAAGATAGTTACCCTCACACCTGAGTATGATGAAAATACAGAATTTTCGGGCGAAGTTCTCGGAGAGGTTGACCAGTTTCGTGACGAGGCTGAAATTAAAAGCTACCATACCATAGATATCGACATTCCCGAGGATAAGCCAAAGGAAAAGACCGAAACCAAAGAAAAGAAAGAGGCTTCGCAGACTCCCGTTCATCAGTTTCCGAATACAGAAAAACCGCCTCGCAAGGTGGTTGCAAAAGTTCCCGTGTATCGTCCCGATGAACCGAGAAATATTCTCAATGTCAAGGCAGGCAGATTTTCCGAGGCTGTAGCGAATGAGTATGAGGAGTATGTGCGTTCCAAGAATCCTTCGGTAATCGCTCATGTGCTTCGTCCCGAACCGACAATAGTTGATGAGGAGATTGCCCCGACCGAGGAAAAGCATAAGGATAACCGCCCTATAGGCGAAAAGGTTATTTCTGCCCTTGTCGGAATCTTTTCAAAGGATGAATCCGACGATAACGATACCGTAAAAGAGGAAAATTCAAAGCCTGTTGAGGATTATACAGGCGAGGAGGACGAAAAAAGTATTCTCTATGAGCTGAATCATAATATAAGAAAGCTCTTTATGAGAAGTCTGTTGTCGGGAATAATTGCCGCAGTTGTGGTTGTTCTCACAATCGTTACAAGAATTTTTCCGAGTGCAATATGTTCGGCAGTTCCTTTTGCACCGGCGGCATACGCAATTTTGCTGTTTATTCTTATGGCGGCATCGCTTGTGCTGAACCGTGTGGCAATGCTCAGCGGACTTTCACCGCTTGTGCATATCAAAGGTAATTCCGATACAGCCGTTGCCGTTGCAGGTGCGGCAGGAATGGTTCAGATAATTGTGTCATTCTTCTGCCTTGGCGATTTGAACGGATTTCATGTGAACTACTACACGGTAATTCCTATGCTTGCGTTCTTTGCAAATAATGTGGGAAAGCTTTATATGGTTCTTCGTGTAAAGGACAATTTTAAGTTTGTTTCGTCAAAGGGACAGAAATATGCGTCAAAAATTTACAACAACGAGTCTGTTGCAATGCAGATGATGAGTGGTACTGCCGCCGACCGTCCGATAATTGCCTATCAGCATAAGACCGAATTTCCGTCAAACTTTCTCAAAATATCTTATGCACCCGATCCGAGCGAGGATTTGGCGTCAAAGCTTGCCCCGATAACAACAATTGCATCAATAATCATTGCGGTAATGTACGGTGCTGTTAAGCTGTCATTTGCAGACGCTTTGAATGCATTTGCACTTATCACTGCGGTGTCTGTGCCTGTGGCAACACTTCTTTCTGTTAATGCCCCCGTGAGAAAGCTCTGCAAAACTCTGCTTTCCTACGGCTCAATGCTTTCGGGTTATCCGTCGGTAAAGCAGTTCTGCGACAGTACGGCTATAATGATAGATGCAAATGAATTGTTCCCTGCCGAGTCAATCTCGCTTGAGGGCATCAAAACCTTTGAGGATTACGGCATTGACGAATCTCTTCTCTGCGGAATTGCAATTCTTAAAGAGGCTCAGAATCCGATTGCAAATGCTTTTGATTCGGTAGTTGCAGAAACCGAGGAAACACTTCCCGAGGTTGAAAGCGTTCTTTATGAGGATGAAATCGGACTTGTGGGATGGATTAAGAGCGAAAGAATCCTTGTGGGCTCACGCACGCTTATGGAAAAGTACAGCGTGGAAGTTCCGAATATGGAATATGAGGAGAAATATACTTCTCAGGGCAGACAGGTCACATATCTGTCAAGAGCAGGCAGACTTGTTGCAATGTTTGTTACAAGATACACTCCCGATGCTCAGCTCAAGGCTGAAATGCAGAGAGCCGAAACCAACGGCATAAGCTTCCTCATCAGAACAACCGATTATAATGTTACAAATGACCTTGTTGCAAAACTCTACGATTTGTTCTACCGCAGTATCAAGGTGCTTCCGACAGGACTCGGAAATGTTCTCAGGGAGGCTGAGGATACGGTTGAGGAAACCTCCCGTTCATATCTCATTACAAACGGCAAAGCCGCATCGCTTGCCCGTGCAGTTACGGGTTGCGTAAAAATCAAGCACAATATTTCGCTTTCAATCATAATTCAGCTGATTGCCGTAATTTTCGGATTGCTCGTTGCATCAACACTTTCACTTTATGCCGGCGTACAGGTTATGGGTTCGCTTGAAGTGTTGATTTATGCGTTGTTCTGGGGCGCCGCCGCTGTTTTTGCTCCGGCTGTCCAAAAACCGTAGGAAAGGATGTAAAATATGAAAATAGCTCCGTCACTTTTGTCTTGTGACTTTTCAAAAATGGGTGAAGAAATTGAAAGAATGGATCTGGCGGGTGCCGATTGGATGCATCTTGATGTTATGGACGGTCACTTTGTTCCGAACATAACCTTTGGCGCTCCCGTAATCAAGGCGGTAAGAAAGTTCTCAAACCGCCCGTTTGATGTTCACCTTATGATAAGCGATCCGCTTAAATATATTGACGATTTTGCCGATGCAGGTGCGGATATCATCACCTTCCATGTTGAATGCGACTCTGACATTGATGATACAATTGCGAAAATCAAGTCAAGAGGAATCAAACCCGGACTTGTTCTAAAGCCAAACACTCCTGCCTGGACAGTATTTCCGTATCTTGAAAAGCTTGACCTTGTACTTGTTATGACGGTTGAACCGGGCTTTGGCGGACAAAGCTTTATGCCCGAGATGATGCCGAAGGTTAAGGAAATCAAGAGGGAATGCCAACGCAGAGGTCTGAACAATATCCTTATTGAGGCTGACGGCGGAATCGGCAGAGATACCATTGAGCAGGCGTCAGAGGCAGGCGTTGATGTGTGCGTTGCGGGAACAGCCGTTTTCAGAGCCGCAGATCCCGCAAAAGCAATTGAGCTTTTTAAATCATTCTGATAAATTCTGATAATAAGCAAGCCCGAATTCGATATTTCTCGAATTCGGGCTTTTGTTTTTGTAGAAAATCAGTACGGTGACTTGCCGTCGGCAAATTATATACAATATAAATTCGTATCCCATGCCGGAATATATGGGTGGTGGCGGAGAAAGATTTTGTAGTCGGGATTCACGCTGTGAATGTATAGTGCAAGGCGGAAAATATCCTCAAACCTGTGGTATGCCGAAAAATTCAGCTTTGGTTTGCAGTTTTCCATTGTTTTCTGCATACCGATGAGGGTTTCCATATCCGCCCCCTCAACATCGGCTTTAATGTAGCCTGCCGCCATTCCGCAGAGAATCGTATCGACTGTCGCAACCTTTGTTGCAACGCCATTGTCGGCAATTGCGCTGTTGCGACCGGCCTTGTTGTTGAATATAAGCTCCGTGTTTTTACTGTATGAGCCGAGTTGCCAAAGCGACACATTCGCCATGCCCTTGCAATGAAGTTTCAGCTTTTCAAAATTCTTTGCGTTAGGTTCAAATGCGATTATACGCTTGTAACTGCCGTTTGTGTAGTGGAGAAATTCATCAATCGTATCACCGTTGTATGCTCCGAGGTCAACATAGCTTTCGTTTTCACCGAGCTTCAGAATATTGCCGAAAGCCTCGTCCTTGTCGGTTGTGACAGGGGGGAGGAGGTCAATTCTGCCTGTGTAGTAGAATTTCAGAATGTTTTCGTAAACCTTTTTTGAAAGGTCATCAGCAAGCAGACTGTATGCACTTTCAATTTGCTCTTTATTTTCGATAATAAAATCATTGTCAAAAAGTTTGTTTCCAAAAACGGGAACGGAGGGGACAAGCGTTTCGTGCTTTTCGGAAATTTTCGTTATGTGTTCCATAACATCGGGGAGCTGGCTTGCAAAGCAGAGGGCGATTATAATGTCGCCAAATTCGGTTTCAACATCGGAAAGCTTCTTTACCGTGAAATCGTGGAATTTCTGCCCACGCACAAAATCATCACTTGCAATAACGGCAGACGCTTTGATTCCGTATCGGTCAAATGCGGCAAGAACCTTGTCCGCACCGTCACCCATTCCGTAAAGCACAACAGGCTTTCCGCAATTTTTCAGTCGTTCCCATACGGATATTTCGTTTTTTAAAAGTTCGGTTATATTAAACATAAGGATACTCCAATTAGTGTATATGGCATTGTAATTGTTTTCGCAATGAACGCCCCTACGGGTTTGCAAAGCAAAAAAAGTATAAAAAAACGCCCACCCTACTGGGTGGACACTTTATATGTTGGCATCTCCCTATTTTTCCGGGCCGTCACCAGCCAAGTATCTTCGGCACCACTGAGCTTAACTTCTGTGTTCGGTATGGGAACAGGTGGACCCTCAGCGTCATCAACACCAACTTATTAACTTTTGTTTCTCTCTTGAGAACAGTATTGATTATACTACGGGCTGCACCAAATGTCAACACTTTTTTTAAAAAAATTTAAAAATTCTTTTAAAACCTTGAAAAGCCCGTATTTATCCCGATTTATCGCCGTTTTAACCGTCATTAAACCCGATATATACTTGATGCGGTGAAAAATTATACATATTTTGGCTTGTTAAAGCGTAAAAAATAGGATGCCGTTGTTTGCCGTAAATTATTGACTAAACGGATAAAAATGTGTACAATTAAATAGATTAGAACAGATTGGGATGTTTAGAATGAATAATGTAAATAAGTGTAAAATGCTTTTGTCGTCACTCTCTGTATTCAGAGGTATAATGAACAGAAGCGTTCCGAAAGCCTTTTATGAACTTTTGCTTTCGCTCGACAAAAAGCCTGAGGAATTTCTCTGTGCATACGGCAAGCTTTGCTCAATGCTTTGCGAAAGAGGCTGTGCGGATAAGTTCGCATTTGCAATCAGCGAAACGGCTCTTTTTGACGATAACTGTTTTGCCCGTGCCGCAACAGCCGGCAGACAGGGCGAGTTACCCGAAAATGTTGTTTCTGCCGTTAAGACAGACTGCGACGCTATTTTAACAGCCGCAAAGCTTACTTCCGATGAAGTGCTTGAGGCATATACCTATGCCGATGAAATCAAGGAGCTTATTCCGATTCTTCCAAAGTGGCAGACAGGCAAGTGCGCTCCGTGCTTTGACGGATTTGACGGTTCACTTGACAAGCTTTCTGCTTATTATAAGGAAAACGGTTGCGGAATGTTTGCCCGTTACAAGGCGTTCATCTGGCGTGACGGTGACATTCAGCCTGTTGAGCATCCGGACAAGATTGATATGGATACATTTACGGGATATGAGCGTCAGAGAAGTCAGGTTGTAAACAACACACTTTCATTTATTCAGGGCAAGAGCTGTAACAACTGCCTGCTTTACGGTGATAAGGGTACAGGTAAAAGCTCAACAGTCAAGGCAATTGCAAACGAGTTTCGCAAGGACGGACTCCGCATTGTTGAAATGCCTAAGGACAGGCTCATTGACTTTCCGCTTCTTGTTGACAAGATTGCCGCTCTTCCGCTTAAATTCATTATATTTATTGATGATCTTTCGTTCCAGCATCAGGATCAGAGCTATACAACCCTTAAAGCTGTGCTTGAGGGCGGACTTGCGGCTCGTCCCGATAATGCGTTGATTTATGCAACATCAAATCGCAGACACCTTGTTAAGGAAAGCATTTCCGACAGAACGCATACTGTTGATGATATCAATGTTCGTGACAATATGCAGGAAAGTCTTTCGCTTTCGGACCGTTTCGGTCTTGCAGTCTGCTACACAATTCCTTCAAAGAATGATTTTCTTGAAATTGTATATTCTCTTGCAGAGCAGAGAGGCGTCAAGATGACTCACGAAGAGCTTGCACTCGGCGCTGAGCAGTTTGCACTTTCAAGAGGCGGTCGTTCGCCAAGATGTGCAAGACAGTATGTTGAATCGCTGTTTTGCTGATTAATCGGAGGTCAGTTATGAAAACAAAAATAATTTCAATTGCTCTTGCAGTTGTGACAATGCTTTCGGCAGTTGCGCTTTTCAGCGGTTGTTCTGACGGAGAATATCCTGTTGAGGTGGCAAACATCACGATAGAAAGTCAGCCAAAGAACATAGTTGTTCTTGATGCGCCGACAGCCGATATCCTCATCGCAACAGGCTATGACAGATATATTGTGGGCAGAAGTGATGAGGTTGACCAGCAGTCAATCGCAGTTGCCCCGAGCGTCGGTTCATATGAAAATCCCGATACCGACAAAATTATCAATTCCGGCACAAACCTTGTGTTTGCAGGTCAGTCAATAAATGAGGACGCAAAGAAGAAGCTTCAGGACAAGGGTATTCAGGTTGTCACAATGTCACACGGTGACACTCCCAAGCAGGTTGAAACAAACTATGTGACAATCGGCAAAATTTGCGGCGGCACAAAAACGGGCGCAAAGAAGGGTGAAGATACCTACAATGAATTGCTTGATAAGATGAACAACTACAAACAGCAGGTTAATAACAGAAATTCCGGCATTCTTGATACGGTTTGTTATCTCTATACAGAAAACGACAGACTCAAGATGATGACAAGCGGAACATACGGCGATATGCTTCTCGGCTATACGGGGGCGGTTAATGCCGCAGTAAACATCAGCGACAACAATGTTGATGTTGCAACTCTCAAGATTGCAAATCCGAACTTTATCTTCTATGCAGACAAAGCTACTCTTGATAAAATTAAGGGCGATACAACACTCGCAAGTCTTGGCGCAGTTAAGACAGGCAAAATTCTTGAGGTTTCGCTTGAAGAAATGTCAAGACCCGGCAATACTGCTCTGGAAGCGCTTGAAAAAATGGTTTACTTTATGTATCCCGACCTCAAGCCAAAGTCTGCAACAGACACAACAAAGGCTCAGGATGCGACAGCGTCAAAGACTGATGCAACAACCGCAACTCAGGCAACAACAACCGCAAGCGATTCAAAGTCGGTTGCCGATAAGTATAATCTTACCATTACATCAGACCTTTCACTCAAGCAGGAAGATGAAAATGACACGGTAAAGGCTATGCAGCTCCGCCTTTATAACATCGGTTACATTGCCGACAAGGATAATGTGACAGGTTACTACGGCGAAGTAACAGCCGAGGCTGTTAAGAAATTCCAGAAAAAGAACGGTCTTAAAGAAACAGGTACAGCCGATAACGCAACTCTTGTATTGCTTTTTGACAGTTCAGCAAAAAAAGCCAAATAATTCAAATTGAAATTGGAAAATTAATGTTGGCAGTGTACCACCGCAGTCTATTCGAGAAGACAGTCGGATAAAGAAATTGCATCAGATACCCGAGTAAGGTTCTGATGCAATCTTTGTTTATATCAAAAATTTGTCAGTAGCGCCGAACCGTGTTCGCCATAAATAAACAGTAAATTTCATATTAACAAAACAGTCGGGAAGACATTGCATTTTATTTTGCAAACTGTCTTCCCGACATTAATTTTCCATTTTCAATTTTCAATTTTACATTAATTAAACCTTTCGCTCGGGCATAATTAGTTTTTAATTCATCAAACTATCTGCACGAACTGCCCACGGTGGTACACCGTTAAAAAAGTTCGGGGTGCATTCGGCTGTAGTGAAAAATGTACTGCTGGGCGATGCCTGCGTACTGACCGAAATCGTCACCGTTCATATTCGGGAACAGCTTTTCCATTGCCCGTTTCATCCACACATCAATCGGAAAAGCCTCAATTCTGTGCATACCGAAAAGAAGTGTGCAGTCGGCAACCTTTTTGCCGACGCCCGTAATTTTCATAAGCTCCGCTCTTGCATCTTCATAGCCGAGCGTGAAACAGCTGTCAAGATTCACCTCGCCGTTTGCAACCTTTTGTGCCGCATCAATAATGTAACGGTTGCGAAATCCTGCTCTCAGCGGTGCAAGGTCATCGGGCGAAAGTTTTGCAAGTGTTTCGGCTGTCGGGAACGCAAATTCTCCGTCACCAAGCGGTGTGCCGAAGTTCTCGCACAAACGCTCAACAATGCCTTTGATTCGCTTTATATTGTTGTTCTGCGAAATGATGAATGTGCAGAGTGCCTCAAAAGGCTCTTGTCTTAAAATCCTTATGCCCGGGGCGTACTTTGCCGCCTCGTTCAGAACGGGATGTATTGTGCTGATTTCTTCACGGATTTTTCCGTAATCAAGCGAAAAGTCAAAGTAGCTGTACCAGATGTTTTTGAAATCGTCAGCCGTTGCATTTTCAATGTACATATCCGTTTTGTCAAGGCTGACGGTTACGCTTTTGCCGTAGGCAACACCGTGAAAAGAACCGTTGTCCTGCGACTTCCAACGAAAGCTCTGACCGCAGTCGAGAGTCTGCGCAAGGTCAAGGTCATGCACATCGGTTATTTTGATTTTGTTGTCGAGTTCAATACATTCCATGATTTTCACCGCCGAAATTTTCTTAATAAAGTATATCACATTCGGGCAAATTATGATATACTTTATTTAAAATGAAAAATTGAAAATGGAAAATGGAAAATGAATGTCGGGAAGATAGTTTGTTTGTAAAACAGATTTCAGTCCCGACTGTATTTCAGACAGGAACTCATTGAACGCAAGCCTTGATGAAATATTTTGTTTAAACACATATGTTTTGATATGATGAAAACGGTGTGTTATAACCACCACATTAACTCAAAAGGAGGATTATTGTGAAAGAAACTATCTGCACAATTCCGATTAACGATATATTTATGCCGAAATGCGGTTGTCCGTTTTGCCGAATGGAGAGTATGCTTGAGGAGCAGTATGTAAAATTCATTACGGGCGATGCGATGATGGAGCCTAATATCAGGATTGAAACCAACAAAAAAGGCTTTTGTCACCGCCATTTTTCGCAGATGTTTGAAAAAGGACAAAAATTGCCGAATGCGCTTATTCTTGAAAGTCATCTTCAGGAAATTATTGATAATGATATGCCGAAAAAGCTGAAGGGCAAGCCTGATAAGAAACAGCTTGAAGTCATTAAAAAACGACTTGATTCGTGTTATGTATGCGACAGAATCGAGTGGGATATGCACCATTTTTGTGACACGATTTTTGTTGAGTGGGCAAAGGGAGAGGAGTTTTATAAGCTGTACAACGAACAGCCGTTTATCTGCTTTAAACACTACGATTTTATTATGAATGTTGCAACCCAAAAGAGCAAGCTGCCGTCAAAGCTTTTACCGCAGTTCTATGCCGAAACAGCAGGTCTTACAAAAAAATATCTGCTGTCGCTTAAAGAAGATATCACATATTTCTGCTCAATGTTTGATTACCGCAACCACGGCAAAGATTGGGGAAGCTCCAAGGATTCAATTGAGAGAAGTATTGAATTTTTGACAGGTGAAAAGCCGTAAACGGCGAGCCGACTTTTTATGTTCGTGTAGACAGTTTGTGAATGTCAAAAAACATATCATGCCCGAGTGAAAGGTTTAATTAAATGTAAAATTGAAAATTGAAAATGGAAAATTAATGTCGGGAAGACAGTTCGCAAAATAAAATGCAATGTCTTCCCGACTGTTTTGTTAATATGAAATTTACTGTTTATTTATGGCGAATACGGTTCGGTGCTACTGACAAATTTTGATATAAACAAAGATTGCATCAGAACCTTACTCGGGTATCTGATGCAATTTCTTTATCTGACTGTCATTAGCACTGCCATACTGCCATGACGGCGTTGAAGTATTCGTCAGAGAGAACCTTTCTCAACTGTTCTATGCCGGATTCGTCGTTCATATATGCGTTGCGGATGTTTCCGCCCACCTGCATTTCTTCACCGTTAAAGGTCAAAAACTGCTGTCTGAGTACCGACACGCTGTCCTTTGTGAGCATATCAAGTGTGATTTTTTCTTTAAGTTCCATTTTTTATACCTCCGTTATTTTTATATTTTGTAAATCAAAGAAAAGTTTACCTGCTCATCAGCGACGAAATTATAAGCCTGTTTATTGAGCGGAGTAAACTGCAACCAAGCTGATTTATTTACATTTCCTCTGAACATACCGCCGTTTTTGCTTATGCCGATATCATGAACAATCACATCCGATTTGTTTGGAAACGGCATATTGAGCAAAGATATTGCAGATGTTCCGCCTAAAGTTGTTGCGTTCATAATGACGGTGACATTTACAATAACGATATCGCCAATTTTTTCATAAAGGCAAGTTGCAGATTTTATTTTATCAATCAGAGTAGAGTATGGAGTAAGAGTAGCTGTACCAAGTTCGATATTTGACGAATCGTATTTTGAGCCGATGCTCATATCCATACGGGCTAATCTTTCATTAAGGGGTTTGTTGTCAGCTTTTGCGTTAAGCAGAATGTCAACCTCATCCGATGAGTAGCTGTCGGCACTATCCCAGTAGTTGTCGGTAAGATACTTGATACTCGGATAATTTTGAGTATAGTCGGTAATCTGAGAGGAATCACTTACCTTGTTTGAGTTGTCCTCTTTTTTTGTAATGTCGGACTGTTCAATTAACTTTTTGGTTTTGTCAATTTCAGTCCGACAAAGCTTTGTTTCGTCAAGAAGCTTTTGCGTTTCTTCACGAAGCTTCAGCGTTTCGGAGTTCGGATTAAGGTACTCTTTGTCCTCAATCGGAATACTCTCGTCTGCATAAAGCGTGACGATCTGAGTTTGGAAAACATAGCCGTTTTCGCCTCTGCCTTCAAGCTGAAGTTCAAAATAGCCGTGCATGAAAATGTCGTTTTTTCTGACCTTCCACACAAGTTTTGTGCCTGTTTCATCAATTGCGGTGCTGTCGGGAATTACCGAATTTACACTGCCGTCGGCAAAACGCAGATGAATGAAGTAGTCAACCGTAATGTCGCACATTCCCCGAATTAAAAATTCCTGTGTTTCGGCAAGATTTTCACCCGTGATGCCGACGCAGTTTGCGCCGTCAAAAGTTTTTGGTTTTCGTTTGTCATAGATAATCATTGTTACACCTCCACTTAAAGAGGCAAAAACACGAAAAAATGCATTGTTTTATGCAATTTTCAGAAAAATTTTTGAAATTTTTTTAATTTCCCGTCACAAAGGGGAAACGGTTGCAATTGCAATGTTTTGTGATATAATCTAATTTGAATAATTTGAACGAATTGACTTAAACAGAAGAGAAGAAAAACGGTTTGTTCCGTGACGATTAAGAGGACGGAATTGTGTGCCGATGTACAAATTACGGCTTTTTCTGTTGCAAACCGTTTGAACGAAGGGGGACGGCAACACGCCGTGATATAAAATGAGAAAATATGTAGAAGTTTTTACTCGTGATCATTTGCCAAAGCTGAGGGATCAGTTGTTGTTTTCGGGATTGACGGATCACGAAATTTTTATGTTCATACAATATGCAAAACCGTACTATCTGTCGCTGAACCGTGGCGAAACGGCAAGGGTTGAAAACAAGTTCAGCCATATGACGGGACTTGTGTTTTCGGGAACTGCATACCTTTATTCTGTGGACTACAACGGCAACAAAAGTCTGCTCAAAACAATTCGCAGCGGCGAGTCAAGCGGAACGCTTTACGCAATGTTTGATTACTACAATACGCTTGTTGAGATTATGGCAGGAGAGGATTGCGAAATCCTTTTTATTCCGCCGGAGCCGATGTTTATAACCGAGGATTCGCTTGCTTCGATTCAGCAGAAAATCCTCGTCAATATGCTTGCGTCACAAAGACAGGTGTTTTTGCAGATTTCGGAACACCTTGCCTGTCTTTCAAAGCGAAGTATCAAGGGCAAATTTATGCACCTTCTTCAAATCTATTGCAGGCGTGAGCGTAGCTGTGAGGTTGATCTGCCGTTCTCCCGTGACGAGCTTGCAAACTATCTTGCGGTTGACAGAGCGTCACTTTCAAGAGCACTCGGTGAACTGAAAAAAGCAGGAATTATTGAATTTAAAAAGAGCCATTTCAAACTGATTGAAACAGCTGAATATCATTTTGATTAAATAACGGTCGGCAAACGGTGTTCTGTTTCCTTTCACCGCCGACTAAAATATAACGGAGGATAATATTATGAGTTTTGTGGAATTACTGCTGTTCGGCATCGGCTTGTCTATGGATGCATTTGCGGTTTCAATTTGCAAGGGGCTCTCCGTGCGTAAGTTAAGACCTAAACACGCAATTACTGTCGGATTGTGGTTTGGCGGATTTCAGGCGCTTATGCCGCTTATCGGTTATCTTCTCGGAAAGCAGTTTGAGTGGCTCATCACAAGCATTGACCATTGGATTGCATTCATCCTGCTTGCACTTATCGGTGCAAATATGATAAGAGAAGCTTTCGGTGAGGAAGAACAGCTTGACGATTCGTTTTCGGTCAAGACAATGCTGCCCCTTGCCGTTGCAACAAGTATTGACGCCCTTGCGGTAGGCGTTTCGTTTGCGTGTATTGATGTTGATATCGTACCTGCAATCGCAATTATAGGCACAACAACATTCATACTTTCGGCTGTCGGCATCAAAATAGGCAATGTATTCGGTGCAAAGTATAAGTCAAAAGCAGAATTTTTAGGCGGTGCAGTATTGATTTTGCTTGGACTCAAGATTTTGCTTGAAGATTTAGGGCTTTTGCCGTTCTGACGAATTTCAAATTGAAAGTTGACGGCGAGCCGCCGTTACCAATTCGAGAAGATAGTATAATATAGAAATCGCATCAGATGCCCGAAAAAGCTCTGATGCGATTTTTTATATAAAAGTCGTTGCTGTTTCGTAGGGCGGGTAATATCCGCCACTACAGACAATACAGGGTTTTTATAATTTCAATTTTTTAAAGTTGTCATTCAGAATTGTGCAGGAGTTATCTAACTTTTGCAATTCCTGTTCGGTTAATTTAAGTTCCAAAATGCGTTTTGCACCGTTTGCGCTTACTATGCACGGGTTGCCGATGAACACATCTTTCTTGCCCCCGTATTCGCCACGCAGACGAACCGATACTGTCAGAACGCTGTTTTCATCTTGAAGAATTGCACGGACGATACGAACGATTGACATACCGATGCCGTAGTAGGTTGCTCCCTTTGCCTCAATGATTTTGTGGGCGGCACAACGCACATCATCGCTTATCTGCTCAAGCTCCTCCATATAGTACGATTTTGGGTTATCACGCATGACATCCTTTAGCGGTTTGGCGGCAAGGAGTGCTTGACTCCACGGAACAAATTCGCTGTCTCCGTGTTCGCCGATTACATATGCGTGAATGTTGCGTGGATCAACCTCAAAATATTCGCCGAGAAGATATCTGAGCCGTGCCGTGTCAAGTGTAGTTCCCGTGCCGATGATTTTTGACGCATTGAATCCAGAAAGTTCATAGGTCACCCGTGTCATAATGTCAACGGGATTTGTCGCAACGAGGAAAATTCCCTCAAAACCGCTTTGCACAACCTTTGGCACAATTGAAGAAAATACAACTGCGTTTTTCTGCAAAAGCTGAAGCCTGCTTTCGGTGGGCTTTTGATTTGCACCTGCGCAGATTACAACAATGTCGGCGTCGGCACATTCACCGTAACCTCCGCAACGGATTTTCATGCTTGAATGCGAAAATGCAAGCCCGTGGTTCAAATCCATTGCCTCACCCTCGGCACGCTTTTCGTTGAGGTCAATCATAATGAGCTCATCACACACATTTTGATTGAGTGCCGCATAGGCAAAGCTCATTCCGACCATTCCCGTTCCCACAAGTACAACCTTTCTTTTGTTTCCCGACATATGACCGTCCCTTTCATTTGTATTCTTTTTTTAGGGTTTTCATATGTGCAAAAATTATTCTTTGGCTTAAAAAATTGATTGAATTGTGCTTTTTGGGGGGTTGTGAAAAAAATAACGGCAGAATCGGCTGTTTGTTTGGTGAAATGGCAAAGATTATATGTAAAAATCATCAAAATTCACTTGAAACGCAGATATAATTGTGCTAAAATTAATTCGACAAGGTGTTCGGAATACATTAGGCATATTCCGATTTTTATTTTATAGGAAAATATCAATTGCGAGATTCTTGTTTTTGAAAACTGTCAAATTTTGCCGAGTTGTGCTTTAGCATAAAATCCTTGCAAGGCTACGCTCGGGCATTAAAAGTTTTTGAAAAGCAAGACTGTCTGCACGAATAGGGTGCGAGGCACTCGCTTTTCAGAATGTACAGGTGCTTGCAGAGTTACGTTCGGGCATTAAAAGTTTTTGAAAAGTAAGACTGTCTGCACGAATAGGGTGCGAGGCACTCGCAGAAAGGAAAAGAGGTAAAAGAGAATGTACAAGATAGTTAAGAAAAAATCTCTGAATCCAACCGTTACACTTATGGAAATTGACGCTCCGCTTATTGCCAAAAAGGCAGAGCCCGGACAGTTCATCATTCTCCGTGTTGACGAGAACGGTGAGCGTATTCCGCTTACGGTTGCAGGCTATGACAGAGAGGCCGGCACAGTTCGTATTATCTTCCAGATTGTCGGTGCAACAACAGAAAAGCTCAATCACCTTAACGAAGGCGATTATATTCACGATTTTGTAGGCCCTCTCGGTGTTCCCACACATACAGACGGTCTTAAAAAGGTTTGCGTTGTAGGCGGCGGCGTTGGCTGTGCAATTGCACTTCCGGTTGCCGAAAAGCTCCACGAAATCGGCTGTGAGGTTCACTCAATTGTCGGCTTCAGAAACAAGGATCTTGTTATTCTTGAAGATGAATTCAAGGCTTGCTCAGACAAGTTCATTCTTATGACAGATGACGGTTCATACGGTCAAAAGGGCGTTGTTACAGCTCCTCTCGAAGAGATGATTAAGGCAGGCGAGGACTATGACCTCGTTATTACAATCGGTCCGCTTATCATGATGAAGTTTGTTGTTAAAACAACAAAGCCTTACAATATTCCCACAACAGTTTCCATGAACCCGATTATGATTGACGGCACAGGTATGTGCGGCGGCTGTCGTCTTACAGTTGACGGACAGACAAAGTTTGCCTGTGTTGACGGCCCCGACTTTGACGGCTTTAAGGTTGATTTTGACGAGGCTATGAAGCGTGGCGCAATGTACAAGCCGTTTGAGCGTCATGCACACGAAGAAACATGTAATCTGTTCAAGAAGGAGGTTGAGTAATCATGCCAAATATGTCACCAAAAAAGGCTCCTATGCCATCACAGGATCCTAATGTAAGAAATAAAAACTTTCTTGAGGTAGCAACAGGCTACACGGAAGAAGTTGCAATTGAGGAGGCTCAGCGTTGCCTTAACTGTAAGCACAGACCTTGCGTAAACGGTTGTCCCGTACATATCGCAATCCCCGATTTTATCAAAGAGGTTGCTCAGGGCAACTTTGCAGGCGCTTATGATGTAATTTCGCAGTCAAGCTCACTTCCTGCTGTTTGCGGTCGTGTTTGTCCGCAGGAGTCACAGTGTGAGTCAAAGTGCGTAAGAGGCATCAAGACTGAGCCTGTCGGAATCGGCAGACTTGAGAGATTTGTTGCCGACTGGCACAACGCTCAGACAGATGTTAAGGTAAATAAGCCTGAGTCAAACGGTCACAAGGTTGCTATCGTCGGTTCAGGTCCTGCAGGCCTTACCTGTGCAGGCGACCTTGCAAAGAAGGGTTACGATGTAACAGTATTTGAGGCTCTTCACCTTGCAGGCGGTGTTCTCGTTTACGGTATCCCTGAGTTCAGACTTCCAAAGTCAATCGTTCAGAAGGAAGTTGACACACTTAAAGAGCTCGGTGTTAAGGTTGAAACAAATATGGTTATTGGCAGAGTTCTCTCAATTGACGAGCTTATGGACGATTACGGCTTTGAGTCAGTATTTATCGGTTCGGGCGCAGGTCTTCCGAGATTTATGAATATCCCCGGTGAGAACCTTTGCGGTGTTTACTCGGCAAATGAGTTCCTCACAAGAACAAACCTTATGAAGGCTTATAAGGATGACAGCACAACTCCGATTATGCACGCAAAGAAGGTTGCAGTTGTCGGCGGCGGTAATGTTGCAATGGATGCCGCTCGTTGTGCAAAGCGTCTTGGCGCAGAAGAGGTTTATATTGTTTACAGAAGAAGCGAAGAAGAGCTTCCTGCCCGTAAGGAAGAAGTTGAGCATGCCAAGGAAGAGGGAATTATCTTCAAGCTCCTCAATAACCCTGTTGAAATTCTCGGCAACGAAGATGAGTTCGTAACGGGTATGAAGTGCATTAAAATGGAACTCGGCGAGCCTGACGCAAGCGGCAGAAGAAGACCTGTTGAAATCCCCGGCAGTGAGTTCGTTCTTGATGTTGACGCTGTTGTTATTTCAATCGGTACATCACCTAACCCGCTTATCAAGGCTACAACAAAGGGACTTGACACTCAGAAGTGGGGCGGTATCATCGCTGACGAAAACGGTCTTACATCCCGTGAGGGCGTATATGCAGGCGGTGACGCTGTAACAGGCGCTGCAACGGTTATCCTCGCAATGGGTGCAGGCAAAACAGCCGCAGCCGCTATTGACGAATACATCCGGAACAAAAATAAGTAATTTTTGTTCTGAATTGAAAATGGAAAATTAAAAATGTAAAATTAAGGTCGGCGGTGTGCCACCGCTGTCTATTCGAGAAGATAGTTAGATAAAGAGATTGCATCAGATGCCCGAGAAAGGCTCTGATGCAATTTTTGTTATATAAAATGATATGTTGAGAAACAATGTATTGTGTTAGCTCGCACCGATTTTACAATCGTTGCGATTGGCGAACGAGGTTCGCCACTACAAATGAATACATAACATTATAATTTGTGCATGCGGTCATAATTTAATGCTCGACAAAATATGTTGCGGTCGTTATTTTTGGGTACAGAACCTCGGCTCTTCTGTTTTGCACAATAAATTAAATTTGTATATAGCTGGATTCTTTCTATTTTGGTATTGATTTTAGTATAAAATAGGTGTATTATGACTTTGATATGCGGACGGGTGAATTTTTTCAGTGGTCCGCACCTTGTTTTTAAATATTGGTTAAGAGGAAAATTTATGAGGATTATAATTGTTGGATGCGGAAAGGTTGGCTCTTCGATAGCGTCGGAGCTTAATTTGGAGGGACATGAAATATCCGTAGTCGATATTAACCACGGTGCAGTCGATAAACTTGCAAATTCGCTTGATGTTCTCGGCATAGAGGGAAACGGTGCAACATATGATGTGCTTATTGAGGCAGGCGCAGAGTATGCCGATTTGCTTATTGCCGCAACTGCAAGGGATGAAATCAATCTGTATTCGTGTCTTATGGCTAAGGCGGCAGGCGTTACCCACACAATTGCAAGAGTGCGTAATCCCGAATACACAAACGACCTTTACAGAATCAAAGAGCATCTCGGTCTTTCTATGGCAATCAATCCCGAACAGACCGCTGCTAATGAAATCAGTCGTCTGTTAAGATTTTCGGGTGCGCTTGAAATTGATTCGTTCTCAAAGGGCGTTGTTGAGCTTATCAAGGTAACTGTACCGCAGAATTCGTCAATTGTCGGAACTGCTTTGAGCAGAGTTGACAACCTCAGAGGTAAGGTGAGAATCTGTACGGTTGAGAGAGGGGATGAGATGTTCATTCCTAACGGTGATTTTGTTATTAACGGCGGTGACAGGATTTCTGTTGTTGCAAAGCCCGAAATTGCCGCAAAATTCTTTAAGCGTATCAGTATTGCAATCGGCAGAAGTAAGGATGTTATCCTTCTCGGCGGCGGCAAGGTTTCGTTCTACCTTGCAAAGACGCTTATTAAATCCGGTGCGAATGTCAAAATTATCGAGAAAAATCCCGAACGCTGCAACTTTCTTTCGGAGGCTATACCTGGGGCTGTTATAATTCAGGGCGATTGCATGGATCAGTCGCTGTTGCTTTCGGAGGGTGTTGAACACGCTGACGGCATTGCCGCTCTTATGGATTATGACGAAGAAAATATTATCATAACGATGTACCTAAAGGGCATTACAAAGGCAAAATTGATTACTAAGGTAAATAATGCGTCATTTGATCCGCTTTTGCATGATCAGAATTTTGAATGTATTATTCATCCAAAGAGCCTTACAGGCGAATATATTGCAAGATATATCAGAGCAATGCAGAATACGGGCGACAGCAATGTTGAATCGCTTTACCGCCTTAACGACGACAAGGTTGAGGCTCTTGAATTCAAGGTTAATGCGGAATCAAGGGTTACGAATGTTCCGATTATGAGCCTTAATCTGAAGGCTAATCTTCAGATTATCTGCATTAACAGAGGCGGAAAAATTATTCTTCCGCAAGGTACGGATGTGATTAAACCTGAGGACACGGTAATTGTGCTTACCATGCAAAAAGGTCTTAGCAAGCTTGAAGATATTGTAAAGCGTTGAGGGGAGCATAATGAATAAACGATTAATTGTGTATATCCTCGGCTGGGTTCTTATTGTCGAGGGTGCGGCTATGCAGATTGCAACCGTTACTTCATTTATATACGGCGAACACGAGGGACTTTATTTTCTTGGAGTAGGTGCTTTGTCGGCACTTTTGGGCTTGCTTGCAGTAAAAGTAAAAAAGCCGAAAAATCCCGTGCTTTATCAGAAGGCAGGCTTTGCGGCTACTGCGTTAAGCTGGATTCTTATGTCTTTTGTAGGATGTTTTCCGTTCTGGCTGAGCGGTGAGATTCCGAGTTTTATTGACGCTTTTTACGAAACCGTGTCGGGCTTTACAACAACAGGTTCAACTATACTTACCGATGTTGAGGCATTGAGCCACGGAATGCTTATGTGGCGAAGCTTTCTCCATTGGTTGGGCGGTATGGGCGTAATCGTGTTCTTGCTTGCGATTATCCCGAAGCTCGGCGGTCAGCAGAATATTTTCCTTATGAAAGCCGAGAGCCCCGGTCCGATTGTGGGCAAGGCTGTTCCGAAAATGAGAAATTACGCAATGATGCTCTACGGAATTTATTTCGGCTTGACTGCACTTGAATTTATATTTTTAATTATAGGCAAAATGCCTGTTTTTGATGCACTTAACATAAGCTTTGCAACGGCAGGTACGGGCGGTTTCGGCGTTACCAACGCAGGTATCGCTTCATACAGCAATTATCTGCAAACCGTTATTGCTGTATTTATGATGCTGTTCGGAATTAACTTTTCCGTGTATATCCTCATTCTTGCGAAGAAGTTTAAGCAGGCTTTCCGCATTCAGGAGCTGTGGGTTTATTTCGGAATTATCGTGCTGTCAACAGCCTTGATTGCGTTTAACATCAGGTCACTTTATCCGAGTGCGTATGATGCGGTTCACCAGAGCTTTTTCTATGTTTCGTCAATTATCACGACAACAGGTTTTGGTTTGACGGATGTCAATAACTGGCCTGAATTTTCAAAAACTGTGATTATGATTATCACATTTATCGGTGCAATGGCAGGCAGTACAGGTGGCGGCTTTAAGGTTTCAAGAGTTATTTTGCTCTTTAAGGAAACACGAAAGGAGTTTTCACTCCTCATTCATCCGAGAAATGTTAAGACCGTTAAAATGGACGGCAAGGCGATTGACCACAACGTTATGAGGTCAACTTCAATTTTCCTTGTGCTGTACATCGGAATCTTTGCGTTAAGCTGGCTTGTGCTTTCGCTTGACCAGACGGATTTTGTGACGAATTTCACGGCTGTTGCCGCAAATATCAACAACACAGGTCCGGGTCTTGGAATGGTTGGCCCTGTCGGCAACTATTCGGAATTCAGTATTTTGTCAAAAATTATTTTGATTTTCGATATGTTAGCAGGCAGACTCGAATTGTTCCCGTTGATGTTGCTGTTCGCCCCGTCAGCGTGGAAAAAATCGTAAGTAAATTGAAAAGATTATAATAAAGATCGGGAAGACAGTTTGCAAAATGCAAAACAATGTCATCCCGATTGTTTTTTATATGTGGAATTGGGTGCAACGACACGCTGCCGGTGGCTCGCCGTCAATTTAAAAGCACATCTGCAATTGCGTTGCCTAACAGACTGCCTGAGTAGGTTGCCTCGTCAATGGAATTTGATTCTGTGCCGACTTCTATTAACAGCGAACCGTTGCAGACATATTCATTGTATGCAAAGTAGTCAAAATTCAGCGGTCTGGTCATATCGGGATAGAGGGTTTCGGCTTTGTCCTGAATTTTCAGGGCAAAGTTTAAATTTTCCTCCCAGCAGTCAAAACCCCGTTCACCGTCTGTGTCGCAACCTGCAAGAATCATAATCTGCGCACCCTTTTTGCCGTTGTATGTAAACACGGGCTTAACCTTGTTTTCGTCCGTTCCGATTGCATCACGGTGCAGGTCGATAACAACCTTGATGTCGGGATATTTTTCAAGATTTTTATACACTGTGTCAACACTACGGTCATACGAACCGTTGTAGGATTCATCGTGAATTGTCGTGTCATGAACCGTTTTTATTCCACGCTTGTTGAGCTGTTCGGTGAGTGCATCTCCGACTGCCACAACATTGAAATCGTTGTTGTTTGTGCGTGAATAAAAGCTGTCATAGAAAAAGTCAACATCTTCGTCAAGATATGCCTCGCTTGTGTGGGTGTGGTAGATTAGAACCTGCGGTGAGTTTATGCCCTTGTCAATTGAAAACGGCAGTTTTGCCGAAAGAAGTCCGTCAAAGTCAAGTGACAGTCCCGTTTTGTTTTTGACAAAGCAGTTGTCAACCTGAGTTCCCGTGTCGCCTATGGTGCGTTCCTCAACCGTGTATTTATTCTCGCCGTCATGGTTGCCGTAGGAATCGTAATAGGTGCTTTTGTCACGCTTGTGATTTTTTTGGACTGTGGGTTCTGTGTCGGCTGATTTCGTGGGCTTTTGGTCGGAAGCTGTCGGCTTTTCCGTCTTTGAATTTTCAAGCTTGTATTCTCCGTTTGTGAGAGTAAAAGCGGCAGCGGCAAGTGCCGCAGGATTCTGTGATTCAAAGCAGAGAGGCAGTCTGTATATAACGCTTAAAACAGCCGTTGTCAACAGTACAACGGCTGTGCTTGTTTTTAAGGCTTTTTTCAGTTTCTTTTTTGATGTTCCTTCACTTTTCACAAAATCACCTGCAATCCGTACATATGTTGGCTATCGGTTTCTGCAATAAATATATGCCGTGCCGTAGGTGAATATGTGTAAATATGCGTGGATTTACATTAACGAGATGAGGTCGGGCAAATCGAATTCATTTTGCAGTGCTCCGTTGAGTGCAAAGGCTATGAGCCTTGAGGCTCTTTCCGTGAGCAGGTCAATTTCTCTTGGAATGACTACAAGCTGTCTGCCCTGCGGCATAAGCATTTTCTGCGTTTTTCGGTTGCAGTCATTGCCGAGAATGTCAGCCGCAAGCGTTTGTGCGTCAACAACGGTCGGCACTCCGATTGCAATAACAGGAACTCCGATTGTTTCCTTTGTGATTTTGGTTCGGTGATTGCCCACCCCAGCACCGGGTGAGATTCCCGTGTCGCTTATCTGAAGTGTACAGCCGAGCCTTTCGGTTCTGCGTGAGGCGAGTGCGTCAATTGCAACAACGGCTGTCGGTCTTATCCGCCGTACAATGCTGAGAATGTATTCGCCTGTTTCAATGCCCGTCTGTCCCGTGACTCCCGTCTGCATTACGGCAACGGGGCGAAGTCGGTCAAGTCCCGTTGAACGGGCAATTTCTCCGCCTATGTGACGGGTGGCAAGCACTCGTCGACTTGTTTTCGGTCCGAGTGAGTCGGGAGTGATTTCCATGTTGCCGAGTCCTGCAACAAGCACAAGTCCGTTTACGGGCAACAGCCGTTTGATTTCATTGCCGACGGTTTCAAGCCGTTTGTCGGTTTCGGTAAAATTGTCGGTCAGTGACGGCAACTCAATTGTAATGTATGTGCCGATTTCCTTGCCGAGTGCCTGTCTTGCCTTTTGGTTCTTTACAATCAGCCGTGAAATTTCAAGACCGTTTTCACTGTATTTTTTGAATTCAATACCGCCTGTGTTTTCTCCTGCAATTTCTCTTGCCTCAATTGCAAGGTCGGTTCTGAACTGCAAAATAATCCCCCGTTTCGCAAATTTGTTTGTATATTGTTATTATTGTGCAATTTTATATTATGTATTCTATTTACAAGACTATTTTGTTTTGTTATAATTCAATCATAGATTATTTCTGTCACAAATTCCGCTCCTTGCAAGCAAAGCGGAAATTGTTCAGATTTAAATTTTTTGTTATAAAGCTAAGCAAAATTAAATTCTTTGTTATAAAGCAAAGCGGAAACTGCTCAGATTTAAATTCTTTATTATGAAGAAAAAGAGACAGATTATAATTCTAAAACAAACACACAACTTTACATTATATACAGGTGATTTTATGAACAAAAAATTTGTTAAAAAATTTACCGCAGTGGTTTCTGCGGTGTGTATGATTTCGGTCGGCATTGCAAGCGTAAATGCGGCTGAAATTGATGACGGATTTGAGTCGGTCACAAAGAATGCACAATCTTCGGATTCGTCTTTTCCGTCTGCATATTCCGCAATCGGCTATTCGCTTGTTGACGAAAACGGACTTCCGAGTAATTTCAGCTCAAAAAATCTCGGCTTTGTAACACCTATCAAGGCTCAGCAGTATAACGATTGCTGGGCGGTTGCAGGCACAGAAGGCTTTGAAACAAAGCTTTTGAAGCTTGGCTATCCCGTTACCGAGATGTCACATGACCACGCAAACGCAAGTTCCACAACACAGACAAACGGCAAGGGCTGGCAGAGAAAATACCGTGACGGCGGATTTACAAATATTTATCCCGGCTATCTCACCTCATGGCAGGGCGGTGCAGAGATTGCCGATGTCGGTAAGATTGATTTTTCAAAAAATATTCACGGCGATGATATGACAGCCGACAAGACTAAATACGGCACAACAAAACTGCGTTATCTTGACGGCGCTGATTCAAACGAAATCAAGCAGGCAATTATCGACAACGGCTCGGTGACAGCGTCATATGCCACATCAAACAAGTGCTTTAACAATGCAGGCACAACCTACTTTATGCCGCAGTCATATGACGGTGACTATATCGGTCACACAATCAGCATTGTGGGTTGGAACGATAATCTCAGCAAGTACAGATTCTCTAACGGAACAGGCGTGTTGCCGCAGAACAACGGAGCATGGCTTGTGCGCAACAGCTGGGGCGATAACAACACAATGGGCGGTTATTTCTGGCTTTCATATGAGGATAAGTACATTTTCGGCGAAAAGTATTCCCCGAATTTCACAATTGACGAGGTGACGGAGATTACCGACGATATGACATTGTTGCAGGATGAACGCTACGGTGCTACATACAGCTTTAATTATGTTGACAGCAACGACATTACATTCATCAATTGCTTTGATTTTGGCGAAAACAGCCGTACACTTGATAAGGTGCTTTTTGAAACAAAGAGCAACGGTGCAGATTATGAGATTTACTACATTCCCGTAAGAGACGGTGTTCCCTCAAATGATGAGAGCGAATGGAAGTCTGTTGCATCGGGCAAGGTTGCATACAGCGGTTATCAGTCTGTTGATGCAAACGGATTTGTTGCACCGCTCGGAAGAGGTGCAGTCGGTGTGAGAATCAAGACAAATTCAGAGGAATTAAGTCAGCTTGGTGTAGGTGAATGGCTTACAAGTGCAACGAAAATGACTTTTCTCAATGATTCATCTTACGGTAACAGCTACATTAAATATGACGGCACAACATGTGAACTGCTCGACTGGTACAAAACCGAGAGAGACGATACGCTCGGCGGTACATTTGTTATCAAAGCTGTTGCACTCAAAAATGATAAGATTTTGAACGGCGATGTTGATCTTGACGGAGATATTGCCGTTAAGGACGCAACCCTTGTTCAGAAGTATATAGTAAAGCTTGAACAGCTTGACAACACACAGCTTTGCAATGCCGATTGTGACGGTGACGGAGATATCACGGTTGCCGATGCCACGAAAATTCAGAAAATAGTTGTGGGAATTAATTAAAATTGAAAATGAACGGCGAGCCACCGTTCTCGGTTCGTGAATACAGTCGTTTCAAGGCGAGAGCGTAGATGCCCGAGCGGAAGTTTTTTAAATTGAAAGTTGAAAATGGGAAATTGAAAATTGCGGTCGGGCAGACAGTTTGCAAAATACAAATCATTGTCGCCCGACTGTTTTCGTATATATAGAAGTTGTGTTTAAATGTAGAGGCGAATATTATCCGCCCGCACGGCGAGCCGCCGCTACAAAATAGCAGTAACTTTTTGCTTGACAAATCACCCGAACAAATGTACTATATTAGAAGAGCCGAGAACAACGAGGCTTGACATCAAATACGCAACTTGAAGTCATGGGAGAAAAATTATGAACAAACCGCTTGCGGACAGGATTCGTCCAAAGACAATTGATGACATTGTGGGACAAAAGCATCTTATTGCACCCGACAAGCCTTTGCGTAAAATTATTGAAAGCGGAGATATTCCGAATCTTATTTTCTACGGTCCTTCGGGGGTTGGAAAAACTACGCTTGCCACATATATTGCCAAAAAGACAAACCGTACCCTCAAAAAGCTTAACGGCACAACGGCTTCAACTGCCGACATAAAGGAGATTGTTGCACAGCTTAACACTTTTTCGGGGCTTAACGGAATTCTGCTCTATCTTGACGAAATTCAGTATTTTAACAAAAAGCAACAGCAGACTTTGCTCGAATACATTGAAAACGGCAGTATCACGCTGATTGCGTCAACAACCGAAAATCCGTATTTTTATGTATATAACGCAATTCTGAGCCGTTCGACTGTTTTTGAATTTAAGCCGGTTGATCAGGATGAGGTTGAAAAGGCGGTTTACCGTGCAAGTGATTTTCTTGCCGAGGAGAGCGGTACGGATATTGAAATGCCCGAAGAATGTGCAAAGAAAATAGCATCGGGTTGCGGAGGAGATGTTCGCAAGGCTATGAATGCCGTTGAGCTTTCCGTGATTGCAACAGATGAAATTGACGGAAAAAAGGTTGTAAGACTTGAAACCGTTGAACAGCTTGTGCAGAAAAGTGCGGTCAGATATGACCGTGAGGGCGATGAGCATTACGATATTATTTCGGCTTATCAGAAAAGTATGCGTGGAAGCGATCCCGACGCCGCACTTCACTATCTTGCAAGACTGCTTGAGGCGGGCGATCTGCCGAGTGCGTGTCGCAGACTTATGGTGTGTGCGAGTGAGGATGTGGGACTTGCTTATCCACAGCTTTTGCCGATTGTAAAGTCATGCGTTGATATAGCACAGGCTGTCGGACTTCCCGAGGCGAGAATTCCGCTTGCCGATGCCGTGGTTATGGTGTGCAATGCCCCAAAATCCAACTCGGCATATATGGGTATAAACAGAGCTTTGGCTGACATAAGAACGGGTAACTCGGGTCCTGTACCCAGACAATTGCAGAACAGGCACTGTGACGGAGATGACAATCCAAACAAGGGACAGTTCTATCTTTATCCCCACGATTTTCCGAACCATTATGTTGAGCAACAATATCTGCCCGATGCCCTAAAGGACAAGAAGTATTACGAATACGGCAGAAATAAAAACGAGCAGGCGTTCAAAGCCTATTGGGACAAAATCAAAAAGAAGTAATCAAATGAAAATTTTTTGACATGAAACTGCAAATAAAGTCAGATGTTGCTAACCAAACATCTGACTATTTGCTTTTATTATCCTGTTTTTTTGCTAATTATTGTTTCATTGTCTATTATGCACAATTTGAATGTGAATAATTTGTGACGCAAGAAATTTTATTATTCTTTAAAGGAAAATTATTAGCGGTTCAATATTGTAGAATTAAAGAGTAATTGTGGAGTAGTGTTGAGTAGCTTCACACGTGCAACAAAAAAATAATTCTGGAGGAAATCAAAATGGTAAAAAGACAACACAAAATCATGTGCCTTGTGCTTTGCCTTATGCTGGCGGTTTCAACCGTATTCGTCGGTGTAGTCAGTGCTTCTGCTGCAACAGGCGATACTGTTTACGTTAGAGTAAACAACGGCTGGTCAAAAGTTAACTGCTATATGTGGACTGACGGCCTCGGCAACAACGCATCTTGGCCGGGCAAGGCAATGACAAAGGTTGAAGACGGCGTATATTCCTACACTCTTGACAAGGATTATACAAAGGTAATCTTCAACGACGGCTCAAATCAGACAAAAGACCTTACATACCCGGGTCACGGCAAAATCTATGACCTTTCAAAGGGTACATGGTCGGATTATGCAGGTGCTCCTTCACAGGGTCCAACTGTTCAGACACCTACAAGCGCAACAACAGCAACAACTGCTACAACAGCAACAACTCCCAGCGGTGAAGGCACAACTGTTTACCTCAACAACGAGGCAGGTTGGGCAACACCGGTAGTTTATATGTGGAACGGCAGTACTGACAGCAACGGCTCATGGCCGGGCGTAAAGATGACAAGCATCGGCGGCAACATCTATCAGTACACCGCATCAAAGTCATATGCAAAATGCATCTTCAGCAACAGCGGTCAGTCACAGACATCAGACCTTACTGCAAAGGACGGCTATATATACAACAACAAGACTAATCAGTGGTCTGTTTATGATACAAGCCCTCTCCAGGTTAAGGAATTTACTGCTGATCCTGCATCAAACATCTACACAGGTACAGATGTACAGCTTTCTGCAACTGCTGCCAATAAGAGCGGCGCAGCAGTAAGCTACAAGTTCTCTGTTACTAACGCACAGGGCGGAACATCAACACTTTCCGACTTCTCTTCTGCTAAGTCAGTAACATGGACTCCTACAGTTGCAGGTGAATACACAATTACATTTGACTTTAAGGACGCAGACGGCAACACAAACAACCGTACAATGACTCTTGAAGTTAAGGACGACTCAGCACTTGTTAAGCCAATCATCAAGAGCGTTACTCCTGCAAACCTTAACCTTATCAAGGTTAACTCAACTGCTACTGTAACAGTTAAGGCAGGCGGCGGTAAGACAGGTACTAACCTTCTTTTCTACAAGTATGTTGTAACTGATCCTAACGGTGTTCAGAACACACCTTACTACACACTCAACAACATTTACACATTCGTTCCTACAATGAAGGGTGAATACAAGGTTAATGTTTATGTACAGAGTTCTGACAACAGCACAATAAACAAGACTTATACTTACACAGCTGCAGACGATGTTACTGAGCCTACAACAGTTGTTGTTCCTACAACTGCTCCTCAGCCAACAACAGTTCAGCCTACAACTGTTAAGCCTACAACTCCACAGCCAACAACTGTTAAACCTACAACTCCTCAGCCAACAACAGTTCAGCCTACAACAGCTCCCGAAAGACTTCGTGGCGATGTTGACGGTGACGGAGATGTAACTGTTATGGACTCAACATATCTTCAGAAGTCAATTGTTGGAATTTCGGATGTTCCGGCTCTCGAAACACTTGACCTCAAAATTTGCGACCTTGACGGTGACGGTACAATCAGTGTTAAGGATGCAACAATCATTCAGAAAATCGTTGTAAACCTTGAATAATCCAAACATTAAGTAAAAGAAAGATTGGAGATATACCTATGACAAGAATAAAGAAGCTGTGCGCACTTGTTCTTGCTGTGATGATGGTTGTAACCGCAGGAGTAATTTCTGTAAATGCAGCTCAGAGTTCCGACTCTGACGCTGTATCTGCGGATACAACAGAAACAGGCATCACAATTCATGTAAGAATGAGTGACGGTACACAGCCATATGTATATTTGTGGAACTCGCTCCCCACAAACAGCGCCATGTCAAAGTCTTACCCCGGTGAGAAAATGACAAAGGGTGACAAGTGGTATAACTACCATGTAGCAGATGTTACAAAGGTAAATGCCATTGTTACAGACGCTAACGGCAAGCAGTATTCTTCGGAGAAAAAACTTGAATCTGCTGCAAGCGCAGACTGGTACTGTGAAAACGGTAAATGGTCAAAATACAACCCTGACGAGCCGGATCCGATTGGCAGCGTTGATATGCGTGAAGAAACAATTTACTTCGTTATGACAACCCGTTTCTATGACGGAGATACAGGCAACGATGTTCACTGCTGGGATGACGGCACAGCCGGCAACGGTGATGACGACCCTGCATGGCGTGGTGACTTCAAGGGTCTTGGCGAAAAGCTCGACTACATCAAGGCTCTCGGCTTCAGCGCAATCTGGGTAACACCTGTTGTTACCAATGGATCAGGCTATGACTACCACGGCTATCATGCTATGGATTTGTCAACAGTTGATGCTCGTTATGAAAGCTCAGACTACACATATGAGGATCTTATTCATGATGCTCACCAGAAGGGCATGAAGATTATTCAGGACGTAGTTCTTCAGCACACAGGTAACTTTGGTGAAGCACACTTCTGTGATCTTTTCACAAAGGATACAACTAAAGACCTTGGCAACCTTCAGGAGTCATTGATTCCTACACAGTATCTTCTTGATACATATGGCCTTAAGTCACCTGAGGAATACTGGGCTCAGAAGCCGGGTGTTCAGTATCAGCAGAGACTTAATCTTATGAAGAATGTTACTTACTCAGGCGACAACGGTAACTCAACAGGACCTCAGCCTGCAGCTCAGGACTTCTCTATGAATAAGATTTCACAGAGTGATACTTACAACCCGAACAACTACTATCATACAGGCTATTTCCAGAGTCCTAACTATGATGACTGGACAACAAAGTTCAGCCAGATTGCAGGCGACTGCGTTGACCTTAACACAGAGAACCCTGCAGTTGCAGAATATGTTGTAGATTCATATTCAAAGTATATGGATATGGGCGTTGACGGCTTCCGTGTTGATACCGTTCGTCACATTCCGAGAGTATCTCTCAACATTATGTTCAATGATCAGCTTATGGACGCTGCTAAGGCAGCAGGCAAGCCTAACTTCTATATGTTCGGCGAAATCTGCACAAGATACACATCAGTTTGGTATCGTGGCCATGCCGAGGAGTCAACTCCTTACTACACATGGAAAGAGTCTAACTCTAAGTGGGCAGACAGCTGGAACTGGGGCACATCAGCTTCAGAAATCAACGACAACATGAACCTCGTTCTTCAGCATTATCTTGAAGAAGATAATTACAACGGTGATATGGATTCTACACAGCCAAAGAGCGACAACGCTTACCTTGACGGTATTACATATCACGGTTCCGACCGTTCTATGGCATCAGGCATGGATGCAATTGACTTCCAGATGCACAGAATGTTCGGTAGCGCTAAGAACGCTTATAACTTCGCTGTTAACAACGACCAGTATTACAATGATGCAACATACAGCGTAATGTATGTTGATTCACACGACTATGCTCCTGAACAGCCGGATGAAACAACTCGTTTCACAGGCGGTACACAGACATGGGCAGAGAATATGGATCTTATGTTCACATTCCGTGGTATTCCTTGCGTATACTATGGTTCAGAAGTTGAGTTCAAGAAGGGTGAGCTTATTGATAAGGGTACACTTATTTCTCTTGAAAACTCAGGTCGTGCATACTTCGGCGATTATCTTGAGGGTACTGTAAACGCTACTGACTTCAGTGAGTACACAGCATCAGGCACTGTTGCTGATACTCTTGCAAGCCCGCTCAGTAAGCACCTTTCAAAGGTTAATGCTATTCGTCGTGCTATCCCCGCTCTCCAGAAGGGACAGTACACAGCATCAAGCACATATGTAACAGGCGGTGATATGTCTTATGTTCGCCGTTATACTGACGACAACACAGACAGCCTTGCACTCGTTTCAATTTCTTCAGGTGCAACATTCAAGAACATTCCTAACGGCAAGTATATTGACGCTGTTACAGGTGATGTTAAGTATGTTACTGACGGTACACTTACAGTTCCGGAACTTGCTAAGGCTAACATGAGAGTTTATGTATGCTGCGCAAGCGGATTTACAGGTATCGACGGTCAGATCGGCGGAGATTCTGCTTACGCTAAATAATGCGGAATATTCCACACTCAACACGATTCTGATTCTGTAATCAAAATTAATTACGGCACTCCGAGTAAAATCGGGGTGCCGTTTTTTTTGTTATTTTATTTGTTCGTAATATTTTAAAAAATATGCTTATAATAAAAGTGTATCCGAAGTGTTATGTCAGCTTAAAAATGCTTGACAAAAAATCTTTTGAACGAAAATACAAATATTCCACGCTTAAATATTTCCATGATATTCTCGGTATAGAATAACAATCGGGTAGCAGAAGTTTACATTCAGTAAATCTGTTACCCGATTGTTCTCTTATATTTTGTTTTGTTATAATCTGCACTCAAAAATTTCGTTGGTGTCGGAAAACCCATGTGATTTATACCATTCTGCCGAATTTTCGCTAGGCCATGCAAAGACAAGTTCGCAGTTGATTGACGAAAGGTAGTTCTTTACATAATCAAGCAGTCGAGTGCCGATGCCCTTGCCACGATATTCTTCAAGCGTGAACACCTTTGTGAGATACGCAATAAATTCACGCTTTGCATTCGGGGTGGGAATTGTCGGAATAAGATATACAAACATTGCCGAAAGAATTTTTGCATTCTCATCTTCCGCAACGAAGATTTTATATTCCTTGTTTGTGTATAAAAAGGCAACGAACTCCTCGATAAATACCGATTTTGTTACACCGTCTGTGTTGTGTTCACCGTAAGTTTCGTCGTTCTCAACAGCATGGGTCCATCTCATTTCCGCAAGCTGAACGAAATCTCTGTCCTGAACCTCTCTTATTACCACGCTATCACCTCATCAAATTATTTTCAACTTAAGTATAACACAGATTTCTGCAATTACAAGGATGCAATTCGTCAGTATTCGCTCTCGATTCCACTCATTGCAGTTATTCATTTGGTATTGTTCCTTGGGTATTTTTCTCTTAGTCTTTTTCTATGGGTATTATTAGGCTTCAAATTCTGAAGGGGACGGGTTCAAATTCTAAAGGGGGGAGGTGTAAATTCTGAACCCCATGGGTGTAATATTTGAAGTAGGGGGGTGCAGTATTTTACATGGGGTATGAAGTGATATTCGCAGAGTGTGTTGTTGCAGATTATGAGGTGGCACAGTTTTCGTTTTTGTAATATTCGACAAGGTTGTCTCTGCCGAAACCTTCGTCATAAAAATTCGGATTGATCGAGAACAGATAGGACGATGACTGAATCTTGCCGTATTTGCCGACCGTGAAACCGCCCGATTTGGTAATGATTTTTCTTTTGCAAAGGAATTTTATGCTTTCCCTAACGGTGTTGTCGGAGATTGCACAGGCCTCTGCAATGGTGTGTATTGACGGATAACAGGTGTTCGATTCGTCACAGCATTTGAGTATGTAGCATAAAACAGCGAACTGTTGCGGTTTTAGATTGAGGTCAAACACCTCGTTTGGTACTATAAAAAAGTTTGTCATAAAATCGCCTCCGCTTATAAGCACAAAAGGCGAAAAAATGTATATTTTAATGCATTTTTTGAAAAATTTAACAGAGTTTTTTCTTTATACGGCAAATAATAAAGATAATTTTAGTTACTGTTTTCACAATTCAGTAGGTGATCCGATGAACACTTGCAAGTAACGGTACAGATTTTATGGTGAATTAAATTATATAAATGTTGGAAATTTACCGCTACATTAGAATACACAATTTTCATCACATCATAACATACACATAAAACAAATAATTTCATCAAGGCGGGCGTCCAATGAACGCCCCTACGGCTTGTTTTATGTTTGCACATAAAACAAATGGCGAACACGGTGTGCCCCTTCACGAACTGAGAGCGAGGCACTCGTATGCATGGGGCAATATTAGTACAAAGCAAATCTCGGGAGTTGTAGTTTTTACTATATCAGACTGTCTATACGAACGGGGTGCGGTGACACACCGCCGCTTGACAATTTTAGGGTTGCGATATATAGTATAGTCAAGGGAAGAGATTAACGGCAAACGCCGTAAAAATTGTGGGGTGAGCAGATGAAAATAACACTTAATCCCGACAAAGAAACAGTAAAGACAGTTAAAGAGGGCTTGAAGAGGACAGGCGGTTACTGCCCGTGCAGAATTCAGCGTACAGAGGAATACAAGTGTATGTGCAAGGAATTCAAGGAGCAAATTGCCGATCCCGATTTTGAAGGCTTTTGTCATTGTATGCTTTACTACAAATCTAAAGATTAAAATAACCGAACAGGAGGATTGTTATGGAAATAGAGCTTTACAAAGAAACTTTTGAGCAGGAGGTTTTGCAGTCGGATATTCCCGTGCTTGTAGACTTTTGGGCAACATGGTGCGGTCCGTGCAAGATGATTGCCCCGATTGTGAAAGAAATCGCTGACGAATATGACGGCAAAATTCTTGTCGGCAAGGTTAATGTTGACGAAGAACCCGACCTTACAATGCAGTATAATGTGTCGAGTATCCCGACTCTTATGGTGTTCAAAAACGGTCAGCTTGTCAATAAGGCAGTAGGCTATCGTGAAAAGGACGAAATCCTTAAAATGCTCAAGTAAATATACCGACTATAACAGAAAACCGTGTGTACAAAAAAGTACACACGGTTTTTTTATTATCTGATTTGGAAAAGACGGTTTTTTGAGGGGGCGGGCGGATATATTTGACTATTGATTTTTGGTTGTGAATAATTATTTTTAAAAATATTTTTGGGAAAATGCATTAAAGTATGCAATTTTTTGGAATTTTGCAGGTATAAGTGAGGGGCATGATAAAGCCTCTCGAAAAACGGAGGTGACGAGATATCAGAAAATTGACAGGTAGGGAAAAGAAGTTTTGCAGTTTATTTCTCGGTTCGGGAAATTCCGAGCTTGCCGCAGAAAAGGCAGGCTACACGGGGGATTGTGAGCAGAAGGGGGAAGAGCTTATCTGCCGTCCCGAAATTTCAGCCGAGCTTGAACGGCTGTCACGGCTGAGAGAAAAATCCCTTGCCAACATGGCGGCGGCAGGGTATCAGCGGTTGGCTTTCGGGAGCATTTGCGATGCAATTTCTTTGCTTTACAAAAGTGATCCGAGCAAGGAGGATCTTGAGGGAATGGACCTGTTTCTTGTGTCGGAGATTAAAAGACCAAAGGACGGTTCAATGGAAATCAAGTTTTTTGACAGGCTAAAGGCACTTGAAAAACTCGGTGCAGGCGGTGAGCATGAAACAGGCGCAAAACAGCTTTTTGACGCCATTTCAAACAGCGCAAGGGCGGTGAATGACAAGGAAAATGGAAATTAAAGCTTTTTCTAAAAAACAGCTTACCGTGCTTTCGTGGTGGAACAGGGAGTCGGTTTTTCGTGACAGGGACGCAATCATCTGTGACGGTGCTGTGCGCAGCGGAAAGACTTTTTGTATGTCGCTGTCTTTTATTCTGTGGAGCTTTTACGATTTTGCAAATTCGGACTTTGCACTTTGCGGAAAGACAATCCGTTCTTTAAGGCGAAATATGATTACGCCCGTGATTCCGATTTTGAAATCACTCGGTTTTAAGTGTGAAGAAAAGCTGTCGCAGAATATTTTGACCGTGAGCGTTAACGGAGTGATGAACAGGTTTTATCTTTTCGGAGGCAAGGACGAGTCATCTGCATCGCTCATTCAGGGCATGACGCTTTCGGGTGTGCTTTTTGACGAGGTTGCGTTGATGCCGAGGTCGTTCGTTGAACAGGCATTGGCGAGATGTTCCGTGTCGGGTTCAAGATTTTGGTTTAACTGCAATCCCGAATTTCCTGAGCATTGGTTCTACCGTGAGTGGATTAAAAAGTGCGGTGACAAAAATGCGTTATATCTGCACTTTACAATGCAGGACAACCCGTCTTTGAAGCCCGAGGTTATCAAGAGGTATGAAAGTCTGTATTCGGGTGTGTTTTACGAGAGGTTCGTAAAAGGCAGATGGGTAGCCGTTTTCGGTGCGGTGTATCCGTTTATGGACAATGAAAGGATGTACTGCGATATTCCGTCAGATATTGAAAGCTGGGCGGTATCGTGCGATTACGGCACTGTGAACCCCGCATCATTCGGTTTGTGGGGCAGAAAAAACGGTGTGTGGTACAGGGTTGACGAATACTACTTCAACTCACGCACTCAGGGCTTTCAAAAGACCGACGAGGAGCATTATGACGGACTTGAAAAGCTGATTGACGGGCGGAAAATCGAATGTGTGATTGTCGATCCGTCTGCCGCAAGCTTTATTGAGGTTATAAGGAGACACGGAAAATATACGGTTGTGTCGGCTGAAAACAATGTTATCAACGGCATAAGACAGACTTCGCAGGCTTTGAAGGACAGAAAAATCAGAATCTGTAAAAATTGCAGAGCCGCAAGAAGGGAATTTTCGCTTTACCGTTGGGACGGTTCGGGGCGCAGTGACGCACCTGTTAAGGAAAACGATCATGCAATGGACGACATAAGATATTTTGTCGCTACGAAAATTTACGGTTGTGACGGATTCTTTGCCGTTGCAACCAAAAGACAGGAGGAAACAGCTTGAGGCTTGGCAGAAAAAATAAAAAGACCGAGAGCATAAAGACGGTGCAGACCGTTTTGAGAGAAACGAGAAATAATTCGCCGATTTTCTCACGATTTGCCGTTCAGACGAGAACGGAAAGGCAGCTGTACACAACTTTGCGTGAGTCTGTGCCGATTATTGATGCGGCACTCTGCAAAATTATCAGACTTATCGGCGGATTCAAAATTGTGACTTCATCGGCTGAAAGTCAGAAGATTGCCGACAGCTTTGTTAAAAATGTCCGCACAAATGGTGAAATGATGGGACTTGAAAGTTTTGTACTTTGCTACCTTGATTCGCTTCTCACCTACGGACAGGCGGTTGGTGAGATTGTTCCCGATAGTGGCGGTGAAGGCATTTGCGCATTGTACAATGCAAGCCTTGACGATGTTGAAATCAGAGCGGATTCTTCTCCGCTGAAGCTTGCGGTTTACACACTCGGCAACGGTACAGCCGAAGAACCTAAGCATCCGGAAAGGATTTTTGCAACCCTGCTTAATCCCAAGCCGGGTACTGTGTGCGGTACTTCCATACTCAACGGTCTGCCGTTTGTCAGCTCAATACTTTTGAGGATTTTTGAGTCGGTAAAAACAAACTGGGAGAGGGTTGGCGATATTCGTTTTGCGGTTACTCTCAATCCCGATTCAAACGGTTCGGCTGTGAGCAGAGAAAATGCACAGGCGGTTGCCGATGAGTGGAAAAAGGCGATGAGAAGCGACAGCGTGTGTGATTTTGTGTCGGTCGGCGATGTCAGCATTAAGGTTATCGGTGCTGAAAGCGATATGCCCGACTGCGACATTCCCGTAAGGCATATTCTTGAGCAGATTATTGCAAAGCTTGGTATTCCGCCGTTTTTGCTCGGTATTTCGTGGTCGAGTACGGAGAGAATGAGCGAACAGCAGGCGGATATCCTCACAAGCGAGCTTGCCTACTACCGCACAGTGCTTGAACCCGTGATTACAAAAATTGTGTCGGCTCATCTTAAAATGTGCGGTTATAACGACAGCTTTAAGATTGAGTGGGACAAGATTAATCTTCAGGATGCGGTTGAGCTTTCTCAGGCAAGACTTAACAATGCAAATGCGATGAACATTGAAAGACAGATTGGAGCGGAGGTGCAGAATGAAGGATAACAAACTTATTAAAAGCGGTGTTTCGGGCGTTGTTGACGGTGAAAATCAGACTGTCGGCGATGATGAACTCGAACTGATTAACCGCTTTACAAGGCGAAATCTTGCAAAAAATGAGGTGTATGCGTTTTCGGTTGTGCTGTGTGACAACGATGTTGACCGTGACGGCGAACGCTTTACAACAGATTCGCTTTATGAGCTTGAAAAGCTTTTTGTCGGCAAGACGGGAATTATTGACCACAATCCGAGTGCAAAAAATCAGACGGCAAGAATTTTCAGCTGTAAGGTTGAGAAAATTGACGGTCAGAAAACGGCTTTGGGTGACGATTACTACAGGCTCAAGGCAAGGGCATATCTTCCCGTTTGTGAGAGCAACAGGGATATTATCCTTGCGATTGACAGCGGAATTATCAAGGAAGTAAGCGTTGGCTGTGCCGTTGGCAGGGTTGTGTGCAATGTGTGCGGTGAGGACATCTCAATGTGTACTCACAAAAAGGGCGAGGTTTACGGCTCAAAGCTTTGCTGCGGTGAACTTGTGAACCCGTATGACGCATACGAATGGAGCTTTGTTGCCGTGCCGTCACAAAAGAGGGCAGGCATTACGAAAGGTCACAAAATTTTTGGAAAGGAAAATGATATGGAGAAAATTCTTAAAGCCATTGAAAACAAAAAGGCTTTTACACTTGATGAGAGCGACAGCAGAAAGCTGTGCGAATATATTGACGGGCTTAAAAAGTCGGCTAAGGACGGTGTGCTGTACCGTGAAAGCCTTACCCGTGATGTTGTGGGACTTGCCGCTTTTGTTCAGCCTGACATTTCGGGCGAAACTATGGAGAGCGTTGCAAAGAGCATGACAATTGAACAGCTCAGAGAATTTAAGTCAGCATTTGAAAAGAAAAAGAAAGCAGCTTTTGAGCCTGTTCCGCAGCTTTACTGCAAGCAGGACAAGAGAAATAACACCGTGGAAAACGGTCAGTTCAGTATTTAACGGAGGTATTATTATGAATGTAAATTTTAACGGATTCGGCGAAAATGCCGCAACATTTATTGCAGACAAAACAATTACGGAGGCAGGCGTGCCTGTTAAGATGAAGGACAACGGCACTGTTGCAAAATGTGACGCAAGCGAGAACTTTTGCGGTGTGTGCGTAAGCGTGAGAGGCGGTTATGCGGTTGTTCAGCTTTCGGGCTATGTAAAGGTTAAGAGTGACAAGAAAATTGCCGTCGGCTACAAAAAGCTTTCTGCAACGGCAGACGGCGGCGTGTCGGTTACAACAACCGGCAGAGAGTACCTTGTGCTTGACTCAACAGACACATCAGTCGGATTTATTCTTTGATAAGGGGAGGAAGATATTATGGCAAATTTTGAAAATATTACAATTGAAAAGGGTATGTATCAGACAAAGGGCGGAATTTCGGGCGCACTTGAAAAGCTTGATCCGTCAGAAAATTACAGAGGTACTGCACTTGAGGGACTTGACGCATTTTCCCGTCAGCTCAAACGCTTTGACATTAAGGTTAAGGGCAGAAACAGCGACTGCGTTGAAAAGTTTTTTCAGAGTTCAAACTCTGCGGCACTTTTCCCCGAATATGTGAGCAGAGCCGTTATGCAGGGCATGGAGAGAGCGGATATTCTCCCAAATCTTGTGGCAACCGTGACAGACATTGAGGGTATGGATTACCGCAGTATTGCATCTGTTCCGAGTGAGGATGACAAGAGTCTTAAACTCGTCGGCGAGGGTGCAAAGATTCCGCAGACTGAGGTTAAGACAAGAGAAAACCTTGTTAAGCTTCACAAGCGTGGCAGAATGCTTGTTGCATCATATGAGGCACTTCGCTTTCAGCGTCTTGACCTCTTTACCGTAACGCTCAATCAGATTGGCGCATATATTGCAAGAGCACAGCTTAAAGATGCGATTGATGTGCTTGTGAACGGTGACGGCAATGAAAATCCCGCCGGCACACTTAATGTTGCAACAGGCGGCAAGGTTACATATGAGGACCTTTTAAAGCTCTGGACAGAGCTTGCTCCGTATGAACTCAACACAATTCTTGCGTCAACTCCCGAAATGCAGAAGATTCTTTCGCTCTCTCAGCTTCAGGATTCAAACGCAGGTCTTGATTTTCAGGCTACGGGCAGAATGATTACACCTCTCGGTGCAAGCCTTCTTCACACTCCTGAGCTTGAGGGCGGTAAGATTATCGGTCTTGACAAAAACTGTGCGCTTGAAATGGTTCAGGCAGGCGGTGTTGTTACAGATTACGACAAGCTTATTGACCGTCAGCTTGAAAGAGCCGCAGTTACCTGTACCGCCGGTTTTTCAAAAATCTTTACAGAGGCGTCAAAGGTGATGAGCTGTTAAGGAGGGATTGCCTTGAACATTGCAAACATTACAAAGCGTTTTGCCTTATACAGCGGTATTGACGGTGCTGAAGCATACAAATGGAAGAGCATTATTGACGATGCCGTGGTGTATGTTAATTCGATTGTTACGAAGGGAAATCTTTCGGAAGATGACGAATTAAGACTTGAAAACCTGTGTGCCGTTTACGCTTTTAAGTTGTATTCCCTTTGCAATGATGACAGCATTTCTTCTTTTTCCGCAGGTGATTTGAAAATTTCATCATCTGTGGACGGCGAAAGCCGTGCCGAAAAGCTGTGGAGGGAATATGCCGACAAGTCGCAGGACCTTATCGGCAGAGAAAAATTTTTGCTTGGGGTGATATGATGAATATTTCACCGTCTATCGGGAAAATATTAAACAGATACGGCTGTGATGTTACCGTTAAAAACGGCGGTAAATCGGTTAGGACAAAGGCCTTTATTTCACCTTTGAGATACAACAGCAATCAGAATTATGACAGTGTGCGGCATAAACTGGGTATGAGAAAAACAAAGCTGTTTTTATTTATTGCACCGCCCGATGTTCTGCTTGATTCGGAAAAAAGCGTAATAGAAAGTGAAAACGGTAAATATACTGTTAAAAGGTGCGAAAAATATTATGTGAAGGACAATCCGATTTATGTAAGGGCTGTTCTGTGTGCATACAGAGAAGAAACGAGGGATGATTTTGAATCGAATTGAGAAACAGGTTGACCGTATTATTGCAGGATTAAAGGTAAACGAGGCTTTGAAAAATGTCAGATTTATAAGAGAATACGGCTCTGATGAAGCACCGTCACCCGTGAACGGAATGATTGCCGTTGTGTCGGTGAGAGATATGTCAACGGAGAAAAGCTATATCGGCGGATACCTTTCACCGTCTATCAAGGGTGAAAGCTACAACGCCGGAGTTGAAATCAGGGTGTATGCTCCTGCAACCGAGAACGGAAGCGGTCTTTCGGAAGTGGTAAGTGAAATTCTTCTCGGACTTAAAACTGCCGATGCGGAAAAGACGATTACCCACAGCGAGGCGGCGTCAATTGAATTTGATCCCGATATGAACGCAATTTACAGAACGGTGAGTTTTAATATGGAATTCTGTCTTTGCGAGGAGGTTTAAATGGACGGCTTTGAATTTGAAAATTGCGGAAATGCCGTGTTGAAATGTGAGGGAAAAATTCTCGGCGGCGTTGAAAAGGCAACCTGTACAAGAAAGAACTCCTTCACGGAAATCAAGGAATTTTTCAATGACAAGCCCGTTGAAAGGATTGTTTCAAATGAATGGGAACTTACCTTTGTGATGAAGATTACGGATAAAACTCCGTTTTTGGAGCGTGACAGCTTTAAGAGTCTTGAACTTGACCTTGCAAAGAAGAAAATCATTTACACGGATTGCAAAGTACTTGAATTTTCAAGCGTTACTCAGGGCAGCGGAAGTATTCTTGCAACCGTGAAAATCAGTGCCTATGAGAGGAAAATTATATGAATGATAAAAATTCAGACGAACTTTACAGGCTTGCGGAGTCTGAGAACGGCGGTAAAGATACCGAAATGTTCGGTGAATTCCTTGAAAGGGAAAGCCGTCGTTACAGTCGCAGACTTGACGAAGAAGAGGAGGCGAAAAGCCTATGAAACCGGTGCCGATGAAATTCGGTGAATATGTGTGGCATCACAATCCGCAGAATATCAGCTTTGAATGTGACAGGAGCGTTGCAGAAATGAAAAGTCCGTTCGGCGAATCTTCCGTTCAGGATATGGGGCGGAAGAATATGAAAATCAGCGGTTCGGGACAGCTGTACGGCGAGGATTGTGCAGAACAGTTTGAAAGGCTGTTTGAGGTGTTCAGAAACAGCGGAAAAGAAGTGCTCTCCGTGCCAAACCTGCCGAGCATTTATGCTGTGTTTGAAAAGCTTGAAATAAAGGGCGAGCCAAAGCCGAATGTGCTTGAATACAGCTTTGTGTTTCGTGAGGTTATGGAAAAAAAGCAGAAAACAGTAATTACATATTTTGACTGTGAAAACGGACAAACCCTGTGGGACATTGCATACAAAACAGGGGTGAAAATTGACGAGCTTGTGCGGCTGAATCCCGATGTTAAGTTTCCAGATGAAAACCTAGGAACAAGGAGGATTAAGCTGTGCTGACTTACTTTTTTACTGATAAAAACGGCAAAAGGTGTGAAATTAAAAATGTTCTCACGGCAGAAATTTCGGCAGATGTCGATGTGCCTGCCGATGAGCTTGTGATGACTGTGCCGTATGACGAGAAGTTCGGAAATGCCGATATACTTGAGGCTTATGACGGCAAGTCGCTTGTGTTTGTGGGACAGGCTGACGAGATTGTCAGCATTGTGAGAACCGACGGTGCGATTGTAAGACTGAGTGCAAGAAGTCTTGCCGGAAGGCTTCTCGATAATGAGGCAGAGCCTGTTACATATGTGAACCCGGCGGCAAAGTTCATTTTTGAAAGGCATTTAAAGCCGTTCGGAATTGTCGGATATGACGGTGACGAACATCCGTTTATGGGCACAATCAAAATTGAAAAGGGCATGACCGAGTGGCAGGTGCTTGAAAAATTCTGCAACGGCAGATACGGCAAAAGTCCGAGAATTACGGGTGCGGGATTTGCCTTGATGTGCGGAACTTACGGCGGAGCAAAGCCGATTGTGTTCAGCAGAAACGGAGTAGGCTACACATCTCTCCGTGAGTACATAAAGCCGTGCAAGGTGATTTCGCAAATCAAACTACGCACCGAGGAATACGGCGGTTACAAGAGCGTTATAAGCAACAAATGCGTTGCCGACAGGATTAAAAGGGTGAGATATGTAAACGCTTTTCTCGACAACAATGCGGTAAAAACAGCCGACAGGATGATTGAAAACGGCAACAGGCAGAGCTTTGAAATAATGCTTGAATGTGCAGAATGTCTGTGCGGAGTTGTCGGCAGAAGGGCTGTGATTGATGACTCTCTCATCGGAAAAAGAGAGGGCTTGATTGTGAAAAGCATTAAATATTCACTTGGGAAAAACGGTGAAAGCACAACGGTTGTGCTTGGAAAGGAGAACGGCGATGTGGCTGATGAATTACATAACTAAAAATTCGATTACCGCCCCGAAAGCCGAAAAGGGCGGTGTGAAAAGTTCGGGAAACACGGTTTCGGTGGATTCCTCGGAAGAACACAGGGGGATAAAATGTTGCATGCCGTATGGCTTTGCAAGCGTTGTTCCCGTGGGAGAGTCGGCGGTTGTTTTGCCGCTTGCTAACGGTGAAGTGAGTCTTGGCGTGCTTGCAAAAAATGTTGAACTTGATGAGGGCGAGGTTATGCTCTCGTCAAAGGGCGGAGCGAGTATTGTGCTGAAAAATGACGGCAGGGTTCTTATCAACGGCAAGGCGGTGTAGTATGAGGGATACGATGATTAAAAACGGTGATATCGTTATCGGCTCTTCGGGCAATACGGTATTGCTTGAGGGGAGTGACGCAAAATTCCAACAGGCTGTGCTTTGCATTTCGGCAAAACTCGGCGGATTTGTCTATGACAGGAATTTCGGTTCAAAGGTGCTTTTGCAGGACAAAACACTCTCGGCAAAGCAGACTGAACTGCTTGCCAATGAATCGCTTGCAAAAATGAAAAATACCTATGCAAGCGTTAAGTCGGTTGGCAAAACGATTACGATTGACCTTACGGTTGACGATATTACAAGGGAGGTGCAGATAAATGGAAACCTATGATGAAATTTACGGAAGAATGAAGAATGCCTATGAGCATGAAACTGGTGACAGCTTTAATGAGGTGAGCGACATTGCAATCAGGCTCAAGGTGCTTGCCGGCGAGATTTTTAAGCTACAGATGAATCTTGAATGGTGGAAAAGACAGATGTTTGCAGTGAGCGCAAGCGGTGAATGCCTTGACAAACTCGCATCGCAGAGAGGTATTGAACGCAAAAAGGCGATGAAGTCAACGGGCGAAATTACCTTCAATATTTCTCAGCCGTGCAGTCACGATATTATAATTCCAAAGGGGTGTGTTGTGGCTACTGCCGACCTTGTGCCGATACGATTTGTTACGACCGAGGATGAAGAAATCAGTGCCGGCAACACGCTTGTGAGTGTTTATGCCGAGGCTGAACAGGCGGGAAGTAACGGTAATATCGGACTTGGCTGTGCGGTTGTTCCCGTGAGTGTGCCGACAGAGATTGAAACGGTTACAAACCGTGAGAAATTTACGGGCGGTTGTGATGCCGAAACGGACGATGAACTTCGCAAACGCATAAGAGATACATATATAAACACCTCCAACGGCACGAATGCGGCATATTACGAACAGCTTGCACTCACGGTTGACGGTGTTGCAAAGGCGAGTGCCGTCGGCAAAGTGAGGGGCGTAGGTACGGTTAATGTCTATGTCACGAGTGCGGATGCATCATTGGGTACGAATGTTGTTGCAAAGGTTCAGTCGCTTTTGGAAAAGCAGAGAGAGCTTAATGTTGATGTTATTGTGTCGAATGCCCAGCGTACCGCCTGCAATATGAGCGTTGTTGTCTATGCGGAGGACGGATATTCTTCAGGTGAAGTCAAGGAGTTGCTCAAAAATGCCTTTGCGGAATATGTGAATTCAATCCCTATCGGCGGAACTTTCAGATTGTCGGAACTCGGTGCAAGACTGATTGACACGGGTTGTATAACCAACTACAACTGGAACACGGATATGCAGGATGTGACGGTGGCAAAGTCGCAATGTTTTACTGTCGGTACAGTTACGATTGGGGTGAAGTGATGAACAGCTTTGATTCGATGAAAACCAAATTAGAATGTACGGGGCTTTACAAAGTTACGGCAAAATCAAATATCAGAGCGGAACTTTTGGCATATGCGGAGGGTTTGAACACGGAATTTGATATGCTTGAAACTATGGAACGGGAGTTGTTTATTGACACAGCGGAAAATTGTGGGATTACCGAAAGGGAAAGATTTGTCGGTAAAATCAATGCCGATTATCCGCTTGAAAAACGAAGGAAAATGCTTAAAATATCTGAGCAGAAGGTCGGCGGAAAATGCACTCCCGACGATTTCAAAAGAATTGTCAGAGGTTACGGCGTGGAAAATTTTACAATTGCTGAAGTTCCCACAAGAAACCGTGTGGACATTAAAATTTCGGATACAAAAACAGACGCAGAGAAGAAACTCATAGAAAAGCGTGTGAAAGCAGATTTTCCGTTACATCTTAATGTGATAATTTCTTATGTAAATGCATAAAATCCTGATTAAAATTTTAATCAAGCTATGTTAATAAATTTTGCAGCTTTGCAAAACCATTCAAATAATTAAATAACCATGACCAAAAATAAAAATGACAAGTTGAAAAATCTCAGCTTGTCATTTTTCTGTGTGAATATAAATCCTTATAAAAAGCACTCTGCAAACGCTTAGGCTTAATTATATTTTTGCTATTATTATACCTCATCGGGTATAAATGATGAATTTAGTGGGTAAAACAATCCCTATCGGGTATAATTTATCTGTTAAGATAAAATGATATTGAAATTATACCCGATAGGGTGTATAATGATGATATGAATAAAATTGCTGAATTTATTAAACAAAAAAGAAAAGAAGCAGGACTCACTCAAGAGGACTTTGCAATCAGAAGCGGACTGGGACTTCGTTTTGTTCGTGAACTTGAACAAGGCAAGGAAACAGTTCGTATGGACAAGGTAAATCAAGCACTCTCAATGTTTGGCATGGAGGCTGTTCCCGGAAAGAAGGATGACTAATGGAAGCATACAGAACAGCGTATGTATATGTGAGGAACAACTTTGCCGGAGTTTTAAAGGAAAAGGATTTTGGCTATTTGTTTGTATATGACAGTGATTATCTTGAAAGCGAAAATCCAACTGCAGTAAGCCTGACTTTGCCTCTTCAAAAGGAAGAATACACATCAAAAATAATTTTCCCGTTTTTTGACGGTTTGATTCCGGAGGGATGGTTACTTGATATTGTCAGCCATAACTGGAAAGTTGACCGTAAAGACAGATTCGGATTACTGCTTGTTGCCTGTAAAGATCCAATAGGAAATGTGAGAATTGAGGGGGAGAGAAGATGAGCCGTTGCCTATGTTGCGGGAAAGAACTTCGTAACGGAAATGAATACGGTTGGCATACAGCTTGTGTTAAATCATTTTTTGGAATGACAAAATTTCCCGATATTGATGTGTCAAAGGAAACTTTGAATCAGATTGCTTTGGATACTACGGGCAAAGGTTTTACCGTTCCCGGGGTACAAAAAAAGTTGTCATTGCATCTTTCAAAAGAGGAGAATCCTCGGTTGACGCTTGTAAACTATCCGACCGGATATATCCTTAAACCGCAAACTGATGAATATTCCGCACTCCCCGAAATGGAATACCTTGTTATGCAAATGGCAAAAGTCAGCGGTATAAAGACTGTACCATTCGCCTTGCTTCGTCTGCATTCACAGGGCAATGCTTTTGCATATATAACAAAGCGTATTGACAGAATTGACGGACAAATGCTTGCTATGGAAGATTTTTGCCAATTGGACGGGAGGCTTACAGAAGATAAATATCGTGGTTCATATGAGCGTTGTGGCAAAATTGTTGCGAATTATTCCGAAGAAAAAGGATTGGATATGGCGGAGCTGTTTTTGCGTGTTGTATTTTCGTTTGCTGTCGGTAATTCGGATATGCATTTAAAAAACTTTTCGCTGATTGAAACAACCGAAGCAAGCAGTAAATATCTTTTGTCAGCCGCATACGATATGCTTTCGACAAATGTTGTAATTCCTAAAGATCCGGAGCAGCTTGCTTTAACTGTTAATGGTAAAAAACAGAATATTCGCAGAAAAGATTTTCTGATTTTTGCCGAAACAATAGGACTTAACAAAAAATCTGCTGAGAAAATGATTGCGAAAATCACAAAACTCAAGGATAAATATATTGTTATGTGCAATGAATCTTATATGCCGGATGATATGAAAAAGATGCTTGTGTCGCTTATTGAGAAAAGAGTTGAAATATTGGAAGGATAATCTATAAAACTACAGAATGGCTTTAAAATTTAATGTTACTGTGATAAAAAACCGCTCTCATATTCGAGAGCGGTTTTTAGGTTAATTTAAAATATATGTCAACTGTAATTGACAATTTGTTCAAGGAAAAAGAGAAGTGTGCCACTTGATTTTGTATCGGCTGTTATTTTTTCATCAAAACCGTTTTCAGAGAACAATGCATAATAAAACTGTGTCTTTTCCTTCAATGGTGTTAATTTTGCAAGTGTGTTCAGATATTCTGCATAGGTAAATGCTTCTTTTTTGAATTTGCATTCCCCAACTAAATAATTTTCTGCTTTTTGGTCGATACATAAAATATCTATTTCTGTTTCTCCGATTCTAAGTCCGTTTGCTGTGTTTTTATCCCTTATTGTTGTCTTTCCTGTCCACCGTCCCATTTTGGAATATCGGAATGGCAGTTCGTTATTTTTCTGCATTTTCCGAACAAACTCACGGCATACATCTTCAAATGCGACTGATGCAAATTTATGGAGTTCGGGCTTTACAATATATTCGTAAACGCCGTCAACATCGCCGTCCTCAAGCTGTGAAAAATTTGCAAAACCGAATGCATACCAGAATCGGAAGAAGTTATCTGTTAATTTATATGTTCCTCTGTTACCGTTTGCCTGTTCTTTTATCTTTGCATCAACAGAAAATTCTCGTTCCACAATGCCGAGTTCAATCAGATTTTTTAAATAAACGCTTGTTTTGGAAGTATCCTCAATGAGTGACTTTTGACTGATATTGTTTAAAGTTGTATTTCCAAGTGCTACCGCTTCAATGATAGAGTTATATACAGGCGTTTCCCGAAGTTCCTGATGAAGAAGAAAATCAACCTCGCTGTATAGAACACAACCTTTGGTCAAAATGTTTTGTTTAATATTTTCTTCAATAGTTAGTTTCGGATTCCATTGCCTTAAATAGTGGGGGATACCGCCAAGAACAGAATAAGCAATAACTTTGTCCCGTTCGGAATATGCGGTAAAGAATTTAGCTGCATCGTAAAATCCCATTTCTTTCATTTTGAAAATTCCGGTAGCACGACCGTAGAGCGGATTTTTTTCGGCAAGAATTTCCTTTTCAATAAAACTCATTGCACTGCCGCACAAAACAATCATAACATTTGAATCCCGAAGTTGTGTATCCCACAAATTTTGCAGAATAGAAGGAATGCTCTTGTTCCCTTTGCACATATACGGGAATTCATCTATGATAAAGAGTTTCTTTTTATCCCCATACGGCAAATCGAGAACAGCGCCGAAAGCTTTTTCCCAATCGGCAAATTCGGTAATGTAATTTTTTGCGGGAATGTTTTCTTTTAATATTTGTTTTGAAAATTTTTGAAGTTGCACCCTGTCGGTTGTCTGAGTACAGGAAAAGAATACATGTGGTTTTTCTTTGCAAAATTCTCTTAAGGTTTCCGTTTTGCCGACACGCCGTCTGCCATACAAAACTACAAGCTGTCCGCTATCTGAATTGTATTTATCGTTCAGAAATTTTAGCTCGGTTTCTCTGCCTATAAACATAAAAACACCTCTTATGCTATCTAATCTTGATTTACTAAATCGTGATTTGGTATTATTATACCCAAGAATAAATGTAAAATCAATAGATTTTGCAAAAACAATAAAAATTTTCAAAATACGCCGTTATATAAATTGTGGGAAAACTTTAAAGATTTTTATAAGACATAAAAAGACCTTGCAGAGTAAAATCTGCAAGGTCAAATTTATATCAGGAATAAACTTGTATTAAATTACCTGTCAATACATCCTGTGTGGATTACTTGTTTGCGATAGCAGCCTGAGCAGCAGCAAGACGAGCAATCGGAACACGGAACGGTGAACATGATACATAGTCAAGACCGATCTTGTGGCAGAACTCAACAGAAGAAGGATCGCCGCCGTGCTCACCGCAGATACCAACATGGAGCTTGTTGTTTACAGGCTTACCGAGTTTGATAGCTGTTTCCATGAGCTTGCCAACGCCTGTCTGGTCAAGCTTAGCGAATGGATCGTTCTCGAAGATCTTAGCATCATAGTAAGCGTTGAGGAACTTACCTGCGTCATCTCTTGAGAAGCCGTATGTCATCTGTGTAAGGTCGTTAGTACCGAAGCAGAAGAAGTCAGCTTCCGTAGCAATCTCATCAGCTGTAAGAGCAGCTCTTGGGATTTCGATCATTGTACCAACTTCGTACTTGAGGTCGATGCCTGCAGCAGCGATTTCAGCGTCAGCTGTTTCAACAACAACCTTCTTAACGAACTTGAGTTCCTTAACATCGCATACGAGCGGAATCATGATTTCAGGCTCAACTGTCCAGTCTGCGTGTGCCTTCTGAACATTGATAGCAGCACGGATAACTGCCTTTGTCTGCATCTTTGCAATTTCAGGATATGTTACTGCAAGACGGCAACCACGGTGACCCATCATTGGGTTGAATTCGTGGAGTGAAGCGATGATTGTCTTAATGTCTTCAACGCTCTTACCCTGAGCAGCTGCGAGCTTCTCGATGTCAGCTTCCTCTGTAGGAACGAACTCGTGAAGCGGCGGATCAAGGAATCTGATTGTTACAGGATTGCCTTCGAGTGCCTCATAAAGAGCCTCAAAGTCGCCCTGCTGATAAGGAAGAATCTTGTCAAGAGCAGCTTCTCTTTCTTCAACTGTATCTGAGCAGATCATCTCTCTGAATGCAGCGATTCTGTCCTCTTCAAAGAACATATGCTCTGTACGGCAAAGACCGATACCTTCAGCACCGAGCTCACGAGCCTTTTTAGCGTCAGCAGGTGTATCAGCGTTTGTTCTAACCTTAAGAGTTCTGTACTTGTCAGCCCAAGCCATGATTCTGCCGAATTCACCTGCGATTGTAGCGTCAACTGTTGGGATAACGCCGTCGTAGATGTTACCTGTAGAACCGTCGATTGAAATGTAGTCACCCTCGTGGAATTCCTTGCCTGCGAGTGTGAACTTCTTGTTAGCTTCGTCCATTGCGATGTCGCCGCAACCTGATACACAGCATGTACCCATACCACGAGCAACAACGGCAGCGTGTGATGTCATACCGCCACGAACTGTGAGGATACCCTGTGAAGCCTTCATACCTGTGATGTCCTCAGGTGAAGTTTCAAGACGAACGAGAACAACCTTTTCGCCGTTAGCGTTCCAGTTTTCAGCATCTTCAGCTGTGAATACGATCTTACCGCAAGCAGCACCAGGAGAAGCGCCGAGGCCCTTACCGATTGGTGTAGCAGCCTTAAGAGCAGCAGCATCGAACTGTGGGTGAAGAAGTGTGTCAAGGTTACGAGGATCGATCATTGCAACAGCTTCTTCTTCTGTTCTCATGCCCTCGTCAACGAGGTCACAAGCAATTTTAAGAGCAGCCTGAGCTGTTCTCTTACCGTTTCTTGTCTGGAGCATATAGAGCTTCTTGTTTTCAACAGTGAACTCCATGTCCTGCATATCTCTGTAGTGGTTTTCGAGTGTCTGACAAACATTCTGGAACTGCTCGAAAGCTTCCGGGAACTCTTCAGCCATCTTAGCGATTGGCATAGGAGTACGAACACCTGCAACTACATCTTCGCCCTGTGCGTTGATGAGGAACTCACCCATGAGCTTCTTCTCACCTGTAGCAGGATCTCTTGTAAATGCAACACCTGTACCGCAATCGTCACCCATGTTACCGAATGCCATTGACTGTACGTTAACGGCAGTACCCCATGAATAAGGGATATCGTTGTCACGACGGTAAACGTTTGCACGAGGGTTGTCCCATGAACGGAATACAGCCTTAACTGCGCCCATGAGCTGTTCCTTAGGATCGTCAGGGAAGTCCTGACCGATTTTCTCTTTGTATTCAGCCTTAAACTGGCCTGCAAGCTCCTTAAGATCGTCAGCTGTAAGCTCTACATCATAAGTAACGCCTCTCTCAGCCTTCATCTTGTCGATGAGCTCTTCAAAATATTTCTTACCTACTTCCATAACTACATCGGAATACATCTGAATGAATCTTCTGTAGCAGTCCCAAGCCCAACGAGGGTTGTTTGACTTCTTAGCGATAACTTCAACAACATCTTCGTTAAGACCGAGGTTAAGGATTGTATCCATCATACCCGGCATTGAAGCACGAGCACCTGAACGAACTGAAACGAGGAGGGGGTTCTCCTTGTCGCCGAACTTCTTGCCTGTGATCTCTTCCATCTTCTCGATGTACTCGTTAATCTGAGCCTGAATTTCAGCGTTGATTTCTCTGCCGTCCTCATAATACTGAGTACAAGCTTCTGTTGTAATTGTGAAGCCCTGTGGTACAGGAAGTCCAAGACCTGTCATTTCTGCAAGGTTGGCACCCTTACCGCCGAGGAGCTCACGCATGTTAGCATTACCTTCTGTAAAAAGGTAAACCCATTTGTTTGCCATAACTGGTAATCCTCCTAAAAATAAATTAAGATATACGGCTGTGGCAGACTTACCCCTTGGTAAAACCTGCCTGCTTGTATAAGCCTATCGAATATTATAACAAACTTTGGTCAAAATAGCTATATTTTTTTCAAACTTTTTTCTTATAAAAAACAGGTTTTATTTTCGACAATATTGTATAAATCGTTTAAAATGCCTTTTTTTGCCCGATTTTTGTAATTTTCTCTTGAAATTTGTGATTTTTGTGAGATAATATTATGGTATGAACGAGTGCCTTGTGACAGGACTGTCTGCATCTTTGTTGTTTTGTCACAGATAAAAGGAGAAAAAATGAAGAATTGTGCCGTTATCCTCGCAGGCGGCGAGGGCAAAAGAATGAAATCCGACAAACCGAAAACATTGTCGGAGGTGCTCGGCAGACCGATGCTCTGCTGGGTTATGTCGGCTTTAAGGAAAGCCGGTATTGACGACATCTGTGTTGTCAAGGGCTTTAAAAAAGAGTGTGTCGAAGAGTATCTTTCAACCCTCGATTTTTCCGTTGAAAGCGTGTTTCAGGCTGAAAGACTCGGAACAGGTCACGCTGTGATGATGGCAAAGGATTTCCTTAAAAAGCACAGCGGCAATGTTGTTATTCTCAACGGCGACGCTCCGTTTATGGACAGCAAGACTATTGAGGATTCCCTGAAGGCTCATATTGAGAACGGTTGTGCCGCAACGGTTATTTCCGCAAAGGTTGACGATCCGACAGGTTACGGCAGAATTGTCCGTGACGAAAACGGAAATCTGCGTGCAATTGTTGAGCAGAAAGACGCTGATGAGGAAACTCTCAAAATAAATGAGGTAAACTCGGGCGGTTTCTGGTTTGATTGTCAGCTTCTTCTTTCGGTTCTCGACAGAATCAAGTCGGATAACAGCGCAAAGGAATATTATCTTCCCGACGCAATCAAGCTTTTGCTTGAGGACGGAAGAAAGGTCGGAGCATTCACGGCTCAGTGCAGTGATACGGTTCTGGGTGCAAATGATCCGGCTCAGCTCGAACAGCTTAACGAAATTGCAAGAGCAAAGGGTTACAGCTGTTAATTGCTCGGTTAATCATTGGTAAACATATACTACACACATTAAAATTCAAAGGAGTTATTGCAATGAATTTTCACGGTAAGGACATTAAAATTTTCACCGGCAGTTCAAATGTTGATGTAGCTCAGGGAATTGCAGGCTGTCTCGGTCTGCCGCTTGGTAAGAGTGACTGTACACAGTTCTCAGACGGCGAAATCTCTGTTTCTCTTCACGAATCTGTTCGTGGCAGCGACTGCTTTATTGTTCAGTCAACCTGTGCTCCCGTCAACGACAATCTTATGGAAATGCTCATAATGATTGATGCCATGAAGCGTGCATCTGCTGCAAGAATCACAGTTGTTATGCCATACTTCGGCTATGCAAGACAGGACAGAAAAGCTAAGGCAAGAGATCCGATCTCGGCTAAGCTTTGTGCAGACATCATCACCTGTGCAGGTGCTGACCGTGTGCTTACAATGGATCTTCACGCAAATCAGATTCAGGGCTTCTTCAACATTCCTGTTGACCACCTTCAGGGCGCATCACTTCTCGCAAACCATATGAGAGAGAAAATCGGCGGCAAAAATGATGATTATATCGTTGTATCTCCCGACCTCGGTTCTGTAACCCGTTCAAGAAACTTCGCTTCAAAAATCGGCACAGGTCTTGCTATTATCGACAAGAGAAGACCAAAGGCTAATGTTTGTGAGGTTATGAACATCATCGGTGACGCTAAGGGTAAGAAGGTTATCCTCGTTGACGATATGATCGACACAGCAGGTACTCTCTGCAATGCCGCTAACGCTATTGTTGAAAAGGGCGGTGCAACAGAGGTTTACGCTTGCGCTACTCATGCAGTTCTTTCAGGTCCTGCAATCGAGAGAATCCAGAACAGCGCAATCAAAGAAGTTGTTCTTCTTGACACAATTCCTGTTCCGAAGGAAAAGATGATTGACAAGTTCACAATTCTTCCTGTTGCTCCTACATTTGCAGAGGCTATCGCAAGAATCTACAACGACAAGCCGTTCACAGCCGCTTTCGGTTGATAAGCGAACAATTTAATTATGTAATTAAACAGGCGGGTTTTAACTAACCCGCCATTTCGCTGTTTTACTGCAAATTTTTCAGGAATAAAACGGTACAATATGTGAGGGTGATTTAATTTTGTTTGGTATAGTTTACGGCTCCGATTCAGATAACAAAATAATGAACCGCTTTGTCGATGAGTACGAATTGTGGTGCAATGAGGGCAAAAATCCGGATATTGCGTCAATCGACCTCGACTTTGCGCTTGACCTACAGAAGAAAAGACTTGACGAAAAGGGTGTAAAGATTCAGACCGCTTTTACCGATAAGGAAACGGTGAAGAATGAAGTCCCCGTAAATGCTTGTACTGCCTACGATATGGGCGAATGTAAGAGTAACATTGCGTCAAAGACATATGAGGTTACGGAGAAATACTTTAAAGACGGAAAGAAAAAGAAAAAAATCAAGGACAGATTTTTCTTTTACACAATGATTACAAGGCTTGAAAACCAAAATTCCGAGGTTGCGTGTTCGTGTCCGAACTGCGGTGCGGTAAGCAGTGTAAGAGAGCTTCTCAACGGTTGTAAAAACTGCAAAACTCGCTTTATTATGGACGATTTGTTCCCGAAGGTTACAAACTTCTACTTTGTAAAAACCTATTCGCTTGCGAACAAGTCAACGAAAAAGGTGCTTGCTCCGTACCTTCTCGGCGGAATTGTCGCCGTTGCGGCATTTACAGTATGGGTGGTTGTAAAGGACGGAACTTTTGATCCCGCAACCGCAAATATGGTCTATGAAATCGGCATAAGAGCAATCCCCGTACTGCTCGGCGGACTTTTGGCGGGGTACCTTGCATGGGCATTAAAAACACTTTTCGGACTTTTTGTCGGTGCGGCAAAGAGCATTCCGATGATAGGTCCGCACTTCAATTGTCAGGAAAGACTTCCGTGGCTTATGAAAGAGGTTAATCCCAACTTCTCATATGAATACTTTATCGGCAAGGTGCTTGCTTTGCTCAAAATTATGATTTTCAGCGATGATTACACAAACCTCGCAGTCTATGAGGGCAATCCGATGAAAAATCCTTTCGGAGATATTGTTGACATCAAGTACAGAGGAGTGTCAAAGCTTAATTCATTCAATGTCACAAACGGCTGTTGCTATGTTGATATGACCGTTTATGCAACGACCGTGAAAAACAAAAATTCTTCATTTAGGGTTAAAAACGAAAAGTTCAGACTTACCGTTTGCAGAAGTGTGAACGCCATGGATGACGGAGTTTTCACAATGAAAAAAGTAACCTGTAAAAGCTGCGGCGCAAGCTTTGATGCAACAAGAGAACGCAACTGCCCGTATTGCGGAAATCCTTATCATCTCGGCAACGATGACTGGGTTGTTGTAAGCTTCGGAAAAGGTTAATTTAAATTTCAGAATACATATAATATAAATAAGAGGAAAACGGATATGTTCGGAAAAAACAAATCAACGGGTTCAATCGAGTACATTGTAGTGGGACTCGGCAACCCCGACAGAAAATACGAAAACACTCGTCACAACGCAGGCTGGCTTGCAATTGACCGCATTGCCGACAAGCTCGGTTGTGATGTGAACAAAATAAAATACAAAAGCTTTATCGGCACTTGCACTGTAAACGGCGCAAAAGTTATGCTGATGAAACCCACAACATATATGAACAACAGCGGTCAGGCAGTTGTTGAGGCGATGAACTTCTACAAAATCCCACCCGAAAATGTCATTGTAATTTTTGATGACATTTCGCTTGATGTCGGAAAAATGCGTATCCGTTCAAAGGGCAGTGACGGCGGTCAAAGGGGAATGCGCAGTATCATCTATCTCAGCGGAAGCGATAAATTCCCCCGCATCAAGGTTGGCATAGGCGCAAAGCCAAATCCCGACTGGGACCTTGCCGACTGGGTGCTTTCAAAGTTCACTCCCGATGAAATGAAAAAGCTTGATGAAATTTTTGACAATGCCGAAAAAGCAATCGAGCTGATTATTGACGGCAAAACCGACCGTGCTATGAATTTGTTCAACTGAAAAGGGACAAAGAAATGAATAATCTCAACTTTCTTGTTGATGTTCTGAAAGACTCGCCCGTTTTCAAAACGCTTGAAAAAAATGTCAAGCCGGGCAGAACGGTCTGTGCTTCGGGACTTTCAACAATTAACAAATCAAATATCATCTATGCGCTGTGCCGCCTTAAAGGCGTCACGGCATTTTGTCTTGCCTCCGATGAAAAAGAGGCGCAAACCCTGTGCAACGACCTTTCGTGCATGGGACTGCGTGCCTATGTTTATCCCGTGCGTGACTTCAACTTTCTTGACTTTCAGAGCCGTTCGCACGAGTACGAGCACGCAAGACTTAAAGTTTTGCTCAAGCTTATCAACCACGAATGTGATGTTGCAATTGCGTGTGTTGATGCGGCGGCACAGCTTACCGTTCCGAGAAATGTGCTTGAACAGTCGGTTATTGAATTTGAAGAGGGTAGGGAGCTCTCGCTTGAAAAGGCGACAAAGGCACTTACTCTGCTCGGCTACGAACGCTTTGATGCGGTAGAGGGCAGCGGTCAGTTTTCGCTGAGAGGCGGTATTCTCGACTTCTTTATGCCCGACAGCGACTATCCCGTGAGATGTGAATTTTGGGGCGATGAAATTACCGACCTCAGCTATTTTGACATTGAAACACAGAGAAGATTTAAAAAGGCTGACAAAATTACGCTTTCGCCCTCAACCGAAATCGTAATTGAGGACAGAGCCGCCCTTGCAGATAAAATTGAACACAAGGCAAAGCTCCTCCGTTCCAAGAACAGCGCCAAAGCCAAGGAAAAACTTTTTTCAGAGGCAGAGCTTATCCGCAACGGCGCAATGATTGCCAATGCGGACAAATTTATCAATCAGATTTACGATAAGCCCGAGTCGCTTTTTGATTATCTCGACAGAAACACCCTCGTTTTTGCGTCCGAATTTACTGCAATTCAGGAACGGGGAAAGTCAATGGACTTTATCAGCAATGAAACCCTTATGCAGGGCTTTGAGGACGGAACTCTTTGCAGAGGCTTTGACCGCTTTGCGCTCACATTCAACGAATGTACCGAGTTTTTGCAAAGTCACGGAACAATCGTGCTTGAAAACTTTGTTCACGGAAGTATGCCTATCAAGCTGTCGGAAATCATCAGCTTTTCAACAAAACAGCTCTCGGCATGGGGCGGTTCGTATAAACAGCTAAAAGAGGATGTTGACGGACTTTTTACCCCCGAAAGCAAGGGCGTTATCTTTGCAGGAACAGAAAGAGCCGCCAAAAACCTTTGTGACACCTTTAACGCAGACGGCATAAACGCTGTTTACAGCGAGGGTGCGGATAAGATTTCAAAGGGCGAACTGCTTGTCATGCAGGGTGCATTGAGTGCGGGCTTTGAGTATCCGTCACAAAAGTTTTTTGCAATAACATACAGTCAGGTTTCGTACCGTCCCGAAAAGTCCAAAAAGAAGAAGAAAAAGACGGGACAGGAAATTTACAGCCTTTCCGAGCTTGCCCCAGGTGATTATGTTGTACACAATGTTCACGGTATCGGTGTGTTCGGCGGTATAAGAAAAATTGATACCCACGGAGTTATAAAGGACTATATCAAGATTGACTACGCAAAGGGCGATGTGCTTTATGTGCCTGTCACACAGCTTGATATGGTTGCAAAATATATAGGTCCGAAAGAGGATTCAAGGGTTAAGCTAAACCGACTCGGTTCGGGCGACTGGCAAAAGGCAAAGGCAAGGGTTAAAACCTCTGTCAAGGACATTGCCAAGGAGCTTATTGAGCTTTACTCACAGCGTATGAAAGCCAAGGGCTATGCCTTTTCGGCTGATAACGAGTGGCAGAGAGATTTTGAACTCAGCTTTGAGTATGACGAAACTCCCGACCAGCTGCGTTGTTGTGAGGAAATCAAGCATGATATGATGCGTTCGTCGCCGATGGACAGACTTCTCTGCGGTGATGTCGGATTCGGCAAAACAGAGGTTGCACTCCGTGCCGCCTTTAAGTGTATTGCAGATTCAAAGCAATGCGCATTGCTCTGCCCCACAACAATTCTCGCATGGCAGCATTATCAGACGGTAATCAAGCGTTTTGAGGGCTATCCCGTTCGTGTGGAACTGCTTTCAAGATTCCGTACAGCAAAACAGCAGAAAGAAATTCTCCAAAAGCTAAAGCGAGGAGAAATTGATATGATTGTCGGAACTCACAGACTTGTGCAGAAAGATGTTGAATTCCGTGACCTCGGACTTGCAATCATAGATGAGGAACAGCGTTTCGGTGTTGCTCAAAAGGAGAGGTTCAAGGAACTGTGCAAAAATGTCGATGTGCTTACGCTCTCGGCTACTCCTATTCCGAGAACCCTCAATATGGCGATGAGCGGTCTGCGTGATATGAGCGTTATCGAAGAAGCGCCGACAAACCGTCAGCCTGTTCAGACCTATGTGCTTGAACACGATGATGCGGTTATCAACGAGGCAATCCGCCGTGAGCTCCGCCGTGGCGGTCAGGTGTTCTATCTTCACAACAATGTTGAAACAATTTCTTCATGTGCCGCAAAAATTCAGGAGGCTGTTCCCGAGGCAAAAATCGCAATCGGTCACGGCAAAATGAAAGAGGGCGAACTCAGCGAAGTTTGGCGACAGATGCTTGAACAGGAGATTGATGTGCTTGTCTGCACGACAATTATCGAAACGGGTGTCGATTTGCCGAATGCCAACACCCTTATTATAGAAAATGCCGACTGTATGGGACTTTCGCAGTTGCATCAGCTCAGAGGCCGTGTGGGCAGAAGTTCACGAAGGGCATATGCCTACTTTACCTTCAGACGGAACAAGGTTCTCACGGAGATTCAGCAGAAAAGGCTTGCCGCAATCAGGGAATTTACAGAATTCGGCAGCGGCTTCCGCATTGCAATGCGTGACCTTGAACTGCGAGGTGCGGGCAATATTATGGGCGCACAGCAGCACGGACATATGGAATCGGTCGGTTACGATATGTACCTCAAGCTTCTTGATGAGGCAGTAAGCGAGGAAAAGGGCGAGCAGAATGTCACAAAAGACCTCGACTGTCTTATTGATATTTCGGTTGACGCTCATATTCCCGAAAGCTATGTTGAAAGTCTTACACTTCGTCTTGATGTTTACCGCAGAATTGCCGATATCCGCAGTAACGAGGACGCAGACGATGTTATTGACGAGCTGCAGGACAGATTCGGCAAGATTCCGAACTCGGTTCTCGGACTTATCGACATTGCCCTTGTGCGTAACAAGGCTTACTCAATGGGTATTTACGAAATCAGACAGAACGGCACAACGCTCATGCTCTTTGTAAATGAACTCAAATCCCCTCAGGTTGCCGACTTGCTCATTGCTTTGGGCGGAAAGGCAAAGCTTGTTGCCGGAGCAAAACCGTGCGTTGCGGTTGAGTGCAAAAACAGTTCCGCTCCGCTTGAAATCCTCACCAAAATTTTCGGTGTGCAGTAATTTTACGGCATGAAGCCGTAATTTGTTAAGAAAAAACCTCCCGAAACTACAAAAATGCTGTTTTTCGGTGGAAATTCTCAACAAAATTTTATAAAAATGTAGACAATGACGATTTTTTTGTGTATAATCGTAAGGTACATTATCCTGTGAAAGTGTGTTTGCAGGACACTTTGCATTTAATTTTTCAGAAGGACGGTAAAAAACTATGAAGCCTAATATCAAGGTTGGTTCATTTTTACTTGCAATTGTTATGATGTTCTCAGTTTTTGCAATTGCAGGTTGTACACCCACAACTCTTAACAAAGAATGGTCGTATAAGACAAGCGACAACGAGCTTGCCATCGGCGTTTATATCTACTCACTCAATGCAGCTTACAGTCAGGCTGAGTCATTTGCTAAAAAGCTTGACGATTATGATTCGACATCTGACAAGTGGCTTGATGAAAAAATCAAGGACGATGACGGCAACGAGCAGGTTGCAAGAGAGTGGATTAAAGATCAGGCTAAGAAAATGTGCCTCAGCTACCTCGTAGTTGACGAACAGCTTAAAAAGGAAAATGTAAACATCGGTCAGGCAACTCTTGACTCCGCAACAAATCAGGCTGAATCATACTGGAATGTCGGTCCGTATGCGTCACAGGGTTATGTAATGCCGATGAAGAAGCAGTATGAAAAGTACGGCGTTTCACTCGACAGCTTTGCATACTGCACAACTCTCTACAACACAAAGTATGAGGCTCTCTTCAAAGCAGTTTACGGCAAGGGCGGTTCAAAGGAAGTTTCCGACGCTGACCTTACAAAGTATTTCAAGGAAAACTATACGGACTACTCATATCTTCCCGTGAACCTTTATACATCAACAAAAGATGAGGCAGGTTCATCAAAGAATGTTGCAATGAGCGACAAGGAAATCAAGAAGGTTGAGGATCAGCTTAACGGCTACAAGAATGACCTTAACAAGGGCGGTTCTTTTGATGATGTTATTGCATCATACAAGAAGTCAAACGGTTCGGGAACAGATTCTTCTGTTTCAAATGTAGAAGTTCTCGACAAGAGCTCAATCGGTGACGAGCTTAAAAAGGCTATCGGCAAGCTTGAAACAGGCAAGGCTGAAACTCTCAAGGTTGGCAGCGGCGACAGCGCAATCTACTATCTCGTTTATAAGAAAGACGTCAACAAGGATGTTGACAGCTATATCGGCAACGAATCAAACAGAGCCGGTGTACTTGCGTCAATGAAGTCAGACGAATTTTCAAAGTACATTGACAGTCTTGCAGAGAAACTCAAGTATGAAGAAAACACTTCGGTTATTGACAAGTATAAGCCCGAACTCTTCTTCGTTGCGGTTGAGCCTACAACATCGGCGTCAACAACATCGGCATCCGATAAAAGCTCAAAATAATTGATATCGGACATACAACAGACGCATTTTCAGATTATTCTGAAGAAAGGGGCTTTTATGAAAAAACATTCAAAGCTTTGCGCAATTTTTCTGACGGCACTTTTGAGCATTTCTGCTGTGAGCTTTTCTGTATCGGCAGTCGGTGAGGAAGTTGATCCCGGCGGAGATTCAAGCGTTATTGTTGATCCCGTAGAGCCGGAGCCCGAGCCCGAACCGGAACCATCACCGGAGCCTGAGCCGCAGCCGCAGCCCGATCCTGTGTATCCGGATTCTTCGGACAGTTCATCATATGTAGATCCCGGCTATTCGTCAAGTGATTCATCATATGACAACAACTATAACTATGACAGTAGCTATGACTACAACAATAACAGTTATGACAATAATTACAGCAGCAGTCAGACTTACTACTACTCTGAGCCGTCATATGTAGGCGGCGGTCAGTCCTATGTTGCTCCGTCAAATACTGCTCCGTCAGCGTCGCTCATCAAGTCTGACGATAACATTGACGAAAAAACTCTTTCAAGCAACGACTGGTCGGATATCGCAAAAAATCTTAAAAATACCGACACATCGGGTTCTGACGGTGATGACTTTAACTTCATCAAGAACAATAACAGCAAGGGTGACAACGGTCATTGGATGTTCTATGTTTCACTCGTTTTACTCTCACTCGGTGTTGCAGGCATTGCGTACTTTGTAATTTCAACTGTTCTCAACAGAAAGAAGAGAGTCACAGTCGGCGGCAGAAGTAACGCTCCAAAGAGCAAATCTGCACAGCCACAGCGTTACAGCAGTAACGATGATTATGCCGATGATTACTCATCTTCAGGCAGAAAGTCCGAAAGACGCAGTAAGTACGATACTGCCGAAATTCAGCTTCCAAAGAACAGCCAAAAGGGCGGAAGAAGATACAAGTAATTAGATAACTTTATAAAACAAAAGCAGTTCCAAAATCGGAACTGCTTTTTTGTTTGACTGTGTAATTAAATTTTCGCATGACTTCTGTTTGAATGTCAAAATCAATTCTTGTCATACGGCTTTTTGTATGCCTCTTTGAACGGTTTTACAGTGCCGTCCTTTTCTTCAACGCTTACATTGTCAAGTGTTGCGTTGAACTGTGTGCGGATTTCACCGAGATAAATTTTGTACAGCTCTTTCTGTTCTTTTTGCTCAGCCTCGGTAAGTCCGTGTTCCTTTTTCTTTTTTGCAAGCTCGTTAATTCTGTCAAGCATCTTTTTATCCATAAGTCAATCCTCCCGACCGTTATTTTGGTTTTGAGAGCAATCTGCTCCAAAGCTATGATATCACACAATCAGCCAAAGTGCAAATTTTCGATTTCTCGGTTGAAAACAAAAATTTTTTGTGCTATCATTCAATTAAAGCCGTTATACGGCAAATTTTTTCGGCGGTGAATTATGGAAAATTTCAGCTTATTGCACCCGACAAATTCAAATGCGTCCTACAGAACTCTCAACAAAGAGGCGCTGAATGATTTGTCAGTTGATTATATATGTGACGCTCTCACAAAAGAGCAGTATGAACGCAACAGCATAAAGCAGCTGCTGATAAATATTACGGATGACGAGGAAGTTATAAAATATCGTTGCGATGTTTTTGAGGATTTTCTTCGTTTTCCAAAACTCCGTGATGATCTATCCGCACTTCTTGTAAAGCTGAACGATTTGCGTGAAATTGAGCGCTTTCAAAAGGATACCGAGGCATCTTCCTTGTGGCAGCTTGTAAACCGACTTCGTGAAATGGATGGCTATGTCGATTGCATTACAAGAATAAAAAACACGCTTGAAACAATTGAAGTAAAGTCGCAGGGTCTGCTTGAGCTCAAGAAAAATGTTCAGTCAATTTACAATGACAGCGGTTTTCCCGAACTAAAAAAGGATATAATAGATACGCTTGCAAAGGCTCAAAAGCTCAAGAGCATTACCCTCGGTGTGAATCTTGACGATTTGCTCCGCCCAAAGAGTGTGGGTGTAATCTCACTCAATGACAAAGAATTTACCGACAGCGGTATTCTCAAAAGATTTATGAAGTTTACAAACCGTGACAGCGAACTGCACCACGGCAACGATGTTTCGGGATTTTTAAGCTTTCATCCGTCCAATCCGTCAACCTCGCAGTTCGGTCTGGGACAGTTTGTTGTGGGCGCTCAGCAGGATGTAAACCACACTATGAACAGCTCGCTGACCGGCGCAGATCCTATGTCTGACGCACTCAAAAATGTTGTGACCGATATCATCCGCAGAACCGTAAATGACATAAAATCAATGCTCAACAGATATGTCAATGTAAACGGCTACTCGTTCGTTTCGCTTATGCCCGAAATCATTTTCTATATTCGTTTTGCAGAGCTTTGTGATAAGATGAAAAAGAAAAATCTTCCGCTGTGCAAGGCAGAAGTTTTGCCGAAAGAGGACAGAAACTGCTGTCTTAGAGATGTTTACAACCTCAAACTCGGCATAAAATCGGCAAACGGTGAGAATTTGGATATTGTCACAAACGATATTGATTTTAACGATGACAGGCGAATTTACATTCTGACAGGTCCGAACCGTGGCGGTAAAACCACGATTACTCAGGCGGTCGGACTTGCGTTTCTGCTTGCTCAGAACGGAATATATGTTCCTGCAACGCAGATGAAATTCAGCCCATGCGACAGCATTTTTACGCATTTTCCTGCCGATGAAAACGATACCGTTGACCTTGGCAGACTCGGTGAAGAAAGCAAAAGACTTGCCGAAATTTTCTCCTCGGCAAGCCGTTACAGCCTGCTTTTACTCAACGAAAGCCTTGCAACAACCAATGTTGCCGAGGGCTTGTACATTGCCCGTGATGTTGTCAAATCAATGCGATATCTCGGCACAAGGGCAATTTTTAATACCCATATGCACGATTTGGCTCGCAATCTTGACGAGGTGAACACAACCGTAAAGGGCGACAGCAAGGTTGAAAGTCTGGTAACAGGTGTCGAAAACGGACAGCGTTCGTTCAAGGTTTTCATCGCTCCGCCTCAAGGTGTAAGCTATGCCAAAGACATTGCCGAAAAATACGGTGTAACCTTTGACAAAATCAAAAAACAGATTGATCGGCAGCGTGTCGCTGCACCCGGTTCGGGAAGATAGTATGTAATATTAAAAGCATATTATGCCCGAGCGTAGTATTGTAATTGTTAGCACAATTCTGTAGGGGCGTTCATTGGACGCCCGCACGGCGAGCCGCCGTTCCCAATTCGTGCAGATAGTTTGTAAATGTCAAAAAGCATATTATGACCGAGCGGAAGTTTTTTTAAAATTGAAAGTTGAAAATGGAAAATTGAAAATTGCGGTCGGGCAGACAGTTTGCAAAATGCAAATCATTGTCGCCCGACTGTTTTTGTATATATAGAAGTTGCGTTTAAATGTATGGGCGGATGTTACGGTGTTGCAATTATTTTGTTATATTCAGAAAATTCGTATAAAAGAAAACGGAGTGCATTACGCACTCCGTTTTCTTACGCCCACAAAATAATAAAAAAAGAAGGAAATAGCTGTTTAATAAAGTAACAGTTTAACCTTGCAGGATTTCAAGTCGTTTCCTGCAAACCGTTACCCTATGCGAGTATTCTAACACTAACAGTAATAAAAGTCAAGACTGTTATACTGTTTTTTGTTATTGATAGTAATAATATCGTTTAACTTTACACATTGAATAAATCATGTGTCTGAAATTTATGCAGATTATCAAAAGAAACCTGCCTGTCTGAAGAAGAAAATCCACAAAAACATCGTGAAACACGCTAAAACCGAAGTGAACACAACCGCCGCACCTGCAAGTTTGAAGTCGCTGCCCATTTGCTGAGCCATTGTGAATGACGAAACCGCACACGGCGATGCAAAAAGTCCGATAAGCGACACAAAGTCAACACCTCTGATTCCTATAAGCGCCGCCGTACCCAGACAAAGTGCCGGCACAACAACAAGTCTTGCAATTATGCAGATTATGAGGTTGCGTGAACAGCCTTTTATGCTGTCAAATGTGACAGACGCACCGAGTACAATCAGCGCAAGCGGAGTTGCAACCGCCGCAATATCCGAAACCGTTTTGTCAATTGTTTCCGGAAGGCTTATATTGAACGCAACAGACAAAAGTCCGAGTACAGAGCCGATAATCAGGGGATTTTTGGCAATGCCTTTTAAAATTTTCAGCACATTTATTTTTTGCCCTCTGAAAATTTCAAGCGTGATGACGGCAAGCATATTGTAAATCGGAACAACAACAGCAACAAGCACGGCTGTCATGCCAAGCTTATCCTTGCCGAAAATATTCGCCGCAATCGGAAGTCCCATAAGTACAAAATTACTGCGGTAAATTGCCTGAATCATCGCACCACGGCTGTAATTTGACTTTTCAACAAGGAGTGTAAACCCGATTGACAAAAAGTAAATCGTGAACACGCCAATAACCGCAAAGGCAAGCAGCTTCGGGCTGAAAACGCTTGAAAAATCTGAGCCGTAGATGTTATTGAACATCAGAAACGGAAAAAATACATTGAAAACAATTTTGTTAAGCTGAGGCAGAAAGCTGTCCTGCAAAATTTTTAATTTTCTCACAAGAAAACCGATGAAAAGCATTATGAACATCGGCAGAACCGCATTAAGCGCAACGAAAAAGCTCTCCATAAAATCACCTCTTTTCAGCATACCACATTGCAAAAATTTTTTCAACAAAGCATATACCCGAAAATGTACATTTGTTCAAGTTGAAATATGTCAATTTGTGTGTTAAAATATTCTGTGAATGATTTAAAATGAAACAACGAGGTGTGTCCATGAAAAAATGTGAATTCTGCGGAAAACAGATATCGTATTTTGACCAGTATTGTGATGATGAGTGTCATATTAAAGCAAATAAATTTTACGAAAAGGGCGAGCGTTTCGGCAAGCTGTTTGCGGTAATCAATATGATTTGTGTGTTCGGAATTCCAATCGGACTTTTTATGCTCTCGTTTGCAAGAGAGGTCGGTCTTACCGTCGCACTTGCAAGCTGTGTAATTCTCGGAATTATGCTCATTATTCTTCCGTTTCCCACTGAAAATATGATTTCAAAATTCAAAATTCAAAAAGCCGTAAAAATCACAAGAATGATCGGCGGTGCGGTAATTTTCCTCGGAGTGCTGATTTTGCTCCTTGCATTGTTAATTAAATTCTGATTTAAATTGAATAAAACGAAAAATTGCGTCAATACTATTTTCAGCAAATACAAAGGAGGACTTTGAATGCTCGATAAAATAGCATTGACGCTTCTTATTATCGGCGGACTCAACTGGGGAAGTGTCGGCATTTTTCAGTTTGATCTTGTTGCGTGGATTTGCGGCGGACAGACAGGAATCATAAGCCGTATTGTTTATATCCTTGTCGGACTTTCCGCAATCTGGTGCATTACACTTTTATTCAGGGACACAAGCGACACCGTGACGGACGGAACAGTTGCGGATTCGTAGTTTTTGCAGTAGTGGTAGCCTTGCGGGCGGATGATATCCGCCCATACATTTAAACGCAACTTCTATATATACAAAAACAGTCGGGCAACAATGATTTGCATTTTGCAAACTGTCTGCCCGACCGCAATTTTCAATTTTCCATTTTCAACTTTCAATTTCAAAAAACTTTCGCTCGGGCATAATATGTTTTTTACATTGCAAACTGTCTACACGAAAGGGGAACGGCGGCTCGCCGTAAAATAACCATAAACAAAAAACAGGCTGTCATATGACAACCTGTTTTCTTATGTAATATTTACTGCGTGGCAGATTTATTTCAATTAAAGTGCCTCAACAATGGCTCTTGTATCTCTTGCGATAACCATTTCTTCGTCGGTTGCAATGAGTTCAACTCTGATTGCAGAATCAGGAGTTGAGAGTGTGCCTGTAACACCGCATGTAGCCTGCTTGTTGAATTCCTTATCCATCTTAACGCCAAGGCATTCAAGATAGTCGCAAACCTTTTCACGGAGCATAGGCTGGTTTTCACCGATACCTGCCGTGAATACGATGCCGTCACAACCGCCGAGCGCTACATAATAACTGCCGATGTACTTTGCAATCTGGTAGTAAAGCATTTCGTGGGCAAGGTGAGCTCTCATATTGCCGTCTGCCTCGGCTGCACAAACATCACGGTCGTCAGACGAAACGCCCGAAATGCCCAAAAGTCCCGATTCCTTGTTGAGAATCTTTGACATTTCCTCGGGAGTGAGATGCTCTTTTTCAGCGATAAATGTGATAACAGACGGATCAAGTGAACCTGAACGGGTACCCATCATAAAACCGCCGAGAGGAGTAAGTCCCATTGTAGTGTCGATAACCTTACCGCCCTTTACGGCTGTGATTGAAGAACCGTTGCCGATGTGACAGGTAATAAGCTTGAGCTCTTCCTTTTTTCTGCCCATAAGTTCAGCCATTTTTTCGGAAACATAACGGTGAGATGTGCCGTGAAAGCCGTACTTTCTTACACCGAACTTTTCATAATATTTGTAAGGTACTGCATACATAAATGCTTTTTCGGGCATTGTCTGGTGAAAAGCAGTATCAAAAACCGCAACCTGCGGAACTTTCGGACCGAAAACTCTTGTGCAGGCCTCAATGCCCTGAAGGTGTGCAGGGTTGTGAAGAGGTGCAAGAGGAGCAAGCTCTCTGATTTTGTTGATTACCGAGTTATTTACAAGCACCGACTTGTCAAAGTACGCACCGCCCTGCACAACTCTGTGACCTACAGCGGAAACCTCGGACAAATCGCTGATTGCACCGTATTCGGGATCAATGAGTGCGTTCTTAACAGCCTCAAAAGCCTGAGTGTGATTAAGCATCTGTGTTTTGCGGTTGATTTTTTTGCCGTCGGGTGTTTTAAAACCAATGAAAGCACCGTTCTGACCGATTCTTTCACAGTTACCCTTTGCGAGAACTGCCTCGTTGTCAGTATCAATAAGCTGGTACTTGAGCGAGGAACTGCCTGCGTTGATTACGAGAATTTTCATTACAATCGTCCCCTTTGGTAGTTGTTTTCAGTTTAAAATATAAGAAATATATTTGCCTGTCGTCATATTTTATACTATAATGTAAATCAGAAAAAGACTTTTCAAAATTGACAGGTCACACATACATATGATACTCCAAATTATGTATGTTTTCAAGTGTTTTTTACAATATGTATGCGAAATAAAGGCTTCGGAGGAATAGTTATGGCAACAGCTGTCATCTGCGAATTCAATCCGTTTCACAACGGTCATAAATATTTGCTCGAAAGTGCAAAAAATGTGCTTAAAGAGCCAATCATAGCAATTATGAGCGGCAGCTTTACCCAGCGTGGTGAGGTTGCTGTGTGCGACAAATTTGTCCGTGCAAAATCTGCCCTTGAAAGCGGTGCGGATTTGGTGCTTGAATTGCCCGCTGTGTTCTCACTTTCGGGGGCTGAGGGCTTTGCAAAGGCAGGTGTTGCGATTGCATCGGCTTTTGACTGCACAAATTACCTTGCTTTCGGCAGTGAAAGCGGTGACTGCGAATTGCTCAAAAAATCCGCAAACGCTGTTTGTGATGAAAGGGTACAGGCTCTTGTGCGTGACGGAATGAAAAACGGCGGATACTACCCCCGTGAACTTGAAAATGCCGTCAAAACGGTTTTCGGTGATGAGATTTCGTCCGTACTCTGCGAACCGAACAATATTCTTGGCATTGAGTACATAAAGGCATTGAACGGTACGGGTGTTGAGCCGTTCTCGGTTGCAAGAACAGGTGTTGCACACGACAGCCGAATTGCGGGCGAGGGCTTTGCGTCTGCGTCACACATAAGAGAAATGTTGCGTAACGGTGAAAATGCGAAGAAGTACGCTCCGTACATTCCCGATGAAATCACATTCCCCGAAAATCTTGACAGACCGTTACTGTACCGCCTGCGTACTATGACAAGAGAGGACATTGCAAAACTGCCCGATGTGGGTGAGGGGCTTGAAAACAGAATTGCCGATGCTGCAGTGCGTTGCAGTACCTCATCAGAAATTGCCGACCTTGTAAAGACAAAGCGCTACACTCATGCACGCATACGGAGAATACTCGCCTGTGCATTGCTCGGAATTGAAAAAGCTCATACGCAAATCCCGATTGAGTATGTCCGTGTTTTAGGTTTTACAAACGAGGGTGCGGAATTGCTCAAAGACTGCCGACTGAATATTGTCACCTCAGCAAGCAATGGTATCAGAACAGGCGGCAACACAAAGGCATTGCTTGAAAAGGACATTTTAGCCTACGATATTTCGGCACTTGCGTATGATATTCCAAAAAGGAGCGGCCTTGATTTTACAACGCCTATTGTGAAAATATGACATTGGTCGATTGATTCGTCAATGATATGCCGAAAACGGCAGTTTCTGAGGATTTTTCTTACATTTTTTACCGCAAAAAACAGCGGATTTTACGGGATTTTTATCTTTTTTGTGAGAAGTGCAACAATAAGTGTGTAATCTTTTTGTAATTATTATTGAACCCGATAAAAGTAGAAAAATGGTCAAAAAAACATTGACAAATATTTAACAAAGATGATAAAATAGAATCAATCGAGAATTAGCTAAATTCTAAAACAACGATTGAAAGGATCCAGAAAAATGAAAAGAATTCTTTGCTTTCTGATGGCGTGCACAATGTGCGCATCAGCAGCGGTCGGACTCTCAGGATGCGGTTGTGACGACAACACATCATCAAAAAGCAGTAAGCCCGGCTACAAGGTTGAGCCGACAGAGCCTGACCTTACAAACGGAGATTTCGGATTTTTCATTATCAATCAGGAAGAACTTATGATTACAAAGTACACAGGTTCTGACACGGTTATTGAAATTCCCGAAAGCTACAAGAACTACAAAGTTACCGTAATCGGTGCAAGCGTGTTCAATGACTCCAAAATTACGGAAGTAACAATTCCGTCAAGTATCAAGCAGATTGAAGATTATGCCTTTTCAAGCTGTCACAGCCTCACAAAGGTAAATCTTTCCGAAGGTCTTGAAATCCTTAACAACAGCGTGTTCTTTAACTGCTCTGAGTTAAGAGAAATCAAGCTTCCGAGTACACTCAAAGAAATCGGACCGAGAGCTTTTTCGGGTGCGGCACTTAACAATGTTGTTCTTCCCGACAGCGGTAAACTTACAAAGATTGATGAATTTGCTTTTTATCAGTCGCGTGAGCTTACAGACATTACAATTCCGGCTTGTATTACAAGTATTCCCGACAATGTATTCGCAGAATGCAGTAAGGAAGTTACAATCCACGGAGCAAGCGGTTCGTATGCCCAGAACTATGCTAAGAAAAACAACCTTAAATTCAAGGCTGACTTAGGCAGTTCTTCAACAAAGGCAACAAAGGCAACAAAGGCAAGCGGTAAGGCTGCCGAGAAAGCCGAGTAATTGAGGCAAATTAATTTGATATCATTTTCAGCTTTGCTGAATCTAATATAATTATGCAAGATAAGAGGTAGATTAAATGAGTACAAAAGAGTATCCTATCGTAGATAACGCAGAAAGCTTTGAAGCTGCCCTTGCAAGAGTAAGAGAAGCTCAGAAAATTTTTGCTACCTACACACAGGAGCAGGTTGACAAGATTTTTCTTGCTGCCGCTACTGCTGCTAACCAGATGAGAATTCCGCTCGCTAAGATGGCTGTTGAAGAAACAGGCATGGGCGTTGCAGAAGATAAGGTTATCAAGAACCACTTCGCATCTGAGTATATTTACAATGCTTACAGAAATGTTAAGACTTGCGGCGTTCTTGAGGAAGACAAGGCTTACGGCATTAAGAAGATTGCTGAGCCAATCGGTGTAATTGCTGCCGTTATTCCTACAACAAACCCAACTTCAACCGCTATCTTCAAGACACTCGTTTGTCTTAAGACAAGAAACGGTATCATCATCAGCCCGCATCCCCGTGCTAAGAAGAGCACAATTGAGGCTGCCAAGGTTGTTCTTGAAGCTGCTGTTAAGGCAGGCGCTCCGGAGGGTATCATCAGCTGGATTGATATTCCTTCACTCGAACTCACAAACACACTTATGCAGGAAGCTGATTGCATCCTCGCAACAGGCGGTCCCGGCATGGTTAAGGCTGCTTATTCATCAGGTAAGCCTGCACTCGGTGTTGGCGCCGGTAACACACCTGCTATCATTGATGAAACAGCTGACATTTTACTCGCAGTTAACTCAATTATCCACTCAAAGACATTTGATAACGGTATGATCTGTGCTTCAGAGCAGTCTGTTATCGTTGAAAAGAAGATTTACAGCAAAGTTAAGAAGGAATTCAAGGCTCGTGGCTGCTACTTCCTTAACGAGGAAGAGACAGAGAAGGTTAGAAAGACTATCATCATCAACGGCGCTCTTAACGCTAAGATTGTTGGTCAGAAGCCTGTTACAATCGCAGCTCTTGCAGGTGTAACAATTCCTGAGGAAACAAAGGTTCTTATCGGTGAGGTAGAATCAGTTGACATCAGCGAAGAGTTTGCTCACGAGAAGCTTTCTCCTGTACTCGCTATGTACAAGGCTGAAGATTTTGAAGATGCTATTGCAAAGGCTGAGCATCTTATTGCTGACGGCGGTTACGGTCACACATCTTCACTTTATGTTGACGCTGTAAACGAAAGAGCAAAGATTGACGAGTTCGCATCAAGAATGAAAACTTGCCGTATCCTTGTTAACACACCTTCTTCACAGGGCGGTATCGGTGACCTTTACAACTTCAAGCTTACTCCTTCACTCACACTCGGCTGTGGTTCATGGGGCGGCAACTCTGTTTCTGAGAATGTTGGTTGCAAGCACCTTATCAATATTAAGACAGTTGCCGAGAGGAGAGAAAATATGCTTTGGTTCAGAGCACCTGAAAAGGTTTATATCAAGAGGGGCTGTATGCCTGTAGCTCTTCAGGAACTCAAGGATGTAATGGGTAAGAAGAGAGCATTCATCGTTACTGACTCATTCCTTTATAAGAATGGCTACACAAAGCCAATCACAGACAAGCTTGATGAAATGGGCATCACATATACAACATTCGCAGATGTTGAGCCTGACCCATCACTTATTTCAGCTCAGAAGGGTGCAGAGGCTATGCGTAAGTTTGAGCCTGACTGCATTATCGCACTCGGCGGTGGTTCAGCAATGGATGCCGGCAAGATTATGTGGGTTCTCTATGAGCATCCGGAAGTTGACTTCCAGGATATGGCTATGCGTTTCTGCGATATCCGTAAGAGAGTTTACACATTCCCGAAGATGGGTGAGAAGGCATACTTCATTGCTATCCCAACATCATCAGGTACAGGTTCTGAGGTTACTCCTTTCGCAGTTATCACAGACCAGAATACAGGCGTTAAGTATCCGCTTGCTGACTATCAGCTTATGCCTAAAATGGCAATCGTTGATGCTAACAACATGATGAGCGGTCCTAAGGGACTTACAGCTGCATCAGGTATCGATGCTGTTTCTCACGCACTTGAGGCTTATGCTTCAATGATGGCTACAGATTTCACAGACGGTCTTGCACTCCGTTCACTCAAGCTTATCTTCGAGTATCTCCCTGCTTGCTATGACAACGGTATGAACGAGCCTGTTGCTCGTGAGAAGGTTGCTCACGCTGCTACAATGGCAGGTATGGCATTCGCTAACGCATTCCTCGGTGTTTGTCACTCAATGGCTCATAAGCTCGGTGCTTTCCATCATGTACCGCACGGTATTGCTAACGCACTTATGCTTGAGCAGGTAATCAGATTCAACTCAGCAGAAGTTCCTGCTAAGATGGGTACATTCCCACAGTATGATCACCCGCACACACTCGCTCGTTATGCTGAAGTAGCTCGTTACCTCGGCCTCGGCGGCAAGAACGATACAGAGAGCGTTGAAAACCTTATCAAGGCTGTTAACGACCTCAAGGCAAGAGTTGGCATCAAGAACTCTATCAAGGATTATGTTCCGGACGAAGAGGACTTCCTCAACCGTCTTGACGCTATGACAGAGCAGGCATTTGATGACCAGTGCACAGGTGCAAACCCAAGATATCCGCTCTTCAAGGAAATCAAGCAGATGTACCTCAATGCTTACTATGGCAACAACAGCGAGACTGTTTAATCTATCTCGTAATGCATAATTATAAAACACCCTGCCCCCGTGGCAGGGTGTTTTGTTGTATATGGATAATACCGCAATTTTCCATTTTCAACTTTCAATTTAAATAAACTTCCTCTTGGGTGTAATATGCTTTTAATATTACATGCTATTATGCACAATGCACAAAAGAATGTTAAAAATTTCACAAATATTTAGTTAAAAGTTTAACAAATTTTTATGCACTTCGCATAAAATATCTTGCTCTTTTTGTTTGAAAGGTAAAAAATATTTTATTTGTATTTGCTAAATGCACAAAGAAAATTAAAATTATTTTGTTATTTTTACACTGTACTAACCCCTGAAATTGTTGTATAATATAACCGAAGCAATGAAAGATTGCTTGATGAATTTTTAATATTTTAAAGCGAAAGGGGCTTTATTATGAAATTAGATACAGTTCTTGCAAAAAGAGAGAACAAGGTAGTTTATAAAGACGGTGCGCTTGCAGCCAAAGTTTTTGACGAGTGTTATCCGAAATCAGATATTCTTAACGAGGCTCTTAATCAGGCGAGAGTTGAGGAAACAGGACTCAATATTCCGAAAATTGAAGAGGTTACAAAGATTGACGGAAAATGGGCAATCATCTCCACCTTCATCGAGGGCAAAACTCTTGCGGAGCTTATGGCAGAGCATCCCGAAAAAGAGGACGAATACCTCAATCTCTTTGTTGACATTCAGGTTAAAATCCTCAGCCAAAAAGCACCGTTGCTTAACAAACTCAAGGATAAGATGAAACGCAAAATCAGCGAAACCGACCTTGACGCAACAACAAGATATGAGCTTGAAACCCGTCTTAACGGTATGCCGAACCACACAAAGGTTTGTCACGGCGATTTCAACCCGAGTAATATTATTATTGACGAGTCGGGTACACCGTATGTTATTGACTGGTCACACGCAACACAGGGTAACGGTTCAGCCGATGCCGCAAGAACTTACCTCTTGTTCCGTTTGAATCATCAGGAAGAGCTTGCAGAAAAGTATATGAAGCTTTACTGCACAAAGACCGACACAGCCCGTCAATATGTTGACCGCTGGCTTCCGATTGTAGCCGCATCACAGTCTGTTAAGGGCAAACCCGAAGAGAGAGAGTTCCTTCTCAAATGGGCAAGTGTTTGCGAATACCAGTAATGCCGTAATTTTTAATTCATATTTTACTCAGCAAAATTTCATTTTGAAATTTTCTCTCCTCTGTTTTTTTCATAATTGTATTACGGAAACCGAATAAAAGCAGCTCCCGCTCCAAATGCTTGGTGCGGGAGCTGCTTTTTTAATGCGAAATTTATGTTGACGGTACTCTGTAAATATTACAAAAGGTTACAAATTTTGTAATAATTCGCTTTATTTTGGTGCTTGAAATGAAGATTTTGTGAGTGAAACTGCATCAAATTTTCTGAATTAGCAAAAAATACGGGCTTTGGGGTTGATTTTTTAAAAGGGTGATGTTATAATGGTTACAATGTTGTTATCAAGGTGTAACCTGATTTGTAATTTACTGTCAGATTTGGTAACAATTTTTCGGTCAAATCTTCCGTACGGATTAAAACGGACTGTACTTTGAGACGGTCGTTATTTTTCTGTAAGGGCTTTGACTCTCTGATAAAAATGGAGGTAATTAACGATGCAGAGAATAAAAAAGATTACTGCAATCATTCTGAGTGTTCTCACACTTTCAAGTGTATGCGTATTCGGTTCTTCATTTTCTGCCGGTGCAAAAGGCACGGGTGCAGGTCTTGCAGAATGGGCACTCAATGCCTATAACAGCGGATGGTCATATGTTTACGGCGGTTCAACCCCCGGAGCAGTTGACTGTTCAGGTCTTATCTATTCATATGCCGGCGGCGAAAGATGCGGTAATCCACAGCTTGAAACAGCTACCGAAACAGGTTCGGTAAGCGCAGGCATTCCTAATGTTCACGGTCTTGGACTTTGGCGTCCCGGTCATGTCGGTGTCTATGTCGGCAACGGTATGGAGGTTGACGCAAGAGGTGATGAATACGGTGTTTGCTATGAGGCAATCGGCGGTTATAACAATTGGACATACTGGTTCAAGCTTGCCGCAGTTTCATATGTAACAAACGGTTGGGAAAGCTTTAACGGCAACTACTACTACTACGAAAACGGCGAGTACATTGTAAATACTTCAAGAACAATTGACGGTACTACATATTACTTTGACTCACAGGGCAGATCGAGCAAGACTCCTTCAAACACTTCTTCAAGCAGTTCATCGGGTTCAAGCTCATCAGGCTCATCAGGTTCTTCAAGTTCATCAGGCAGTTCATCATCTTCAAGCAACACACCGAGTGTTTACAAGAACGGTTCATCGGGTGCTGAGGTAAAGAAGATTCAGCAAAGACTTGCTGACCTCGGCTATTATGACGGTGCAGTTGACGGTTACTTCGGTGACGCAACAGAAGAGGCTTATAAGGCATTCCAGAAAGCCGCAGGTCTTACAGTTGACGGTATTGCAGGCGATTCGAGAAATACACTTTATTCGGAGAATGCTCCCGAAGCTCCAAAAGCCGATACAACAACAAAGACTGAGGACAAGCCCGAAGAAGAAACAACTGCTCCCACAGAGGCGACAACAGAGCCTGTAACAGAGGCAGTTCAGTATCAGAACGGTGACGAAAACGATGAAGTAACTGCAATTCAGCAGCAGCTTATAAAGCTTGGCTACTTTGCAATGGATGCAACAGGCTACTACGGTGAATATACAGCGCAGGCCGTTGCAAATTTCCAGAATCAGAATTCACTCGATTCAACAGGTATTGTTGATGAGAAAACATACAACGCACTGTTCAGCGACAACGCAGTTGCAAACCCAAAAACAGAGGTTGTAAGCGGCGAGGTTTCTCCAGCGGTTTCAGCCGCTCCGATTGAGATGCCTTCTTCAACAGGTGCATCGCAGTTCATTCTTTCAAACGAAAAGAATCAGAACTACTCGGACACAGCGTCAAGCGTTGCCGTTCAGTCCGTAAAATCTGCCGACAAGGCTCTTGCAAAGTCAAATGCCGCAAGCACACCGACTCTTGTTGCCGCAGTTCAGAGATCCGCAAATGTAGGTCTTTGGTTTGTGCTTGTTGCAGTTATCCTCGGCGCAATCGCTTTTGTATTCTTCCTTCGTGACAGAAAGCTTTCAAGATATTCAAGATATGTCGCAAGAAAGAAAAAAAGAGCCACCAAAGCCGAACTTGACGCAAGATGGTAATTGATATATAATCCGATTATTAAACAGTCGATTGCAAAGCAGTCGGCTGTTTTTGCTTAATTAAAAATGGAAAATTGAAAATAGAAAATTGTGGTCGGCGGTGTGCCACCGCAATCTATTCGAGAAGATACTCGGATAAAGGAATTGCATCAGATGCCCGAATACGGCATTGATGCAATTTTTGCTTTATATTGCTTTATATGAAAGTAAATGTATACTTGTAGGGGTAGCCTTGCGACTATATTTCAGACGGGAGGATATTATCCGCCCCTATGACACGAATGGGGAACGGTGACATACCGTATGAATAAAAATGTGGACATTTATTGCACATTCGTGTTAAAATACAAGATGAAAAAGTGTGTGGAAAGAAAGCGGTGACTGTTAATGAAAAAATCCGAAAAACCAATCGACAAAATAAAAGTCAAAAAGTCGATTTTCAAAAGGCTTTTCTTTCACATACTTGTGCTGTTTATTTTGGCGGTGATTGTTTCGGGTACGCTCAATTGCATTGAAAACATTCAGCGCACAAGGCGGTTTACACGACAGCTGACCGAAAGTGCGTCAAAGGTTGCAACAGAAACTTTTGAACGCTGCGATATAAACGCATTGCTTGATAATCCCGATTCCGAAGAATATCGGAAAGCCGTTAAGACCTTGAGGTGGATTTGTCAGACGAATCACCTTGAATATATGTACATTTACATTCCGAATTTTGACGAAAACAAGGTTACATATGTTATGACTGTTGCCGATGATGACAGCGAAAACGAGAATGTTTTAAATGTGAGAAGTGCAGGTGCAGAGGTTGACCACAGCTTGTGGGACGCTGAAAAAGAGGCGTGGGAAAATCCTAACTTTGTCACGGCTTACGAATATCAGAACGACAGCTTCGGCAGTTTTTACACGGCATTTTCAGCGATTCAAGGCAAGGACGGCAAGCCTGTCGCATTAATCGGTGCGGACTATTCGCTGACGCAGATTTATACGGAAATTATTTTCTATACTGCAATGCGAGTTCTTGCGTTGTTTGTTGTGCTGGCAATTGTATTCTTACTTGTAATGCGGTTTGTCAGAAAAAAGATGTATAATCCGATACTTTTGATTTTTGAAAAAATTCGAGGATACTTTTCCGACAAGGCTGACGGCACAAATACAAAGAAAGCGTTTGTGCCGATAAAACTCGGCTCTGACGATGAAATTCAGCTTTTGGCTGATTATTTCAACGATATGGCTCACGATGTAGAAACTTATGTTGAAAAAAATTCCGCCCTTGCGAGTGAAAAGGCTAAGAATGAAACCGAGCTTGAGGTTGCAAGGCGGATTCAGTACGGAATAATTGCGAGAGAAAAGAATGTTGTCTTTGCCGATTGTTTTGATGTTTCGGCAAGAATGGAGTCTGCAAGACAGGTAGGCGGCGATTTTTACGATTGCTTTGCATTGCCTGACGGCAGAATATGTGCCGTAGTCGGCGATGTGTCGGGCAAGGGTGTTGCGGCGGCAATGTTTATGGCTTTTGCAAAAACTCTTATCCACGAAAAAATGACCGAAAATGCAGAACCCGACAGGGCATTTGAAGAAATCAACAGGGAACTCTGTTCGTCAAATCCCGAGGGAATGTTTGTAACTGCATTCGCCGTGATTTTTGACAAAAACAGCGACAGCTTTTTGTACATAAATGCAGGTCATAACAAGCCTGTTGCGGTGAGCAACGGCAAGGCTGAATTTTTAGAATGTAAGCCCTGTATAATGCTCGGTGTGTTTGATGATGCAAGATATGTTGTGAACAGCGCTGAATTTGGAAACGGTGATATAATCTGCCTTTACACCGACGGTGTGAATGAGGCAACAAATGCGGATAATGAATTTTTCGGCAACGAAAGACTTGTGTCTGCCTGTCAAAATTCCGAACAGACTGCAAAAGGTGTGTGTGACGGAGTTTATGACGCTTTGACGGACTTTACCGAAAATGCGGAGCAATTTGACGATATAACAATTGTTGCAATAAAAAACAGCAAAAACAGAGATTGAAGGGTTATGAATGTTTAAATCGGAAAACAATCAGATTACAATAGAACAGGTGAGAAAGCTTGACGAGGAATATACTCTTGTCGATATCCGAGATGAAATTTCGTTTGAATACGGTCACATTGACGGTGCAAAGAATATTCCGCTTGCAAAAATCAAAGAGGATAATTCACTTTTGCCAAAAGACAAGCTTGTCGTCCTCTGTTGCAAAAGCGGTCAGATAAGTGACGAGCTTGCAGAAAATCTGCGTGATGACGGATTCAATGCCGTGAATCTTGAGGGCGGTTATTACAGTTGGTTGAGAAGTCAATTCGAGAATGAGGACTATGCAACCGATGTTGAAAAAAGCATCCGCAAAAAGTTCAGCAAGACGATTTGGAGCAGATTTACTGCGGCGATAATCGAGTACAAGCTTGTTGAGCCGAACGATAAAATTGCCGTCTGCATTTCGGGGGGCAAAGATTCAATGCTGATGGCAAAGCTTTTTCAGGAGTTGAAAAGGCACAATAAATTTCCGTTTGAACTTGTTTTTCTTGTAATGGACCCGGGCTACAGCGTTGAAAATCGTGATGTAATCGAGAGCAACGCCCGTAGGCTGAACATTCCGATAACTGTTTTTGAAACAGATATTTTTAATTCTGTTTACAATGTTGACAAATACCCTTGCTACCTTTGCGCAAGAATGAGGAGAGGTTATCTCTACAAAAAGGCAAAGCAGCTCGGCTGTAACAAAATCGCACTCGGTCATCACTATGACGATGTTATAGAAACTATTCTTATGGGTATGCTCTACGGCGGTCAGGTTCAGACGATGATGCCGAAGCTCCACAGCACAAACTATGAGGGAATGGAACTTATCCGCCCTCTCTACCTTGTTCGTGAGGCTGAAATCAAGCATTGGCGAGATTACAACAAGCTGAATTTCATTCAATGTGCGTGCCGTTTTACGGACACCTGCACAACCTGTTCACCGAACAGCAACACAGGCTCAAAACGACAGGAAATAAAACAGCTTATAGCAAATCTGAAGAAAATCAATCCCCAGATTGAAAGCAACATTTTCCACAGCGTTGAAAATGTCAATCTCGATACGATTATTTCATATAAACAGGGCGATAACAAAGTTTCGTTTCTGGACAGATATGATGATATGGGGAAGGGCAAGTAATTAAAAATTAAAAATTGAAAATGAAAAATTACGGCGAGCCGCCGTTCCCAATTCGAGAAAATAGTATAATATAGAAATCGCATCAGATGCCCGAAAAAGCTCTGATGCGATTTTTGTTTGTATGAAAGTTGTTGTTTAAATGTAGGGGCGTTCATTGGACGCCCGCAGGTAATGGTAGAAAATATATGTTAAAACGAATTTGATAAATCCCACAAAGCAATTGTTATACTGTAGCGGCGAACAGTGTTCGCCAATCGAAACGATTGTAAAATCGGTTCGACTTAATACAAATCGTTTGTTATATGAAATTTATATTTGCTATTTACCAAAAAATTGGTTTTGCTTGATTTGTGTTTGCACACAAATCAATTGGCGAACTGTGTTCGCCGCTACAAATGAATAGATAATTCTCATTACACCATAATATTTTGTTAAAACATAAAATTTCTGCAATGGTGGTGGTCACTGACTGCCGCTACTACTGATTTTTTTCTTCTTTTATTATGACTGCGATATTTTCAACAATTTCTGCAATTCGCAATTGTTGTGTGTCAGGAATTTGTTTTAACGCTTTTTCAATTCGCATTTTTGCCTGATTATTAGTTGGTGATGAGTCGATTTTGGAATCAAAACAAATAAGTTCATTGATTGTTATACCGAGCGCACAAGATATTTTATACAGTGTGTCTATTGTGGGACACTTTTCACCTCGTTCAAGTCTGCCGAGATATGCAGGATACAGACCTGCCGACATAGCAAGATTTTCTTGGCTGATATCAATTTTTAAACGATATTTCCGAATGTTTTGTCCTATCTTTTTGTTAAGTTCGGTGCGTTCCATATGCTTCATCCTGCTCTTTAGGGTACTTTTTAATTATACTAATACACATTTATTTTGCACACAATGTAATAAAAAGCATAAAATATGCACTATAGTGTTGACAATGCCTATACTATAGTATATAATCTTATTATAATCGTTAATTGAACATTGTTGAAAAACAAATTAAAGCAATAAATAATATATTATGAATTGAGGAGAGAATTATGTATTGTCAAAAATGTGGAAAACAAATTGATGAGGGAAGTGTGTTTTGCCAGCACTGCGGTGCACAAATAGGAAATTCTGTATCGGATAATTTTTCTAACCGAAATGCAAATCTGAATTTTAATGTACAGCATACAGAGAGAAAGACTGAGCGAATTAAAAGTAAAGAAGAATTTATGGATGACTATCATACAAAACACCCTGAACGAATGGTGTATGTAGTTCTATTCATTATTTTAGAAATTGCTGCAACAATTGTCTTTATAATGAATGTATCATCTTATATAGATCATCACCGTGATGAAAATATCACAGGCATGATGATTGCTGCATTTCTCGAAATAATTGCCGTAATTTTTGCATGTGCAATTCAAAAAGTAAACTCATCGGCAAACAAAGCATATGATATGTACTTAAACAATATAAATTCCCGATCAAATAATATTGATAACAAAGAATGTCTTTTTCCATCTAATCAATGGGAATGCCCTAAATGTGGACGCTTAAATGCAGATAGTGTTAAATATTGTTTGAATTGCAGTTCGCCAAAAGTAATAACCTTTACCAAGCCGCAAACAGGTGAATGGCAATGCCCAAAATGCGGAAAGATAAATCAGAATTATGTCGGAACATGCGGATGTGGAGAGGTAAAACCAAAATGAAAAAACTTATAATTTTAATAACAGCCATGTTTATTATTTTACTGACCTCTGCCTGCGGAAAAGTAGAAAATACAGAAAGCTCCGTCGTGATTACAGACGCTGATGCTAAATATATTGAACTTGTTTATGATAATATTGAAAATTGGGATGTTACAAAGGATGATAGCGGAAAAACATTTTCAATCGACAAAATCAGCTTTTATAATTTTGCCAACGGAGAACAAATGGCATTTTACATCAATTACCCAATCGGAGGTTATTATGGATGCGGTTATTATCTTAATGTTGACGATGGTACAATGGAGAAAATAACTTATGATATATATGACCACGATATTAAGGAGTGGAGCACTTCATATATGATAAAAAACGCAACAGATGGAACAGATTGGAACAGTGATACAGATAAAGACGAAAAACATTCAGTTATCAAAGAAGCCTTTGAAAACTATCTAAAGTCAAAACGAGAATAAGGGTGTTCAGGTACATAAACATAAAAACGGCATAACCGATTAAATTTCGGTTATGCCGTAATTTTTCACTCAGATTCCAGTTGCTAATAGTAGAAATTATATTTAAAAACAAGCTTTATAAATTCCGCAAAACGATTGTTATACTGTAGCGGTGGACCGTGTTCGCCAATCGAAACGATTGTAAAATCGGTTCGATTTAATCCAAAGCATTTATTATATAAAATTCATATTTACAAATATTTACAAAAAATTGGCTTGCTTATTTTGGCTGTTCAACCAAAACAAACGGTAGCCTTGCGACTGACGGTATAGGTGAATGGTGGTTTACCCACGCTGTTTAAAACCATACACCGTGTCGGGCGTTGCATTGGGATGTAAAAAATAGCCCGAAAAGAAAAATAATTCTTTTCGGGAAATAAAACCTGTAAAAATATAAAAAAGTCAGTAAAATCCGAAAAAAATCCGAAAATTCTCTTGACTTATTGATTATTTCAATATAGAATAATAAAATGTACCATAATGGGGATATGTACCGAAGAGGTCGGGAAAATCTGCAAAAAACTTTATCCGACAAGGGGATATTATCACAAAAATCCTTTTGTGTCAAGAGCTTTTTATGAGCAGATTTTCAGTACCGCTTGCCCCGTTTCATAGATTTTTTAAGGAGTGATACGCCTATGGTTAATGTCAAACCCGTAAAGCTTGGCAACACCGAAAGAATGAGTTTTGGTAAAATCGATGAAGTAATTGATATGCCTAATCTTATCGACATTCAGAAAGCGTCATACAAATGGTTGCTTGACGAAGGTCTTAAAGAAGTATTTAAAGATGTTTCGGGCATTACCGATTATCAGGACAACCTTGTTCTCGATTTTATCGACTACACACTTGATGTTGATCACCCGAACTACAGCGTAATTGAGTGTAAGGTTCGTGATGCAACATATTCAGCTGCTCTCAGAGTAACCGCAAGACTTTTGAACAAGTCAACGGGTGAAATCAAAGAGAGCAATGTATTTATGGGCGATTTCCCGCTGATGACCGCAAGCGGCACATTCGTTATCAACGGTGCTGAGCGTGTTATCGTTTCACAGCTTGTAAGAAGCCCGGGCGTTTACTATAAAATGGATCACGATAAAACCGGTAAGGAACTGTACTCAACAACAGTTATCCCGAATCGTGGTGCATGGCTTGAGTATGAAACCGATGTAAACGATGTTTTTTATGTTCGTATTGATAAGAACCGTAAGCTTCCCGTTACATCATTCATCAGAGCACTCGGTCTTGGCTCGGATGCCGAAATTCTCGACTATTTCGGTGACGATGAAAGAATGAGAGCTACTATCGAAAAGGATGCCGCTTCAAATGTTGAAGAAGGTCTTATCGAGGTTTACAAAAAGCTCCGTCCGTCTGAGCCTCCGACAGTTGACAGTGCGCAGACACACATAAACAACCTGTTCTTTGACCCCGGTCGTTATGATATGTCAAGAGTAGGCAGATATAAATACAACAAAAAGCTCGGTATTGCAAACCGTCTTGAAGGTCAGGTTCTTGCAGAGCCGATTGCCAACCCACGCACAGGCGAGGTTATGGCTCTTCGTGATGAAAAAATTACAAAGGAAAAGGCTTTTGAAATCGAAAACGCAGGTGTTAAGATTGCCTATGTAAAGGCTGCCGATGAAACAATCGTTAAGGTTATTTCAAACGGTATGGTTGACATCGCTTGCTATGTTGATTTTGACGCAGAAGCAGAGTGTGATATCAAGGAAAATGTTCGTTTTGATGTTCTTTGCGAAATTCTTGATTCCTGCGAGAATGAGGATGACCTCAAGGAAATGCTCAGAAGCCGTGCAGATGAGCTTGTTCCTAACCACATCACAGTTGACGATATCTTTGCAACAATCAACTACCTTAACTGTGTTGCTCACGGTGTCGGTAATACAGATGATATCGACCACCTCGGCAACAGAAGAATCCGCTGCGTAGGCGAACTTCTTCAGAACCAGTTCAGAATCGGTTTCTCCCGTCTTGAAAGAGTAGTAAGAGAGAGAATGACAACCCAGTCACAGGATATGGAGTCGCTTTCGCCTAACTCACTCATCAATATCCGTCCCGTAACAGCGGCAATTAAAGAATTCTTCGGTTCTTCACCGCTTTCACAGTTCATGGATCAGGGTAACCCACTTGCAGAGCTTACCCACAAACGTCGTCTTTCAGCCCTCGGTCCGGGCGGTCTTTCAAGAGATCGTGCAGGATTTGAGGTTCGTGACGTACACTACACACACTATGGCCGAATGTGTCCTATTGAAACTCCTGAAGGTCCTAACATCGGTCTTATCTCATATCTTGCTTCATTTGCCCGTATCAACAAGTACGGCTTTATCGAAGCTCCTTATCGTAAAATTGACAAGGAAACAGGCGTTGTAACCGACGAGGTTGTTTATATGACAGCCGATGTTGAGGATAACTACGCTGTTGCACAGGCTAACGAACCGCTTGATGAAAACGGCAGATTTGTTCATTCAAGAGTCGTAGGTCGTTACCGTGACGAGTTCGTAGAGTATTCTCCCGAAAGATTCGACTTCATGGATGTATCTCCTAAGATGGTTGTATCTGTTGCTACGGCTATGATTCCGTTCCTTGAAAACGATGACGCAAACCGTGCTCTCATGGGTGCGAACATGCAGCGTCAGGCAGTTCCGCTTCTCCGCAGTGAAGCTCCTATCGTCGGTACAGGTATGGAGTACAAGGCAGGTACAGACTCAGGCGTTTGTATCCTCGCTGAGGAAGACGGTATCGTTATGAGCGTTGACGCCCGTAACATTCGTGTACAGTATGACTCGGGCAGAGTTCAGGACTTTGAGGTTATCAAGTTCCTCCGCTCTAACCAGGGTACATGTATCAACCAGCGTCCTATCGTGTCAAGAGGACAGAGAGTTAAGAAGGGCGAAGTTCTCGCAGACGGTCCCGCTACCGAAAACGGTGAAGTTGCTCTCGGTAAGAACGCTCTCATCGGCTTTATGACATGGGAAGGTTACAACTACGAGGATGCTGTTCTTATCAACGAAAAAATCGTTCGTGATGATGTTTATACATCAATTCACATTGAAGAATATGACACAGAGGCAAGAGATACAAAGCTCGGACCCGAAGAGATTACAAGAGATATCCCGAATGTCGGTGAAGATGTTCTCAAGTATCTTGACGAGGACGGTATCATTCAGATCGGTTCTGAGGTTAAAGCAGGCGATATCCTTGTCGGTAAAGTAACTCCAAAGGGTGAAACAGAGCTTACAGCCGAGGAAAGACTCCTTCGTGCAATCTTCGGTGAAAAGGCAAGAGAAGTCAGAGATACATCTCTCCGTGTGCCTCACGGTGAATGCGGTACTGTTGTTGATGTTAAGGTGTTTACCCGTGCAGACAGCAGAAACGAACTCCAGCCCGGTGTAAACAAGGTTGTAAGAGTTTACCTTGCACTCAAGAGAAAAATCAGCGTAGGCGATAAGATGGCAGGTCGTCACGGTAACAAGGGTGTTATTTCAAGAATTCTCCCAATGGAAGATATGCCGTTCCTTCCTGACGGTACTCCGCTTGACATCGTACTTAACCCGTTGGGCGTACCTTCTCGTATGAACATCGGTCAGGTTCTTGAGGTTCACCTCGGTTATGCCGCAAAGGCACTTGGCTGGAAGATTATGACTCCTGTATTTGACGGCGCTCATGAGCAGGACATTTTCCAGTGTCTTAAAGACGCAGGTTACAGCGAGGACGGTAAGACATGGCTTGTTGACGGTCGTACAGGCGAGCGTTTCGATAACCCTGTAACAGTAGGTTATATGTACTACCTCAAGCTCCATCACCTCGTTGATGAAAAAATCCACGCAAGAAGCACAGGTCCTTACTCTCTCGTTACACAGCAGCCACTCGGCGGTAAAGCCCAGTTCGGCGGTCAGCGTTTCGGTGAGATGGAAGTTTGGGCACTTGAGGCTTACGGCGCTGCTTATACACTTCAGGAAATTCTTACAGTTAAGTCGGACGATGTTGTCGGCCGTGTTAAGACCTACGAGGCTATCGTTAAAGGTCAGAATATTCCTGCTCCGGGTATTCCTGAGTCATTCAGAGTCCTTATTAAGGAACTCCAGTCACTTTCACTTGATGTTCGTGTTCTTAACTCTGACGGTGAAGAAATTGACATTAAGCAGAAGTTTGATGAGGACGAGGATATTGTTGATGCAACAAATCCGGAATTTGAAGAAGACCATGTAATGACATCAATGGACGGCTACACTCTTGACGAGGGCGGCGAAGAAGGCAATATGTTTGACGATTCACTTGCCGATGTTGAAGAGGACAGCTACACATCGGATGATTTCAGCGATGACTTTGGCAGTGACGATATGTAAGGAGGAAATGCAATGATAGATAATAATGTTTTTGACTCAATTAAAATCGGACTTGCTTCTCCTGAGCAGATGAGAGAATGGTCTTACGGCGAAGTTAAAAAGCCCGAGACAATTAACTATCGTACTCTCAAGCCTGAAAGAGACGGCTTGTTCTGCGAACGCATTTTCGGACCGACAAAGGACTGGGAATGTCACTGCGGTAAATACAAGAGAATCCGTTTTAAGGGTAAAATCTGTGACCGTTGCGGTGTTGAAGTAACCCGTTCAAAGGTCAGAAGAGAGCGTATGGGACACATTGAGCTTGCCGCTCCCGTGTCGCACATTTGGTATTTCAAGGGAATTCCTTCAAGAATTGCCCTTATGCTTGATATTTCTCCCAAGCTTTTGGAGAATGTACTCTATTTCTCACAGTACATCGTAACAGATCCCGGCGACTGCCGTGACCTTGCAAAGTATCAGTGTCTTACCGAGGGTGAGTACAATGATATGCGTGAGAAGTATGAAAACGACTTTGAAGCAGGTATGGGTGCCGAGGCAATCAAAAAGCTCCTTGCCGAGATTGACCTTGATGCTCTTTCCGCTTCACTTAAAGAAGAACTCGAAACTGCATCGGGACAGAAGAGAGTTAGACTCCTTAAAAGACTTGATGTTGTTGAAAGCTTCAGAATGTCGGGCAACCGTCCCGAGTGGATGATTCTCGATGTTGTTCCGGTAATTCCGCCGGATATCCGTCCTATGGTTCAGCTTGACGGCGGTCGTTTTGCAACAAGTGACCTTAACGACCTCTATCGCCGAGTTATCAACCGTAACAACAGACTTAAAAAGCTCCTTGAGCTTAACGCACCTGAAATCATCATCCGCAACGAGAAGAGAATGCTTCAGGAATCCGTTGACGCACTCATCGACAACGGCAGACGAGGCAGACCGGTTACAGGACCTAACAACCGTGCCCTCAAGTCACTTTCGGATATGCTTAAAGGTAAGCAGGGCCGTTTCCGTCAGAACCTTCTCGGTAAGCGTGTTGACTACTCAGGCCGTTCGGTTATCGTTGTAGGACCTGAACTCAAAATGTATCAGTGCGGTCTTCCTAAGGAAATGGCACTTGAACTCTTCAAGCCGTTCGTTATGAAACGCCTTGTTGAAACTAAAGCAGAGCAGAATATCAAATCAGCAAGAAAAGCTGTTGAGCGTGCAAAGGACAATGTTTGGGACGCACTTGAAGTTGTAATCAAGGGACACCCCGTTCTCCTCAACCGTGCTCCAACACTTCACCGTCTTGGTATTCAGGCATTTGAGCCTGTTCTTGTTGAAGGTCGTGCGCTTAAACTTCATCCGCTCGCTTGTACAGCATACAATGCTGACTTTGACGGCGACCAGATGGCTGTCCATGTACCTCTTTCGGCAGAGGCACAGGCAGAAGCAAGATTCCTTATGCTCGCAGCAGGCAACCTTCTCAAGCCTTCTGACGGTCAGCCTGTTACAGTTCCTACACAGGATATGATCCTCGGTTCTTACTACCTTACACTTGATAAGGACGGTGAGAGAGGCGAAGGAAAGGTATTCCGTGATGTTGATGAAGTTATGATGGCTTATCAGACAGGCGTCATCGAGCTTCACTCAAAAATCAAGGTTCGCCGTGAGCTTGAAATTGACGGAAAAATCGAATCCGGTATTGTAGACACAACAATCGGCAAGATTATCTTTAACAATCCTATTCCTCAGGATCTCGGCTTTATCGACAGAAGTATCCCCGAAAACAGATTCAAGTTTGAGGTTGACTTCCTCGTTGGTAAATCGGGTCTTAAGAAGATTATTGATAAATGTATTAAAATTCACGGTCCGGTAAGAACAAGCGTTGTTCTTGACCACATTAAGGCACAGGGCTATAAGTATTCTACAAAGGGTGCTATTACCGTTGCCGTTTGTGACGCAGTTATTCCTCCTCAGAAGAAGGCGATTATTGCCGAGGCAGAGAAGGAAGTTGATGTTATTCGTGATGAGTTTATGATGGGTCTTCGTTCAAACGAGGAGCGTTACGAAGAAGTTCTTCGTATCTGGGAAAAGGCTACTAACGATGTAACCGATGCCCTCCAGAAAAACCTTGACCGCTACAACCCAATCTTCATGATGGCTGACTCAGGTGCCCGTGGTAGTATGAGCCAGATCAGACAGCTTGCAGGTATGCGTGGTCTTATCGCCAATACATCAGGTAAAACAATCGAAATTCCTATCAGAGCTAACTACCGTGAAGGCCTTAACATCTTGGAGTACTTTATTTCATCTCGTGGTGCTCGTAAAGGTCTTGCCGATACAGCTCTTCGTACAGCCGACTCAGGTTACCTTACCCGCCGTCTTGTTGATGTATCACAGGAAGTTATTATCCGTGAAGAGGACTGCGGTACTACAGAAGGTCTTGAAATCTTTGACATCAAAGCAGGCGAATCAAATGTTATCGAAGGACTCCACGAGCGTCTTATCGGAAGATATCTCCTTGATGACTTCTGCGATTCTAACGGTAATGTTCTTGTTTCAAAGGATGTTATGATGGGCGACAAAGAGGCTGACATCATCGTTAATTCGGGTGTTGACCACATCAAGATTCGTTCGGTACTTGAATGTCGTGCAAAACACGGCGCTTGCCGTAAGTGCTACGGTTCTAACCTTGCCAACCGTCAGCCTGTTACTGTCGGTGAGGCTGTCGGTATTATTGCCGCTCAGTCAATCGGTGAACCCGGTACACAGCTTACAATGAGAACATTCCATACCGGCGGTGTTGCATCTGCCGAAGATATCACACAGGGTCTTCCGAGAGTTGAAGAGCTTTTCGAGGCTCGTAAACCAAAGAGCCTTGCAATCATCAGTGAAATCGACGGTGATGTTCGTTTTGAAGAAATCAAAAACGCAAAGCACGCTGTTATCTTTAACAAGGAAACAGGCGAAGAAAGAGCTTACCTCATTCCTTTCGGTTTCCGTGTAAAGGTATTTGACGGCGACCACATCAAAAAGGGTGACAAGATTACCGATGGTGCTGTTAATCCACACGATATACTCGATATTCTCGGACCCGAGGCAGTCATGAACTACCTTATTTCGGAAGTACAGAGTACCTACCGTTTACAGGGTGTTGAAATCAACGATAAGCACATTGAGGTTATCGTTCGTCAGATGATGCGTAAGGTTAAGGTTGAGGACGCAGGCGACACAGGCTTTATGTCAGGTCAGACCTACGACAAGAACGAAGTTCTTTACGAGAATGAGCAGATTAAAAAGCGTATTGCCAACGGCGAAGAAGGTCTTCGTGAGGCAACATTCACTCAGCTCCTCCTCGGTATCACAAAGGCCGCTCTTGCAACAGACAGCTTCCTTTCAGCCGCATCATTCCAGGAAACAACAAGAGTTCTTACAGATGCCGCTATCAAGGGTAAGGTTGATCCGCTCGTCGGTCTTAAAGAGAATGTTATTCTCGGTAAGATTATCCCTGCAGGTACAGGTATGCAGAGATATGCAGATGTTCAGCTTGAGAGTAATTCTGAGGCAGAAATCGTTGAGAATGACGATACAGACGATGTTATCGTTGCTCTTGAAGACGATGAAATTATGGACTTCTGATTTAACTGAAAACATATAATGTATAAAAAAACCACGGTATGTGCCAAATGGTACATACCGTGTATTTTTTCGTTTGCAAACTGTCTGCCCGACCGCAATTTTCAATTTTCCATTTTCAACTTTCAATTTTAAAAAACTTTCGCTCTGGCATAATATGTTTTTACATTACAAACTGTCTTCACGAACAGGGAATGGCGACTCGCCGTATCACAAATAAAAAAAGTCGGGAACAGAAATTTTGCATTGAAAATCTGCTGCCCGACTTTAATTTTTAATTTGTAACTATTTTCTGCCGAGAATGTAATCTGTGGAAACTTTGTACAAATCAGCCAGTTTAATTAAATGCTCAACAGGAATTGACTGAAATCCTCTTTCGTAGCGTGAATAGACCGTCTGCTGAATTCCTAAATATTCGGCAACTTCACTTTGTTTCATATCATGATCTTCTCGCAAATCACGCAGTCTTTTAAAATACATATTATCACCTTGTATAGTATCTATCGGTACTATTGACTTTATCATAAATGGGTGATATAATGATTTTATAGTACTTAAAAGTACTAAAGCATTTAACTTAAAAGCACGCCGCAGTTTCAAGTGAGCAAACTGCGGCGTGCTTGTATTTTAGGTTATAAAATTCTCAAAATGTACATTAAATACCCCTCCGAAATCATCGGAAGGGTAAATCTTTTATGATTTTATTTGCTTAAGCCCGATTTTCTTTTGTCAAGATAATCCTGAAGAATTATTGTGGCGGCAACCTCGTCAACGACATTTTTACGCTTTTTTCCTCTTGTATTTGTGGTGTTGAGAAAATTGTGAGCCGTAATTGTTGTTCCACGCTCATCCTGCATAACGCATTCAATGCCTGTTTCATTGCTCAGATTTTCGGCAAACGCTCTGGCATTTTGTGCGCTTTCGCCCTCACTGCCGTCCATATTTTTCGGAAGTCCCACAACAATAAGCTCGGCTTTTGTTTCTTTGGCTGTATTTGACACCTTTTCAAGCAACTGTTTCGGTGACTTTTCAAAAATAACCGTATATGGCGACGCTAAAAACTCGGTTTTGTCGCATACGGCAATGCCTGTGCGTGCTTTTCCGAGGTCAACTGACATTATAATCATTTTGTTTGTCCTTTCACTTTGGTTTACTCCATTATAATGCAAAATCAGAATTTTAACAACGGCTTTTTTTAATGTTGAACAATCTTTTGCGTAATTACTTTATTAAGTTTTTTCAAAGCTTTGTTTCTACAAAAGAATATAAAAATTCTCATTCACAAAAAGACAAAACTGTTACCCATAATATCCTATAATAAAAATACAAAAAGAAGTAAATCATTAAAGGGATGTTGATTTTTATGGAAGCAAAAACTACTTTGGCTCGCAGACAGGACGCTGTTCAGAGCGATTTTATGCGGAAAATGCTCACAAACGCAGGTTGTCTGCTCTGCGGAATTTTGGTGTCACGGGGAGCGGTTCTCGGAAGCCTTGCACCGTTCGGGGCGTCATTTACGGCGGCAGTTCCGAGAAAATATCTTTTGTCATCACTCTTAGGCACGGCATTCGGCTATGTCCTGCTCAAACCCTCGGATAGCTTTCGTTACCTTGCCGTTGTGGCGGCAATAGGCGGTCTGCGGTGGCTGCTCGGTGATCTTGACAAGGTTACCAAAAGCAAGGTTTTTGCTCCGCTTGTGGCATTTGTTCCGATTTTTGCAACGGGTGTTTCGTTGCTTTTCGTAAGCACAAGCACGCTGACAACCTTTGCCGATTGCGTAACCGAGGCGGTAATTGCAGGTGCGGCGGCATATTTTATCAGCACGGCATTGCACCTTGCAGGCGACAACAGAAGTTTTGAAGTTTTTTCGCAACAGGAAACCGCAAGCGTGGTTATGTCGGGGTGTATCCTGATTCTGGCTTTCGGCAGTATTGCGTGGCAGAATATCTCGCTCGGCAGAATTATTGCAATGCTCGTCATTTTGCTCTGTTCACGCTACGGCTCGGTTACGGGCGGTGCAATCAGCGGAATTTCAACAGGGGCGATTTTCAGCATTGCGGCAAGAGAGAACGGCTACATCTGCGGAGGTTTTGCATTCGGAGGACTTATGGCGGGGCTTTTTTCACAGCTCGGAAAATTGGGCTGTGCGATTGCCTTTGTAATCTCAAACGGTGTGATGTGCCTTGCGTTCGGTTCGCAGTTCGGAACACCGTCTGGTGTGCTTGTTGAAAGCCTTGCCGCAAGTGCGGTGTTTATGGTTCTTCCGAAAGAGGTCGGCAATGTGATTTCGCCCGTGTTTTCAAGTGACAAAAATACATCGCTCGGAGAGGCTCTGCGAAAAAATATTGTTATGCGACTCGACTTTGCCTCAAAGGCAGTCGGCAATGTGAAAAACGATGTTTCAAAAGTTTCTGAAAAGATGAAAAAGCTCTATTCGCCCACATTTGACGCTGTTTGTGAGGGTACAAGAAATGAAGTCTGCGAAACTTGCGGACTGAAAATGTACTGCTATGAACACAAGGGCGGTGTTACCCGTGACGATTTTGCAAGGCTTGAAGAGTATCTTGAATCGAACGGGACAATAGGCGAAAGAGATGTTGAAAAATCTTTCGTAAAAAACTGCTGTAAAAAAGGCGAAATTGCCCGTTCAATGAACGCAAACTACCGTGAATATCAGTCGGCGCTTGAGGCACAACAAAGGATTACCGATGTGCGGAGCGTTGTTGCAGGACAGTTTTCCGGAATCGGCGATATTCTCCACGATTTGGCTGATGAATTTCGCAACACAATGCGGTGCGATAACGAATCTGCACAACGGATAATCAGCGCCCTCACAAGCCTCGGTGCAATTGTTGAGGAGTGCATCTGCCTTGTGTCAAACGGCGGAAGAATGAGCGTGGAACTTACGCTCTCGAATAAGTCCGAAAAGCTTTCTAAGGGCGAGGTTATGCGTGAGATTTCACGCTGTTGCGGAAGAAGATTTGACCTTCCGACAATCAGCCGTGAGGGCAACAGAATCCGTATTGCAATGTGCGAAATGCCCGTGTTTGATGTTGAAATCGGAAGCGACCAGCACACCGCCGACAACGGTAAGCTCTGCGGTGACTGCATAAATTATTTCAATGACGGTTTCGGCAAAACTTATGCGCTCGTGTGTGACGGTATGGGTACGGGTGGCAGAGCTGCCGTTGACGGCAATATGGCGGCGTCTGTTATGACAAGACTGCTAAGGGCGGGACTTTCAGCCGACAGCTGTTTGCAGATTGTGAACTCCGCCCTCATGGTGAAAAGTGAGGACGAATCGCTTTCAACGGTTGATGTTACAAGTGTTGACCTCTACACCGGCAAAACCACTTTTAAAAAAGCAGGCGCACCCGTAACATTTGTAAAGAAAAACGGCAGGGTAACGGTTCGTGAAATGCCGTCGCTCCCTGCAGGAATTCTAAACGGTATAAAATTTTCAACCGACACGGTAAATCTGACAACGGGGGATATGATTGTTATGGTATCAGACGGTGTAATTACGGGCGATGACAAATGGCTCGAAAAGCTTATTCGCACATGGAATGAGGGCAGTACCCAGGATCTTGCAAAGGCTGTTGTTGACGAGGCGGTAAAGCACCGTAAGGCTGACCGTGAGGACGATGTCACCGCCGTTGCAATCAGAATTACGGAGAACGGACATTGATTCAAATTAAGTTAAAAATTGAAAAACAGAAAATATAGCGAGGTTAATGGGACACACGCAAGTAAAGGCACAGAATTTATGTAAAATAAAATTATATAGATGTCAGTAAGTTACCGATGTTTAGTAGTGGAGAACACGGTTCGCCGCTACATTTTAATATCCACACAAAAACAGGCTGTACGCAATCTGTACAGCCTGTTGCTTTATGGCTTTCTTGTGCCGCAACCGCATGTTCCGACATAATTTTGATTTATCTTTCCACACTTTGGACATTGCCAAACATCGGTTTGAGCTGAAATCGGTTCAAAATTCGGCTTTTGACAACTACAGTTTGAGCAGTATCTTATGTTGGCAGGATTTGAATTTCCGCATTTCGGACACAGCCATTTTGTACTTACATTCGTTTTTTTGCGGCTTTCTTTTGTAATATAACTGTCAAATGCTTTATTTGCCGATGCGTTTACTTTTTGAATTGCACATGCAAAAATTATTGCAATTATTTCGAGAAATGCCGCAATCATCATACCTGTGAGATTTTCATCACGGTGATGATCTATATAAGATGATACATTCATTATAAATACGATTGTTGAAACAATTTCTAGAATAATAAATATAACTATATATACCATTCGTTCAGGGTGCTTTGCGCGGAAATCGGCAATAAATTCTTCTTTGTTTTTTATTGGTTCTTCATGCTTTTCGGTATGCTGTACATTATAATTTTGATTTGCTTTTTGATTAGAAAAATTATCTGATACAACATTTCCTATTTGTGCGCCGCAGTGCTGACAAAATACACTTCCGTCGGCAATTTGTTTGCCGCATTTTTGACAATACATAAATAATTCCTCCTTAAAATTACTGTGAAAATTCACAGCTCATATGAGAATTATAATGCAGATTTTCACACTTGTCAATTAAAAATCTAAAATTTCTCATAATTTTAAACAAAAATTCGCAAAATACTTATAATTAAGTTATTAAATATATGAGGTGATATTATGATTGGTGAACGCTTACAGGAACTTCGCAAAGACCACGGCGTGTCGCAGGCACAGCTTGCAGAGCTTTTGGGCGTGTCACACTACACAATATCATCTTACGAATGTAACCGCAGTGACCCCGACGATAATTCAAAAATAATCATTGCAAAACTTTTTGATGTGTCGGTTGACTATCTCATCGGTCTGATTGACGAACCGCTCTCGTTTAACCGAAACATTCGCTCTGTTTCTCTTCCGCAGTCATTTACAAAAGAGGAATGTGGCGATGTGCTTGACTATATAAAGTATCTCGAATTCAAAAAGAGTAAAATTAATGAATAAAAACACCCCTTATCCGCGTGTGAGATAAGGGGTGTTTTGGAATTTGTTGGTGTTAATGGATTTCATAAAAGAACTTGAGTAGGATATAATATGTTTGAAATTTATTATTGGGGAACGAATTAGGCTTTAAAATGCAAAAATGTTCCCCAAGGTGCATTGACTGTTGGGGAGAATTGTATTATACTTTTACAAGAGAATGTACCCCAAAGGAGAATTATAATGGCCGCAAAATACAATGAAATACAAGAGTTACTAAGAAGCCGTGCTGACCTTAATGCAAGGTTAAATTTAATGCCGTATGACGGAACTCCCGAAATTAAGGAACGAGGTAATGAAAAATATCTTTATGTGAGAAAGCGTGTTGCAGGAAAACAGACATCAACTTATGTAGGTGCATATACGGAAGAATTATATAATTTGCTCCTCCGCAATGCCAGAGAAGCCCGTGAAATCAGGAAAGAACTTCGCAGTATAGATAAACAACTTGCAAATGCGGGATATTCAGAAGATGAACTTGCTTCTGATGTTATAAACAATATTGCGTTTGCCCGTGCAAATATGAAAATGAATATATATGATCAGGCTGTTCTTGAGGGTGTTGCTACATCATTCCCACAAACTGAAGAAATCATAGATAACGGTAAAATTTCTGGTGTGACTGCAACAGATGTTCAGAAAATTTTGAATTTAAAACACGCATGGGAATTTATTTTGGATCGTGATGTAATAGCAAGTCGTTCCGATTACTATATGCTCAGCCATATAGCAAGAGTTGTTAATGAAGGATTTTTTGCGGAAGGCGGAAGAATTAGAGGAGTTCCAGTTACTATCGGAGGTTCTTCATATGTTCCACCGTTGCCTAATGAGTTGGATGTAAAAGAAAAAATCCGTGAAATTATAGAAGAAAGTGATGAAGTTATCAATACGGCAATTAAGTTATGCCTTTATTGTATGAAAACACAAATATTTCTTGACGGTAACAAGCGTGCCTCTGTAATTTTTGCAAATCACTATCTTATTTCACACGGTGGCGGATTTTTGGTGATTCCTGAAAAGGAAGTGCCTGAATTTAAAAGACTGCTTGTAAAATACTATGAGGGTGAAGATATAACCGTAATTGCAGATTTTATGAAAAAGTATTGTTGGAAAAAGATAGAGTAAAAACAAAAAAAGAAAGTACCCGTTTGGGTACTTTCTTTTTTGGTGCGCCAACAGGTGTTTTATCTATCTAAGTTATTCTACCTCGCTTGTTGCGGCTTGTTCAAAGCTAAAAATTCATCAACGCTCTCGCTAAAAACAGTCCGCCGGACTGTTTTCTTAACGCTCGCCTTCGAGTCCCTGTTCACGCATAACGGTAAAATAAAAAGAAAGTACCCGTTTGAGTACTTTCTTTTTTGGTGCGCCAACAGGGACTCGAACCCCGGACCGACCGGTTATGAGCCGGTAGCTCTAACCAACTGAGCTATTGGCGCGTATTCTGTTTTCATTTGACAAGATGTTTATGCAATGTCAAATATCGTAATCAGCTTACGCAAAAAATATTATATCAAACTTTCCTTTGATTGTCAATGATTTTTCTGCCGTAATATTCATTGTGGTTTTGCACAGTAAATTTAAATAAACTTACTTTTCACTTGTTCAAATCAACTGCTTGTGTTATAATTGCCTTATACGGACGGTGAAGATACACTTGACCGAAAAACAATTTGGAGGTTTTTAATATGGCAGAAATAAAAGCGTTCAGAGGAATGCGTTACAACACGGAAAAAGCAGGCGAAATTTCTCAGCTTTGCTGTCCGCCTTATGACATCATAAGCGAGGAACAAAGACTCGGTTATATCAGTGAAAACGAGTATAATATCATTCGGCTTGAGCTTCCGAAAGAGGGCGAAAACCCGTATCAGACAGCAAGAGAAATCCTTGATATGTGGCGGAACAGGGGTGTTCTTGTGAGCGAGGACAAGCCTGCAATCTATGTTTATGAGGAAGAATTTACGGCTTACGGCGAACGCAAGAGCATCAAGGGTATCATCGCCCGTGTTCATCTTGAAGAGTTTGAAAAGGGAATCATTCTTCCGCACGAGTTCACTCTTTCAAAGGCCAAAGAGGACAGACTTAATCTTATGAAGGCAACAAACTGCAATTTCAGTCAGATTTATGCCCTTTATATGGACAGCGAGCATACAACTCTTGCAACAATTGACAATGAATCTAAGGACACACCAAAGCTTGAATTTACCGACGGTGAGGGTGTTACTCACAGACTTTGGATTGTTACGGATGAAAATGTAATCACAAAGCTTTGTGCAGATTTTGCCGACAGAAAGCTCTATATTGCAGACGGTCACCACCGCTATGAAACCGCTTTAAACTATCGAAACTACTGCCGTGAAAACGGTCTTTCAAAGGTTGACGATCCCTGTGATTATCAGATGATTTACCTTGTTGACATGGAGTATCCGGGACTTGTTGTATTCCCGACACACCGCCTTGTGCGTGATTTGCCGGACTTTAATGTTGAAAAAGTTCTTGACGGTTGCAGGGAATATTTTGATGTTACCGAAATGAACGGTACGGACAATATGGAAAGCGAGCTTGCAAAGCTCTATGACGAGGGCAAAAAGGCATTCGGATTCTATGTCGGAAACGGAAAATGGTACAGGCTTGTGCTGAAAAATCTTGACATTATGGACAAGCTTCTTCCCGAATTGAGTGAACCGTCAAGACAGCTTGATGTTACCGTTCTCCATTCACTTGTGCTTGAAAGAATTTTCGGCATTGACAAGGAAAATATGGCAAATCAGATTAACCTTACATACACAAAGTTCTTCTCAGAGGCTGTTGAGGGCGTTGACAACGGCAAGTTTCAATGCTCGTTTGTGCTTAATCCGACAAGAGTAACCGAAATCCGTGATGTTGCCGCCGCCGGCGAAAAAATGCCGCAGAAGTCAACATATTTCTATCCGAAGATGATTACGGGCATGGTTATGAACGATATCGGAGTTGAATAATGAACGAAAAGACGCGTAGAAAAGACAGGGAAACTACCGAAGAAAGAGCCTATGAAATCCTTAAAAACGGTGAATACGGCATTTTGTCAACAATCGGGGAGGACGGCTATCCCTACGGTGTGCCTGTAAATTTTGCCGTTGAGGGCAACAAAATTTATTTCCATTGCGCTCCGAATTCGGGGTTGAAACTGAAAAATGTTGAATACAGCAACAAGGTTTCGTTCTGCACGGTTCAAAACAACAGAATTGACGGTACAAAACTGACTTCAAAATACGAAAGTGCGATTGTGTTCGGTACGATTGCAAAATCGGTTAAAAACAAGAACAGAGGTCTTGAACTGATTGTTGAAAAATATGCTCCCGAATTTATCGAAAGCGGAAAAAGGTGCATAGAGAAATCGGGCAGTATGACAGGCGTTTATGAAATCACAATCGAAAAAATCACGGGCAAGGAAAATAAATAGTTTATTTATAACCTTTAAGGGCAGAATATGAAAGAGGTGAGTATATGAAAATTCTTGTTGTTTTTACGGGCGGTACAATCGGCTGTGTGCGTAAGGGCGAGGTGCTTTCGCCCGACAATGAGCAGAAATATATGCTCACGCAGATGTATCTTGACAGGTACGGCGATGTTGATTTTGACACGGCTGAGCCTTATACCGTCCTCAGCGAAAATCTTGAGGGCTGTCACATGAACCGGCTTGCCGACTGTCTGCAAAGCTATGATTTGAACAGCTATGACGGCATTGTTGTAACTCACGGAACGGACACTTTGCAATATACATCTGCATTTCTTGCTTATATTTTTGACGGCTTAAATGTGCCGATTGTGCTTGTTTCGGCAAATTATCCGCTTGATGACAGCCGTTCAAACGGCTTTGAAAATTTTGTCGGTGCGATTGAATTTATAAAATCGTGCAGCGGAAACGGTGCTTTTGTTTCGTATAAAAACGCCGATTTGCCCGTGACAATTCACAGAGCGTCAAGACTGCTTGCACATTCGGCATACAGCGACGAACTGCACAGCATTTTTGACGAAAGCTACGGCAAAATTCAGAACGGACTTTTTGTGAAGAATACCCGTTATAAGTCATTAAAAAGCGAGTTTGCTTTTGATGAAAGCGTCCGACTTTCGGATAACAGCAATGTGCTGAAAATTTCCGCAACGGTCGGTATGCAGTATCCTGAAATTACGGAAAATGTAAAAGCCGTTTTACTTGAGGGATTCCATTCGGGTACGCTGAATACAGACGGCAAGGCCTTGAACGACTTTTGTCAAAAAGCAAAAGAAATGAATATTCCCGTATTTTTGACGGGTGCGTGCAAGGGCTTTTATTACGAAAGCAAGCTGAAATTTGACAGGCTTAATATAAAAGTTCTGCCTCCTGCATCACCGATTGCAATGTACATCAAGCTATGGCTTTTGCCAAAAAGTGAATTTGACAAGGCTTTTTTGCCCTGTGCAGAAGATTTTTACGATAACTATTGACAATTTACAGATATAAAAATAAGGACAAATGACTTGATGACTGTCATTTGTCCTTTTAGGTTATTGTATTAAATTATTCGTCTTTGCTTTTATCTTTGAAATTATCTTCTGTTATGTTGTAGGTTGCACCGACAACTTCCTGAGTAAGATACTTTTCGTTTTCGGCAAGCTTTTCCGAACGGTTGTCTGCCTCCTCATTTTCTTTACCCGGCCATTTCTTGTAAACCACCTTGAGAAGAATAGGTGTTGCAAGCGATGAAACGATGATGAGAATAATAATAGGAGCAAAAAACTGCGGTGCCATAAGACCTGTGTCAAGTCCCTTCTTGGCAACGATAAGACCAACCTCACCACGGTTCATCATACCTACGCCGATTTTGAGCGAGTCGGGCATATTGAATCTGCAAAGCTTTGCCGTACCGCCGCAGCCGATAACCTTTGTCAAAAGTGCAACTGCAACGAGTGCAATTGAGAACCAGAGCATTGAAAGGTTGAAATCGTTAAAGCTTGTCTGAAGTCCGATACTTGCAAAGAATACAGGTCCGAAAATCATGTACGAGCTGACATCCATCTTTCTTTCGATGTACTGTGAATCCTTGATGTTACAGAGGATAATACCTGCAACATATGCGCCTGTGATGTCTGCAATTCCGAAAAATTCTTCCGCACAATATGCACACGCAAAGCAGAGAACAAGGCCGAAAATCGGAATTCTTCTTGAGTGCGGCCAGAGTTTGTCGAGCCACTTGAAGAGAAAATAAAGTGCAAAGCCGAGTATAAATGCAAGAACAAAGAAAAGTACAATGTTGATGCAAACGGACGCAGGCTGAACATCGGGGCTTTTGAAACCGATTACAACGGTGAGAAGTACGATGCCGATAACATCGTCTATAATTGCGGCTGAAAGAATTGTTGTTGCAACCCTTCCTTTCAGGTGTCCCATTTCTTTAAGAGCCTGAACAGTAATACTAACCGAGGTTGCCGCAAGGATTGTTCCCATAAATACAGCCTCAAGCATCGCAAGGTCACCGTCACCAAAGCCGAATACAAGGTAAACAGCCGCACCGCCTGCAACCGAAACGATTACACCGGCAAACGCAACAAGCAAGGCAACAGGTCCTGTTTTGATAAGCTCTTTAAGATCCGTTCCCAGACCTGCCGAGAACATCAGCAAAATAACGCCGATTTCAGCCATACCTGAGATGAATCCGTCATACGAAACAAAATTAAGCATACAAGGTCCTACGATAAGACCTGCAATAATCTCACCCACAACCTGTGGTGCGCCGAGCTTTCTGGCAACAATACCGAGAAGCTTTGCCGCAACAAGGATTATGGCAAGATTCTTCAGAATATCAAGTGTGTTAATTTCCATAACTTCTTTTTCGGACAGACTTCAAACGCCTCATAAACGGCAGTCTGACCGACTCTCCTTTCTCTCTTATAAAACCGAATATATTCTATCACAATCGACAGCAATTTTAAATAAATATTTTGAAGTTCGACAAAAATCGCACTTTGCACAAATTAATGAATAATACAGCTTAAAAAATATGCAAAAAGTATTTTTATGTATTATTGCTTTTAAGGTTTGGAATGCTTGCTTTTATGAGTTTTGTCATATGCTCGGAAATCACTGAAACCGATTCAATAAGTTCATCCGAATAATCGTTTGTGTTCTCCTGATTTTCAACAAAGGCATAGTATCCGCCGTAGATTGCGTAGTCAAGAAGTGTGCAGAATTTCTTATCGTTTATATATTCCGGGCAGTTCTCGAAAATCATATTTTTCAATGATTTTGAAAGCTTTACTATAAGATTGGGATGTTGTGAACCGGAAAAAACCGTGTTTGTCAGTGCCTTGTTTTCGGTCATTGCACCCAGAAGATTGCGATAAAATTTTACGGGCTCGTCAATCATCATCTGCGGATTGCTTATGGTACTTACAATGCCGTCAACTACCTCGCTTTCAATTTTATCCGAAAGGTCGAACATATCCTCATAATATGTGTAGAAGGTCGATTTATTGATGAGTGCTTTTTCACAAAGCTCCTTAACGGTAATTTTGCGCAGTTCTTTTTTTGAACGCAGATTTACAAATGCGTCAAAAATACTTTTCTTGCTTTTCATAACTCTTATGTCCAAAGATAATCACCTGATTTTAAAATTAGTCGGTTTTCCAACGAAAGTAGCGTAATTGTCGCTTGTTTATGCTTTCGTTATTGTATATTATAACAGTATGGGATAAGTGTGTCAAAAATAAAAATTACGGATGAAACACGCATTCCATGACTATTTTTTGGAACGATTTTCACAGCAACTGACAATATTTCAGACAAACCGACAAAATTATTTACATAAAAATCGTTTTTACCACTTGTATATTTGGTGAAAATATATTATACTATACTTGTATTATTGAAGAACTGCCTACAATCGCAGAAAAGAGGGTTACTATGGCTTTTAAAATCAATGACGAAAGAGCGCCGCTTGATCAGTTTTTACAGGGCGAATCTGTTCGTGCTTATGAATTTTTAGGCTCACACTTTGTGAACTGGGACGGCCGTCAGGGCGTTGTTTTCAGAGTATGGGCACCGAACGCATTGTCCGTTTCGGTGGTCGGTGATTTTAACGACTGGAACAATGACGCAAACTTTATGTACAAAATCTCGGACGGCGGCGTCTGGGAGTTGTTTATTGAGGGAATTCCCGAGTTTGCCTGCTATAAATATTGTGTCGAAACCCCGTGGCATGAGAGAAGGCTCAAAACCGATCCTTATGCTTTTCATTGCCAGACTCGTCCCGACAACGCATCCCGTGTTTACGAAATTGACGGCTACGAGTGGCATGATGAAAAGTGGTATGATTACAAAAAAGAGCATCCGCACAAGAATATGCCTGTCAATGTTTACGAGGTAAACGCAGGTTCTTGGCGTAAGTATGAGGACGGCAATGTTTTCAGCTATCGCAAGCTTGCTGATGAGCTTATTCCTTATGTTAAGAATATGGGCTACACTCACATTGAGTTTATGCCTCTTACAGAATATCCGTTTGATGGTAGCTGGGGATATCAGGTTACAGGCTACTTTGCCGCAACATCCCGTTACGGTGAGCCGAAAGACCTTATGTATTTTGTGGACAGATGTCATGAAGAGGGCATCGGTGTTATCCTTGACTGGGTTCCTGCCCACTTTCCGAAGGACGCACACGGTCTTGGCAGATTTGACGGTACAGGCTGTTATGAATATGAAGATCCCCGTATCGGTGAACACAAGGAATGGGGTACATATATCTTCAATTACGGCAGATATGAGGTAACAAGCTTCCTCCTTTCATCTGCAATGTTCTGGCTTGACAAGTATCATGTGGACGGTATCCGTGTTGATGCCGTTGCATCAATGCTTTATCTTGACTACAACAGAAATGACGGTGAGTGGATTGCAAACGCATACGGCGGAAGAGAAAACCTTGTTGCCGTAGATTTCCTGCAGAAGCTCAACACGGTTGTACATATGTTCCACCCCGAGGCTATGATGATTGCCGAAGAAAGTACGGCATGGCCGAATGTTACACGCTATCCGATTAAGGATATGGGACTCGGCTTTGACTACAAGTGGAATATGGGTTGGATGAACGATATGCTTTCGTACATCTCACTTGATCCGTTGTGGAGAAATTATCACCACGACACACTTACATTCAGCATGGTTTATGCTTTTTCCGAGAACTTTATGCTCCCGATTTCTCATGATGAAGTTGTTTACGGCAAGGGTTCTCTCATCAATAAAATGCCCGGCGACTATGACATGAAGTTCAGCGGTGTGAGAGGTTTCATAGCGTATATGATGGCTCACCCGGGTAAGAAGCTTATGTTCATGGGCAGTGAAATCGGTCAGTTTGACGAGTGGAATGCGAACGAGGAGCTTGAATGGAACCTTCTTTCATTTGAAAAGCACCGTCAGCTTAACCTTTTCTTTGCTGAGGTAAACAAGTTCTATCGTGATGTTCCTGCCATGCATGAGAACGACTATGATTGGGACGGTTTCCAGTGGATTGCACTTGATGACTACAAGAACAGCATCATTTCGTTCCGCAGAATTGCTTATGACGGCAGTGAAATCATCTGCGTATGTAACTTCCAGCCTGTTCAGCACGATAACTATGTTGTTGGTGTGCCCGAATACGGCATTTATGAAGAAGTGTTCAACTCCGAGGCTGAAGAATTCGGCGGTTGCGGAATCAGAAACGAGGGCGAGCTCAAGGCTAAAAAGAAGAAAGACCACGAGCTCAACTATTCAATGGAAATCACAGTTCCGCCGCTTGCTGTTATGTATTTCAAGCTTAAAAAGAAGCTGGCTCTTCCCGTAAAGAAAAAGACTACGGCAAAGAAGGACGCCGCTCTTGCAAAGCTTAAAGCCGAAAAGGCAAAGAAATCGGCAAAGGCTGCTCCGAAAAAGGAAGATAAGGCAGAAAAAGTAAAGGTTGAAGCAAAGTCTGCAAAGACAGAAGCAACCGCTGAAAAGGTTGAAAAGAAAGCCGAACCCGCTCCCGAAAAGCCTGTTAAAAAGGCAGTAAAAGCAGTTAAGGAGGAAACTCCTGCTCCTGCTGAGGTTGAGAAAAAAGCTGAAAAAACAGAAAAAGCAGTTAAGGCTGAAAAAGTCGAGAAAACCGAAACTGCCGTAAAGGCTGAAAGCAAAACCGTAAAAGCTGAAAAGCCTGCCGAAAAGAAAACAACAGCTAAAAAATAATCAAAATATTACAAATCATTTGTGCCGACGGATTTTTCTGTCGGCATTTTTGTTTGCCCGAAAACGCATTACATACAAAATTTTTGTAAAGTCTATTGTTATTGTGACCGTATTTGTGGTATAATCATTTAAATACGGAATGCCGAAAATTGCCGTTTGAATGGCACAAAATTGTCGGCTGATTTTAATTTTGATTATTACGGAGAATTTTATATGAAAATCGACAACAAAAAGGCAAGAATAATTCTTGCGGTTATTATTGCGGTGAGCCTTGTCATAAGCACGGTTTATATGTTTGCAAAACAGGGCTTTCACGAGGACGAGCTTCTGACCTATAACCTTGCAAATTCCTCAAAACAGCTTAATGTTGACGGAGGTTGGAACAGTCCCGAGGATTTCAACGAGTATCTTGCCGTGTCGCCCGATGACAGATTCGACTATGCTCAGGTATATGAAAATCAGATTATAGATGCGTCGCATCCGCCTCTCTATTACGCACTTGTTCACACGGTCTGTTCGTTCTTTCCGGGCGTGTTCTCAAAATGGCTTGCCTATTCAATAAATGTGCTTGCCATGGCAGGCATTTTGATTATGCTTTATAAAATCGGACGGAAAATCACGGGCAACAATCTTTACGCCTTGATCGGTGTGGGGGCATATGCTCTGAGTATTGCGTGTATTACCACGACAATTTATCTCAGAATGTACGCAACGCTTACCTTCTGGGTGCTTGCGTTCGTTTATATGAGCATAAAGCTCTATGAAAAAAAGAACACCGTCGGCATAAAGGACTGCATTCTGCTTGCAGTTACAGTGCTTTGCGGTGTGCTTACCCAGTATTATTTCATCCTCTTTGCAGGACTTACGGGACTTGTTTTCCTTGTGTTCAAAATCAGGGAAAAGTGCGGTAAAGACCTTATTAAGTACATTATTGCGGCTGTTGTCGGTGCAGGACTTGCACTCTGCATTTATCCGTACATAATCTCGAATGTACTCGGCGGCAACCGTGGACTCAGTTCGCTTGATATGTCGGCGCTTGATATGGTTACGGTTGTAACATATGTTTTCTACAAGCTTTGCACCTATGTTCAGATTCTTGCAAAGGATATGTTCATCAATCAGGTTTGGCTGCTCGGACTTTGTACAGCCGCAGTTATCGGCTTCGGAATTTATTTCCGTTTTGTGAAAAAGGTAAAAATTCCTAAAAAGGCGATGTTTGCCGTAGTTCCGGCAGTTTGCTATTTCATTGGCATTTCGCTTGTTTCACCGTTTAACAGCGACCGCTATGTTATGGCGTCACTACCGCTGATTGCGATGCTTTTTGCATTCTCGTTCATCAGAATTTTCACACTTTTCAAAAATCAGAAGATACGCCTTGCCGTGCCTGTGTGCATTTTGCTTGCGTCAGTCACAGCGTTTGTTACGGTTAAGCCCTATTACACATACGGCAAAACAAATCTCTATGAGCCAAAGACAGACAACTGCATTTTTGTCGGAACTGCAATGCTTGAATGGAACAAGTGTATTGACAAGTTTATGAACTACGACAGCACAATGATTGTTCAGAGTTCAAAGTTCTCTCCGACTCTCGGTGATGAGCTTGAAGAATTTGCAGAAAAACGAGGAGTTATCACCAACGGAAAGGTTTCTTCGCTAGCCGAGGCATTTATGTTTAACGGCGACACAAATAAGCAGGAAACCGACAGCATGGAAAAACTCAAAACGGACAAAAAGCTTGCGTCACTTGACGAGGTAACGGTTTATGTTTCCCGCCTTGCAGACAAAGATGATGTGCTTAAATACATAACGGAAAACACAAAATTTAAGAATTATGAGCTTATTCAGGCTGATTACAGCTTTGAAGATTTCTACAACTGGTACGACTATTTTGTTGAAACCGAGTCGTATTGCAATGTTTATCGTTTTTATTAACAGAGGTGTTTAAAATGAATTCGGATAAAATCGATCGCAAAAATTCTATCGGTGTAGCATTTTCGGGCGGCGGACTTCAAGGTATTGCTCACATCGGTGCTGTTCAGGCTCTTTATGAACTCGGAATCCATCCACAGTATGTTTCGGGTACAAGCTCGGGTGCGGCAATGGCGGCAATCGTTGCAATGGGCTGTGATTCCGATGAAATGAAAAGAGTTGCAAAAAAGCATTGGAAAACTCTTGCCGAAATCGACAACGGCCTTATTTTCAAATCTCTTGCACAGCTTATTCTAAATAAAAAGATTCAGAAAGACGGCATCAAGTCGGGTGAACTGATTGAAGATGTTATCCGTGACATTATGAATGAAAAAGGGATAACAGGCTTTGAAAATCTTCCGATTAACCTTTCAATCTGTACGGTTGACACGCTTACAACCGATGAATGTATTTTTACAACCAAGGAAGAAAATCTTGAAAACGAGCATATTCACTACATAACAGGCGCTCCGCTTGAAACTGCTGTTCGTGCAAGTATGTCGTTCCCTGCAATTTACACAACCTGTCCTTATGACAAGTACAACTTTATTGACGGCGGTTCAAAGGACAATTTGCCCGTAAAAATTCTGCGTGATATGGGCGTCGGCAAGGTTCTTGCAATCGGCTTTGATATTATGACCTACAATCCCGACGCAGGTCTTGGTGGCCTTATTAAGGTTATTTGGCGTGCGCTTGATGTTTATTCAATTGACGGTACAAGAGAGTCAAAGAAAATGGCTGACCTCGCAATTGATATCAAGAACGAAAACACACAGCTTTTCTCAATGGACAGCGTTGACGAAACCATTCAGGAGGGCTACGATGCGATTATGGCTCACAAGGACGAAATTTTAAAGGTTTTCGGTGAGCAAAACAGTGCGGAATAATTAAGATTAAAGAGGACTTCTTTTTTGAGAAGTCCTTTTGATGTAGATGAAACGAGGATTTTATGTTAAAAATTTTGAATAAAACCCGAAAGGTATCGGGCAAAATGTCCGTACCAAAACAAATTATGACAACATTCTTTGCTCTGCTTTTTGGCGGTGGCATGGGAATTGTCGCAAAGTTTCTTGATTTGAACAGACTGCCGAGCTTTCTCGATTGGCTTGATTTGTCAAACTTTTTGGGCAGAACGGCACCGTGGATTTTTATTGCCGTGTGCCTTGCCGTATTCAGCAAATCACCCTTAAAAGCAGGAATTAATGTTTTTTCGTTTTTTGTGGGAATGTTAATAGGGTACTATGTGTGGACAAGTGTTTTTGCAGGCTTTTATCCCGATATTCCGTACCTTATGAGGTGGCTGATTCTTGCTGTTGTATCGCCGTTTTTGGCATTTCTGATTTGGTATGCAAGGGGACGGGGTGCGCTTGCAATCGGAATTTCTTCCGTACTCATAGCAATATTCTGTTGCTTTGCGTTTAATCTCAACTTTGCCGATTTCAGAATTCTGTACTTCCCCGAATTTATACTTTGGCTTGCAAGCATCGGAATTTTGTTCAAGGATGTAAAACAGAGTGCATTTTCTCTGCTGATTTCAATTCCCGTTGCCCTTTCGCTTGAATACACGGGACTTCTCGGAATTATTGGCATTGGTTGATATTTTTAAATCTCTGTTGTATAATCTAAGTGCAGATTATTTGCATCTCTAAAGTGATGTAAATAATCATAGAAATTCAAAATGTGAAAAATGTAAAAAATTTGCAGGAGGGTGATTTTTTGTGGATATCAGCGTTGGCGACAGAGTTGAGATGAAAAAACAGCACCCATGCGGTTGCAAAACCTTTGAAATTCTGCGTGTGGGAATGGATTTTAAGATAAAATGCGAAAAATGCGGCAGAGAGGTTATGGCGCCCCGTGCAAAGATTGAAAAAAATATTAAAAAAATTTTGACGGAGTAAGATATATATGTTTGAAAAAATCGAAATATTTGACAAAAGGTACTCCGAGCTTTCCGAAAGGCTCTACCAGCCGTCAGTAGCGGGCAATCCCGAGGAATATCAGAAAATTATGAAGGAAATCAAGTCGATTGAGGAAATCGTTTTGACCTACCGTAAATACAAAGAGGCTGTTCAGACCGAAAAAGACAGCCTTGAAATTCTTGAGGAAACAAGCGACAAAGAGCTTAAAGAGCTTGCTCAGATTGAGCTTGACGAGGCTAAGAATAATATCAAAAATCTTGCGGAAGATTTGAAAATTCTGCTTTTGCCGAAGGATCCGAACGATGAACGAAATGTTATCGTTGAAATCCGTGGCGGTGCAGGCGGTGAGGAATCGGCTCTGTTCAGTGCGGTTCTGTTCAGAATGTACTCGATGTATGCCGAAAAGAAGGGCTTTAAAATCGAGATTATCAATGCCAATGAAACCGAAATCGGCGGTTACAAGGAAATTTCCTTTATGATTGAGGGCGAGGGTGCATACTCACGCTTTAAGTACGAAAGCGGTGTTCACCGTGTTCAGCGAGTACCCGAAACCGAAAGTCAGGGCAGAGTTCACACATCGACAACAACCGTTGCGGTTTTGCCCGAGGCAGAAGATGTTGAGCTTGAAATTGATCCGAATGACCTCAAAATTGACACCTTCCGTTCAAGCGGTGCAGGCGGTCAGCATATCAACAAAACAAGTTCCGCAATCCGAATCACTCACTTGCCCACAGGTATGGTAGTTGAGTGTCAGGACGAGAGAAGTCAGTACAAGAACAAGGACAAGGCTCTTAAAGTTCTCAAAAGCCGACTTCTCAAGGAAAAACAGGACAAACAGGCGAGTGAAATTGCCGAAAACAGAAAAATGCAGGTAGGTACGGGCGACCGCAGTGAGCGAATCCGCACATATAACTATCCGCAGGGCAGAGTAACCGACCACAGAATCGGTCTTACTCTCTACAAGCTTGAAGAAATTCTCAACGGCAACCTTGACGAAGTGATTGACGCACTTGTTGCCGCTGACAGAGCCGAAAAGCTCAAAGAAAGTATGGAAAAATAATCCGGTGATAATTGTGAAAACATTGTTGTTAAAAAATACAGAGGAAGATATAAAAACCGCCGCAGAGCTGCTTAAAAACGGCGGTGTTGTAGGAATCCCGACCGAAACAGTTTACGGACTTGCGGCTGACGCACTCAACCCCGAGGCCGTAAAGAAGATTTTTAAAGCAAAGGGCAGACCCGGGGATAATCCGCTGATTGTCCACATCTGCGATTTTTCCGATATTGAAAGACTTAACCTTGTGACGAAAATCCCCGACACGGCAAAAAAACTTGCCGATGCGTTCTGGCCGGGACCGCTCACAATGATTATGAAGAAGTCGGATGTTATTCCGAATGAAGTTTCGGCAGGACTTGACACGGTTGCAATCCGTTTTCCGAGCCACAAAACCGCACAGGCGATTATCCGTGAATCGGGTACGGTTCTTGCCGCACCTTCGGCAAATATTTCGGGCTCACCCAGTCCGACAACCGCACAGCATGTTGTGAACGATATGGACGGCAAAATCGACGCTGTTCTTGACGGCGGTGCAAGTGAGGTAGGTCTTGAAAGCACGGTAATCACTCTTGCGGGAGATGTTCCGAGGGTACTTCGCCCCGGTGGAATTACGGTTGAAATGCTCGAGAGTGTCCTCGGCAAGGTTGAAGTTGATGATGCGGTTTTGCACAAACTTGCAGACAATGTTAAGGTTGCAAGCCCCGGTATGAAGTACAAGCACTATGCGCCAAGGGCGAGAGTAATACTTCTTAATTGCAACGATGAGCAATATATTGATTATGTAAACAAAAAGGCGGCAAAGGGAGTTGCGGCACTCTGTTGCGACGAGGATATTCCGTTTTTAAAAACTCCAGTTTTCTCTCTCGGAAAACGAAACGACTATACAAGACAGGCTCACACGCTTTTTGACGAGCTTCGCAGAATTGATGAGGACGACAGCGTTAAGGTTGTATATTCAAGACTGCCAAAAACGAACGGCGTCGGAATGGCTGTTTACAACCGTCTTATAAGAGCGGCAGGCTTTGAGGTGATTGACCTTGAACAGAATTAAAATTGTCGGTCTTACGGGACAGAGCGGTGCCGGAAAAAGCACGGTTTCGGCATATTTTGCCAAAAACGGAATGTGTGTTATAAATGCTGACGAGATTGTAAAAAATCTTTACACTCCCGATTCCGTATGCTTAAAGGCTGTTTCGGGTGTTTTCGGTCAGGATATTATCCTTTCTGACGGCAACATTGACAGACCGTTGCTTGCCAAAAGGGCATTTTCAAGCAAAGAAAACACACATTTGCTCAATTCAATTGTTCATCCGTTTGTTACATATGAATTTATGCAGATGGCGAAACAGGCTCAGACAGACGGCAAAAGCGTTGTGATTTATGACGCTCCTCAGCTTTTTGAAAGCGGTGCCGATGTGTTTTGCGACCTTATTGTAAGCGTTACCGCAAAAAAGGAGATAAGGCTTGAGAGAATCTGCAAAAGGGATAACATTGACATTTCCCGTGCAGAGCTAAGAATGTCTGCACAGCTTGACGAGGAATTTTTCAGAAGTCACAGCGACATTGTCATTGAAAACAATTTTTCTATAGAGCAAGTCGAGCTTGCCGCACAAAAGGCGGCAGAGGCTATTAACAACCTGATGAGGTGATAGGATGCCCCAATCAAGGCGATATAAAAAGAAAAAAAGTGCAGGAAAGGCGATTTTGGCATGGATAATTGTGCTTGCAATTCTTGCGGCGGCAGTATTTGTGTTTGTTTCGGTCTTTTACGAGGACACAAAGAAAAAGCTTGATGAGATGAATTATCCACGCACCTACAGCACATATGTTGAAAAAGCCGCCAAGGATTATGACCTTGATCCTGCGTTGATATATGCCGTAATCCACACGGAAAGCGGCTTTGATCCGAAAGCCGAATCGGGTGTCGGAGCGAAGGGCGTTATGCAGATGATGCCATCGTCCTTTGAGTGGCTGCAGGAGCAAAGAGGTTGTGCGGGACAGTACACCGAGGATGACCTGTTTGACCCCGAAATCTGTATTGATTACGGAAGTTATCTTTTAAAATATTTTTACGATTATTACGGCACGGAACGCTCGGCAATTGCCGCATATAATGCCGGCTTTGTTGTAAGCGACTGGCTCAACGATACTAATTACAGTTCGGACGGAAAAAATCTTGATTCCATTCCGTATCCCGAAACAGAGAATTATGTTGACAAGGTTGAAAGTGCCAAGGAAATGTATATAAAACTTTATTATTCACAATCTAATTAAGTGCAAAGATGTTCCGATGCCTTTGGCGGCGGATTTCAAAATAAAATGGTTTTGCCGTGTTTTACGGCACAGAAAGGACGGTTATTATGGCTGAAGAAAAGTCAAAGACAACTTTATTAAAGGAAAAAATTATGATGACCGAACCGAAGGGCGTTAAGGCTCTTTCGGAGGAAGAAATTAAAAAGGCAGACAGCTTTTGCGATGGTTACAAAAAGTTTCTTGATAACTCACCCGTTGAGCGTGAGGCTGTTCGCTATACTGTTGAGCTTGCCAAAAAAGCAGGTTTTGCAGAGTATGAGCAGGACAAAGAATATAAGGCCGGTGACAGGCTTTATTATGTAAACCGTGACAAGGCTGTTGCTCTTGTTGTAATCGGTAAAAACGGTGTTAAGAACGGTGCAAGGCTTGCAATCGCTCATATTGATTCCCCGAGAGTTGACCTCAAACCGAATCCTCTTTTTGAGGCAAACAATCTTGCTTTCTTTAAGACTCATTACTACGGCGGTCTTAAAAAATATCAGTGGACAACAATTCCGCTTTCACTTCACGGTTCAGTTGTAAAGCTTGACGGTACAAGAGTTGACATCTGCTGGGGCGATGATGAGAACGAAAGCTGTTTCTGCATTACAGACCTTCTTCCGCACCTTGCAAGGGAGCAGGCGTCAAAGCCAATGGCAAAGGCAATTGAGGGCGAAAACCTCAATGTTATCCTCGGCTCTCGTCCATATGATGCAGACAGCGACGAAAAAGACCTTGTAAAGCTCAATGTAATGGCTGTACTCAATGAGAAGTACGGTATCTGTGAGGGCGATTTTCTTTCGGCTGAGCTCTGCCTTATCCCGTCTTTCAAGTCAAGAGATATCGGTTTTGACAGAAGCATGATCGGCGGTTACGGTCACGATGATAAGGTTTGTGCTTATCCGGCTGTTATGGCGGCTCTTGATGTTGAAATGCCCGAGCAGACTTGTATCACATATCTTACAGACAAAGAAGAAACAGGCAGTGACGGCAACACAGGTATGCAGAGCGACTTCCTCCGTTTCTTCATCTATGACCTTGCAAAGCAGGACGGTGTTGACGGCTACCGTGTTCTTTCAAAAAGCACCTGTCTTTCTGCCGATGTAAATGCCGCATTTGATCCGACTTTTGCGTCTGCATATGAGGCTAACAACTGCTCATACATTAACAACGGTGTAATTATTTCAAAATACACAGGTCACGGCGGAAAGTATGACACATCAGATGCGTCTGCCGAATATATGGGAAAAATCAGAGCTATGCTTGAGAACAACGATATTCTCTGGCAGGTCGGTGAACTCGGCAAGGTTGACGGCGGCGGCGGCGGAACAATCGCAAAGTATGTTGCCAATATGAATGTCGATGTTGTTGATCTCGGCGTTCCCGTGCTTTCAATGCATGCTCCGTTTGAAATTGTTTCCAAGACAGATGTTTATATGGCATACAGAGCATTTTTCACTTTTTTTGATACAAAAGATTAATTTCGGAAAAAATACAAAAAACACTTGATTTTTGCACCGAGTTGTGATATCATACTACTTGCGGCTGATAAAAAGCCGCATATGCGCCGGTAGCTCAGCTGGATAGAGTGTCTGACTACGAATCAGAAGGTCGGGAGTTCGAGTCTCTTCCGGCGCGCCAAGAAAAACGCACTTGTGTAAACAAGTGCGTTTTTCAGTTATATTCGCCTGTCGACGAGTGATATTGCCGTGCAGTGATATTCGGTCATACCGAGTGATATTGCCTGCGGCAGTTTTAAAGCGAATATAATATCACCGAGAGCGAAAGCGAGCGATAACACATTTATATCACGCCGAGTTAAACGAGGCATATCACCGATAACTTTACAGACATTCGGCTTTGTGATATATTGTATTTTGGGTGATGATTGTGTCTGAAAGTATTTTACGGAATAAATCAAAAGAATTTGCAAAACAGATTGTATATATGTGTCGTGATATCAAAGCAAATGCAAGAGAATCGGTTTTAACTAATCAACTTTTGCGTTCGGGAACAAGTATAGGTGCAAATATTCACGAAGCACAATATGCGCAGGGTAAAAAGGATTTTATCTCCAAGTTGGAAATAGCACAAAAAGAGTGCTTTGAAACTGAATATTGGCTGGAACTTTTTTTTGAAACAGGATATATATCCGAAACCGTATATAAGCCATTGCAAAATCAGTGCGGCACAATCAGGAGAATGCTGATTTCATCGATCAATACAGTAAAGAAAAACGATAAATGAAACATATAAACAGTCTAACGCCGTAAGCGTTTCTGATGATTAAGTTTATCTAATCCTTTACACCTTAAAACTCAGACCTCATCCTTGTACAATAAACACTATCTATTAAAGAATGTTAGTTAAATTTTGTGCAAAGTATGCATAAAATAAAAATTATTGTGTACAATGGCTTAAAAAAATAGATTATAAAGGCTATTTTCAGCATTTCTACTCTTTGAATTTGGAGCAATTTGTGATAGAATGTACATAAAGTGGTTACAAATAGGTAACAATCACTTTGAATTCAAAAAAAGGAGTGTTTCTTTGCGAAATGTTTTAAAAAGTGTTTTTAGCAAAAAGGTTTCTGCGGCAGTTCTCACGGCTGTAATGCTGTTTGTGTCGGTTTTCTCAATGTCGATGATTGCGAGTGCGGCATCGTTCTCACCGAGACTGTCTGCCCCGAGTTTAAGTAACAAATATTATTACAGTGATTTAAATGCTTTTTATAAGTATGGTTACGGCATGCCTAACTGTACAGCATATGCCTACGGCAGAGCTTATGAGATTCTCGGCTCTGAGCCAAAGCTTTCATGGAACAATGCCGAGCAGTGGTACGGCTACAACAAGGCTAACGGCTACTACAAGTACGGTCAGACTCCAAAGGTCGGCGCAATTGCCTGCTGGTCATATAACGGTGGCGGCGGTCATGTTGCTGTTGTAGAAAAGGTTGAAAACGGTCAGATTACATTTTCTAACTCTGCATGGAGCGGTAAGAGATTCTACCTTTCCTATGCAAGCACATCCGACAAGAATGCCGGCGGTAACAGCTGGTGGAATTTTCAGGGCTACATTTACCTTGGCGATTTCAGCGGCAGTACAAGCACTACTCAGGCTACAACCAAAAAGGTAACTTACACAACAGGTACATATAAAACAGATGTTGACGATTATCTCAACATGAGAAGCGGTGCGGGTACAAGCTATTCATATGTAACATCTGTTCCGGGCAATGTTACTCTTAATGTAACAAAGGTTTCAACAGCCGGCGGTTACACATGGGGTTACACCTCGTACAATGGCAAGACAGGTTGGGTTGCTCTTGATTTCTGTACTTTTGTTTCTTCATCAACGGTACAGCCAACAACAGCAAAACTTACTGTACAGCCTACCACAGCCAAAGCCACGGTTCAGCCGACTACTGCAAAGGCAACTGTTCAGCCGACAACAGCCAAGGCTACACAGCCTGCAACAACTGTTCCTGCTGCAACAGTACAGCCTACTACGGTACAGGCAACAACAGCTCCTGTAACTACACAGCCGAGCAATGACAACAACAATGATACTCCGTATATGATCGGCGATGTAAACCTTGACGGTCATGTCAATGTTCTTGACGCAACTGAAATCAGCAAGTACATTGTTTCAATTTCAACACTTTCTGATGTTCAGAGAGAAATTGCAGATTACAACCATGACGGTGAAATCAATGTCGTGGATGCCACAGAAATCCAGAAACTTGTTGTCGGTAACAACTGATAACAACAAAACAGAACCAAAACACGCTTTGCATTTTGCAGAGCGTGTTTTTTGTTTGGAACTTTTATAACAAAGAAGGGTATGCGAGGATGCATACCCTTTTTGAGGTTAATAAGTTTAATATTTAAGCATTATGTCAACGAAAAATTCACCGTTATTGTTGCCTGCATCAAAAATTCCGTCATAGACTTCGGTTATGCTCTTCATGGAGTGAAGTCCGATGCCCTTGCCCTGATGCTTTGTGGACGAATAAGTTTCGCCGTCCATTTCCAAAGGCTTGCCGTAGTTGTTTGTTGAAACAATGTACAAACAGTCGCCTTTTATTTCGGAAGTTAGGTTAAAATATCTTTTGCCTTCTTCTACGGTACAGCAACCGTCAATTGCGTTTTCGAGTATGTTGCCGAAAATACTGCAGAGGTCAACATCAAGAATTCTCGATTTGTCGGGCAAATCAATCCGCCAGTTAATGTCAACATCGTTCTCAATCGCCTGCTGACGGTAGTGGTTGAACAAAGCATTGAGTGCGTCACTTTTGCAGATTCGCACAGGTGCTGTTACAGTCAGCGAATTTTCATACTGGGCAATGTAGTCTTTCAGCGCCGAAAGATTTCCTTCATCTGCAAGTCGGCTCATAACATGAACTGAATGTTTAAAATCATGCCTTGCTTTTGATGTGTATTTTATGTACGACTGCAACGATTCTGTGTAACTTTTCTGAATTTCAAGAATGTTGTTTCGTTCTGTAAGCTTTGTTTTTTCAATAGTAGTCTTGCTGAAAATGTAGAATAATATGAATACTATAAGATACAATGCAAGCTCAAATATTGTAATGATGAATCCTTTTGCATAAACCTTTCCAACACGAATATTTGCGTAGGAAATCGGTATGGTATAGATGGTTGATACCATAAGTGCAATGGGCAAAATTGAAAACAAATACCACACCTTGCCGATATTTATGTTGTCAATCATCCATGCATAGTATTTTGTAAGGGGAACAAGCGCTCCCATTGCCGCAAGCGTCAGTCCCATTTGAATCAGGCTATATGAAGTGTCAACTCCTCGTGAGATTTCTTCCTGAAAAAATGAGTTGATAAAATATGCATACAGCGAAAAGAATGAAATCAAACAGCACACACTTATAAAAACAAACAAACAGCGTGCTGTTCCGACCTTTGTAACGCTTTTAATAAGGAAGAAAAATATTACAAGGTCGGGGAAGAGAACAAAGTTTAAATTCTTAATGTCAAAAGCCGTCATCACAATTGACGAGAGAGAACCGAGTATGAAAAATGAACACAAAAAGAGCGTTACTATCTTTGAAATCGGGTATTTTAATTGATTTTTTAACGGTAAAAGGCAGAATAAACTTAACGGTATTATTATGGCAAAGCTGAACAATGTCTGAAAAAAATTTACGAGTGTGTTCATATTCACCTCCGCTGGTTTTCTCTGATTTTTTTGAACATATATTCACGGATACTCTGTTCAATCCGAGTCTTTTCACGAATTTTAATCGGGAATCTTTCACCGTTGCCTGTAACACATACAGAGCCTTCAATGTCCTTTATGTAATTGGCATTCAGCACGATTCCCCTGTTTACGGGTATGAAACGGGTGTCGTTGTCTGCAAGCTTGAGAAACTCTGCAATGGTCATTCGTGTGCGATATCTAAGTCCCGAAACAACACCTATGTTGATATAATGTGCATCGGATTCAACAGAAACAATTTCCTTAAGCGAAATCAGCGTGTTTCGACGGTCACACATAACTTCAATGTATTTTGAATTATCCGATACATATGACGAGGCATCATCAAGTACCTTGTAAATCTGCTCAGCTTTGTAGGGTTTTGTTATGTAATGAAAAGCGTGAACGGAAAATGCCTGCATCATAAAATCGGGGCTTGTTGTGACAAATACAATAATAATATCACGGTCTTTTTCACGAAGCTTTTCAGCCACGGCAATGCCGTTCATTTTCTCCATAAAAATATCTACAAAGGCTATTTTGTAGGTGTTTTCCTTGAATGAATTGAAAAAAGCTATTCCGTCAGGAAAACAATCAATCTGCACATTTTGCTTGTGTTCGCCAAAATATGCGTTGCAGATTGAGTAGAGAATGTCTGCCTGAGGCTTTTCGTCGTCAATAACTGCAATTTTCAAGATATCGCCTCCTTTGAAATAATTTAATTTGGAGCAATGATTAACTGCACTTAGATTATACCATAAATTTGAAAAATATTATATCCGATTGTCATATGTTTTTTGCCAAAAGATTGATGTTTGTGCCAAACTATTGAAATGTTGCATTAAATTGGCTATCATTGAAGCAAGCACGAAAATTGCGGTGTTTCCGCAAATCAAAATCGGAAAGAGGTAATCCACTATGACAAAAATTAAAAAGTTAGCTTTATTGCTCGCAATTTGTATGGTAGGCACAGTAGGTCTTGTAGGCTGCGGTAATGACGGTGGCTCATCAAGCAAAAACGAAAGTTCGGCATCACAAACTGCTGACGACAGTGCCGCTGATTCAAAAGACGGCGATTCATCGGCAAGCGTGGTAGGTACTTGGACTGTTACCGCACTTGAGGGTACAGACGGTAAAGCGGTTTCAATTGATGACTACGCAACAGCAAACGGTGTTGAACCCGAAACTTTGAAATGTACATACACATTTGCAGATGACGGTACATTCTCAGGCGAAATGAGCGGTGTGACTGTTTCGGGCAATTACACATTTGAGGGTACAGATCTCGTTATGACAGTAGGCGAACAGCAGTTTAACTACACATATGACGCTGACAATGATATGCTCAAATACACAGACCCGAACACAGGCCTTTCAAGTTATTGCGAAAGACAGCAGTAATTGTAATCTAATCCCAATTTCCTAATACTACACTACACAAAACAACCGCTCACCGAAAGGTGGGCGGTTGTTTCTGTTTGATGACATGATTGTTATTTTGTAGGAGCGGATATTATCCGCCCGCAAGTAATCGTCGTACAATGATATGGATAAATCCAATTATATAAATAGAATAGAATTACAGTAGGTCAATTACATTGTGACATTTTAAAATATATCTTAATATATAATTTGTGTCATTACTTACTCGCCGTTAATTTACTTTATTTGTCGGAGTTCCGTTCAGAAAATTTTTGATGTTGTCCGAAACTATGCCCATAAGGCGTTCTCTGGTTTCAACGGGCGCCCATGCGATGTGGGGGGTGATGATGCAATTTTTTGCACCCATAAGAATGCAGTCCTCAACCATAGGCTCAATCTTGAGGGTGTCTATTGCCGCACCGCCGAGGTGACCGTTTTCGAGTGCCTCAAGCAAATCTTCTTCAACCATAACACCGCCTCTTGCCGTGTTTACGAACAATGCACCCTGTTTCATTTTGGCAAAGGCATTTTTGTCAAACATATTTTCCGACTGTGGATTTAGCGGACAATGAACGCTTACAATGTCGCTTGTTTCAAGAAGTTCGTCAAATGAAACATCTTTGATTCCGTCAATATTTTTCGGAGTTCTGCTCGATGCGATTACATTCATATCAAAAGCGCTTGCAATTTTTGCAACAGCCTTTCCGATGTTTCCGAGTCCGACAATGCCGAGTGTTTTGCCTGCAAGTTCATTCAGCGGATATACAAACGGTGAAAAAGTTTTGCTTCTTTTCCACTTGCCGTCCTGAACAAACCGATTATATTCCGCAGTGTGATTGAAATGTTCAAGAATGAGTGCAAATGTGTGCTGTGCAACCGCATTTGTTGAATATGAACCTGCGTTGCAGACGGTTATGCCGTTTTTGGTACAGTAGTCAAGGTCAATGTTGTTGTAGCCTGTTGCAAAAAGTCCTATATATTTCAGATTCTTTGCAAGTCGCATTGTGTGCGAATCAAGCAGAGTTTTGTTGCACACAACGATATCTGCATCTGCAATTTTCTCCGCAACTTCTTCATATTTCAAAAGACCGAACGACTCAACCTCGCCGAACCGATTAAGCACATCGGCATTTACAATATCGTCAAGAACAGTCTGTGCGTCTGTTAAAACTATTTTCATCTTATCACCTCGTTTTTTACTGACTATAGTATATACCGAAAATTTTTTCCTTGCAATCCAAATCGAAATTTTGTATAATATTTGTGCATAAATTGAAAGGAACGGTATGTTAATGTATAAAAATTATCTTTTTGATTTGGACGGAACTTTGCTTCCCATGGACATGGAAAAATTCGTAAAGCTGTATTTTTCATCGCTCTGCAAGCGGTGCACTCCTGTTATAAAAATCGAACCTGACGCCCTTATAAAGGCGATGTGGGCAGGCACTGACGCTATGACAAAGAACGATAACAGCCGTACAAACCGTGAAGTTTTCTGGGAAACAGCGGGCAAAGTCAGCGGTGCCGACCTTGAAAAGTTTGATGACCTTTTTACCGATTATTACGAAAACGAGTTTATCGTTCCGAAAGATGCTACAAGCTTTACTCCTTATGCAAAGAAAAGCATTGATTTCATAAAGAAAAACGGCGGCAGACTTATTGCCGCAACAAATCCGATTTTTCCGTTTGTTGCAACAAAACGCAGACTTGAATGGGCAGGAGTTTCTCCCGACGATTTTGAACTTGTTACAACATACGAAAACTTTGGTTGCTGCAAGCCGAATCTGAAATATTTTGAAGAAATCTGCAAAAAGCAGGATATCAAGCCCGAAGACAGCATTATGATCGGCAACGATGTTGACGAGGATTTGTGCAGCGCAAAACTGGGCTTTGATACATACCTTATTACCGACACAATTGTGAACAGAGATAATAAGGATTATTCAGACTACAAAAACGGCAGTTTTGAGGAATTTTACAAAGATTTTCTCAAAGGCGATTGAATATAATTATATTGTGCGGTCAGACGGCATTTTGCTTTGTCTGACCGCTTTTTCTGTGTGCATTTAATTTTACTTTTACAGAATACCTTTTAATGCCTTAAATGAAATAAAAAAATAGTCGAATGTGGTATTATGTGATGTGATACAGGTTATCAGACGGGATTTATTTTGTTTTATATCTTAATTAAGCAGGTGAATGAATTATGTCAGAAGTAATCAGAATTTTTGTTGAAAAAAGGGATGGCTTCAATGTTCTTGCAAAGCAGACGCTTTGGGACATCCGCCACAACCTCGGTATGAAGTCTGTCGAAGATCTTCGTTACATTGTGCGTTACGATCTTGAGGGACTTACTAAGGAAGAATATGACAAAGCGAAAACCATTGTTTTGTCAGAGCCTAATGCCGATGTAATCTATGAAGAAACTCTCCCAGTTGAGGACGGCTGGAAGGTATTCGCAATGGAGTATCTCCCCGGTCAGTACGATCAGCGCGGTGACTCTGCCGAGCAGTGCGTTCAGCTTCTTACTCAGGGTGAGCGTTGCAAGGTTCTTACAGCAAGAGTAATTGCTCTCAAGGGCAATATTACAGACGAAGAGCTTGTAAAGGTTGAGGAGTACCTCATCAACCCTGTTGAAAGCCGTCTTGCATCTCTTGAAAAGCCAAAGACTCTTGATATGGAAATTCCCGTTCCCGAAAATGTTAAGAGGGTAGAGGGCTTCAACGGCTGGAATGATGATGAGATGCAGAAGTATTACGATTCAATGGGCTTTGCAATGACACTTGCAGACCTCAAGTTCTGCCGTGATTACTTCAGAGATACAGAGCACCGTGATCCGTCGGTTACAGAACTTCGTGTAATTGACACATATTGGTCGGACCATTGCCGTCACACAACATTCCTTACAAGACTTGAAGAGATTGAGATTGAAAAATCTGCTCTCGGCAAGGTTATTGAGGACGCACTCAGCGAGTATTATGCAACCCGTGACGAGGTTTACGGCAAGGATACAAAGAGAATCGTTTCACTTATGGATATGGCTCTCATCGGTATGAAGTCACTCAAGAAAAAGGGACTCATTCCCGACCTTGACGAAAGTGAAGAAATCAATGCCTGCTCAATTCAGGTTCCCGTTACTATAGATGGAAAAACAGAACAGTGGCTCGTTCAGTTCAAGAACGAAACTCACAACCACCCGACAGAAATCGAGCCTTTCGGTGGTGCCGCAACCTGTCTTGGCGGTGCAATCCGTGATCCGCTTTCAGGCCGTTCATATGTATATCAGGCTATGCGTGTTACAGGCTCGGGCGATCCGACAATTCCTTTCAAGGATACAATGTACGGCAAACTCCCTTCACGCAAAATTACAACAGGTGCCGCTCAGGGTTACAGCTCATACGGTAACCAGATCGGTCTTGCAACAGGTCAGGTAACCGAGCTTTACGATCAGGGCTATGTTGCAAAGAGAATGGAAATCGGTGCTGTTATCGGTGCATCTCCAAAGGAAAATGTTATCCGTGAAACTCCTCTTCCCGATGATGTAATCGTACTTCTCGGCGGAAGAACAGGTCGTGACGGCTGCGGCGGTGCAACAGGTTCTTCAAAGGCTCACGATGAAAACTCAATCGAAACCTGCGGTGCAGAGGTTCAGAAGGGTAATCCTCCGACAGAAAGAAAAATTCAGCGTTTGTTCCGCAATCCCGAAGTTGCAAAGCTCATCAAGAGATGCAACGACTTCGGTGCAGGCGGTGTTTGCGTTGCTATCGGTGAACTTGCCGACGGTCTTACGGTTGACCTCGACAAGGTAACAAAGAAATATGACGGCCTTGACGGTACGGAGCTTGCTATATCCGAAAGTCAGGAAAGAATGGCTGTTGTTCTCGATAAAAAAGATGTTGACAAGTTTATTTCACTTGCATCAAAAGAAAACCTTGAGGCTACAGCCGTTGCGGTTGTAACCGAAAGTCCTCGTCTTACAATGAACTGGAGAGGCGACACAATCGTTGACCTCAGCCGTGAGTTTCTCAACACAAACGGTGTTACTCAGGTTGCCAAGGCTTATATCGAGGCTCCGAAGTGGGAAGGCTGCTACCGTAAGGTTGCTCCCGCAAAGCTTAAAGATATGCCTGCTGACGAGGCATTCCTTGAAAATATGTCAAGACTTGAAGTTTGCTCACAGATCGGTCTTGCAGAAAGATTTGACGCATCAATCGGTGCGGCTACGGTAATTATGCCGTTCGGCGGTAAGAATCAGCTCACTCCTCAGGAGGCGATGGCTGCAAAGATTCCGCTTGAGAAGGGCGAAACAGACGATGCAACAGCAATGAGTTACGGCTATATTCCCGGTGTTTCACGCTGGAGTCCGTTCCACGGCTCGGCTTATGCAGTTGTTGAGTCGCTTTCAAAGCTGCTTGCAATCGGCGCAAACCCGATGACAGCAAGACTTACATTCCAGGAATATTTTGAAAGACTTAAAGATGTTCCTTCTCGTTGGGGTAAACCTGCCGCAGCACTCCTCGGTGCTATGCAGGCTCAACTCAAGCTCGGACTTCCGTCAATCGGCGGTAAGGACAGTATGTCGGGTACATTTGAGGATATTGATGTTCCGCCTACACTCGTAAGTTTTGCCGTTGCAATGACAAAGGCATCAAAGACAATTTCAACAGAATTCAAGAACGCAGGTTCAAAGGTTATCTTTGTTCCCGTTCCCGAAAATAAAGAAACACTTATGCCTGTATGGGATAAGCTTATCAAAATGTACAACGCTGTTTATGCTCTCTGCGAGGACGGCAAGGTGCTTTCTGCATCGGTTGTTAAAGAGGGCGGTACTGCCGCAAGCGTATGTAAGGCTTGCTTCGGTAACGGCTTTGGCTTTAAGTTTGCAAACGAACTCACAAATGACGAGCTTTTCGCCCCGCTTTCGGGTTCGCTTGTTATCGAACTTGCAGACGGTGCAGAGCTTTCAAACGATGTTCTTCACTATGACCTCGGTACTGTTACGAACGATGCAAAGATTACGGTAAACGGCAAGGAAATCGAACTTTCCGCACTCCTCGAAAAGTGGACTGCTCCGCTTGAAAAGGTATTCCCGACAAAGGCTGAAGTGCCTGAAATCGAAGTTGATGTTCCGCTTTACAGCGAGAGAAATACATCTTCACCTGCAATCAAAACTGCAAAGCCTACTGTATTTATCCCTGTATTCCCGGGTACAAACTGCGAGGTTGATACGGCAAGAGCATTTGAAAAAGCAGGTGCAAATGTTGAAATGCTCATCGTCAAGAACCTTTCTTCAAACGATATCGAGGAAACAATTGACGAAATGGAAAAGCTCATTGCAAAGTCACAGATGATTATGCTTCCGGGCGGTTTCTCAGGCGGTGACGAGCCTGACGGTTCAGGTAAGTTCATTGCAACAACATTCCGCAACCCGAGAATTGCAGAGCAGGTTAACAACCTTCTCAAGAATCGTGACGGTCTTATGCTCGGTATCTGTAACGGATTCCAGGCTCTTATCAAGCTCGGACTCGTTCCTTACGGCGAAATCAGAGAGCTTAAAGCAAATGATCCGACGCTCACATTCAACACAATCGGCAGACATATTTCACATATGGCTTATACAAGAGTTACTTCCGTTAAGTCACCGTGGTTTGCAAATGTCAACGCAGGCGATGTGTTTGCTGTTCCCGTATCACACGGTGAGGGCAGATTTATGGCTGATGTTGAAACTGTAAAAGAACTTGCAAAGAACGGTCAGATTGCAACACAGTATGTTGACCTTGCCGGCAACCCAAGCAGTGACATTGAGTTCAACCTCAACGGTTCTGTTTGCGCAATTGAGGGTATCACATCACCTGACGGCAGAGTTCTCGGTAAAATGGGACACAGCGAGAGAAAGGGCGAAAACCTTTACAAAAATGTTCCTTTTGCAAAAGACCAGCAGATTTTTGAAAGCGGCGTAAAATACTTCAAGTAATTTATAACCGAATATTTTATATAAAAACTAAGGACATCCGTTTTTTCGGATGTCCTTGTTGTTTGTGCGGTATAGTACGCAATAATATTGTATCGTTATTGTAGCGGCGAACGAGGTTCGCCACTACTGACATTAAAATATAATCGGAAATGTTACGCTCGGGCATTTATAGCTTTGCATTTGTAAAACTGTCTGCACGAACGGGGGACGGCGGCACGCAGATAATAGATGACTTACCGTAATTGGCAATGTTACGCTCGGGCATTTATAGTTTTGCATTTGTAAAACTGTCTGCACGAACGGGGGACGGCGACACGCAGATAATAGATGACTTACCGTAATTGGCAATGTTACGCTCGGGCATTTATAGTTTTGCATTTGTAAAACTGTCTGCACGAACGGGGGACGGCGACACGCCGTTAGTAAATGCCTTGTACGGTGACTTCGCCTGAATTGATAAGTTTGGTGGTTTTGTCGGGAAGCTCTGCAATAAGCTCGCCGTCAGGGTTTACTCCCACAGCGTTTGCGGTGACGGACTTTCCGTCTTTGGTGAATGTTATATCTCTGCCGACTGTTGCGCAAAGGCTTGTGTATTCCTTTAATGCGACAGGGGAAAGCTTTAAATCGTTTTTGATAAATTCCTCTTCAATGTGGTTAAGCACACAGGCAAAGAATTTGTTCTTGTCAAAATGACCGCCTGTTGCAAGATAAATTGAAGTTGCCTTTTCCTTTATGTCATCGGGGAAATCCTGAGTGTCGGCATTGATTCCGATGCCTGTAATTACATATTCTACGGCGTCAAATTCGGCACTCATTTCGGTTAGAATACCGACAAGCTTTTTCTTTCCGATGATGATATCGTTCGGCCATTTTATACGGCAGTCAAGTCCCGTGAATTCTCTGATTGCCTTGCAGACTGCAAGACCTGTAAGAGGGGTGATTGACGATACCTCTGACGGGGCAATCTTTGGTCTTAACAAAAACGAAAAGGTGATGCTGTCATCCTTTTTTGCTTTCCAAACTCTGCCGAGTCTGCCCTTGCCCTGAGTTTGTTCTCTGGCAACGGCAACCGTGCCGTTTTCGCAACCGTCTGCACCCAGCTTTTTGAGGTAATCGTTTGTTGAACCAACCTCGTCAAGGACGATGAGGTTTTTACCGATTACGGAGGTTTTCAGGTATTTTTCGATTGCAGGCTCGTTGAGGTGTGGCGGATAGGCAACAAGGCGGTATCCACGGTTTGTTACAGAGTCAATCTTGTAGCCCTGTTCCTTGAGATTGTTAATCGCTTTCCACACTGCCTGTCTTGACACACCAAGCTGTTCGGAAATTTCACTGCCCGAAACATAGCCGTCTGTTTTTGTTAAAAGTTCAATAATTTTCTTTTGCATAACATCACCGATTTTAAAATTTAATGTAAAAAATTACGGACGATTCTAAACAAAATCGCCCGTTTTTGAATGTTAATTATTTACTTTTGTTTGCCGCAACAATTTTCTTGACTGCAATGCTTACTGCCGAACCGACAACAAAGCAAGCAATGATTTCAAGAATGCAGTTGATTGAAAGGGCAGGGATAACCACGGCTGTGATTACATTAAGTCCCATAACTTCGATACTGCCGAAAAGGATTGCCATAAAGCCAAGGAAGAAGGCTGTGTTCATAACAGGGCAGAGTATAGTAGCGATAAGGTCGTTAAGATTGAACTTGCCTACAGTTTTACCTTCAAATACCTTGCCCAGACCTTTTGCGATAAGTCCTGTGAACCAACCCATAAGAGCTCGTGCAACAACACAAATTATAAAGGTGTAAAACCAGTTGATTGAAAGCATTGCCGTGCCGAATGTGTCCATACCAAAGCATTGTACAAAGCTTGTGATACCAAAGAGTGTGCCGAGAATCAATCCTGCTGTAGGACCGAGAACGGTTGCACCGATTGCAATCGGAATGCAAAGGAATGAAATGGAAAGCGCACCGATCTTCAGATATCCGAGCGGTGTGAGAGCCATTACAAGCGTCAATGCGATAAGCACTGCAAGAATAACCATTCTTTGCACCTTTGAAAAGTTTCCTGTCTTATTCATAAAAAATTCCTCCTGCTGTTTCCCTGCTCATTTTCCGCAGGTGAAACGCAAATAATATTTACAAGGGGAGAACCCCGTTGCATCAAATTAATAATTCAAAAACAAGTTGTATATTAAATTGTCTTTATTTTTTATTTCTCTCGTAAATAATTTTGAGTCCGTCAAGAATAATATTCTCATCAAAGATAATATCGTGACGGCAGTTTTTGATTGCAAGCGGAGCAAGACCGCCTGTTGCAATAACCTTGCATTCTGTCTTGCATTCCTCGATAAACATATCAACCATTCCGTCAAGCATACAGGCTGTTCCGAACATAATTCCCGAACGAATGCAGTCGGATGTGTTTGACGAAATTACCTTCTTTGGAGCTTTCATATCAACCGATGAAAGCAATGCGCCGTGATTCGTGAGTGCATCAAGCGAAATTCCCATACCAGGGGCAATTGCACCGCCGTGATACGCGTTGCTTGCGTCAACATAGACAATTGCGGTTGCAGTTCCCATAAAAATCATAATGAGAGGACCACCGTATTTTTCACACGCTCCCACACAGCCGGCAACGATATCTGCACCCAAGGTTTCGGGATGTTCTATCTTGATGTCAAGACCTGTCTTGAGTCCCGGACCGATGAGCAGACTTTTTTTGCCTGTAACGGTCATAATCGCACTTCTGAGATTATATGTAAATTTCGGAACAACAGAGCTTATAATAGCGCCGTCAATGTTTTTTGCATCGATGTTGTAAATCTGCAAAAATGTGAAAAGTTCAACGGCAAGCTCGTCGCTTGTTTTGTTTTCATCGGTTGAAAAACGGAGTTTGAATTTTAAATTATCTCCGTCAAAAATGCCGAGCTTGACATTGGTGTTTCCGACATCGGCCGCAAGCAGCATTGCTGTTCCCTCCAAACGGTTTTTATAAATATGCTTTTACAAAAGTTTAGATTTAATCGTATTTTACTTTGCTTATTATATCATAAAAAATTATTTCTTCAAGGGCGAATTTAAGGAATTTATCCGATTTTTGGAAAATCCGAAAAAATTGTTGAAATTTGCGTTGGATTGTGTATAATTAAAATAGGTGTGTATAACACGGTCATGTATTACGCAAAATTCTGAAAGGAATGGTTTATTAAATGGACAGTTCAGAAATCAAGCAGCTCCGAATTCTTGCCGCAAGGTCAAGAATGGGCGCAATTCTCGGCACTTACCACGCCAAATCAGGTCATCCCGGCGGATCGCTTTCGGCAGCAGATATTTTCACATATCTCTACTTTAAGGAAATGAATGTTGATCCTAAAAATCCCGATATGCAGGACAGAGATCGTTTTGTTCTTTCAAAAGGTCACTGCTGTCCGGCTCTTTATGCAACACTTGCACTCAAGGGCTTTTTTGAATGGGACGAGCTTACAAAGCTCCGTCATGTAGGCGCTATGCTTCAGGGACATCCCGATATGAAGGGTACTCCGGGTATTGATATGAGTACAGGCTCACTCGGTCAGGGTATTTCGGCTGCCTGCGGTATGGCACTTGCGGCTAAGCTTGATAACAAGAGCTATCGCACATATACAGTTCTCGGTGACGGTGAAGTTGAAGAAGGTCAGGTTTGGGAGGCTGCAATGTTTGCCGCTCACAACAAGCTTGACAATCTCGTTGTAATTGTTGACCAGAACGGACTTCAGATTGACGGTACTGTTGAAGAGGTTGCAGGCATTGAGCCTCTTGATAAAAAGTTTGAAAGCTTTGGCTTTGAAGTAATCAAAATTGACGGTCACGACTTCAATCAGATTGAATCGGCTCTCGAAAAGGCTAAGACAGTAAAGGGCAAGCCTACTGCAATTCTTGCCAAGACAATCAAGGGCAAGGGCGTTTCATTTATGGAAAATCAGGTTGGCTGGCACGGCACTGCTCCCAACAAGGAACAGTATGAACAGGCTACTGCCGAGCTTCAGGCTGAAATTGACAGATTGGAGGGCAACTGCTGATGGCACAGGTAATTAAAAAGGCTACAAGAGAAAGCTTTGGCATGGCTCTTTGTGAGCTTGCAAAGACAAATAAGGACATTATTGTTTTTGATGCAGACCTCGCAGCTGCTACAAAGACAGGAATTTTTAAAAAAGAGTTTCCCGAAAGATTTTTTGACTGCGGTATTGCCGAGGGCAATATGGTAGGCGTTGCGGCAGGTATGGCAGCGGCAGGCAAAATTCCGGTTGCCGCATCATTTGCAATGTTTGCAACAGGCAGAGCATTTGAGCAGATTCGTAACTCGGTTGCTTACCCTCATCTTAATGTTAAAATTGCCGGCAGCCACGCAGGTATTTCAACAGGTGAAGACGGTGCTACTCATCAGTGTCTTGAAGATATCGGTATTATGCGTACAATTCCGGGTATGGTTGTCCTTAACCCTGCCGATCACTACGAAATGATGGCCGCTACAAAGGCTGCAATTGAGTACAACGGTCCTGTTTATATCCGTCTCGGCAGACTTGCTGTTGACAGTTTTAATGATCCCGATACCTATACATTTGAGCTCGGCAAGGGTATTACTCTCCATGAGGGCAACGATGTGGCTGTTATTGCAACAGGACTTGTTGTAAACGAGGCTTTAAAGGCTGTTAAGGAACTTGAGGCTGAGGGCATCAACGCTCGTCTTATTAACATTCATACAATAAAGCCTATCGACAGAGATATCATCATTAAGGCTGCAAAGGAAACAGGCAGAATCATCACCGTTGAGGAACACAATGTTATCGGCGGTCTCGGTGACGCTGTTTGTGATGTTGTAAGTGCAGAGTGTCCTGTTAAGGTTACAAAGATCGGTGTGAACGATCGTTTCGGTTACAGCGGTCCGGCTCTTGAGCTTCTTGACAAATTCGGTCTTACACAGCCTCACATTGCAAAGGTTGTCAGAGATGTTGTTAAAGAGGACAAATAATTTCTGAATTAATTTAATAATTGCAAAATATTAACGGTCGGTTTGTTCAAGCCGACCGTTTTTTGTATGTACCGTTCAAGAATAAAAAGCAAAGGGCGGATATCGCAAAAAAACGGCAGCCGCCCTTTTTATATTAAAACATCCTCAGCAATAAGCCGAATGGGGCTTTAGTCAGCGTGCTTTATCAGCAGCCGCAGCCACAGCTGTTGTTGTCACAACCACAGCCGCCGTTGTTTCCGCCGCAACAGCAGAGAACGATGATAAGAAGAATAATCCATGAGCAGCAACCGTTGCCGTTACCAAAGTTACACATACGCTTACCTCCTTTCGTTTACACTACATATTATTGCAAAAGGAGAAATGTGTGACATCAAAAAATGACGGCTGCGAAAATATTCGTAACCGTCATCAATTGTAATTATTTAATTAAACATTGAATCTGAAAAGAACGACATCGCCGTCTTTCATAACATAGTCCTTGCCTTCACTGCGGACAAGACCTTTTTCTTTTGCGGCTGTCATACTTCCGCAGGCGATAAGGTCGTCATATGCGATAACCTCGGCTCTGATAAATCCACGCTCAAAATCCGAGTGAATTTTGCCTGCTGCCTGAGGTGCTTTTGTTCCTTTTTTGATTGTCCATGCACGAACCTCCTGTTTGCCGGCTGTAAGGTAGGAGATAAGTCCGAGAAGTGCATAGCATTCCTTGATAAGTCTGTCAAGACCGCTTTCCTCAAGTCCCATATCGGCAAGGAACATTTCCTTTTCTTCCTTGTCCATCTCAACGATTTCTTCCTCAATTTGAGCACAGATTGGAAGAACGCCGGCGTGTTCCTCGGCGGCAATCTTCTGAACAGCCTTGTAGCCCTCGTTTGAGTCGATGCCGTTTGAGAAATCCTCATCACTCATATTTGCGGCATAGATAACAGGCTTGTTTGTGAGAAGTGCAACCTCTGAAAGAATTGCCTTTTCGTCATCGTCACATTCAACACTTCTTGCAGGCTTGCCCTCGTTGAGTGCGGCAAGAACTCTTTCAAAAAGGTCGATGTCTTTCTGATACTTTTTATCGCCCTTGAGCATTTTCTTTGTCTTGTCAATTCTGCGTTCGAGCATTTCAACATCGGAGAGAATAAGCTCAAGATTAATTGTTTCAATGTCACGGGCAGGATTGATGTTGCCTTCAACATGGATAATGTCATCGTTTTCAAAGCAACGGACAACATGAACGATAGCGTCACATTCACGGATGTTTGAAAGGAACTTGTTGCCGAGTCCCTCGCCCTTTGACGCACCCTTTACAAGACCTGCAATATCTACAAATTCAATTGATGCAGGAGTATATTTGTCAGGATCATACATTTCCGCAAGTTTATCAAGTCTTTTGTCCGGAACTGCAACAACACCGATATTCGGTTCAATTGTGCAGAAAGGATAGTTTGCACTCTGAGCACCTGCATCTGTAATTGCGTTAAAAAGTGTACTTTTGCCGACATTTGGAAGTCCGACGATTCCGAGTTTCATTTATTTTCACCTCAAATAATATTCGGGCAATGCTTGCCTATTTTCACTGAATATTGTATTATTATATCGTATGGATACTTACTCTGTCAATTCACAGACGAGTAATGCACACTTTGTTAAGTATATCACATAAAATTGCTTTAAACAATAAGAAAGGAAATTTTTATGAGCGAAATAAATACATATTCTGTAACAATTAAGGTGGAAGAAGAAAATCTTGCCGTTTCAATGGGCAGTGGCAGTCTTTGTGTGCTTGCAACTCCGTGCGTTGTGGCTCTTATGGAAAATGCCGCCGCAGCTCTTGCAGACAAGGTTCTTGACAACGATGAGCTTACAACAGTAGGTACAATGATTTCAATTGAACACACAAGCCCTACTCCTCTCGGTGCTGAGGTTACGGCAACAGCCGTTCTCAAAAGCGTTGACGGCAGAATGTTTAATTTTGAAGTTTTTGCCGAAGATAAAAAGGGTGAAATTGCAAGAGGCACTCACACAAGAGTAAGCGTAAAATCAGAAAAATTTCAGATGAAGGCGGACAGCAAGTTTGATGAATAAGTACAAATATTATCTGTTTGACCTTGACGGCACAATCAGCGAGAGCGCATTGGGCATAAGAGAGTCACTTGAAAACGCAATTAAAAGTATGGGCAAGCCGTTGCCGAATCTTGACGATTACACATTGTACATCGGACCGCCGTTGCTCGATACATTCCGCAATATCTGCCGTTTCAATGAGGAAGAATCAGCAAGAGGCGTTGAGATTTATCGTGAATACTACAACACCAAGGGCAAGCTTGTGAACAAGCTTTATGACGGCATTGACAGGGTTCTTGCAGAGCTTAAAAACAGCGGTGCAAAGCTTGCCGTGTGTTCGTCAAAGTATGAAAAGTTTGCCGAAGAAATTACAGACCTTCTCGGTGTGCATGATATGTTTGACGCAATCTGCGGTTCAACACTTGACGGCAGCAGAAAAGATAAAAAAGACCTTATTCCGTATGCAGTTGAAAGACTTGGCGGTAGCCTTGAAAATGACAGAGAAAATATCGTCATGATAGGTGACACTTGGTTTGACACAAAGGGAGCAAGACTTTGCGGTGTTGATTTTGTCGGTGTTGAATACGGCTACGGCGACCTTGAAAGCATGAAAATAGAGGGCGGCAGAGTGTTTGTAAAAACCACGGCTGAACTCTTGGATGTTCTTACAAAGTAAATAATTTGAAATCGGACAAACGGAATTATCCTAAGATTTTTCGCATACATTTTATCAGAGAATAAAATGTGCGGAGGATTTAAAATGTTCGTTTTCAATTTTAAAATTAAGGCTAAAAAAACAGTAATCTTGGCGGCGGTGCTGTCCGTAACAGCGGCAATAATATGTACAGCCGTCACGGTTGCAATAAATTCACGGTTGCCCGATACAGCCGTAAGTGATAAAACAGGGGAGTATTCTCTTGTGCTTAATGACGGTGAGGAGAAAAAATTCCTTGAACAGTTCGGAATTGAAACCGCCGACGCAAAGCCTGAGAAAAGGTCGGTTGTAATTCCGTCGGATTTTAATAAATATTATGAGGAATACAACGAACTACAGAAGAAAATCGGACTTGACCTCGGAAAATTTAAAGGCAAAGAGGTTACGGAGATTACAGTTCCCCTGGAAAAGCCAAAGGATAACAATGCCGTTTTGCTTGTTTACAAAAACAGGGTAATCGGCGGACACATTACAAACGGAGAATACGGCAGTAAAAATCTGCCGCTTGTTGATTAAGATGGAAAGACTCGATAAAATTATTTCGTCACAAAGAGCCGACGGCAGAAAAGAGGTTCAAAAGCTCATAAAAAGCGGTGCAGTTCTTGTGAACGGAAAAATCTGTAAAAAGCCTGATACTAAGGTTGACCCCGGCAAGGATGAAATTGTTGTGGACGGACAGGCTTTGAATTACAGCAAATACATATATATAATGATGAACAAGCCTGCGGGAGTTGTGTCGGCAACCGAGGACAGACAATTTAAGACTGTTATTGATATTATCCCCGAAGATATGAAACGAAAGGGACTTTTTCCCGTCGGCAGACTTGACCGTGATACGGAGGGACTGCTTCTTATTACAGATGACGGTGACTTTGCGCACAGCATAACCTCGCCTAAAAAGCATGTGGACAAGAAGTATGTTGCAAAGCTTGACGGAGAAATCACAGAAGATACCGTAAAGGCTTTTTCTGACGGAATTGAGTTCTCTGACGGTACGAAGTGTCGCAGTGCCGTGCTTGAATGTGACGAAAATGATAAAAAAACAGGAATTGTCACAATTTGTGAGGGTAAATATCATCAGGTTAAAAAAATGTTTTTGTGTTGTGGATTAAAAGTTGTGCATCTTCAACGAATTTCAATAGGCGGTTTGCATCTTGATAGCAATTTGCACATAGGAGAGTGCAAATTGTTGACGGATTTGGATAAAAAGTCGGTTTTTATCGGCAATATACACTAAAAAATGCATCTGAATTTTATCCTTTGTCGGTTTTAAATAAAATAATGCATATATCTTTGGTCAATTTCGGTATGGTCAAATTGTGCGAAAAGTGGTATATTATTGTATGTAATAAAGCTAAGGACTTTATCGTTATCGACTAATTGGAGGTTTATACACAATGGCAAATGTTTCATTAAGACATGTTTACAAGATTTATGACGGCGGTGTAACTGCTGTTACAGATTTCAACCTTGAAATTGCCGACAAAGAATTCATCATTCTCGTTGGTCCTTCAGGTTGCGGTAAATCAACAACCCTCAGAATGATTGCAGGTCTTGAGGATATTTCAAAGGGTGAGCTTTACATCGGCGATACACTCGCAAACGATGTTGCTCCTAAGGACAGAGATATCGCAATGGTATTCCAGAACTATGCTCTTTATCCTCATATGACTGTATATGATAATATGGCATTCGGTCTTAAACTCCGTAAGTTCTCTAAGGAAGAGATTAAGAGAAGAGTTGAAGAGGCTGCAAGAATCCTTGGTATTGAGCAGTATCTTGACAGAAAGCCAAAGGCTCTTTCAGGCGGTCAGAGACAGCGTGTTGCTCTCGGTCGTGCTATCGTTCGTAACCCGAAGGTATTCCTTCTTGACGAACCGCTTTCAAACCTTGATGCTAAGCTCCGTGCTCAGATGAGAACAGAGATTTCAAAAATTTATCAGCGTCTCGGCACAACATTTATCTATGTAACCCATGACCAGACAGAGGCTATGACAATGGGTACAAGAATTGTTGTTATGAAAGACGGTTTCATTCAGCAGGTTGATACTCCTCAGCATCTTTATGATATGCCTTGCAATATGTTCGTTGCAGGATTTATCGGTTCACCTCAGATGAACTTCATCAACGCTGTTCTCTCTAAGAACGGCGGCAAGTATACTCTTGATTTTGACAAGTATCACGTTCCTGTTCCGGAGTCAAAGGTCAATGCTGACCTCGACAACTATGTTGGCAAGGAAGTTGTTTTGGGTATCCGTCCTGAGCATGTTCACGATGAGCCTGAAGAAATTGCTAAGGCTGAGTGTCTTCTCAAAGCCAATGTTGATGTTACCGAGCTTATGGGCGCTGAAATTTATCTCTATGTAAATATCAACGGTACACCTATCACAGCTCGTGTTGAACCTACTTCAACAGCTAAGCCGGGCGATGACATTGAGATTGCTTTCGACCTCAGCAAGATTCACATCTTTGATAAGGATACTGAGAAAACAATCACAAACTGATTATAATTTAATTTGGTTTTTACGGCGGAGCGTTATGCTCCGCCGTCTTTACGTTTGCAGAAGGAAAACGATTGTTGCCGTAAGCACAATAACTTTCAAAACCCATTTGCATTTAAATTCTATAATTGATTAACCGTTATGAATAGATATTTTTCGTATTTTGTCACAAAATCAACACAATGTTGTGATATATTAAAAAACAGATAAGACTTTGTAACAATTGTTTAATTTTGCTTTCAAAACTGTAACTTGTTGCTGATTATGCAAATTCTCTAAAAAAATTCAAGAAAAATTGTAAATAGAGGTTGATTTTTTTCTCGTTTTTGTGTAATATGTATATGAGACAGATTGTATTTTATTGAACTCTTTTACAATCACAATATATAACTGCGGAGAAAACGAGGTAAAAATTTATGTCAAACAGATTATTTCAAGGTATTGTACACCAGATGAAAGATGCAATCGACAGAACGATTGGCGTAATTGACGAGACTTCGGTTGTTATTGCCTGCTCCGAGCTTGGAAAAATCGGCGAGGTAAACGAGAGCGTTAATTCCGAAACACTCAGCTCGACAGCACCGTTTGTTGTGAACGGCTATACATACAGATCTTTCGGCAGCAATGCAAAGTATGATTATGCAGTATTTGTTCAGGGTACCGATGAGTATGCTCAGAAGTATGCTCAGCTTTTGTCGGTTTCTTTTGCAAGCATCAAGCAGTATTATGACGAAAAGTATGATCGTTCAAACTTTATTAAGAATGTTATTCTTGACAACATTCTTCCGGGTGACATTTACCTTAAAGCAAGAGAGCTTCACTTTAACAGCGAGGTTTCCCGTGTGTGTCTGCTTATTAAAATTGTTTCAAAAACAGATGTTTCCGCTTATGATATAGTTCAGAATCTTTTCCCGGACAAGTCAAAGGACTTTGTTATAAACATTAACGAGGTTGAAATTGCACTTGTTAAGGAAATTAAACCCGACACAGAGAGCCGTGACCTTGAAAAGCTTGCAAGCTCGATTTCAGACACACTTTCGAGCGAGTTCTACACACACTGTGTTGTCGGCATCGGCACAACGGTTACAGGCATCAAGGATCTTGCAAGAAGCTTTAAGGAGGCTCAGTCGGCTCTTGAGGTTGCAAAGGTATTTGACACAGACCGTACAATCGTAAGCTATGATAACCTCGGCATTGCCCGTCTTATCTATCAGCTTCCCACAACATTGTGTGAAATGTTCCTCAAAGAAGTTTTCAAGCGTGGTTCAATTGAGAGCCTTGATCAGGAAACTCTCTTTACAATCCAGCGTTTCTTTGAAAACAACCTCAATGTTTCCGAAACATCAAGAAAGCTCTTTGTACACAGAAACACTCTTGTGTACAGACTTGAAAAAATTAAAAAGCTCACAGGTCTTGACCTCCGTGAGTTTGAGGACGCAATCGTGTTCAAGGTAGCTCTTATGGTTAAGAAATACCTCAACGCAAGTCCTACAAAATACTGATTTGGTTAAAGTGTGCCCGAGCATAGTGCGTTCGCTGTGCTCTGGGCGTTTTGACTTTTTATGAGTATTTGTACAATAACTACAAAACAAAGGTGACTTTATGATTGATTTTATAAATGTGTCTAAAACATACCCTAATGGCACTCATGCTCTCTACGGTATTACGCTGAGTATTGATAAGGGCGAGTTCGTATTTATTGTCGGTGCATCGGGCGCAGGCAAGAGTACATTTCTTAAACTCATTATGCATGAGGAGACTCCGACATCGGGCAAAATCGTTATCAACGACACTGATGTTACAAAGCTGAGAAGGAGCAAGGTTCCTTATATGCGCCGTCATATGGGCATTGTTTTTCAGGATTTCAGACTTATTGACAAGATGAATGTTTTCGACAATGTTGCGTTTGCAATGCGTGCTGTCGGAAAACCTTCGGCAGTAATCAAAAAGCGTGTTCCGTATGTGCTTGAGCTTGTCGGTCTTAAAGATAAGATGAAAAACAGACCGAGTGAACTCTCAGGCGGTGAGCAACAGCGTGTAAGCCTTGCAAGAGCCCTTGTGAATAACCCCGAAATTATTATTGCCGATGAGCCGACAGGTAATGTTGACCCCGAGATGTCACACGAAATCATTGAGCTTCTCAATGAAATTAACGCAACAGGCACAACCGTTATTGTTGTAACGCATGAACATGACCTTGTTCGTGAGTTTGACAGACGAGTTGTTGTTCTTGACCACGGAAAAATTAAGAGCGACACCAAGGATTTGTTTGTTAAAGATGACTATGCTGACGATTACGGTGATGACAGCGGTGAAGAAGAAAACACACCGGATTATCCCGATAATGCAGTGGTTGTTCCGGAATAATGCGTTTGCGCAAATAGGATTTTGAAAGGATTTTTGATATGACCGGATTTGGTTATTTAGCAAAAGAAGGTTTCAAAAATGTGTGGAACAACCGTATTATGAGTATCGCTTCTGTCTGCGTACTTATAAGCTGTCTTGTTCTCACAGGTGCGGCGGCACTTTTTTCGATGAATGTTGACAATGTTGTTGAATCTGTCGGCAAGTCAAACGAAACCTCAGTTTATGTTAAAGACGGATATTCACAGCTTGAGGCTGTTTATGTAGGAAAAGAAATTGAAAAGCTTGACAATGTTGAGTCGGCAACCTTTCTTTCAAAGGAAGATGCGATAAAGCAGTATAAATCTACTCTCGGTGATGATCTTTTTGCCGAGATGCAGGGCAGAAACAAACTCCCCGATTCTTTCATTGTAGTTATGAAGGACTTGTCGAAGTATGACGATACTGTTGCTCAGATTAAAAAAATTGACGGTGTTGACAGCATAAGCAACCACCGTGAGCTTGCAAAGAAGCTTACGGACATCAGCAATCTTGTCAATATGATTTGTATTGCGGTTGTTTGTGCGCTGACAATCATTTCAATCTTCATCATTGCCAACACAATTCGTGCAACGATGTATTCACGAAGATTTGAAATCAGCATTATGAAATCGGTTGGTGCAACGAACTCGTTTGTACGATGGCCGTTTCTTATTGAAGGTATGATAATCGGACTTATTTCCGCAATTGTTTCAACAGGCGCAATTGCAATCCTCTATGAGACTGCACAGGCTCTTGTTTATCAGATTGTTCCGATTGATTTTATCCCGATTAACAATGTCATCTGGATTACAGGCGGCTTGTTTGCAATTGCAGGTATTGTTATCGGCTTCTTCGGCAGCTTTATTTCAATCAGAAAATACCTTAAAATGGAAGGTAACGAAATACTCGGTTGGTAATCCCGACAGAAATCTTAAAGGAGGAGATTACAATGAACAAATTAAAAAGAATTTTATGTGCAATGCTCTGCGTATGCATGATTTCAATTCCAATGGCAATACCGACTACTGTTTCTGCTGAGGACAGCATCTCAGACCTTGAACAACAGCTTCAGCAGCTTGAACAGGAAAACGAAAAGTATCAGAAGATTCTTGATGATACAAAGTCTGACATCGCAGAAAAGGAAGAATACAAGAGCGCCCTTGTAAGCAAGGTTCAGGTTCTTGATGAAAAAATTGCAGTAACCCGTGAGAAAATTTCAAGCCTTAACGATGATATTAAGGAAAAGCAGGACGCTTATGACAAGGGACTTTCGGAAGTTGAGGATCAGTTTGACGCACTTGCAAACAGACTCAGAATTCTCTATATGTCAGGCAATGCAACCGACCTTGAAATCATTTTCGGTGCAAAGGATTTTTCTGACCTTATTGATAAGATGGAGCTTGTAAAGAGCCTTGCAAACAGCGACAAGGAGCTTATCAGCGAAATCCAGACAAAGCTGGACGAGCTCAGCACCAAGAAGGAATCCCTTGAGGCCGACAAGAAAGACCTTGAAACTCAGCAGGCGTCATTGAAGTCGGATCAGGACGAGTTTAATAAACTCATTTCCGATAATGACGAGATTCTTAAAAATCTTTACGCATCAAATTCCGAGGCGCAGCATTCCTTGGAAAGTGCGGCTTTGCAGAGTGATGAGATTGAAGCTAAAATCAGCGAGTACTATGCCGCTCAAAAGGCTGCTGCGGAACAGGCTGCTAAGGCTTCACAGAGCTCAAGCTCAAGCAGTTCATCAAGCAGCTCTTCAAGCAGTTCATCAAGCGGCTCAAGCAGTTCGGGTTCATCAAGCTCAGGTTCATCATCTGTAATTGTTCCGTCAGGTTCGGGCTTTGCATGGCCGACACCTGGCTTTGTGAACCGTTCATCTGAATGGTTTGAGGACAGAGAAGTTTATAACCACGGCGGAATTGATATTGCCGGCGCAGGCATCATGGGAACTCCTGTTGTTGCGGCTGCCGACGGTACTGTTGTTGCAACCAACAGCAGTTGTACACACAACTGGGGCAAGAGCTACAGCTGCGGCTGCGGCGGCGGTTATGGTAACTATGTAATGATCAGCCACGCGGGCGGTAAGATGACAGTTTACGGTCACCTTACAAGTCTTACAGTAAGTTCAGGTCAGTCTGTTTCAAGAGGACAGGTTATCGGCTATGTCGGTTCAACAGGTAACTCAACAGGACCTCACCTTCATTACGAATGCCGTCTTAACGGTGTAAGATACAACCCGATGTCAGAATATTAATCTGTACATACACAATTTGATAATTAATTTAAAAGCCTTCGCATATACTTAAATAAGTAAATATGCGGAGGTTTTTGTTTTGATTACTTCATTGAATGTTGTGTTTCCCGAAAAGTGCGGGAAAATAAGGGGATTTTTTAACAGGCTGAGAGGGGACAAGGTGTGCGTTGAAATCAAAAGGGCAAGGGGCGTAAGCGTAAAACAGCTTACATACATCTGTCGCAGACAAAAGGTCAATCTCAATAAAATTGACAGGGCAATCGGCAATCAGCGCACAAGACTTTTGTGTTGCGAAGAAATGACTTTTCCGAACGACAGCGGTTACAAGCGTTTTTACTCGCCGCTTTTTTCGGCAAGACTTTGTACAAATATGGCGCTTTATGCCCTCAGCAAATTTGATACTCCCGAAAGGCTGACGGTCGGAATTTATGATCCCGACGCTCAATGCACCGACCTTGTTTCATTTGTGTTGAAATATACGGGCAATGTCTGTATTATCACAGACAACGAAGATGTGTTCTATGATGAGCTGAATACCATTGCCGAAGAAACAGGTGCGTGTGCCGTTGTTACTCACCACCGTGAACAGCTTTCAAATTGTGACCTTGTCATTGCACCGTTTGAAATTGAAGAAAATCTGCCTGTAAGAAATGATGCGGTTATCCTCACAAACGGCAGACCTAAGGAAAATATAAAGGGCTTTGTGTATTTTCGCTATTGCTTTAAAATGCCGAATGGTTTCGCACTTTTGCGGCCTGAGGGATTGTCGGAGGAATACTTCTGCTCAGCACTCTACACACTCGGTTCACAGTACGAACTCGGTTCAATTGTTCCCGATTTGTGCCGTAATGATACAGAGGCGCAGACAGTGAAATCTCTTTGCAGTTATCTTGCCCGTTTTGCTTGACAATCGGTGTGAAAAAATTTATAATAAATCTATATGCAGTTTTTTGCTGATATGAAAGAATTTTATACCGTATGCACGCTTGTGCAGGTGCGGTATTAACTGAAAGGAACGATATAAAATGGCAGCTAAACCAACAATGCTTACTGCGGAAGGTCTTAAAAATCTTGAAGAGGAACTTGCAGAATTACAAAATGTCAAGCGTAAAGAAATTGCAGAGAAAATCAAGGTAGCCCGTTCCTACGGCGACTTGTCCGAGAACAGTGAATATGATGACGCAAAGAACGAGCAGGCTATTATGGAGGCAAGAATCGCTACTATCGAGTCTATCCTCAAAACTGCTCAGATTATTGATGAGTCCGAAACATCTAACGATAAGGTACACCTCACTTCTGTTGTTACAATCGAAATGGTTGGCACAGACAGACAGATGACATACAAAATCGTTGGTTCGGGTTCTAACGAAACAAATCCCGCACAGGGCAAAATTTCTGACGAATCACCTGTGGGCAAGGCTCTCATGGACAGATGTGTCGGTGATGTTGTTGAGGTTGAAACTCCCGGCGGCGTAAAGGCATTTAAGATTCTTGAAATCTCAAAGTAATTTGTTTATCTATTGAATTTTTGCTGACGGATTCTGCTTTTGCAATCCGTCAGATTTATTGATGTTGAAAAGAGAGGAATGATTGGAAATGAGTCAGAAGCCACAGCAGACCAGCACAAGCGATGTTATCAAGGTCAGATACGAAAAGCTTGACGCCCTCAAAAAAGCAGGCAGAGATCCGTTTGTAATTACAACAAGTGCCCGTGATGTTCTCACGGAAACAATTAAAAACAATTTTGAAGAGTACGAAAACAAAGATGTATGCGTTGCAGGCCGTTTGCTTTCAAAAAGAGGCAAGGGCAAGGTTTCGTTTATGGACCTTTGGGATCGTTCGGGCAAAATCCAGATTTTTGCAAAATTTGACGATCTCGGTGAAGAAGAATACGGTTTCCTTAAAAAGTGGGATATCGGTGATATCGTTGAAGTAAAGGGCTTTGTTTTCAAAACGCAAATGGGCGAAATTTCTGTTCATGCAAAAGAGGTTAAGCTCCTTTCCAAATCACTCAAACCCCTCCCCGAAAAGTATCACGGTCTTACAAATACAGACCTTCGTTACCGTCAGCGTTATGTTGACCTTATTATGAATCCCGAGGTAAAGGATACCTTTGTAAAGCGTTCAAAAATTATCGGCAGTATCCGCCGTTACCTTGACAATCAGGGCTTTATGGAGGTTGAAACTCCTATGCTCGTTGCCAATGCCGGCGGTGCGTCGGCTCGTCCGTTCCTTACTCACTTCAACGCTCTTGACGAGGATTTAAAGCTCAGAATTTCTCTTGAACTTTACCTCAAAAGACTTATCGTAGGCGGACTTGAAAAGGTTTACGAAATCGGCAGAGTATTCCGTAACGAGGGTGTTGATACCCGTCACAACCCTGAGTTTACTCTTATGGAGCTTTATCAGGCATATACCGACTACAACGGTATGATGAATCTTACCGAAAACCTCTATCGCCATGTTGCACAGGAGGTTCTCGGCACAACAACAATCACATATAACGGCATTGAAATGGATCTTGGCAAGCCATTTGAGAGAATTACAATGCTTGACGCTGTTAAAAAGTATTCAGGTGTTGATTTCAACGAAATTCATTCTGATGAAGAGGCAAAGGCAATTGCTAAGGAAAAGGGTGTTGAGTTTGAAGAACGCCACAAGAAGGGCGACATCCTCAACCTTTTCTTTGAAGAATTTGCAGAAGAGCATATGATTCAGCCTACTTTCGTTATGGATCATCCGATTGAGATTTCTCCGCTTACAAAGAAGAAACCCGAAAATCCCGATTATGTTGAGAGATTTGAGTTCTTTATGAACGGCTGGGAAATGGCTAATGCATATTCAGAGCTTAACGATCCGATTGACCAGAGAGAGCGTTTTAAGGCTCAGGAGGCACTTCTCGCACAGGGCGATGATGAGGCTAACACAACCGATGAGGATTTCCTCAACGCACTTGAAATCGGTATGCCTCCGACAGGCGGTATCGGCTTTGGTATCGACAGAATGTGTATGCTCCTCACAGATTCAGCCGCAATCCGTGATGTTCTCCTCTTCCCGACAATGAAGAGCTTGGACAAGTAAAATGGCTTAAAATCAGGCTTTTGAAGGTAATACATTATTGTTTTTACGCCCAATTTACCCCCAAAAACTGAAAACTGACAGAAAGTTGACTAAACGGCACAAGAATAATCCCTGTGCCGTTTTTAAATATTTTTATACAATGATAAAAATATATTGAAATATGAAGTAGAATATTTTATAATTATATAAAATGAACACTGAGAGGAAGTATTTTGAATAATTTTGATTTTATTTTTAAATATAACATAAGAAATAATAAGAAGAAAAAAATTAGGCTTAATAATAAACAAATTCTTTGCCAAATTAATTTTAATTCTTTCGGTGTGCTTGTAATAAATCAAATTATTGATTTTGTAAACTCACTGAATAATGGATTGAAGAGATTTCCTATTGTTTTTTATTTTACAAAAAATATAAAATTAATAGACAAACTTTCGTATATAATATTTGAATGTATTTGTTATTACCTTATTGAAAAAGGCTATAAAGTTTATGTTGAAATGAGCTACAGTTATGATATTAGAACTTGTGGCATGAATTTTTCGCCTATAAATTTATTGCGTAACGGTAATTGTAATAAATTTGTTGAAAAATTTAACTATGAATTGTATGGTAAACATTTTTGCAAGTTAATAACGGATAGAATAAAAAGAAATTCCGAGTACCTTTCTCTTCTGTATTATGATATAGATTGTTTTCTAAAAAATGTAGGAATTAATGATAGTAGAAGGGATGAGATTTCTCAAACCATATCTGAACTGGTAGGAAATGCGTGCGAACATACAAACTCGGATTGTTATATTGATATTGATATAACGGACGATTATTATAAAATGAATAATAATGATGTTGATTCGTCCCAAAAGTATTATGGGGTTAATATTGTTATCCTAAATTTTTCTGATAATTTACTTAATGAAGATATTAAAAATAAGGTGAAGAATAATTCGCCTGAAATAGGTAGGTATAAGAAATTATTAGAAGCATATAATTACCATAAACAGTATTTTTGTTCAGAATATACAGAAGATGATTTTTTTAACATTGCCGTATTTCAAAATAAAATATCGGGTAGCGTTAATAAAAATGAAGTTGGTGGAACAGGGTTAACATATTTAATTAATTCTTTACAAGAAAAAAGTGATAGTGATGATTGTTATGTTTTGACGGGGCATAATATTATCCATTTTATTAAAGAATATTTATCTTATAATGATGATTGGATTGGTTTCAATAAGGGTAATGATTTCTTTAATAGTATTCCCGAATACACTGTTTTAGATAGATCACGCATGTTTTTTTCAGGAACTGCGTATAATTTGAATTTTGTAATGAAAAGTGAGGATATAAATGAGTAATTCTGTAAAATTAGTTTTTAATAACACAATCACAAAATTGGCAGGATTTCCATATGGTGAAAATATTTATGAAAGTCAAGTGAAAAATAAGATTGATTTTAATAAGCCTTGTAAAATTATTTTTCCTTCTAATATTGAAGGAATAGCTTCTTCGTTTGTTCAAGGTTTTTTTTCAGGAATAATTAAAACTATTGGTTTTCAAGGTATAGAGGATAAAATATTAATTGAAACAGGTTCAAAAGAATTGACGGAAGATATTTGGAATAAATTGTTGTGATTTTATTGAGGAGAAATTATGGATATTTCAGATATATTAGCTTTAGTTGCAATAGTAGTTTCATTTGGTTGTGTTATCTATGAAGTATATAGTTCAAAAAAAATAAATAGGATTAATTTAGAGAGTAAATACTATGAAAAAATATTTGACGATATTATGTTATATGAAATTCCTAAAGCTAGGAATTATCTTTGCTATATAGGAGGTAAATTAGAAGGAACAAAGAAGTTGCAAGTTGTTTTAGTTAACTTAAGGAAAAAATCAATATTTTTTAAATATAAAAATATACAGTTTTATAATCAGTTATGCGATATGATTAATGGAGATAGAAGATTATATATTTAATAGTGAAGGAGAAATGACACAGAGTCAATACGATAGATTTGAAATAAAAGTTGATAAAAAAATTGAAGATTTGTATAAGCTGATTTCAGAGAATTCAATCAGTTAGTTTACATAATGCAATGCATACATTCAGTTGCAGAAAAGCCCTAAATCACAAGCAAAATGATTTAGGGCTTTTTAGTTTGTTTTTTTGTGAATAGACTATCATTTATCTGCTTCGTGTTCAGATGTATCCATATTTTTCAGAGCATATTCGCAAGCCTGTAAAACAAAGCTGGAGAAAGTAACATCTTGATTTGCTATAACGGTTTCTATTTCTTGTATTAATGATATTGGAAATCTGATTGTTTTATTTTCAGATTCCTTTCTGTTTTGTTTTAATTGAAATGCCATTTGAACACCTCCTATAATATAATTATATTGCATAAATTAAGAATAATAAGCACCGAATAAAGCAATTAAAAATGCAATATATAGTATATACTTTTATATGACAGGAATTTATATCGAAGTTTAAAGTTATATAATTCCGCAGGATTGCAACAAATAATAATTCAAAAAAGGGGAATAACAATGAAAAAACGAATAATGCTTATTACAACTTTAGCCATCTGTATATTTATGTTTCTGACTTCTTGTTCAAATCAGATAGATAAATCAACTATAATGCAAGATATTGAACCTAAAGTTAGTCAAGTGTTATCAAGTGATGAAATAATTGATGATATTGAGATATTGGAGTATAATACAGATAACGAAAAAGAGACATCAATATCTCTTAAAGTAAAATCAAGCGATGATGTCGCAGAGTATATTAATTATTTTATGGCGACATATTATTGTTCTGCTGATGATAAGTGGATTTTTGATACTGTTTCTCAAGTAGATAAAAATAAATCTACTGCTGTTCCTAAAAAAGGTGTTAATGAAGAAATAATTACTGCTTCGCTGAACGGTCAGTCTGTAGCAATTAATAGTGAAAACTGGACAATAGATTCCAAAAATATTCAGAATCTTACCATTGAAAGTCAGAAAACTAATCTTGATGAAAAGCAGGATGATGTTACAGTTAGTTTTACATTAGACGATTCAGTTGAAAAAGCCGAGGGAAAGTTAATTATCAACTACATTTTTGATAAAGAGTGGAAATTGAAATCTGTTTCTCAAGAAGGCGAATTTAAGGTTTCTGAAAAGCCTGAATGTGCGTTAGATATTACAGATAAGGATTTGATTTCCGAGATAGTTAAGAAGGAAGTGACTTTATTTGAGGGTACTTCGAACAGTCAGACATTAAGCATGGCTGAAACTGAAATATCAGATTTTGAAGTTTGCAAAGAACTTTCAGAGGTCAGAGGAACACTCAGAAAATATTATTGTAAAGGTGCATTAACAAAATCTAATGCAAAGATTAATTTTGATGCTGAAGTTCAATATATTTACGAGGGTAGTTGGTTAATTCAGCCTATTACAATTACGGCTGAATTGGATTCAATAGATATTAAAGGCGAATGGAACGGAACTTATCAAGGAGTGCCTGATGACGGTAAATCTTCGCTTAAAATCACAGAAGTAACACAAGACGGTAAAGTAAAAGGAGTTTACAGTTATACACCTGATAAAACTGATAAATATAGACAAGCAGGAAGCTACAATGTATCAGGTACTATTGATATGAGCAGTCTTATAATGAATTTAGCCGCAGGTGATTGGGTTGTTGAAGATCCAAGCGCAATGTCGATTACAAAAGTTGATATAACTGCAATGGTAGATATAAATGAATCGGAGATAGAGGGGTTAGGTCAAATGGGTTATCCATTTGTTTTGACGAGAAAAAAGTAATAAGAATATATTATTGAAAGACCATTAGGAGTAGAAAATGAAAAAGAAAAGAATTATAATTATTGCCGTAGTTTGTATAGCGGTTGTTGCTGTTTTGGGTACTGTTTTTGCTGTAAAAGCCTACAGTGATTACGCAACACAGCAACAGATAGAAGAAAGACTGAAAAACATTGACGATATATGTTCTAATTTTGAGGATGAAACAGACAGAAGCAAAAAGCTTAAAATTTTATCAGACTTTATCAAAAATAATCCGTCAACAAATGATGAAATTTCTGTTGAAGTGCTAAACTCTGTTGAGCCAAAGTACAATGATACTCTTGAGAGAATGCAAAAATATTTTACTGATGATTATGATAAGATAATAAAAGATAATACAATCAGCAGTGATAGCCTTGATAAAATGAATGATAAAAAGGAAATACAGGATTATATTGATAAACTTAATTCTTTCGAAGAAATAATTAATTCTGAAAAAGAAATTGTGTTTAATCATAATAGCCAGAATAATGTAGATAGTTTCATAAAAAAGGCAGATGACCTAATAAATTCTTATAATGACAGAATTCAGTATATTGAAAAAGCTGAAAAGAAAAAGGCTGAGGCAGACAAAAAATCGACAGAGGAAAACCTAAAGCAAGAAGAGAGTGAAAATTCATCAAATAACGAAACGTCATCAGTTAATGATATTTCAATTGATGATAATAATTATAGTGAAAGCTACGAATATAATGCAGGAGCAAGTAATAATAGCAGTGATAATAGCTATAGTGACAGTAACAGTACAAACAATAACAATAGCGGAAACGGAACTATGGTTGGCGGAAGATATGTAGAGGGTAGTTGGCATAGCTATACTGATGAGGACGGAACTTCATATTTTGATGATAATGGTAATGCTTGGGATGACAAAGGAAATACTTGGAATTATTATGAAATATGGGACGAAATAGGAGTAGAACATTGGACATATGTTGTAGAATAGTTTTATGATGAGGATTGAAAATGCGTGCTGTTTATAAAATATTTTTATCTGTGTTAATTATTGCGGTTGCACCATTAAGCTGTGCTTGCGGTGGTGAAAGTTCTGAATTGCAGGAAACAACTACAGCGCAGATCACTCCGTCAACAAAAGCAACAGAAAATCAAACGACAGAGGAACCTGCAACCGAAAATATAACAGAACAGCCGACAACAGAAAATAATAATGTAGAGCTAAATAATACATACACAACAAAATTAACTGAAATTGGTAATGTAACATACCCTGCTTTTACTTTTGATTATCCTGATAACTGGACGATTACAGATGAAGCAATAGGTGATATTTTTGAATCTGTAACGCTTGAAAACGATAACGGTGCTATTATCTGGTTTTCGCATATTAGCGGCAAAAAAGGCGAGAATATTGGTGGCGGCAGTGGTACTAATATGGCGAGAATAGAAGTATCGGAAGTTTCAGATAGTCAGTTTGTTCCTGATGCGGCAAATAAAAATTTAGGTGAATTTATGGTTGCAAAGCTAAAGACAACAGGTGTTCTTGATATGAAAACGGATTCTCAATATACAAATGTTGACGGAAATGTATCATATGCCGTATTACCAAAATCTGATGTCGGCTTGCGTGAAGAAGTTACAAAAGCTGTATCAGGTGAATTCACTTTTTATTACGGCGCTAATATTTCATTTGTGGGTACGGATAATGGAGAGGATTTTACAGAGGAGGAACAGCAAGAGGTAATTGAAATACTTAATAGCTTTAGATTAGCATAAAATTACTGAATTAGCCGATAGCACTTGTTTTTTTGCTATCGGCTTTACTTTTTTATTATAGATTTATTAGGGTGGGAGGAGGGAACACAGATAAAAGGGAAGCAATTCCTGCTTCCCTAAAACCTATTATGATTATTGTAATGATAGCTCTTTTTCAGCTTTTGGTTGATATTTCTGACTTCCGAACATATTACGAATTTCATCAAGTGTTAATTCTCGTTTGGATTTTTTGCGGTATGGCTCTGTGTGATAATACCAAGCCTGTTTTTTATGAGCATATCGGAATTTTAAGTTTTTTAAGATTTCTTTATGCTCTTTTGTATTGCCTGATATCCAAATCCAAGAGCCGCATATTTCAACCTCAATGTCATTAAAACTTGTAAGCACATTAATTATATTGATAAACTCCTGAGGTGTTTCGGTTGTTTCTTTGGTGTAGGTTTCGCCGTTTGAATTTGTATGTATGTTCTTTAAGCGTTCCCACATAGTTTCATATTCGTTTTGCATGATTTTAAATTCTTCCGTATCACCGCCCAAATCGGGGTGAAGCTGTTTAGCTAATTTTCTGTATTCCTTTTTGAGTTCTTCGGCTGTTTTGCAGTTTGTAAAGTATTTCATTTTTGTTTGCTCCTTTGAGTTTAAATTTGAATTGAATATTCGGTAATTCTGAATTGGTGGGCTTTCAAAAGTACGATTTTAAGTTGTCACGCTATTTTTCTCCTTTCTGAATTTTAGAATATTCGTATAAATCGTCATCGTATGGGCTTTTATGGCTCAAAAAAATGTAGTGAAAATCACTATGTCAAGTAGCAAGTAAAACGATACGCCGTCAGGGCAATACTTGACAAAGTGATTGAACGGAATATAATTGAGCAAATAAAGCCTGCGATTAAGATTTGAATATTCAACTCAGAAAAGAGAATTGAGCGTGACAATGCCGACAAATCGGATAAAAATAAAAACGCTACGGCAAAACCGTAGCAAAACATCATCATAAAGAAAATCCGCCAACGCAGAAATGTGTTGGCGGTGATTCAGTTATAGGTTAATTAGAAAAGTGGTGATAACTCAGAAAAGACCCATTCTTCAACTCTCCTCTCTAAGTCTAAAGACAACTGACAAAGTTTTGCAAAAAAGAGTTTTAGCTCATATTCTCCTTTAAATTCAAAGTTGCCATCATCATTGAAAAAACCAATGTCAGGGGTGTGCAAACTTGAAAGAAACTTATCGTTATCATCAATGATTGGTCGGATATTTTCGTTGATTACATTCATGAAAGAATCATAGACATTTGAGGGTAAGAAAGGCTTCGTACGCTCAATTTTTGATATTTCTTTGCTTATAAGTTTAGTATTCGTCAAGTTTTTTGGATATGTGCATTTTAGTACTCCGTTGTAGTTAGAAACAACTATTTCTTGCTGTATACATGTGATTTTTGACATAGGAATAACCTCTTTCTTTAAATGAAATGTTTTTTAAGAATTTAATTCTTGATAAATATTAAGCAAGGCCTTGCTATGTCTATATATTACCATTTTTATTTATTAAATGATAATCAACAAATTGTCAGAATATCAAAAATCGTTCAAATCAATTCCATGCTGTTTCAAATATTCTGTTATTTCTGATGAACTTTGCAAATGCCTTCTTAAGTCAAGAAGTTTTTGAATTTCTTCTTCCACTTTTTGCACATTTTCTAAAGGAATTAATAAATAATTCTTATTTATGGATTTCATATCCTTTATGTCTTCTTCGTCATATATGATAGTATCATTGATTGATAATACTTCTCCACGCTCAAACAAAGATTTATTACTATTTGCTATTAGAAAATTATAAAGATTGCTATCCATTTCTATTTGTAAAAATGAATTTTCAATACTTTTAGGCTTATCTTTGCAAAAGACAGCTAACCAATCACCAGCAATTTGGCAAAAACAATCAAATTGCATATTTAATGTGTCTAACATGCTTTTTGAATTGCCATAAATATAATCACTATTGATGTTATATTCTTTGTTTAAAATTTTAATCAATTTATTAGGAATAGGTCTAGAACCTTTTTGTAAATGCGAAAAATATGTACGTTCATAATCAGTATCATATTTTTCATTAATGCATTCAATAAGAAAAGAAATAGTTTTATGTGGATAGTGCTTTTTGATTATATAGTTTATTACATTTTTTAGTTGCTTACCTTGTTCTACATAAATAGGATTATTTTGATTTTTGCTTTTTGTATTATCCATAATTAATCACCTCATATAATATTATACAACACGAAAACAAATTAGCAAATTAAAATTTGTACATAATTTGCTCAATGTTCAAATCTCTTATTCGAAAGAAATAACTATTATGTGGTAATATAATTCTGTAATCGATTACCAAAGCATTAATGATAGGAGGTGAAATTATGGATATTATAAGCAGACTTAAATTTGACCCTAAGTGTATCGGCACGGATTTGTTGGCATTGTCCTCAAAACCCGTTTATGTATATGAGAATGGAAAACGTGTTTCTGATGAAGTGATTGCTTTCAAATATGAGCTTCTTTGCCCCGCACTCGGGTATGAAAAGCTTTCGGTGAAAATCGATGCTTCAGCTAAACAGCTAAATGTAAGCGAAGATAATCCTTTAGAAGTAGAGCTTCTTGGTTTGGAAATAATGCCTGTATGGACACCAAACGGCTACATAGTAAGAGCTACTGCAAAAGGAATTAAGACAGTTGGAAAAACAGAATGATAATTCAATTAGTTGCTGTAGTCGGCGAACACGCATTAGCGTGTTTCAGCCGACTGCGGCTGTGCCTAAAGGTAAGTATTACCTTTAGGCACGAATGTCGCAATACAAAAGAGGTGATAAAAATTTCTCGAGATATTCAAAGTCGAAAATGGCTACTTACAATCAATAATCCCGAAGAGCATAACTTGACCGAAAGTGAGATTGAAATAAATATTAGCACTTTTAAATTTAGATATGCTTGTCTTTCACGAGAAATTGGTGAAAACGGTACACAGCATATTCATTTGTTCATTTATGCTAATAGCAAGGTTCGTTTTTCTACACTTAAAAAACGTTTTCCTACAGCACATATTGATAAAGCATATGGTTCTATTGCAGATAATATTGCCTATATAACTAAAACAGGAAAATGGGCGAATACAGCTAAAGCAGAAACAAGTATTGAGGGTAGCTTTAAAGAGTTTGGAGAAACTCCGTCAGAGCTTGAAGAGAGTTCTCCTGAATTGTCACAAATTCTTGAAGATATTGTTTCAGGTATGTCAACAAGTGAAATAATTAAGGAATACCCCCAGCATATTTTCAGGGCTAATGCTATTGACACTGTTAGACAAACATTTCTTGCAGACAAATATAGGGAGCGTATGCGAAGTGTATGTGTAACCTATATTCACGGTGCAAGCGGTGTCGGTAAGACAAGAGGAATTTATCAACAATATCCTGCTGAAAGTATTTGCAGAATTACAACATATCCAAAAAACGGCATTAAATTTGATTCATATTCAGGACAAGATGTTCTGGTGTTTGAAGAATTTGCTTCACAAATTCCTATTGAGGAAATGCTTAATTATTTAGATATTTATCCTCTGATGTTGCCTGCTCGCTATACGGATAAAGTTGCTTGTTATACAAAAGTAATTATTACAAGCAATTTACCGTTAAATAAGCAGTATGTAAATGAACAGTTTGAGAAGCAGAAAACCTATAATGCATTTCTACGCCGAATTAACTATGTAATTGAGTATGATAAAAAGGGTAATGCTAAAAAGAAAATATTGCATAAGGAAGTGGAATTAGATGAAGTTGATACTTAATCACATTAATACAATACGTCTATTAACAGGACTGAAAAATATCAGGGACAAAAAATGGAAAGCGATTTTTCCAGTTGCTTTTATTATAGCTATATGTCTGTTTTGGTATACTGTCGAACAAAATATAATTAAAATTGAATCTGCTTATTTATCAGTTTTTATTCAATGGATGTTTAGCTTAACAATTATAGCTATTACAATTATCGGTACATTGCTTACCATTTCAATATTGGGTACTCCTTTATCGGCAAAGAGAGTTGAAAAATGTCTTTACGGTGTTGGTTTCAAAGACAAGTCAGGAGAAACACCTGTTTTATTGTCAAGATATAAAGAAGCAAAAGCAGATGTATTTGAATTTTATTCTCCAACTATGCCAATAAATGAATTTGAGAAAAAATGCACAGATATTGAAACTGCTTTGAATGTTCGGATTGTAAGCATAAATTCGGGAAAAGATTTTCAACATGTTATTATAAAAACTGTTTCTGCAAGTAATGATTTGTCTGACATAATTGAATGGGATAATGCTTTGTTGCCTGATAAGGACGGTTTATTATTGCTTGGAGAAAGTCAGCTTGACAAAGTAACGGCAGATTTAAAGGTTACACCGCATATTCTGATAGGCGGTTCGTCAGGTTCGGGTAAGTCTGTATTGCTCAAATTACTTTTAATGCAATGTGTTGAGAAAGGTTATGAAGTTTACATAGCTGATTTCAAGGGCGGTGTGGATTTCTGCGGAATATGGGAAAGAAAATGCGAAATCATCACGGAGAAGAAAAGGCTGATAAAACGTCTTGATTATATTGTTAATGAGCTTGAAAGCCGTAAAGAGCTATTTCGTAACTGCAATTGTGCAAATATAGAGCAGTACAATAAACTGACCGACTGTGATTTTCATAGGATAATTTTTGCCTGTGATGAAGTAGCTGAATTACTTGATAAAACAGGCTTAGACAAGGAAAGTAAAGCAGAGGTTGCAAAAATAGAAAGTATGCTGTCAACTATTGCTCGACAAGGACGAGCTTTCGGAATACATCTTATTTTAGCAACACAAAGACCTGATTCTGATGTCCTCAAAGGTCAAATAAAAAATAATACTGACTATAGAATTTGCGGTAGAGCTGACAAGGTGCTTTCTCAAATTATTCTTGATAATACAGACGGAGCAGAGAAGATACCAAAGGATAAGCAAGGTGTATTTCTGACTAATACAGGCGTTTTGTTCAAGGCGTATTATTTTAGTGATGATTTGATTTTTTAGAAAAGTATGGTGATTGAATGATAGAAAAGCCAAAAATTAAAGATAAACCCACACTAACAATAGAAGAAGCCGCTTCGCTATACAACATAGGAGAACATAAACTAAGAGAGTTGACCGATAATGATTCCTGTAATTTTGTTCTCTATGTTGGAAGAAAGCGACTTATAAAAAGAAAACAGTTTGATGATTATTTAGCAAAGTCTTTTTCAATTTAAGGGTTTATTTTAGAGAGCTGATGTGCTATAATTTAAGCATGTCAGCTTTCTGTCTTTGAAAGGAGTATCTATAAAATGACAGAAAGAAGAAAAGACAGTAAAGGCAGAGTTTTAAAGGAAAATGAATCTCAACGAAAAAACGGTACATATTGTTATAGGTGGAGAACTTCCGACCACAAAAGACATGTGGTATATGCCAGAACGCTTGAAGAGCTTAGGGAGAAAGAGCAAGCTGTTTTAAGAGATAAAAGTGATGGCATAAGAACGGATGCACAAAAAGTAACCTTAAATGATATATTCGACCTTTGGAAACAACTGAAAAAAGGATTAAAGGAAAATACTTTTCAAAATTACATTTATATGTATGAGCAATTTGTCAGAGATGACCTCGGACAGCATAAGATTACAAATTTAAAGAGGTCAGATATAAGAAGATTTTACAATCGTCTTATTGACAATCGCTGCTTGAAAATATCTACTGTGGATAATATTCATACTGTGCTTCATCAGGTTATTGACATAGCTGTTGAGGACGGATATTTAAGAAATAATATAAGTGATAATGCCCTTAAGGAGTTGAAACAGTCAAGAAATCTTTTCACCGAGAAAAGAAAAGCCTTAACATTACAGGAACAGGAGATATTTCTGAATTATCTGCAATCAAGCAAAATGTATAGTCATTGGTATCCGATATTTGCATTAATGCTCGGAACAGGACTTAGAGTAGGTGAAGCAACAGGCTTAACTTGGAATGATGTTGATTTTGAAAATAATACTTTAAGTGTAAATCATACTTTAGTGTATTTTAATCACGATAAGGGCGGTTGTTATTTTGGAGTTAATACACCGAAAACAAGAGCGGGTGAAAGAACGGTACCTATTATTGAGAGTGTGAGAGAAGCTATTTTACAAGAGAAAGAATATCAAGATTCGGTTGGTATAAAGTGTAATGTCCGTATTGATGGTTTTACTGACTTTATCTTTGTAAACAGATTTGGGAATACGCAACATCAAGGAACGCTCAATAAGGCTTTAAGGCGAATTATAAGAGATTGTAATCAAGAAATTCTCGACAAGGCAAAAGATGATGAAAAGGTTGTATTGCTTCCTAAATTCAGTTGTCATACTTTAAGGCACACCTTTACAACTCGTTTGTGTGAATCAGGTATGAATATCAAGGTTATTCAATCTGTATTGGGTCACGCTGATATAAGTACAACATTAGATATTTATGCAGATGTAACCAAAGATTTGAAAAAGACGGAAATGCAAATGTTTGACGATTTTATGAGTAAGAAACAGGCTGTTTGATTTACACCCCGCATACACCCAGTTTACGCCCATTTTGGGATAACCCTTGCAAATCTATGAAGAATAGTGTAAAATAAAACTTAATAAAAGCAGATGATAAAACGCTTTGTAAGTGTATAACACTATTTAGAATTTTGAAGAGGGATTTCCCGACAATGAAGAGTTTGGATTCCGACAAGAAGCCGTCGGGCATTCCGAAAACAAAGGATGCTGTTGTTGAAGAAAAGATTGACTTCTCAAAGGTGAAGGTTGAGCCTTTGTTTGAAGAATATGTTGATTTTGAAACATTCTCAAAGTCAGATTTCCGTGCAGTAAAGGTTAAGGCTTGCGAGGCTGTTAAGAAGTCGAAGAAGCTTTTACAGTTCACTCTTGATGACGGCACAGGCACAGACCGCACAATTTTAAGCGGTATCCACGCTTATTATGAGCCTGAAGAACTGGTTGGAAAGACTCTTATCGCTATCACAAATCTTCCGCCGAGAGCAATGATGGGTATTGACTCCTGCGGTATGCTCCTCAGCGCAGTTCACGAAGAAGAAGGCGAAGAAAAGCTCCACCTCCTCATGGTAGATAACCATATCCCCGCAGGTGCAAAGCTT
>UMHQ01042128.1_pt1 | contig 210648 bp, 171 predicted proteins | sample 1965531 | NCBI WGS metagenome assembly UMHQ01 (sample SAMEA4836098, study PRJEB28245) | human gut metagenome | biome: gut microbiome; material: fecal sample | place: Denmark | collected 2008 | reverse complement strand
TATAAAGCTTGATTGATGAAATATATGACTTTTGGGATTTTGTTTTCTAGATTCCTCAATACAGTTTATTATGTTCATGATTTGTCCAGAAAAAATTATATTAAATATTGAAAAAAAGCAATATGGTGATATAATTATAAATAAATAAATTTATTTATAATTATAAGGGGGGGAGACATGGGATTTGGGTCTTATTTTAGAGATCTGAGAATGGAAAAACAGGTTACTCAGAAACAGATAGCTGATATTATTAATAAAAAGCCTATGCTGGTGAGTAATGTTGAAAATGGTAAAAATGGTCCATTTTCAGACAATGATTTGAAAAAAATAGTCACTTTTTTAGAATTATCTAAAGAGGAGGAACGGCAGTTATATAAAGAAGTTGCAAAGGCGAGAGGGAAACTTCCGCAGGAAATGCAAACATATATTATAAAAAATGATGAAGCGTATTACCTGCTCGAAATGCTTGCAAGAAATAAGCTTGGAAGAGAGTCTTTGTCTCAAATAATACAAATGGTGGAGGAGCAGGTATTATGTTAAAAACAATCGATTTGTTTGCTGGGGCAGGGGGACTTAGCTATGGGTTTGAGTCGACAGGTGAGTTCTTGATTGTGGCTGCGGCAGAAAATAATAAAAATGCTAGAAAAACATATATTGAAAATCATAAAGGACGTAATGATATCAGAATGATTCCTGATGTTAGGGGGTATGATTTTTCAGCTCTTGCATCTGAATTTGACGGAATAGACGTGGTCATAGGAGGACCGCCGTGCCAAGGATTTTCAAATGCAAACCGGCAGAAGAATCATATTATAAGTATGAATAACTCTCTGGTGAAAGAGTTCTTCCGTGCTATAAGGGAAATTCGTCCCAAAGCCTTTGTTATGGAAAATGTAAGTATGCTATCATCGGAGACACATAGATTCTATGATTCAACAATAGATCATGGTATTGTGACAGCACTTGGAGTCAAAATGAGAGAAGATGAGTTGGTGTTGTCTGATTCTGATTATAATGGGTATAACCTCATGAATATTATTGAAGCAGATGAGGTTGTGAATTACAAGATTTCTGATGAATTGTTCCAGTTGCTATATGTACTGTATAAAAATAGGAATAATGAAGAAAGGCTTCCTAAGTATATAGACAACAAATCAAAGTTAATTATTGATAGAATTGCTTCTCAGACAGAAGAGGTGAAAAATAATCTTGACTTTTTAGGCCGGATAGCTCATCTGATTAATACGGAACAGATTAAAAAATGTTTTACTGAGCTAGGACAGTTTATTAAGTTTCAAAAAACATTTCGTCTTAAGGAAGAATTGGATTCTAACAAAATAATATATGAAATAGAAAGCGATCCGGAAACAGGAAAGTTAATTGCTCGAGTAAAGTCCTATTCTGTTATTGAATATGTAAATAAAATATTAGGGGATGATTATAAAAAAAATAATGAGGTGGTTAACTCTTTATGGTTTGGAGTTCCTCAGGAGCGAAGAAGATTTATAATGATCGGAGTTCGTTCAGATATTATGCAACAGGAAGAAATAGAGATGCCAAAGGATAGTGGTGTAAAGATTGTTACGGTGGGGCAAGCAATTGAAGATTTAAAAGATTATGATACTAATGAAGATGATAATGAGCCAGAAAAGATCCTATATACTCCCAGTATGGAAAAACTATCTGATTATGCCATAATTATGAGAGAAGGCTCTGTGGGTATCAGTAATCATATTGTTCCAAAGAGTAGAGATAAAGCAAAGGCAAGGTTTTCGGCACTCAAAGAAGGTGAAAATTTTCATAATTTGGATAGTGGACTGAAAGATAATTATGCTGTACCAGAAAGAACACAAAACAGTATTTATTTACGATTGGATAGTAATAGACCGAGTGGAACTGTGATAAATGTTCGAAAGTCGATGTGGATCCATCCAACTATAGATCGTGCAATAAGTGTTAGAGAGGCAGCAAGATTACAATCTTTTCCTGATCGTTTTGTTTTTAAAGGGACAAAGGATGCACAATATCAACAAGTAGGGAATGCAGTTCCACCGTTAATGGCAAAGGGAATTGCCGAAGTAGTTCTAAAATATTTATAAAATTAGCGCAGGAAACAATACCTGCGCTAATTTTATTTGAAAAATAATTTGCAATTAAAATAAATACATATAATATTATTCTGCAGAATTACATAAATGAAATACAAAAAATGAACTGTATATGAAAAATACTATTATTATTTTAAAAATACTATAAAACACTTGACATATATAATAAATATGGCTTATATTGGAGACAGGTACTAAAATGAGTATATTGTATGGAGGTATAGCATGAAGAGCGAAGAAACCAAGAGAGATAAATTTGTAAGAATTGCAGAAGCAAGAACAAATAAGATTATTAATATGATTCAATTACTGGGGAATTGTTCGAATCAGAGCTTGTATGAGTATTCGCAGAAAGATGTAAATAAGATATTTAATACGATTCAAGCAGAATTGGATGAAGCAAAGAAGAGATATAGCAAACAGGATAGCCAAAAAGGAAGTATATTTACACTTGATTAATAGTATGGAGGGAATACATTATGTTTCAGTGGAGGGAAAATTTTCAATGGATTTTTTCTGATCTGGGATCGTCAGATAAGGTTGGTGTAAATGAGTCGGGTATAGGAATATTTAAAAGACAGCCATATAAAGGGCTTGCAAAAGAGATTTTACAAAATGTTACAGATGCGAAGAATCCGGAACTTCCGGATGAAGTACCAGTGAGAGCAAAATTTGAATTGATATATGTCGATTTGGATGATATTCCTGGTCATGAAAGGTTGAGAGAAGTCATTCATAAGTGCTCAGAGTATTATTCGGTTGGCGATGATGGTGAAAAACTGAGAACCATTCGAGATGCTGCAGATAATTATTTATCTGGTTCTATAAAAGTTCCGGTTTTAAAAATTAGTGACTATAATACAACAGGGCTGAGAGGCGTAAAAGAAGAAACTGGAAGTAACTGGACAGGACTTGTACGAGAACGTAGTGCTACTAATAAGTCAAATACTTCTAGTGGTGCTTTTGGGGTAGGTAAATTTGCTCCATATAATTTTACATCTATAAGAACAGTGTTGTATTCAACGAAAACAATTAATGATGAATATGCCTTTCAGGGAAAAGCTATTCTTACTACTTTTAAAGAAGATGGGAAAAACAAGCAGAATATAGGATTATTTGCAAATAAAGACAGTGAAGATTTTGATGCTGTGTTTGATGTCAATGATATTGCGCCTGTATTTAGAAGAACAGAGCCTGGTACCGATATTTTTGTGCTTGGATTTGTGAAGGAAGATGAAGATACCTGGATAGAGCAGTCAGCAATCAGTGTAATTGAGTATTTTTTCTACTCTATTTATCGTGGGAAACTTGAGGTGGAGATCCGGGATGGTGAGAAGGTTGTGAAGATTACTCAGAATAACCTTGGAGAGATGATTGCATTTTATGATAAGTATTGTAAAGAACATATGGCAGATGATACTGCTTTTAAATTTACAGCACCATCTTATTGGAGGCTGTTGCAGGATAGCAGACATAAAATTATCAAGGCTCCATTTGAATACAATGGCAAGAGTATGGGAAATTATGAACTTTACCTTCTGACTGGGGAGGATGCTGCTGAAAAGAAAGTATTGGAAATGCGCCAAGCAGGAATGAAAATTAGAGAAGATTGTGCATTTAGAATTCCTATAAACTTTACTGCGATATTTATTGCTACTGGTGAGGGGGCAGCATCACAGGATCCTAAGGATAATATTAGCAGCTTTCTCAGAAAGTGTGAAAATCAGGCACATGATGACTGGGCAGCAGACGAATATAAGGAAGAGAAGACGAAAGCAAAGGGAATTATCAATAAGGTACATCAAATAATTCTTGATGCAGTTAAGGCAGAGATGCCTGATTTTGGAGATGAGTCAGTTGATGCTTTTGGATTAAGCGAGTTTCTGCCAAATGAAGAAGCAGATGATGACCAAAAAGAAGAAAAAGTTTTTTCCGACTTCAGGCCGCTTGCATTTGAGATACAGAGCGTAAAAACTGGAAAAAGAAGAAGGCAAGCTGACATAAGTATGAAAAAAAATGGCGGTTCGAAGCATAAGAAGGAGGTAGAGGAAGTCAAGAGAAAATACCATAAGAATGCAAATAATAAAAAGGGAACTGGAACCGGTAAGGCATCTGAAATATTGATATCTAGTATAAAAACTCCATTTAATAAGACTTCTGGCGAGTATCAAATTTCATTTGTGCTAGATGAAAATGCTGAAAATTTAGCTATAGGAATCAAAATTGGAAGTGATGATGATAATTTATCAAAAGCTAATATTTCTGAGGCAATAATGGATGGAAAAAAACTTGCTATAAAAAATGGTTTGATAGAGTTGGAGGGAGGCCATAATGAAGGCGAAAAAAATATTATAAGAGTAAGGCTAGAAGAAAAGACGAGAAAAACGTTGGAGGTGCGAGCATATGCTAAATGTTAATATTAACTATCCGTATCCTGTAATTCGTGAGTATACAGATGATTATCAAGGAACGAATTTTATTGGCGAACTCAAAGTACTACTTGAGCCAGATGGATATGCTGTGCATACAAACTTTGAAATAAATAACAAAGAGATTCAACTTTTGCTTAGCAAAAATATTCTTACATATGCATTAGAAGTACAATGTGTATCTACTTGGTTTAGAAAACTGTATCTGATCCAGGAAAGCAAAGTAATCAGACTAGATCCACAGATGATTCACGAAAGAGTTGAGCTGATGCCATGTATAGTCGTAGCGACGGCGATTGAAGGATTTGCAAATGAAGACTTTGCAGAAGAATATCAGGGCATGAAGTTTGATTTAAATGCTGGAGATATCATAGGTATTGGACAGAAAAGAGTATTTGATGCATTGTATCAAAATGATATTATTAAGAATGGATCTTCCATCGTTGATGTCGGAGGAAGTGATAAGTTAAAAGAAATTCAATGCGATTTTTCCCAAAGTACTATTAAAATTACCTTGCCGATTGATCAATATGAGGACTATAGAAGCTGTGGATACAATAGATCTAAATACAAGATGTTAAATGCAATACTGATAGTGCCGGTACTTGTAGAAGGAATTGGAATTATAGCGGCAGATGAGAAAGATCCTGAGCATCAAAGCGGTCATGGAAATCGAGCATGGTATAAGACGATTGTAGTTAATTTAAAGCGCTTTGCCGAAAATGATGAAAGAAAATACTTGCAGCTACTCGAAACTCCTTTTGCATCAGCAGAATTGTTATTAGGTAATAACTCGGCTAAAGCACTTGATTTCCTTTGCCAGGTAGAATAGGAGACTTTATGAAATTATATTTTTTTAAACAGAAATTTCTGGATATCCTTGAACAAAATATATCCGATAACCTTGATAAGTACCAGGAATCAGAGACGTGGGTAGATCAATATTTTATTGATATGGACAAGCCCAATTATTTTTTTGATACAGGAATAGAGATCAATGATTATCAACTTATTTTAGGAGGTCCAGAAACTGATTTCCCCAATGCGAAGATTTTGTACGAAGCTTTGCAGGGACATATAAATTTAGTGCAAGCAAGTGATCTTAGATTATGGGCGTATATGGCACACAAACAGCATTGGGATTATATGCATACGAGATGGGGAATTGACATTCCAGACGATGAAGATGAAGCGGAAGGGGATGATACAAAAAAAACTCCGGCAGATAAAGCAATAGATCGTATTGGAACGCGATATTTCTTCAAGGCATCTAAGGGAAAAGCTTTTGTCCGCCAGGGGATAGCGAGATTATATTGGAGTGTTTACTTGACATATGATGAGAATAACGAAAATGGTAATCCATATGAGTATACAGAATACTTTTTCAGCAAGCAGGATATATTCACATCAATTACAGAGCGATCTTACGCTAGAAATAAGGTTCTTGTGTTGGCAGCACTCAAAGAGTTAAAGAAAAATTCAGATCTATCGAGAGGAGAAGTACGAGCTTTTTTGGCTAAATTAAATCAAGCTGGTGCTATTACGATTTTAGATTTTCTTGATAAAACTCAAGCGGAAAAATTGTGTGAAAGTGTTATGAGCGAAATTAAGAGTATAGCTGTATTAGAAGAAGGGAGCCGTTTTAGAGCGATTAATGATATTTCTGGTAAGCCATTTGGGCCGGAGATGATAATTAAAAATGGACAGGTTATAGCTGCTGGTAAAAAAATTTTAACGAAGCCTAAAAAACTGATTGGAAAAAAAGAAGGTACAAAGTTTAACATTTCTGGAAAGGAGTACGTTATTAAGGATATAAAGTGAGCGAAAGAAGGTGAAAAAATATGGAAAACGAAAGGATGGGAATAAAATGGAGTCGTGAAGAAACTATTTTAGCATTTGATTTGTATTGTCGCACGCCTTTTAGAAAGATTAGCCAGGGAAATCCGGAAATTATAGAACTTGCACAGCTGTTAGGACGAACTCCGGGGGCTGTGGGATTGAAGATGCATAATCTTGCTCACTATGATCCCGAATTGCAGAAGAGAAATATAACTGCAATGGCACATGGAAGCAAGCTTGATGGTGAGATATTCTCAGAGTTTTCAATGGATTGGACAAATTTATCATATCAGGCTCAGCTTATCCGTGCAAAGATACAGAATAAGGATATATCAGAAGTAATAGATCTTGGTGATCTTGATGAGATTCCAACTGGAAAATATCGAGATTATGTGATGAAAACCAGGGTGGGGCAGTATTTCTTTAGAATGACAGTATTAAATTCGTACGAAAATAGATGCTGCATCACTGGTTTAAAAAGGCCAGAGCTCCTGGTGGCAAGTCATATTAAGCCTTGGAGAGTCAGCGATGAGCGGACTGAACGTACAAATCCGACGAATGGATTATGTTTGAATTCTTTACATGATAAAGCGTTCGATAGAGGGCTTATAACGTTAGATAAAAACTACAAAATTATTGTATCCAAAAAACTGAAAGATACAGAAATGGATTTAGAAACAAAAAACTGGATTATGGGATATGCTGATCACCAAATTATTCTACCAGATAAATTTTTGCCCGGAAAAAAATTTATAGAATACCATAACGATGTGATTTTTCAGAGGTGAAAATGTGGATAATTTAACATTAGAACAACGCCGAAAAAATATGCAGCATATACGCTCGAATAATACAAAAATCGAAGAGATTCTTAGAAAAGCTTTGTGGAATAAAGGGTATCGTTACAGAAAAAATTTCAAGGATTTACCTGGAAAACCGGACATTGTAATCACAAAATATAAAATTGCTATATTTTGTGATGGAGAGTTTTTTCATGGTAAAGACTGGGAGGTTTTAAAACAGCGTCTTGAGAACAGCAATAATAGTGAATACTGGATCAACAAAATCTCCAAAAATATGCATCATGATGATCAGGTAAACAAGGAGCTAATGTTTATGGGCTGGACTGTGATTCGGTTCTGGGGTAATGACATTAAGAAAAATACAGATGAGTGCATCAAGGTTATTGATGAGGTTGTCTTTAACATCAAGCTTGGTGATAACATTAAAGATAATTAGGAAAGAAGGGATCTTGTTGCAGGTAATAATAAATATACTATAAGGCATTGAAAATGGGCTCTGAAAAAGTGAATTAAACCTATTTGAGGCGCATTTTCAGGTTGCTTAATCCACAATATGCACTTTGTGATGTGGGTATCAATTAGCTTAAAATGCTGTGTTTTACAGATATTCTATAAGAGCAGACTGATGAGTAACTATAAGTGGGGGATTCGCGTCATCTATTTTTCTAGGTAAGAAAAGTCATAACTATACGACCTATATTCCAGGCTGCATCCACAGCGGATCCGCAGATATGCAAAAGATGTGGAACGGCAGCTTGAGAAACTGAAAGGATAATCTTATGAATTACAGGCAACTAACCGGAACGTACCTTCTGGTATCGAATCTTTGTCTTGGAACTGTACAATTTGGTTCGGCAGTAGAGGAAAAAGATTGTTTTGAGCAGTTAAATGAATTCACAGACTCAGGCGGCAATTTTCTGGACACTGCCCATGTATACGGCGACTGGCTGCCGGGAGAACGGGCAAGAAGCGAGAGGGTGATTGGAAAATGGCTGAAGCAGAGCGGTAAGCGGAATCATTATGTGATAGCCACCAAAGGGGCCCACCCAAGGCTGGATTCCATGGAAGTGTCGAGGGTAAACCGGGAGGCAATTATGACTGACATGGAGGAAAGTCTTAAATGCCTTGAAACAGATGCCATTGATCTGTATTTTCTGCATCGGGATGATGAAAATGTCCCTGTCTGTGAGATTCTTGATATTTTGGAAACAGCGAGGAAAAAAGGTTATATCCGGTATTACGGCTGTTCCAACTGGAAGCTGGAGCGTCTGAAAGAAGCACAGAGAGCGGCAGAGGAGTATGGTTTTTCTGGTTTTGTCTGTAATCAGCTGATGTGGAGTCTTGCCGATATTAATACAGCCGGGCTGGGAGATCCGACTCTGGTTTGTATGGATCAGAAGAGTTTTTCTTATCACAAAGAGAAACAGCTTAGTGCAATGGCCTATATGTCGGTGGCTAAAGGATACTTCAGTAAATTGCTGAAAGGCAGTGCAATTCCGGAAAATGTGGCCGCTATCTATGAGAACGAGGAAAATTACAGGATTGCCGAGGAATTGAAAGCTTTGATAGCGTATGGGGTTACTCCCGCTCAGGCGTGTATTTCTTACTTTAATGGACAGCCGTTTCCAGCGATTCCGCTGGCCTCTTTCCGAAATATAGAACAGATGAGGGAGACGGTGGCGGGATGTGATGTGACACTGGGCAGGGATATCAGCAGGAGAATGAATGATATGAAAAGATTTGTAAGTGATTGATGAAAATGGAAAACAAAGCGGTGACAGTAAGAAAATCTGATCAATTACTGCCTCCGCTTTTGATTTCCCTCAACCCTACACCAAATACAACTCAATCCCCACCCCCCGGATATATTCCTGCCACTCCTCCGCCAGATAATGATCGGTCACAATAATATCAATACATTCCAGCGAGGCAAAATACGCTGGCCGGATCTGGTCAAACTTGCTGGAATCGGCCAGCAGGATCTTGGTGACAGAAGATTTTATAACTGCCTGCATCGTAGATATCTCGTAGTTATGCATACATGTAATCCCAAGCTCCCGGTGAATACCCGCAGCGGACAGAAAAACCTTGTTGGCACGAATCTGATTAATCAGATCAATTGCCTGCTGGGATTCAAACATCTGGGCGTTGGGATGGTAGAAGCCGCCCGGGAAGATCAGGCTGATATCTTCTTTGGTGATCAGTTCATTCAGTATATTCATACTATAGCACAATGCCGTCACAGGCATGCTGTCCGGAATGTAATGGGCCAGATGTTCGGTGGTGGAGCCGCTGTCAATGATGACGGTGTCATTGGGTTCCACCAGAGTTGCGGCAAATTTACCAATCAGCTCTTTCTGCAGGTTGCGTTTTTCTTTTTCTGATTCCAGAGAGTAGGAAGGAGATGCCTCTGACAGACTGCTCTGGGGATTAAACATGATTTTTCCGTTTTCAAAATTAATGGTATGATCTGCGGTCAGTTCTTTGATATCCCGGCGAACAGTCATTTCGGATACATTTAGATGAGTGGCCATCTCCTTTACGGTGATGCTGTTTTTTATCTTTAAAAAGTGTATGAAATTATTTAAACGGGTCTCTTTTTTATTCATGATTGATCTCCCTCGTTTTACTCATTATGACTTTATTGACTTTAACTCTATTGAATTTAACTTTATCGACTCGAACTCTATCAATGCTAACTCTATTAATGCTAACTCTATCGACGCTAACTCTATCGGATCGAACTCTATCAATGCTAACTTTATCGACTCTAACTCTACCAATGCTAACTCTATTGACTCTAACTCTACCAATTCTAACTCTATCGATTTTAACTCTATTAATCCCAACTTTATCAATTCTGACATTACCGAATCTAACTTCACCAATTCTAACATTTCTCAATTCGATATTAACATTTTTACCTTAAAAAGTAAACGCATTCTCCAAAAAACCTCAATTATCCTACCAAAAACGTCAAAATTAACAATTTATCAGTAACAAAATGTGAGTATTCACAAACATTTTTTCGAATATTGACTTTAAATGTAAAAAAAGTTATCATAAAACTAACCAAAAGGCAGAAAATGTTAAAAAATATAACATTATTAGGGAGGACGACGTGGAGGAGCTTTTAAAATTACAAAATATAACCAAAAAGTTCGGAAATGTAGTCGCAAATGATCATATCAACTTAAGCGTGGGCAGGGGAGAGATCCGGGCTCTGCTGGGGGAGAACGGAGCCGGCAAATCGACTCTGATGAATATCATTTACGGCCTGTATCAGCCCACATCAGGGGAGATCTTTTTCGGCGGCAGGCAGGTGGCAATTCATTCTCCGAAAGAAGCGATTCATCTCGGCATCGGCATGGTTCACCAGCATTTTATGCTGATACCGGAACTGAGCGTGGTGGAGAATCTGGTTCTGGGGAGACGGTCGCGGAGGGAACCATTTCTGGATCTGGAAGAAGCGTCGGAGGAGATCCGGAAATTGTCTGAAATGTATGGGCTGGACGTGGATCCAAAGGCAAAGGTGTGTGACCTTCCGGTTGGAAGCCAGCAGAGAGTGGAGATTATCAAGGCGCTGTACCGTGGTGCAAATGTCCTGATTCTGGATGAACCGACTGCGGTGCTTGCCCCGCAGGAAGCGGAACATTTAGGGACTGTAATCAGGACACTGTCGGAACAGGGAAAGACGGTTATCTTTATCACGCATAAGCTGATGGAGGCCAGAGATCTGGCTCACAATATTACAATTTTAAGGAACGGAAAGACAATTGTGACCGTACCGGCGAGAGAGAAGAGCAATGAGGAGCTGGCACAGCTGATGGTGGGGCATCCGATTGCCACCGACCTTCCGAGAAAGGAATACGCACCCGGCAGGGAAGCGCTTAAGATCAGCGGCCTTTCCATGACGGCAAAGGATGGGAAACGTCTTCTGGACAATATTAACCTGACTGTACACGAAGGGGAAATCGTTGCAGTTGCCGGAGTGGATGGAAACGGCCAGTCTGAGGTAGTCGAGGCGGTGACCGGACTTCGTAAGATCACGGATGGAAAGGTGGAGTTCTTTGACCGGGATATGAGCCGGACTTCCGTCCGGGACAGAATCCGCGAGGGTATGGGCCATATCCCCCAGGATCGCCATAAGGAGGGAATGGCGCTGGATATGAGCCTTTCCGACAACATGATTCTGGAAACTCATGGAGATAAGAAGTTCAGCAGATGCGGCTGGATCGACTACGACAAGGTTAATCAATACACCGGTGAAATGATTGAAAAATACAATGTGAAGGCCACCGGTTACACCGCGTCGGCGGGAAGTCTCTCCGGAGGCAACCAGCAGAAGGTGGTGCTGGCCAGAGAAGTGTCGAGAGAGCCGAAGATCCTGATTGCCGCACAGCCTACCAGAGGCCTTGACATTTCGGCAGTGGAGTTTGTTCACAGGAAGCTGCTGGAATCAAGGGATTCCGGTGTTGCAATCCTGATGATTTCCACGGAACTGGAGGAATGTCTGTCGATCAGCGACAGGCTGGCAGTCATGCATCAGGGCAGAATCATGGGAGTGATGAAACGTGAGGAATACGATGTGGAGAAAATTGGCCTGATGATTGCCGGGGTAAATGATGGAGAACAGAAAAATGAAGATAAAACAGAACGATAAGAGAAAAATTTTGACGCAGTTACTGAAACCGGTGGCGGCAATTGCGGCGGCACTGCTGGTTGGCGCAGTTTTGATTCTGTACGCAGGGGCAAATCCTGTCACAGCGTATCAATCGCTTCTGGCCGGGGCGTTTGGAAGCTTTTATAACTTTACGGAGGTGCTGGTGAAGGCGTCTCCATTGTGGCTGGCAGGTCTTGGCGTGGCGCTGTCGTTTAAAGCAGGCATTTTTAATGTGGGTGCGGAAGGGCAGATTATGATGGGGGCACTGGCCACCGCGTGGATCGGCGTTGTGCTGGGGAATCTCCCTATGGTCATCCTGCTTCCTGTTACCATGCTTGCCGCAGTGCTGGCAGGAGGCATCTGGGCAAGTATCCCGGGCATGATGAAGGCGAAGCTGGGGGTCGACGAGATTATTACCACAATTATGTTTAATTACATTGCAACCTGGGTGGTCAGCTATTTTGTGACAGGGCCTTTAAAGGATCCGGCGGGGGTTAATCCGCAGACTGCGGAGCTGGGAGCGGGGGCACAGCTTCCGATTCTGGTGAAGGCGACCAGGCTTCACGCGGGTCTGATTGTTACCCTGATTCTGATTGTCGTCATGTATTTTGTCATAAAAAAAAGCACGTTTGGTTATAAGGTGAGGCTGCTGGGGAGCAGTTTATCCGTGGCAAGAGCATCGGGGGTCAACGTTCCCCTGACACTGATCACTACGATGATCATCAGCGGCGGCCTGTCTGGGTTGGCCGGGATGATGGAGATATCAGGGCTGCACCACAGACTTTTAAATTCATTTTCTCCAGGCTATGGTTTTACGGCGGTTGTCGTGGCTCTGCTTGGCAATCTGAATCCGCTGGCTGTATTCGTATCGGGATTTTTCTTTGCAGCAATGACGGTTGGGGCTAATGAGATGCAGAGAAGCGCTGCCATTCCCACCTCGTTAATCAGTGTGATTCAGGGATTGATCGTGTTCTTTGTTCTGATCAGCGAGGTGAAACACTTTCCAATACCCCGTATTTTCACATCGAAAAGGGAAAACAGGGAGGTGACGGAATGAATATCTTAAGTATGGCATTTATTGTGGGACTTTTGACTGCCACGGTCCGTATGATGGTCCCGATTCTTTTGTCGGCACTGGGAGAAACGTATTCGGAACGTGCGGGTATCTTAAACATTGGTCTGGAAGGCATTATGCTGATCAGCGCGTTCTTTGCCTTTCTGGGATCTTACTATTTTGACAGTGCGGCCGTAGGCGTCCTGTTTGGAGCGGCTTCCGGACTGATAGTGGGGCTGATCGCGGCATTTTTAAGTGTTACTCTGCAGATTAACCAGATGATCAGCGGCATTGCCTTAAATATGGTGGCTGCCGGGCTTACCAGCTTCTTCTACCGGGTCATGTTTGGAGTACTTCCGATCCCGCCTCAGGCAAAAAGCCTACCAGTGCTGGAGATTCCGGTGCTGCGAGACATACCGTTTTTGGGTGAGATTCTGTTTCAGCACAATATTCTGGTTTATGCAGCATTTATTCTTGTACCGGTATCTTCCATCATTCTGTATAAAACCAGCTTCGGATTAAAGATCCGCGCGGTGGGCGAGAATCCAAAGGCGGTGGATACGGTGGGCGTCAGCGTGAACGGTGTGCGGTATTCGGCGGTGTGTATCTGCGGTCTGCTTACCGGGCTGGCCGGGACGTGTCTGACCATCGGACAGCTCAATATGTTTATGGATAATATATCTGCCGGAAGAGGGTTTATCGCTCTCGCAGCCGTTATTTTTGGGAAATGGAATCCAAAAGGTGTTCTGTTTGCTTCCGTTATTTTTGCATTTGCGGATGCTCTTCAGCTGAGGCTCCAGTCTCTTGGCTTCCAGATTCCGTATCAGTTCCTGGTCATGCTTCCCTATGTGCTGACCGTGGTGGCACTGGCCGGAGTCGTGGGCAGGAGCAAAGGACCGGCCGCATTGGGAAAAGCATACAGTAAGGAAGGATGACGCAACAAGTCAATCAACAAAACCTATGAAAAAACTTATCAGCAAATCGCTGAAAGTATAAATGTCTTTCTAACTACAAGGAGGAGAAGAAATGAGAAGGAAACTGAGTTTGGTAATGGCAGCGGCACTGACAGCAGCGCTCCTGGGGGGATGCGCAGGCGGAAATGCAAAACAGCCGGCAGGCGATACAACGGCGGCTCCGACGACGGCGGCGCAGGCGGAGGCCGGCAGTACGGAAGCAGAAAAGACAGAGGCAGAAAAAACGGAGGCGGCGAAGACGGATGACAAAAAAGCCGGGGACAGCGCCAAAACCGGGGACGGACAGTTTAAAGCGGCTCTTATTGTAACAGGATCGGTCAATGACGCCGGATGGAACGCGGCTGCTTACAATGGCATGAAAGCGATTGAAAGCGAAATGGGGGCGGAAATTAATTTCTCAGAAAATGTGTCTCTTCCCGATGCGGAACCGGCATTGAGAGATTTTTCCAACAAGGGATACAACTTAATCTTTGCACACAGCATGGAGTACGGCGAGTCTGTGACAAAGATTGCGGGGGATTATCCGGATACAAAATACGCAGTCTATACGGGAACTGTGGAAGCGGACAACGTGGCGTCCATCTCCTTAAACGAGCACGAGACGGGATATCTGGCGGGAATGCTGGCGGCCTCCATGTCAAAGACGGGCAAGATCGGAGTCATTATTGGTTCTGACTTACCTCCGATGATCCGAATCGCAGAGGCGTACAAGCTTGGCGCGAAAGAGGTAAATCCGGATATTCAGGTGTTTGACGTATTTGCGGGCAGCTGGGACGATATTGCAAAAGGAAAAGAAGCGGCTCTGGGACAGATTGAAAACGGCGCCGACGTCATATTCCATGTTGCGGATAAGACTGGACTGGGAGCGATTCAGGCGGCTCAGGAAAAGGGCGTGTATGCAATTGGTTCGTCTGTGGATCAGAGTGCAGTGGCACCCGGAACCGTATTGTCCAGTGCCCTGGATCATGCGGATAAGGCCTATTTAGCGGCGGCGAAGAGTGTTTCAGATGGTACCTTTAAAGGCGGAATCATGAGGATGGGACTGAAGGAAGAGGCGATTGGCATGGCACCGTACGATCCTGCCGTTCCGGAAGATGTAATTAAGAAAATAGAAGAAAAGACTGCACAGATCGTGAGCGGAGAATTTGAAGTTCCGGAGATTCTGGAAAGAACTGCAAAATAGGGAAGGTGCAGCATACCGGGAGTACGCGCTTCCCGGTATGCTGTCTGACTGAGTATAAAAAGGATGAATAGAAAAGGAAACAAGATGAACGATTATTTATTTTACGGTGCGATGACGGAACCGATCGCGCCCATGGACAAAGAGGGAAACATCGACTATGAGCTTTTAAAGGCCCAGGTGCAGTTTCAGCTGGACCATAAGATTCACGCGATTTTCGTCAGCGGACTGACGGAGTGCATGGTGACCAGTGTGGAAGAGCAGATTGAGATGCTTCGGGAAACTGTGAAGACAGTAAACAGCCAGGTTCCGGTTATGGGAAATATCTGTTTAAACCGCCCGGAGGATGCGCTGTACGCTATCAGAGCGTTTGAGGAGGCAGGCGCGGATGCGGTCAGCATTGCCCAGCCTCACACCTTTACGTATGAGGAGGACGCCATTTATGAGTACTATACGAATCTGATCCGCGGGACAACGCTGCCGGTCTACGTGTACAACGCGCCCCAGACGAATAATGTGCTTTCCCCAGGTCTGGTGAAGCGGCTGGTGGAAGAAAATGACAATGTGAGGGGTTATAAAAACAGTGTTCAGGACATTCTTCATCTGCAGAGCGTCATGGAGCTGATTCCGAAGGAACGCCATTTCGAGTGTATCGCGGGCAGCGATTCAACAATTTTTGCAACACTGGCACTGGGGGGATGCGGAATTATTTCCTGGGTATCCATTATGTTTCCGGAGCTGATCGAGGAACTGTGCGATGCGTATTTCAGAGGGGATATCGAGGAGGCGAGAGCTCTTCAGTTCAGAGTGCAGAAGGTGAGGACGATTTTAAAGCATGCTCCTATGGATTCGGGGTACCGGTATGCCGGAGAACTGATCGGACTGCCTATGGGATACCCGAGACAGCCGATGTCACAGGCGACAGAGGAACAGAAAAACTACATCAGAGAAGAACTGACAAAACTGGACATGATTTGACAAAGGAGCGGAAATGAAGCCAAAGAAGTTAATAACGCTGGGAAGCTATCATACGGATTATTTTTTGATTGGAGACAGGATTCCGGACAAAGGTGAGACGGTAACGGGAAATTACTATTTTACAGAAGGCGGCGGCAAGGGGTCCAATCACGCCTGTGCCTGCTCTATCCTGGGCGGAAATGTGGTTTTGATTCAGAAGCTGGGAAGGGATGAGGGCGGGGAGACGGCCTGCAGAGAATTCGCAGAATACGGCCTTTCTCTCGACTACGTCCGGATGGTGGAAGGTGAGAAGACGGGGCTGGCGCCGATCATGATCGACAAGGACGGAAATAACGCCATCATGGTATTTCCCGGTGCGCACGGTCACTATACAAAAGAAGACATCGACAGGGCAGACCGGGAGTTTGACGACGCATTTATGGCGAGCTTTGTATTTGAGACGAATCTGGATATGACGGAGTATGCCATTAAAAAGGCGTATGAAAAAAATGTGGCCGTATTTCTGGATCCGTCTCCGGTGACGAAATTCAATCCGGATCTGTATCCCTATCTGACCTGGATCAAGCCCAACGAGCATGAGGCTACTCTCTATACGGGGATTGAAGTGACGGATTATGAGTCTGCTGCCGAGGCAGGCAAATGGTTTCTGGCAAGGGGAGTTAAGAATGCGCTGATTACATTGGGGGAAATGGGATCGGTTCTCGTCACGCCTGATTTAATCCGGACGTTTCCGGCGCCGAAGGTGACGGTTGTGGATACGACAACGGCGGGAGATGTGTTTGCCGGGGCGTTTATCTATGCGCTGTCGGTTGAGATGCCCTTAGACGAGGCAGTGCTGTTTGCCTCCTGTGCGGGAGCATTAACGGCGACAAAGGCGGGAGCGGTGAAGTCGGCTCCTCATATGGAAGAGGTGCAGCAGCTTTTGGCTGAATTTAAAAAATCAGCCGGACTTATATAAATGCGGCAGGAGACTGAGATGAATCATACGATATTTGCGTTAAAGGGAACAATCGCCTATACGCCGGCTCCGCAGAGATTTGTTTTTGAGGAAGAGAGCTTTCTTGTGTGCAGGGACGGGAAGGTCAAAGGAATCTGGAAGGAACTGCCGGATGAGTTAAAGGGGATTAAGGTCTATGACTACACGGGAAAGATTATTTTCCCGGGCATGTGTGATCTGCATATGCATGCGCCTCAGTATGCGTTTCGGGGGCTGGGGATGAATCTGGAGAATCCGGACTGGGATATGTGGTTTGAAAAGTATGCGTTTCCCGATGAGAAACGGTATGAGGACTGCGAATACGCGAAGATGGCGTATGAGCGGCTGACTGATGATCTTTTAAAGACGACGACAACGCGGTGTGTCATGTTTGCCACGATTCACCGGCAGAGTACGGAGATCCTGATGGATTTGATGGAAGAAAAGGGAATTGCAGCCTATGTGGGCAAGGTGAATATGGACCGGAATTCGATTCCCGGACTGCTGGAGACCACAGAGGAGAGTCTGGAGGAGACAAAGCAATGGATTGCTGACTGTGAGGATAAGAAAAAATACAGGAAATGCCGCCCCATCATTACGCCCCGCTATATTCCGACCTGTACGGATGAGCTGATGAGCGGACTGGGAGATCTGATTGCGGAGAAGAAAATTCCGGTCCAGTCCCATTTGTCTGAGGGCCTGGATGAGATGGAGTGGGTGCGGGAACTGAAGCCGGAACTCTCGTTTTATGGAGAAGGCTACGATGAGTACCATATGTTTGGGGACACGGTTCCAACGGTGATGGCTCACTGCGTCTATTCTCCGGAGGAAGAGATACAGCTGATGAAGAAGCGCGATAAGCTGATTATCGCACACTGCCCGCAGTCCAATATCAGCAGCTCCGGCGGGATTGCCCCGGTGAAGCGGTATCTGGCGGAAGGAATCCGGGTGGGACTGGGAAGTGATATGGCCGGCAGTAATACGCTTTCTCTGCTGCGGGCAATTACCGATGCCATCCATGTGTCGAAGGCACGGTGGGCTTTTACGGAGCGCGGGGACGATCCTCATGCGAAGAAGAATGTTCTGTCTCTGGCGGAGGCATTTTATCTTGCAACCCACGGGGGAGAAGGTCTGTGGGAGCGGGTGGGAAGCTTTGAAGAGGGATACTGCTTTGACGCTGTGGTCATGGACGATTCCAGGATCAGCGACTACTGTGAGCGAAGCAGCTATGAGCGGACGGAGCGGCTAATCCTGATGTCGGACGACAGGGATATTGAGGCGAAGTTTATCGATGGGAGCATGGTATACCAAAGGGATGCAAAACAGAGATAAGAGTGGAGAAGGATACTGGGAAAGGGGAGAGGCTGAAACGTGAAAACAGTTGTGATTGAGGACATCAGGCCGGACAATGACTATGGCCTGATTGTACAGATGCCGGAGGAGGGAAACGTATATCAGGATGATTACTTTTACTGGAAGGGAAGCCTGATTCCAGCCTGCTTTCAGACAAACCGGATATCGACAGGGACGATGAAGACGTGGCACCGGGATCCTGTGTTTCAGAAGCTGGAATTCCATGAGGATTATGAAAAATTCGTGTTTCTTACGGGGACAGCCCTTTTTCCTGTGGCGGATACGAGAGATGGCGCTGTCTGTGACGAAAGTTTCCGGGTTCTGCGGGTGAGCCCGGGTACGGAGGTGCTCGTACCTCCGGGAAAAGCCCATTTTATGCCGATTGCAGAGAGGGATGAGCCGGTCCGTATTACGGTAGTATGCCCGGAAATGCCGTTTTACCATGTGTTTCTGAGTGAAGCGGTACGGGCCGAAGTAAAGGAGTGAGAATGGATTGGACAATATCTGCTTAAAGCGGTATTCCTGCCGGTGTTTTCGGAAAGAGAGAGTGCCGGAAGAGGCGCTGATCCGGATTTTTCAGGCTGCGATGCAGGCTCCGTCTGCGCTGAATGAACAGCCATGGGAGTTTCTTCTGATAAGAGAGGCATGTATGAAAAGGGAGGTTGCAGGGATTAATCCATACTGCCATCCGGCAGCCGAAGCAGACTGCCTGATTCTTTTATTGGCTGATTTGAACAGGCTTAAGAAGGACAGCCCCTGGTGGGTTCAGGATATGAGTGCATGTGCGGAAAATATGCTGCTGCAGGCCGTGGAACTAGGACTCGGGGCTGTCTGGCTGGGCGTCTATCCAAGAGAAGAGAGGATGAAGAAACTGAGCAGGCTCGTGTGTCTTCCGGAAAACGTGATTCCGTTCGCTGTAATTTCTGTGGGATATCCGGATGAGGAACGGGATCCGGTGCTGAGATTTGACGGGGACCGGATATACGGGGAACAGTATGGAACCAGGCTGTTACTGCAGAAAGACAGCGGGGAGACAGAGCGGTGAATGTGTGAAACAATAAGAATCTATGAAAAATTGGGAAGGTATTAGTAAAATGAATAATAGTGAAATCTATTCACATGTGGATCATACGCTGTTAAAAGCGTATGCTTCATGGGAAGAAATAAAGAAATTATGTGATGAAGCCGTGACGTACCGGACTGCCTCCGTATGCATCCCTCCATCCTATATAAAACGGGTCAGGGAGACGTATGGAAAAGATTTTAGAATCTGTACGGTGATTGGATTCCCGCTGGGATATCATACAAAAGATATAAAGGTGCGTGAGACTCTGCAGGCTATTGAAGACGGTGCGGATGAGATTGATACGGTTATTAATATCGGGGACGTGAAAAATGGAGATTTCGATCTTGTGCGTTCGGAACTGAAAGCCATCAGGGAAGCTGTTGGGGAAAAGATACTGAAGGTAATTATAGAGACGTGCTATTTAACGGATGCGGAAAAACGGGAAATGTGCCGTATCGTGACCGAAGCGGGAGCTGATTATATCAAGACTTCCACCGGATTTGGAACGGAAGGGGCTGTGCTAAAGGATATTTTTCTGTTTAAAGAAGAGATCGGTCCCGGTGTAAAAATTAAGGCAGCAGGAGGAATGCACAGCCGACAGGACTTTGTGGAGTTTCTAAATGCCGGATGTGACCGTCTGGGGACGAGTTCCGCGGTGAAGGTGCTGGAGAAGACGGATTGAGAAATAGTAAGAATAATATAAAATTCGCGTAAATCTATTTATCAGGATTTATGCGAATTTTTTTGCTTTTTCCTGGAAAGGCATTTATAATAAAATAATAAATATCAGATTGACGGTAACAGAGATGATACGAAAGAGAAGTACACAAAGTGTAAAGGAGACTCTATGAGAAAAGAAGCCAGTCTGGAACAATGGAAGGAATTATATGAGGTAACGCTGAATTTGAAGGCGTTGGAGCCCTGGAATTACTTTGGCAGTGAGGATCTGGTGGCGATTGCGCTCCAGGGAGAAGAAGAGCCGGTATTTATGAGCATCATGGGGATGATGGGAAGCTGCTATGGGATCAGCATGTATGAAGGCATGGAAGGATTCTGTGATTTTGACATGGTTGCCAGAGCGGGAGGAGAGGACGGTCTTCCTGTTCCGTATGCGATGATGGAGCAGTCCTGCATTACATGGTACGTCGGCGACAGGGAAGAGGTGCCGGAGGATCAGAGGAAGGTGATTAAAAAGCTGGAACTTGGTTTCAGGGGAAAAGGCCAGTGGCAGTACTTTTACTCGTTTGCGAAAGGGTATATGCCCTTTACCCCGGATGCGAGGGAAGTAAGCGTTCTGACGGAGGCGTTTAAAGGGCTGTTCATGGCGACCCGTGCAGTGAAGGAAAAACGGATATCCGTAGATTTTGAACACGGTGAAATTCTCTGGAGAGTCTACAATGCAGAGACTGAAGAGTGGAACATGTTTGCAGGTCCCCTGCCTCCGTATGAACGGAACTATCCGGAGATAGAACTGGAGGATCAGGATTTGAAGCTGGAGCTGAAGGCGCAGCCGCGGAACAGTCAGGAACTTGCGGTTGATATCGCTTATATGAAGACAGGGATTCGCGATGAAGAGTATGACCGGCCTGTCTGCCCGCGTCTGCTCGTTGTCCTGGACTGGAAGGCGGATATGATACTGAGGATGGATATGATGAAGCCTGATGACGATGAGATCGGAATGGTTTTGGATTTCTTTGTGACTTATGTGATGACTGCCGGCCGGGTGAAAAAAGTCCGGGCGAGGAACCCCTGGGTGTTTGCGGCTTTGAGCGAGATCTGCGATTACTGCGGAATTGAACTGAAGAAGGACAGGCTGGGAAAAGTCGATAGGATTCTGGAAGAAATGGCAGGTATGATGGGGTGAGAACCGCTGATGTCCCGCAAAGTCACCGGAATGTCCTCCGTGGATTCTGGAATACCGTGTGTCCTGTGTGCGGAGCGCCCAAAAGCAGTTTTGACAGTTCAGGGGAAAGAATAAAGGGATACGTATAGAAGAAAAGTATAGAAGAAAATGAATCGAAGGAATTGAATAGAAGGAAACAATAGCACCAGCTAAATTCGCCTGAAACAGAGGCGGTTTATCTGGTGCTATTGTTTCTTTTCTGTATCTTTCCTGTATTTTTCCTCAGGCTTCCATATTGGTCACCCGATAATGTCCGGGCGATACCTGGGCGTATTTTTTAAACGTCCGGATAAAGTTGGAGTAATCATGAAAACCGGACAACTCACAGGTATCGGTGACACTTTTTCCCTGTTTTAAAAGCGTTTTGGCAAGCGAAATCCGTTTTAAAATCATGTATTCCTGTATGGAACAGCCTGCCTGTTCCCTGAATTTACGGCTCATATGGGAACGGTTCATGTAAAGGTGATCAGCCAGGGCCTGAATGGATAAATCCTCTGTCAGATGCTCATCAATATACCTCATGATCTGGCTGGAAAGCTGGGGCATGAGGTTTTCCGGAATCCAGGTGGATTCGTAGAAACAGGTGTTGGCCAGAACCAGGAGCTGCAGAAGATAGGTGGAGGCCAGGATATCGTGACCGAAGCTGGCAGAAGCCACGGCTGTGTGTAAATGATCTGTTAAATACAGATAGTGTTCCAGAGATTTAGGCGTTAGTGAAAGCAAATTTCTGTCCGCATTTTTCCTTTTTTCGAAACAGGAGAGCAGATCGGTCTGTTCTGTACAGTAATTCCGGACCAGTTCAGGATAAAAATGGGTGGCAATCCGCTCATAGGGAGTGCCCTCGCTGGCGACGGCGCGGTGAATTTCCTGACTGTTAATAATCAGCAGATCACCGCGTTTTAGCCGGTAGCGGTGGTGTTCGATATAACAGTCTGTACAGCCGCCTAAAAACAGCAGCAGCTCATAGGAATCATGCATGTGATAGACGTCATTAACCGGCCTGGTGGAAAGCATATGGTGGCTTCGGATGGTCTCCGGAAAATGAATCCGGCGGCAGCTGCCGTTTTCCTCTGTAACGTGTTCGGGCGGCAATGCAGCAGACACACCATTATTAATTCTCTGTTCTGTAGAAAAAGTCATAAAGTACCCATCCTCCTGTCCGGCATCTCAGACGATGCGATTTTCCAACAGCCATCCCTTGCTCAATAAATCACATAACGCAATAAAAAAACAAAAATCAGCATAGAACACGCATGATATTTATTATATGATAAGGAATAAAAAAAGCAAGCAGTATCTGTCTGGGAGGTAATATTTATGAAGTTTGAATTGAAAAACCCTGATTATGGGAAGAGCCCGTATACAGGCATGACGAAGGAACACTGGCTGGAGGTGTGTGAATTTCTTCTGGAAGGGATATTTTCCGGGATTGAACGTATGGATGGGCATCCGGTAAGCCGGAGAGTGGAATTTGAGGTGAGTTATCCAAATAAAAACAGTTCTCCGACAAAGGCCAGCGCGGAACAGTTTGAAGGGCTTGCAAGGAGCTTTCTGATTGCGGCGCCGCTGCTGTATAACCGTCCGGAGGCTGTGGTTTGCGGCGTTTCGATAAGGGATTACTATAAAACGCGGATCCTGGAGGCAGTGACGCCTGGAAATCCCAATTATCTGTATGGATTACAGGAGCTTCTCGCCATGGCAAAGGAAGGAGAGGATACCTTTCAGCATACCTGCGAATGCGCCTCACTCGTAATTGGCCTGGATCAGTGCAGGAAGGCTGTCTGGGATACGTTCACTGCTGAGGAAAAAGACCGGATCGCCTCCTATATCCGGGAATTCGCCTATGGGAAGACGGGGGCGCATAACTGGAGGCTCTTCAACATGCTCATTCTGGGATTTCTGCATCAGGAGGGATATGAGATCGACAAAGGCGTAATGAGAGATCATGCGCAGACGATTCTGTCGTACTATGCAGGAGACGGCTGGTATCGTGACGGCCATCGTTTTGACTATTATACTCCATGGGCATTCCAGGTGTACGGACCGATCTGGAACCGGTGGTATGGATATGCGGAGGAACCGTGGATTGCAGGGAAGATAGAGCAGTACGCCAATGCGCTTACAGATTCTTTCCTTTCCATGTTTGACAAAGAGGGCCATGTGACGCTCTGGGCGAGAAGCGGTTTGTACCGCAATGCCGCCGCCTCCCCCTTCGCCTCCGCATATCTTCTGAATCATACTAATGTTAATCCGGGACTGGCGAGAAGAATCAATTCCGGTGCGCTTCTGCAGTTTATCACGAGGGAGGATGTATTTGTAAACGGCGTGCCGTCACTGGGATTTTACGGCCAGTTTCTCCCGATGGTACAGGATTACAGCTGTGCGGAAAGTCCGTTCTGGATCGCAAATCCGTTTGTGGCATTGACGTATCCGGAGGAGCACCCGTTCTGGTCTGCAGTCGAAGAAAATGGATGCTGGGAACGGCTTGGCAGACAGGAAGCGGAGTCTTCTCTTACGTGTTCGGCAAGAGGGTATGAGGAAACAGTCATGGACGGCCCGGGAATTGTCTCGGCACAGCTGGGAGGAAACGGAGCCTGCGAGTTCCGGACGGCCAAGGGCCTTTTTAAACCGGGAGACGAGTATATCAGATATTACATACGCCTTGCATTTCACAGCCACTATCCATGGGAGGCGTTTGACGGCCAGGGTGCGGAAGCAATGCAGTACAGCCTTTTTTATGACGGAGCTGCGGAGGCGCTGGTGCCTAATATCATCATGTACGGCGGCGTAAAGAACGGGGTTCTCTACCGGAAGCAGTACTTTGATTTCCACCATAACTTCCAGGGAGGCGCTTCCATTGATCTGGCTGATTTCCCGGTGGCAAACGGCCACATTCGGGTGGATAAAATGCGTATTCCCAACAAACCATTTACACTGACCATGGGGGCCTACGGTTTTCCGGAGTTTCAGGATGAAACGAAAACCCAGGTGATCAGGCGGTCCTGTGAAGGCGCGCAGGCAGTGATCTTAAAACAGGCCGGCCGCCAGCTGGCACTGGTTGCTTATACTGCGTGGGAATCTGTTGAGACAAAGGAGAGAAGAGGAGTAAATCCGGCTGCGGAGAACAGCATACTGGCCTACGGAAAGCTGCGCAGAGAAAAAATGTACGGGTATGAACCTTATGTGATGATCAGCGCCGTATTAAGCAGGAACGATGATGGGGAATGGGAGGAGGACGAACTGTTCCCGGTCAGAGAGATCACCTTTACGGATGAGGAGCAGTGCGGCGGATACGGTCCGGTTACACTCCTGATGAAGGACGGACGTACAGTTGTCGTGGATTATGAGGGGCTGGAAGGGCATTTGATGATTTAACGATAAAAACCTTAAGATAGTGTAAAAATATGAAAATATTACAAATATCCCTGGTTACGATCTGAAGATTTTGTAAAAAGGCAGTATGAAACTTTATTTGCTTTTCAGATTCTTGATGTTATATTGAAACCATCATAATTACAAGGAAATATGCGGGAAGACCAGGGATATCACGGAGCGGATAAACGCGCCTGCCGCTGGTCTTTCAGCAGAAAATGGAGGAGACATTATGAAAAAAAGCTGGAAAAGGGGACTGGCGCTTTATCTGTCATTTGTTATGGCAGCAGGCAATTTTGGAAGCGGTATCTCTTACAGCTTCGCTGCCGTAAATGGCGGCGGAGGAAACGGGACGGGAAAGGCCACATCTTCCAATGCGGCCGGATCGGGAAGCGGCCATACGCATACATCAAAGGCCACTTCATCTAATGCGGATTCCGGCAGTTCAGACCGGGAACCGGATAAAAAGGCGACGGAGTCAAATGCGACAATGTCCAATGCCCTGAAGCTGCTTCTGGAGAAGACGGAATTTTCTCTGACAGATGATTTTAGCGATACACAGGGGCCGATCTGGTACTACAAGTATGGAGACAAGGACAGCGGGGAAGTATCAGAACTTCAGGAGTATGACGCAGATACACCGCGGTGGAAGGATAATAAGGATAAATGGCTGAGAATATTTAATGATGGTATGATGCCGGGAAATAAGGGGGACGACGCGATTCTGGAATGGAAAGCGCCCGCGGATGGCCTCATTCAAATATCCGAGGATGACGGCTCTATATTCATGGAAACAGACCGGAATGACAGAGATGGAGTCTTGCTGTCCATACAGCAGAACGGAAAATTAATCTGGCCGGATACAGGGACGATATCGACGGAACACAATAAGACAGATGTCAAGTTCCAGTCATTTTATTTACAGGTCAGGAAAGACGATGCCATTCATTTCCGGGCCAATGGAAATAAAGAGTACAACAATGACCGTGTAAAATGGTGTCCGGTTATCACGTATCTGGAAGAAGAGGATGTCGCAATGATATCCGATATTACCATGACGGGAAGAGATTCCCTCGAATTTACAGCGGCGTCGAAAGAACTGTCCGGTGATACCCGGGATCGGATTTCTTTAAGCGCAATTGTAAACGGAAAAAAGGAAGAGGCGGTAACCGTCCGTTCCGCTGAGGCAAAAGACGGCAAAGTTGTGGTTGCTTTTGAAGAGGTCGAAGCGGCAGATAAAGATCAGATACAATTACTGGTCGGTTTTGATGAGGATCATCGGTTCGTTACATACAGCCCTCAGGATTTTGCAGTGATTTCCGGTCTGACCTATTACGTAGACGCGGTAAATGGAAACGACAGCAATGACGGACTTACAGAGGAGAATGCCTGGAAGAGTCTTGACAAGGTTAACAGCACTACATTTCTTCCTGGAGATTCTATTCTGTTAAAGGCCGGCTGTATCTGGAACGGTTATCTGTATCCGAAGGGAGAGGGAAGCGAGAGCGCCCCTGTCACACTCGGAAAGTACGGCGGAGACGGATATCCGATTATTAACGGCGATGGGTCGGTTCCTTACGATTCAAAGTATAAAGTCAGAAAAGATCATGTATACAGTCCTGCCGTTCTGCTGAGTGATCAGAGCAACTGGGTGATCGACGGGATTGAAGTCACAAACAGCGCAGATGACAATTTCAATCATGTAGGAATTCTGGTATTTACCACAGGACAGACTGGGGTGGTATCTAATGTGACCGTGCAGAACTGTTATGTGCATGATGTGACAGCCGAAGTGGCAAACTCTAAGATGACCGGCGGAATTCTCGTGATCGGTGCCGATGCATGGATCGATGGGCAGAAACCGGAAGGCGAGATGGCTTCTGATATCGGTTTTGATGAAATTTTGATTGAAAACAACTATGTTAAGAATGTAGCCAAAGAAGGAATCCGTTCCAGCGGTCAGAGTACAGGCGCGGAGGGCGTTGGTTTCCGTAATACAAAAACTTTCCGTAATATTACCTTCCGTGGAAACTATATTGAAGAAATTTTCGGTGACGGCATAGTGCTTGCAGAGGTTGGTGAAAACGGACTGGTAGAGAATAATGTGGTGAAGAATCACTGCAACTACGATACAGCAAATTACGCAGGCGCATGGCTGTGGCAGTGTGACAATTCAGTCTTCCGCTATAATGAAGTGTTCGGCGGTGAATACGGATATAATGACGGAGAGGCATTTGACTATGATATTGGCTGTAAAGACATCATCTATGAATATAATTACAGTCACCACAATAAGGGTGGTCTGCTTCTGACCATGTATGACAATGCTTCCTATCATTTCCGCTATAATATCAGCGCCAACGATGGAAAGCCCAGCCAGGAGCTGTTCCACTGCCAGACCGGTGAGACGAAGATCTATAATAATACCATGTACATCGGAAAGGGTATCACAACTTCGATTTTCCAGACCGGGTCCGTGGGATACTTTAAAAACAATATTATTATGGCGCACGGCAGTGTTCCCAAATTTGGGACCAGCGCCATCAGCGTATCGAAGGGAGCGATGACCAACAATATTATATACCCGGCCTCTATCACAAGTGTCAACGGTCCTTCAGAGGCAGTTCTGGAAGATAATCTGTTTGTGAACCCAAGACTGTCTTCTCCGCAGGTGAGTACAAAATACAGCAGTAAAGAGTATGACCTCACTTACGAAAATATGGGACAGGGAGAAGAATTTATTGCCGGTCTCAGAAAACGTATGGCGATCTTTAAACTGCAGGAGAACTCGCCGGCGGTGGATGCAGGCGTGGTAATTCCGGAATCGAATGCAAAAGAGGATATCTTTGGTAATGCTATCGTTGGTTTGCCGGACATTGGCGCCCATGAGTTTAATAACGATCCGGGCCCTGTGGAAGAAGATACAGAAAAAGCAGAGAAAGTAATTTTAGATAAGACAGAACTTTATATGACGGTAGAAGACAGTGTCCAGTTAAAGGCCTCCGTACAGCCGGAAGACATTATTGATGACAGTATTGCATGGTCGGTTCAAGATCCGGATGTAGTAAGTGTATCAGCGGCAGGTAAGGTTACAGCCCGGATGAAGGGAGAAACTGTGATTACGGCTGTCAGCCTGAGTAATCCGGAAGCAAAGGCAGAGTGTATCGTTCATGTATACGAAAAGGATTCTGCGTCTGTCATAGCAGATAAGGATGCCAGGGTACGTGATGACGGTACCCACAGCGGAACGGAAGAATCGATGACTGTGAAGCTGGATGGCAGCGGTTATATCAGAAATGTGCTGATGTCCTTTGATCTGTCTTCCGTTCCGATAAGCTATAAAAGAATTCTGTTGAAATTCCATATAGACAGCACAGAAGCAGATAACGTTCCGTTTACCATATCTCGGATTGGTGACGAGTGGGAAGAAGAGAGTGTAACATGGAGCAGTATGCCTGACAAGGGAGAAAAAATCCTTGATTTTTCATCCAGTATCTCGGACGGTGGGACCTGGAAGGAGCTGGATATCACGGATTATGTGGAAACCTTACTGAACTCAGGGGAAAAGAGGCTTTCCATTGTCTTTGAAGGCGTAAAAGTAGGATCGAAGAATTACACCAATATTCATTCCAGAGAAACAGATTATAAACCGCAGCTTGTATTTGACAATGAAACTGTAAAATCAGCGGAAGATATATTTGTTAAGGTTCCGGTTGGAACAGCACCGGCCTTGCCGGAGACGGTAAAGGTAACCTACAGTGACAATACAACTGCCGACGCGGCGGTAGTATGGGATGAGATTCCGGCCGTGAAATATGAGAAAGAAGGCCAGTTTACCGTATGTGGTTACATTGAAGAAAGAAAACTTCCGGTTATTGCCTATGTGACGGTTTCTGATTCTATTATTACAGCAGTTTCCGCAGGGGATGTGACAACGCGGGCTGGTGTTGCACCGATACTGCCGGAGACAGTGAACGCAACCTATATTAACGGTTCAGAGGAACAGATACCCGTTGTATGGGAACCTGTAAATGAGAGTCAGTATGCAAAACCTGGAACATTTACTGTGAAAGGAAAAGTAAACGGCTTTAATGCCGGGTGCATCATTAAGATCATCGTAACGGAAGCCGGAGTAGTTGAGGCTGAGGCGGTTGATATAACCGGTTATGTGGGATTTATGCCGGTACTTCCTGAAACTGTTACAGTCAGATATACAGACGGCAGCAAGGGGACAGCCAGAGTTGCGTGGGAAGAGACGGAGGAAGAAAAATATCAGAAAGCGGGAGCCTTCACTGTTTATGGAACCTGTGAGGGACTGGAACAGAAAGCCGCTGCCAATGTGACGATGATTGATGCGGCTGCAAAACCGGCAGAAATGAAGAGTCCGGCAGGTAAATATCCGGCGCTTCCATATACCATAAAGCTGGAAAACCTCAGCCGCGCAGCCAATGCATCGGAGGTACCTGTGGTATGGGAAACGGTCAGCAGGGAGTTATATCAGGGCAGCAATCCATATGTGGTAAACGGTTATATCGCAGGAACGACCATACCGGCTTCCATAAAGATAACACCGGCAGATCCGCTGGAATATATGGATGGTGTAATTGATACGAACGGCGATACATATATTCAGGTAAGCCCGTCAGACGGTAATCATGGTAATAAAGATGTAATTCGGATTAAGAATTATGAAGGGGAATATAAACGTATTGGAGTAGTGCAGTTTGATTTTAAATCCATGAATATTTCAGACTTAACGGAAATGACGCTGAGACTGTATTTTAATAAAATGGATGAGAAAGAAACGGTTACTGAGACCTATTTAAATATCTATACCAATACCCCGGGCTGGGTTGAAAATACGGCATCTTATGATTCCATTACGCAGGCCAGCGGGTATAAGGCGGAACTCATTAAAGAACATGTTGTAATCAAACGTGACCAGGTGGGAAGCTATATTACGATCGATGTATCCGATGCAATTGATTATATTGAGGACGGAAAGATTTCATTTATTCTCGATATTGAAGAGAATCCGGAGAATGATGCCAATGGTTCTAATTCCGGTCTTGAATTCTCAAGTAAAGAATCCGGAGCAGAAAAGGCACCGAAGCTCTTCGTATCAAACCAGTATGTGACGGAACTCGAGGCGGTGAATTTAGAAGCCGAAGTAGGAAATACGCTGGATCTTCCGGACACAATTACGATTTATTATGCGGATGGCACTGAGAAACAGGAACCTGTTGCGTGGGAAGCTGTCAGCCCGACTCTGCTTAGCAGAAAAGGAACATTCCTGGTAAGGGGACATGTGGAAGGGCTTTACTGCAGTGTCACTGCGGCTGTTACTATGAAAGCAGAAGATCCGGACACCCCGGATACGCCAGATACCCCGGATACGCCGGACACTCCGGATACTCCAGATACCCCGGATATGCCAGATACGCCAGACACCCCGGATACTCCAGACACTCCGAATCACCCAGAGAAGCCGAACAAAGAATCTTCCTCATCTTCTGGTAAGGCAGTTACGACTAACAGCTGGGTTCAGGGAATTGGCTATAAGAAATGTATTTTGGGTAATGGAGAGTATGCAAAAAATGGCTGGTATTATCTGGAATGCAATGGTATTATGAACTGGTATCGTTTTGACGAGAATGGAAATCAGATCACTGGATTCTTCACAGATCAGGATGGGAACATTTATTATCTTGATAAAGATGGAGTTATGATGACCGGATGGCATATGATTGATGGTAAATGGTATTACTTTAATCCGGTTTCTGATGGAACCCGTGGCTCGTTGTATCGGAATACTGTAACTCCCGATGGTTATCATGTTGGACCTGACGGGGTATGGAAAAATTAATATGAGGTGAACCGTGAAGAAGAAAACAGCATTTTGGGTTTTAACATGGTTCCTGATTCTGGAATGTCTTGCCGGCTGTGCCCGGCAAGGCTATTCCTGTTTTATGGAAGTGGGGAGCTATGAGATATCAAAGGAAGAGTATGCCCTTCTGGCTTATGACAATATTGCCGTGACAGCCAGAGAATATGGAACGAAAGACGGGATCGATGTAAATGTTCCGGGGTTCTGGGAGAGGAAGACAGACGGCGTATCCCCAATGGACCGTGTTCGGGAGCTTACAGATGAGGAAGCTGTTCAACAGAAAGGAATTCAGATTCTGGCAAAGAAAAACGGAATCATTGATGATATCGGATATGATTCGTTTTTAAAACAGTATCAGGAAGAGAATGAGCAGCGCAGGCAGATGAAGGAAGAGGGAACGGTCTTATACGGGCCGGTGGAGCTGTCCGTCAGCCAGTACTATTCCTACCGTCAGAGTCAGCTGGAGCAGCTGCTGGAAGAATTTGTGAAACAGAACATCATCACAATCGGGGAAGAAGAGCTGAAAGAATATTATCCCGTTGTGAAGCAGAAGGAAGAAAAAAAGAACTTTCAGGCAAAACTCAGCCTGGCAGTCTTTGAAGATGCCGGTGACGGGCAGGCTGCTGCTGTAGAGCAGTGGGTTGCGGATCATGGAATCACAGACTCTCTGCCGGAACTGTTGGCTGAGGATACCGGAATTGTGGCGGATGTTGAGAAGATGAGCGTGGACACCCTGGAACTGGGAAAGGAAAATCAGCTTCTGGACCGGGTGGTACTGGCCATCCAGGGGCTGGAAGCGGGAGCAGTTACGCCGGCTATAGAATACACAGATGGAATGAATGCAGTGATTGCGGTTGAATCAAAGGAATATGTGCCGTTTGGCAGCTACGATACGGAACGGGATTATGTGGAATACCTGCTTCGGGAGAAAAAAGCCAGGGAGTACATCGCAGATGAAATCAGCAGGATGGAAGTGAAAAAAGGGGAAGCCTGGGAAACACTTACCTATGAAGATGTTGTAAAGTAAAACAGAACAGACAAAAATGGAGCAGAATGATGAAGAGGTTATTACAAAACAAAACAGTAAAATTTAAAATCATGGTATATAACATCTGCATTATTTGCGTCATCGGAATCATATTCAGTGTTACAAATTATGTAACTGCAAACAGAAAAGCCATACAGCTGGCTCAGAATTCCGTAGAGTACCATGTGGAAAGCATCTCCAGATACTATCAGGAGGTCTACGATCAGATGGTGAATCTGGTGCTCAACTGTGCGGAACGGGAGATGTTTGATTTAAGTTCCCTGGGGCAGCTGGATACTGTGGAGGAAAAGAGAAAGGGGCTGGACTATGCAAAGCTGGCCGCCAATTTCTGTGCTGTTACGGGATATGGGGATTACATCACAAGGCTGTCCATTTTTGACGACAGCGATGTTCACATATCGGCGGGAACGGCCTTAAGCAGTGTGGACGACGGGAGAAGAATCCGGAGTGCCCCCTGGTTTGACCGGGAACTGAAGAAAGATATGTACGATTACCGGCTGGATCTGGTGGATTCCCCTTTTTACAAGGAAGTGGGAATGGCGATCCCCATCATCTGCAAAAACTCCGGGTATAAAGACAGCGACTGGTCCGCTCTCTTCCTGTCGCCGCGTCTCTATCTGGACCGGCTGAAGGAGGATGACAACGGAAATACAATGCTTGTGACCACGTACCGCGGAGAGCGGATTGCCACGCTGCGGGAGCCGGAGGGGCAAAAAGAGGAGAGTGACCATTTGATTGATTCGATTCTCCACAGAGAGGAGAACCGTGGAATCGAGAGGTACCGGATAAGCGGCGAGCCGTATCTCGTATCCTTTAACAAAGAGTCCCAGAGCGGGGTAGTGGTGATTGAAATCATGGATATGGCAGTCTTAAAAAATGACAGCCTGATGCTCATGCAGACCGTCGGCCTGATCTTTCTTTCCTGTGTACTCCTTGGGATTTCCATGTCGTTTCTGTTTACCAATGCAGTCAGGAAGCCGATCGACCGGCTGGTAAACCATGTGGGCAGAATTGCGAAGGGGGATTTCGGTCAGGAGGAATCCCTGGAAAGTGAAGATGAGATCGGACTCATCGGGAAGGCTGTAAACTCCATGAGCAGCCAGATCGAACAGCTGATGGACAAGCGGCTGGAGGACGAAAAGGAAAAAAGCAGTCTGGAAATCCGGATGCTGCAGGCGCAGATTAACCCGCATTTCCTCTACAATACTCTGGACTCGATTAAATGGATTGCCGTGATCCAGAAGAACAGCGGAATTGTGAAGGCGGTGACCGCACTGTCAAAGCTTCTTAAGAACATGGCGAAAGGGGTGGACGAGCGCGTTACGCTGAGAGAGGAACTGGATTTTGTCCGTGACTACGTAACCATCGAGAAGCTCAAATATGTGGAAATGTTTGATCTGGAGATTAACATCGAAGAGGAGACGCTCTACGATGCGCGAATCGTGAAGCTGACGCTGCAGCCGCTGGTCGAGAATGCGATTTTCAGCGGGATCGAGCCGGGAGGAAAGAATGGAACCATCCTGATCCATGCATATGAACAGGACAAGTGTCTCTGTATTGAGGTGCGTGACGATGGAATCGGGATACCGGAAGAAAAGATCCCCGAGCTGCTGAACCATTCAGAAAAGTTAAAGGGCGACCAGATGAGCAGTATCGGAATGCCGAACGTGGACAGACGGCTGAAGCTGATCTATGGGGAGGAGTACGGACTTTCTATTGAGAGCCGGGCAGGGGAGTATACACAGATTACCGTCAGAATTCCTCTGGAATATTAACGGAGATATAAGGGAGAGTGAGCTTATGTACCGGATTATGATTGTAGACGATGAACCGTTAATACTGGCGGGGATAGCCTCGCTTCTGAACTGGGAGGAACATCAGTGCCGGATTGTGGGAAAGGCATCGAACGGGCAGCAGGCTCTGGCTCTTTTGGATACGCTGCGGCCGGACATCGTGATTACAGACATCAAAATGCCGGCTATGGATGGGATTACCTTTATGAAGACGGCCATGGAAAACGGCAGTGCGGCAAGTTTCATTCTTCTTACGAATTTAGAAGAGTTTTCTCTGGCAAAAGAGGCGCTCCATCTGGGGGCGATTGATTATCTGGTTAAGCTGGAGCTCAGTGAAGAAAGCCTGGTCCAGGCTCTGGAGAGCGCCATAGAGCGGTGCAATATGAATTACCACATGATACATCTGGCAGAAGAGCCGCTGACTGTGGACGAGCGGATACAGAACTATTTCCGGCGGATTCTTATCTACGACACGGATGTGGAGGCGGATTCCGGGCTTTCCGCTTTAATCCGGGAGCGATATCCACGGCCGGCGCTGATGCTGATCAATTTTAACTATGGATTTGAGGGCTTTTCCGAGGCATTTACAAGAGCGGACCAGAAAAAGGTCATGGGGTTTGCGGAAGACATAATCAGCGGCATGGTAAAGGGCTTCTTTGACAACAGCTGCGTTCTGCGGCGGGAGCAGAGCGGATTTGTCCTGGTACTGTCAACGGAAGGCATGGATGACTTTAAGAGGGAAGCCAGCGTGATGAGTGTGAAATTCCGCCAGGTTATGAAGGATTACTTCGAAGTGCCTGTTTCCATCGCGGTGAGCCTGCGGGGAGGAGGCGTGGACGAGATCCAGGATCTGCTGTATCAGGCCATGAGCGCCATGAATCTTACGTTTTACGATAACACCGGCGGCGCGGTGTTCTATTCAGAACTGTGCGAGGACAATCGCAGCCACAGCAGCAATTTTAACATTAATTTCCTGAAAAAGGACGTGACGGAGGCCATCCGCCAAAATGACTGCGAAGAATTTTCCTCCATTATGAATCAGATGATCCAGCTGTTTTCCGAGTGCAGGCCTTCCAGAAGGCAGGCGGTGAATGCGTGCAATAATCTCTATTATTTTATCACCTCTCTGATCGAAGACCGGGGCGACCAGGACTTCCCCTACGCGGTGGATATTGTGGGACAGCTAAACCGCATGGATAATTTAAGCGCTGTACTCACCTGGCTCGAGGGCTTCCGCGATCAGATGATAAAGGTGCTGGAGAATCATCAGGAGGCGCGTAAAGATAAAATCGTGGAGCTGGCTCTGGAATATGTAAGAGCGCATTATCAGGAGAAGATTACGCTGAGCCAGGCCGCTGCCGTGTTAAATGTCAGCCAGGGGCATTTAAGCAGCACGTTTAAAAAGCAGACAGGGAAGAATTTCTCTGATTATGTGACGGAAATGAAGATCGAAAAGGCCAGGGAGCTGATCGAATCGTACCAGTACAGGATGTATGAAATCTCTGACATGCTGGGTTTTGACACGCCGTATTACTTCAGCTCGGTGTTCAAGAAAATAACAGGGTATACGCCGAAGGAATACGAGAATCTGGTGGTAAAGAAATTGTAACGGTCCAGTGCTTTACAGTGACAGGAAATTACACATGTAATTTTGGGGAGGAATAATATGAAAATCAGCAGGATAGCTTCAGCGATTTTTCTGTTGGCAATCGTAGCCGCAGGAGCCGCGGGCTGCAGTTTGGGCAGAGACATGACGTCCGACAGCGGCAAAGCCGCGGAAGGAAGAAGCGCCGCAGATGGAGTGAAGGAGGGGCGTGTGAAAATAACGGTGTCCGTCTGGGATAACGCCAATTCTCCTCAGTTTCAGGCCATGGCGGACGCATTTATGGAGAAAAATCCGGATATCGATGTGGAGCTGGTCGATATCCGGTCGGATGAATACAACAGTAAGCTGACTGTACTGCTGGCAGGGAATGAGTCTGATCCGGATGTGATTATGATCAAGGACGCGGATACGCAGATTTCCATGAGAGAGAAGGGGCAGATTCTCGACCTGACCAGCTATATTGCCAGGGACGGCGTGGATTTAAGCATCTACAACGGCGCAGCGGAACAGCTTCAGATGGATGGAAAGCAGTATACGCTCCCCTTCCGCCAGGACTGGTATGTGCTGTTCTATAATAAAGATCTTTTTGATGCAGCGGGGGTGGCGTATCCGGCGGGCGATATGACCTGGGAAGAGTATGAGAAGCTGGCGGAGAAGATGACCTTCGTCAAAGACGGCACGGCAGTCTACGGAACCCACCATCACACGTGGATGGCCCTGGTTTCCAACTGGGCGGTGCAGGACGGGCAACACACGCTGATGAGTGAAGACTACGCTTTTTTAAAGCCGTATTACGAGCAGGCGCTCAGGATGCAGGATGAGGGGATTATACAGAATTATGCCAGCTTAAAAATTAGCAACATCCACTATACCAGTGTCTTTGAACAGCAGCAGTGCGCCATGGTTCCGATGGGAACGTGGTTTATTGCAACGCTGGTTCAGGACCGGAAAGCGGGGATTTTTGATTTTAACTGGGGAGTCACGAGAATTCCGCATCCGGCGGGGATCGAGGCGGGGAGCACGGTTGGCTCAGTCACCCCGATCGCCGTCAATGCGAAATCAGATGTGCCGGATCAGGCATGGGAATTCGTGCGGTTTGCCACCAGCGAAGCGGGGGCCGAAATTTTAGCCGATAACAGTGTGTTTCCAGCTATTACCACCGCCGGCGTGGTGAGCCGTCTGGCTTCCATCGAGGGATTTCCGGAAGACGGAAAGGCGGCTCTTTCGGTAAAGAATTTTGTGTTCGACCGCCCGGTGGATGCGAAAATGGCGGCAGTGCGCAAGGTCATTGAGGAAGAGCATGACTCCATCATGATAGGAGAGGAAACGGTTGATGCCGGTATCCGCAACATGAATGAGAGGGCGGCGGAAGCCAGAAGCAGATAACCCTACTCGCTTAACGTGCAGCCGGGATCCAGGTCGCAGAGCCGGTTCACCCATGCGCCTTCCGGTTTCGGTACCCGGTATCCCACGCGGAGCAGCGGATCTCCGGTTCGCTCCATCCAGTTTTCAAGGCGCAGCCGCAGATCGTCGTACACCTCTTTGTAATCACTGCTGTTCACCAGATTGTTCCGCTCCAGCGGATCCAGCGCCAGATCGAACAGCATCTCCCGTTCCCGGGTCTGCTTCAACAGCCCGGCTTCAATCATGCTGTCCTTGCTGGGGGAGGCATCAATATTGGCCGGAACGTATCCGTTGTGATAATCGAAATACCGGATCAGCTTATACCGGCTGGTGCGGATGCAGCGCATGGGTTCATAGGCCGCGTGATAGGTGACCTCTGCGAACACTTCTTCGTTGATCTCCAGCTCCGGATTGTCAAACAGCCCGGCAAAAGAATGTCCCTGCAGATAGTCCGGTTTCTCGATTTCAAGCAGGTCACAGAGTGTGGGGTAAACATCGATCTGGGAGATCAGGGAATCGCTGACTTTTCCGGCCGCCTGGTTTCCTGCAAATTTCATGATCAGCGTCACACCAATTCCCGTATCGTAACAGTTGCATTTCATAAATGGGAATGCGATTCCGTGATCGGTCGTGAAGATAACGATCGTATCATCCTCGCGTCCGGAGCGCTTCAGCGCGTCCAGCACAACGCCGACCGAATCATCGGCGATCTTGGCAGAATACATAAAGTCTGCCATATCTTTTCTGTTTTCCTTCGTGTCCGGTATGGTCATCGGCGGCTTTACGTAATCCGGATTGACGAAATCGGCAGGCGCCTCCGGGTATCTCCGGTGCGTATTGATAAATCCCACAGACATAAAAAACGGTTTTTCTTCCTGGTAATGCAGCAGATAGTCCGCCGCACGGGTACAGGCCGCGGTGTCCCTGCGGATAAACTCCGAGTGGTGGCAGTCCTCGTCAAACCAGTAGTCATACCCCAGCATGGCGGCGTCCGGCGCTTCGTGCTGTACACCGAACAGGCAGGTATGGTAGCCATGACTGCGAAGAAAATTGGAAAGATGCGTATCGTAACAATCCATCTGGAAGCCCCTCTGAGCCAGCCCAAGCATGTTGGTACTGTGGGGGGACTGGCCTGAGAGCAGACCAACTCGGCTGGGAGAACAGGTAGGAGCGGCGCAGTAGGCCTGACGGAACAGCGTCCCTTCTTTTGCGAGCTTCATCAGATTCGGCGTCTTCACGGATACGCCGAACGGCTCTAAATAACGGCCGCTGTCATGGGTATGTAAGTACAGAATGTTTTTTTTCACAGATTACTCCTTTCGAAACTTATTTTTTATCCTTTGACGGCTCCTGCTGAGACGCCGCCTACAATATATTTCTGGCCGAACACGAAGATAATGAGGACCGGAAGGGCAGTCAGCGTGATATCTGCGCTTACTAAGTTCCAGCTCTGCTCAAACTGGCCGAAGAAATTGTATACGGCCAGAGTCATGGGCCATTTCCCGGAGTTGTTCATAAAGTACAGCGGCATGGAGAAATCATTCCAGATCGCCATAAAATTTAAGATTCCCACTGTGACGATGGTTGGCTTCATCAGCGGTAAGATGACGCTGGAGAACAGCCTCATGGGGCCTGCGCCGTCGATGACGGCCGCCTCGTCGATTTCCCGCGGAAGCGTTTCCACAAAGCCAAACATGAGGAACAGCGCCAGCGGAATATTCATGGCCACATAGAGGAAGATAAGCCCGTACCGGGTGTTGATAAGCGCGGTGGCCTTCATGATCTTCATGAGAGCCACGTTGTTCACCGGCATGGCAATTCCCAGTACGATGAGGTAGTAGATTACCCGGTGCAGCCGGCTGCGGTTCCGCGACAGCACATAGGAGGCCGCGGAGACAACTGCCAGGATCAGCAGTACGCTGAAGGTTGCATACAGGGCGCTGTTAAAGAAGGAAGAAAGCAGTTTTCCGCGTTCGATCACGGTGGTATAGTTCTCAAACATGAATTTTTCCGGCAGAGTCAGCGTCATGACCATGGATTCTTTCTGTGATTTAAAGGAATTTACCAGAACTACCAGCATGGGTACCAGGACAATCAGGCTGGCGATCCATGCCGCCAGATTGGCAAGTACGGTAAAGAGTCTCTTTTTCATTGTTCCACCTCCTTGTTGCCCACTGCTTTTAAGATGAAATAGGAAATCATCATGACAAATATAAAGAGAAGGCTGGAAAGCGTGGTGCCCATGGCATAATTGCCCTTGGAAAATTCGCTGTAAACCGCCGTGTTGATAACACCTGTAGAATTGCCGGGGCCGCCGTTAGTCAGGCTGTAGATTAAGTCAAATACGCGGAAGCCGTAGGTAATATTTAACACCGTTACACTGATAATGACATTTTTAAGCAGAGGCAGCGTCACATACCGAAACTTACTCCAGAAACCGGCTCCATCTAACTCCGCGGCCTCGTAATAGGTGGCCGAGATGGAATTCAGCCCTGCAATGACCACCATCATTACATATCCCGTACCTTTCCAGGCATCTACGGCAAAAATTGATTTGAAAGCAAAATCCAAGTCGCCCAGCCAGTTTTGGGCCAGGAAATCGAGGCCTGCAGCTTTCAGTGTAATATTGATGAAGCCGCGGCTGGGATGAAGGATATTCTTGAACACCAGGCCGATGATCAGAAAGGACATGACCTGGGGCAGAAACACCAGCATACGGTGCATGCTTTTCATTTTGACCATCCTGCTGGTGAGCAGGATGGCCAGGGCGATTCCGAGTGTAGTCTTGGTGATGGAGCTGACTGCGGTAAACAGAAACGTATTTTTGATAAACATTCCGTAATTCGTGCCGCCTTCAAAAACTTTTAAATAATTTTTCCAGCCTACGAAGTTTACTTCGCTGCTGTAAGCATTCCAGTCCGTGAAGGAATACCCGATGCCCATAATGCCCGGCAGAAAAAACAGTCCGAGATAGAAGATGAGCGCGCCGAGGGTAAACCAGGTCGGATACAATTTTTTTGTCTTCATAGGCCCTCCGATTTAGTTCCATGCCGGGTCTTTCTGCAGCTCTGCCTGCTCATCCCGTCTTCTGGATATGCTTTCCATAACCTGTTCTGATGTCATGGCGCCTGTATACATGGCTTCAATATCTTTTCCCGTATCCATAAACTGAGGATCGATGTATTTGACGCCTACCTGCATGATGGTGCCTCTTTCCAGAGAATCAATATATTTATTGAATTCATCCGGATAGGATGGCGTGATCTCCGGCCAGCAGAGTCCCATCTCTTCCGGATTGTTGTCCTGTCTGTACTGTAAGTTTTCCGGTCTTGCAAGGAAACGGAAAAATTCCAGGGCATACTCGACGTTTTCACTCTTTTTATTGATAAAGTAAGCGGCGCTGGAGGCGTTGTTTGCCAGTACGTCGTTGTCACCGAAAGGCATCAGGAAGATACCGATCTGATCCTTCATCTCAGGATAGGCTTCTTCCACCTGCAGGGCAAAGCCGGGAGCCGCAAGGTACATGGCCGCTTTTGCTGTTCCGATCTCGTCTTTTGCCGCATCTACGGTATTGCTTAAGTAATCTTCTCCGTAATATCCAAGGTCTGCAAATTCCTTCATCTGGTCCAGGATGGTCTTCATCATGGCCACATCCTTAATGTCTTTTTCGTTATTGTTCAGCGCATCATATAAGCCTGGTTCCAGTTTTTCAAAGTATGGTCCGCTGCCATAGAGCGGCACGCACTGATGCCATGCGCTCTGGGTTGCTTCATAAATCGGGATGGTTCCGGAATCCTGAATCTTCTGGCAGACTGTTTTAAATTCTTCATAGGTAACAGGAATCTCCAGTCCCAGATCAGCGAATATCTTTTTGTTGTAATTATAGAAATTCAGTTTTGGTTCTGCAAAACGGATGGCATAGATTTTATCGTCGTAAGACACACACTCTTTTGCATAATCCGCCATGCGGTCCACCCATTCCTCGCCGCTTAAATCCACGCAGGTCTCATCCGGGCGGACACGGGAGTAAAGGCTTAAAGGATCGGCATCGACGCAGAAGATATCCGGCGCCTCTCCGGAGTCCAGCTTTACTTTTAAAAGGTCGCGCCACTGTGCGTCAGGAGATACCTGAAAATCGATTTTGATGCCGGTTTCCTCCTCGAACTGGCCTGCCAGATCCTGAAGAACACCGCAGGACGGGATACCGGACTGATGGGTTCCAAAGGAAATCGTCACATTTTCTTTTTTGCCTGAAGCAGTGGATGCGCCTGCCGCCGCTGAGCTCTGACCGCCGCTTTTTTCAGCCGTGCCGGCATTGCAGCCGGCCAGACAGGATACTCCAAGTGCCATAGTTAACAGTAATGCAATTTTTCTCTTCATAGCAATCCTCCAAAAGTTTTTTAGTAGCTTTTTACTATGTTCTATAGTACAATAACTAGAAATAAAACAACATGCACAAAATAGTTTTGATCCTTGTATTTTTTTGACTGGAGGAATCATGAAACGGAAAGCACCATCCCTGCAGAAATCGCTGCCTCGGTACTATTTTCTGGTAATCTTTGTGATCTTTACCGCAATGCTGACAGCCTTTTACATCTATTATACTAGAAATCTGAGAGCCAGCGAATATCTGAATCTTCAGAACGTCTGCGATTCCGCATATTCCAATATGGAACAGGAGATAGAAAAGATGTCCACGGTATCCTTAAATACCATCTATTCCAAGGACATCCTGCCCGGTATCCGGAAGATTCCGGTGGACCAGCTGGGCACTCAGCAGACCTATACCCAGGTGCAGGCCATCTATAATTCCATATCGGCCATGATCGGCCCGCAGCAGACGGTTGCCCAGATTAATCTCTACCACAAAAATGGATTTTCGGCAGGCACCGGTTTCTATACATACAACAAGAAGATCGACCTGAAAGAAAAAAGCTGGTATAACGATGTACTGACGGAAAACGGATACAAGGTCATGAGTACGCCCCAGCCAATTTCCCATTTCATAACGACCGCGGCGATTCCCTACGAACCGTATTACATTTCCCTGACCAGACTGTACTTTGACGACGTCCATGAAATGGAGGGCGCGGTGGAGGTCCTGCAGAAGAGCGATACTTTTTTTAATTATATAGACCGCCTGACGGCTGCAAATCCCGCTCTCAGTCTTCTGATCATGAACAGGAACGGGGAACTGGTTTATCCTGTCAACGGCCGGGGGGAAGAACTGATACATGAGATCACGGCGCTGGCCCATAAGCAGGACATTCCCACAGGGCGGACGGTTCATGTCAGGGATGAGAGCGGAAGGAAAAACGCGCTGTATCATCAGACCGTCAAATCCGCCGGCTGGCAGATCTACGTCTTTGAACCGGACAGCGTCATAACAAAGTCCCTGGCGGCACCGACATTCCTGTTTCTGGCTGTGCTGGCTGCAGGCATTGCGCTTACCATGGCTGTCTGTTTCTCCATTTCCCGGAGAATCTTACAGCCGGTGGGAGAACTGACGGAAACCTTTGAGACGCTGGTGCTGGATGACGTATTTTCCCATACGATCGATACGGTTTCCCTGCCCCGGAGCCATTACGAGGAGATACAGACTCTGATCACTTCCTTCCGGGATATGTACAACAAGATGAATGCCTCGATCATGGAGATGTTAAAATCGCAGGAAAATGAGATCCGTGCCAAGGAGATCGCCACCCAGTCCATGATGAAGCCGCACTTTCTCTATAATAACCTGGCCAACATCAGCGTCATGGCGGAGGAGAACATGAATCAGGAGATTATTACGCTGACGGAAAATCTCTGTGATTATCTGCGGTATACATCGACGGGAAGCGAGATCCGCGTGCCGGTCAGCGATGAGTTTTTGTATACGCAGAAGTATTTGGCCTGTATGAATGTCCGTTACAGAGGCCGGCTGACCTGTGATTTTACCCTGGATGAACAGATGGGAGAGATAAAAATCCCCAAGCTGAGCCTTCAGCCCATCATTGAAAATTCATTAAAGTATGCGTTCATGAAAAAGCCGCCCTGGCATATCTCCGTACGGGGGTATTTAGACAGGGATGCGGGGAAATGGTTTATCACGATCACGGACAATGGGGTGGGATTTAAAGAAGAGGAGCTTCAGGAACTGGCTCATACTCTGGAATCCATCCGTGATTCCAAAGACATTACCCGCCTGAAAATTGGAGGCATGGGACTTCAAAATGTATATCTGCGGCTTCTGCTCCAGTACGGTCCGTCTGCCAGCCTTACAGCAGAGAATCATCCGGAGGGAGGAGCCTGCATTACGATGGGAGGAAGTATTACAAATGACAGAAACAGCTGATAGAAAACAGTATGACGTCGTGGTGGCGGAGGATGAACTCCTGATCCTGGAAAATCTGGTGAAAAAAATTAATGCCATGCCGCTGCCGTTTTGCGTAAAAGGCGCATTCGAGGATGGAGACAGCGCCCTGGAATTTATAAAAACCAACCATGTGGATCTGGTGATCACCGACATTAAAATGCCGTTTATGAATGGGCTGGAACTGTCACGCGTTCTGCATTCCTCATTTCCGACCATTAAAATCCTGATTATCAGCGGATACAACGAATTTACGCTGGCTCAGGAGGCCATCGAATACCAGGTGAAGGGATTTCTCTTAAAACCCATTAAGCAGGAGCAGTTAGAACAGGCGCTGACAAAGCTGCTCATTGAGCTGGACAGTGATAATGATACGCTTCAGGCCAGTGTACCGGAACACTTGAAGACCATGGGAAAGGAGGAGATTGCCGGCTGCGTGGAAAAGTATTTAAAAGAAAATTTTCAGAAGCAGATCTCTATGGGAGATATCTCGGATAAACTGGGATTTGCCCCGGATTACTTAAGTCATCTGTTCAAGAAATACCACGGGGAATCTCCGGTCCGGTATCTGACCGGCCTTCGCATCAATTATGCGAAGCAGCTGCTGATACGCCAGCCGGATCTGGAGGTGGCGGTGATCGGCGAGATGTCCGGTTATCCGGACCCGGTCTATTTCAGTAAGGTATTTAAGAAAAATACGGGGATGTGGCCGAGTCAGTACCGGGCGGAAGGGGGCTGCCAGAGACCGGAGTAAAAATTAGTCAAATTGCTTCTTGACGGAAAATCAAGGAAGGAGTAGCCTGTTAGATAGAAACTGCATAAAAAGGCAGAGAACGATTACATCAGGAAGACAGGGGAAAAGAGTATGACAGGCAGTATGGCCAGGAAAGAGCCGCCTGCAAAGGGCAGGGGCTGCGCTTCGGAAACGGTTGGGCAGAAGCAGTACTTATTTACAAACAGCGATTTAAAACGTCTCATCGCTCCGCTCATTGTGGAGCAGATTCTGGCGGTTACCGTGGGAATGGTAGATACGATGATGGTGTCCAGCGCGGGGGAGGCGGCCACGTCTGGCGTATCCCTGGTGGATATGATCAACAACCTGCTGATCAACGTGTTTGCAGCGGTATCGACCGGCGGTGCGGTGGTGTCCTCCCAGTTTCTGGGGCAGAAAAACCGGAAACGGGCATGCGAGGCGGCGGATCAGCTGATGATGATTACAGGGCTCATTTCCATTGTGATTATGGCAGGGGCGATTGCGTTCCGGCACGGACTGCTGCGACTTCTATACGGCGGGATCGCAGATGACGTGATGAAGAACGCGCTGATCTATCTGGTGCTGTCGGCACTTTCCTATCCGTTTCTGGCCATTTATAATTCCTGCGCTGCGCTGTTCCGGTCCATGGGGAATTCGAGGATTTCCATGCAGGCCTCAATTGTCATGAATATCATCAATGTGGCGGGAGATATTCTGTTTATATTCGGATTCCACTGGGGAGTGGCAGGCGCTGCGCTGGCGTCTCTGATCAGCCGTATAACGGCGTGTGTCATTCTCGTTATCCGTCTTCACAATACGGGGCTGGAGATTCATGTCAGCTTTGGACGGCTTCACTGGAACAGTGGTATGATCGGGAAGATCCTTCATATCGGGATTCCGGGTGGTATTGAGAACAGCATTTTCCAGCTGGGGCGCGTGCTGGTAGTCAGCATCATTGCCCTGTTTGGCACGACACAGATCGCGGCCAATGCGGTCGCCAATAATCTGGACGGAATGGGTGTACTTCCGGGACAGGCCATGAATCTGGCCATGATTACCGTGATCGGCCGCTGTGTGGGCGCAGGCGATTTTGAACAGGCGGAATATTACACAAAGAAAATGATGAAGCTTACGTACCTCATCAGCGGACTCTGCTGTCTGGGGGTGATTATCACCATGCCGCTCACCATGAAGCTGTACGGCCTTTCGGAGGAAACCCTGAAACTGGCGGCAGTACTCGTGCTGATTCATGACGGCTGTGCCATCCTCCTGTGGCCGGCGTCCTTTACCCTGACGAATGTTCTGCGGGCCGCCAACGATGTCAAATTTCCCATGTGCATTTCCATTCTGTCCATGGTGATCATGAGACTGGGAGTCGGTTATCTGCTGGCCGTCGGCCTTGGGCTGGGAGCCGTCGGCGTATGGTGCGCCATGATCCTGGACTGGGTGGTTCGCGTGATCTGCTTTGTGGGACGGTACCGGAGCGGGAAGTGGAAGAACTTTTATCATGGTGTATAATAAGTAATGGAAACTAAAAAAACATGTTTAAAATGTAATGTATAAAAATGATGGAGGACTTTCTCCAGAAAGTCCGGCGGTTTGAGGAGATGGTCCTGCTGTGGTGATAAGACACGGCAGGACCATCTCCTTTCTTCCATGTCCGGGTTGTGAAATGGCAGCGAATCGGGTATAATTTACTTAGATGAGCAGGAACAGGAAGGAGGGCGGAGTTATGCGGTATTATATATCCGATCTGCATTTTTACCATGAAAACCTGAATTACCAGATGGATCATCGGGGGTTTTCCAATGCTGCTGAAATGAACGCCCATATGATTCGTCAGTGGAACAGCAAAATACGGGACAGGGATGAAGTGGTCGTTCTGGGAGATTTATCTCTCGGTTCCGGGGAGGAAACCAACCGGATTCTGAGTCAGCTGAAAGGGCGGATCAGCCTGATTGAGGGGAATCACGATTCCTATCTGACGGACAGACAGTTTGACCGGAGCCGTCTGGAATGGGTGAAGCCTTACGCGGAACTGCGGGATAATAAGAGAAAGGTGATTTTAAGCCATTACCCCATGATCTGTTACAACGGCCAGTATCGGCGGGATGAGGAGGGGAGACCCAGAAGCTACATGCTGTACGGCCATGTGCATGATACCTTTGATGAAGCGCTGGTGAACCGCTATCAGGAGGAGACCCGGCGCGCCGAGAGACCGGCCTGCCACGGCGGCCCGCCGCTTTCCGTACCGTGTCAGATGATTAACTGTTTCTGTATGTTTTCGGATTATATTCCGCTTACCCTGGATGAGTGGATTGAAACAGACGGAAAGCGACGCAGCGGGAGAACGGATGAGATTTCTTTTCGCACAGAGGGAACGGAAAAAAAGTGAGAACGCTTTCGACAAATTTCGTAAAGATTCGACAAAATTCTACACACCCCATTGTATTACGGGAAGGAATCCTGTAAATTGTGAGTATGGTTACAACAGGGACAGCACAGAGGCTGGTGAAGATAAAATGTAACTATGAGGCATTTCGGAAGGGGCCGGTCGGAACTCTTCCATACAGGTATCTATCTTGCTTTTCCGGTTATTCGTTCTGAAATAATAATCTGTGGGAGAGCAGTGCGCAGGGCAGTCCTCGGGGAACCCTGCGTATTTTCTGATCCGGCAGTCCCGGATCAGAAAATACGCAGTAAGTCCGTCAAATCATAATGTTTACTTTCTATATCGCAGCAGCATCCGGCCGGCAGTAATGTCATAACTTCGCTCTCCAGTCTGATTCTGCGTCGGAAATGGCTGATCATGCCGTCAAAATCCTCAATCTGATGTGCCTGTCCATAGGGGGACCGGCTCAAATAGCCGATCATCAGCTGATACCAGACTTCCTCGCCCTCCGGATTCACCCGTTCCTCTTTAATGGTTTGAATGCATTGCCGGATGTCAGGGGAAACTAAACGAATCAGCTTAAAGTTTGATAAATCCAGCAGCGCCGTCAGTTCCTGATAAAAATCCATAATCTGCTGATCACTGAACATTGCATACAGCATCAGTTCTTCCAGGATATTCTGGAAAAAGGAGCATTCAAATAAATTGCCGCCGGAATGAAAAGCACGGAATCTCCGAAGGATGATGTCTCTGAATTCCGAAGGTTTTTTTCTTCCGCCGTACACCTCAAATTTTTCCATATATTCATAAAAATCATAATGCACGGTTTTGATTTTCGTATAAGGTGTTATAAAATGTGTTCCTTCTTTTACAGTACTCTTTTCAATCTCATCACGCAGATCCGCCAGATCGGAAAGCGCCTGCCTGTATTCCGTTTCCGTCATGTACGCGCACCAGGCCAGTTCGACTGGGGAGATATCGCCCTCCCGAAATACGCGGTAATTGGTAAAGTGGCGTGCCAGGGCATCTAACAGGGTCGATTTGCCGCTTCCCGGTATTCCTTCAATAAAAATATTATATGGTTGATTCATCATGCTGCCTCCTCTCAGGACGTGTTGACGTGTGAAGTAAGCTCCGTTTTACAATAAGGTTTCTCCGTTACAGTCTAACCGCAGCGCGAAGGAATGTCAATTACAGAGTGCTGAATCAAAGGCCCGGAGGCTAATTCTGAATAAAGAAAGACGGCATGGCATAATCAATATTCCCCCTGCATAAGATTGTAAAAACGTCCTAAGCAGGGGGATTTTCTTGAAGGAATATATTGAAGAGCGTGCAGTTGCCATAGCCAACTACATCATAGACTATCATGCAACGGTAAGGCAGACGGCGAAAAAATTTGGTATCTCCAAATCTACGGTACATAAGGATGTAACAGACCGTTTAGAGCACATCAATCCTTCCCTGGCGGCCCGGGCCAGAGTGATTCTCGACATCAACAAATCCGAGCGTCATATCCGGGGAGGCCTGGCTACGAAAGAAAAGTACCAGCACAGGCTGGCCATGTGCAGCAAAGAGTCTGACCAGTAAGTGATCACGACTGCATGGAATACATGCGGGATGGGACCGCTGTCCGGACCGTCACAGGAGTGCGGTCACGGACAGCGGTCTCTCTTTTTAGCCCGAAGCTGGTGAGAAGGGCGGTGTCTGCCAGTTCCATCTGCCCGGGTGAGAGCTGTCCTATGTATTCTTTTAAGCGGCAGCGATCGATGGTTCTTACCTGTTCGAGAAGGATGGTGGAATCGCATTTTAAACCGCTTTCCTCTCTGGTTACCGGTACGTGGGTAGGGAGCTTGGCTTTGGTTGTCCTGCTGGTAATGGCTGCGACGATTACGGTGGGGCTGTGACGGTTTCCTGTATTGTTCTGTACGATCAGTACGGGACGCAGGCCGCCCTGTTCAGAACCGATCACCGGTGATAAGTCAGCGTAGTATAAGTCACCGCGCAGTACAGGTTTTTCTTTATATTTATCTGATAAATGATTCATTATGGTCTCCTCCTGTTAAAACATCTATGTCAATGATTGTCACATACGGTTCCGGCATCTGGCAGCCGGTTGTTCGTATCGTTCTGTTAGGAGTATTTCCAGAGGGCCGGAAGATAAACCGGTTTTTCATGAAAATTTAGAAAATCACGATAAAATACCTTTCACAGACGATTTTTGGAAATTCCGCATATTCCCCGGCATGGACGAATAAGATAGTAATAATCAACATAAACGGGGAGAGTGCTATGAAGAGTTTATTGAACAGAAAATGGATGCTGTTCATGTGCCTTTGCATGTGGGTTCTGGTTGTACGGACACTGAGCGGGTGCAGCATGAGCAAGGATGACGGAAACAAAGTACGGGACATGGAATTTTCCGTGACAGCGGAAGCAGATATTCCAGAAGAGCTAAAGCAGATTATCGCCGAAAAGCAGAAGACACCGTTCAAGCTGACATACAGTGACGACCAGAACTTATACATAGTGGTTGGATACGGCAAACAGGATACCGGCGGCTACAGCATTGCGGTGAATGAGCTGTATCTGACAGAGAATTCCATCGTTCTGGATACGGATCTGCTGGGGCCGGAAAAAGGCGAAAGCGGGGGAACGGAACCCTCATTCCCCTTCATTGTCATCAGAACAGAGCTTTCGGAGCTTCCGGTGGTATTCCAGTAAACCGTGCAGAAGAAAAGAAACCGCGCGTGCCTGGTAAGAGAGGGCGTCAAACAGTCAAAAGACTGTTCGGCGCCTTTTTGCTGTGATGGATGGCGGCATCCCGTGAGCTGATACGATCGTCAGAGCCTCTTTAAAATTGTGGAAATTGTCCTTTTTTCTTTTCACATCATATGATATACTATGGTATACTGTTTCACTAGGAATTAAATGGAAGGTAATTATAGAAAGAAAAGGGGACGGATCGTATGATATTAAAGGATATATGGCTTGATGTGAAGGCTGTTCAGGAACGTGACCCGGCGGCGAGGAATGCCCTTGAGGTACTTCTTCTTTATCAGGGCGTTCATGCGCTGATATGGCACCGGTTTGCACACTGGTTTTATAAGCATAAGATGTTTTTTGCCGCCAGGCTGATTTCCCAGATCGCCCGGTTTTTCACACTGATCGAGATCCATCCCGGGGCACAGCTGGGCCACGGGATCTTAATAGACCACGGCTGCGGCGTCGTCATCGGAGAGACTACGGTAGTCGGAGACAACTGTACGATATACCAGGGGGTTACTCTGGGAGGCGTCGGCTTAAACAAGGGGAAACGCCATCCCACTCTGGGAAGCAACGTGACCGTAGGGGCTGGAGCCAAGATTTTAGGGTCCTTCGAGGTGGGAGACAACTGTACCATCGCGGCCAACGCCGTACTCTTAAAGCCGCTTCAGGATAACGTGACAGCGGTGGGGGTTCCGGCCCGGGCAGTCAAGATCGACGGCGTTCCGATTCCCAAAAAAGAAAAGAATCTCGTGACCATGGATCACTACTGCAAGATGGAAGAGCGGATTCGGCAGATGGAGGAGACAATTGCGTCCCTTCAGGAAGAACTGGCGGATGCCAGGAGAAATAAGTAACCATGCAGACAGGAGCAGAGCGACCAGATGAAGGAACCAAAGACACGCTGCCAGCAGATAGAGCGCAGCATTATTAAGAATTACCGCAAAGAAATATGGCGCCCCTTTGTGGACGCGCTGAATGAGTATAAGATGATCGAGGAGGGAGACAACATCGCTGTCTGCATCTCCGGCGGCAAGGATTCCATGCTGCTGGCAAAATGCATGCAGGAGATTCTCCGCCATGGAAAGATGAAGTTCGGGCTTCACTTTCTGGTGATGGATCCGGGCTACCATCCGGCCAACCGGAAGTTAATCGAGGAAAATGCAGCCCTGATGGAGATCCCCATCGAGATTTTCGAGTCCGATATCTTCGATGTGGTGGTAGATGTGGATGAATCCCCGTGTTATCTCTGCGCGCGCATGCGCCGGGGCTTCCTCTACGCCCATGCGAAGGAATTAGGCTGTAATAAGATTGCCCTGGGGCATCATTTCGATGATGTGATAGAGACCGTGCTGATGAGCATGCTGTACGGCGGCCAGGTCAACACCATGATGCCGAAGCTTCACAGTACGAATTTTGAAGGGATGGAGCTTTTGAGACCGCTGTACTTCGTAAAGGAGCGGGCCATCATCGACTGGAAGGAGGAGAACGGTCTCCAATTCCTGCAGTGTGCCTGCAGGTTCACGGAGGCCATCGCCAAAGAACGCGCCATGAGAGCCGAGAGTGCAGCGGACGGGATGGCGGGCGGCGATATCGTCCACTCCTCAAAGCGCCAGGAGATGAAGGAACTGATAGAGGAATTCCGGAAAATCAATCCCAACATTGAAAATAATATCTTCAAGAGCGTATCCAACGTCAATTTAGACGCCTGTATCGGATATGTAAAAAACGGGAAGCGTCATCATTTCCTGGAAGAGTATGAATCAGACGGAGATTTAGCCGTCCTGTGTCACACTGAACAGGAATGAAGATTAACGTAATATTGGAACATGCACCTGCATAAACTTTCTTAAAGGAATATAGAAGGTAAGGCAGGTGCTTTTTTATGTTGGAGCTGGTGAAGAAAAACATACATATGAACCGTTGGAAAGGAAATGCGACGTCACAGATAACCCTCGACGATGATTTTATCGTTCCGGATACCATGGATGATGTGGATCAGGTCATTCTCGATTCCGGAGAAATCGTCATCGAATCCGTGAAAAACCAGGGAGAACGGGTTCTGGTGCGGGGAAAAATGGATTTTAACATCTTATACAGGAAGTCAGAGGGAGGACTGCAGGCTTTGGGCGGATCCATTTCCTTTGAAGAGCCCATCAACGTACCGGGGCTGGAGGAGAAGGACTATGTGCAGCTGAGCTGGGATCTGGAAGATTTAAATGCCGGCATGATCAATTCCAGAAAGTTAAGCATCAAAGCTATTGTGACACTGGAAGTAAAGGTGGAGACTCTCTACGATGTAGAGGCTGCCGTAGAATTGGACACCGGTACGGCGGGCACAGGGACGCCGGCAACCATGGGAGGCGGAAGCGATTTAAACGGGACGCCCCAGGTGGAGGTGCTGCGCCGCAATGTGGATGTGGCGGCCATTGCGGTACGCCGCAAAGATACATACCGGATCAAGGAGAATTTACAGTTGTCCGGAAATAAGCCGAATATTGATCACATTCTGTGGAGTGAGATGAAGCTTCGCGGCATAACCACCCGCCCGTTAGATGGGAAAATGGTGCTGGATGGGGAAGTGATGGTCTTCGTCATTTATCAGGGAGAAGGGGAAGACGCGCCGGTTCAGTGGCTGGAAGAGAGCATTCCGTTTTCCGGAGAGCTGGATTTGTCAGAGGCCTCCGAGGAGATGGTGCCTTCGGTATCGGTTCATCTGATTCATCGGGAGATTGAAGCGAAGCCCGACTATGACGGGGAGATGCGGGAGCTCGATGTGGACGCAGTTCTGGAACTGGATATGAAGCTCTACCGGGAAGAGAGTATGGAGCTGTTAAGCGATCTCTATTCCACAAACCGGGAACTGTCTCTCGAGACGGGAGAAGCGTGCTTCGATAAGGTGCTCACCAAGAACATGAGCAAATGTAAGATTGCCGAAAAGCTGAACATGGATCATGCAGACCGAATCCTCCAGATCTGTCACAGCGAGGGTATGGTAAAGATCGACGAGACAGAGGTAAAGGACGACGGGCTCCATGTGGAGGGCGTGCTGGAGGTAAGCCTGCTCTATTTAACCGCAGACGATACCCAGCCGATTCAGTCGTCGGTGGAGGTAATCCCCTTCCATTATCTAATCGAGGCGCCGGGAATCAATGAGAAGACCATCTGCCAGCTGGTTCCGGGGCTGGAGCAGATGAGCGCCGTGATGATGGGCGGCGGCTCTGTGGAGGTGAAAGCCACCATTGCACTGGATTTACTGGCTCTCCAGCCGGTATGCGAGCAGGTGATTAAAAATGTGTCGGAAGCTCCGATGGATTTAAAAAAACTGCAGCAGATGCCGGGAATTGTGGGTTACATTGTCCAGCCAGGGGATTCTCTGTGGAAAATAGCAAAAAAATTCCACACGACGGTGGAAACCATCATGACGACCAATGGACTGACTGACAGCCTGATTAAACCGGGAGACCGTCTGCTGCTGGTGAAGGAAATGTCGTAGGGGGATGCGCATGGGGCGGTATCAGGCTTATTTGGAGGAGCCTGCGCCGCCCTTTTTCTTTCCCGGATTCTTTTCGCAGAAGGGCGGGAACTTTTTCTCTTTTTCGTGGTGCTCTCTGCAGGAGCCGCAGTCACCGTGGCGGGGACATTTTACCCATTTGCAGGGACAGGCTGAGCCTGTTTCGTCAGTTTTATGATCCATGGTATGAAAATGGCCGTTTTATCGGAAGCAGGCCAAAACGATGCTGTATTTCCGGGCTACAGGAATAATATGCGCAGGATGCGCGGAGGCATTCACCGGTATGGAAATTCCGATATTTTGTGTTCACACATTTGCCTCTGATGTTATATAATATATTATAGCTATGCAGTACCCCAGACGGCGCCATAACGCATCCAGCTGGTGCTTGAAATAGATCACAGGGGAACATTCCTGGGCGGTAGTGACGTGATTGCAAGACGTGATTACCGTTTACATAACATGGATCAGGCCGGCGGCTGCCGGACGATGTCCAGACGGTGTGATGCGGCCGGAAGCAGAAAGAATGGGGAATTTCAGAAACAGGAGCAACGGAAGATGAATTATACGTATTTGCTGAAATGCGCAGACGATACGCTGTACTGCGGCTGGACAAACCAGCTGGACAAGCGTTTAAAGGCGCATAACGAAGGGAAGGGCGCAAAATATACCAGAGGACGCAGACCGGTCTCTCTGGCGTATTACGAGATCTTTGAGACGAAGGAGGAGGCCATGCAGCGTGAGGCCGCCATCAAGAGGCTTTCCAGAAAGGACAAGCTGGACCTGGTGGCGGCTTTCACGTCCGATGCATCTTATGCTACAAACTGATACATCATAATATAATGGCAGAGGCTTCCGCCCATAACGAATAAGTGGAATATTTCATGAGAGCCGAAATTCCTGTGTTTCGAGTTGAAGATCGGCAGCTTCAGCGCATAGATGATTCCACCCACTGTGTAGATGATACCGCCGGCCAGCAGCCAGCCAAAAGCGGCTCTTGGAAGAGCGCTGGTGATCTTTGTAAATGCCAGGACGCATATCCAGCCCATGGCGATATAGAGGACGGAGGAGAACCACTTGGGACAGTAGATCCAGCAGGCCTTGATGATGATACCGGCAATCGCGATCCCCCAGACCAGTGCCAGAAGTCCCCAGCCGGTCCTGTCTCCCAGGACGATCAGGCAGATCGGAGTATACGTACCTGCTATTAATATGAAAATCATCATATGGTCGATCTTCTTCAAAATCCTGTTCACATTTGGAGAAATGTCCAGTGTGTGGTAAATGGTACTGGCTGCATAAAGCAGAATCATACTGATAATGAATATGGACAGCGCAGCAAGATGGAGGCTGTCGTCGGCCGCCGCTTTTAAAAGAAGCGGTGTGGCGGCAAACAGTGCCATGAGCATGCCGATAAAATGTGTGATAGCGCTTCCGGGGTCCTTGATTTTGAATTTCATAATGGTCTCCTCCTTGTCGAATTATAATAATTATGTGATGTAGTTATCAAAACTACATGTTCTCTTTTTATATACTATACATCTTGTGGAGGAAAAATGCAATGGATTTCCCAAAAAGTTAAAAAAATAAAGTGCACGAAAAAAAGATTATACTGAAATAATTTAAAAAACAGTGTAAGATACTTATATACTTTATGCAGGGAGGAAATGACAACATGAATCAGACAATACAGGAATTATATGAGAGAAAATCGGTGCGTGCCTACGAGGAACGTCCAATCGAACCGGAGAAGAAGGAGATGGTGATTCAGGCGGCCATTCAGGCGCCCAGTGCGGGGAATATGACGCTTTATTCCATTATTGACGTGACCGATCAGAAGCTTAAGGAGACGCTGGCTGTTACCTGTGATAATCAGCCTTTTATTGCAAAAGCCCCTATGGTGCTGGTCTTCTGCGCCGATTACCAGAAATGGTATGATCTGTTTTTACAGCGCGAGGAGGAAGTCAGAAAGCCGGGCATGGGAGACTTTATGCTGGCATCCTGCGACGCGCTGATTGCCGCCCAGAACGCGGTGACAGCGGCACAGGCCCTGGGAATTGGTTCCTGTTATATCGGTGATATTATGGAGCGGTATGAGACACACAGGGACCTTCTTCATCTGCCGAAGTATGTGGTGCCGACTGCCATGGTAGTCTTCGGCTATCCTACGAAGCAGCAGGAGGAACGGGAAAAGCCGGTTCGGCTGCCGGCGCAGGCGGTTGTATCTGAGAATACATACCGCAGACAGGAGGCGTCAGAGTATGCGGAGTATCTTTCTGACCGTCAGGGAAAGACGGAAGAAGAATTTGACCGCTGGCTGCATGCATTCTGCAAACGAAAATGGAATTCCGATTTCAGCGCAGAGATGAGCCGGTCCGTGGAAGTCATGATGAGGCAGTGGGCAGAATAGTGGAGTGGAAGATGAATATACTGTATGAGGATGACCAGATAATCGTTGTGGAGAAACCGGCGGGAATAGAGTCTCAGTCCAGCCGGACCTTCGAACCGGACATGGTCAGCGAAGTAAAGAAACATATCAACAGTTTGTCCCCAAAAAAGGGGGATCCATATGTGGGAGTTATCCACAGGCTGGATAAACCGGTTGGTGGAATACTTGTTTTTGGAAAAACAAAAGAGGCCGCGGGGGCTTTAAGTAAGCAGATTTCTGAGCATCAGACGGAGAAAAGGTATCTGGCTGTTGTTTGTGGAAAACCTGTGGAAAACTTTGGGACGTACGTGGATTATTTGTGGAAAGACGGGAAAAATAATATTTCAAAAATTGTGGATAAGGGGATAACCGATGCAAAGAGGGCGGAATTAAGCTACCGGGTGCTGGCGGAACTGGAAGGAGAGGGCGGCCCGCTCTGCCTTATGGAAATTGATTTAAAGACAGGGCGCCATCATCAGATCCGCGTTCAGCTCTCGGGTCATGGGACCCCGCTTTTAGGCGATTTGAAGTACAATCCAGACGGCCCGAAGGTGACCGGCCAGAGAAATGTGGCTCTCTGCGCCTGGAAGCTCTCTTTTACCCATCCGGGGAACAAAAAGAGGATGAAGTTTACGGTAAAGCCTCAGGGAGCGGCGTTTTATCAGTTTGACTTTGATTATTTAGCAGACACGCATACATAACTATACCTCATTCTGGTAAAAATAGAAAAGACTGAGGAGGTGTCTATTCTATTATGAAACAGAATGAAGGGAAAAAAGAAAGAAAATCACTGATCTTCCGTTTTCTTAATACCGTAGAGCAAGTGGGCAACCGGCTGCCTCATCCAATTACCATGTTTGCAGCGCTTGCCCTTTTTATCGTTCTTTTATCGGGAATCCTGGCTGCGGCAGGGATATCGGCAGAAGGCGAAGTGATAGACAGTAAGACCATGGAGGTGACGACGCAGACCGTATCGGCAGTCAGTTTGCTGGACCGTGACGGCCTGGTCTATATGCTGACTCACATGGTCAGCAATTTTACCGAGTTTGCCCCGCTGGGAGTGGTTCTGGTTACCATGCTGGGCGTAGGCTGCGCGGAGGGGAGCGGATACTTGTCTGCACTGCTGAAAAAGACTGTGTCGGTGACGCCCGCAAAGCTGGTAACACCGATGCTGGTATTTCTGGGAGTCATGTCTAATGTGGCCTCGGATGTCGGGTATGTGGTGCTGATTCCGCTGGGGGCAATGGTATTTCTGGCCTGCGGCCGCCATCCGATTGCCGGAATTGCGGCCGCCTTTGCGGGGGTGTCAGGAGGCTTCTCCGCCAATTTACTGATCGGTACGCTGGATCCCATGCTGGCCGGAATCAGCACGGAGGCGGCCCAGCTGGTCTCTCCCGGTTACATCGTGGAACCGTCGGCAAACTGGTATTTTATGATCGTGTCTACCTTTCTGATCGTGGCACTGGGAAGCTGGGTGACAGACCGGATCGTGGAACCGCGTCTGACTGGGGGAATCAAAGCGAAGCCCGGAGAAGGAGGCCAGGCCAGCGCGGCCGGCGAACCGGATGACCGGGCGTCGGTCTCTCTGACAGACCGGGAGAGAAAGGCGCTCTGCCTGGCCAATACAAGTTTTCTGCTGCTGGCCGCGGCGATTACCCTTCTGGCATGGCCGCAGGATTCTTTTTTCAGAAATCCGGAGACGAAAAGCCTGATATCATCGTCTCCATTTATGACAGGCTTAATTGTGCTGATTGCCCTGCTGTTTTTTGTGCCCTCCGTGGTTTACGGACGTGTTTCCGGTGCGTACAAAGGCGAGAAAGATGTCTGTGCCCAGCTTGGAAGCAACATGGAGGCCATGGGAGGCTATATTGCGCTGTCATTTGCGGCGGCTCAGTTTATCAGTTACTTTAATTATACGAAGCTGGGGACGATCCTGGCGTTAAAGGGGGCCGCCGTTCTGGGCCGGATTGGAACGGGAGGACCGGTTTTAATGGTGCTGTTTATTCTGCTTGCATCGCTTATTAACCTGTTTATGGGGTCGGCCTCTGCCAAGTGGACGATCCTGGCTCCCGTTTTTGTCCCCATGTTCATGCTGCTGGGCTATTCGCCGGAACTGGTGCAGGTGGCGTACCGTATCGGGGATTCGTGTACCAACCTCATTACACCGCTGATGGCCTATTTTGCCATGGTTGTGGTGTTTGCAAAGAAATACGATGACAATTCCGGGATCGGAACGCTGGTATCCACCATGCTTCCATACTGTATCTGCTTCCTGATCGGGTGGTCGCTGCTGCTTATCCTGTGGATGGCGGCCGGGCTTCCTCTGGGGCCGGGGGCGGGATTGATGATATCATGAGAAGGGGAGGCCGGATACTGGCACAACTAAACCAGTATCCGGTTCTTTTTTTGGCATGTTGATCCTCTTTGTGCATCTGCACAATCGCCAATGGAGAATTCAAATAAATGCATAAAGAATGCGCTGGTAAATTGACAATGAAATTGGTTTGTTCTAAAATGACAACGTAGGACAAAATAAAGACGGAGAGAGGGTGGATGAGATTCAAAAAGCGAATATGATGCAGATTGCCGAGCACTGCGGTGTGTCTTTAAAGACAGTTTCCAGAGTATTAAATCATCCGGAGCAGGTGAGTCCGAAGACGAGGGAAGCGGTCCGGAGATCAATGGAGCAGTGCGGTTTCCAGGTAAACCTTCTGGCCAAAGGTTTAAAACAGAACAGGACCAACATCATCATAGTCTTTCTGGATAAGCACAACGGCGATTATATGAACTTATGGAGAAGCCGGATGCTTAAGTATCTGTTCCGTTATTCCAGCGGAATCGGTTTAAAGATTATCGTGTCTCCATCCGACAGCCATGGTTTTCTGGAAGATGAGACGGACGGATTTTACCTGCTTTCTAGCGGAATCGCCGATGGGGCCATTTTGCTGGAATACATGGCTGAAGATCAGCGAGTCGGGTATTTGAAACGAACCGGAACTCCGTATGTGGTTCTCGGACAGCCGGAGGAACAGGATATCCCGGCGGTCAGCCTCGACAACTTTGATGTGGGATTAAAGGGAGGCAGGTATTTAAAAGAAAAGGGTTTTAAGAAGATTTGTTACTTGACGAATGATGTGGGGTTCTATTCGACGAAGCTGCGTGTCGGCGGTTTTTTAGAGGCAGTTCCGGAAGGCCGTGTGATATATGGAGTGAGAGACGCGAAGACCGCGTATGAGAGAACCAGAGAGCTGCTGCAGGCAGGGGAGGCAGACTGCATTTTCACAAACGGAGACGACAGGTTCCTTGGAATCTACAGAGCTGCGGCTGAGTGTGGATACAGGATTCCTCAGGATTTGGGAGTGCTGTCGGCAGACGACCTGGCTGTCAACGAGGAAGCGTATCCGTCCCTGTCGTCTCTGGGGCAGGACTTTGAAGGTCTGGCGGAGAACTGTATTGCCGTACTCCAGTCTCTTCTCCAAAAAAGACAGAGTCATGAGTCCGTGGCCCATAATCAGATTTTTCTGCCGTCCACGATCATTGAACGGGAATCGACAGGAATCACCGGTACAGAGGAAAAAACAGATAAAACCATAAAAGAATAGAAGAAAAGTTTGGAGGAAGCACCATGAAGAAGCTTGTAGCTACGGCACCAAGAACAGCCGAATTAAAAGAGTATGAGGACAGACCGATTCAGAGCAGCGAAGTGAGAGTGAAAGTGGAGTTCGCTGCACCGAAGCATGGAACAGAGCTTGCCGATTTCAGAGGAACGACGCCTTTTATCGACGGAAAATTCGATAATGACTGGAAGGTGTTTGTGGAGAGAGACGCGGACGAACCACGCGGCATAGAATTTGGCGATCTTCCCATCGGCAATATGTTTGTTGGAACGATTATTGAAGCGGGAGCCGATGTTACGGAATATGCAGTAGGGGACAGAGTTTGTTCCTACGGGCCAATCAGGGAAACAGAGATCGTAAATGCCGTGGACAATTATAAGCTGAGAAAGATGAGTAAGGAAGCTTCTGCAAAGAATGCTGTATGCTACGATCCGGCTCAGTTTGCATTAGGCGGAATTCGGGATGCCAATGTCCGCTCCGGAGACAACGTGGTGGTAATCGGACTGGGGGCAATCGGACAGCTGGCGGTTCAGATGGCAAAGAAATCAGGCGCCTCCATAGTTATCGCAGTCGACCCCATTGAAAAGAGGAGAGAGATTGCCGGAAAGTATGGCGCAGATTATTGCCTGGACCCGACAGCCTGTGATGTGGGATATGAGATCAAACGAATTACCGGTAAGATGGGAGCGGATGCGATTCTGGAGACCAGCGGCAGTGTACAGGCTTTGCAGTCCGCGTTAAAGGGGCTGGCATATGGAGGAACGATCGCCTATCTGGCATTTGCAAAGCCGTTTCCGGCGGGACTCTGGCTGGGACAGGAAGCACATTATAATTACGGAAAGATCGTCTTCTCGAGAGCGTGCAGTGAACCGAATCCGGATTATCCGAGATGGAACCGTAAGAGAATCGAAGACGTGGTTTGGGATATGCTGATGAGCGGATATTTAGACTGCTCCGAGATCATCGATCCGGTTGTGAAATTTGAGGATTCGGCAGAGGGAATCTGTACCTATATGGATAAGGAACAGGAAAAGAGCATTAAGATGGGGGTTATATTTGGAGGTGAAGAATGATGCTGCTTGGTACACAGGACAGGGATTTTTTTCCGCAGGATTTAACAGAGAAATTTAAATTTGTAAAATCAATCGGTTTCGAATGTTTTGAGATCGATGGAAAGGTTCTGATGGAAAAACCGGATGAGATTAAGCGTGCCATCCGGGAGTCAGGACTTCCGGTCTCCAGCGCCTGCGGCGGATATCGTGGATGGATTGGTGATTTTATTGAAGAGAAGAGGTTAAACGGAATCGCTGATTTAAAGGTAATTATCAGGAACTTAAAGGAAGTGGGCGGAACCGGGGTGGTGGTTCCTGCGGCCTGGGGGATGTTTACCTACCGTCTTCCGCCGATGGTATCACCGAGAAGCCGCGAAGGGGACAGAAAAGCGATTCTGGATTCCTTAAGCCAGCTTGAAGAGACAGCTAAAGAGTGCGGGATCTATATCTACTTAGAACCCCTGAACCGATATCAGGACCATATGCTCAATACGACAGCAGACGCGGTTTCCATTATCGACGAAGGAAAATTTGAGATGGTGAAGATTACGGGAGACTTCTATCATATGTCTATTGAGGAAGATGATATTTCCGAGACACTGGAGAAGTATCGGGATTACATAGGCCATATCCACATCGCGGAGAATCACAGATACCAGCCGGGCACGGGAAGTATTGATTTCAAACGCCATATGGAGACGTTAAAGCGGATCGGTTATGACGGCGCCGTTGTCAATGAAGGAAGAATCCGCGGGGAAGACCCTCTGACGGTTTACGTGGATTCCATTGCCTATATGAAACAGTTTATGTAAGACAGTTTGCATGAAAACAGGAGAAGGCCATGAGCATACTCAGGGTAGCAGTTATCGGGGCCGGGCAGGTAGCCCGGACCTCCCATATCAATCATTATAAGAGTCTCCCGGACGTGGAGATATGTGCGGTCTGCGATGTAAATCAGAACGCGGCAAAAATGGCGGCTGATGAATTCCATATACCATCCTGGTATACAGATGCGGAGACCATGCTGAAGGAAATACGGCCGGATGCGGTCAGTATCTGTGTGCCGAACAAGTTTCATTGCGATATGACGTGCCTGTGCCTGGAATACGGCTGTCACGTTCTGTGTGAGAAGCCGCCTGCGGTTACTTTAAAAGAAGCCGAAAGAATGCGGGATACTGCAAGGCGGTGCAGCAGAATTTTAACGTTCGGATTCCATTTCCGTCATGCGGAAACGATTGCCTTCCTGAAGAAGAAGGTGGAAGCCGGTGAGATGGGTACTCTGTACGCCGGGGACGTGACATGGCTCAGAAGACGGGGAATTCCCGGCTGGGGCAGTTTTACGAATCTGGAGATACAGGGTGGCGGACCGCTGATCGATATCGGTGCCCATATGCTGGATCTGGCCGTTTATCTGCTGGATTATCCGGAAGTATCGTACGTCTGTGCCTCTTCCTCGGACCGGATTGGAAAACAGGGCGGAACGGGATTCCTGGGAAGCTGGGATGGAGCCAGATTCGGAGTGGAAGACAGCTTATTCGGATTTATTCATTTTTCCAACGGCGGTTCCTTAACGGTAAGAACTTCCTTTACGATCAATATTGCGGAGAAGGAAGAGAGAAATGTTCGTCTGTACGGTGATAAACGGGGAATCAGCGTGTTCCCTTTCGAAATTTACGGTGACGAGGACGGACATCAGGTCAATTCGGTCTATCCCTTTGAAGAGACGAAAGACTGGCACTACGACTGTATACGTAACTTTGTGGAGAGCTGCATGGGCCGGGCAGATATACTTGTCACGCCGGATCAGGCCGTCTATGTGCAGAAGCTGATTACCGGTTTATATCAATCCGCCGGAACAGGCAGACCGGTTATATATGGGAACGGGAATCTATGATTTATTACGGAACAGAGGAGAAGGAAAAGGAAAAGGGGTTTCGCTTTTACGAACCGGAGAGGAATCCCGATTACAACAAAAAGACAGAGGCCGTTTTCGCACAATGCAATGGTTTTCTGGGCGTTCGGGCGTCTTTCGAGACGAAGCAGCTGGATGAGTCGAGGGGGACCTTCATCTGTGGTCTGTACCATAAGGCAGGTATTCACGAGGTGACGGAACTGGTCAACTGCCCGGATGTCACCGAATTCAGAATAAGAATTAATGGGGAGAATCTGCGGTTGGATTCATGCTGTCTGACGGAGTACGAGCGGTCTCTGTATACAAGGTACGGAGAACTGGAGAGCCGGATCGGTTGTGAGATGAAGTCTGCCGGAGGCGTACATCTTACAGCAAGACGGTTTGCCTCCGCGGACAACAGGCGGCTGTTTTGTCATCAGCTGGAAATATCCTGTGAGGAAGGCGGAGTTCTTGAACTTTCCACCGGAATCAACGGACAGATTACAAACAGCGGAGTGGCTCATTTTGACCGCATGGAAGCGAGGGTGTTTGAACATTGCCGGATGTTCCTTGAATGCGGCTGCGATGACGGGCAGATACTATCCGTTATGACCGTCTGCAGCACGGGGGAGAGCCGGGAATCTGCGGCATTTCATCTGGAGCGAAGAGCGGTTTATCAGGATTTTAAAAAGGAACTGCAGCCTGGAGAAGTGTGGACAATCAGTAAATATACGCTGTTTGATGTGGAAAACAGGAAAGAATCTTCCGGGAAGACGGACGGGCAGGTTCTGGTGGAGATGACTGATGTACTGGCTGAAGCGTTGAAGGCCGGCTATGGTGAATTGAACCGCCGGCACAGAGATGCATTCGAACGTTTCTGGGATATGGCGGCCATTGAGATTACCGGGGCTGCAAAAGAAGAACGGGCAGCCGTTGAATTTGCAGAGTATCATCTGGCCGGCATGGTTCCATGGGAGGGAGATTCCTGCAGCATAGCAGCCAAGGGACTGACTGGAGAGGGCTATAAGGGTCATGTTTTCTGGGATACAGAGATCTTCATCATGCCTTTTTTTATACAGATGTTCCCGGAGACGGCACGCAATCTGCTGCTTTACCGGTACCGTGGTCTGGCAGGAGCACGAAAAAAGGCGGAAGAGTACGGTTATTCCGGAGCCATGTATCCCTGGGAGGCAGCGGCATCCGGTGAGGAGGAGACTCCCCTGTACGCGGCAATCGACATTCATACAGGAAAGGCTGCGAAGGTATGGTCCGGAATCAAAGAACATCATGTGACTGCTGATATCATCTATGGTCTGATCTCCTATTACCGGGCCACCGGCGACCGGAATTTCATGGATCAGTACGGCTGCCGGATGATACTGGAGACTGCTGTATTCTGGTACAGCAGAGCCGTGTGGAACGGGGATAAAAGACGCTTTGAGATCAGGGATGTGATCGGCCCGGATGAATATACAGAGCATGTGGACAACAACGCGTATACCAATTATATGGCCTTTGAAAACGTAAAAGCGGCAGGACAGGTGCTGGCCTCCTGGGACAATCCCCTGGCAGATTCCTGTCGGAAAGAGGGATGGAGTGAGCGTTTTGACCATTTTCTGCGGCATCTCTATCTGCCGGAACCGAATGAGGAGAAACTTATTCCGCAGGATGATACCTTTCTCAGTAAAAAGAAGCTTTCCAATATTGAGAAATACAGGAACGCGGATGTACGCCAGCTGATCTTAAAAGATTACAGCAGGAACCAGGTGGTGGACATGCAGGTATTAAAACAGGCGGATGTAGTTATGTTGTTAGAACTTCTGCCGGAACGGTTTGACGCTGAAACGGTTAAGAAAAACGTGGAGTATTATGAGGCGCTGAACACCCATGATTCTTCACTGAGTCTCTGTGCTCACGCAGAGGCGGAGGCAGTGATCGGGGAAATGGATAAGGCAGTGGGATTTTTCCATCAGGCGATGGAGATCGATCTGGGCATGAGTTATAAGGATTCCGCAGAAGGCATACACGCTGCATCACTGGGTGGAATCGTCAACTGCATCCTGCGGGGGTTTGCAGGGATAAAAACAGATGGAAACATGTTCCGGTTCACTCCTCATCTGCCGGATCACTGGCAGTCCATACGTTTTTCATTTATGGATCACGGAAGAAAAAAAACGGCGGTGGTGACCAGTGAGGGAGCGGCCGTGACGGCGGAGGAAGATGATGATACAGGCGTTTATATTTGATCTGGATGGCGTGGTGGTGGATACGGCGAAATACCATTATCAGGCATGGAAGGAACTGGCCGGAGAGCTGGGCTTCGATTTCCCGGAGGCGGAAGGTGAACGGCTGAAAGGTGTGAGCCGGATGGATTCCCTGGAGATTGTACTGGAGTCGGGAAGGATAACCGGACTGACGGCAGAGGAAAAGAAAAGGCTTGCGGACCGGAAAAATAAGAGTTATCTCACTTATATCAACCGCCTGGATGAGAGGGAGATCCTTCCGGGTATCCTTAAATTCCTGAAAAAAATCAGGGCGGAGGGGTATAAGACTGCGCTGGGATCGGCGAGCAAAAGCGGAGGCATGATCCTTCAGAAACTGGGAATCGCAGATCTGTTTGATGTCATCGTGGATGGCCTCTCAATTGTGAAGGCGAAGCCTGATCCGGAGGTGTTTTTAGCGGCGGCTGCAAAGCTTGGTGCGGATCCGGGAAACTGTATTGTGATAGAAGATGCGCAGGCAGGCGTACTGGCGGCCAAAAACGGCGGTATGCACTGTATTGGAATTGGCAGCGAAGAAATTCTTAAGGGTGCGGACGTAGTTCTGGAACATACAGGACTCCTCCCAAACGTGAATTACCGGGCACTCTTTTGATGTCCTGGAAAGCGGGGATCACATGTACGAAAATTATCTGAATACAGAGAATGCTCAGAAGATTGCAGATGGAATTATGAAAATCATTCCCTGTAACATCAACATTACTGATACGGCCGGAGAGATCCTTGCGAGCGGAGATAAAAGCACTCTCGGAACTCTTCACAAAGGGGCGCTGACCGCGCTGAAGCGGAAGGAAGCCTATGTAATATATGAGAACACTCCAACGGAGCAGAGAGGAATCTGCCTTCCAATCATCTACAATAACAGTATTCTGGGGGTGATCGCCATAGGCGGGGACGTTGAGGAAGTGATGCCAATCGGCCAGATCTGCTTATCCATAGCGGTTCTTACCATTGAAAACCGCCTGCTGAGCGATATGTCCTCCATTAAGGAAAGCCGGCTGAAGGATTTCCTGTATGAATGGATCAGTCTAAGCAGAGAACAGTACGATGACGCGTTTTACGATCAGGCAGCGTACTTAGGCATTGATATGAAAATTCCAAGGACGGCTGTCGTCATAACCAGCAGCAGGATCCGCTACAGTATTATAGAAACCATAAAGAGCCATCTGGCAGCAGGAGAGTATATCGTGCGTCAGGGTATGGAGGAGGTTCTTATTCTGTTCCGGTCAGATAAACGGCTGAAATCACGTCTGGAAAAAATACTGGATATCAGCAAAGACCTGGAGAACTGTTACATTGGCGAATCAGACATAATTGCCAGCAGGACGACGAATTCCGTTATGCAGACGTTTCACATTGCCAGAGCGTTAAATATACGCAGACGGATTCTGTGCTACCATGAGGTTTCCCTGGAATGCCTTCTGAATAATGTAGAAGTGACCAGGGAGCTGGAGGAGATTTTAAAGCTTTTAAAGGAGCGGGACGTGGACGGCGTCTTAAAAGAGACGATAGCCGCTTACGTGGAAGATAACGACAACTATGCCCAGATCTGCGACAAGCTGCATATTCACCGCAATACGTTAAACTATCGCCTTGCAAAGATCGAGGAACTGCTGAACCGGAACCCAAGGCGGGCGAAAGACTTGATGATGCTCTATATCGCCGTAATTAAAATGGGTGGAAATAAAGAAAAACGGTAGTTGTGCAAATGCACAAAAGCGAGGTTCGGGTTTGGGCGCTGCCACATTGTAGTGTGAATATTGGAATGTTATAATGTTATCATCAACAAATGGTAAAGGAGAGGGAATAATGAAAAAAAACTTAACGAAAAAATTAGCGGCACTTGGACTGGCGGTAATTACGACGGCGAGTATGGCGGGATGCTCATCAAAACCGGCAGAGACAAAGGCTCCCGAGACGACAACGGCTGCTGCAGCCGGAGCGGAGAGTACGGAGGCACCGGCCACGGAAGCTGCAAAGAAAGAGGCCGGCGGTTCTGACGTTTTAAAGGTTACATACAGCGGAACTCCGGAAATTCATGAGAAGCAGTATTTAATGGACACCTTCTTTAAAAACTTCGAGGAGGAAAATAACTGCACCGTTGAGGTGGATTTCGTGGCCCAGGCAGATGCGGTTAAGAAGATCCAGTCGGAACAGGAAGGGAAGAATTACATAACCGATATTATTTATGCAGACACGGCAAACATGGCGCCATATGTGAACGGCGGCTGGATGCAGGATATTACGGAACTGGTTAACAGCACAGGCTCCACTTACACTCAGATGTTTGACAACACAACAAATAAAGACGGCGTACGCTACTTCGTTCCATTCACTTTTGATGTATATGTGACCTGCGCAAATAAGAAGGCTCTGGATTACCTTCCGGACGGCCTTACAGAAGAGGATGTAGTCTCTGGTATTACATGGGAACAGTACGCTGACTGGGCGGTTGCAATTGCGGCCGGTGAGGGGGAAGGAAAGACCATGATGCCTGCCAACTTAACAAGCTCCCAGCTGTTATACCCGATGGGAGGAATGAGCCTGGCTTACGGCGGCGGATTCCCGGAATTTACATCTGATGGTTTTAAAGACGCGCTTGGCATTATCGCACAGATCGCGGCAGGCGATGGATTCTACGCAGAGCAGGATCAGTACACTGCACCGACAGATCCGTTAAACAGCGGCGATGTATGGCTGACATTTGCACATATGGCTCCTGTGGGTACAAGCTACAACGCAGCTCCCAACAACTTTGTAATCGGCGCAGCGCCTAAAGGCAGCAAGGGGGCGGGCTCCACGTCCGGCGCATGGTGCTACGGTATTGCCCAGGGCGCTCCAAATCAGGAACTGGCGGAGAAATTTATCAACTACATTGCAGATCCGGAAGTAAACTATGAATTTTGCTCCAACTATGGCGGATCCTTAAGCCCGATCGAAGAGGTTGGCGACATTCTGGAGTCCAGCGACGTAGTTATGAGAGCCGGTATTGAGATGCTGAAGACCACGATCGTTACCGGTGTTCCGGCATCAGAGTATTCCGACTGGAACGCAGTAAAACTGCTTTACGGTGATATTTTTAACGACGTATTAAAGAATAAAGCAGTTCCTGGAGATGATTACCTTGCAGAAGAGCAGAGTAAGCTGGAAGCATTGAAGAATTAATTAATTGTGCAAAAGCCTGGAAAGCTGCGGTGTGGGTATGATCTTCACCGGGTATTTTCCAGGCTTTTTCTGTGACAGGGGAGTGCGCCTGTCCGGTGCGCGAGCCTGGCTCTCCAGCTCTTTATGGTCCAATAGTAAAGTACAGACAGGTTCGCCTGCCTGAAGGAATGGGGGATTTATTTGAACGAGAACGATTCAAAACAGACGATAAAGAAAACGATATTCAGTAAAAAAAGCATTCCCTATCTGCTTTTGCTCCCGGCATTCCTCTTTTATGCAGTATTCTGGCTGCTTCCGGTGCTTTCGGGGGTAAAAGAGGTTTTTACTGATTTTGACGGCAATTTCACACTTCTGGGCAATTTTAAACTGATGGCCCAGTCCGATTTAATCGGCCCGGCAATTTTTAATACTGCAACCTTTGCGGCAGTCTCCGTGATGCTTCAATATTTTCTGGCGCTTCTCTTAGCCGTACTCCTTTCAAGAAAGTTTAAAAGCTCCAAGCTTTTGATGTTTATTTCCATGATTCCCATGGCCATCACCCCGACCGCAGTGGCGATTCTCTGGAAAACGGGACTGGTCAGAGATGGCTGGATCAACACCGTTTTGATCGGATTACACCTGATTGACAAACCTATTGTCTTTATGGGGGCGGAGGGAATGTCCGCAGTCTTCCTGATCATCCTGATCGACACCTGGACCGTAACCCCTTCCGTCATGATTATTTTAATTGCAGGACTTCAGGGGGTACAGAGAGAGTTAAAAGAGGCGGCTTACTTATTCGGAGCTAATAAATGGCAGACCTTTAAGGATATTGTGATTCCAATCTTAAAGCCGTCTATTACCACGTCAATTATTATGAGACTGATTGCTGCCATACAGGTATGGTCGATTGCGGTTATGGTATTGGGATACAGTAAGGTTCCGTTCCTGGTAGAGCGAATCGCGTTCTACGTGGAAGCCGTTCCCGGCGTCAACACGAGCCAGAAGCTTGCCTTTACCCTGTCCTTCCTCACGACCCTGATCGTATTGTGTGCGACAGTGGTATACTTAAAGGCTTCGAAAGGCGCAGGAGCCGGTTCCCATGAAACAGGCAGGAAACGCCCGGCTAAAGTGAAGGAGGCAGCAAAATGATGGACAAACTGAATATCGTACAGAAAACTGTTATGGCCCTGATCCTGGCGACCATGGTCCTCCTTGTGGCAGTTCCGCTTCTCGCATTTACAACGGTTGCATTTTCCAACTCCGTGGAAATGACAGAATTCCCCAAGAGGCTGATTCCCAAGCGCACGGTTACCGTCAGGGTGGCTCCCACTCCGGAGGGGGAATTCGAGATTTTCTATGACAGCGGCGAGGGCTATGAATCCATTATCACGACGAAGAGAGCCTCCAAACTGGAAGCGCACTTTACCAGACAGTATGCAGTAACGGTGCCTGGTGAGGAGCTGGCAGAGGATTTTAAGCAGACTCTTACGAACGGCCCCATGGAATTTACCTATAAGAAAGACCTGTTCTATAATTTTAAGACGTTCTTCAGTATCGTGCCCAACGCGGCTGCGGCGCTGAAAAACAGTATCATCGTTTCGCTCTATACGATACTGATTTCTCTGGGAATCGGCAGTCTTGCCGGGTTCGCCATGGCCAGGTTCCAGTTTAAGTTTAAGGAACAGATTCACGTATCACTTTTAATCGTCCGAATGTTCCCTGTGGTGGGAATCAGTATTCCTATGGCGATGCTTTTGATTCAGTTTGGCCTGTTTGATACGAGGATCGGCCTGGCTCTTCTCTATTCCGTTCCTAATATCGCGCTGACGGCATGGATTACCAACAGTATCTTTATCGGAATCAACAAAGAACTGGAAGAAGCCTCCATGATATTTGGAGCGAACAGTGTACAGACCTTTGCGAAGATTACTCTTCCGCTGGCCTTTCCGGCTTTGGCGGCAAGCTCGATGTATTCATTTTTAACAGCCTGGAATGATACCATTTCAGCCCTGATTCTGACCAATAAAAACCAGACACTGTCCCTGGTTGTCTATAAGGCGATCGGAACAACCTCAAGCGGAATCCAATATGCGGCGGCGGGAAGTATTGTACTTATCCTTCCGGCACTGGTGTTCACATTCATTATCAGAAAATATATCGGTCAGATGTGGGGTGGAGTAGAATTATAGTAACGATAGGAGGAAGCTTATGAGCTATTTGGAAATCAAGAATTTGCAGAAAAAATATACGAAAGATGGTCCGCTGGTTGTTAATAATATGAATTTATCCATTGAGAAGGGGGAATTCATTGTATTTCTGGGGCCATCCGGCTGCGGTAAGACGACCACCATCCGAATGATATCAGGACTTGAAGACATCAGCGGTGGTGAGATCTTAATCGACGGGGAAGATGTAATCGGAAAGAAGCCGAAGGACCGCGGTGTATCCATGATATTCCAGAGTTACGCCATCTGGCCTCACATGACGGTGTTCGATAATATCGCCTATCCGTTAAAACTCCAGAAGGTGCCGAAGGCTGAGATCAAAAAGCGTGTGACGGCGGCTGCGGAAGCTACCGATATAGTTGGACTTTTAAACCGTTATCCGGCACAGATGTCTGGAGGCCAGAGACAGAGGGTTGCCGTATCCAGGGCAATCGTTGTAAAACCGAAGATTTTCCTGATGGATGAACCGCTGTCCAATCTGGATGCCAAGCTCCGCGTATCGATGAGAACCGAGCTTAAGAATATTCATATCCAGCAGAATTCTACCAGCATTTTTGTTACCCATGACCAGTCTGAGGCTATGAGCCTTGCAGACAGAATCGTAGTCATGTATAAGGGCAAGATCGAACAGATCGGTACGCCCATGGAGGTGTATCAGGACAGTGCGACCAGATTTGTCGCGGAGTTTATCGGCACACCGCCGACCAATTTCTTTGTCACAAAGATTGAAAAAACGGCCGATGGTCTGATGGCTGTAAATGACAGTATTCATTATCAGGTCCCGGATTCCTTAAGGGATGCGCTTTTGCCGTATGCAGGCAAAGAGGTGGATTTGGGTGTGAGACCGGAATATATCGATCTGTCCTTTTCCATGGAACGGACAAAAGGTTATTTATGTGACACCGTAATTGATTTTGTAGAACCTCAGGGATCTCATGCAATCCTGATTACCAGGATAGGCGGAAATGAAGTAAAGATTCATACCACTGCCTACATGGAAATGGCACCGAAGACCAATGTGGCATTAAACGTTAAGGATGACAAGGTTATGTTTTTTGACCGCAGCACGTCTTTCCGTATTAAGTAAGAAACAGATAAGTGAGGAAACCGTAAAGCGGTGGAAAGAGGATTCAATATGGATAAGATTCTGATCGCAGCGTCAACCCATTGGGACCGTGAATGGTACCGTACCTTTCAGGAGTTTCAGATCCGGCTCTGTGGCCTGATGAACCGGCTCATCACACTTCTGGAGCAGGACGAAGAGTTTCTGTGCTATACCTTTGACGGGCAGTCAGCAGTCCTGGAAGACTATCTGGAAATCTACCCTGAAAACAGAGGAAGGATCGAAAAGCTGGCGGCAGAGGGGCGCCTCGTATTTGGGCCTCTCTATAATCTTCCGGATGAGTTCTTATCCGGCGGGGAGGCGCTGATCCGCAATTTTCTGCTTGGAGACGAGGTCTGCCAGTCCGTAGGAGGAAAGTTAAACGCGGGGTATGTGCCGGACAATTTCGGCCATATCTCCCAGCTTCCGCAGATATTAAACGGCGTGGGGATCGATACCGCCTTTTTCTTTCGGGGGATGGACAGGACGGAATATAAGGAGAAGGAATTCTACTGGGAATCCCCGGACGGATCCCGTGTCCTGTGCGAGTATATGATTCTGGGATACTGGAGCCTGAAGAGCTGGGGAAAAATGGGAAAGAGTACTGCAGAACACTTTTACGATGCATACCGGCTGTTAAAAGAATCCAGCTGTTTAAATACCTTTCTGCTGATCAACGGTTCCGACCATCTCTATCAGGATCCCGATTTTACTGCTATGGTGAGAGAAGTAAAAGAGGCATATCCGGAGCTGGACATAAAGAATGGCTCGATTGCCGATTATGCGGAGATGGCGAAAGCGGCTGCCAGTCAGTCTGATTGTTTAAGGACGGTTGAAGGAGAAATGAGGGATTTCCGGTACGGGCCGGACCCTACGGCGGTCACTTCCTGCCGGGGCCGGATAAAACGTCTCCTCTCAGCAGTACAGTCGGAGGTGGAACGGTATGCGGAGCCCCTGGCTGTTCTGGCTTCCAGGACAGGAGGTGGATTTGACTATCCCGGGGGGCTGTTCGGAAAAATATGGAGAAATATTACCATTTCTCTGGGACACGACGCAGTCTCCGGTTGTTCAACCGATGAGGTGATGGAGGATATCAGGTCCTACTTAACCCATGCCCTCCAGTCAGCCTCAAGGATCAGCGAGATGGCAATGGAGGAGCTGGCCGGACGGGAAGAGTATGGCCGGAAGTATGGGGAGGAGTCGTATCTGGCTGTCTTCAATCCCCACCCGTTTGCCTGTTCAGGCATGACCGAACAGACGATACGTTTGGAGAAGGCGGGGGCGTGGAAGGATTTCGTGCTTTACGGGGAGAACGATGAGGAAATTCCATATGAAATCCTGGAATGGTCGGATGAGGTGATTACCCGTGAATACCTCTATAACAGCAAGGAGAAGGTGCCGGAGACGTGTGTAAAGATTCTTTTTCCGGTAAACGATGTTCCTGCACTCTCCATCCGGCATTTCCGGATTCAGAAAAGCCGCCTGCTGGAGAAAAGGAGCCAGGAATTCTATGTTCGGAGCCAGCCTTCCAGGGCAGAAATTGAAAACCAGCGCTTTTCCATTACAGTTAATGAGGATGCCAGTATCAATGTTCTGGATAAAAAAAGCGGACGGATCTACCGGGGACTGAACAGCTTTGTGGACAGAGGCGAGGCGGGGGATGAGTATCAGCACGTGTCTCCGCTTCTGGACGAGCATGTGATGGCAAGACTTACAGGCGTATCAGTCATACATAACAGCCCGTTGTCGCAGAAGCTTAAGATAACAGCGGAGCTGAATATACCGGACCGGGCAGAACGCGGATTTTTGAAGCGTTCCGGTGCTTATCGGGTGTGCCGGATTGTAACAGTCGTCTGCCTGACCAGGGGAACAGACCGGGTGGAATTTACGGTACAGATCGATAATCCCTGTTCGGATCATATCCTGTTTGCGAGATTCCCGACTGCATTGCATTCCCCGGTGGAATATTCAAATTCAGGTTTTGATGAGACTGAGCGGGACTGTGAGAGGAAGGCTTTTGCACCGGAGCTTAAATCGACCCAGTCTCTGCTGAAACCGATGCGCGGGTATGCGGGGATTAAGGGAGCGGATGGAAGCTTTCATGTGATGGGAAAAGGGCTTTATGAGTACCACACGAAGAAAAGCGGGCAGGGAACAGACTTTTATCTTACCCTGTTAAGGAGTACAAGTTACTTGTTCCATGGCCTTCCGACCTCCTGGCTGGATGGCCAGGAGAGCACCACCCCGATGGTGGAGACAAAGGGGGCTGCAGAGTCAGGGGAAAGCACTGTGGAATATGCGATTCTGTTTGATGAACAGAATCCGGCCAGGGAGGCGGAGAAGTACCTGTATCCCCTTTATGGAGTCAATGTGACGTGTCTGCCGGATAACAGAGAAGCCTGTGAATCCTTCCTGAGTTTTGACAATGAGAATATTCTGCTCAGTGCCCTCAAAAAACACCGGTCAAAAGAAGGGACGGTACTGCGGTTCTACAACAGAAACAGCAGTGAGGAAAAAATGGTGATCCGTACCGGCCGGCAGATTCGCGAATGCCGGGCGTGCAGCCTTTTGGAAGAACTGGAAGGGGAGATGGAGCACACGACGGACACCATAACCTGCACTGTACCGGGAAAAAAAATCATAACACTATATATTGCATGGAGATAGAATATGGACAGCATAAAAGAACACTTACAACATTTATACCCGGACTGCTGGGAGGAACTGGAACAGCGGATCGGAGCACTGACAGAATCGTGGAAGCTTAAAATGGGAAACACCTCCGGAGAGGCGCTTTATCCATGGGTAAGTAAAGACGATGTCATGCTGATCACGTATGGTGATGGAATCGGAAGAGAGGGGGAAGCGCCCCTTGCAACACTCCGGTCATTCCTTAACGAGGAACTTTCCGGTACGGTGAGCGCGGTCCATTTACTCCCCATGTTTCCTTATACGTCGGATGACGGATTTTCTGTGACGGATTTTAAAGCAATTAATCCGGAACTGGGAGATTGGGAAGATATCGAGAACCTGCGGAGAGAATACGATCTGATGTTTGACGCGGTAATCAATCACGTCTCTAAATCAAGCGGGTACTTTAAGGAATATGCGGCGGGAAATCCGCACTACCGGGGATTTTTTATCGAGGCAGATCCCGAAGGGGACTACAGCAGGGTAATCCGGCCCCGAACGCTCCCTCTGCTTACAAAGTTTGAGACTTCCATGGGAACGAAGTATCTTTGGACCACCTTCAGTGAGGATCAGATCGATTTAAACTACAGGGATCCGGAGGTCTTAATGGAGATACTCGATGTTCTTCTGCTCTATGCGGCAAGGGGCGCACGGTTTATCCGGTTTGACGCTATCGGTTTTGCCTGGAAGGAGCCGGGGACGACCTGCATGCATCTTCCCCAGACACATGAGCTGATCAAGCTGATGCGATGTGTTTTGGAGTCCTGCGCCAAAGGCTGCACAATCATAACCGAAACCAATGTGCCTCATAAAGAAAACATCAGCTATTTTGGCAGCGGTTACGATGAGGCCGGGCTGGTTTATCAGTTTCCGCTTCCTCCGCTGACCCTGTACTCATATTTAAGCGGAAGCGCCGCACATTTATCCGACTGGGCGGATGGACTGGAAGCAACCACGGAGGCGACCACTTACTTTAATTTTCTGGCTTCCCACGATGGGATCGGCCTTCGCCCGGTGGAGGATATCTTAAGCGAGGGGGAACGGCGCCTTATGGTGGCTGAGGTAATGGAGCGAGGCGGTCAGGTTGGATACCGTTCCCTGGCCGACGGCAGTATGGTTCCGTATGAACTGAATATCAATTACCTGGACGCCATAGCCGGAAACGAGAAGGACATGGGAAGGATGGTACGGAAATTCCTGGGTTCCCAGTGTATTTTGCTTTCTGTTATGGGAATGCCGGCAATTTATTACCACAGCCTTCTGGGATCCAGAAACTGTTACCGGGATTTCGAGGAATCGGGAATCAAAAGAAGAATCAACAGGGAGAAGCTTAACGCAGATCAGCTTAAGACAGAACTCTCTGATCCGAATTCCTTAAGGAGCCGGGTGCTGGCCGGATACAGACAGATGTTGAAAATACGGAAGCAGGAGGAGGCGTTTTCTCCCAACAGCCCGCAGCAGGTGCTGAAGCTGGACGAGCGGGTTTTTGCACTCATAAGGGGAACGCAGGAAAATCAGATTCTGGTACTTATCAACGTATCGGATGATGTGGTAAAATTAGAGACAGGAATGGCGGGAAGCGGTCTGCTTTCCGAAAAACAGATGAATCAGGCGGTTACGCTGGAGCCATATGAATATCTGTGGCTGAAAATAAAAGGCTGACCGTCACAGGAAAGAGGAGAAGCAGGGTATGGACAGAGATTACAGCTTTTTGGATTCCCTCGACAGGGGAATGTATTTTGATAAGAAAGAGTACGACGGAGTGCCGCCTTTAAGCTATGAAGAGGTAAAGGACAATCTGCCGGTTCCCATCGTATCCAGCCATCCGGAATGGGTAGAATGCTACAGGTATGCGGTTCAGGTTTTATATACCAATATTCACCGCCCGGCAGAGGGAAGCGGATTTGTAAGCAATTTTGTGGATGCCGCGTTTAACGATGATATTTTCCTTTGGGATACAGTATTTATGACGTTGTTTTGTAATCTTCTTCATCCTTACGTTCCGGGAATCTGTTCCCTGGACAATTTTTACTGCAAGCAGTTTGACGATGGGGAGATACCGAGAGAGATGGTGAGGGAGACAGGAAAAGATTTTCTCCTGTGGGTGAATGCGTTTGACAGTCCCCTGTACTCCTATTTTCAGAATCACTATGGCTTTCGCACTCTAAGAGAACTGGGAAAGCTGCCGTATGAAGACATGTACAAGCCGAATATGGGACGGATTATTGAGAAGAAACCGTACCTCACCCTGGACAACTTAAATCATCCCCTTCTCGCTTTTGCAGAGTGGGAGAGCTACTGCCATACGAGAGATGCGGCGCGCCTTCACATGGTACTGGAACCGCTGTACCACTATCACGAGGCCATGAAATACCATCTGCGTCATCAAAACGGATTATACATCACAGACTGGGCAAGTATGGATAATTCCCCGAGAAACAAGCATCTGGGACTGGCGGTGGATACCAGCTGTGAGATGGCCATGTTTGCAGGCAATTTGATAGACATTATGGATGTTCTGGTAAAGCGTGGATACGAGGTGACGGATTACGAAAAAAGGCGTGAGGGTCTTGAGAAGGACCGTTCGGTTTTGATAGAGAAGATCAATCATTATATGTGGAACGAACAGGACGGGTTTTATTACGATATGACATTTGGCGAGCGTCAGACCAGAATCAAGACGATCGCAGGCTTCTTTCCGCTGGTGTCCGGTGTAGCGGACGAAAAGCAGGGAAAGCGTCTTATCGAATGGCTGGAGGATAAGGAGACCTTCAACCGTGTTCACAGGATTCCGGTTGTGGCCGCGGACGAAGAGGGGTATGATCCCAGAGGAGGATACTGGAGAGGTTCCGTCTGGGCGCCGACCAATGCTCTCGTAACCTGTGGACTGGAGAAGCACGGCTTCCATAAGCTGGCCAGGGACATCGCCATCAACCATCTGGATGTGATTGCCAAAGTCTATGAGCAGACGGGAACCATCTGGGAGAACTATCCGCCGGATGAGATCTCCAGCGGAGATGCCGATAATAAAGATTTCGTGGGCTGGTCCGGCCTTGCCCCGATTCTCTATCTGATCCAGTACGCCGCAGGCCTGTCTCTCGACAGGAAAGAAGCGGAGCCGACAGTCAGATGGGAGATATCCGAGCATCTGGTTCGGGGAGGCGTTTTGGGATGCAGACGTTACTGGTTTGCAGGAAAGACCGCTGATTTTGTGGCAAAAGACGCAGGCGGATCTCTGGAAGTGAGCATTCATACAGAGGACTGCTTCAAACTCAATCTGATCTATCAGGGAGCACAGCACTCGATTATGGTGCAGGGTGACATGAAGCTGACATTTTAAATCCTGCGAGGTGTGATGTTTTATGAAGACAATAGCGATTTACGGCGACAGTATTTCTACGGGAACACACGGGGAGGGCGGTTATGAGAATACATTAAAAAACAGCCTCTCCCTGGATAAAGTCTATAATTTTGCGGTGGGCTCCAGCGGCCTGACACGGAAGACACCCGGCGGCATGTTGGAAGTGCTCGATAAAAATCCGGTTCCGGAAGATGCAGAACTGTTCCTGATCTGGCATGGAAGCAATGACTGGTATTGGGGAAGTGAATTGGAAGCGTTTTCTGAAGCCATAGAGGCGGCGGTAGACAGACTGCGTGCCGCGGTCCCCACCGCCTGCCTGGTATGGGTAACTCCGATCTACCGGTTCGAATGCCCGGACGGCATGGCACAGGCAGGGGAGGCTTACGAACTGCCCAATAAAAGCGGATACACCATGCTGGATTATTATGTGGAACTGGAACGCGCCAGCAAGCGGCTAGGATTTCCTCTCATAGATATGCGGAGGCTGTGCGGAATTCACCGCGATAATGCTGAGTTATATCTGGAAGACCGGGTTCATCCCAACCGGGCGGGCTACCAGAGGATCAGCGCGGTCCTTGCCAGGGAGATTCAGAGATTTTGTATTTTTTAAACAGGATCTGTTTGACAGACCATATTCCCAGTGGTACACTGAGGAAGTAAAACAAAGAAACCCAAATAAGCATTTCGTTTCCGGCGATAAACGCTTTTTATGAGGATACCAGCGATGAACAGACCAGCTCATGTATTTACTTATGGATATTGCAGCTGTTTCTTCAGTGCAGATACCTGCTGCAGTGAAGTTTTTTGCGTACAATATAAGAGGAAATCCATGCAGTCGGGAAAAGAATTATCGTGAGATTCGTTTTGATATTTTAAATTTAAATGCCAAGATATCGAAGGAACCGTTGCCCGGCGGTTCCTTTTTTGATTGTAAAAAAGTTTGCAGGGAAACAGATGAAAAAATATGTAGAATTTTAGAAACCAGTGCAAATTTGCATTGTTCGCTATGATAAAGTATGACCATAGACAACAGAAAGAAAGTCTGAAACGTAACATTTGAGGATGCGTAAGCCCAGCGGCGAGGGCAGGAGACTGTAAATCTCTCACATCGGAAACAGCGCAGGTTCGAGTCCTGCCGCATCCATTTCCGCCGGAGAAGCGAGGAACAGCAGACTGGCTGAAACGTGCCGGAAAGTTGAGATTTGGAAAAGTGATCGAGAGGATTAAGATGATACTTTGCTAAAGTATTGTGCTGTCAGGCACCGGGGGTTCGAATCCCTCCTTTTCCGTTTGATCTTTTATATGTTTTACATTTAATAATAATTTTATGATAAGTAAGAAGAAAGGAAAATCGAAATGGAAACCGTCGTACTATGTAAGCGATATTGCAGCAGTCAGCCTGTCAGTTATTACAACAACAGGCTTTTTTGCGTTGCAGCAGACAATCGCTTAAAGAGTGTGCGGCGAATATCAAATTCCACGGCAGGGACCGCATGATCTTTAAGCCTCAACAGGAGGAGTGGTATCATGCATCAGGTTTTATTTCCGCTGGTGATCGTAACTATATTAAAACAACATGGATCGAAGGAGCAGCCGCTGACAATCTCGCAGATTGCGGACATGATCAACAGACAGTACGCGCCGTTTGCGGATGGGGAAAAGGTCATGAACCGTTCTACGGTGGCCAGAACGCTGGAATCGCTGGTGCTGTACACGGAAGTCGGCGATCTGCTGGATTTCTGTGTGATCGAGGGCGGTTCAGCCAATAAGAAAAAATACTACATCGAACATCACAAAATTGGATAAATTTTGTCAGGAGCAGATTCGCATAATTTACTCTGCCTCGGCTCATACTAGACTTTGTACAAAAGAAGTACAAAACAAAAAACAGGTGAGTCCATGGAGAAACCGAGTAGGAAACTGAAGAAAACTATTTTAATACTGGGAGTTACGGGGGCAGTTTATGCAAGCTTTAAGTATCTGCTGCCCCTGGTGATTCCCTTTTTGATTGCATATATATTTGCCCTGGCACTTCGCCCTTCCGCCGTATGGCTGGAAAAGAAATGCCGGCTGCCGTTCAAAAAGAAAGAAATTCATCTGCCGTTAGCTGCCATCGGGGGCATCCAGATCCTGATTCTGATGGTTTTGTTTGGGACGCTTCTGTATTATGGAGGCAGAAAGCTGTTTATGGAGGCAAATTTATTCTTTGACAATCTTCCGCAGATGATTAACAGCCTCGATCACTGGCTGACCGGCTGCTGCTTTTTTACTGAGAATCTGCTCCGCCTTCCCAGAGGCTTTCTCGTGAAAATGCTGCGGGATATGCTGGTTGGAGGCGGAAAAGCCATGAAGGATGCCGCCATGCCGTTTTTAATGGTGAACTCCATGACTGTTGTGCGCTGTTTTATAGAAGTAACGGTCATGACCGTTATCCTGTTTATCGCCACCATCCTTTCCCTTCAGGAGATGGAAGATATCCGGATGCGCCGTGACAATTCCATTTTCCGCCACGAATTTGCCCTGTTGGGCGGCAGACTGTCCATGGTTGGAAGCGCATGGCTGAAGACACAGGGAAGCATCATGTTCCTGACCATGTGCATCTGTACCGCAGGACTGTTTCTGATGGGAAATCAATACAGCCTCCTACTGGGGATCGGAATCGGCCTTCTCGATGCGCTTCCCATCTTTGGAACAGGAACGGTACTGATTCCCTGGGCCCTGTTTCGCCTGGTCAACGGAGACTGGCTCTATGGAATCGGCCTCTTCGTCATCTATATTATCTGCTATTTCCTCCGCCAGGTGATGGAGGCCAAAATTATGGCAGATAAGGTTGGGCTGACGCCGCTTGAAACGTTGATTTCCATGTATGTAGGTCTGCAGCTGTTCGGACTGCTGGGATTTATCCTGGGGCCGATCGGTCTTTTGATTATTGAAGATCTGGTGGAACTGTACGGCGGCTAGTGGTATACTGGTTCCATAAAAGGATTATGGCAGATGTGACACGGCAGTTCTGCCATGACAGAAATGGAGGCAGCGATGGAGCCGGGCAAATTAATTGAATTTTTAGGAATACTGGAAAAATTAAAATGCAACACCCGCCATAACTGGACCACTTCGGGCAGGAGGGAGAGTGTTGCGGAACACAGCTGGCGTCTGGCGGTAATGGCGTTTCTGCTGAAGGACGAATTCCCGGAACTGGATATGGACCGGGTGGTGGATATGTGCCTGATCCACGACTGGGGCGAGGCTGTTACCGGGGATATTCCGGCGTTTATAAAAGGCAGCACAGATGAAAAGACAGAGAGTGCCGTTCTCCGGACCATGACGGGTTCTCTCCCCGAAGATCTGGCCCGCAGGCTTAACGGCCTCTTTGACGAGATGGAGGCCCTTCAGACGAAGGAGGCAAAACTCACCAAGGCTCTGGACAAGATCGAGACCCTGATTCAGCATAACGAGGCGGGGGCAGACACATGGCTTCCTCTGGAATACGAACTGAATCTTACATATGGAAACGAAATATCGAACATGTCGGAGTACACCAGACGATTACGTGATTTAGTGAAACAGGAGTCTGAGCGGATTATCAGTGAAAAGCCGCTTAAGGATCAGGGATGCGGCAGTACAGGAAGCCACAGCGCTCTGGATGATGAAACGTTTGAAAAAATAAAGGAGCTCCGAAAGGAACTCCACGAAATTCCGGAACTGTCCGGTCAGGAACGAAAGACCATGGAAGTTTTAAAAATGTTCCTAAGGAAACATACCTCCCTTTCGGTTAACGACCGGGGAAGCTGGTTCTACGCCATTCATCAGGAAGATGGCGCCGGGGAAACCGTCGTTTTCCGCGCGGACATGGACGCCATAAAAGGCGCCGGAAATATTCCTTATCATGGCTGCGGCCACGACGGCCACAGTGCTATTCTGGCCGGGCTCTGCCTCTTAACGGAGGGCCGGGTATTTCAAAAGAATCTCTGTTTCCTCTTCCAGCCCGCAGAAGAGACTGGAGAGGGCGGAAAAATCTGCTGTAATTTATTAGAAGAACTGGGGGCAGACAGAGTCTACGGCTTCCACAATCTCCCGGGCTATCCGCTTGGGACTGCAGTTATGAGAAGAGAAACATTTTCCTGTGCTTCCAGAGGACTGATCATCAGGCTTACCGGTAAACCGTGCCATGCCGCCTATCCGGAGCAGGGAATCAATCCGGCCTATTTGATCAGCGGGATAATCGCTTCCCTGCCGGATTTCCTGAAGCCTGAGGAATATCAGGGAATGGTACTGGCCAGCATCATCGAGGTGAAAGTCGGAGACGAATCTTTTGGCGTGTCCGCAGGTGATGGAACACTTGCACTCACTATCCGTGCCGAGCACTTAGAAGACCTGGACAAACTGGAAGGCCGTATCAGAGACGAAGCAGAATCAAAGGCACAGGCCGAACATATGGCATGCTGTATCACCCGCCGCGACGAATTCCCGGATACCGTAAACACCGCTGAGATCGCAGACAAAAGCCGAATGCTGTTTGAAAAGGAAGGAATCCCCTGTCTCGAAGCCGCCGCCCCCTTCCGCTGGTCCGAGGATTTCGGATGGTATTTAAAGAAATCCCAGGGCATGTATTTCGGCATGGGAGCCGGCGAAGACTGCCCGGACCTCCACACGCCAGACTATGAGTTCCCGGACGAATTGATCCGAAATGCGGTCAGATGCTTATACCTGCTTGCAGAGATTTAGGTACTGTGGAAAGAAGAAATATAAATTGCTTTTACAAGATTGGACATTGAGAGGGAGAAAAGATGAAAAAAGTGGCCGTCATCACCCTTGACAAAGAAATCCAAATAGCGTAAAATCAACCATACAAACCAACATAACAACATACGTTTCAGACGTGGAAGAGGATTAGTAAGCGATGATGCATTCCAGAGAGAGGGTCACTGGTGGAAGACCTTCATGCCCCTGGTCGCCCAACCTGCCTTGGAGTCCCGCAGCAAACTGCGGCGCATATCCGGCGTTATCGGAGATACAAGTGAGTCACATTGTGGCTAAATTGGGTGGTACCACCGAGCTGTTCGGTCCCTTGTATGGGGATCGGCGGCTCTTTTTCGTTTCATAGAAAAATACGTATTTTAACAGGTAAAGGAGAATGATTATGGCAAAGGACAAAAAGTTAGTAGAAGCAATCACATCCATGGATGTGGACTTCGCCCAGTGGTATACCGATGTGGTGAAGAAAGCGGAACTCATCGACTATTCCAGCGTAAAGGGCTGTATGGTGATCAAACCGGCCGGCTACGCGATCTGGGAGAACATCCAGAAGGAACTGGACAGCAGATTTAAAGCGGTTGGCGTGGAGAATGTATACATGCCGATGTTTATCCCGGAAAGCCTTCTCCAGAAGGAGAAAGACCATGTGGAGGGATTTGCGCCGGAGGTGGCGTGGGTGACATACGGTGGCCTGGAGCCGCTTACAGAGCGCCTCTGCGTGAGACCGACCTCCGAGACTCTGTTCTGTGATTTTTATGCAAGAGATATTCATTCCTACCGTGATCTTCCAAAGGTATATAACCAGTGGTGTTCCGTCGTTCGCTGGGAAAAGACGACGAGACCGTTCCTTCGTTCCCGTGAGTTCTTATGGCAGGAAGGCCATACGGCTCATGCCACGGCAGAGGATGCGCAGGCCAGAACCGAGCAGATGTTAAACCTCTATGCTGACTTCTGTGAGGAAGTTCTGGCCATGCCGGTAATCCGCGGCCAGAAGACCGACAAGGAGAAGTTCGCCGGAGCGGAAGCCACCTACACCATCGAGGCGCTGATGCACGACGGCAAGGCACTGCAGTCCGGAACGAGCCACAACTTCGGCGATGGATTCGCAAAAGCCTTTGAAATCCAGTACTCTGATAAAGAAAATAAACTGCAGTACGTACACCAGACCTCCTGGGGTATGAGTACCCGTCTGATCGGCGGTATCATCATGGTACACGGCGATGACAACGGCCTTGTTCTGCCTCCGAGAATCGCACCGGTTCAGGTGATGATCGTCCCGATTCAGCAGGCGAAGGAAGGTGTTCTGGAAAAGGCGGCTGAGATCAAATCCGTTCTGTCGGGTTACCGTGTGAAGGTGGATGACACCGATAAGAGCCCGGGATGGAAATTTGCAGAGTCCGAGATGCGCGGCATACCGGTTCGCGTGGAGATCGGCCCGAAGGATATTGAGGCAGGCCAGGCCATTCTGGTACGCCGCGATACCCATGAGAAGATATCCGTTTCCTTAGAGGAGATCGGCCAGAAGGTGGGAGAACTGCTTGACACAATCCAGCACGATATGTACGAGCGCGCACTGGCACACCGCGAGGCCCATACGTATGAGGCGACAGATTTTGATACATTTACAAAGACCATCGAAGAGAAGCCGGGCTTCGTAAAAGCCATGTGGTGCGGATGCCAGGAATGTGAAGACAAGATCAGGGAACTGACAGGAGCGACTTCCCGCTGTATGCCATTTAAGCAGGAGAAGCTTTCCGATACGTGTATCTGCTGCGGAAAGCCGGCGACGAAGATGGTATACTGGGGCCGTGCGTATTAATGTACCGGTGATCCAACCGTACGGCTTCTGTAATACACCGATAATAGAAATGAGATGATGGCATGGTGAAAGAAATACGGGTTCCGGCGGATGCGGAGCAGATCATTGAAAAACTGAATGAGCACGGATTTGAGGCGTATGTCGTGGGCGGATGCGTCCGCGACAGCCTGCTGGGAAAGGAGCCGGAGGACTGGGATATCACCACTTCGGCCAGGCCTGGGGAAGTGAAATCCATTTTCAGCCGGACGATCGATACGGGGATCCAGCACGGCACGGTTACAGTAATGCTTAACCGGCAGGGATATGAGGTGACCACGTACCGGGTGGACGGTGAGTATGAGGATGGGCGTCATCCGAAGTCCGTAGATTTCACTACCAGCCTTTTAGAAGACTTGAAACGCCGTGATTTCACCATCAACGCCATGGCTTACAACAGCCGTGAGGGGCTGGTGGATGCGTTTGGCGGTATCGAGGATTTGGAGAACCGGGTGATCCGGTGCGTCGGCAGCGCCGTGAACCGTTTTACCGAGGATGCGCTTCGGATCTTAAGAGCAGTCCGGTTTTCCGCGCAGCTGGATTTCCGGATTGAGGACGAGACTTATGAGGCGATTTCCATCATTGCCCCTAATTTAGAAAAGGTGAGCAAAGAACGAATTGCCACGGAGCTTACGAAGCTTCTGCTGTCCTCCCATCCGGAAAAGATGAAGAGAGTATCCGATACGGGGGCTTCACGCTACGTCTCCGAACCATTTTGCAGGGCGGCTTCGCTTAACAAGGACGAGCTGCGTCCGCTGGGGCTTCTGCCTGCTGTAAAATATATGAGGTGGGCCGGGCTTCTCCGCAGGGAGCAGGGGGAGACGGCAGCAGCCATACTTCGGGATTTAAAGATGGATTGTGATACCATGGATAAAGTAAAAATACTTGTTTCCCGGTGGAGAATACCGATTTCCGCAGAGAAACCGGCGATTCGCCGGGTGATGAATCAGATTCCTCCGGATCTCTTTGACAGCCTGCTCTGTTTCCAGGAGGTCTTTGCCGCAGAGCTGGGCGAAGGCTACAGAGAGACGTTAAAGGCGGTGAAGACGCTTGCGGAAGAGATCCGCAGGGACGGTGATCCGGTAAATCTAAAGGAACTGGCCGTGGATGGCCGCGATCTGATGGCGGCCGGCATGAAGCCGGGGCCAGCGCTTGGAAAGACGCTGAATGCGCTGATGGAGCAGGTGCTGGAGCGGCCGGAGTGCAACACGAGAGAGTATCTGCTGAATGCCGCCGGATTGAAATGCGAGTTACCATAAAACAGGAGAAGCCGTTTGGCCCCTGCCCGTGTCTGTTTGAAAAAGCAGCTGCGGATGCAGGGGCCAAACTTTCTTTTTTCACGTATATTTCCGTTCCGCCGCTCATACCCTAGAAGTAGCCGATGAGCTAAGAGTTGGAGGGGTGGTTGTGATAGAGAAATACACAGAGGTGCTTTCGCAGTATGAGCTTGAAATTCTGGATGTGAGACGCGGCCGCGGCGCCTGGCTGTGTGAGACAAACCAGGGCCTGAAGCTTCTCAGAGAATATAAAGGGACCATAAAACGGCTGGAATTCGAAGACCAGGTATTTACGCAGCTGGAAGAGGCCTGGCACCCTTTTGTGGACCGTTATGTGAGAAACCGTGAAGGCGAACTGCTTTCCAGCGCGGATGACGGGACGAGATGGATTGTAAAAGACTGGTATGCCGACAGGGAGTGCAATTTAAAAGACGACAGGGAAGTCCTCAGAGCCATTACGCAGATTGCCAGTTTACATAAAATGTTGCGAAAAATCGAATTCAAGGAAGAGTGGAATCTCGGTTCCATACTCGTGCAGCTTCCGGGAGATGAGATGGAGCGCCATAACAGGGAGCTTATACGGGCGCGTTCCTTTATCAGGAACAAGAGGAAAAAGACGGAGTTTGAACTCTGCGTCATAGGAAATTATGACATGTTTTTTGAACAGGCCAGGGACGCCAGACTCGGCATGAAGGAGTTTTGTGAGCGCTATGGAGAGGAAGAGTGTTACCTGTGCCACGGGGACTTGAACCAGCACCATATCCTGATGTGCCCGAGAGATGTGGCTGTAGTGGAATTTAACCGGATGCATCTGGGAATGCAGATGGAAGACCTGTACCATTTTATGAGAAAGGCCATGGAGAAGCACGACTGGAGTTTAAAACTCGGCACCTCCATGCTGGAAACGTATTCCAGAATTCTTCCGCTGTCGGACACAGACAGAACCTGCCTTTACTATCTGTTTTTGTATCCGGAAAAATACTGGAAACAGATTAATTTCTACTACAATGCCAACAAAGCATGGATTCCGGCCAGAAATATTGAGAAATTAAAGGATTTGGAATTGCAGCAGCCGCTTCGCAATGAGTTCCTTTCCAGAATTAAATAACACAATTTCGCTTTCCTTTTAGACTGTTATGATTTATAATGTTGATAACAGAATGGAGAGAAAGGAGTATTGTGTTTTATGAAAGACTATAAGAGTATTTATGAAGAATGGCTGGCTAATCCATACTTCGATGAGGCTACGAAAGAAGAACTCCGGTCCATTAAAGAGGACGAGAATGAAATGAAAGAAAGGTTTTATCAGGATCTGGAATTTGGCACGGCCGGCCTGCGCGGTGTGATCGGCGCAGGTATCAACCGTATGAATATTTATGTGGTACGCAGGGCAACCCAGGGGCTTGCCAATTACATTATCAAGCAGGGCGGCGCGGATAAGGGCGTGGCGATTGCTTACGATTCGAGACATATGTCTCCGGAATTTGCAGAGGAAGCGGCCCTTACTCTGGCGGCCAACGGCATTAAGGCCTATAAATTCGAATCCCTGCGTCCGACTCCTGAACTTTCCTTCGCAGTCAGGGAACTGGGCTGTATCGCCGGTATCAACATCACTGCAAGCCACAACCCGCCTGAGTATAACGGATACAAGGTATACTGGGAGGACGGCGCGCAGTTTACCCCGCCTCATGACAAGGGGGTAACTGCGGAAGTACTTGCAATTACAGACCTTTCCACCGTGAAGACCACCGATGTGGAATCTGCAAAGGCGGCGGGCAAGTATGAGATCATCGGCGAGGCGATTGATGATAAATACATCGCCCAGGTAAAAGCCCAGGTGGTGAATCAGGATGCCATCGACAAGATGCAGGACAGCATTCAGATTGTTTATACTCCACTCCACGGCACCGGCAATATTCCGGCTAGAAGAGCGCTGGCGGAGATCGGCTTCACCCACGTTTATGTGGTTCCGGAGCAGGAACTTCCGGATGGGGATTTCCCGACTGTCAGCTATCCGAATCCGGAGGCAGAGGAAGCCTTTGAGCTGGGCCTGGCGCTGGCAAAGGAGAAGGATGCCGATTTAGTTCTGGCGACCGACCCGGATGCAGACCGCCTCGGAGTTTACGTAAAAGATACGAAGTCCGGCCAGTACATTCCGCTTACAGGAAATATGTCAGGTTCCCTGTTATGTGAATACGTTCTGAGCCAGAAGAAGGAACGTGGAGCGATTCCGGCGGATGGACAGGTGGTGAAGTCCATCGTTACCACTAATCTGGTTGATGCGGTGGCGAAGTCCTACGGATGCGAGCTGATTGAAGTACTGACCGGATTTAAGTATATCGGCCAGCAGATTTTAAAAGAAGAGAACACGGGATACGGAACGTATTTATTCGGTCTGGAGGAGAGTTACGGCTGTCTGATCGGAACGTATGCCCGTGATAAAGACGCGATTTCCGCCACGGTAGCACTCTGTGAGGCGGCCGCTTATTATAAGATGAAGGGCATGACCTTATGGGATGCCATGATTGCCATCTATGAGAAGTACGGCTACTATAAAGACGCTGTCAAGTCCATCGGACTGAAGGGAATCGAGGGCCAGGCAAAGATCCAGGCCATTATGGATACATTAAGAAACAACACACCAACCGAAGTGGGCGGATACAGGACGGTCTCTGCCAGGGACTACAAGCTGGATACGATTAAGGATATGGAAAACGGCGAAGTAAAACCGACCGGACTTCCGGAATCAAACGTTCTCTATTACGATCTGACCGATGACGCATGGCTGTGTGTAAGGCCATCCGGCACAGAGCCGAAGATCAAGTTCTACTATGGGATCAAGGGCACTTCCCTTGCGGATGCGGATGAGAAATCTGCGAAGCTGGGGGAAGCGGTGATGGCCATGGTGGATTCCATGATGTGATAGAATAATAATGAAGTGTAAAAACGCCTGTGGAATCAAAAACACAGGCGTTTTTCAAATGATTCAGGACTGTTATAGTCGTCAAACATTCATATCCCGGCTTCTTTCATAAGCTCCATAATCTTTTCTATGCGCCGCTCCATATCTTTCCCGGTATATTTGGGGAAATGTGCCTCGCGCACGATCCTGCCGTCACACAGGAACAGGACGCGCTCCGTGCGGGCTGCGATTCTGGCATCGTGCGTCACCACCATGACTGCGGTTCCCTGTGTGTTGATTTCCGTAAAAATATCCATGATTTCCTGGGCGGACTTTGAATTTAATGCGCCGGTGGGTTCATCACCAAACAGGATTTTTGGGTCATTCATGAGGGCACGGCAGATTCCCGCACGCTGGAGCTGTCCGCCGGATGCACGTGAGATATCCCTGTCCTCCAGCTCCCCGATTCCGGTTTTTTGCATGAGTGCCCGTGCCTTTTCGGTGACTCGGGAGACATTTTTCTTTTTATCCCGCAGGGAGGGAAGGATGATATTGTCCAGAATGTTTAAATTCTTCAGCAGAGTGGGCTGCTGGAAGACGAAGCCCATCTGTGTCCGGCGAAGGTCTGCCAGCTGATTTTCCGTGCAGGCGGTTAAATTGCTTCCGCAGAAGGATACGCTTCCGCCGTCGATGCGGTCCATGCCGCTCAGAGCGAAGAGCAGCGTTGATTTTCCGGAACCTGAGGGCCCCATCACCGAGATAAATTCGCCTTTGCGGACCGACAGGCTGATTCCATCCAGGATGCGCTGGTGTTCGGATCCCTCGTAAAACGATTTAACAATGCTTTCGGCATGTATGATTTCTTCCATGTTATTCCTTTCCATATTCAGATATTGTGATCTTCTCTATTCCCTTTGTGCCGGCAAGTGAGGCAAAGACCGCGGTGCAGATCATGAGAAGCGGGCAGAGCAGACGGGACAGGAGGGGATTTACCGCAAAGCGGAAGGAGGGGGCGCCGAAACCGGAGAGGACCAGACCGGCCAATGCCCCGCCAGCAGTATTGGCCAGAAGGATTCCGGCGAAGATTCCGCACACGGATACGAGTACGAAACGGCTTAAATACTGCAGCCGGATGTCTCCGGCGGTGAATCCGGAGGCCTTCATGACTGCGATGGAATAGCGGTCCTTTGCGGTCAGCAGGTTGACGAACAGCAGGGTAATCAGACCGGTGAGCGTAACCGCCACCGCAGCCGCAGCGATGGCCGCCATGCGAATGGAATTCAGCGTGGGTCCGTAAGTCTGGGAGACGTAATCGCGGATATCCGTGACTTTTGTATCGCGAAATGTGTCTGTATATTCACGGACAATCTGTGAGAGCATTGAGGGATCTTTCAGCCCGGCGTAGATGACGGCCCAAACCGTGTCGTCCGAATCTGCCGGGAAGGCGGCCTTCGCCGTTTTTCCTCCGTTGGTGATGTCGGAATAGATTCCGCACACCGTCAGTGTCTGTGTACCGCTGCCGGTAATCAGTGTGAGACTGTCGCCCGGGGCCTTGCCCAGCTCCTCGGCGTTCATGGCAGAGAGGGCGATCTCATCGGGGGTGACGGGGGCCTGACCTTTTACGTAGGAAACAGGAAATATCCGGTGATCCCCCAGCTCCGTCAAAAGATTCCGAACGGTACCCTCCGGCGTTTCCACCTGAAAGGACTTGGTAGTCAGTGCAGTATGGCGGAGAATGGAGCCGTCCTGTTCCATTTTCCGGATGATCCGGGCGGCGTCTTCCGCTAAATGGTCTGACTGGCGCAGATCGATCCGCAGATCACAGTTACCGATTCCCATATAGGTGACGAAGCCCCTGGACGACATGGTGGTATACAGATTGATGGGAATCACAAGGAGAAAGGCTGCAAAGAGAAGTACGGTGAAATTGACGCCGTACAGCCTTTTTTCCAGGAGTACATCCCGGATTCCCAGGAAGATGCTGACATTGGAAAAATGGCTGCGATTCAGAGCCAGCCGGCTGGCTCTGCGAAAAGCCATTGATCCGGTACCGCGCCGCATGGCTTCGGAGGCGGATAGTTTCTGTAAGCGTCCCAGAACTCCGTTTACATAAAGCAGAATGGAGAAAAATACGATCAAAACGCCTGCAGGTGCGAGGAATAAGGCGGCAGGGCCGTTTCCGCCGGCCCCCATGTTTAAACGGATATTCTGAAGGAGAAGGTTCTTAAGCAGGAATGAAAAAACGATGCCTGCCGTACATCCGGATGCGGCGATCACTGCATATTTGGCGAGATACAGCTTCTTTATGTCGGAGACGCGCAGGCCGATTGCCTTCATCACACCTAGTTCCCGGTAGTCGGATTCTAACTGGGCCAGAAGCGTATAACGAATGCATAAGAAGGCAATCAGAACGGTCAGGAAGCCGAGAAGCAGGATCACGGCGATCATCATGCCGTCGGATAAGGAGCCCAGCAGGCGAAACAGCGGATACGTGACGGCAGGACCGCTGGAAGGAAGCCCGGCAGCCGTATAATCAGCGGCAAAGGCGTCCAGGGCCGATAGGTCTTTTAAACGGAACTCGATCAAATGCTCCATGGTTCCAAGGCTTCTCAGCCGTTCAAAATCCTGGGGACTTACGAGGAAGCGTTTGGAGGAAGAGAGCATGGAATTCATCTGTGAATCCCGCAGAAATCCTGCTGTGCGAAACGGGATTCCACAGACGGAGACGATGTCGCCGGTCTTCATGGCGGCTTCCTGCATGTAGCAGACCGGTACGTAGATCTCCCCGCCGGCAGGGGTGATGACGGCTCCGTCCAGGTTCAGAAGGTAATCAAATGCACCGCTCTGAGTGGAAAACCCGTTGTCCTGTGTACTGCTGATTAAGGAGTGGCCATTCAGTTCAATCTCACTGTTGTCAATATTTAGAAACTCCAGAATTTGATACCGGTCAACCGCTTCATGCTGCGAGGCAAAACGGTTGACCGGCTCAGCATCCAGCGGGCCGGAGTGCATCTGCATGAAATGCGGCGTCTCTGCCTGCACCATCAGCCGGTCCAGGGCGCCCGCAAGGTTCAGAGCCAGAATAACAGCCAGGGAGACGAGGATGGCGGCCAGCGCCACAAACAGGGTGGTGATCATGGTAGTGAGCTGGCTTTTTCTGATATCGTTTCGGATGATGCGGCAATCAATCATAGCTTACCTCGTTTCTTCAAGGGCCCTCACGGATTTGATGCGGCAGGGCAGAAAGGATATGGCGGCCAGGAGAATCCCGGCTGTGACGATCAGGAGGCCGGAACCTCTCCCGGAGCCGATAGATAACAGTGCGCCGGTACCGTCTGCCAGAATGCCGGAAATACCATAAGCGGCCACGTATCCCAGCTGTGACAGGACGCCGATCAGTCCCCAGGCTCTCCCCTGGAAATCATCGGCAATGTTGGTGCGGACGAGAAAATCCAGCGCCGCGTTTGCAAAGGGCAGGGAGGAGAAGAAAAGAAATCCGAAAACACAGATGACAACGATGTTTTCCCGCATTCCAAAACCGGCCATGAAGATTCCCGCTGCAAAGAGGGCGGCAGACAGGATGACCACGCGGTTTTTCTTCAGACTGACCGTCCCGATTACCAGGCTGGAGATGAGCATGCCCGAGGCACAGATGGTCTCGGAAATGCCGAGGACGGTACTGTCTGCGAATCCCAGGATCATCGGGCCGAAAAGTGTCTGGATAAAGCCTAAGAAAAATGTGATGGCAGAAGACAGAATAACCAGCACCAGAACGCCCTTCTTCTGCGTGATGGCATTCCATCCTTCCGAGAATTCTCTGGTGAAGGATTTTGTCTCCATTGCCTGCTTCGACTGGATTCCTTTCCGGACGACCAGCGTCGCGGTTACCGTTAAGAAAAAGGTAGCGGTGTCTAAGAGAAGCAGAAGGCGGATATCGGAGATGGTGAGCAGCAGGCCTGCGAGTACCGGAGAAATCAGGTATTTCGCAGATCCCGCAACGCCCACCAGACCGCTGGCCTTTGTATACTGTTCCGGCGTCAGCAAGTCGGTCACCGTGGCCTTGTAGGCGGGATCGAGAAGCGAAGAAAACACAGAACTTATGGTGACGCCCACACAGATCTGCCACAACGCGGCCTCTCCCTTAGAGAGGCAGAGCAGGATGAAAAGGAGTCCAAGCGCGGACAGGCCGTCACCCAGAATCATTAAGAGCCTGCGGTCGTAACGGTCTGCCAGGACCCCGGCAGGAACGCCCAGAATCAGTCCCGGCGCAAAGGCCAGCAGTGTGACGAGAGCGGTGGAGGAGGCCAACCCTGTCTGCTGAAAGACGTATACGCCCAGCCCGAAGGAGGTGAGACCGCTTCCAATGGCAGAAACCAGTTCTCCTGTCCAGAGGAGAAGAAATTTATGGAAATAATTAGCTGTCTGCTTCATTCTGCCCGACCTTTCTGCTGCCGAACACCCGCATGAGATCCGATGCAAGACTCCCGGTTTCTGCTCCCAGCAGCCGCTCTATATTGAAGATAAGGGCCTGCACCCGCTCGTCTCTCAGCTCCTCTGAGGCTTCCGCGGCATCGTCGAAAAAGACGTTGCTGTAGACCATAATCATCTCCACACACTCCCTTGGGTAGGGAGTCTGAAAGTATCCGGCTTCCGCGCCTTCCCGGATCAGCTTCGTCAGAATCGGAGTGACGCCGTTTAATACCGCCATCTGTGTTTTCTGGTGCATCAGCGCATTCTGCGGCCGGTGCATCTGTTCCTTCAGCTCCTGCCCGCCCTTCTGGCTGACATTCAGCGCAAGAATTGTACGGATCAGCCGCTCTTTGACAGAGAATCTTTTGTCGGATGCGGCCTCCTGCGCCGCACTCAGAATCTGTCTGTTATACCGCTCGATCAGGGCATCCAGAATATCCTCTTTTGATTTAAAATGGTAGTACAGGGTTCCTCTCGCGATTCCAACCATCTCTAAAATATCGCCGGTGCTGGTATTGTCAAAGCCCTTTCGGGCGAAAAGCGTATCTGCTGCATCTAAAATTTCATTTTTACGTATCTCTGGTTCTTTCACCGTTCTCATTGCGCTGTCTCCTTTTTATCTCATTACCGACTGACTGTCGGTCTGTAAAAAGAGAATACCACACTCCGGTCTGTTTGTAAAGAGAAAGAGTAAAAAGTATGGCCGGGAAGAGGGCGTTTGCGAAACAGGGCCGCATTTCTGGTACAAAAAAACAGAGCCGTTTCAGCTCTGTTTTTAGTAATTAGCTTTTCAGACGTTCCTTTAATTCTTTCAGCGCCTCTCCAAACTGTCTGGAAGAAGCGGTAGGGTTTCCTCTTAAGAGACCCTTGCGGTAGAAACCGAGATGTTTGGATAATTTATCCCGGTTCTCTGTGAGGGACTGCAGCCGTTCGGTCAGTGCGGATAGATCGGGGACTGCCTTGCCGGCGGTCTCTTTGATGCTGGCTGCAGCTTCGAGACGGCGCTCCGCGCTTTCCTTTAAAGCATTTAGTTTTTCTTCCGTACGCATTGCGGTTTCTGCTTTTAATGTCGTGATCTTAACGGCAGCCTCACCCTTTAAGTTGGCGGCCCGCTGAATCTGCTCGTCGCGCAGGTCAGAGAGTTTGTCTGCTGTTTCAGCTTTTAAAAGAGCCATCTGCAGCTGGATTTCTTCCAGTTCCGCCTTCATCTTTGTCATAGACTCCAGCACACGGCCAAGATCGAGGGCCTCTTTCGTGGATTCAACGGCATCGGCCACAAACAGGACCCCGATGATGCCGCATAAGACGATGCACAGGACAGGATTTAGATCCAGAACCACGCTTTCCACAGGGCGATGGATAAATTCTGTTAAAACAATGGTCAGAAAACCCCAGGCAATGGACGTGCCCAGGCAGATGTAGCCGTTGAGGTTAAGCGGTTGTTCGGTGTAGTCCCAGTACTTCATCTTAAACAGGCGCTCCATGGTCCAGCCGGTGATGTATTCCAGCACCGAGGCTCCGATCATACCGGACAGGAAAACCAGGAACAAGTTATTCTGAAACGGCAGGGAGACCCACAGCATGATGATCGCCCCGCTTCCATACAACGGAAGCATTGGAAGCCGCAGAAAGCCGCGGTTTACGAAATGGCCGCATTTTAAGGAGACATATGTGGATTCAATGATCCATCCAATGAAGCAGTAGAGGAAGAAAAAGAGAAGCCACTGATACCAGGTGTATATGTACATAAATAAAATCCTTTCGTTTAAATTTATTGACTTAAAGACCTACCATCTATCATAAACGTTTTTGCCGATTTTGACAACCGAAACTTAGCGGCTTCTTTCCCCTTGCAAGAACGGCGGTTGTCATGTAAAATGGGTTAAGAAATAAGAAGATTGAGGAGTTTACGAATGAGCATATTAAATGTTGAACATCTGACACATGGATTTGGCGACCGTGCCATCTTTAACGACGTGTCATTCCGTCTTTTAAAGGGAGAGCATATCGGTTTAATCGGAGCTAACGGTGAAGGCAAATCCACATTTATGAATATTATTACCGGAAAGCTTCAGCCTGACGAAGGAAAGGTGGAGTGGGCGAAGCGCGTCCGCGTCGGCTATCTGGATCAGCACACGGTGCTGGAGAAAGGAATGACAATCCGGGATGTGTTAAAGAGCGCATTTGCATTTCTGTTTCAGATGGAAGAGCAGATGAATGAGATCTGCGACCGCATGGGCGAGGCGGGAGAGGAAGAGATGGAGTCCATGATGGAAGAACTGGGAACGATCCAGGATCTTCTGATGGCCCACGATTTCTATATTATCGACTCCAAAGTGGAGGAGGTGGCCCGGGCCCTGGGGCTTACGGATATCGGCATCGACAAGGATGTCACTGAGCTCTCCGGAGGCCAGAGAACCAAAGTGCTGCTGGGAAAACTGCTGCTGGAAAAACCGGATATCCTCCTTCTGGACGAGCCGACCAATTATTTAGATGAGCAGCATATTGAATGGCTGAAGCGTTATCTGTTAGAGTATGAGAATGCGTTTATTTTAATATCCCACGATATTCCATTTTTGAACAGTGTGGTGAATATTATCTACCATATGGAAAACCAGAGTCTGGACCGCTATGTGGGAGACTACGATAAGTTTGTGGAGGTCCACGCTGTGAAGAAGGCGCAGCTGGAGGCGGCTTATAAGCGTCAGCAGCAGGAGATCGCGGAGCTGGAAGACTTTGTAGCGCGCAACAAGGCCAGGGTTTCCACCCGGAACATGGCCATGTCCAGGCAGAAGAAGCTGGATAAGATGGATGTCATCGAGCTGGCGCGGGAGAAACCGAAGCCGGAGTTTCATTTTCTGGAGGCGAGAACCGCAGGAAAGACGATTATTGAGACAACCGACTTAATCATCGGATACGATGAGCCTCTGTCGAGACCGTTAAATGTCCGCATGGAGCGAGGGGAAAAGATCGTACTGGTCGGCGCCAACGGAATCGGAAAAACCACCCTTTTAAAGAGTATTCTGGGACTGGTTCCGCCGCTGGACGGAAAGGTGATGCTCGGAGACTATCTGTCCATCGGTTATTTTGAGCAGGAGATGGCGCCAGGCAACAAGACAACCTGTATTGAGGAAATCTGGAAGGAATTCCCTTCCTATACCCAGTATCAGGTTCGTTCCGCCCTGGCCAAATGCGGCCTGACCACCAAGCACATCGAGAGCCAGGTGCGTGTCTTAAGCGGAGGTGAGCAGGCAAAGGTTAGATTATGTAAACTCATTAACCGGGAAACAAATGTGCTTCTGCTGGATGAGCCGACCAACCATTTGGATGTGGAGGCGAAGGAGGAATTAAAGCGGGCACTGAAGGAGTATAAGGGAAGTATCCTTTTAATCTGCCATGAGCCGGAGTTTTACGAGGGTGTGGCGACGAAGGTGTGGGATTGCCGGGAATGGGCGCTGAAGCTGTCATAGGAGCGCCTGTCCGGCAGGCCGCCGGAATCTGATGATGTGAATAAAGAAGCAGCCGTCCTGTTACAGACGGCTGCTTCTTTAAACTATTGGGAATGGTAGGTATAATAAATTAGGATAATGTCTTTAGGGGGGCCGGATGATCTTTCAATCATCCGGTATGAGTATGAAAAAGCTTTGTGTTAATCACTGTTTTGTGATTGACTTTATAATACCAGGAATTTGTGTGCATTTTGTGGACTTTCCATTAAGAAAAAATAAAAAAGATTATAACTTTATGAAGGATCTGTTTAAATTTATTTCGCTGAAATCGGGTATCCTATAACGGAACTGCATGTTACAAACAAAAGTCCCGCTCCGAGGGGGACCGAAGCGGGAAATAATCATTTAGGGGGGCCGGATGATCTTACGACCATCCGGTATGAGTATGAAAAAGCTTTGTGATTTCAAGTAAGTTACTTGAAACAAAGGCCCGCTATCCTCTCGGATAACGTATTTTCAGTATACGGGTAAAATGTGACCAAAATGTGTATTGGACATAAAAAAAACATAAACATAATAAAAATAAAAAAAACCCTTTAAAAACAGGTTGTTATTGTATATAATAAGGGAGATAAACAAAATTGGACTATTAGGGCCAGTAACCCGAATTGGAAATACAGATAAAGGAAACTCTGGGAACCGTTTAAGCGAACAGGAGGAAATAAATGATGATGTCTAATGATATCGGTATCGATTTAGGTACCGCCAGCATACTTGTGTATATAAAAGGGAAAGGTGTTGTATTAAAAGAGCCTTCCGTAGTTGCAATTGACCGTGACACGAACAAAATCAAGGCGATCGGGGAAGAGGCGAGACTGATGATCGGCAGAACGCCGGGCAATATCGTCGCAGTCAGACCGCTTCGCCAGGGTGTTATCTCCGATTATACCGTAACGGAGAAGATGTTAAAATATTTTATCAACAAGGCAGTAGGCAAGAAAACACTGAGAAAGCCGAGAATCAGCGTCTGCATTCCAAGCGGAGCCACAGAAGTTGAGAAGAAGGCCGTAGAGGACGCTACGTATCAGGCAGGAGCCAGAGAGGTAGCCATTATCGAAGAGCCGGTTGCGGCTGCGATCGGCGCAGGCATCGATATCGCCAAGGCCTGCGGAAACATGATCGTAGATATCGGAGGCGGTACTTCTGATATCGCAGTCATCTCCCTGGGCGGCACGGTAGTGAGCACGTCCATCAAGGTGGCCGGTGATGATTTTGATGAGGCACTGGTTCGCTATATGCGTAAAAAACACAATCTTCTGATCGGAGAGAGAACCGCAGAGGAGATTAAGATTAATATCGGTGCGGCTTACCGCAGACCGGAAGTCCTGACCATGGAAGTGAGGGGCCGTAACCTGGTTACCGGTCTTCCAAAGACGATTGTCGTTACATCCGATGAGACTCTGGATGCATTAAAGGAACCGGCCATGCAGATCGTGGACGCAGTACACAACGTTCTGGAGAGGACTCCACCGGAACTGGCAGCCGACATATTTGACCGCGGCATTGTTCTGACCGGAGGAGGTTCCCTGCTTTCCGGCCTGGATTCCCTGATCGAGGAGAAGACGGGGATCAACACCATGATTGCAGAAGATCCGCTTACGGCTGTTGCGATCGGTACAGGAAAGTTTATCGAGTTTACCCATGACGGCGGTAAATCTGAATTTTAACCATTGTAAGCAGGAAAGCTGCAGGACAACCCTGGCGGAACACGGATTCCGGCAGGGTTAGTTTTGCGGCTGCCTGCTTTCTGTATTTTCTATGAAAACAAAGGGGGAAGACCATGGCGACGGTCTGCGGATTTGTAGAACGAATTAAATATCGCAACGAAGAAAATGGCTATACGGTCTTAAGCCTCACGGATGAAGGAGACGAATACACGCTTGTCGGTAACTTCCATTATATCAGCGAAGGCGAGATGGTGGAGGCCACTGGTCCCATGACCGAGCATCCGGTTTATGGGGAACAGATGACGGTGGAAACCTATGAGATCAAGACTCCCGAGGATACCGCTGCCATGGAGCGCTATCTGGGATCCGGCGCGGTGAAGGGAATCGGAGCCGCGCTGGCGGCCAGGATCGTCCGGCGCTTTAAAGCAGATACGTTTCGGATCATGGAGGAAGAACCGGAGCGCTTATCCGAGGTAAAGGGAATCAGTGAGAAAATGGCCATGGCGATTTCCGAACAGGTGGAAGAGAAGAAGGAGATGCGCCAGGCCATGATGTTCCTCCAGGAATACGGCATTTCCATGAGTCTGGCCGTGAAAATCTTTCAGGAATACGGTCCCAGGCTCTATACCGTGATAAAAGAAAATCCCTATCAGCTGGCGGATGATATCGCGGGCGTGGGCTTCAAGATGGCGGATGAGATCGCCAAGCGGGTGGGGATCTTCACGGATTCGGATTTTCGTATTAAATCGGGAGTACTCTACACACTTCTTCAGGCCACGGCAAACGGCCATACGTACCTGCCGGAGGATGAACTTCTCTCACAGGCGTCAGAGCTTTTGCGGGTAGAAAAGGAATCCATAGAAAAGCATCTGATGGACATGCAGATCGACAAGCGCCTGGTGATCCGGGAGTCAGAGGGAATCCGCATTGTCTATGCATCCCAGTATTACTATATGGAAATGAGCGTGGCGCGTATGCTCCACGATTTAAATATCAGAGGCAGGGAGCCGGAAGAGACAATCAGAAAAAAGCTGCTTCAGATTCAGAAGGAAGAGTCGATCGAGCTGGACGAAAAACAGGTTCAGGCGGTGGTGGAGGCGGTAAACAGCGGCCTTCTTATCATTACGGGAGGACCCGGAACCGGAAAGACCACGACGATCAATACCATTATCCGGTATTTTGAGAGTGAGGAGATGGAGATCCTTCTGGCTGCGCCCACAGGAAGGGCGGCAAAGCGAATGACCGAGGCTACCGGCTATGAGGCCCGGACGATCCACCGTCTGTTGGAAATTTCCGGCATGCCCGGGGACGAGCGTTCTGTCGGCATGCATTTTGAGAGAAATGAGGAGAATCCGCTGGACGCAGATGCCGTCATCATCGATGAGACCTCTATGGTGGATATCCATCTGATGCAGTCCTTATTAAAGGCGGTGAATCCGGGAACGAGACTGATTCTGGTGGGTGATGTGAACCAGCTGCCCAGCGTCGGCCCCGGCAATGTGCTGAAGGATGTCATTGAAGCCGGCTGTTTTAATGTAGTTATGTTAACCAGAATCTTCCGGCAGGCGAGCCAGAGCGATATCGTTGTCAACGCCCATAAGATCAACGCGGGCGAGACGGTTCCGCTTGGCAAGAAGAGCAATGACTTCCTGTTTATTAAGCGCGACGATCCCAACACGATTATAAACGCCATGATTACCCTGGTGCAGAAGAAGCTGCCGGGATACGTGGGGGCAGACCCCTATGATATCCAGATTATGACTCCCATGCGAAAAGGCGCGCTGGGAGTGGAACGGCTGAACACCATCCTGCAGGAGTATTTGAATCCGCCGGATAAAAGCAAGCTGGAGAAGGAGAGCGGCGGTGTGACCTTCCGGGTGGGCGACAAGGTCATGCAGATCAAGAACAATTACAACATCGAGTGGGAAGTGCGGAATAAATACGGGATCCCTGTAGACAAGGGAACCGGTATTTACAACGGAGATATCGGAATTATCCGGGAGATCAATTTGTTTGCGGAGCTGGTGACCGTGGAATTCGACGAGGGCCGTATGGTGGAGTACAGCTTTAAGCAGATGGAAGAACTGGAGCTGGCCTACGCCATCACCATCCACAAATCCCAGGGAAGCGAGTATCCCGCTGTGGTGATTCCCATTTTCAGCGGTCCGAAGATGCTGATGACCCGGAACTTAATCTATACCGCCGTGACACGGGCCCGGGCCTGCGTCTGCCTGGTGGGAGTGCCGGAGGTGTTCCAGGCCATGGTGGACAATGAGATGGAGCAGAGGCGGTATTCGGGGCTTAAGGAGAGGATTTGTGAGATTTATCAGGTGGAATGATTGATACAGCTTCCACCTGTTTTTGTCATGTTGAGTGCGGCACTGTACGCGCTGGGAGTCATCCCGGTCTTCTTTTTAAAAAGCTGGGAAAAGTAATGAGGATTGTTTCCGCAGCCAACCTTTTCCGCAACAACCTGAATTTTTTCACCGGCAGCCATATACTCTTTCGCACGGGTAATCCGGATATCGGTCAGGTAATCGGAAAATTTGCGCCCGGTTTCTTTAAAAAAACGCTTGCTGACGTAATCTACATTCATAAACAGAACCTGTTCTGAGATGAATTTAAGCGTCAGTACAGAGTTTCCCAAATTGTTTTCCACATAGGTTGTGATCTGCTCCACCATGGAACTGGCGCTGTTTTCCTTTGATGGCGAGAGAAGCAGATATTCCAGGTGATCCAGAATCAATGGTTTCAGCCTTTTGGGATCAGTTTCTCCGTCAATCTCAATCAGCCATTCCGTAAGGGTTACGGCAGAGCATGAGGGATTGTCAGCAGCCGCTTTCAGGAGCAGATTTCCGGACAGCTGTTTTAAGAAAGCGGCGTCTTCGATTCCCGTCAGAAGATCAGCAAGGCTGTGAAAGATATCTGCTGATTCGTGTTTTATCTGCTGATACAGATGCTCTGCCTCGGACATGAGAGAGTTGTAATTGCAGGTGTAGAGCAGATGAAAGTTGTTAATATAATAGATGGTACTGAACCGCTTTAATTTAACAAGGATGATTTCAAGCAGTTTATACAGGCTGGGATATGTCTCTTTCTGTATCTCCAGACCCACAGGCTGGGAGGGGATCGAAAGGTTACGGATCAATTGCATCAGCAGGTCGCTGTCTGCTGAATAATCCTTATAAAAGAGAAGCAGGGTGTTATGTACATAGGTACCGTGCATGGTGACCTGCGGCAGATTTTGTTCGCAGAACAGCTTCAGTTCATGTAGGAAGGAATCCAGGCTGTCTATTTCAAGAAAGAACACGTAGAGAAGCTGGTACGGGGTGGAATAAAAATCGAGATACGGCTCATAGGAACGGAGAATATCAGGCAGAGCCTTTTTCTGCCCCAGGCTTTCACTGATTACACTGGAGACGATGTTGTGGTGCATGCTCCCGGTCAGGAGAGCATGGCCGCTTTCTAAATACCTCGTCCGTTTTCTGGCATAGCTGTCCTTCGCGGCCTCTGCGATGCAGTCTGATATCTGTGATTTATTGCAGGGCTTCAGCAGATAATGCTTTACGCCATACTTCATGGCTTCCTTTGCGTATTCGAATTCTCCATATCCGGATAATAGGATAAATCGTGTATCGAGATCCATAAGAGATACTTTTCTGATCAGTTCCAGTCCATCCATACCAGGCATCCGGATGTCGGTCAGGACGATGTCGGGGTCCTCATCAATAATCATATCGTAAGCCTCAAGGCCGTTTCTGCATAATCCGGTCAGCTCTACTCCGAGCTTTTCCCAGTCAATAAGACGGGAAATACTCTCTCTTATGACGCGTTCGTCGTCGGCAATTATCATTTTCAGCATACGATTTCCTCCTGATCGGTAATATAAGGCATGTGAATCCGGGCAACCGCCCATTCCTGGTCATTGTACAGGGTCAGGCCGTATTCTTTTCCAAACATCAGCTTGATCCGCTCGTCGATATTGATGAGGCCGATCCCAAAGCCGTGCGGCCTGATCTCCTGTGAACGAAGTTTTTCCAGCAGACACTCTTCAAAGAGTGAACCGTCATTTTTGACCAGGACCATCAGGCTGCCGGATTCCTGCTGATGTTCAATGGTTATTTCAATGGAGCACAATTCCGTGGATTCCTCCAGACCGTAATTAATTGAATTTTCCACCAAAGGCTGGATACACATTTTGGGAATCTGAGCATTGTATAAGGCTTCATCGCAGTGTATGGAAAATTCCAGCCGGTCCTCAAATCGGTATTTCTGAATCGTGATGTAGGCGGTTACGATCTCCAGCTCTTTTTTCAGATCAAAATGGGAGGTGGAATTGCTGAGTGTGGCGCGGAGCAGAGTTCCCAGCGATTCTATCATGGACGAGATTTCCATGTTTCCTGCCACCTGTGCCCGCCAGTTGACGGATTCCAGAGTGTTGTACAGAAAATGCGGGTTTATCTGAGTCTCCAGGGCTTTTAGCTGAGCATCCTTTTTCCACAGTTCATTTACGTAGTTTACCTGTATTAAATGTCTGATTTTTCCGGCCATGCTGTCAAACTGCCGGTTTAAAAGGCCGAATTCATCCCTGCGGCTGCTGTAGTCGTAATCGCTGTCAATCACTGCATTTTCATCGGTGCTGAAGGCCTCCATCTTGCGAATCAGACCCTGCGTGTGTCTGCTGATAAAGGAGATCATGGACTCAGAAAAGATGATAGCTAACAGAATGCTCAATATAATCATGACAATACTCAGCGTCCGAACAAAGGATACTGATTTGAAAATAGGATCATAGGAGAGATAGCATACGTAAGTCCAGCCAATACCGGGAATTACATCCTCCGTCACAAAATATCTGTGTCCATCGACATTCATGATATCATAACTCCGCATGGCTGAAGCCTTCCTCTGGTCATGAATAGTGGCCGATATGGGATTATCGTTGTAAATGATCGTATCTCCGGTCATGATATAATACTGGGGATTCTCATACAGCGGATCTTCTTTGTTTAAAGAATTCATTAACCCATCCAGATCAATGGAGACAAGAAGCGTTCCGAGCTCTTCCAGATTGGAGCTTTGGATATTTTTAATGAGCCGTCCCATAAAAATTCCATATTCATTTCCGTAATCACATATCCATACCGGACGGCCGTCTCCGTCATGAGCTGCGTTAAGGACACTGCGCTCAATCTCCTCCGGTGTTTTGCGGGAGCCGAGAAAGTTTGAATAGGTGATAAACTCAGGATTATTGAGGGTAATATAGCTGATAAAATTAGGCTTGTACTGTTGATAGTATTCCAAAACCGTATAGGACAGTTTTTTATAAGCCTCTGTACGTATCCGGGGATTATCCGAATGTCTGACGTCGGATAAGTTGCTTTGAATATTGGAATCAGACAGCATGAGGCCTGACATGGTTTCAATGTTGGATAAGTAGTAGGAGATGGTAGTCGCAGAGTAGGAAAGATTGTTTGCTATGGTCTTTTGAAGCAGTTTTAAGTAGGCGTCAGAGACTACGGAGATTCCCGCCAGACTGACACCGGATATCAGAAAAATAGAAACAAGAACAATGGTAAGTATTTTTCTTTTCAGAGATATATTGGAAAAAATCAGTTTGATTCGATTGACCAGGCCTCTCACTGTGCTGCCGCCTCCCCGTTCCCATATGCTGTGAGCCGTTATGATGATACTATTATCATAAGAAAATACAGGGAAAAAAGCAAGAATAAGCGCAGAAGAAGACGGTTTTTTGATACAGGATACCGGAATATTGGATTAAAATTATGGATTTTCGGTGATATACTGAGGGCAGTTGAGGACAACGAAAAAGAAATGAGGGGGAAAGAAGATGACGAAAAAGGAGCGGGTACTGCATGCGATCAGGGGTGAAGAGACGAAAGAGATTCCTTCCTGCTTTTCCATGCATTTTTCACCGGAATATGCGAACGGAGAGAATGCGGTTCGTGCACATGTTGATTTTTATAAGCAGACAGATGTCGATATTCTCAAAATCATGAACGAGAATCTGGTGACCTGCGATCATGAGCTTCACACGATACAGGATTATACGGAATTCCAGAGGATTACCGCAGAACAGCCTTTTATGAGACGGCAGGTGGATCTGGTCAAACGGATCCTGGATGAAACGGGAGGAGAATGCTATACCATAGGCACCCTTCACAGCGTAGGTACTTCGGCCATGTATCATCCGTTTAAACCGCAGGGATACGGGTATGACCAGTCCAGAAAAATCTTTGACGCATGGCTGAAAGAGGACCCTGTAAAGATGCTGGAGGCTATGAAAAGAATCACAGACGGACTCTGTGAACTGGCGGTAAAATACATAGAAGCAGGTCTGGACGGCGTCTATGTGGCTTCACTGGGAGCAGAGAGAAGATTTGGACTTACCAGAGAGCAGTTTTTAAACTGGATCGCACCTTTCGACCAGATGATCATGAGGGCGGTAAAGGAGGCTGGCGGAACCTGTTTTCTCCATGTATGCAACCGTGATGTCAATCTGGATTATTACCGCGATTACGATGAGAAACTGTATGATGTGGTGAACTGGGGAACGTTTGAAGTTCCGTGTTCCTTAAAAGAGGGAAGAGAAATATTCCATCAAAGGACGGTAATGGGTGGCCTTGCTAACCGGCAGGGGGTGCTGGCAGCAGGGAGCGAGGAGGCGCTTGTAAATACGATCCGCTCGGTAACAGAGACGTATGGAAGAAAAGGGTTTATCCTTGGGGCCGACTGTACCGTGGCGACGGAACAGGACTTATCAAGAATCAGATTAGCAGTAGACACTGCGAGAAAATTATAAAGGAGAAGGACTATGAAAAAAAGAGGATTGGTGATGATGGTGGCTGTGCTTGCGGCAGCAGGACTGGCCGGATGCGGCGGCAATTCAGCAGAAAAACAGCAGAATACTACTCAGGCGGCTGAGAGTACGGCAGGGCAGGAGAGCAGCAGCGGAAAAGAAACAACAGCAGAAGCGGGAAATACTCAGGGGGATAAGACGGAACTCACCATTACCTGGTGGGGAAGCCAGCAGCGGGCGGAGCTGACGCAGGAAGCGCTGTCACTGTATGAAGCGGAGAATCCCGGCGTTACCTTTGACGGCCAGTTCCTGTCAGGAGCGGATTACTGGAATAAGCTGGCGACTTCAGCGGCGGGCCATACCATGGCTGATGTGGTGCAGATGGACAAGGCGTATATTCAGCAGTATGTGGACAACAGCATGTTGGTTGATTTGCAGCCTTATGTGGACAGCGGTGTTATTAATATGGAAGATGTGGATAAAACAGTACAGGAATTTGGAAGGATCGGAGACGGGCTCTATGCCATCTGTATCGGTGTAAACTCTCCTGCACTGCTGTATAACCAAACGCTGCTGGAGGAAAATGGAATAGAGCTGAAAGACAACATGACTATGGATGAGTTCCTGAATGTGTGCAGACAGGTAAAGGAAAAGACGGGGTATAAAACCAATCTGCAGTATAATAATGGAACCTCATGGATGGACTTCTTCCTTCGTTCAAAGGGAGAGTACTTATTTGGGGACGGTGCGATCGGCGCATCGAAAGAAAATCTTACTGAGTATTTTAACCTCTATAAGATGGGAATCGATGAAGGCTGGCTGATTGACCCCAGTGTTTTCGCAGAGCGGTCCATCGGACAGCCGGAGCAGGAACCGCTGGTCTACGGTTCAGATCCGTCTAACATGTCATGGTGTGCGTTCTACTTTTCCAATAATATGAATGCCGTCACGAACGCAGCGCCGGAGGGTATGAAGATCGGTATTACCACCTGGCCATCCGACGATGCAGTGAAATCCAATTATTTAAAGCCAAGCATGTTCTTTTCTGTCTCTGTTGACAGTGAGAAACCGGAGGAGGCCGCTAAGCTTATAGATTACTGGACCAATTCGGTGGAATGCAACAAGATTCTTTTAGGTGAGCGCGGAGTACCCGTGTCGTCTGTTGTGGCGGACGCTATTGCCGCAGATATGAGCGAATCTGATCAGAAGGTGGTCGATTATATTAATAATGTTGTAACGCCCAAGTGCTCTACGGTCAGCCCGGCTTCGCCTAACGGAGCTACGGAAGTATATGATGTTGTATATAAAATGCAGGAGAAGATCTGCTACGAGGAGATCACTCCGGAAGCGGCGGCAGAGGAACTGTTAAAACAGGGCAACAAGATATTACAGAGCAAGCAATCATAGGAACGAAGGGGCTGCTGCAAAGGAGCGGCAGCCCTTTCTGCGCCTGAAAACAGCGAAAAACAGTCAGAATGGCGGTGGTTGATATGGATCATATATGGTTTAAAATAAAGACAGAGTTAAATAAGAACAGTACGGCAGGCGTTGTATTTGCACTGCCATTTGTCATTGGATTTTTGATGTTTATGGTAGTTCCCATGGGAATGTCGCTGTATTACTCATTTTGTGAATTTGAAATACTGGGGGCTCCGAAATTCATTGGTCTGGGCAATTATCTGAAAATGTTTACGGAGGATGAAACCTTCTATAAATCAATTTCGGTGACCTTTTTTTACGCCTTAGTCTCGGTTCCTCTGCGTCTCATATTTGCACTGATGGTAGCCATGATTTTGCAGAGAACGACGAAAGCAACCGGTTTCTACCGGGCAGCCTATTATCTTCCGTCCATCATCGGCGGATCAGTGGCGATATCGATTCTGTGGAAGCGGCTGTTCGCAGAGGACGGCACGTTTAACCGTATTCTTCAGATCATAGGCGTCAACAGTCATTTTTCCTGGCTGGGTAATAAACATACCGCGATCTGGGTCCTGATTATTCTTGCAATCTGGCAGTTTGGTTCCTCCATGCTTATCTTCCTGTCGGCATTAAAGCAGATACCGTTTTCCCTCTATGAAGCATCGCGGGTAGACGGGGCGGGGAAGACAAACCAGTTTTTCCGGATTACACTGCCTCTTTTAACACCTACGATTTTCTTTAACCTGGTGATGCAGATGATCAGCGGCTTTCTGGCATTTACGCAGTGTTTTATTATTACGCAGGGAAGGCCCATGAGTTCTACGCTTTTCTACAGTGTCTACATGTACCAGCAGTCCTTTGAATTTTACAATACGGGATATGGCGCCGCCATGGCGTGGGTTATGCTGCTCTTGATCTCTGTCATAACCTTGTTCCTGTTCTGGTCGAAAAAGTTTTGGGTGTATGAAGGAGGGAACTGAGGCTTATGAAGAGAAAACGGATGGTCGGGAAAATTGTGTATCATATACTGGTCAGCATCGGAGCATTTATCATGGTATATCCGCTGCTCTGGATGGTGATGAGTTCTTTTAAGGAGACAAATACAATCTTTACCACGGCAGGTCAGCTTATTCCGAAGGAATTTACGCTGGAGAATTATAGAAACGGCTGGAAGGGGTTCGGAAAAGTAAATTTTGGCACCTTTTTTAAGAATTCGTCCCTGATATCGGTTTTAGCAACAGCCGGCACCATACTGTCCTCTGCTTTTGTGGCGTATAGCTTTTCAAGATGCAGCTTTCGGGGGAAAAAACTCCTGTTTTCCGCAATGCTGGTGTCCATGATGCTTCCGGCACAGGTTCTGATGATCCCGCAGTATTTATGGTATCAGAAGCTGGGCTGGGTCGGAACGTATCTTCCACTTATCGTGCCTTACTGCTTTGCGGTCCAGGGATTCTTTGTTTATCTGATTATGAATTTTATTAATGGTATTCCAACGGAGCTTGACGAGGCGGCCAAGATCGATGGCTGTTCCTATTATTCGATATTTTTCCGTATTATTCTGCCGCTGGTGGTACCGGCGCTTATTACAGCCGGCATCTTTTCCTTTATCTGGAGATGGGAAGACTTTCTGTCACCGCTGCTGTATGTGAATAAATCGGAATTATACCCCATCAGCCTGGCGTTGAAGCTGTTTTGTGATCCGGCTTCCACTTCAGACTACGGTGCCATGTTCTCCATGTCAGTCCTGTCGATTTTGCCGCTGATGATTATTTTTATCCTGCTTCAGCGGTATCTGGTGGAGGGAATTGCTTCCTCCGGCATTAAGGGATAGGTGAAGTCTATGAACCGGGAGAGAGAAGCAGAACTGAGACAATGGATAGATGCACATGAGGAGGAACTGGTCCGGGATATCAGGAAGCTGGTAAGAATCCCAAGTGTCTCGCGGCCGGAACAGGAACGGTCAGATGATACGGTGAAAGCGGCGCACTGCATGATGGAAATTGCGGCACAGTATGGACTTCATGCGGAGAATTGTGAGGACTGCTGTGTAAAGATACTTTACGGGGCTGGGGAAAACGAGGTGCAGGTATGGGGACATCTTGACGTCGTGCCCGCCGGTGAGGGCTGGATCTATCCACCGTGGGAGTGTACGAGGAAGGGCGATTTTCTGATCGGAAGAGGTGTTTCAGATAATAAGGGGGCGGTAATCGCGGTCCTTTACTGCCTCAGATATCTGAAGGAGCATAACATAAAGCCATGTTTCCGTATTAGTCAGATCTGCGGCCTGAGCGAAGAAACGGGGATGGCTGACGCAGCCTGGTATCTGACGAAATGGCCGGCACCAGATTTTGCATTTGTATCGGACTGCCGTTTCCCTCTGTGCTATGGAGAGAAAGGCAGATGTGTGCTGACTCTGAAGCGGGACTCTGTTCCGGACGTGATTCTGGATATGTCAGCGGGTGAGGCATCCAACAGTGTACCGGCAGAGGCCGTGATCTGCATTGACCGTTCCGCTCATATGGGAGACCGGAAGGTGGAGGCTTTGCAGCTGGGCATGGACATGAGAGAAGAACTGTCCGGCAATACAGTGCGCTATACGGTGAAAGGCATACCGGGGCACGCAGCGGCACCAGACCGCTGTGTAAACCCCATTGGTCTGGCAGGTATGCTGCTGAAAGACGGAAGCGGGCTGAAACCGGAGGAAAAGCATTTTCTGGAATTTTTTCAGACAGCCTGTCTGGATGGATATGGAAAAGGACTGGGGATTGCCTCCAGTGATCCGGTTTTTGAGAAGCTGACGTGTGCCGGCACTGTTCTGGAGATGAAAAACAGGACGGTTACCCTGACGATGGATATCAGATATCAGCCTTCAGTAAATGCGGCGGATATCGTGAAGCAGGTGCAGAAAACAGCGGGACTCTATGGATTTGTACTTTCTGCCGAAGAACATAGAGATGGATACTGCGACAGCATCGATTCGGAGGAGGTTAAGGCGCTGCTGTCCGCGTACGACCATGTGGTAAAGGACGGGAAAAAGCCGTATGTGATGGGAGGCAATACCTATGCGGGAATGATACCAAATGCGGTTTGTTTTGGACCGGGTATTCCCAAGGACTACTCTGAACTTGAACTGCCGGCAGGGCATGGAGGCGGCCATGGCTGTGATGAAATTCAATCGATATCCAGTCTTAAGAAAGCAATGGAGGTCTACGTGCACGCTTTCATGAATCTGAATGACTTATATGAAAAGAGGAGCAGAAAAGAAGAAAGGGATTGAAAAAAAGAACATAACTGCTATAATGGGACTATACTTCGGTATGGTCCCACATTATTATTCGGAACATCCACAGCATTACTCTTATCTTTTTTATTCAGAAACAGAATCATTCATGACAGATTCCCAACAGGAGAATAAAATATGAGGAACGAGACTATTACGGTTCTGCTCAGAGCCTTTTTAACCGATCTCCTATTTCCCCGCCGCTGCCCCGTCTGCGGCGATATCGTGCTGCCCAGAGGAGAGCTGATCTGCCCGGCATGTGTGAAAAAACTGTCTTTTGTGAAGCAGCCTGTCTGCAAGAAGTGCGGAAAGGAGATATCCAGTGCCGAGAGGGAGTACTGTCTCGACTGTACGAAGCATAAGCGTTCCTTCGATTATGGGCGGACACTGCTAAATTATAATGACACCGCGAAAAAATCCATGGCAGATATCAAGTACAGAAACAGGCGGGAATATCTTGATTTCTATGCGGAGGCGGTCTGTCTGCGGTATGGGACTGCTTTGCTGCGGCTGGGAGCCGACGCTCTGGTGCCGGTTCCTGTCCATCCGTCGCGGCGGCGTCAGAGGGGATTCAACCAGGCTGAGATTTTTGCCTGCCGGATTGGAGCCAGACTGGGAATTCCGGTGCGTACAGAGCTGCTGGTGCGCAGTAAGAAGACTGCGCCGCAGAAACAGTTAAATCCAAAGGAACGGCTTCATAATCTTGAGGAGGCGTTCACGGCGGGAGAGGTACCCGAAGGGGTAAGGCGGGTGATTCTGGTGGATGATATCTATACGACCGGAAGCACGATCGAGGCGTGCACCAGGGCTCTTTTGCGGGCGGGGGTGAAAAATGTCTATTTTATTGCGATTTGTATTGGACGGGGACAGTAAAATATTGTAATATAGGAAAAGAAATTAGAAACGCAGGAGGAACTGTTTATGGAAATCAGAATTGCACAGGAGGAGGATGTTCCTTATCTTCTGGATATATATAACTATGAGGTGCTGCACGGGGAGGCGACCTTCGATATCAATCCAAGGACGCTGTCGGAGCGTCTCGACTGGTACTATGCCCATAACATAAGCAATCATCCCCTGATTGTGGCGGTGGAAGACGGCCATGCCGTTGGCTATGCCAGCCTGTCTCCCTATCGTGTGAAGGAAGCCTACGCGGCAACCGTGGAGCTGTCGGTCTATGTTCACAGAGATTACCGGAAGCGCGGAATTGCCAGGAAGCTGACGCTGCATATATTGAATATGGCCAGGGAGGATGAACGCATCCATACCGTTATTTCCGTGATTACCGGCGGAAACCAGGCCAGCATCCATCTGCACGAGGAACTGGGATTTCTGCACTGTGGGACGATCAAAGAAGTGGGCGTGAAGTTTGGAAAGTATCTGGATATTGAGAATTATCAGATGATGGTGTAAGACAGGGAAATACGGTGCAGCGCTTTTGAAAATAACAGGTAATGGCAGCGGAAGCGCCGGTCTGAAAATGGCCGGTGCTTTTCCATTATAAATAATTGTAAAAAACACTTGACCCTTCCCTTACGTCACCCTGTATAATGGTAACATAAAGATCCCAGAGCAAAGGTGGTGATGCAGAAGATGCAAGGGTATTATACGTCCGGAGAATTCGCAAAAAAGGCAAATGTATCGATCCGGACCATCCGTTATTACGATAAACAGGGCCTGCTTAAACCAGCTGGTATGAGCGAGGCGGGATACCGGTTATATACGGATTCCGATTTCGCAAAGCTTCAGAAGATACTTTCTCTCAAATATCTGGGCTTCTCCTTAGACGAGATTCGTTCAATCACCATCAATGATGATGACAACGGCTATGTGGAGCAGTCTCTGGAGCTTCAGCTGGATCTGGTGAAGAAGCGGATTGAGCATTTGAAGCTGGTAGAGCAGACTCTCTCGGAGACCTCGAAGCTGGTAAAGGACAATCCGGTTATAGACTGGAATAAAATCCTGCACTTAATCCATATTACCAATATGGAAAAGAGTCTGGTGGAGCAGTACAAGAACGCGGCCAACTTAAGCATCAGGATCGATCTTCACAGGAAATATGCCAGGAACCCCATGGGCTGGTTTCCGTGGCTGTACTCCCAGCTGGATTTAAAAGACGGTGAAACGGTTTTGGAGACAGGCTGCGGGAACGGAGAACTGTGGAGAGAGAACCGGGACTTAATTCCCCCGGATGCGGTTATCTGCCTGTCTGATGTCTCGGAGGGAATGATACAGGACGCCAGGGAACATCTAAAGGGAGTGCCCGGAAGATTTTCCTATGAAGTCTTTGACTGCTGCAGGATTCCCAAGGCGGAGGAGAGCTTTGATAAGGTCTCAGCCAACCATGTACTGTTCTATTTAAAGGACTTGGACGGTGCGCTGGAGGAGGTGCGGCGGGTGCTGAAGCCGGACGGAACATTTTTCTGCAGCACTTATGGCCGGGAACACATGAAGGAGATCAGCCAGCTGGTGAAGGAGTTTGATTCGCGGATCGTGCTGTCGGAAGTGAATTTATACGATGCGTTTGGTCTTGAAAACGGCCGTGAGATACTGAAACGCCATTTTGGCAGGGTGGAAGAGATCCTTTATGAGGACCATTTAGAAGTCCGGGACGAGGGACCGCTGATGGAGTATATTCTCTCCTGTCATGGCAATCAGCAGGAGTATTTGAGTGAGCGGTACGATGAATTCCGGGACTTTTTAAAGAAAAAGATCGAGAAAAAAGGGACGCTTTTTGTTACCAAGAGAGCCGGTATCTTTCGATGCCGGAAGAACTGAAACCGAAGAAACAAAACGCGGGACAGATTTTGTAAAATATAAAATACGGAGGAACACACTATGAAGGGAATTATCCTCGCCGGAGGCTCCGGCACAAGACTTTACCCGTTGACCATGGTCACATCGAAGCAGCTTCTGCCGATCTATGACAAACCCATGATCTACTATCCGCTGTCCGTTCTGATGAACGCGGGAATCAGAGATATTCTGATCATCTCCACTCCGGACGACACACCGCGGTTCGAGGCGCTCTTAGGGAGCGGAAGCCAGTTCGGAATCCGTTTATCCTACGCCGTTCAGCCGTCACCGGATGGACTGGCCCAGGCGTTTATCATCGGCGAGGAATTTATCGGGGATGATAATGTAGCCATGATTCTGGGCGACAACATCTTTGCGGGACACGGCCTGACAAAACGGCTTCTGGCGGCTGCCAATAAGAAAGAGGGCGCTACCGTATTCGGATATTATGTGGACGATCCGGAACGGTTCGGCATCGTGGAATTTGATTCCAACGGAAAGGCTATTTCCATCGAGGAGAAGCCGGAGCATCCGAAGAGCAACTACTGCGTGACCGGACTCTATTTCTACGATAATAAGGTGGTGGAGTATGCAAAGAATTTAAAGCCTTCCGCCCGAGGCGAGCTGGAAATTACCGATTTGAACCGGATCTATCTGGAAGAGGGAAGACTGGATGTGGAACTTCTCGGACAGGGCTTTACCTGGCTCGACACAGGAACCCACGAATCCCTGGCGGACGCCACCAACTTTGTCCGCACCATGGAGACCCATCAGCACAGGAAAGTGGCGTGCCTGGAGGAGATCGCGTATCTCAATCACTGGATTACCAGAGACCAGCTCTTAGAAGATATCGAACCACTGAAGAAGAACCAGTATGGCCATTATCTCATGGATGTTCTGGCCGGCAAATATATTGATATTAAGTAAACAGACAGAGTGATAAAATAAAGGAAAAACAGGAGGAATTCACACATGAAAATCATCGTTACAGGAGGCGCAGGCTTCATTGGAGGCAACTTCGTCCATCACATGGTAAACAAATACCCGGATTACGAGATCATCAACTTAGACTTACTGACTTACGCAGGCAACTTGGAGACCCTAAAGCCGGTAGAGGACAAGCCGAATTACAAGTTTGTGAAAGGTGATATCGCGGACCGTAAGTTCATCTTTGACTTATTTGAAAAAGAAAAACCGGACGTGATCGTCAATTTCGCGGCGGAGAGCCATGTGGACCGATCCATCACCGATCCGGAGAGCTTCGTGAGAACGAATGTCATGGGAACCACCACCCTGCTCGACGCCTGCCGGGAGTTTGGAATTAAGAGATACCATCAGGTATCCACCGACGAGGTGTACGGCGACCTTCCGTTAGACCGCCCGGACTTATTCTTCACAGAGGAGACTCCGCTTCACACCTCCAGTCCATACTCTTCATCCAAGGCGAGCGCCGATTTATTCGTACTCGCTTACCACAGGACCTTCGGACTGCCGGTCACTATCTCAAGATGCTCCAATAACTACGGACCCTACCATTTCCCGGAGAAACTGATTCCGCTGATCATCAGCCGTGCGCTGGCAGATGAGGAGCTTCCGGTCTATGGAACCGGCGAGAATGTCCGTGACTGGCTCCATGTTGCGGATCACTGCGAGGCCATTGATTTAATTATCCATAAAGGCAGGGAAGGCGAAATTTACAACGTCGGCGGCCACAATGAGAGAACGAACCTGGAAGTGGTAAAGACGATCTTAAAGGCATTAGACAAGCCGGAAAGCTTAATCAAGTATGTCTCCGACCGCCCAGGCCATGACAGACGCTACGCCATCGACCCGAAAAAACTGGAGACAGAGCTGGGATGGAAGCCGAAATATACCTTTGACACGGGAATTGAGCAGACCATTCAGTGGTATCTGGACAATGAAGACTGGTGGAAGCACATCATCAACGGAGAGTACCAGAATTACTTCGAAAATATGTATGGAGACCGTTTATAATATGCCGTTCCGGCTGACGCGATGGAGGTATCTATGAGAGTTTTTGTAACAGGAGTAAAAGGCCAGCTGGGCCACGATGTGGTTGATGAGCTGGAAAAGAGAGGTCACGAGGCGATCGGTGTGGACATCGACGAGATGGACATTACGGATGCCGAAAGCGTAAACCGTGTTATCCGGGAAGCCGCTCCGGAGGCGGTAATCCACTGTGCGGCTTATACGGCGGTAGATGCGGCGGAGGACAATTTAGAGCTTTGCAGACGCGTCAATGCATACGGCACGGAAAACATTGCCAAGGTATGCCGGGAGCTGGATATCAAGATGATGTACATCAGCACGGATTACGTGTTTAACGGCCAGGGCACCCGTCCCTGGGAGCCGGATGATGAGAGAGAACCGTTAAACGTCTACGGGCTGACAAAATATGAGGGAGAGCTGGCCATCGAGGAGAATCTTACCAAATATTTTACTGTGCGGATCGCCTGGGTGTTCGGCGTAAACGGCAGGAATTTCATAAAGACCATGCTGAATCTGGGAAAGACCCACGATAAGATCACTGTGGTATCCGATCAGATCGGTTCCCCTACCTATACCTACGATCTTGCCCGCCTGCTGGTGGATATGATAGAGACCGACAGGTATGGCCGCTACCATGCCACAAACGAGGGACTGTGCAGCTGGTGCGATTTTGCAAAAGAAATATTTAAGCAGGCGGGCATGAAGGTAGAAGTGGTACCGGTCACGTCTGAGGAATATCCGTCCAGGGCGAAACGGCCGATGAACAGCCGCATGAGCAAGGATAAGCTGGAAGCAAACGGATTTGAGAGACTGCCGTCCTGGCAGGATGCACTGGGACGGTATTTGAAAGAAATTCAGTAACAGGTGTATAAACCATACAAAAACAGGATTCTCTGATGCAGTAATCGGAGAATCCTGTTTTGATCTTACAGGAGAGTGTTCCCGCGAAGTATCAGTGCTCTTTTCTGTATTCACTGGGAGTCATATAGTAAAATTTCTTAAAGAACCGTATATAGCTTCTCACGTCACTGTAGCCTACGGCTTCGCTGATCCAGCTGATCGTCTCTTCCGTATGCGTCAGCAGATCCAGCGACTTCTGGGTGCGGTGATAGTTTAAATACTCCGACAACGTCTTTCCGGTAGACAGCTTGAACAGCTTCGTCAAATAGATGGAACTGACTCCCACGAAGCCGGCAATCTGTGGAATGGTGATGGGCTGTGAATAATTCAGTTCGATATACTGGACCGCCTTCTGTATGTATCCGTAGGATTCCGTGGAAATCTTGTTTTTTGCATCCAGCATCCCGAACAGACAGCTGCAAAAATGCTTGTTGATTTCGTCAACGGTGGAGGCGTTTTCCAGTTTGCGCACAGATGCGTTCATCTGAATGTCGGGAATATCCCCGTTCATCTCCAAAAGCGAGGCATAGATGGTGCAGACCGTAATAAGGGCCAGACGCTTCACTTCCTCCTCGTCCCCGTTCTCTAAATAGCGGTTTCGGAAAGCGTCGGTATGCTCCTTTAAGCCGGTGCCGTTTTTATCGATGATGGCCTGCGTAATATGAGATACGATATCCTGATCAATGGAGGAGGTGAACTCGTTCTGGTAGCTGAACAGGACGAAGTCATCGGCATCCGCAGCCGTGAAGATAAAATTGTGCCGTGCCAGCTGCCATACCTGCCACGGAGCCGGTTCCGTCTCGGAGCAGATGCCGATGGAAAACAGCGGATAGACACTGAGAGTCTGCTTCATCCGTTTCTTCAGTGCGGTGCACAGTCTGGAAAGCTCCTTCGACAGCGTATCGGACAGCCCGGTGTTTAAGATAATGCAGATGCTTTTGTTGTCAATATAGAGGCTGTAGGCGGTGCCAAGGGCGGAAAAGGCATTTGTGGTATTGGTTCTGATGACCAGCTTTAACTGTTCCCGTCTCGTATAGTCCTCCATCTGATCGAGAGAGGGAAGAGAAATCAGGATAACAGCGTAATACGGGAACGGAAACAGGAGCCCGTGTTCCTCATATTCCGGCGGAAGACTGGTGATATCCACATAGTTATAGAGGATGCCGGAGAGCAGACGTTCCCGGACCAGCTGTTGGTTTTCATGCATGACGGTCCCGATGTCAGACAGCTGTGCATTCAGATTGTCGAGAGCGGTGCTGATCAGTGAAAATTCATCCTCCCGGACTCCCGGTATCTCCGTGTAGGGATTGATCCCGATCTTCTTCATAATCGCATCCACCGGGCGCAGCATGATCATGCCGTAAACCATGGAGGCGGCAAAGTCAGCCGCCGCTGCGGCCAGATAGATCAAAAACCACTGCAGGAGCGTGGCGCTTACCGCAGTCAGAAGTTCCAGCTTCGACGCGTGGAAGGAACATCTGGCTCCGATCGTGGAAAAGGAGGAAAAGGCGGTGGTGCCGGGCAGCAGAAGGCCTTCGTTTTCGGAGGCAGTCAGCCCGTTAGCCCAGTTCTTCATGACTGCGTCAGAGGAGGACCAGAGCAGATGGTCCTGGAAGCAGACCGTAGCCGTGTAGGGGGTGTAGCCCGCGGCCTCTGCGGCCGCTTTCTGAAGCCGGCCAAGAGAGTAGGAGACGGTTACATATCCCCTCCCCTGCGATTTGTACAGGGGAAGCCTGCGCGCATAAGTAATTACGGCAACTGCCGGATCAGGGCTGTAGTAGCGCTTATAGGGAACGTTAATCAGCCACATCTCTTCGCCCTTCATATTCTCAAGGGTTTCAATCAGTTCTTTGTCATAGAAGTCATCATAATCATACATTCCGCCGCTGGAATCAAAGATTCTTTGAGACCGGTTGAAAAAGAGGCAGATGGACTCGTAATGATACAGAGTGGAATAAGGCGTTACATCGTTGGTCATGCGTACCAGCTGATCCAGCGTAGGTGATTTCGCTTCCAGAACCCGTTCGATGGACGCCAGATTTCCCATAAATACCGCGCTGTTTTTCATGTTTGATAAATTATCCTGGACTGACAGCGCGACATAATTTGCCTTCATCTCCAGATTCTCATGCAGCTTCATCCGGTTTTGAAGCGTGATTACCACGCCGCCAATGATAAAGATAATGGTAGTAAACAGAAATGTGATAAAGAAAAATGAACGGAAATGCCTGGATTTCAGAATGTTTTTCCATTTGCTGTCCCTGGTGTTTTTGTGCTTAATTCCCAATGGTCCCATCCTTTCCAATGATTAGTTATATCCAATTATAACAAAAAAGGCACTGACAGTCAAAAGGTTTTGTACGAAATGAGCATAAAGTGTTTTGCTGTATGGTAAAAAATAAAACAGAACTTAGATATAATGTACAAAAACAATAGCAAAAAATCAACTTAATTGGTAAAAAAGCAGATGAATTTTTGCTATTCTCCTTGAAAACAGGGTAAATGTGACGGATTGTGAAAAAAGAGACGAAATAGGATTAATTCTTGTACTTATTTTCGTACAATGTTCTGGTATAGTTTTGTCATAAAGCACGATAAGGAGGGAGAAGGTTGGGGAAAGCAGCTGTACGTAAAAATGGGAAGGTGAGGAACGGACCGGGTATCCGGACCTATATATGGAAACACAAATATCTGTATCTGATGCTGGTACCGGCGATTGTCTATTATATTATTTTCTGCTACGTACCGATGTACGGGGTGACGATCGCATTTAAGGATTTTAATCCGATGAAAGGAATATGGAAGAGCTCATGGGTCGGCTTTGAGACGTTTCAGAAGCTGTTTTCCATGGAGAAATTCTATTCTGTATTCTGGAATACCATAAGAATCAGTCTGATCCGTCTGGTCTTTGGTTTTCCGTTTCCGATTATTATCGCACTGATGTTAAATGAATTGCGGCATGTGCGGATGAAGAAAGTGATTCAGACAGCCATCTACATACCCAATTTTATCTCGTGGGTGGTACTTGGCGGAATCCTGACAAGCATCCTGTCCATGGATTCAGGAATTGTCAACGGAGTGATTCAGGGGCTGGGCTTTCAGCCCATCGGATTTCTGACAGATGAAAAGTTTTTCGTTCCTACCATGGTGGTATCCATGATCTGGAAGACCTTCGGCTGGAATACCATTATCTATCTGGCGGCCATCACGGGCATCGATACCCAGCTGTATGAGGCGGCTACCGTAGATGGGGCCAACCGGTGGCAGAAACTCGTACATATTACCGTTCCGTGTATCCGTTCCATCATTATTGTCATTCTGATCACCAGGATCGGAAGCCTGATGCAGGCCGGATTCGAGCAGATATTCGTTCTCTACCATCCGGGTGTATACGGAACTGCGGATATTATCGATACATATGTATACCGGATGGGCCTTCAGGATGGCAAATTCGAGCTGGCTACGGCAGTGGGATTATTTAAATCCGTCATTAATTTCTGTCTGGTAGTGGCTGCAAACAAGATTGCAAGAATGTCGGGAGAGGAGGGAATCTACTGATGCTCAGATCAAAAAAACAGGAAGCGGGAAGCCATATCAAAGCGTCCGTCGGCAGTAAAGTTTTCGATGCTGTCAACGTGACACTGCTGGTTTTACTTGCACTGACGACCTTTTATCCCTTCTGGGACTGTATGGTGGTATCCTTTTCCTCGCTGAAAAGTTATCTGGCCACCAATATCCATCTGTGGCCTTCCGAGTGGTCGCTGGACGGCTATGCCTACATGGTTAAGAGTGCGGAGCTCTGGACCTCCTACGCCAACAGTATTTTCATTACGGTTGTGGGAACTCTGATCAATATGATGATTACGACCATGGCGGCCTACGTGCTGTCAAAAAAAGATCTGAAGGGACAGCGGTTTTTCATGTTCATGGCGGTATTTACCATGATGTTCTCCGGCGGAATTATTCCGACTTATATCGTGGTCAAGGACCTCCATCTGATGAATTCCCTGTGGTCCATGATCCTTCCGTCAGCGATCAATACGTATAACCTGATCATTCTGCGCAATTTCTTCATGGATTTACCGCTGGAGCTGGAAGAGGCAGCCCTGCTGGACGGCTGCACGGAGGTGGGAGTACTGTTCCGGATTATGCTTCCCATCTCAAAACCCGCACTGACGACAGTTACACTTTTTTATGCAGTAGATCACTGGAATGACTTCTTTTCAGCAATTATGTATATCAACAGCAAACAGGCGTGGCCGCTGCAGCTGTTTCTGCGCTCCATGCTGTTTCAGAACGATGCCGCGTATTCCAGCGGAGGAGAGAGTCTGTTCCTTTTGGGACAGCCGATGAAGATGGCGGCGGTTATGATGGCAATTATACCGATCATGTGTGCATATCCATTTTTCCAGAAATATTTTACGACCGGCATGACGGCCGGCGCCGTAAAAGGATAACGAGACTGAGACACACGGGAAAGGTAAAACAGCAGCATCTATAGAAAGGAAAGAGAGGGAAAAAAATGAAAAAAAGACAGGTAATGAGTTTGGTACTGGCAGGGGTTATGGCGGTCTCTTTAACTGCCTGCGGCGGAGGAACCGGGGGAACAGCTGATAAGGCGGAATCCGGACAGACGGAGGCAGGAAAAGCCGAGGCTTCTTCCAAATCCGGGGAGAGCATACCGCTTCGCTGGCTGACGACGGGCGACGCGGCGGCAAAGGCGATCAAAGCTGATGACAGAATAGTGGCAGCCATCAATGAAAAGCTGGGAATCAATCTGACTGTGGAGATTGTACCGGAGGCAAATACGGAAAAAGTCAACGTGGCCATGGCTTCCGGAGATTTTCCGGATGTGGTTACGGGTGCCTATGGAACCAGTGCTACACAGCAGTGGATTGATGACGGTATGGTTATTCCGCTCAATGATTACTTTGAGACAATGCCCAATATAAAAACGTGGCTGGAGGATGAGTATCAGTGGTCGGCCATCGACGGAAAGTATTACGGACTGCCGTTTATCACCCAGTACAATGCGGCAAATGCCCTGATCATATTCCGGCAGGACTGGCTGGATAATCTTGGACTGGAGTATCCGAAGACACTGGATGACATGAAAAATGTGCTGACCGCATTTACAAACAACGATCCGGACGGCAACGGAAAGAACGATACATACGGATATACCGCAGAAAAACCGAGCAGTACCAGCGGAGTTACGCCGTTTGACTGGGTATTTTTCGCCTACGGCCTTCCATATGCCGATTATTCTCTGAATGAAAACGGAGAGATTATTCCATTTTTTGAAGATCCATCCTTTATTCCTGCCATGCATTATATCAAGGATTTGTGGGATTCGAAGGTAGTTGATCCGGAACTGATGCTGAATGACCAGTCGAAGAAGGAAGAGAAATTCTATCAGGGAAAGAGCGGAGCCATGCTTGCACCTCTGTTCCGCCACGTAACGCGTCATGAAAACAGCGTAAAAGAACTGTATCCCGATGCTTCCATCAGCTACGGACTTCCTCCGGAAGGGCCGAGTGGCGCAAGAGGACTGAACAAACAGGGAAAAAACGGCATGATGACCTGTATCACCACAGCGTGCAAGAACCAGGACAAAGCGGCTGCGTTTATCGATTTTATGGTCTCCAAAGAAGGCAATGACTTACTGAGACTTGGTATAGAGGGAATCCACTATACAAAGGATGGCGACACGATCATATTTAATGAGGAAGAGCGGGCAAAAGATGCATTTGCAGATGACGGCTGGGCACACGCATTGGCATGGGGCTCCTTCTACTGGCCGTTAGAGAGCGGATATATTCCGGTATCTGATCCAAACCGGGAGCGCGCGCTGGAGACCGTCGAGTTAGCCACGGAATGCCAGATGCCAAACTTAATCAAACAGAAGACTCCGGCGGAGATCGAGAACGGCTCTGCGGTGAACGACGTGTTTATCCAGTATTTCTCCGATATGCTTCAGGGCAAGATATCCATTGAGGATGGTGTGGTATCACTTGGAAAAGAGTGGAGAAATCAGGGCGGAGACGAAATCTTAAAGGAAGTAAGCGAAGTGTTCAAGACAGAAAAATAGGTGGAATGTATGAGAAAGAAACCAAATATACTCTTTATACTTACTGATGATCAGGGGGCCTGGGCGATGCATTGCTCGGGCACCCCCGAGCTTTATACCCCGAATCTGGACAGAATCGCCGCTTCGGGGATGCGTTTTGACAACTTTTTCTGTGCCTCGCCGGTCTGCTCACCAGCCAGGGCGTCGCTTCTCACCGGTAAGATTCCGTCGGGCCACGGCGTCCTGGACTGGATCAGAAGCGGAAGCGTGGACGCGGATAAATTTGCCGCTCAGGGAAGGGAAAACCCTTATGCGGATGGTTACAAAAATGAGAGGAAGCCCATCGCCTACTTAGAAGGGCAGACCACCTATACAGACATTCTGGCAGAAGAAGGGTATCACTGTGCCCTGGCCGGTAAATGGCATCTGGGGGACAGCGTGACGCCCCAGCACGGATTTGAAAAATGGTATACCATCGGCCTTGGCGGCTGCTGTTATTATCACCCGGATATAGTGGATCACGGGGAGATTACGGTGGAGCATGGGAAATACGTGACGGAGCTCTTTGCCGATAAGGCTCTGGACTACTTAGATGAGCTGGCGGAGAGCGAAGAGCCCTTCTACCTGGCCGTCAACTTTACTGCGCCCCACGCCCCATGGGGAAAGGAGCACCATCCGGCCAAATGGATTGATTATTACGAGAACTGTGACTTTGCCTCCATCCCGGATATCCCGGACCATCCCGATCTGCTGACCGGGCCGGTCTATGGCACGGAAAAGAGAAAGGAGAATCTGCGGGGGTATTTTGCCGCCGTAAGCGCCATGGACGAACAGGTGGGCAGGATTCTGGATGCTCTGGAAGAGAGGCATTTGACAGAGGACACGATAGTGATCTTCTCCGCCGATAATGGGATGAGCATGGGACAGCACGGAATCTGGGGAAAGGGGAACGGAACCTTTCCCATGAATATGTACGAATCAGCAGTGAAAGTGCCGTTTATCATATCCTGGCCTTGCTTTATTAAGCCGGGGAGTGTATGCTGTGAATTAGTAAGCGCATACGATTTATTCCCAACGCTGCTGGAACTGACGGGACTGTCCGGCCGCTTCCCGGAAGGCCTTCCTGGGAAGAGCTTCTGCGGACTGCTTTCGGGGAAGGAAGAGACGCGGACCGGGGAAATCGTCATTTTTGACGAGTATGGGCCGGTGCGGATGATCCGGGACAGGGAATGGAAATATATTCACAGATACCCCTATGGAGCGCACGAGCTGTATCATCTTACCGATGACCCGGGGGAGACGAGAAATCTTTATGGCATGCCGGAGTACGAAGCGAAGGTTCTGGAGCTTAAAAAGCGGATGGAAACCTGGTTCCTCAAGTATGCGGATCCTGCTGTTGACGGGGTGAGAGAAGGCGTCACCGGCTCGGGACAGCTGTGCAGACCCGGTATTTATGCTGTACGTACAGATGTATATGGCCCGGTGGGGACGTAAAGCCAGTGCAGCACCACCAAAAAACGGAGGAGAAGAATGATGGCAGTACAACCGAATTTCTTATTTATCTTTATGGACGATATGGGCTGGCGGGATCTGGCCTGTACCGGAAGCACGTTTTATGAGACGCCGAATATCGACCGGCTGTGCAGGCAGGGAATGGTGTTTGCCAATTCCTATGCCTCCTGCCCGGTATGCTCTCCGTCGAGAGCCAGCTGTTTAACCGGAAAATATCCGGCCAGGCTGGGTGTGACGGACTGGATTGACATGGAAGGAACGTCCCACCCCTTAAAGGGGAAACTGATCGACGCCCCGTACATCAAGCATCTGCCGGAGGGGGAATATACGATCGCCCAGGCATTAAAGGATGCGGGATACGATACGTGGCATGTGGGAAAATGGCATCTGGGCGGAAGAGAGTTTTACCCGGAACATTTCGGCTTTGATGTCAATATAGGCGGCTGTTCCTGGGGCCATCCCCATGACGGGTACTTCAGTCCCTATGGAATCGAGACGCTTTCTGAGGGACCGGAAGGAGAGTATTTAACAGACAGGATCACAGATGAGGCGGTCCGTCTGCTGAGAAAACGGCAGGCCTGCGGCAGCAGGAAGCCATTTTACATGAACTTGTGCCATTATGCCGTACATACCCCGATTCAGGTTAAGGATGAGGACCGGGCGCGTTTTGAAAAGAAGGCGAGAGAACTGGGGCTCGATAAGGAGACGGCTCTGGTGGAAGGCGAATTCCACCATACAGAGGATAAGAAGGGCCGCCGGGTGGTCAGAAGAGTGATCCAGTCGGACCCGTCCTACGCGGGAATGATCTGGAATCTGGATCAAAATATCGGACGATTGCTGGAGGCGCTTCGGGAGTGCGGGGAAGAGGAGAATACCGTGGTCGTATTTACCTCTGACAACGGCGGATTAGCCACAAGCGAGGGCTCGCCTACCTGTAATCTGCCCGCTTCGGAGGGAAAGGGCTGGGTCTATGAGGGAGGTACCAGAGTTCCGCTGATTGTAAAGTATCCGGGCCGTGTGGCTCCGGGGAGCAGATGCGACGTACCGGTGACTACCCCTGATTTCTATCCTACATTCCTGGAACTGGCGGGCGTACCGCAAAAAGCAGGAATTCCCATAGATGGAAGAAGCATCGTGCCGCTGCTGTCTGGAAATCCCATGCCTGAAAGACCGATTTTCTGGCACTACCCTCACTATGGAAATCAAGGCGGAACCCCTGCTTCCTCGGTGGTTATGGGAGACTATAAATATATTGAGTTCTTTGAGGATGGCCGCGGAGAACTCTACGATCTGAAAGCGGATTTCAGCGAGACGAATAATCTCTGTGAAAAGATGCCGGAGACGGCTGCACGGCTCCGGATGCTTCTTCATGGCTGGCAGCGGGAGGTCTGTGCCCGTTTTCCGGAAGAGAATGCGGAATATGTGCAGATGTGATGAAAAGGCTTAAAAAAAATAAGCGAGGATTCATGGGTTCAAAATGTGGATTGAAATAAAAGAAGAGGATTGACAGATGAGGCGTGATAAGAATTACCAGATAAAACTGATGAGTGCTCTGACGAAAGTATGGCCGGGACAGGAGCCGGAAGAAGACCCGTGCTGCAGCGTTTTTACGATGCTGCGTGGGGAGACATTCAGCTTTGTGGCAGCATATACCTGCGGCGGTGAAGGAAATTCAGCCGCGGTGGTAAGGGTGGAATCACCGGTGGAGCAATACTGCCGCATCAGAGAGATCGTTCCGGTTCCATCCATACGCCCGGTAAACAGCCGTGTGGACAGCAATTACCTGTGCACCCGGCCGGGAATGTATCCGGATCTGCTGACGGAACCGGCTGGCGGTTGTGTCACATTTACACCGGGACAGTTTAAAAGCCTGTGGATTGATATGGAGATTCCGGAAAACGGTCCGTATGGGAAATTTCCTTTTGCGGTAGTATTCGTATCGCCGGAGGGGGAGGAACTGTGCCGGAGGGAAACCTCCATACAGGTGTATCAGACAGTTCTTGGACCGCAGCGGCTCATTCATACGGAGTGGTTTCATGGAGACTGTCTTGCCGATTATTACCGGGTGCCTGTGTTTTCTGAAGAACACTGGAAGATCATGGAGAATTTTATCGCGGCTGCCGCAGCCAGAGGCTGCAATATGATCCTGACTCCGCAGTTCACCCCGCCTCTCGACACGGCGCCCGGCGGAGATCGGACCACGATTCAGCTGGTGGGAGTAAACGTGCTTCCGAATGGCGGCTATGAATTTAACTTTGCCAGGCTGGAGCGCTGGGTCACCATGTGCCTGTCCTGCGGCATGGTCTATTTTGAGATGTCCCACCTCTTCACCCAGTGGGGAGCCGGTCATCCTCCGAAGATCATGGCCGAAGAGAACGGGAAGGAGATAAAATTGTTCGGCTGGGAGGACCCGGCCGTAGGAGGACGCTATACCCGCTTTCTGGAAGCCTATCTTCCGAAACTGACGGAAAAACTGCGGGAATTGGGAATTGCCGGGGTTACCAGATTTCACATATCGGATGAGCCGGAACCGCAGCACCTTTTGTCCTATAAGCAGGCGAGAGAATCCGTTGCGCCTTACTTAAAGGATTTCGTGATCATGGATGCCGTCTCCAGCCTTGATATCTGCCGGGAAGGTGAGATTGACTGCCCGGTGTGTTCCAGCGACCATATCGAACCGTTTCTGGAGGCAGGGGTAACGCCTCTGTGGAGTTACTACTGTACGGCACAGGATTTCCTGGTCAGCAACCGATTTATGGCCATGCCGTCCGCCAGATGCCGGATATACGGTGCACAGATCTTTCGATATGCCATGGAAGGAATCCTTCACTGGGGGTACAATTTTTACAATTCCCAGTACTCCTTAACGAAGCTGGATCCCTACCGTTCCACAGATGCCGACGGAGCCTTTCCGTCCGGAGATTCGTTTCTGGTGTATCCGGGAGCGGACGGAAAACCGGAGGAATCTGTCCGCATGATGGTCATGTGCCATACGATGCAGGACGTGAGAGCCATGGAGCAGCTGGCGGAAAAGAAGGGGAGAGAGTACGTTATTTCCATGCTGGAAGAAGATCTGGCGGAACCGATCACGTTTAAGCAGTATCCGAAGTCGGAGTTCTGGATGATTCAGATGAGAAACCGGATTAACAGGGAACTGGAAGAAGCATAAATGAGATACAGATGTCCTTCTGCCTTCGTATATTATAAATAAAAAATCAGCCCGCCGCGGGAACTTTCCTTATATAAAGGAGTCCTGCAGGCGGGCTGTTTTTGTTGTATTACTGAAGCATAATCTTGATAATCTCTTTATCTGTCTGTTTCATACCTTCTTTTCCGATATATCCCACGCAGCTGATGGTTTCACCCGCGTCCTCCTGAAGGATGCCGCTGTCCGGCTGGTAGGCTTTATTATTCATGGCGAGATAGTGAGCCATCATGGCTGCATCCAGGCTCGTGGCGATCTTGGCGGCACAGGAGATCTTGGCGCCGTCGCAGATAATGCCGGGAATATTGGCCAGAACATTACCAATGGTATTCTTAATCTGTTCCAGCGTTCCGCCTACTAAGTAGGTGATGGCGGCTCCCGATGCACAGGAAGCGGATACGGCGCCGCAGAAGGCCGACAGCTTCCCGATAAATTCCTTCTGGTAGATTGTCAGCAGACTGGAAAATGCGAGGGCGCGGTATAAGCGCTCCTGGCAGATATTGTTCTCCCGGGCGTAGACGATCACCGGAACGGAGGAAGCGATCCCCTGATTCCCACTTCCGGAATTGATGATAACCGGCATGTCACAGCCACCCATCCTCGCCTCTGATCCGGCTGCTGCATAGGCCTTCATACGGACAGCCACACCATCCGGATAGGATTCCTTGATAATCTTTCCAATGCCCAGACCGTAGTTTCCGGCCATGCCTTCATAGGCAATGTTCATATTATGAATGATGACACGGTCAAGCAGCTCGTGGATATCCTTAAGCGGCACCTGATCCGCAAAATCCTTGATATTATCGACGGAGAGCAGACTGCGGTCCGCCAGACTGCATCCCCCTTCCATATGGTCGGAGCTGAAAAGTACTTCGCCGTCTTTGGTGATTTTGGTGATGTTGGTGTGATCATAACGAACCTCCAGCGTCACCACGGAAGCATCCTTATGCAGTTCCAGAATGATGTGCAGCGGAATCTCGGAATCTAAATATTCCACGGTACAGACCCCGTCTTTCAGCATGGCAGATGCGGTCTTCCTGTCCTCATCGGTTAAGTCTTCTAAAACTTCCATACATTTCGAGGCATTGCCTCCGACAATTCCAAGCATGACGCCGGCTTCGATGCCAACCATATGTTCCGAGTTGGGAATCGTGACGCACCGGACATTTTTAATCATGTTGCCGCTGCAGTGAGCGATGACTCTGTCGGGCAGACAGCCCAGCACTTCTCTTGCCCTGGCGCCGGCATAGGCGAGCGCAATCGGCTCGGTGCAGCCCATGGCGGGTATCAGTTCTTCAGCCAGAATCTTTAGAAATTCATCGTGTATTCTTTGGTTCATCATGGGTAGTATACCCCTTTCACTTAATCATAATGGCGGCATGTAAATCAGACAGAATCCGGTTTTTAACCCTGCCATGCTGCTCCGGACTGATCCCACCGATTGGCAGCTAGCAATCGGAACAGTATTATTTATGTTAATAAAAATTTATCAAATAACCGGGAGAAAGTCAATGGTTTTGGGCAGATTGTACAGATCTGGTTATTGTAAAAGAACAGGCGTGCTTTTTTTATTTTCACTGACCATATAATATTTTCTTTAGCAATTGGTAAAAATATTGCATAAACAGTAAAAAAGAAAAGGAGTAGGCAAATGGAGAAGAAACTGGATGTGGTCATGTTGATGGAAGAGTATCGAAAATATCTCGTTTACAACGAAAAAAGCAAATCAACAATCAACAAATATCTGCGCGACGCCGGCAAGTATCTTCAGTTCCTGAAAACCCGTGAAGGAGCAGGAAATGAGATAACGAAAGAAAGTACCATGGACTACAAGATGGAACTAATGGAAAAGTATAAGCCTGCCAGCGTAAATTCCTATTTGACGGCAGTAAACAGTTTCCTCACATTTTACGGGAAAACAGACTGCCACGTCAGGCTTTTGAAGATTCAAAAACGGATCTTTACCGATCAGAGCCGGGAATTGACCAAGGCAGAATATATCAGGCTGGTAGAGACCGCGCGGTACGATAAAAAGGAGAGGCTGGCGCTGATCATGGAAACCATCTGCGGAACGGGAATACGGATCAGTGAACTGCAAAATATAACGGTGGAATCGCTGCTGAGCGGATATGCCAGCGTCTCATGCAAGGGAAAGGAACGAATCATCTTAATTCCTGTAAAGCTGAAAGAGAAACTCAGAGAATACTGCTTCAAGCATGAGATTCAGTCAGGAAGCATCTTTATTACCCGGTCGGGAAAACCCATAGACCGCAGCAATGTCTGGACGGAGATGAATAAGCTGTGTGAAAAGGCAAATATCTCCCACGGTAAAGTATTTCCTCATAATATGCGTCACCTGTTTGCAAGAACTTATTATGGAAAGCAAAAGGATATTGTGCATCTGGCGGATATTCTGGGGCACAGCAGTATTGAAACGACAAGGATTTATACGATGACGAGCAGCTTTGAATATGAAAGACAATTAGAAGAAATGGATTTAATAATATAAAAATACAACATAATACACATTATGTTGTGACAATTATACCGCTCGCAGATTTTTATGTCAAGATTTTTATTCAGTAAACTACATATTACACATTATGTTGTGATAAGCATACAGCAACAAAGTTTCATTGTCAATATACGAAACGGCATTTTTTTGGAATCTGTAAGGCTTTGCGGTAATTCAAAATATTAAGATGAGGTCTGCGCATTGACAGCGGCGTTTATTCCGGCTCGAAAAGTGGCCGGAAAACACCACGGCGCGGCCTTTTTTACTACATATTGTGTAATATGTTGTGAACCTAATAAAGATAATATTTTCTTAACCAGGTTAGAATACCGACGCAGACAGTAAGCGCAATATTGCATCACTGAGGCGGAGGAATCTGACAAATGAGTAAAATTGGGAGGGAAAAAACCGGACTCCTGGACGATCTGTGGAAAAAGACTGGCTGCTTGTATTTATCGGACTTAAAGCAGCCGGCATGGAGGGCTGTCTGCTGTTCTGTCATAAGAGAGATTCAGGAGGAGGAGTACACGCTCTGGGAATGGAGCGACGCAGCAAGATATTTAAGTAATGCGGACGGGGTAATTGCGAGTACAAAATTTCAATCAAAAGAAGAGGCAAAGAGAGCAATCCTGAAGCCCGGTCAACCAACGGGGCCCGATATCCGCTCAAAGCAGAAGCAGGAGGAGAAAAATGAAAGGTAAAACATGGAAACTTGCAGCTGTTACACTGGGGCTTGGCATCAGCGCGGCGGCAGCCGTCTACGCGCAGACACCGGGCTGGAACTTAACTGGAGAAGGGTGGCGCTATCTGTCTGCGGAAGGACAGTATCAGGCGGCCGGATGGTTCCAGGATACAGACGGACGCTGGTATCATTTTAACCAGAACGGAATTATGCAGACCGGATGGTTCCAGGATACTAATGGTGTGTGGTATTTTCTGGCCACCGACTCAGGTGCGATGAAAACCGGCTGGCATCAGGATCCAGATGGCAAGTGGTATTTCCTTTCCTACAATGGTGCGATGCAGACTGGCCTGATTAAAGTAGATCAGAAAGTATATTTTATGGAACCAAGCGGAGCTCTGTTTGCAGGAGATAAGGAAATTGACGGAGTTGTCTATCATTTTACGGAAAATGGAACGGTGGGATCCGCACCGCCAGTTTCCACTGCGCAGGTATGGTCTGGAAATGGAAACCAGACCAGTAGTTCGGACAGCAGTTCATCGAAAGAAAAAATTCGGGTGAGAGACGTAGTGGAGAGTGATATCAGAGACGCTGTAAATCAGACGAGTGCAAGCGAACATATCGTAAGCGCCTCGGTCAGCGGACAGAGTATCAGTGTGACGCCTGTCGCTGTTTCGACAATGGTGGAAGGACTTCCGGCGGCACAGTCTGTCTTTGGAGTATTTCTGTCTTCCGGATATATCAACGAAGTAACGATCAGCGGTCCCGGAGGAAGTGCGGTGGTTCATGATACGAGCGATCTGGTGGGAGCGGCCAGAAGTCTGGGATTTTTGGGAAGCGGAAGCTTTTCCCAGGCCAGAGGTTCCTACACGGTGACGGTATCCTATTCCGGAACACTCGATTATGGCTATGAAGACGGAACCCTGTTATATTCCGTTACAGTCAATTGAGTGATGAAATATTGTGATGATTCGCGGATATAAATTTTTAACACTTATCCTTTTATCGTTTTTTTTGTCGTTTTTATTTTTTCTGATAACACCGTCGGCCAGCTATGCCGCAGGGTTAAATGCCAGTGAGCAGGAGCTGGTGGCAAAGGCAAAGGAGACATTTGAATGGAACGGAAAAAAATACCGGGCTAAACAGACCTATCTTGATCAGCTGACTGCGTATTTAAGCAGGGATGATGTGGATTTGAGCGCAGATACCTGCGCTGCTGCTGCCAAAGAGATGTATGGCAGTGTGGAACGCGGCGTGATGGAAGGCTATCTCTATGAAGTGAACAGCAACAGCAGTGGGAAGCAGTCAGACGGGGATCCGGTTACAGCCTCTGAAACAGCTTCTCAGGAAGAAAAAAGAGCAGAACAGGAATCTCCTTCGGAAGAAATCCTGGAAGAGAAAGAAAGTGCTTCCGTCGTGTTCCAGGTGCCGCGCGGCATTGTGCCGGATGAGGGCTGGAACCACAAATACGAAACAGATATCGGACAGACCGGGGAAGCCAGCCTCACTGAGCCGAGCTCGTGGCTGAGCCTGCTGAATCCGTCTTTTTACCGCCTTCTTATGATTTTTGAATCCGTCTGTACTGTGCTTTTATCAATGGCTCTGGCCGTAACCGTCCGAGGACGGAGACTGAGACACCGGCGAAAGATCAGAAAAGTGATGCAGACGGCAGTGATTTTTATGACAGCTGCAGCATGTCTCCTGTCAGGAATGTATGCCGCGCTGCGTGTGGGAACTTTTTCCGAACAGGCGGTAATGAATCAGATCGAAAAGACCTCCTGGTACCAGACGGTTTATGACGATATGAAACGGGAGACGGTTATGACCATGTATCTCGCCGGAGTGCCGGAAAACAAGCTGGAGAACTCTGAGGTTGAGGACACGGTAAAGTATTCTAATGTAGTACTGACGGCCAGGCAATATATGAAGGCAACACTTGAGGGCGATTCACAGACTCCTGTACTGTCCGGCGTTTTTGAAACATTCCGGACTTCTGTAATGGAGTATTATGAAAAAAAAGATCCGGGCTCAGAAGCAGTCAGGACAGGAGTCCGGAATCTTCTGGAAGGTCTGGAAGCACGCTGTGTGAAACAGATGAACTGGGCCGGTATGGAGTGGTGGCGCGGCAAGACACAGGGATTCCTGCTTTGGTTTCCCGCTTTACTGGGCGGCGCCGTTCTGGTAGCTGGGCTGGGAACCGCGGAACTGATCTGTCTGAGCCGCTCCAGTTACCGGGCGGTAAAGAGAATCGGAGGCAGTCTTGCCGGAGGTTTTATCAGCCTGGTAAACATCGGACTTCTGATTGGAAGATTTGGCGGAACCGGGACTGCTTGGGCAAAACCCTCTTACATGAAAGAATTTGTCCGAAATATGTCAGTCCAGGCCGCATACAGTGTCCTTATGATCGGAATCATAGGCTGTTGTCTTGCAGTTATGACTTTCTATATATCCAGATGTATCAAGTACCAAAGATGAAATGGGAGAGGATGGCATGAGCGGAATGAGAAAAAGAAAAAACAGAGATAAGAATGATTATCAAGATCGTTTCGGGGGGGGTAAAAATGCCCTTCAACCTGTTTGATCTTCATTGTCATCTGCTCTATGGCGTAGATGATGGCGCCATCTCTTTAGAGGAATCTCTGCGTGCTGTTCGGATTGCGTGCGAGGAAGGAATCCGCCATATTGTTTTTACCCCTCATTATACACCGGGAAAGCTGTCCGGGGAGAAGGAAGTTATATTGAGACGGATGAAAGAGATCAGGGAAGCTGCTGAAAATGCAGGGATTGAGGGGATCAAGTATTACTGCGGCAATGAAGTACTCTATGTTTCCGGCGTGGAGGAGCTGCTGAAGCAGGGGGAGATCTTAACAATTGCAGATACCAAGTACGTGCTTCTGGAATTCTATCAGGGGGTAAGATACCAGGATATGTTTCAGGGGCTTTCTCACGTTGTGCGGACGGGATTTATTCCGGTGCTGGCGCATGTGGAACGTTATAACTGCCTGTACCCCAAATTAGACAGAATTGAGGAACTGCGGGATCTGGGTATCGTAATTCAGATGAACACAGAGTGCCTGATGCCTCAGATTCCGAGTGTGCGGCTGCTCTGGTACAGGAACTTAATGAAAGCCGGCTATGTGCAGCTGATTTCCACGGATGCACACGGTGCGGACAACAAGCCGCCGCGTATAAAACGGGCGGTGGAATGGATGGAGCGGCACTGCGATTGCAGCCTCGTTGAGCGGGTGCTTTACGAAAATCCGGCCAGAGTACTGGAGGACCGGATACTATAAGAATTGCAGAGGGAGAACAATGAAAGATACAAGAGATGATGAGATAGAGATTGATTTACTTCAGCTTTTCTGGGTAATGAAGAGAAGGCTGTGGATTATGATTCTGGCGGTTGTTGTCGGGGCGGCGGCGGCCATGTTATATACCACGACCCTGGTGGAACCGGTTTATACCTCCTCAACTATGATTTACATATTAAATAAAACGAATAACATTACATCCCTGTCAGATCTTCAGCTGGGAACACAGCTGACAAAGGATTACAAAGTGCTGGTAACCAGCCGCCCGGTTCTTGAGCAGGTGACGGAAAACCTGGGATTAAACCTGGGATATCAGCAGTTAAATGGAAAAATTACGGTCAACAATCCAACCGATACAAGAATTCTGACTATTTCAGCCAAAGATACAAATCCAGAAACCGCCAGGGCTATTGCCGATGAGGTGGCATCTGTTTCTGTGGCACGCATTGCCGAAATTATGGACTCAGTGCCCCCGAAAATTGTAGAAACGGGAAATCTTCCGACCGCGCCTTCCAGCCCGAATGTGAAAAAGAATACGGTACTCGGAGGTCTGGCGGCCGGAATCGCTGCAGCCGGCATTATCATTCTGCTGTATCTGATGAACGATAGTATCCGAAATGCCGGAGATATAGAACGTTATCTTGATCTGAATACTCTGGGCCAGATACCGGAATTTGAAGAAAATGAACGAAGAAAAAAGAAAAAGAGCAGATGGGGCAGAAGGGCGGTGGAGTAGATGCAGAAAGTAGAGTTTAAGAAGTTGCCGCGGCTGGATTTCCGTGCCAACGAAGCGTTTAAAACCCTGAGAACCAATATCACGTTCTGTGGAGATGCTCAGCGGGTCATCCTGTTTACCAGTACGATTCCCAATGAGGGGAAAACATCAGTCGTATTTCAGCTGGCCCGATCCTTTGCGGAGGATGGGAAGCGGGTGCTTCTTCTGGACGCAGATATGCGCAAATCCGTATTGATGGGCCATTACCGGGTTGATCAGGAGACAAGAGGACTGAGCCATTATCTCGTAGGTCAGGAATCTGCTGAGAACGTTGCATATCGGACTAATATTGATAATATGGACGTAATTTTCGCCGGTCCTTCTACGCCAAATCCGGCAGAGCTTCTGGGAAATGCAAAATTTGAAGAGATGCTCCGCGGCGCGCGCGAACATTATGATTACGTTCTGATTGATTCCCCTCCTTTAGGCAGTGTCATCGACGCGGCCATTATTGCGAGAAATGTGGATGGGGCAGTTATCGTTGTGGAGAGCGGAGTAATCAGTTATAAGATGGTTCAAAAGGTAAAGGGGCAGCTGGAAAAGAGCGGATGCCGGATTCTGGGAGCGGTTCTTAATAAGGTGAACCAGGAGAGTAAGGGATACTACGGTGGGTATTACAGTAAATACTATGGTAAAAATTACGTAAAATACTCCGGATACGGATCCGGTGGGAGCAGCGGTAAAGCAGAGAAAAGTGAAGAAAAAACAGAAATGAAAACGGCAGCTGCCGGCGGCGAAGAGAATCAGGTAAAACGTTCCAGACGGCGCAAGTAGGATACGAAAGGGAAAAAATGATAAAGACACGTATTATAGCAAATAAATGGTTTCGTTCGTTACTATTTCTTATCTATGACATCTGTATGATTCAGATCTGCTCATTTTTAGCTCTTTGGATCCGGTTTGATTTGTCTGCAAAATCCATACCCTCACAATATATAAGCGCGGTCACATCATACAGCGTGATTTTGACGGTCACAACCGTTCTGGTGTTCACGATATTTCGCCTGTATTCCATTATGTGGAGCAGCGCCGGGATTGTCGAACTGGAATCCATTGTTGCGGCCTGTGGCGTAACGTTTATTCTTCAGATCATTGGTATGAAATTCCTGAACATTGAAGTACCGAGAAGCTATCACATATTATGGCTTTTGTTTATGACATCAGTTGTTGGGATCAGCCGGATGAGCTACCGGGCGCTGCGGATGGCAGGGCGGCATCTGGGAAGAAAACGTGAGGATGCGGTGCGGATTATGATCGTCGGCGGCGGCCAGGCGGGAACTCTTCTGATCAAAGAATTAAACAACAGCGAAAAAGTACCGGGGATTCCAGTCTGTATCGTTGATGATGACCGCAATAAAAACGGAAAATATATTAGCGGAGTTCCGATCCGGGGGACGAGGGAGGAGATCCCTGAGCTGGCAGAGAAGTACAGGATTGATGAGATTTATATTGCACTTCCCACGGTAACCGGTGTAGAGCGGAAGAAAATCCTGGAAATATGTCAGCAGACAAAATGCAGTCTGAAGATTCTTCCCGGGCTGTATCAATTGATGAGCGGAGAAGTGAGTATATCCAAACTCCGGGATGTTGAGATTGATGATCTGTTAGGAAGAGAACCGATTAAGGTCAATTTAGATGAGATTATGGGATACGTAAAAGACAAAGTCGTCATGGTGACCGGAGGCGGCGGGTCAATCGGCAGCGAACTGTGCAGACAGCTGGCCGGGCACGGGGTAAAGCGTCTGATAATCTTTGATATGTATGAGAATAACGCCTATGAAATACAGCAGGAATTAAAGCGGAACTGTCCGGAACTGGATCTTGTCACACTGATCGGGTCGGTGAGAAATACGAACCGGCTGAATTCAGTTTTTGAAACATACCGGCCGGACGTCGTATACCATGCTGCGGCGCATAAGCATGTTCCGCTGATGGAGGACAGCCCTAACGAAGCAATAAAAAATAATGTGATAGGCACGTATAAGACTGCCAGGGCGGCCATGAAATACGGTACGAAACACTTTGTCCTGATTTCTACCGACAAAGCGGTTAATCCGACCAATATCATGGGGGCCAGCAAGCGCCTCTGTGAAATGGTAATTCAGATGTGCAACAGCAAGAGCAGTACAGAATTCGTCGCGGTGCGGTTTGGCAACGTTCTGGGAAGCAATGGAAGCGTGATCCCGTTATTTAAAAAGCAGATCGAAAATGGCGGGCCGGTCACAGTTACAGATCCGGATATTATCCGGTATTTTATGACGATTCCCGAGGCGGTAAGCTTGGTGCTGCAGGCCGGGGCTTATGCGAAGGGCGGAGAAATCTTTGTCCTTAATATGGGGGAACCCGTAAAAATTCTGGATATGGCAGAGAACCTGATCCGGCTGTCCGGATACGAGCCATATAAAGATATTGACATCGTGTTTACAGGGCTGCGCCCGGGAGAAAAGATGTATGAAGAGCTTTTGATGGCGGAAGAAGGGCTGCAGGGGACGAAGAACAGCCGGATCTTTATTGGGAAGCCGATTGAGATGGATTATGGGAAATTCGAACAGCAGCTGTCAGAACTGGACGAGGCGGCATGGAAGGAAACCTCGGAGATGAGGGATCTGGTTCAGAAGATTATACCGGAGTATCATTTTAGCAGAACAAATTCCAATTAACTAAAATCGTCGCTTTGCCGCGTTTTAGTGTGTTTGGATGTCAGAAGGAGTTGTTAAGTATCCGCCTGTGAGATGACGGAGTGGCGAAGCACGCCCTGAGAATGTACCTGACAATTTAGTCTCAGCGTCTGTATGTTTCTGAAAGTAGAAGCCATAAAAAATAATGGCTTTGATATGTTGTGGCAGTGGAATTTGAGGGAATAAAGAGATGTGGTATGTGATACAAGTGAGGACAGGGCTGGAGGAATCCATAAGAATCCAGTGTGAGAAGTTGATAGACAGACATGCAATGGAACGGTGCTTCATCCCATACTGTGAGAAAATGAAGTGTTACTATGGGAAATGGCATAAAGAGAAACAGATTCTGTTTCCGGGATATTTATTTGTAGTTAGCCAGGATGTGGAGGCACTGTTTCTGGAACTGAACCGTATAATTGGACTAACAAAACTACTTGGTACTGGAAACATGATTGTACCGTTGACATCCGAAGAAGAAAGTGTTTTGAAGCAGATTAGCAATGATGATCAAATAGTTACTATGTCGAAAGGATTAATAGTAAATAATCAGGTGATTATACTGGAGGGCCCTTTAAAAGGCAGGGAGGGATATATCTGTAAGATAGACAGGCATAAGCGAAGGGCTCGACTGGAACTTCATATGTTTGGAAGAAAACAGAATGTGGAGTTGGGATTAGAAATTTTAGAAAAAAGATAGTAAATGTTTCCGGGGACAGAGAGGAGCCGTAGTTACTTTGATTTGTAATGAGGAAAGAGGAATGGAAAAGGAATATAAGATATTTGATAAAAAAATATATTTATCAAGTCCTACCAGGCATGAAGAAATGCGTACTTATATGCTTGAGGCTTACGATACTAATTGGCTTTCAACAGTAGGGGAGAATATCAATGAAGTGGAACGACTTACTTGTGAGAAGGTAGGGTGTAGGTATGCGGTTGCTTTATCGTCAGGAACAGCCGCATTACATATGGCAGTGAAGCTGGCTGGTGTGAAACCGGGGACTCCCTGCTTTTGTTCAGATTTGACGTTTGATGCCACTGTAAACCCAGTTGTCTACGAAGGCGGCGTACCAGTCTTTATTGATACGGAATACGATACCTGGAATATGGATCCGGTTGCTTTGGAAAAAGCATTTGAACTTTATCCAGCGGTTAAAGTGGTAGTAGCAGCGCATCTGTATGGTTCTCCTGGAAAATTGGATGAGATTAAGAGAATCTGCGAAAAACATCACGCAACGATTATTGAAGATGCTGCCGAATCACTGGGGGCTGTTTATAAAGGAATTCAGACAGGATCATTTGGCTGCTTTAATGCGATTTCCTTTAACGGAAATAAAATTATTACTGGCTCTGCGGGCGGAATGCTGTTGACTGATGATAAGGAATCTGCAGAAAAAGTGCGGAAATGGTCTACTCAGTCCAGAGAAAATGCACCGTGGTATCAGCATGAGGAATTAGGTTATAACTATCGTATGAGTAATGTCATTGCAGGTGTAGTTCGTGGACAGTATCCGTATCTGGAAGAGCATATCGCGCAGAAGAAAGCGATTTATGAAAGATATAAAGCAGGATTCAGAGATCTGCCAGTGACCATGAATCCATATGATGAAAAAAAATCGGAACCAAATTTCTGGCTTTCCTGTATGCTCATAAATCCAGAAGCAATGTGCAGGCAGCTCAGAGATGATCAGGCAGCGTTATATGTTACGGAAGCAGGCAAAACCTGCCCGACAGAAATTCTGGAGACGCTTGCTAAATATAATGTAGAGGGACGACCAATCTGGAAGCCGATGCATATGCAGCCATTTTACCGAATGAATAGATTTATAACAAGAGAAGGTAACGGAAGGGCAAAAACCAATGCCTATATAGCTGGCGGAGCAATTGGAAAGGATGGAAGACCTTCCGACGTTGGAATGGATATATTCAATCGGGGATTATGTCTGCCAAGTGATAATAAGATGACTCCGGACCAGCAAGATATTGTGATCGATATAATAAGAGGATGTTTTGAATGAAAAGGCTGGCAGAAAGAACTGGAACAAAAGTATTTATAAAGAAGAAACAGGGAATTTATGCCAGGTTTATAAAAAGAGGAATGGATTTTGTGCTGTCATTCATAGCATTGGTTATTCTTTCACCTCTATTACTGGTTCTTACAATTGCCGGGGCTTTTGCAATGGGAGGAAATCCTTTTTTTATACAGGAACGGCCTGGAAAAGATGAAAAAATATTTAAACTGATTAAATTCAGATCGATGACTAGTAAAAAAGGAAAAGATGGAAAACTTCTGCCAGATGAACAAAGATTAACTCCATATGGGAAATTTCTTAGAAAAACCAGTCTGGATGAGTTACCGGAACTTTTTAATATTTTGGCAGGACAGCTTGCTGTGTGTGGTCCAAGACCTCTTCTTCAGTCTTATTTACTCCGATACAATGATTATCAAAAACACCGTCACGATGTACGTCCTGGTTTAACGGGATATGCACAGGTACATGGAAGAAATGCAGTTTCCTGGGAAGAAAAGTTTGATATGGATGTAGAGTACGTGAATCATATTACTTTTTGGGGAGATATAAAGATTATACTCCAGACGGTGTTGACAGTATTAAAACGAGAAGGAATTTCTTCAGAATCATCAGCCACAATGGAGGAATTTATGGGAACTCAGAGCAAATAGAGGAAAAGTACAGTGAATGAAAATGTAATTGTAATAGGTGCCGGAGGTCATGGAAAAGTAATTGCTGACATTATAAAAAAGTCCGGTGACATGGTGAGTGGTTTTTTAGATGACAATCCGAGTTTGTCTGATACATTTATGGGATATCCGATTTTGGGAAGTACAGATGTATTCGAGGATTTTAAGAAATGTCAATTTGTGATCGCTATAGGGGATGCAGTAATACGCGAAAAAATAACAGAGAAGCTAGATGGTGTGAAATGGTATACAGCGATTCATCCTTCATCTGTGATTTCGGACATAGGGGTATCTATTGGAGAAGGAACTGTTATTATGGCAAACGTGGTAATCAATACGGGAACAATAATTGGAAAGCATTGCATTATTAATTCTGGTGCAATTATTGAACATGATAATAAAATTGATGATTTTGTTCACGTCTCCGTTGGTGCAAAACTTGCCGGTACTGTAACGATAGGGAAGGGCACCTGGATTGGAATTGGAGTCAGTGTGAGCAATAACATTTCTATTTGTGCAGACTGTATGGTTGGAGCAGGCGGAGTGGTGATTAGAAATATTGAGAAAGCAGGAACTTATGTTGGTGTACCTGTAGAGAGGTCAGATATGAAAGAAAAATTTAGGGGGGGGGGAAAATAATCTAATAAATATTATTTCTTACATTCCTTCTGGATTACATGTATCTAAATACATTGCAAATGGGAGGAATGTAGCATGAAGATATTGTTTACCAGTATAGGAAGACGGGTAGAACTAATACAGGCTTTCCGAGCGGCAGCAGATAAATTAAACATAGGTTTAACAATTATCGGAGTGGATATCACAGACACAGCACCAGCATTGTTTTTCTGTGATGAAATGAGGAGGGCGTGCCGGGTTAGTAAACCTGAATATATACCTTGGCTTCTTTCGATTTGTGAGCAGGAAAACGTGGATTGCCTGATTCCAACCATAGATACGGATTTGCTTCTTTTGGCAGAGAATAAAGAAAAATTTGAAGCTTTTGGAACAAAAGTATTAATTAGTGCGGTAGATAGGATAAAAGTGAGCCGTGATAAGCGATTGACTGCAGATTATTTCATTTCACTTGGGCTTAAGTCTCCTCTGCCTGTTGATTCGGTAGAGAGGTATGCTTCTGGTTATCCTGCATTTATTAAGCCTAAGGATGGGAGCTCCAGTATAAATGCGTATAAGGCTGAAAGTATTTATGATTTGCAAAATTATGCAGAAAAGATTGAAGATTATATTATCCAACCGTTTATTTCCGGAAGAGAATATACAATTGATATTTTCTGCGATTACGAAGGAAATCCAGTGTATATCACTCCGAGAGAGCGTCTTGCAGTAAGGTCAGGTGAAGTACTGAAAACACAAATATGTCAAGATGAAAAAATGATTGCGGAAATGCAAACATTAATAGCAGATTACAAACCGTGTGGGCAGATTACAGTGCAGTTAATAAGGGAAGAGAAGACAGGTTATGATTATTACATAGAAATAAATCCACGTTTTGGAGGCGGTTCACCTCTTAGCATAAAAGCAGGAGCGGATAGTGCGGAATCAGTACTGCGGATGCTGAATGGAGAAAGACTGCATTATATTGAAAAAGCTGCAAAAAGCGGAGCTGTTTACTGCCGTTTTGATCAAAGTATCTGCATCAATGAGGAAGGAAAAGATGTTGGGTGGCCAGAAAATTATTAAAACTACGAACATTTTGGACACAGTAAAATATATCGATGGATTGAAAGCAATTATATTTGATATGGATGATACTCTTTATAGTGAAAAGGAATATATCAGGAGCGGTTATCGGAAAATAGCAGAATTATTTCCTCAGATTGAAGGAGCAGATAGACAATTATGGAATCTTTTCTTGGAGGGAAAGCCTGCGATTGATGAATTCTTAAAACAGCAGAATCTTTTTTCTGATGAAAATAAAGAAAAATGTCTGACCGCATATCGCTTACAAAAACCAGATATTCATTTATATCCAGGTGTCAAAGCAATGTTATTGGATTTAAGAAAAAGATATCTGGTCGGTCTGATTACAGATGGAAGACCTGAGGGACAGTGGGCAAAGATCGTGGCATTGAGAATAGAACCTTTAATAGATGAAATCATAGTGACGGATGAACTTGGTGGTATTAAGTATAGGAAACCAAATGATGTTGCATTTCGGTTGATGGCGGATAGAATGTGCATGAGTTTTGAACAAATGTGCTATATAGGCGATAATGCCCGAAAAGATTTTATGGCACCACAAAAGTTGGGGATGCGGTGCATCTGGGTTAGAAATGAGGACGGGTTATATGTTCTTGGAGGGTAAAATACATTACCGGGAGAGTAAAGGGGAATAATAAAGTGAATGTACTTTTTTTGTCATTGATTGATTTTGAATCATTCTCAGATCGGAATATTTATAGTGATTTACTGCGGGAATTTATAAAGAATGGTCACAATGTATTTAGTATATCTCCTGTTGAGAGACGCATCGGGAGAGAAACTTATATGATACAGGAAGGCAGTAGTTGTATTCTTAGGCTTAAAATTGGCAATATACAAAAGGTAAATTCGATAGAAAAGGGTATTTCGACAATTCTTATAGAGCCGTTGTTTATCAATGGAATTAAAAAGTATTTTTCTAATGTAAGGTTTGATTTGGTACTTTATGCAACGCCGCCGATTACATTTGCTAAAGTCATTAAGTTTATAAAAAAACGGGATAGAGCAAAGAGTTATCTTATGCTGAAAGATATATTTCCACAGAACTCACTGGATTTGGGAATGCTTTCTGCTTTTGGTATAAAGGGCTTGATCTATAGATATTTTAGACGAAAAGAAAAGGCGTTATATTTTCTTTCAGATACCATTGGCTGTATGTCCCGGGCGAATTGTAACTATATATTAAGGCACAATCCAGAAGTGGAATCTGATAAAGTTGAGATATGCCCCAACAGTATAGAACCATTAGATTTGAGAGTGTCTGACGAAGATAAGAATAGACTAAGAGAAATGTATGGGCTGCCATTGGATAAGAAAATATTTGTTTATGGCGGTAATTTGGGGAGACCACAGGACGTTCCATTTATCATTAACTGTTTAAAGGCTTGTTCAAATATAAAAACCGCTTATTTTGTTATTGCAGGAAGTGGAACGGACAGACACTATCTTGAGGAATACATAGAATCAGAAAAACCACAGCATGTGAAATTATTTGGATTCTTTCCTAAGGAAGAATATGATTCTATGATAGCATGTTGTGACATTGGGCTGGTTTTTCTGGATCACAGGTTTACCATACCTAATTTTCCATCAAGGTTGTTGGCCTATATGCAGGCAGGTTTGCCTGTACTTTGCTGTACAGATAAAAATACTGATGTTGGCAAAGTGGTTGTAAATGGCAGATTTGGTTGGTGGTGTCCGAGCGATGATAAGCGGCAATTTGTGAGTACTGTTAAGGAAGCTGTGAATAAAAAAGATTACCGGCAAATGGGCTATTACGGTTTCTTGTATTTGAAAAATAATTTTGCGGCTGATCTTACATATAAAATGATAAAACATAGAGGAGAAAATTAGCATGAGTCTTTTTACAGATAAAACATTGATGATTACTGGAGGTACTGGTTCTTTTGGGAATGCTGTTTTAAATCGTTTTTTACAAACTGATATTGGTGAGATCCGTATTTTTTCTCGTGATGAAAAGAAGCAGGACGATATGCGCCATGAGTTTCAGGCAAAAATGCCGGAAGCTTCTGAAAAGATTAAATTTTACATAGGTGATGTGCGAGATTTACAGTCTGTCAATAACGCTATGAATGGTGTTGACTTTATTTTTCACGCGGCGGCACTTAAACAGGTTCCCTCATGTGAATTCTTTCCTGTTGAAGCTGTTAAAACTAATATTCTGGGGACAGAAAATGTTCTTAATGCTGCGATTGAAGAGGGGGTTGAATCGGTCATCTGCCTTTCTACTGACAAAGCGGCCTATCCGGTTAACGCTATGGGAATTTCTAAAGCGATGGAAGAAAGAGTTGCTGTGGCAAAGAGCCGTACATCTAAAAAGACCAAAATCTGCTGTACGCGTTATGGCAATGTTATGTGCAGTCGTGGTTCTGTTATTCCTCTTTGGATTGACCAGATTAGAAATAGTAACCCAATTACGCTGACGGAACCTGAAATGACTCGTTTTATCATGTCATTGGATGAAGCAGTTGATTTGGTTCTGTTTGCTTTTGAGTACGGCGAGAGTGGTGATATTCTCGTACAAAAAGCACCGGCTTGTACGATTCAGACGCAGGCAGAAGCTGTATGCGAGTTGTTTGGAGGAAAGAAAGAGGATATTAAAATTATCGGCATTCGTCATGGAGAAAAAATGTATGAGACTCTGCTGACCAACGAAGAATGTGCCATTGCTATTGATATGGGAAAGTTTTATCGTGTTCCGTGTGATAAACGCGGTTTAAATTATGATAAATACTTTAGTCAGGGAGATGCTGAGCGAAATCCATTAACTGAATTTAATTCTAACAATACACAGCAATTAACGGTTGATGAGAGTAAGAAAAAAATTGCTGCCCTTGCTTATATTCAGGAGGAATTGGCTAAGATGGGGAAATAGAAAAAAGTATATTGGGAGACGGTATCGTATGAAGGTTCTAATGATTAATTGTGTTTGTGGTATTCGGAGTACGGGCAGAATTTGTACAGATCTTTCTGAAATTTTAGAAAGTTATGGCCACGAATGCAGAATAGTGTATGGAAGGGAAACTATACCAGAAAAATATCAGCATATTGCACTCAAACTTGATAGTAACATAGAGATAAAAATTAATGCTTTGAAAGCCAGAATTTTTGATAATGAAGGATTTAATGCCAAAAAAGAGACTAAAAAGTTGATTGAATATATTGGGAAGTATAAACCAGATATAATTCATTTGCATAATTTGCATGGTTACTATCTAAATGTAGAATTGCTATTGGGGTATCTTGCAGAACGTGATATACCAGTAGTCTATACAATGCATGATTGTTGGGCGATAACTGGACACTGTGCACATTTTGCTAAAATTAAATGCGAAAAGTGGAAAACAGGCTGCTTTAACTGTGCAATAAAAAACGAGTATCCCGCCAGCTTTTTAATGGATTCATCAAAGAAAAATTGGGAAAAGAAGAGAGCATTATTTCAAAAGCTTAACAATATAATCATTGTTACACCTTCTGAATGGCTAGCTAATATTTTAAAGCAATCATATCTCAAACATCAGTCGATTATTGTGATTCCAAATGGGGTTGATATGGAAGTATTTCAGCCAACAGAAAGTGATTTTCGTAAGAAGTATAAGCTGGAAAATAAGCATATTGTTCTTGGTGTCGCAACAGCATGGAATGAACGTAAGGGATTAAAAGAATTTATGCTTTTGCAAAAGGAACTTGATGATTCCTATCAGCTTGTGCTTGTTGGACTTACACAAAATCAAATACAGAAGTTACCTGATGGCGTGATAGGGATAGAAAGGACAAACAGTATGCAGGAACTTGCAGGATTATATTCAACAGCCGATATTTTTGTAAATGCAGGGCAAGAGGAGACAATGGGGTTGACTACAGTTGAAGCAATGGCATGCGGAACACCGGCGGTAGTATCTGATTTAACTGCTGTACCTGAAGTGATTGATTCGGATGGAGGACTAATTTTTACAGATTATTCTGTTGAATGTATGGCAGAGAAGATCCGTTCTGCTGTAGGTATGTCATTTCCTTATACACGCAGAAGTGCTATGAGGTATGAAAAAAAGAGACAATATGAAAAATATTTAGAACTTTATGAAACTATGATTACTCGCTGAGGTGATTTATGAGAATTTTAGAGATTTGTGTAGATTTGGATGGTGGTGGAATTGACCGTTATTTATATAATTATTGCAGTCGAATTCAAGGTATTCAGTTTGACTTTGCTATTGTAGACAGTAAAAAAAACGGTATTTTGGAACCAGCTTTAAGGAATCTCGGCAGTAAGATTTATCGTGTTCCTCGCATGTCGAATAGATTGAAGCACAATTACAAAGCACTTTATGCTATTATGACGCAAAACGATTATGATGCGGTTCATGTCCATTTGGGGTATAAAAGCTTTTTGGCTTTATTGTGTGCGAAAAGATGTGGTATAAAAACGCGCATTGTTCACGCACACATTGCAAATGTACCAGAATCTAAAAAAGAAAAAATAATCCGCTTTATACTTACTATAATTACAAAGCATTTTGCAACAAATCTTGCGGCTTGCGGGATTGAGGCAGCTAAATGGGTATGGGGAACCAAGTCATATAATAAAGGAATAGTTAAGGTACATAATAATGCTATAGAAACAAATAAATATACATACAATGCAGCAATAAATGCAAGTTATAGGAAACAACTTGATATAGATGATGATATTCTTATCATAGGGCACGTTGGAAGATTATGTAGCCAAAAAAATCAACTCCGTTTAATTGATATATTTAATGTGCTGCATAAGATGAATCCAAAATCATGTCTGGTATTGATTGGGAGAGGGGAGCAGGAAGAGGCGGTTAAGGAGAAAATAAAGTTACTTGAATTAACTGAGAATGTAAAGCTGCTCGGCGTCCGTGATGATGTCCCGTTACTATTAAGTATGATGGATGTATTCATATTCCCAAGTAAATATGAAGGATTGCCGTTTACTTTGGTAGAGACACAGTGTAATGGTTTGAAAGCCGTATCCTCTGATGCGGTTACAGAGCAGGTAAAAGTCAGTGAATGTATTGAGTTTTTAAGTTTAGAAGATTCAGATGAAATATGGGCAGAAACAGCTATTAGGGCAGCGCAGAATGGACATGATATATCTGCAAGGCTGAAAGTAATTGAAGGCGGATATGATATCGATGTAGAAGCTAAGAAACTTAGAGATTATTACACATATCTAATTAAAAGACAAAGTGAGTAATGAGTATGAGAATAAAAATAAGCCTTCCTGCTCTGGAAAAAGTTATGAAGGCTGAGAAAGTGGATCAATATAAGTTGAAAAAACTTTTGATTAATGCTCTGATAATTAGGCTTTTTATCTGCGTTTTGGTTCTTTTGGTCGGGAAGAACATGAATGAAATATATTTTATTTCGGATGATGCCGCTTATGAGAATCTGGCAAAGGCATATCTTCAGTCTGCTTCATCACCCATTGATTTGGGTGCATTAACTCTTATTGGTGCCACAGGCTATTTACAGATATTCTGGCCATATGTGGTATGTATTTCCGCATATGTATTTCACAGTATTTATGCAGCCAGGTTTATCAATGTTTTCCTTTCAATATTAACGATAAAACTGATATATGATCTGACAAAAAGTATTTCAAATAATCATCCTACGGCTATACGTGCAGCAAGAATATATGCTTATTTACCATATCCCATATTGGTCTGCTGCTTTCCGATTAAGGACATATATCTAACGGTAGCTGTCTTGTATGTATTTGTAATATTTATTAAATTTCAGAATTTACAAAAAATAACAATTATTCAATTTATATTGAGTATTATGCTTTTAATTGGGGCTTATTTTACACGAGGCGGCGTTGTTGAAATGATGTCATTGTTTTTTATTGCTTTTTTAATGAAACGTTTTGCAGACACGCATAATTATGCTGCGATTATGCTTTGTATTACTTTCACATTTGTTTTCTTGTATGTCTTTGGCGGATTGATTTTCGATTCGTTCAGCATAAAAATAGATAATTATGGGGGATATGCACAAATGGATACAACAATTTCTGCAATCCAGATGAGTAGTGTAACCCAAATATATAAGTTGCCATTTACCTATTTTTTTGCTTCATTGCAACCGATACCATTGTCACTATTTACACCTGAGGCTGGAAAAATGTGGTCTCAATTAATATATTATGGGAATTTAACAATGATTCCAGTAGCTTGTGGAAATTTTCTTTATATTTTTTATAAAAAGAAAAACAGTTTGTTTTGGATCTGTTCTGCTGTAATGTATTGCGCTGTGACCACATTATCTTTGGGCATATTTAGGCATTATCTGTTTTTACTTCCGCTTGAGATGATTAACTATTCTTTATATATGGAAAATGCTACTCAGGTTAAACGGTCTAATTGTCTGGTATTTGCTGCATGTTGTTTTGTAATGATTTTGTTGTATTCATGTTATTGTCTTATTAGATAGGAGGTTTAAATCATGCCCTTGAGCTTATTTTGCGATGCGCTGCCGTATTCTGAAATGTCTGTGCAGTATAAAGATTGGTTTGACAAGCTGCAGTTGGCACCACTGATGCCTAATATTGCATACAGTTCCAGCTTGCATTGGCAGTTGTATTGTAATAAATATCCAGACGAGCGGGGCATATTAGTTGATTGGGTAAGAGAACCAGAAAAGAACAAGGCAGTCCGAATATTGTCTACGATTTTAAGACCTTTAGATGTAAATGAAACATTGGGATGGTTTTCCAGAAAAGTGTTGGATAGAATTGTTTTCCGCAGAAATATGTTTGCTAATGTGCCTTATCAATTCAGAAAGGATTTTACTGAAAAGGCAAGATATTTATTCTGGGATTATAGTACATATAGCCAGGAAGAGTTATTCAAAAAATATACTGTTGTTTCTCAAGATGAGGGACATTTGTCATTTGAAACAACGATGGATCAGTTGAACAGAACGATTGAAAAAGGAGATATTAATATTTTTGGTGTTTTGGGATTTGCTGATTCTATGGGACATCAATGCCGGCGTGGAGAAGAATATTCTAGAAAATTAAAGAGATACATGGAGGTTCTCAAAAAATCCATCACACGCTATATGATTTTACACCCGCATGAACCTGTTTTAATTGTGTCAGATCATGGCATGAGTACTATAAATAATAGCGTGGATTTACATTTGGAACAACGGTTTGGAAAGCAAAGCAAAAAAACATATATTGCTTATTCAGATTCTGCAATTATGTGCGTGTGGGCTGAACGGAAAGATTTACTAGCTGATATAGAAGCGTATTTAAAAACAATTGAGTTTGGACATCTGTTGACAGATGAAGAAAGGAGGTACTATTGTGCTTCCGACAGGAAATTTGGAGATTTACTGTTTATCCTTCGCGAGGGAAATGTATTTGCAACTAACTGGTTCGGTAAAAGCAGGCGGAAACAGCAAACGGATGGAGCTGGTATGCATGGATTTTGGCCGGAAAATACCGCAAAGGATCAGATTGCAAGTATAGTGTTGATTAATGGAAAAATAAAACTTAAAAATTATTATGATTATCATAGTGCTTATCATATAATTTATAGCATTATGTGTGGAGAAACAGAATGAGTTACTTTTATAAAAGCAATCCTGCGGCAGAGAACTTAATTAGGAAATATTTTCAGGTTTTAAGTGAAAAAAATGAATGCATTATGCAGGGGAGGCTTTCCATAATGCTGCTGGGAAGTTTGTCCAGAGGAGAAGGCACGTGGATAGATCGCGAAAACGGATTTGAAATGCTAAGTGATATTGAATTCTTTACCATTCATCCCTCTGGATTTTCTGATTTCAATAGTTGGAATAAGATTCTGGATGATACGAGGTTTGAAGTCTTCGATGGAGATATGTCATTGCTTTTTCACATTGATAATACTTATGTTTGTCGTGAAAAATTGCCGGATCTGGAACGAAAATTATTAACTTTTGATGCACGGAATATGGGAATTACTGTAGTTGGAGAAGATTTTAAAAATTTGATTCCGGAAATTGATATTCATAATATCAATTATTATGATTTAAAAGATATAATGACTCACCGAGTTTTTTCAGTTTTATATTATGGATTTCCACTTAAAAGATCAGGAGATGAAATCAGTTATCAGTATTCCCTGGCAAAAAACTCATTGGATTTGATGACAGTTATGCTGGTAAAGTATGGACAGCTTCTTAGTGGATTTGGTAACCGCTGTCAGGCAATTCAAAGACTGAACGTGGATGAAAGAATTAGACAGTATTTTCAATTTTGTTTGAGCATAAAGTTGGGACAAACATGTAATATTTCATTTTCGATTAGTGAAATGGAACAGCTGTTTATCTTTATATCAGATCAATTATATGAAGAGTTTAAAGTTCCTCTTCATAATATACTGGTTAATTGGAAAAGTATCATTAGACGTAATCTTGGCAAGATCAAAAGGGCGGTGTTCTATAGACATTTTGTTTATGGAGACCATTATAAAAGATTATCTGCAACATTTCATAGGATAGAACCAATTACAAAGAGAGAGATTCTGGATAATATAGTCTTAAATGGATATCCAACAGAAAAATAGAAATGGGAGTAGAGGATTGATAATATATGAGAAGAATGCTTAAGAAGATACTGATTAGAACAGAACAGAAAATATTTGCTGTTATACATAGGGTGAATTATCACTATTATTTAACGCACTACCCACTACTTTTACAGAAAATGGGGATTCGATTTTCTGGAGATATTAAGAATACTGGATTTATATCAAGTACCGTAGCATTTGATTCGTTTGATTATGCGAGTTACATTACAATAGGAGAGAATACAATTATTTCTTCGGAAGTGCAGATGTTGGTACATGATTATACAATAGGGAATGCAATGCTTGCATTAGGTGCAGGAGGAGTGAAGGCAGGGCATCTTCCTCATTTCCTAAAAGAAATCAAAATTGGAAATAATTGTTTTGTTGGAATGCGATCGATAATTTTACCCGGAACAGAAATTGGTGATAATACAATTATAGGTGCGGGTTCTGTTGTAAAAGGAAAGATACCAGCTAACGTAATTATTGCGGGAAATCCAGCAAAAGTGATTAAGAATATAGATGATTATGTTGAACTCCATATGAAATTGCATGACTATATTGTTAATTGATTTATTGTTTAGAACAGGAGAATATATTGAAAAAAGCAGCTCGGAATTCAATTATTTATATGGCTGGCATGATTATAATTGCAGTAATAAGCTTTTTCAACACAATAATATTGACTAGAATTTTACCGGGACAAGTTTTTGCCCAGTATGGGTTATTAACAACATTTACTACCGCGTCAATAACAGTAATATCACTGGGTATGGATGCAGCGTATACACGTTTTTTTTATGAAAGCGGTTATTCAGCTGGCCGTTATCTGCTTAAAAGTTGTACGGTTCCATTTTTTGTACTTATTGTTTTTATGCTTTTACTTTTAGAACCAAATCATCTGCTGTTAAATTATGTTTTTGAAGACGGCGTAACTAAGCAATTTATATGGCTTTTTGTAGGTTACTTACTATTCTCATTGTTTGGAAAATTTACACAGCTTACCGCACGGATGGGAGAATTTGCAATCAATTATGTATTATCGAACTTAATTGCAAAAGCTGGTTTTGTGGTTATTATTTTTGCAGTATGCTGGGTAATACCAGATGTGACTTTAAGCTGGGTAGCGTTTTCTTTTGCAGTGGCATCTGCTTTTGCAATGTTTATTAACATATCTACATTATATAAAGTCAAAACTATACAGGTGAGTGAGCATAAAAGAGTTACGACAACGGAAATGCTGAAATATGGAATGCCGTTTATGATCAGTAATGTCATGATGCTGATTATTCCACTGATAGAGAGGCTCATTGTTAGAGAACTTGCTGGATGGGAAGTATTAAGTATTTATACAGCTGCTTCTGTTTTTTATACAGTCATTGCCCTGATGAAAAATACGATTGATAACATCTGGAATCCGATTGTATTTCAATACTATAAAAATGAAGAGGTATTCAAGCCATTGCTTCATGATTTTGGTCTTGCTGTTACATGGGTTACGGTAATTGGATTGGGATTCTGCATTCTTTTGCGCAGGTGGTTAGTTTTGATTTTGGATTCCAGTTATTTTGATGTATATCTGATTGCACCAGCGATTATGTATACAGCGTGTTTTGAGATTTATACTTTGATTTATTCTGTTGGAATTAACACTGCTAAAAAGACAGTACATATGATTAGTGCTCCAATGATTCAAATTATTATTTCTGTAATATTGTGTTGCCTGCTAATCCCTGAATTTGGATTATTGGGTGCAGGCATTGCATCTTTATTTAGTATTATTATAAGCAGGATATACAGAATTGTATTGGGATTGCATTATTATGGAACTGAGCGAAGAGAATGGAAGATTGCACTGCTATGGCTTATCTGCGCGGTTGCTGCTGTATTTACGATGTATTCCACAACCATAGTTTCTGATATTACTGTTTGCATCACTTTATGTATATTAAGCCTTGTGGTAATTAATACTGAGGGAGTTAATTTAGTAAAAAAAATGAACGGTTTATTATTTTCAAAAAAGATTTAGGTGAGGAGAATAGAGAATGAACAAAATATTATGGGGGGAATATACGAAAACTCTCTATAAAAAGATTTTATTAAAAAAAATATATTCATAGTACAAGAGATGAGCATAAAAAGCATTTGCTTGAAAGTATCGACTTAAAAGCAATCAATACTGGTTGTCCAACGATGTGGAAGTTAACTCTGGAACATTGTGCTAAGATACCGACTAAAAAAGCGAAAGCTGTAATTTTGACACTGATGGATAGTTCAGTTAATTTGAAATTGGATCAACAGTTGATTAATTTATTAATTAACAACTATAGCGAGGTTTTTTTGGCCTCAAGGTTTGAGGGATATGGAGTATTTTAGTTCTATGCAAAATATTGAATGTGTACATGTCGTTTCACCTGATATTTTTAGTTATAATAGGCTTCTTAACTCTGTTGATAGCATAGATTATATTAGAACTAGGCTTCATGCGGGGATTTTTGCAATGCAGCATAAAAAAAGGACTTTTATTCTTACAGTCGATAATCGGGCATCAGATATATCTAAAACATATAACATTAATGTTTTTGAAAGATCGAACATGTATGGTTTACGAGAAGCGATTGAATCGGATTTTCAAACAAAAGTAGAAATCAATTTGGATAATATTATAGCGTGGAAACAGCAGTTTTTAATTAAAGAAAATTAAGCAGTAGTAATCATGCGTTATAGTATGTTTTGTTGTAGGAATAAAATAATAAAATAAAACTCAGGAGCAGATGAAATGGAAATTAAAACTGATTATTCTGATGTAATCTTTAAAGAAAATGGTAAGCTGAAATTATTAATCATTGTTGGTACTCGTCCGGAAATCATTCGTTTAGCAGCAGTTATCAATAAGTGTCGGAAATACTTTGATGTGGTTTTAGCGCATACAGGTCAGAATTATGATTACAATCTGAACGGAATTTTTTTTGAAAATCTTAACATAAGTGATCCAGAGGTCTACATGAATGCAGTAGGCGACGATCTGGGAGCAACAATTGGAAATATTATTAATTGTTCTTACAAGCTAATGTACCAGATCAAACCGGATGCCCTGTTGATTTTAGGAGACACTAATTCATGTCTGTCAGCAATTGCAGCAAAACGGCTGCATATACCGATTTTCCATATGGAAGCAGGAAACCGCTGTAAAGATGAATGTCTGCCGGAAGAAACGAATCGCCGTATTGTAGACATTATTTCTGATGTAAACTTAGCGTATTCCGAACATGCCAGAAAGTATCTGCATGAATGCGGCTTACCAAAAGAACGGGTCTATGTGACAGGGTCTCCAATGGCAGAGGTGCTGCACCAGAATCTTGAAGGCATTAAAAAGTCAGCTATCCTTGAAAAACTTGTCCTGGAACCTCAGAAATATATCCTTTTGTCGGCACACCGGGAAGAGAATATTGATACGGAAAAAAATTTCATGTCCCTGTTTGCAGCTATTAACAAGCTGGCTGAAAAATATGATATGCCGATTTTATATTCCTGCCATCCACGTTCTCAAAAACGTCTGTTAACGTCTGGGTTTGAACTGGACAGGCGAGTGATTCAACATGAACCGTTGGGATTTCATGATTATAACCATTTACAAATGAATGCATTTGCGGTGGTTTCCGATTCTGGTACATTACCAGAGGAAAGCAGTTTCTTTTCCAGTATAGGACATCATTTTCCAGCAGTTTGTATCCGAACAAGCACAGAACGTCCTGAGGCATTAGATAAGGCATGCTTTGTATTGGCAGGTATTGATGAAAAATCACTTTTACAGGCAGTGGATACAGCAGTGCAAATGAATCTGGAAGAAGATTATGGGATTCCTGTACCAGATTATGTAGATGAAAACGTAAGCACAAAGGTTGTGAAGCTTATTCAGAGCTATGCTGGTGTTGTGGATAAGATGGTGTGGAGGAAAACAAACTAAATATATCAGTTTTCTTTTAAGTATTTTACGATAAGCATTCTTGATTTATTAGTGATAAAGGAGTGAAATTAAGTGAATATATTAATTACTGGTGCCAAGGGTTTTCTTGGAAAGAACCTAGTTGAAAACTTAAAAAATATAAGAGATGGCAAAAATTGTACTCGTCCGAATATTCACATTGAGAAAATCTATGAATATGATATTGACTCTATTCCAGAGCAATTGGATGACTACTGCAGGGAGGCTGATTTTGTTTTTAATCTTGCTGGTATCAACAGACCAAAAGATCCAGAAGAGTTCAAGAAGGGTAACTTCAGTTTTGCAAACAGATTATTAGACACTCTGAGAAAGTACAACAATACTTGCCCAGTTATGCTGTCAAGTTCAGTTCAGGCTGCATTAGAGGGACGATTCGGTACATCTGAGTATGGCCTTTCAAAGAAGGCCGCAGAAGATTTGTTTTTTGAATATGCAAAAAAAAATGGTACAAAAGTTTTGGTGTATCGTTTCCCAAACCTGGTTGGTAAATGGATGCGTCCAAATTACAATTCTGCGGTAGGAACATTCTGCAACAATATTGCTAACGATTTGCCAATAACTATTAACGATCCATCAGTTGTGCTTGAAGTGCTTTTTATTGATGATTTGGTTGAGGAAATGTTTGACGCATTAGAAGGAAAAGAGCATTATTGTGAGTTTAATGGTGTGGAGGCAGTACAAAAAGTAGAAGGTAAATACTGCTGTGTACCAGTTACTTATAAGGAGACACTGGGAAGAATCGCAGAATTACTGTATATCTTCCACGATCAACCACAGACACTTATTATACCTGAAATCGTTCCTGGTAGTTTTGAAAAAAAGCTGTATTCGGTGTATTTATCCTATTTGCCTAAGGAAAAAGTAGCATTCCCATTAAAGATGAGTGAGGATGACCGAGGCAGTTTTACAGAATTGCTTAAAACTGAAACGTGTGGTCAGTTTTCAGTAAATATTAGTAAACCGGGAGTAACAAAGGGACAACACTGGCATAATAGTAAATGGGAATTTTTCATTGTTGTATCTGGCTGTGGACTTATTCAGGAACGTAAAGTCGGTACGGATGAAATATTTGAATTTACAGTGTCTGGTGACAATATGGAAGCCGTTCATATGTTGCCGGGGTATACTCATAATATCATCAACCTTTCAAAAAGTGAGAATCTAGTTACCGTTATGTGGGCAAATGAGCAATTCGATCCAATGCACCCGGATACTTTTTTTGAAAAGGTTCAAAACTAAGAACTATCTTATGAAATAACAATGACCGGGATTTGGTAAGGCCCAATTAGTGATAATGACAGAAGGAACAAAATTCTATCTTTGTCTAAGAGAAACGGATAATAGTAAAAACCAACATACAAAGGAGAACAAACTCATGTCAAAATACTTCGGCACCGACGGTTTCCGCGGCGAAGCCAACGAAACCCTGACTGCAGAACACGCATACAAAACAGGCCGTTTTATCGGCTGGTATTATGGATTAAAGCGTCCGGATGGACGCGCAAAGGTAGTAATAGGAAAGGATACCAGGCGCTCCTCCTATATGTTTGAGTACGCTCTGGCCGCAGGGCTTACGGCCTCCGGGGCGGACGCCTATCTTCTCCATGTCACGACAACACCCAGCGTATCCTATGTCGTCAGAACAGAGGATTTCGACTGCGGCATCATGATTTCAGCCAGTCACAACCCGTATTACGATAATGGGATTAAATTGATTAATTATTACGGGGAAAAGATGGAGGAAGAGACAATCCTGGATGTAGAGGCATATCTGGATGGCAAGACCGGCGAGATACCATTTGCAAAAGGGGAGAGAATCGGCAGAACCATTGATTACGCTATCGGGAGGAATCGTTATATCGGCTATCTGATATCACTGGCCACCCGTTCTTATGGGGGATTAAAGGTGGGCCTGGACTGTGCTGACGGCAGCGCATGGATGATTGCCAAGAATGTATTTGACACCCTGGGGGCCCAGACTTACGTGATCCACAACAATCCCGATGGGATCAATATCAATCAGGACTGCGGATCCACCCACATGGAAGCTCTGCAGAAGCATGTCGTGGAAAATGGATTAAATGTGGGATTTGCCTTCGATGGAGACGCCGACCGCTGCCTCTGCGTGGATGAGCACGGAAACGTTGTGGACGGAGACGCAATCCTTTACATCTATGGTTGCTATATGAAGGAGCGCGGCAAGCTGGCCGGAAATAAGGTGGTTACCACCATTATGTCCAACTTCGGTCTCTATAAAGCGTTTGACGCGGCGGGAATCGAATATGAAAAGACCGCGGTCGGAGATAAATACGTCTATGAAAATATGGAGACAAACGGTTACCGGCTCGGCGGGGAACAGTCCGGTCACATCATTTTCCGGAAATATGCCGCTACGGGAGACGGGATCCTGACGGCAATTAAAATGATGGAAGTGATGCTGGAAAAGAAAATGACGCTCAGCAAACTGGCCGAGCCGTTAACGATTTATCCTCAGGTATTAAAAAATATCCGTGTCAGAGACAAGGCTGCCGCCAGAAACGACGAGGCAGTGAAAGACGCGGTTGCCATTGTGGAAGCGAGTCTGGGCGCTGAAGGGCGCATTCTGGTACGTGAAAGCGGGACAGAGCCGGTACTCCGGATTATGGTTGAAGCCAATGACAAACAGGCGTGCGAGGCTTATGTGGATACCATACTGCAGACGATTATCGACAGAGGATATCAGGCTGAATAACAGAAAATATAAACGAAAACACCGGCGGTTCCATACCGCCGGCTCATTTTTTATTGGGGGAAATAAAGGAGGAGTTGAAATGGTATACGACCGCGCCGGGGTTGCGAAAAGAATCAGGCAGAGGCGGAAGGAGCTGGGAATGTCGAGTGCGGAGGTAGCCGGCAAAATAGGCAGAGCCGTACATTATTACGGCGATATAGAGCGGGGGACCTGCGGCATGTCCATAGAGACACTTTTGGATTTGGCACATTATCTGGATTTATCGGTGGATTATATTCTGTTTGGCCAGGCAGGAGAAGAACGCATTGACAATCCGGATTTAGCATACCGTATTCTGAAAAAATACGATGAAAAAACGCAGAAAGAGGCCATTGAAATGATGAAATTTTATCTTTGTCTCAGAGAATCCGGTAAAAAATAAAAGGACTTCTGCTCTGCGATCAGCGGGGGCATTTTATGCTTATCACGGCCTCTTGTTTTGGAAACGGAGGAATCCGCAAATGACCCGGACGGTGTGCCGCCAGACTCTGAATACTGATCCAAATATTGATACCGGCAGTTGATACAGACCTCTGTACCTTCGGGAATTACTGCACCGCAGCATACACAACGGTCAACCATAGCTGATTACCTCCTTTTAGTTCCTGAACACAACAATTCTTTTGACACTACCAGTTTACTCCGGTTCGTTTTTAATTATGCATAAAAGTGCAGACTCAGTGGCGGGAGAGAGAAAAAACGCATTTTATAAAAATTGTCTATGGTAAGGTTGCATAAAACAAGATATATAAAAACCCTATTCATTGTGGAGTATTTGTGGAAAAAATTTCTTTTTTCGTTGAAATAAACAAAAAAATGGTGTATACTATAAACATATTTGAAAAAGGAGGGTTTTTACATGAAAAAAATTCTGAGTTTAGTTTTGGCGTCTGCAATGGTTGCATCTTCGCTTGCAGGATGCGGAAGTTCCAAGACTGCAGAGACACAGGCCCCAACCACACAGGCTCCGGCAGAGAGCGCTGCTCCTGAGGGATCGGACGCGGCTCCGGAGGCTCCTGCGGAGACGGTTGCAGCAGGTGCGATCGAGGACGGGGCAGAATTGGTTTACTGGCCGATGTGGGCAGAGACAGAGCCTCAGGGTCAGGCCATATCTGAGGCAATTGATGCATTTACAAAGTCTACCGGTGTAAAAGTAGACGTTAACTGGGCCGGCTCACGTGATACACGTAAGACACTGGAACCAGCGTTATCTGCCGGAGAAACCATTGATATATTCGATGAGGATATCGAGCGTGTGAATGGTACGTGGGGTAAGTATCTTCTGGATATTCAGAGTATGTACGACGCTTCCCCATTGAATGGCGCACAGAACGCCACGCTGATTGAATTAGCAAAGCAGCAGGGCGGCGGAACCTTAAAGAGTGTTCCTTACCAGCCATCTACATTTATTATGTTCTATAATAAGGATGCTTTTGATAAAGCGGGAATCACCGCAGTTCCAAAGACATGGGATGAATTCCTTGCAGCCTGCGAGTCACTGAAGACAGCCGGTATCATTCCAATGACCGTTGATGATGCTTATATGGCATGTCTGTTTGGGTTCCTGATGGACCGTGTAGCAGGCTCTGATACGACAGAAGCCGTAGCAGCAGGCGACTTTACAAATGAGGCAGTCTTAAAGACCGCTCAGGTATTGGAAGAACTTACTTCCAAGGGCTACATAGATCCGCGTGCAGCCGGCAACGTATATCCGCAGGGACAGAGCAATATCGCTGACGGCAGTGTTGCCATGTACTTAAACGGAAGCTGGCTTCCAAACGAAGTAAAGAATCAGACCCCGGAAGGTTTCCGTTGGGGCGCTTTCTCCCTTCCGCAGATTGCTGAAGGCGGTGACGGAGCAGAATCCAACCAGTACGGAGCACAGTGCTTCGCAATCAACAAAGACACGAAATATCCGAATGCAGCGTTTGCTTTAATCCAGTGGCTGACAAGCGGCGAATGGGATCAGAAGCTTGCAGACGCCAGCATGGGCGTACCGATGGATAACGATGCCAAGTGGCCGGAGGCGCTTGCAGATGCCAAGGCTGTACTCGATTCCACCACACACAGACTGAACTGGGCTGTAGGTATGGAGAACGATACCAATGTCAACGCAGCTATTAAGACCAATATGGCCATGATGATCAGCGGCAGTACAGATGCACAGAAATTCGCAGATGAGTTCGCCAAGATTCAGAAGGGATCCTGATCGCTTTAACTGATTGAGCAATGAAGGGGCGGTGGCGCCACTGCCGCCGCCCCTTTTGTATTCATAATAGAAAATAGTGTTCTATGGAGAATGGAGGGGACTCTTATGGCAAAGCAAAAGGCAGTAAAAAAAGGCGGCAATCCGTTGCGCCGGAATACGACTCCCATGCTGGTAATGTTTCTGACACCCGCAGTGCTGTTGTACCTGATTGTATTTCTCTACCCGACGATCCGTACGTTTATCATGAGCTTCTGCAAGGTAGAGGGCGTGACGGATCCTGTTTCCACATGGCAGTTCAGCGGACTTACCAACTATGTGAAATCCTTTAACAATAACATGTTTCAGACGGCGATGCTGAATCTGGGACGGCTGTGGCTGGTAGGGGGCATCGCCGTTATGGCACTGGCTCTGATATTTGCAGTAGCCCTGACGAACGGCATGCAGGGAAAGAAGTTTTTCCGAAGCGTGATTTATCTGCCGAACCTGGTATCTGCGGTTGCCATGGGTACCATGTGGCTGTATTATGCGCTCAGTAAGGAGAACTACGGTCTGCTCAATACGATTATCGGCTGGTTTGGCGGCAGTAACGTCATGTGGACGGATCCCCATCATAAGTTCTGGAGCATGTTAATTGCCTATTGCTTTGGTATGGTAGGATACCATATGCTGATTTTTATGAGTGGTATCGAACGGATCAGCGCGGATTATTATGAGGCCGCTTCCATCGAGGGCGCCAACGTGTTTAAGAAATTCTGGTACATAACATTTCCTCTGCTCCGCGGATCGATCCGTACGAATCTCGTTATGTGGACAGTTTCCAGCGTAGGCTTCTTTATCTGGGGCCAGGTATTTGATCCGGTCAACTTATCTGAACAGACGGTTATGCCGCTGAATTACATGTATGAGCTGGTATTCGGAGCGTCCAATGCAGTCCAGGCTGCCCGTGATTCCGGAGTCGGCGCGGCAATCGGCGTTATGATGGCAGTTATTGTAGTTGCCGTATTCAGCTTAACCACACTCATCATCAAGAATGATGACGCGGAATTGTAGGGAGGTAGTTATCATGGCAAAACAAAAAGAGATAAAGCCAAAGTTAAATGTAACGAGAGAAATTCCACGGCTGCCCGGATACATTCTGTGCGTGATCTGGCTGATATTTACCGTGCTTTTGATTGGCTGGGTTATGCTGGCATCCCTGTCTACCAGCCGGGAGATTTTAGGCGGAGAGCTGTTTAAGTTCACCAGCGGCCTGCATTTTGAAAACTATACGAATGCGTGGAAATCGCAGAAGATCAGCGTGTTCTTCCTGAACTCCCTGATTTACACGGCTGTTTCCTGTACCCTGATTATCATGGTGGCGGCACCTGCGGCATATGCCCTGTCACGCTTTAAATTCAGGGGGAATATGATCCTGCAGAATATGTTTGCGACAGCGCTGGGCATTCCGGTCATTATGATTGTCATGCCGCTGTTCTCCATTATTACGTCATTAAAACTGACCAACACCCGGGGACTCATTATGTTCCTGTATATTGCCATGAATGTGCCGTTCAGCATTTTCTTCCTGCTGGCATTCTTCTCCAATCTGTCCTATACGTTTGAAGAAGCGGCGGCGATCGACGGCTGTTCACCGATTCAGACCTTCTGGAAGATTATGTTTCCGTTGGCACAGCCCGGAATCATCACTGTGACGATCTTTAATTTTATTGCCATCTGGAATGAATTTTTCATGTCCATGCTGTTTGCAAGCAAGCAGAATGTGCGCCCCATCGCCGTAGGTCTTTATAATATGGTAAAGGGGATGCAGTATACCAACGATTATGGCGGCATGTTTGCTGCTGTCGTTATCGTATTTGCACCTACCTTCCTGCTGTACCTCTTCCTGTCCGATAAGATTATCGCAGGTGTAACGGGCGGAGCGATCAAGGGCTGATTATGAATAAGAAAATAATTCAGAAGAAATGGAAAACTATATGCGACCGACATTGATATTTGATCAGGTGTATTTAAAAACCGCCCCTAAGGGACCTGAAGCCTCGGTGCCCAACCTGTTAGGTATGGACAATATGCAGAATAAGACAGAATTCCTGTTAGACGAGTACGATGAGATCTACGAAGGCTATGGAACACTGAATTCAGTATATCCGTACAGGGATTACACCTGCTACACACGGGAATGCGGCCTTCACCCGGTGAAGACGGCAGTTCTGGAAAATGAGTACCTGAGAGCCGTGTTCCTGCCGGAATTCGGCGGGCGGCTCTGGCAGCTGACTGATTTAAAATCGGGGCGCGAGCTGCTCTATACCAATGATGTGATACGTCCCAGCAACCTGGCCCTGCGTGACGCCTGGTTCTCGGGAGGAGTGGAATGGAATATCGGCCTCATCGGCCATACTCCGCTGACCATGGAACCTCTTTTTACTGCCAGGCTGGAGACCGGCAGCGGACTTCCGGTTCTTCGCATGTACGAGTATGAACGGATACGCAGGATGGTCTATCAGATGGATTTCTGGCTGGATGAATGCGGCGCTTACTTAAACTGCCGGCTGCGTGTGGTAAATCATAATCAGGAAGTGACACCCATGTACTGGTGGAGCAACATGGCTGTTCCGGAATATGAAGACGGCCGCGTGATTGTTCCGGCAGACAGCGCCTACAGCAGCGGAGGAGGAAGTGTCTATAAGGTACCGGTACCAGTGGTGGACGGCATCGATATCTCTCATTACCGGAATATTCCGGGGCAGGTGGATTACTTCTTTCATATTCCGGAGGAGTCACCCCGCTATATCGCGAATGTGGCTTCGGACGGTTTTGGACTTCTTCAGTATTCCACCCGCCGTCTGTGCGGGCGTAAGCTCTTTTCCTGGGGCAATAACAGCGCCTCAGCCCGCTGGCAGGAATACCTGACGGAGGAGGCCGGACGCTATATAGAAATTCAGGCAGGTCTGGGAAAGACTCAGTACGGCTGTATTCCGATGGCACCCCACACTGCATGGGAGTGGATCGAGCGGTATGGTGCCGTTCAGTTAAATGGCCGCAGTGACTCTTTTGAAGAGGACAGGGAGACGCTGACAGAGATGGTTCGTGCCGAAGCAGGAGATACACTGGAAAAGGTGCTGGAGAACAGCCGTGAGTGGGCGGTGAAGCCAGGGGAAGTAATATACCGGGGCAGCGGATACGCAGACCTTGAAAATGCCTGCCGCCTGCGCAGAGGGGAGAGACCGCTTTCTCCTCATCTGGATTTTTCCAGTGAGGATCAACGCCAGGCTCCATGGCGTGTTTTTCTGGAGACAGGCCGTTTTCCATCAGCGGATCCGGCGGAAATACCTGCTGACTGCATGGCAGATGATTTCTGGTATGAGATGCTGAAAAAGCAGGCGGAACAGGATCAGCGGGAGAACCTGCAGCCTCAGGCAGAACCGCAGTCCCGGGGAGATCGAAAGCCGGGGAAAGCTTCCCCAGACTGGCATCTTCTATATCATCTTGCCTTAAATTACATGGCGCGAGGGAGAAACCGGGAGGCGGAGTCGTGTTTTATTGAAAGTATCCGACAGAAGGAAAATGCCTGGAGCCGTTACGGGCTGGCGTCGCTGCTCTGTCTGGAAGGCCGGGAATACGAGAGGGCCGTGTCCGTCATGGAACAGGGGCTTATGGAGCGGGCAGGGGATCTTTCTTACATTAAGGAAGGTTTCCGGGTTCTGGCACGATGCGGCGGGTATGACGCGCTTATTCGTGTTTACGAACAGCTTCCGGAGGAGGTGGCGTCCGAGTCCCGTGTTGTGCTGGAATATATTATGGCGTTATACCGGACCGGCAGTTTCCGGAAGGCGTATGAGCTTTTAACAGCAGACGGCGGCCTGGTGGCAGCTGATTTGCGCGAAGGCGAAAATTCCATTGCAGATCTGTGGCTGGATCTGCGCAGAGCATTAAATATGCCGGAGGAAGAGGTGCCTCATGTGTTTGATTTCAGCGCTGAAATCCGGCAAAACCGGAAAAAATGATGGTTGATCTGCAGCGAAGAGAATACTGCTGGTGACAGCAAGGCCGAAACAAGGCGGAGGGAGTCGAAAAAACGGCTCCTTTCGTTATTTCTCAGGAAAGCCGGTTTTCCTGCTTGCAATTTTTTGACCTTCGTGGTATACTTAAAAAACTTTATAAAACAATAGTTTTTCGCAAAAAAAGATTGACGAATCCTGACCCATATGATATAGTAATTGGGCGAATGGAAGAGCTTAGGTCTTTTTTTTATGCTCAAAATTACGTTTTGCGGCAGCGCAGCGCGTAGATACCTGAATATAGAAGAATGGCCGAATAACAACAACGAAAATTTAAGTGGAGGTGGAAGTCGTGCGCACAAAGATCACACTGGCATGTACAGAATGCAAACAGCGTAACTATAACATGACCAAGGATAAGAAGACTCATCCTGACAGAATGGAAACCAAAAAGTATTGTAGATTCTGTAAGACACATACTTTGCACAAGGAAACTAAGTAATCGGTTTGACGTAAAGGACGTGAAATTATGGGAGATACAGTGAACAACGAGGGAGCTCAGAAGAAGAATTTCTTCCAGGGTTTGAAGACTGAGTTCAAGAAAATCGTCTGGCCTGACCAAGAAACCGTAACGAAGCAGACAATAGCAGTACTGGCTGTATCGATTGCTTTAGGACTGATTATCGCCATTCTTGATTTAATCATCAAGTTCGGTCTCAGTTTTATCTTATAATGATTAAGGGTTAAGGTGAGTGTATGTCAGAAGCACATTGGTATGTAGTCCATACCTATTCAGGCTATGAGAACAAAGTAAAAGTCGACATTGAGAAAACCATTGAAAACAGAAACTTACAGGATCAGATCCTGGAGGTGTCGGTTCCTCTGGAGTCCGTTATCGAACTGAAGAATGGTGTGGAGAAAAAGGCCGATAAAAAGATGTTCCCCGGCTACGTACTGATCCATATGATCATGAATGATGATACATGGTATGTGGTGCGTAACACACGCGGTGTGACAGGCTTTGTCGGTCCCGGATCAAAACCGGTTCCTCTGACAGAAGAAGAGATGGCGAACCTGGGATTCAGAAATGAAGAAGTCATTGTTGATTTTGAGGTTGGAGATACCGTTGTGGTAATTTCCGGTGCATGGAAGGATACCGTTGGTGCCATCAAGTCCATCAACGAAGGTAAGAAATCCATCACGATCAATGTTGAGATGTTTGGCCGAGAGACCCCGGTTGAACTGAATTTCAACGAAATCAAGAAGATGTAACAAGTAAAAGCGGCCTTTTGTACGATTGGAAGGCTCGTGGGAGGGAAATCCCCGACAATACCACATTTATTTAGGAGGTGCCTAATTATGGCAAAGAAAGTAACAGGATATATCAAACTGCAGATTCCAGCGGGAAAGGCTACACCAGCTCCTCCTGTCGGACCGGCACTTGGACAGCATGGTGTTAACATTGTACAGTTTACAAAGGAGTTCAACGCAAGAACAGCTGATCAGGGCGACTTAATTATCCCGGTTGTTATCACTGTTTATGCTGACAGAAGCTTCAGCTTCATCACAAAGACTCCGCCTGCAGCTGTATTATTAAAGAAGGCATGCAAGCTTAAATCCGGATCTGCAGCTCCGAACAAGACAAAAGTTGCGACTATCTCCAAAGAAGACTTACAGAAGATTGCCGAGACAAAGATGCCTGACTTAAACGCAGCATCTCTGGAAGCAGCCATGAGCATGATTGCTGGTACAGCAAGAAGCATGGGTATCACGGTCGCTGAGTAGGCCGGAAGCTGCATTTTTATAACGTGGGAGGGACATCCCCGACAATACCACTAGGAGGTTATTTATAATGAAAAGAGGAAAAAGATACGCAGAGGCAGCTAAAACGATCGATCGTACTGTTCTCTACGATGCACCAGAAGCAATCTCATTAGTAAAGAAAGCTGCAAGTGCTAAATTTGATGAAACAATTGAAGCTCATATCAGAACCGGATGTGACGGACGTCACGCAGATCAGCAGATCCGTGGTGCAGTTGTTCTGCCTCATGGTACAGGTAAGACTGTAAGAATCTTAGTATTTGCTAAGGGACCTAAGGCTGACGAAGCTTTAGCTGCAGGCGCTGATTTCGTTGGAGCAGAGGAATTAATTCCGAAGATCCAGAACGAAGGCTGGCTGGATTTTGATGTAGTTGTTGCTACACCAGATATGATGGGTGTTGTAGGACGTCTGGGACGTGTACTCGGACCGAAGGGCTTAATGCCTAACCCAAAAGCTGGTACAGTTACCATGGACGTAACGAAGGCAATCAACGATATCAAAGCCGGTAAAGTTGAGTACAGACTTGATAAAACAAACATTATCCACGTGCCAGTTGGAAAAGCTTCTTTCGAAGAAGATAAATTAGCGGACAACTTCCAGACGCTTATCGATGCAATCATGAAAGCAAAACCAAGTGCTGTTAAGGGTGCTTACTTAAAGAGCGTTACTCTGACTTCTACCATGGGGCCTGGCGTAAAGCTGAACGTAGCAAAATTAATGAACTAATTTTGTTTTGTGGTTGACATTAATCATAAATCATGTTACAATACGCAAAGTATTGACTGCCGAAGACAGCAGGTGCCGCAAGGCATAAGGTGTAAACGCCTGCCGAGGAACGTACAAGTATCGTTTTAACGAATGATCTGTAGACCTCTCTGTCTTTAGGCAGAGAGGTTTTTATTTTCTTTCTCATAACACCGGAACCCGGTACATGAGAAGGGCCTCTCCGTCAGGACAGAGAAATTCTTTTTGCGGTTTATACGGGCGGACCGGCCGGGTTTCCGGTCAGGTTTAGACTAAACAGGAGGTAAACCATAATGGCAAAAGTTGAATTAAAACAGCCAGTTGTAGACGAGATCAAGGAATTATTTGACGGCGCCGAGACTGCAGTAGTCGTAGACTACCGTGGCTTAACTGTAGCTCAGGACACTGAACTGCGTAAGAAGTTAAGAGAAGCAGGCGTTGTATACAAAGTATACAAGAATACAATGATCCGTTTTGCAGGAAAAGGCACAGCATTCGAGGCTCTGGAGCCGAATCTGGAAGGACCTACAGCATTAGCTGTATCCAAGACAGACGCGACAGCTCCGGCAAGAATCCTTGCTGAGTTTGCCAAGACAGCTCCGGCATTAGAGATTAAGGGCGGCGTTGTTGAAGGCGTATATTATGATGAGAAGGGCATGGCTCAGATTTCCAGCATTCCTTCCAGAGAAGTTCTTCTCGGAAAGTTACTTGGAAGCATCCAGTCTCCGATCACCAACTTTGCCCGCGTGCTCAAGCAGATCGCAGAGGCGCAGGGCGGCGAAAGCGCAGAAGCGTAATTTTCTTAAGGAAGACAAGCGCAGCGCGGCCTGAATTTAGAAAATTAGCGGTTCAGTGACTTAAGGGAACTGAACTTCCTTACCAAAAATCAAACATATATTAAATGGAGGTATATTATCATGGCAAAGTTAACAACAGCTGAGTTTATTGAAGCTATCAAAGAATTATCCGTATTAGAATTAAATGATTTAGTAAAAGCTTGTGAAGAAGAATTCGGTGTATCCGCAGCAGCAGGTGTTGTTGTAGCAGCAGCAGGCGCTGGCGCAGCAGCTGAAGAAGAGAAGACAGAATTCGACGTTGAATTAACCGAGGTTGGTCCTAACAAGGTTAAGGTTATCAAGGTTGTTCGTGAAGCTACCGGCTTAGGCTTAAAGGAAGCAAAAGACGTAGTTGACAGCGCTCCGAAGGTAGTTAAGGCTGGCGCTTCCAAGGAAGAAGCTGAGCAGATCAAGGCTTCCTTAGAGGCTGAGGGTGCAAAAGTTACATTAAAGTAATTGAGGCTCTTCTTTCCCCCGAATCTGTTATACAGAATCGGGGGTTTTTATTTTGCAGGGAAATAGCTGCTGCTCATTTCAGGCGGTGTGAATTGGGATGAAAATAGCTTAATCTACAAAATATTTAAATTTTAGGAAAAATGCTGTAATAGTCTTGACAATTTAGGAAAAAAGGTGTAAACTACACCCGTATTATCGAATGAGGTTATGATTTCACATATTTTTGTAAGTCATTATTTTCGGATGATGCTTTACAAAAATATGTGATTTTTGTTTCATGAGATAAATCAAATAATTTTTTTATTTTTATAGGAGGTACGCGTTATGAACAACGGTACAGTAAAATGGTTTAATGGAGCAAAGGGTTATGGTTTTATCACAAACGACGAGACTGGCGAAGAAGTATTCGTACACTTCTCCGGAATCATGGCTGACGGCTACAAGACTCTTGAAGAGGGCCAGAAGGTAACTTATGATACAACCGAAGGAAACCGTGGTCTGCAGGCAGTTAACGTTTGCTTAGCATAATTGCATTTCCAGCTGAATAAACCAAAAAGATGAAAGCCGTTGTCCGATTGCCGGGGAGCGGCTTTTTTATGTAATGGGAAAGGGCTCCTGTTACATAAAAAGCCTTCCGGGCACGCGTTCGAAAGACCGGTTCCGGTCTTTCCAGAATCTTTATACAATCTTTATATCACTTCCCTGATTTCCACTATCTTTTTTATGGGCTTTTCCACTACAATAAAGCTGTAAAAATATGCTTTCATGATAGAGGGGAGGAACGTTTATGTTCTTTCATAAAACGAAAACCATTATTATAGCAGGTGCGAGCCGATTTGGGGCCGGACTGGCAGGGAAGCTGTCAGGGCGCAGTACGAGAATTGTTGTAATTGATTTGAATGAGGATGCCTTCCGGAAGCTGCCGGAGGATTTCAGTGGTTATCAGATTGTCGGGGACGGAACGGATATAGATTTGCTGAAGCAGGTGGGAATCGAGAGCGCGGAGGTATTTATTGCGGCTACGGATGACGATAATGTCAATATTCTGGCTTCACAGATCGCCTGCCGGATCTTCCATGTGCCGGAGGTATTTTCCAGGCTCAATGATAAAAATAAGGAAAAACTGATTCGCGGATTTAATATCAAACCGATCTGTCCGTTTGTTCTGTCGGTAAATGAATTTGACAGGCTGACAGAAGGGGAATATCAGGAGGCAGGAATTTCATGAAGATTGTGGTTGCAGGTGGAAGAGATGAGGCGGATTTCCTGATTGGGCTTCTTCTGATGGGAAAACATAAGATTATAGCAATCAACGGGGATATGGGGTACTGTGAGCATCTGGCCGCGTCCTACAACGCCGCTTCTGTCATCTATGGTGATCCCTGCAAGGAGTATGTCATGGATGAGGCGGGTGTGAAAGGATATGATATCCTGATTGCTTTGAGAGAGAAGGACGCGGATAACCTGGAGATCTGTCAGATGGCCAAGCGCCTGTTTGCCATTAAAAAGACGGTCTGTACGGTGAGAAATCCGAAAAATGTGGAGATATTCGAGATGCTGGGCGTGGACAGGGCAATAAGCGCCACCTATATGCTGGCCCACTATATCGAGCAGGCTTCGGTGATTGAAGATCTGGTCAGGGTGATGCCTCTGGAGAATCAGAAGGTACTGGTCAATGAGATAAAGGTGAATTCGGACTGCCCGGTGGTGGATCGCAGAATTGCGGATATGGAGCTTCCCTTTAATACAATTATCAGCTGTATTATAAGAGAGACGGAGGTCATTGTTCCCAACGGGCAGAATAAGATTATGGCAGGAGACCGCCTGGTGGTGATCACCACACCGCAGAGCCAGAAGGAATCCGTTAAGGCCATCCTGGGCAGTGAAGACAATGAATGATCATATGATTTTATGGGAAACACTGGGAGCAGAGAACCATCACGAGAGACATGTTCTGAAGGGATACCGCCTGATCGCCGGTTATATGGGGATCGTAATGATTCTGGCGGGAATTATCACGCTGCTTCCTCTGTTTACCCTGTTCTTTTATCCGGAGGAAATGGGACAGGCGCAGTACTTTGTGGCGCCGGGCGTCTCGTCAATCCTGGCAGGCTATCTCCTGAGCCTGGTGCTTCGCGGAAGGCGGGCGGGAAACCTGGAAAAAAATCAGGAAATGATCGTTGTTCTCGGGACATGGGTCATTGTCATCTTCGTAACGGCGATACCATTTGTGCTCAGCGGAACGTATTCCGTGACACAGGCTGTGTTTGAGACTACCAGCGGACTCAGTACGACGGGACTCAGTGTGGTTGATGTCAGCACGGCTCCCCATATTTTCCTGATACACAGGACGATACTTCTGTTTTTTGGAGGGATCGGGTTAGTGCTTGTCATGACGTCGGTACTCTCTGATGTATATGGAATGCGGCTGTATCACGCCGAAGGCCACTCGGACCGTCTGCTTCCCAATCTGATTGAATCGGCAAGGCTGATTATCGGGATATACAGCGGATACATCCTGGGAGGTACTTTTTTATATATTCTGTTCGGTATGAGTCCCTTCGATGCCATAAACCACGCAGTGGCGGCTCTTTCCACCGGCGGCTTTTCTACCAGGGCGGAGAGCATCGGCTACTATAACAGCACGGCCATCGAGATGGTCACGGTTATCTTAATGCTGCTTGGCAGCACGAATTTTTTTGTGCATCTGCTTCTGCTGAAGGGAAAATTCAAAGAATTTATCTCCCACTGTGAGGTCCGGCTCATGCTTTTTCTGCTGGCTCTCTTTGTGCCCATCCTGACGGTGCTCCTTATGAACGGCGTATACAGTAACGTGCCGGTGAGCCTGCGGGCAGCACTGTTTCAGGCAGTTTCTGCACTGACCACGACCGGATTCCAGACGGTTGAGAGCTTTGCCGCATGGACGCCTGCGATGATGTTTCTTATGATTCTGCTGATGCTGATTGGCGGCGGGGCCGGGTCCACGGCGGGCGGCTTGAAGATTTACCGCGTTTATGTTATGCTGAAGGAAATCTTGTGGAAGCTGGTTCGTGATGCGCACCCCGACCGGGTTGTATTTACCGAACAGATTAACCGCGGCGGTAAGAAGGAAGTCATAACAGACAGGGAGAAGAACCGGATCAACGCATTTGTCTTCTTCTACCTTCTTTTGTTTGCAGCTGGAAGCTTTGTATTCTGCTGCTATGGCTATTCGATTCAGGACTCCATGTTTGAGTTTGCCTCCGCCATAAGTACGGTGGGACTGTCTGTCGGAATCACGTCGTACGGAGCCAGCCCGGTGATTCACTGGACGGCCATTGCAGGCATGTTTCTGGGGCGTCTGGAGATTTATGTCGTACTGATTGCAGCGGCCAGGATGGCGTCCGACGGAAAGAATTATCTGCACGAGAAACAGATGAAACGGAAACGGCACAGAAATCGAAACAGGAAAAGGGATCATTATGAGAAATGATATCGCGTCTGCGGAACACATCGTTAAAATACTGAAAAATGCATCAAAGGTGGCTGTAATCTGGGTGCTCTCTACGATGTTTGCCATTGTGCTCAACCATATGGGAGTCCGCATTGAGAATCTGCTTCTTATCTATGTGGTCGGCGTCGTTATCTGCAGCGTGGAGACCAGCAGCATGTGCTGGGGAATTGGTTCATCGGTCGTTTTCGTCTTCACTTTTAATTTTCTGTTTACTGCACCGAAGTTTACCTTCCAGGTGGACGATCCGAATTACGTCATTTCACTGATGATTTTCATCATTGTGGCGTTTATTGTGGCCTCGCTGACTGTTAAGCTGCAGAGGCAGATGGACATTGCCAACAGGAGGACGGAGATTACAACCAAGCTCAATGCGATCGGCAGCGGATTTTTAAATCTGGCAGGCCGACCGGCCATCGCCAGATACAGCTGTGACAGTTTGAAAAAATTGACGGAGAAACGGGTGGATATCCTGATCCGCAGCAGCGACAATGAAGAATTCTCCGACAGTATAGCAGAGTGGTGCTACCGCAATTCCATGATCTGCGGCCACGGAGAGGCTCAGTTTGGTGAAAATACTTCTCTTTACGTTCCGATTAAGAACAGCAACAAGACGTATGGAGTCATTATATTTGACTGCTGTGACGGTGATTTAGAGGAAGAAGAGAGGGTTTACGTGGACACGGTAATCTCCCAGATTACCCTGGTGCTTGAGCGGGAACGGCTGAATGAGGAGAAGGAAGAGACGAAAATACAGATCGAGAAGGAACGGCTGAAGAGTACTCTTCTGAGAAGTATTTCACATGACCTGCGCACGCCGCTGACCGGCATTGCCGGAAGCTCTAATTTTCTCTATGACAACTATGGGAGCCTGGATGAAGAAACTGCAAAGAGTATGCTGAATGATATCTGTACGGATGCAGAGTGGCTGAATTCCATGGTAGAGAATCTGCTGAATATGACCCGCATACAGGAAGGGCGGCTGGATATACAGAAGAAGAAAGAAGTCGTGGATGACCTGATTTCAGGTGCTGTCACCCTGGTCTCCAAGCGGCTGGGAGATCACCGCTTAAAGACCGTCACTCCCCATGATATCGTTCTGCTTCCGGTTGACGCCAGACTGTTTACCCAGGTTCTGGTAAACTTAATTGACAACGCGATCCGGCATTCGGGAAACGATACGACCATTACGGTTTCCGCCCGGGTGATGGGGAACTTTATCACCTTTAAGGTATCGGATAATGGCAGCGGTATCCCGGAAGAACGGTTAGACAAGATTTTTGATAACTTTTTTACGACAGCCTATGAAAACGGCGATAAGCAGCGGGGAGTCGGACTGGGGCTTACGATCTGCAAGGCTATTGTGGAAGCCCACGGAGGCCATATAAAGGCTGTCAATAATGAGGGGGGAGGAACTACATTTCAGGTTGATATGCCAATGGAGGTAAGACAGAATGAATGATGCAGATATCCTGGTCATCGAAGATGACAAGACCATACAGAATTTTATAAAAATAACGCTGAAAACCAAGGGATACAGGTGTGTACTCGCAGACGACGGCCTGACGGGCATCTCGTATTTTTACGCCAATAATCCGGATCTGATCCTGCTGGATTTAGGACTGCCCGATATAGATGGTATGGAGGTATTAGGCCAGATCCGCCAGGAGTCGGAGGTGCCGGTTATCGTGGTATCTGCCAGAGGGATGGAGCAGGAGAAGGTGGGGGCGCTGGATGCAGGAGCGGACGATTATATTACCAAGCCGTTTAATGCCGGGGAGCTGCTGGCCAGAATCCGGGTTGCGCTGCGGCACCGCAGTTCCGCGCCCAGACAGGAGCCGGTCTTTGAACTGGATACCCTGAAAATGGATTTTGAAAAGCGGAAGGTCAGTGTCAGGGGAGAAGAAGTCCACTTGACCCCGATTGAATATAAGATGCTGTCGCTTCTTGTCAATAATTCCGGTAAGGTCCTGACGCATCACTACATTCAGCAGGAGGTATGGGGGTACGATACTACTGACGACTACCAGTCCCTTCGCGTATTTATGGCAAACATACGCCGCAAAATAGAAGAGGATTCCACAAAACCCCGGTTCATCTTGACGGAAGTCGGCGTCGGTTACCGGTTCGTGGAGTCGTAGACAGAAAAATAAGAGGCATTCCAGGCTGCTGAAAGTATGATCAGCCGCCTGGAATGCCTTTTGTTATCTGCGGAGCCGTTTGAGCTGTCCAAGTCCCCGGGACAGGGCGCTGCACAGGGTATTCACACAGAGAACCGCCGTTTGATCAAACACAAAGGCAAACAGGAAGGAGAGGACCAGGGTAACGGCCACTGTGACCGCAGTGCCGCCTAAAATGCCCCAGGAAGAGGCGTAAAGCCCCAGCTGTTCTTCTGCTGTATGATGAAGGATATACCAGTGGATCAGAAGGATGGAAAACCCGTATTTACTGATGATTCTGACTGTCGGCCCCGGTTTTTTTAGCTTTTCTTCCATTCCGGTAAACCAGGAGAAGATGGCTCCCGACATAAACAGCATGGTTGGCGCCTTATTTAAAAATGCATCGGTATAATCCGGCAGAACACAGGATATGGCCGCTGTGATGAGAAATGAGGCTGCCCCGAGAATCATAAACGGTTTTCGGTAACGGGAGGAGAACGGCCTGGTCCAGAAATAACCAAACACGAATACCGATTCCCAGCCGCATAAAAGTGTGACAAAATGGAACTCAATGCCCAAAAGCGGAAGCCAGGACAGCGCTCCGTTCATGAAAAAGGTGAGCACGACAAAAGAAAGCAAAAGTCGGTCAGACATATTCTGTACCATAACCTTGAAAAATGGCGCCGCCAGATAGAAAGCCAGAATCACGTACATCAGCCAGAAGTGGGGATTCCACTGGGAAGGACCGGAAAGAAACCGTCTGCAGGCATCCAAAAGGTTTTTGGGGTCGGTCAGTCCGGACTGGTACAGCCCCATATACAGATAGAATAAATAATATACAGCCATGGGGATGACCACTTTAAAGACCCGTTTCCGGTAGAAAACGGAGACTGGCTCTTCTTTTTGATTCAGCAGCAGCGCTCCGCTGAGCATGACAAACAACAGATTGCAGTTTAAAAACAGAACAGCCATAATCCGCAGAGCCATGAAAGCAGACGTTCCGGCTGCCGGCGCAGAATCTGACTGAACCACATGTGCGGCGATTACAAAAACAACTGCAAGCACCCGGATATAGTCATAGGCTTTAATCCGGTTCCTGTCATAACTGGGGTCCCAAAGCATGCTGCGGATATAGCAGGAAAAAGAACCTGCCTGTTTTAAACGCCGGTAATGGGCATGCAAAACGATAAGAAGTATGAAAATCATCAGGATATATTTTGTCTTAAGCACTGTATTCCTCCGCTGGATTCTGTATTTGTATCAATCATATCTTAAAGAATACGAAGTAGTCAATCAAAACTCCTGATCCGTCTTTACAGCCTTTTTATATCCGTCACGTATTCCTCCATAGAATCTTAACGACCCGCCATGCTATCATACCCTCAGTTCAAGAAGAGGAGGCTACATTATGGAAATGGGATTTATGTTAGGTATAATCGGACTTACAGCACTTTTTATCCTGGTTTACCTGATTATCATTTTACTGAGAGGTGACAAACAATGACGAATACAGCGATCCAGATGATATTGTATTGTGCCGTTCTCATTGTACTGGCCATACCGCTGGGCAGGTACATAGGAAAGGTTATGAATGGAGAGAAGACGGTTCTGACCAGGCTTCTTTCTCCCGTGGAAAATGGAATTTATAAGGTTTTGAAAATTAACAGAGAAGAAGAGATGGACTGGAAGAAATATGCGGTATGCGCAGGCGTATTCAGCGTCATCAGCCTGGCGGTTCTGTGGCTGATCTTAATGCTTCAGAACATACTTCCGCTGAATCCGGAAGGGCAGGCGGGAACCTCCTGGCATCTGGGCTTCAATACGGCAGCCAGCTTCGTGACAAATACGAACTGGCAGGCTTACTCCGGTGAGTCGGCTCTCAGCTATTTTTCACAGATGATTGGTCTGGGAGTTCAGAACTTCGTTACTCCGGCCGTTGGTATGGCAGTCCTGTTCGCCCTGATCCGCGGCTTTATCCGTGTGAAAAAGAAAGGTATCGGAAACTTCTATACGGATGTGACGAAGTCCACGGTATACGTTCTGATTCCCCTTTCCCTGATTGTATCCGTCTTTATTGTATCCAGAGGTGTTCCGCAGACCTTCCGGGGACACGAGGAGGTACAGCTGCTTGAACCGGTTACGGTTGAGAATGAAGACGGCACTGCAACCGTTGTTGACAAACAGATTGTTCCCCTTGGACCGGCAGCCAGCCAGATCTCAATTAAACAGCTGGGAACCAACGGCGGCGGCTTTTACGGAGTAAACTCCGCCCATCCCCTGGAAAATCCGGATCCATGGAGCAACTTATTTGAAATGATTTCACTGCTTCTGATTCCTGCCGCACTCTGCTTTACCTTCGGAAGGAATATTAAGGATAAAAAGCAGGGAGTTGCGGTATTCCTGGCGATGTTTATCATGCTGGCGCTGGCCCTGGCCGTGGTGGGATATACAGAACAGGTAAGCACACCCCAGATTGCGCAGGGCGGCGCCGTAGATATCAGCACGGCCGGTCAGGCGGGCGGCAACATGGAAGGAAAAGAGACGAGGTTCGGTATTGCAACTTCAGGAACCTGGGCGGCATTTACAACGGCAGCCTCCAATGGCTCGGTTAACTCCATGCACGACAGTTATACGCCGCTGGGTGGTATGATACCGATGCTTCTTATGATGCTGGGCGAGGTGGTGTTCGGCGGTGTTGGCTGCGGTCTCTACGGTATGCTGGCATTTGCGATTCTGACCGTATTCATAGCCGGACTGATGGTTGGGCGTACACCGGAATATCTGGGTAAGAAGATTGAGCCTTATGAGATGAAGATGGCGGTCCTGATCTGTCTGGCGACTCCCATCGGTATTCTGGTGGGCAGCGGTATCGCAGCGGTGCTTCCGGCTACGGCGGACAGCCTGAATAACCCGGGCGCCCACGGATTATCCGAAGTACTTTATGCATACGCCTCTGCAGGCGGCAACAACGGGTCGGCGTTTGCAGGATTTAACGCCAACACTCCATTCCTGAACACAAGTATTGGCCTTGTCATGCTCTTTGTACGGTTCCTGCCGATGTTCGGAGCACTGGCCATTGCGGGCAGTATGGCGCAGAAAAAGAAGGTTGCAGTCAGCGCGGGAACGCTGCCGACCCACAATGCAATGTTTATCTTCTTACTGATTGTGGTGGTTTTGCTGATCGGTGCGCTGAGTTTCTTCCCGGCACTGGCGCTGGGACCAATTGCAGAGTTCTTTGAGATGATAGGTTGATGGAGGAAAAAGGCATGAGTGAAAAGAAAAAGACGAGTATTTTTGCCGATAAGAGGATCATGACCCGGGCCCTGAAGGATTCACTGATCAAATTGGATCCCAGGGAACAGATTAAGAACCCGGTTATGTTCATGGTATACGTTTCGGCAATTCTCACACTGGTAATGTTTGTATTTTCCCTGGCCGGCATCCGGGATGCAAAACCGTGGTTTATTCTGGCAGTGTCCGTTATTCTGTGGTTTACGGATTTGTTTGGCAACTTCGCGGAAGCGATTGCCGAAGGCAGAGGCAAGGCACAGGCAGATGCCTTAAGGGCCAACAGAAAAGACGTTATGGCGCTTAAGATTCCGTCTCCGTCACAGAAGGAGAAGGGAACGCGGGTCACCTCCACGGAGCTGAGAAAAGGTGATTTGGTTTATGTGGCGGCAGGGGAACAGATCCCTGCCGACGGAGATGTCGTAGATGGCGCGGCCAGTGTGGATGAGAGCGCCATCACAGGCGAGTCCGCCCCGGTAATCCGGGAGAGCGGCGGTGACAGAAGCGCTGTGACCGGCGGTACTACGGTAACCAGTGACTGGCTGGTTATTAAAGTCAGCAACAATCCCGGTGAGAGCTTTATGGATAAAATGATTGCAATGGTGGAAGGTGCATCCAGAAAGAAGACGCCAAATGAACTTGCATTACAGATCTTTCTGGTTGCTTTATCCATAATCTTTGTGCTGGTGACGCTTTCCCTTTACGCCTACTCCATGTTTTCGGCAGGTCAGAAGGGAATCGAGAATCCTACGGCAGTCACCTCACTGGTTGCACTCTTAATCTGTCTGGCGCCGACGACGATCGGCGCGCTGCTTTCCGCGATCGGTATAGCGGGTATGAGCAGGCTTAACCAGGCCAACGTTCTGGCTATGAGCGGCAGAGCAATAGAAGCCGCGGGCGACGTTGACATCCTGATGCTGGATAAGACAGGTACGATTACCCTTGGAAACAGACAGGCGGATGCATTGATTCCTGTGGACGGTGCTGACCGGACGGAACTGGCGGATGCGGCCCAGCTTTCGTCTCTGGCGGACGAGACGCCGGAAGGACGAAGTATTGTGGTACTCGCCAAGGAACAGTTCGGTTTGAGAGGACGCAACATGGAAGAGCTCCATGCGGAATTTGTCGAATTTACTGCCAGGACCCGTATGAGCGGAATCAATTATCAGGGCAACGAGATCAGAAAGGGGGCCGCGGATGCCGTGAAGGCCTACGTACTGGCTAACGGTGGCGTTTACAGCGCGGAATGTGATCAGGTGGTAACAAAGATCGCAAACCAGGGCGGCACTCCCCTGGTCGTTGCAAAAAATCACAGGATTCTCGGTGTCATCGAGTTAAAGGATATTGTGAAGGAAGGCGTAAAGGAGAAATTTGCGGACCTTCGTAAGATGGGGATCAAGACCATCATGATTACCGGCGATAACCCGCTTACCGCGGCATCCATTGCGGCGGAGGCCGGTGTTGACGATTTCCTGGCCGAGGCGACGCCGGAAGGAAAGCTGAAGATGATCCGTGATTTCCAGTCTCAGGGCCATCTGGTAGCCATGACGGGCGACGGAACGAACGACGCCCCGGCCCTGGCCCAGGCCGATGTGGCTGTGGCCATGAATACGGGCACCCAGGCGGCAAAGGAAGCGGGCAACATGGTGGATCTGGATTCCTCGCCGACCAAGCTGATCGATATTGTAAAAATAGGAAAACAGCTCCTGATGACCCGCGGAGCGCTGACGACCTTCAGCATTGCCAATGATGTGGCGAAGTACTTTGCTATCATTCCGGCGCTGTTTATGGGGCTTTATCCGGGGCTGGCAGCTCTCAATATTATGAATTTATCGAGCCCGTACAGCGCAATATTTTCGGCACTGATCTATAATGCGCTGATTATCGTGGCCCTGATTCCGCTGGCATTAAAGGGCGTGAAGTACAGGGAAGTGCCGGCGGCAAAGATGCTGACCGGAAATCTGCTGGTATATGGACTGGGCGGCATCATAATCCCGTTTATTGCGATTAAAGTCATCGATGTAATGATTGTAGCGCTTGGATTCGCATTATAGAATGGAAGTGGCCGGATATGTATGATGACATCTTTAGCAACAAGGTGTATATATTATTTCGCAATGCTGTGATCACCGTGATTCTGCTCGCGCTCGGAAGCCTGATTGCGTCGGGAATCGTGGAGACAGTGGTTTGTGAATGGATATAAAGAGGAGAAAAGGATTATGAAGACGATAAAATCAGTGATACCGAAGATGTTAGGATTCTTCCTGATACTGACCGTGATCTGCGGAGTGGTGTTTCCGCTGGTGGTCACCGGAATAGCGAAAGTATTTTTCCCGAAACAGGCCACGGGATCCATTCTGGTCGGGGAGGATGGAACGAAATACGGAAGTGAGCTGCTGGGCCAGCAGTTCACAGAAAACAAGTATTTATGGGGACGTATCATGAATGTGGATACCTCCACCTTTACCGGTGAGAATGGAGAGCCGCTCATGTATTCCTGGGCTTCGAATAAGACACCGGCCGGGGAAGAACTGGAGGAATTGATTGCAGAGCGGGTTGAGAAGATCAGAGAGGCTCAGCCGGAGAAAGAAGGCCAGCCCGTCCCGCAGGACCTGGTTACCTGCTCAGGGAGTGGCCTGGATCCGGCCATATCACCGGCGGCAGCCGAATTCCAGGTGTCGAGAATCGCCAGGGAGCGCGGGATCACGGAGGACGATGTGAGAGCCATCATTGAAACGTATACGGATGGCCGTGTACTGGGTGTATTCGGAGAACCGGCCGTCAATGTGCTGAAGGTAAATCTGGCACTCGACGGCATCACGTGGAAGGAATAGACGAAAAACTTCCAGAGGCAGCTGGCAATCGTGAGGGGTGGGAAATGAAAAAAAATGATATTGACGAAATGGATAAAAAACGTGACCCGGAGAAGATTCTTCAGGAGATAAAGGAACAGGAAGAAGAGCAGGAAGAAACGGGCATAAAAAGACGGGGAAAACTGAAGATATTTTTCGGTTACGCCGCCGGTGTGGGAAAGACGTACGCCATGCTGGATACCGCCGGAGAGGCAAAAGCGGCGGGAGCGGATGTTGTGGCCGGCTATATAGAGCCGCATGCCAGACCGGATACCATAGCGCTTTTAGAAGGTCTGGAGGTGCTGCCCCCGAAATTAATTGACCACAAGGGGATTAAGCTTCGGGAGTTTGATCTGGATGCCGCTCTTTGGCGAAAGCCGGAGATTCTCCTGGTGGATGAGCTTGCTCATACCAATGCGGAGGGCTGCCGTCACAGGAAGCGTTTTCAGGATATTCAGGAGCTTTTAGACGCAGGGATTGACGTATATACGACAGTGAACGTCCAGCACTTAGAGAGCCTTCATGATATCGTGGCTTCTATTACCCATATACGGGTGAACGAACGGGTGCCTGACCGTATCTTTGATGAGGCGGATAAGATTGAACTGGTGGATATCGAACCGGAGGAGCTGCTTACCAGGCTGGCGGCCGGAAAAATCTACGGAAAAAATCAGGCTGGCCGGGCTATGAGCAATTTTTTCACCAAAGAGAATTTAACGGCTCTGCGTGAGATCGCGCTGAGGCGTACGGCAGACCAGGTCAATAAGGCCGTGATGAAGGAACGGCAGGCGGCGGGCCGCGATTATTATACGGGAGAGCACGTTCTGGTATGCCTGTCCCCGTCTCCAACCAATGAGAAGGTGATCCGGACGGCCGCAAGGATGGCGGGAGCCTTCCGAGCGGAGCTCTCCGCCGTCGTTGTGGAGACGCTGGAAGCGGCGGAGAGAGAAGACAAAGTCCGTAAGACGATGGAGAATAATATCACTCTGGCAAAACAGTTCGGAGCCAAAGTCGTGACGCTTTACGGCGATGATATAGCGGAACAGATTGCCGGCTATGCGAAGAATAACGGGGTATCAAAAATTGTAATTGGAAGAACGGTGAGACCCACCGGGTTATCCGCAATTGTAAGACGGAGGAGGAACTTAATTGACAGACTGATTGCCTTGGTTCCGGGGATGGATATCTATGTGATACCGGATGTGCGGGCAGCGGTACAGAAGCACCGCCATCTTACAGGGAAGAATTCTGCTGCAGTGGAGCCGGCGCGTGTGGCTGTGGATGCGGCTGCAGCCGTCTTTCTGCTGGCGTCAGCCACCATTCTGGGACAGGGAATAGAGGCCTGCGGTCTGGGAGAGATGAATCAGATCATGATTTATATCATGGCAGTGATTCTGATATCAGGATTTTCCAGATACAGGGTGACCGGCGTGATGGCCTCCGCAGCCTCGGTGCTGCTGTTTAACTTCTTTTTTACAGTTCCCAGATTTACGTTTCAGGCGGTGGCCTCAGTCTATCCATTTACATTTCTGACCATGCTGCTCTGCGCCCTGACGGTCAGTTCTCTGGCAGCCAGGCTGAAGCGCCAGGTGCGTCTGTCGAAAGAAGAATCGGAAAAGATGCAGATACTGATTGCCATCAGCAATAAACTGAAGCTGGCTGCGGACAGCGATGAGATACTGGATATCTGTGCGAAACAGGTAATGAAATTACTGGAAAAAAATGTGATTATCTATCATGCCGTGGGAGGAGAAGTAAAACAGCCCAGAGTCTATTTATCTAATGATGCTGAGGAAATGGCCGGCGGCATTCTGCTTAACGAAGATGAGACGGCTGTGGCCGGATGGGTCTGCAAGAATTGCCACAAGGCCGGCTGCACCACCAATACCCTTCCGGGAGCGGCCGGTTTATACATTCCGATTCAGAAGGATGGCCGGGTATTCGGGGTAATTGGAATCGATTTAAAGGAAGGTGCGCCGATCAAACCGAATGATAAGAATGTACTCCACGTAATTCTGGATGAGACGGCGGTCGTACTGAAAGCCCAGATGATACACGGATATTTATAGAATGTTTATGAGTGCAGCGGTCTCAACCGTAGAATCTTTATTCTGTCGTGCGATATAATAAAGACAGAAAAGGAGGGGATCGCAATGTTGGAAGCATTTTTAACAAACCTGGCTCCTGTAAAGAGAATGGCAGACAGACTGGAACAGAAACATCCGGTATTGAGCATGCTGGTATTCCAGATAGCAGTGGCTCTGTTTTTAATCGCCGCAGTAGGAGGAATCGCCCTGGCAGGCGGAGGCATGATATGGCTGTTCTACCACCTTGTGGGAACGATGTAGGCGGAAATAGAACGTCGATATAAATATAGAATTTAAAACATTATATAATATAAAATACAAAATACCGGAACCGCGTTGTTCCCCCATTTGACAGGGGAAATATACGGTTCCGGTATACTTGGTTATCCGGTGCTTTTATTAATAGGTGCCGGAAAATGGAAATGCCGGTGAATGGACCTGTCACGGCTGCTTATACAGGTATTCGATCAGGTCCAGGGATCTCTCCAGACCGAGCTTGCTTACATTGATCAGAAGCTGATGGGAATCCGGGCTGCCCCAGTTCTGATCGGTATACGTCTCATAGTAATTCTTCCTTCTGCGGTCTGTTCTCTTGATTGCGGTGGCTGCTTCCTTTTCCGTTAAATGATAGCGGTCCATAATTCGTTCGATGCGGTCTTTCATATCGGCGCAGATGAAGATATTCAGACAGTCGGGATTCTGACGAAGAACGAAATCAGCGCACCGCCCTACGATAATACAGGGACCCCGTTTGGCCAGGCTCTCAATGATGGAAGACTGTGCTAAGTAGGTGCTGTCGTTTAAGGGCAGTCCGTAGCCGGTGAAAGAATTCACATGGTCCGGGTAGCGGTAGGCAGACAGAAAGGTATTTAAAACGGATTCGTCCACCTCTTCCACGCTGATCTCCGACAGTCCCATCTTCTCGGCTGCCATCTCCACCAGATCCCGGTCGTAAAGCGGAATGTCCAGTGCTTTTGACAGCCTCTCACCGATCTCGTGGCCACCGCTGCCGAACTGACGGCCGATGGTGATTATTTTATGTCCCATAACATCCACTCCTTTCAAAAGAATCTCATGTGCGTATGCAATTGTGCAATAATAATGATTTTATATCTTTATTATATCGTATTCAAGGTGAAAAAGATAGAAAAATATGAAAATAATCCGGTTTTATTTTTTATCGTCTGTTCATAGAATGAATCATAATAGTGAGAAAGCCGGAGATGGAAATGAAACTGAGATGGAAAATAATATGTCTGTTTGCCGTCCTTGCGCTGGATATTGCGCTGGGAAGAAGCATGTATGGCTTTTATCAGGAAGCTAAGAGTACGCTGTTTCTTCCGGCTGACGCCGGGGATTCGGCGCAGAGCGAGGTGCGGCGCCAGTTTTCCGGGGAAAAACAGATTGCGCTTACCTTCGACGACGGTCCTCATTCCGTCTATACCAGCCAGCTGTTAGACGGACTCAGAGAGCGGGGCGTACATGCCACGTTTTTTCTCCTGGGGGAAAATATCGACGGAAAAGAAGGGGTGATCCGCCAGATGAAGGAGGATGGCCATCTGATTGGAAATCACGGATATACCCATGTGCAGATGAGTAAGGAGACGCTGGAAAGCGCCTGCGGACAGATCGGGGAGACCAACCGGAAAATCGAAGAGATTACAGGACAGAAACCGGAATATCTTCGGCCCCCTTACGGATCGTGGAATGAGGAGCTGGAGTGTGCGACCGACATGACGGTGGTGCTGTGGTCGGTGGACCCCCTTGACTGGAAGCTGCAGAATACGAATAAAGTGGTGAAAAAGATCGTGAAGAGTGCAGAGCCGGGAGATATTATACTTTTACATGATGTTTTTCCCACGTCGGTGCAGGCGGCGCTGGAGGTGGTCGATACTTTAAAAAAACAGGGATATACGTTTGTCACGGTGGATGAATTGTTGGTGGACTAACCATTGACACTTTGGGAAACCGGGGCTATACTTTTGTTACGACTGATGGGTTTCCGGCAGCTTTACCACGTGAGTCTGCCGGGAGTGATATTGTATACAATGCAGGAGAAGGACAATGGATTTATTTGATTTTATGAGAGAGAACACCATGGATAAGGAATCTCCGCTGGCATCCCGGCTGCGGCCGGCGACCCTTGACGAGGTGGTGGGGCAGCAGCACATTATCGGGAAGGATAAGCTGCTGTACCGGGCGATCAAGGCGGACAAGCTGGGTTCCGTCATCTTTTACGGGCCGCCCGGGACGGGAAAGACGACGCTGGCGAAGGTGATTGCCAATACCACCAGCGCAGATTTTAAGCAGATCAACGCCACGGTTGCCGGCAAAAAGGATATGGAGGAGATCGTGAAGGAAGCCAGGGATTCCCTTGGGATGTTCGGGAGGAAGACGATCCTGTTCGTGGACGAGATCCATCGTTTTAATAAGGGACAGCAGGATTATCTGCTTCCGTTTGTGGAGGACGGGACGCTGACTCTGATCGGAGCCACCACAGAGAATCCGTACTTTGAGGTGAATGGAGCGCTTCTTTCCCGTTCCCGTGTGTTCGAACTGAAACCGCTGGAGCGGGAGGATATCAGGGAACTGATCCGCAGGGCTGTTTATGACAGGGATAAGGGCATGGGTGCCTACAATGCGGTGATTGATGAGGAGGCCATGAACTTTCTGGCGGATGTGGCTAATGGAGATGCCAGAGCCGCGTTAAACGCCGTGGAGCTGGGAATTATGACGACAGAGCGGGATGCAGCTGATGGAAAGATTCATATCGACATCGACGTGGCCCAGGAGTGTATTCAGAAGCGGGTAGTGCGTTACGACAAGGACGGGGACAACCATTACGATACGATCTCTGCATTTATTAAGAGCATGCGGGGGTCCGATCCGGATGCGGCTGTCTATTATCTGGCCAGAATGCTGTATGCAGGCGAAGATATGAAATTTATAGCCAGACGAATCATGATCTGTGCGGCCGAGGATGTGGGAAATGCAGATCCGCAGGCGCTGGTGGTAGCCGTGGCGGCGGCTCAGGCAGCAGAACGGATCGGTCTTCCGGAGGCTCAGATTATTCTCTCCCAGGCTGTTACCTATGTGGCTTCGGCACCCAAGAGCAATGCGGCCTGCAACGCGGTCTTTGAGGCTCTGGAGGCGGTGCGTTCGAGTAAGACCATGCCGGTTCCGGTTCATCTGCAGGATGCCCATTACAAGGGGGCGGCGAAGTTGGGACACGGCCAGGGGTACTTATATGCCCATGATTTCCCCAATCACTATGTGAAACAGCAGTATCTGCCTGACGGCATGGAGGGAAGTGTGTTCTACCGGCCGACGGAGAACGGGTATGAGAAAAAAATAAAGGAACACATGGAGTTTATCCGAAGCGAGGCGGAGGAATCGTGAGAAAGGCGGAATTTGTGAAATGAGCATACCAGACAGAAATAAACGCCGCATGATCATTCTGTCCCTCGATGCCGTGGGAGGAAGGGATCTGGCATATATGGAGACGCTGCCCAATTTCGGTTCGTTCTTTAAACGGGCGGCCGGCTGCGGGGAGGTGGTGAGCGTATATCCAAGCCTGACGTATCCGGCCCATGTGAGCATCGTAACGGGCCGGTACCCGAAGAATCACGGGATCGTCAACAACTTACAGGTTCAGCCGGAGCGGGAACCGTCGGACTGGTTCTGGCAGCGGAAATACGTGCGGGGGACGACCCTGTATGACGAGGCGGTGAAGCGCGGTTACCGTGTCGCCTCCCTTCTGTGGCCGGTTATGGGAAAGGCGAAGGTTCATTATAATCTGCCTGAGGTGCTTCCGAACCGGCCGTGGCAGAATCAGCTGGGAGTGTGCGTGATGAATGGGACGCCTCTTTACGAGCTGGAGCTCCAGATGAAGTTCGGCTCCCTGCGGGATGGCATCAGACAGCCGCAGCTGGATCACTTCGTCCACGCCTCCATGCTGCATACGATGGAGAAATACAGGCCCGATCTGATGCTGGTTCATCTGACCGATGTTGACACGAACCGCCATTTGTACGGACTGGACAGCCCGGAAGCGATGGCGGCCCTCAGACGCCATGACGAAAGGCTTGGAGAGCTTCTTGGACTGCTCCGCAAAATGGGGCTGGAGGAAGAGACGGATGTCGTAATACTGGGAGATCACTGCCAGCTGGATGTAAAGGAAGCGATTTATCCCAACTACTATTTTGTAAAGGCCGGACTGGCCGAAGTAAAAAAAGGCAGAATCCGTAATTGGAGAGCAATCGCCAGGGACTGTGACGGTTGCTGTTATATCTATGTAAAGGACCCGGAATGCGTCAGGCGGACGGAAACCCTGGTGACTCGCATGATGGAACGGGAAAACAGCGGGATCGCCCGTATGTTCACCCGGGAAGAAGCGGCCGCACTGGGGGCAGATCCGGAATGTGCGTTTGTGCTGGAAGCGGCAGATGGGTATTACTTCCAGAACGGCTGGGAAGAATACAGGAGAAAGGCAGGCGCTTCCGACCATCATACGGATTTTCATATCCAGGCGGCGACTCATGGATATCTTCCTGACCGGGATGGATACCGGACATTTTTTATGGCAGCAGGTCCTCATTTTTTAAAGGGGGCCCGGGTGGAGAAAATGTCACTGGTCGATGAAGGGCCGACGCTGGCCGGAATTCTGGGCCTGGATCTGGGCCAGGTGGATGGACGGACGGTGAACGAACTGATTCGTTAACCGTCCGTTAAAAAAAACTTTCCTTTTTGGCAATCAGGGTATATAATAAAGCTATCGTACGACCTGACGTCAGATTTTATTTACATCTGTTTACGATATTCTATCGTAGATAATTCCCATGAATATGAAAGAACTGTCATATGGAGTAGTTAAAATAAGGAGAACGTTATGCGTGAAAAATTAGAGACATTATCATTGGCTAAATTAAAGGAGTTTGCCAAAGAACAGGAGATCAAGGGCTACGGTTCCATGAGAAAGGCGGAACTGATTGATATTCTCTGTGCAAAGGCGGAAGAAAAGGAAGGAATAAGTGCTCCGGCAGTTGTTTCAACCGGGAATGACGAGCCTTCTGCGAATGACGGCGAACCGTCGAAAAAAGCCGGCGAACCGGTGAAGAGAGAAGCAGAACCGGCTAAGGAGGAGAAGGCCCCTGCGCCCGCTCAGACACAGGCAGCCCCTGCAAACAGAGTGAATCCGAATGAAAAGAAGAGAACCGTGGTTCGTTCCTACCGCCAGGAAGGAACGCAGAGAACCGGTAATTACAGGCAGGGCCAGAGTGATGCCGCGGAGAGAAATGACCGTCAGGAGAGAAACGACCGCCAGGACAGGCCGGAGCAGCGTCAGGAGAGAAACGACCGTCAGGAGAGACAGGAACAGCGTCAGGACATGAACCGGATGGAATCCATCAGGGAGACGGCCGAGGAGGCACGCCCGGAATTCCAGCCAAGTCCGGAGCTTCAGGAACTGGACAGCGGCGTCGATGCGTACGGCATTTTAGAGGTGATGCCGGATGGATTTGGTTTTATCCGGTGTGAGAATTACCTGCCGGGTGAGAACGATGTCTATGTGGCTCCGTCTCAGATCCGCCGGTTTAATATGAAGACAGGTGATATTATACAGGGCAGCCGCCGGGTGAAGACTGCTGCGGAGAAGTTTGCAGCCCTGCTGTTTGTAAAATACATTAACGGTTATCCGGCAAGCGCCGCGGAACACAGACCGAATTTTGAGAATATGACCCCTATTTTCCCCAATGAGAGGCTTCATATGGAGACGACGGGGGGCCGCAATACCACGGCCATGAGAGTACTCGATCTCCTGTCCCCGATCGGTAAGGGACAGAGAGGTATGATAGTATCTCCGCCAAAGGCAGGTAAAACCACGCTGTTAAAGCAGGTGGCCAAGGCGGTTACCGTCAACCATCCCGATATGCACGTCATCATTTTGCTGATCGACGAGCGTCCTGAGGAGGTTACGGACATAAAGGAGTCGATAACCGGTAATAACGTGGAAGTTCTCTATTCTACTTTCGACGAGCTTCCGGAGCGTCATAAGAGGGTTTCCGAGATGGTCATCGAGCGCGCAAAGCGCCTGGTGGAGCATGGACGCGACGTTATCATTCTTTTGGACAGCATCACGCGGCTGGCCAGAGCCTATAACTTAACGGTAGCACCCAGCGGCCGTACGCTGTCCGGCGGTCTCGATCCGGCGGCCTTACACATGCCGAAACGTTTCTTCGGTGCAGCCAGAAACATGAGGGAGGGCGGAAGCCTGACGATTCTTGCGACAGCCCTGGTAGATACGGGAAGCCGTATGGACGACGTTATCTATGAGGAATTTAAGGGAACCGGCAACATGGAGCTGGTGCTTGACCGGAAGCTGTCTGAGAAGCGGATTTTCCCGGCCATCGATATCTTAAAGTCCGGTACGCGAAGAGACGATCTGCTCCTTACGAGGGAAGAGGCCGAGGCCGTGGATCTCATACGCAAGGCGACCAATACCCTGAAGGCCGAGGACGCAGTGGAGAAGATCCTGGATCTGTTCACCAGAACGCGGACAAATCGGGAGTTTGTGGATATGTCGAAGAAGATTTTCCGATATTAATGTTTTGTCGGTCTTTGTAAAAAATATGCTTGCATTAAAAAATATTCTATGATATACTGTATAAGCTGTTTATTAGAGAAAATGGATATTATGAAAGCAACGAGGAGTCTTGACAGATAAAAGATGAATCGTCTAAACAAACTGGCGGTCAATACCATCCGAATATTCGGATGCAACAGCAAAGCTGCTATATCATTTTGGATTTTCCATCCAGAGTGCGGATTGATATAATCGGATCAAACAGCAGTTTGCTTGCTGTGTCATTTTGAGTTTATAAAAACTCAGGGTGCAGATTGAAATAAAATAATAGAAATCAGATTAGGTGAGGTGAAAATCATGAAAGAAGGAATCCATCCAAATTACTACCAGGCCAAAGTTGTATGCAACTGCGGTAATGAATTTGTAACCGGTTCTACAAAGGAAGATATCCACGTAGAAGTTTGTTCTAAGTGCCATTCATTCTATACCGGCCAGCAGAAAGCTGCTGCTGCACGTGGACGTATTGATAAATTCAATCGTAAATATGGCGTTAAGGCCGCTGAATAAGTTAGAGCAAAGAAAAGGTTGAGTTTGGTGGAAACACTTTAGCTCAACCTTTTTTGGGATTTATAGAGAGGTGGTAACATATGAAGTATTCAGGGATCGGCGGACAGGCCGTGATTGAAGGCGTTATGATGAAAAACGGGGATGAGTATGCCACCGCAGTCCGCAAGCCGGACGGAGAGATTGAAGTGAAAAAGGATACGTACATCAGTATGGGAGAGAAGGTAAAGTTCTTTTCTCTGCCGTTTGTGCGGGGAGTATTCAGCTTTATCGATTCCATGGTGCTGGGGATGAGGTCTCTGACGTTTTCAGCCAGTTTTTTTGAGGATGATGAGGATGCGGGGGACCCCGGGAAATTTGAACAGTTTTTGGACCGTGTCTTCGGTGAGAAGCTGGAAAAGGCTTTGATGGCGGTGGTGATGGTATTTTCGGTGATCATGGCGATTGGTATTTTCATGGTTCTTCCATTGTTTCTGGCGAATATTTTCCACCGTTTTATCGCATCGCAGACCGTGATGGCGGTGGTGGAAGGGGTAATCAGAATTGCTATTTTTATTGCGTACATCAAGATTATTTCCCACATGGAGGACATACGCAGAACGTTTATGTATCATGGAGCGGAGCATAAGTGTATTAACTGTCTGGAACACGGTCTGGATCTGACGGTAGAGAATGTCAGAAAAAGTTCCAAAGAGCATAAGCGCTGCGGTACCAGCTTTCTGCTTATCGTGATGGTAATCAGTATTCTGTTCTTCATGGTGGTGCGGGTGGACACAGTCTGGCTGCGTGTAGTCAGCAGAATCGTTCTGATTCCGGTTATCGCGGGGGTATCCTATGAATTCCTGCGTCTGGCAGGCAGGAGTAATTCGAAGATCATGGATATTTTAAGCCGTCCCGGCATGTGGATGCAGGGACTTACCACGACAGAACCGGATGACAGTATGATCGAGGTCGGCATCGCGTCTGTGGAGGCGGTTTTTGACTGGCGGGAGTTTTTAAATAAGAATTTTCCGGAGAAGCAGGGATGAAACTGACATTACAGACATTATGGGAGGAAGGCGCGGAGAGCCTTAGGCGGTCCGGAATCGGTGAGGCGGAGCTTGATGCGAAGTATCTGCTTTTTGAAGCGTTTCAGACAGATATGGTGCATTTCCTCATGCACAGAAACGAAGAGGTGAAGGATGAGGATTCGGTTAAAAGAACCGTAGCGGATTACCGCAGTATGATAGAAAAGCGGTCGGAGCGGATTCCGCTCCAGCAGATTACGGGCAGCCGTGAGTTTATGGGACTGGAGTTTTCGGTCAATGAACACGTGCTGATTCCGCGTCAGGATACGGAGACTCTGGTGGAGCAGGTTTTAAAGGATTTTCAGGGAAAGAACCCGGAAGTTCTGGACCTTTGCACCGGAAGCGGCTGTATCGGCATAAGCCTGTCAATCCTTGGAGGCTGGCAGGAGGTGACGCTGGCCGATATTTCTTTGAAAGCGCTTTTGGTGGCGAAAAAGAATGCGGAAGATTTGATGACTGCGAAGCTGCATCCCATCAGGCTTTCGTCGGAAGGTCAGGAGGAAAGTCCCTGGAGATGGAGGCTTACCTCCGAATTGCCGGGCATGGAAGACAAAACGGCGGGCGTACAGAATATTACGCTGGTAGAAAGCGATCTGTTCTCCTCTCTCTCCGGTGACGGTAAGCGGAAGTTTGACGTAATCGTTTCGAATCCGCCGTACATTCCTACGAATGTGATCGAGGAACTGGAACCGGAGGTCAGGGATCACGAGCCGAGGCTGGCGCTGGACGGTATGGAAGACGGCCTGTATTTTTACAGACGGCTGGCGGAAGAATGCGGCAGTTATTTAAAGCCGGGAGGGACCGTTTATTTTGAAATCGGATACGATCAGGGTCAGGCGGTGAGCGGGCTCCTTCGGGAAGCCGGCTTTCAGGATGTGCTGGTGTATCAGGATGCGCCGGGGCTTGACCGGGTGGTTAAAGGTACCGCGGCTTCATAAGGTTCCTATGCAAAGTTACTGTAATGTAAGAGTTTGGAGGTTAATTTCCCATGTTTGATAAATTAGACGATATATTGATTCACTATGAAGAGCTGATGCTGGAATTAGGCAATCCTTCTGTAACGGAAGATCAGAACCGTTTCCGCAGGCTGATGAAGGAGCAGGCAGATTTAGCGCCGCTGGTAGAGACTTATACAGAGTATAAGAAGGCGAAGACGGCTGTGGAAGACAGTCTTGCCATTCTGGACGAAGAAAATGACGAAGAGATGCGTGAACTGGCAAAGGAAGAATTATCTGATGCGAAGAAGCAGATCGAAGCTCTGGAGCAGGAACTGAAGATCCTTCTTCTTCCCAAAGATCCGAATGATGACAAAAATATCATTCTGGAAATCCGTGCCGGTGCGGGAGGAGACGAGGCTGCCCTGTTTGCAGCTGAACTGTACCGCATGTACGTCAATTATTCTGAGAGCCAGCACTGGAAAGTGGAGCTGATCAGTGTCAATGAGAATGGAATCGGCGGCTTCAAGGAAGTGGTGGCCATGGTCACCGGAAAAGGCGCTTACTCCAAGTTAAAATACGAGAGCGGTGTTCACCGCGTCCAGCGTGTTCCGGAGACGGAGAGCGGCGGACGTATCCATACTTCCACTGCTACCGTGGCGGTTATGCCCGAGGCGGAGGACGTGGATGTGGTGATCGAGGATAAGGACTGCCGGATTGACGTCATGCGTGCTTCCGGAAATGGCGGCCAGTGCGTCAATACGACGGACTCCGCGGTTCGTCTGACTCATATTCCGACCGGTATTGTTATTTACAGCCAGACCGAGAAATCCCAGCTTCAGAACAAGGAGAAGGCGTTCCGTCTGCTTCGTTCCAAGCTGTATGATATGGAGCTGGAGAAAAGGCAGAATTCTGAAGCGGAAGAGCGCCGGAGCCAGATCGGTACGGGTGACCGTTCCGAGAAGATCCGCACGTACAATTTCCCGCAGGGACGTGTGACGGATCACAGAATCAAACTTACGCTCTATAAGATTGATTCGATTATGAACGGAGATATTACGGAACTGTTAGACAGCCTGATTGCAGCCGACCAGGCGGCAAAGCTGGCGAAGGTGAATGAGAACGTATAAGCAGACTGTGTAACGGTTTGGCGCAGGTTCAATGGCGCGAAGCCGGTGCAGATAAGAGGTTGAGAGTGCCGCCCTGTTTTGATAAACAGGGCGTTTTTTGTGTTTGGCTGCATATCGAAACATTTATGTTCTAAATCATATAATGATAGAAAAGACAGTAACATCCCTTAAGAGGTTAATATGGCCAATGACTCCTTAGGTTCCATCATCACACAGGGGAATTTTCTTCGCATCGATCGGGCACTTGTCGAAGAAGTTTCTTCATCCGGCAGAAATACCGGATTTATCATAATTTCCTATTCAGTTCCGTGGCAAAGCGGAATCACTACGATTCAGCAGCTGCGGCTGAATATTAATCAGAATACTGCAGTTATGAATTCTCTCGGAATGCCTATCCGTTTGAGCGATATTCGCAGAGGCATGCGGGTGGATGCTACATTCTCACCGAACATGACCCGGAGCATTCCCCCACAGTCTGCCGCATTTACAATCGTCACAAGACAGCCCTCCAGACCTTCTGTCAGTACCACAACCCAGCGAGTTGTCTGGATCGACTGCAGCAATAGTCAGCTTCTGGCCGGTATGCCCAATAATATCAGCAGAATGACGAGATATAATATTACAAATTCAACGATCATTCTGAATCGGAATGGACTGCCGATTCGTTTATGCGATCTTCGGCCGGGACAGCTGGTAGAAATCACTCATGCCAGTTTCCAGACGGCGAGTATACCGCCTCAGACCACGGCGTATCGGATTCAGGTGAGATAGGCGGGGATTTTCAGGAAATAACTGTGGTAAGCTGTGGAAATAACTCATAAAAGTAATTCATGAAAGGCTTGTAATGGTGGGAATACCACTGTTACCGGCCTTTTACGCTGCCATGAAGGATGGAATGATGAAAAATGGATTATGAGAGAGTAAGATTTCCAATGAAGTTCCATTTATAGTTTTCCAGGATCTGTAACATGTGGTATAATGCCATAAGAAGTCGGTGATTTCTTACGAAAATATTTTATCTAAAAGACTGTTCAGGCAGGCTGATTCATCGCATTTTACTCCTGAACGAAGTGAAAGGAATGTAGAGGAGAGATGAAATTAACAGCATTAAAGTGTCCTTCATGCGGTGGTCCTATCGAGTTGGATGAGAAGGACGAGAATGTAGGGTACTGCCAGTACTGTCATACGAAATACTATCTGGAATCGGAACAGCCGAAAGTGTTTATTGAGTATAAGCCGGAAGCCTTTCGCAACAGTATGGCCACGAAGAAGGAGTCGGGAAGCAAAGCGGCAGCCGCAGCCGGAGCGGTGATTGGGGTAATTGGCATCCTGGCTTTGATCCTGGTGCCTCTTTCGGGGACATCAAAGAATGCCAGCCGGTATCCCGACAGGGACATGACAGCCGCGGCCGCTGCATCAGGGGAACAGTCCAGGGAGGAGAGTAAGGTGCCGGTCACCTATTCCTCATCCTTTGAGGTGTTGATAAAAGAGGCTCTGGGAATGAGCATTTCTTCCGTTACAGAGGAGGAATTGGGGCGGTTTAAGTATCTGGCCATGAGAAAAGGGGAGGCCGGCTGGCTGATCACCTACAGCTTTGAAAATCCGGCAGAGGCTGCGGAACAGGGGAAGGATGCGGATATCCATGTGGTTGTCTGCCAGGAGGCGTTAAAGGTTCAGGATATTGCCGCTTTGCAGAAGCTGGAGTATTTAAATCTGGATCATACGGAACTGCCCGAGGGCAGTCTGGAGACACTGGAATCCTTAAAAATGATTACCTGTGACTACATACAGCTGGACATGCTGCGCCTTGCACTGGGAAGCAGAGCCCAAAATCTGGAGCGGTTGAACGCTTCTCATTTAAAGAGTCTGGAAGAGCTGTCCGGTTTTCCAGGCCTGAAAGCGCTGGAAATGGAAGACTGCCGGGATATTGCGGACATATCTGCACTGGCTCAGGTTAAGGATCTGGAACGATTAAAGCTCTGCGATATGGACGAGGTGAATGATTTCACTGTCTTAAATGTGCTTAAGAAGCTTAAGAGCCTGACGATTGATGCAGAAAACTTAAAAGATATCAGTTTTATTAATCATATGCCGGAGCTTGCGCATCTTGAAATTACGGATTCCAGGATTCTCCTGCTGGATCCGCTTTTGGGGAAAGAGAGTCTGAAAGAGCTTGCACTTGTGGATAACAGTGAGGTGCGTGATTATGGTCCTGTCGGGACTCTTGCAGGTCTGGAGATATTGGTACTAAACAAATATACTTCTCAGGACGATCCGGACCTTACGGCTCTTGCCGGTTTGAAGCATGGAGAATTCCATGGGATGATGGGAATTCGCTTTCTCGGAAGTCTGACAGGGCTGGAAGAACTGAAGGTTCAGGGCTGTAATGTGGATCAGCCGTCTGTAATTGCTTCCCTGCCTTTGCTGAAGAAGCTGGTATACCGGAAAAACTGGGGAAACAGCGATGACTTAAGCTTCCTTGCGGGCTGTCAGGGACTTACTTATTTAGACATGAATCATTCGGAATTTTATGGTGATGTGTCCTATGCATTTAATCTTCCTGCACTGGAAACACTGATTCTCGATAGCAGCAGCTTTGAAATAAAATTCGACCGGCTTCAGGATAATCCAGCCTTAAAGGCCCTCTCTTTAAACCGCGTGAAATTGTATAAGAATATAGAAATGTGGTCCGATGGCATGGTTCGTTCAATCAACTACGATAATGTACTTCTCGATGAGAATACGGAGTTTTTAGCTCATTATCCCTCTCTGGAATACTTGAGTCTTCGGGAAAACCAGCTTACTGATCTCCAGTTTGCCGCCGGACTTAAAAATCTGAGAGAACTGGATGTCGCGGATAATTATGTGACCGACACCCATGTACTGGATCAGTTGGAGTATTTGGGGAAAGGAAGTTCGGTGAAGCGGCCGGTGGCAGACGTAGACTGGATTGATACAGCCGGGGATTTCCATTGATTATTCAGGCGCGAAGCTGCGGCGCCGCCCTGGGCGGATTGAGCAGAATGAAAATCGGAAGGCCGATCTGCTTGATTCGCACAGAGGCGGCAATTTTTATGGGGGGGAAAAGCGGGGATTGGCTTACCGGATTTTTTATCGGTGAAAATAATTTGAGAGATTTTGAAAAAGTCCTTGATTCTTTTATAATTATCGGTTATACTTAATTTACAACTAAACGAAGTGAAATATACGTAATATTTAGCGCGCTCCGTATCATTATTTTCTAATAATCCAAAGTACTTTATTGATCTGTTACTCTCTTTTTTATTCCCCAATTTTGTTTTATATACTGGTTTTATAAAGATAATTTTATTTAAGAAATACTCAGGTGATGGCGAGTGATCGGGAAATCGGTTGATACATCGGCCGACATGACGCGGCAGCAGGTTTTATGTCTTTTATCAGTTCATTATTTCTGTTTTTCTGTATCCGGAATTAAAATTCTGCCGGAATAATCCAGGAGTTTAGTAAAAAATTATTGATTCGGAAGGGGCTGAGGAATGCAGGGGGTTCCTTTTTAACAACTTAACTACATACACGGTATAAGGAGTGAGAAGAGATGTGCAGAAAATGGCTGTTTTTTTCTCTGGCTGTATTGACCGCTTTGATGGTTATTCCGGCAGATCCGGTTTATGCCCGGCCGAAGCCGGAGATCACGGTGCTCTCAGAGATTATGTTTGGAACGTCAGAAGAATATGTGCCGGAAATTATTCATGAGGAGGGAGGGCAGTTATATCGATTGAAGAGCTGGGAACTGGAGCCGGTCATTGTGAACCCCAGAGAGAAGTATGTGGAACAGGAGATTTTCTATGAAAGCGTAGAAGGGATAGAGGGTGTTCCTGAACGGCGGAATATTACCTCAGAAGAGGATTTTTCGGGATTGAAGGTGAGCGCCGATTATCCGGTAATTAAAAGAAAGAAGGTGAAGGAAGAATGGCGTGATGATTTCACGTTTCCAGTTGTATTTCATTCCTATGGGGCGGAAGAATATTTCCTGGGCGTAGAAAATGTGCCGGTTGATGGAGACGCACTGCGTTTGGAGCTGTATGAGGAAGCCCTTCTTTCGGAAATTGGAGTAACGACTGAAAATTACAGAATTACCAGTACTGTGTGGGATGGTGCTCCGTACATGGATGAAGACGATATTCTATGCAGAAATGCAACCGCTTTTGGCAAGCGGAAGGTGAGGGATTATCTGGTTACCTATGGAGGAACGGTCAGGTTTCCTGAACTGGAAGGGCATCGGTGCAGGGCTGTATATACTCTGAAGGAGTTTGAACGAACACCGGCTGAAGAGAAGCGTATTGTCAGGAATGGTGCGGTGAACACAGCGGAAGAAGAACGGGATTCTGACTGGATCATCAGAAGGGAGGCCATGGTGATTACAGTGTCCTTAGTACTGGTTCTGTTCGTCGTGATGCTGGGGGCATGGCTGATAAAGCGGGTTGTGGAAAAGAGAGAGGAGAGAAGCGAATGATGTGGACAATAAGAAAGAAAAGCCGTTGGTTTGCATTCTGGCTGGGATTGCTGCTGACCGCTGCATTTGCGGTCCCTTCCCATGCGGAATGCGCAGAGAAGAATCGAGCAGATACCGGCCGCTGGATTTATAGAACAGATTATGGCACTGCGGAGGAAAAACAAAACAGTATGGAGCAGGGAGGAGCCTGGTACCGTTTGAATGCAGCGGATGAAGTGGATACTGGCTGGATCTTCACGGACGGCTTCTGGTATTTTCTGGATCCGGGAGACGGAATGCAGAAAGGCCGTATGATGACCGGGTGGCAGTGGATTGATGGAAGATGCTACTATTTTGCAGAAACTTCTTCCGATTTCTATCCACAGGGAGCCATGTATGCGGCTTGTAAAACACCGGATGGGTACCTGGTAGGTACAGGCGGAGCCTGGCTGGATGAGCACGGAGACGAGTGGTATATCGCTGGCAGAGGTCTGTCGGCGCTGAAAACAGATGATGGAAATCATCTCCCGGAACTTGATGCAGGCAGAAAAAGAAAGTACGGAAGCGGCGGCGGAGGAGGAGGTACGGGGGGAGGCGGAAGCCGCCTGCCGGAAGGTGGAAATAAAGAAGGTAATACAGATAAGGATCAGCCCGAGGAGAAGAACGATTCGGAACGTGAAAGCTTTCCGGAGACAGATGACAGCACCACGGCCCCGGCAACACCGTCTGATGCGGCGCTGGTTTCATGGGAAGTGCGTTTTGTTGAGGAGAAAGATCCGAATAGAAAGATAATTCGCACGCAAAGTGGAAAAAGTGAGGAAGGAACAGAGGTGACTGTGGATTTTCCGGAGATCGTTCCGGGCAGTGACGGCTGGCAGTATCAGGCACTGGAAAAAAGCCCCAAACAAATCATGGTGTCCGGCACCGGTATTCAGAAATATACGGTATTGTTTCGTAAAACCGATCGAATTCCAGATGAATCCGGGCAGGAGGAAGGGGAGCGGAGGCTGGAAAGCTGGATCAGGCTGGCTGAACATGCAGATCTTGAAATCACGGGAGGCAGAACGGAAGGCTGGAGCGTGATAACAGAGAATCAGGAGGAGAGCCGGGAACGGCTTCGTAATCTGGTTTCTATGGTACATGACAAAAAGCGGCATGAAATCTATCTGATTGCGCGGAATCATAATCCTTCTACCGTGGTAATCGGCCAGGAATTTCCGGATATATCGAATATTTCAGGACTGCTTATGGATGAATTTGTGAGTTCGGATAACCGCTACAGCGTTTTGCGAATCGGATTTCAGAGAATCTGGAGACCGGAATCCTGTGTTCATAAGATGGAGGCACTGGAGCCTGTAGTGCCGGACTGTATATCCGGTGGTCATGAACGGCGGCGGTGCGCATTGTGCGGTTACGAAGAGACCGTTCAGTTTCCGGCCTCCGGGCACTGTGATGAGGACTCAGACGGAATTTGCGATATCTGCTGTCAGGAAATCGATGATGCGGCTGTTCCTCAAACGGGGATTTACCGGGAAGGGGATATACAGATACGAAATATTGGCGGAAGGCAATACCGATTCCGATGCATTGATGAAGATTACAGTGATGACAGAGAGAATCTGGGATATGGAGCACTTTTTCTGTGTGAGACGGTGATACGCTCCGACATTGTAAGCGATCAGCAGTCAGTGAGAAAATGGAAGTTTGGCATGGATAACAACTATAAAACATCCGATATCCGAACCTGGCTTCAGAAAAATACGGACGCCTCGATGAGAGAGGTATCTTTTGTCTATACCGGCGTGAATACGGCATACCAGGGAAGGACCAGGGCGGGAGCATATGAGCAGTTTACATTTGATGATTTGGAAGGATATGAGAAACCATTCCAGATGATGGAAGATCAAATGTTTATATTTTCTCTGGAGGAAGCGGTAAAATACCGGGATGTTCTGTGGAAATTTGATGGAAGCAGCCAGAATAATCCGCAGTCTCAGTATTCTCCTTATTCCAAAGGATATTATTTGAGAACACCTCAATTTGAAGGAGAAGATAACTTTCAATATGGGAAAGGAATATATGTGGTCGATCTGGCGAATGGCAGTCTGCATCCGGTCGAGGTCTCCGATACGAGTATAGGCATCCGGCCGGCTTATGTCATCGCCCGGCGTTAAAGCGTGTTTAAAAATGTATTCCTGTCAGCTGACTGAAAGCGATTTTAAACATACTCTGGGAGCAGCAAAGATAAATACTGAGAAAAGGGAGGAAGAAGACGATGAAAGAGAGGAAAGACATGATAGCACAGGGCAGGAGAAGATGGTGGAAAAAACTGCTGGCCTGTCACTTATGCGGTATTTTGGTATTCCCGGCCTTCTGTTCCTATCCGGTTTCGGCGCTGGATCTGGAAGGCGGCAGGAAGCAGGCCGCGAGTTCCAGTGCGTTGGAAGCGTTTGGGGAAGCGGAGGAGAATGGCGAATCACAGACTGCGACAGCCTCCGATGCATCGCGTCAGGAGACAAAGGCTTCGCTTTCCAATGCGGTGAGAGCGATAAACTCACTGGGGAATATCTGGGATTCATGGAGTGGAAAGACAAGTTTTGAATTTCTGAATGGAACTCAGGGGGATGGTTCTGAGAGCCGGCCATTTTTGATTAAGAACCGGGAACAGCTTATGGGGCTTTCGGAACTGACCGCGATGGGGATGACAGTTCCGGATGCGGAAGGTGCAGACTATGCGGGGGATTATACGGGATGTTTCTTTGCCCTTGGCGGAAATATTGACATGCAGGGGGTGGACTGGATTCCCATCGGTTTTTACCGGGACTCTTCAGAGATGCCGGGTGAGGTGGAGTATGCGTTTCAGGGGAATTTTGACGGGAATGGATATACGATCAGGAACCTGCGGCTAAATAAACTGGGGAATTACGATCACATTGGTTTGTTTGGTGCGATCGCTAATTCAAAGATTCACGATTTCTGTATGATCCCGGATACGGAGATAAAAGGAAATGACAGAATAGGAACGGTAGCCGGCTATGCAGTTGATTCAGAAATCCGGAATGTGACAGTCAAAAATGCAGCGCTGAACACTTCCGGAATTGTCGGAGGAATAGCAGGAGAGATAAGCGGAACCATAATTGAGAACGCCGTGTGCGATAACGTTCTTATTGATGCCCGTGCCGGTAAGGAGGTTATTTATATTGGAGGAATAGCGGGTATCGCATCCAATTCCCTCATCGCAGACTGTACTGTTGCAACCGGCACAGGTAATACGGCACGAATCCAGGGAACCGGATATACAGGGGGAATAGCCGGGCTGCAGAATTCTGCAGATATCTACAATGTCTACGTGAATGGAACGATCGGAGGTTATCATTCCACTGCAATTGGCGGAGTGACAGGAAAGTATGTATCAGGAAAGTTAAAAGTAGCACGGTTTGAAGGCACCATCGGGAATTCGCAGCTGGGAGCTATGGCAAGAGAAGGGGCGTTTATCGGAACAAGGCATGGGGCAGCCACAAACTTTAACTATATTGACGATGTGGCGTATCTGTTCACCGATCGTGAGAGTAAGATCAGCGCCAATGTATGTGGATCAGAGATCGCGGATGATAATGACTATACCTATGCAGCCCATATCGGATACTGGCACAGCGGTGATTTGCATTACACGCTGGTTCAGGGAGGAACCAGCAAAAATATAACTGACCGGTATTTCTATGAGGAACTGGAAGACGGTATTTTGTCGGTAATGGATGAGACAGATGATAACCGTTATACCATCGATCATTTTGCTCCTGATTCGACAGGACGTCCCGTACGGGGATACTTAATTAATGTAAATCAGATTGACACGACAGCAAATGGCCGGAATTTTTACGATGTGGCAGTGCTGGAAGTAAGGGGAGTATCCCAGTATTCCGGTGTTCTTAATAAGAATCACCGGGGAGCTGTCGCGGCCGGATCGGTTGTCTATGTGAATACATCACCAAACAATACAGAAACAGAGAAATTTCAAATGAACGGAACTCCATATTACATAGATGGAGACGGAATCAAAAAAAACATCGCGTATTCTGCTGACAGTCACTGTTATACCTTTCGTATGCCGGAAGAAGATATCGTGGTAGACGCAGTCGATAAAAAAGTAGCGGCAGCAGTCGATGTACAGCCGGATGTCTGTCATTTTACTGTGACACAGACCAGGACCGGTAATCGGAAGAATCCCGCAAAGACGACAGAAATCCGAAATAAAGCAGGAAAGCTGATTGCCCGGTACATCAACGGACTACTGGAACAGGGAACCGAAGTGCAGCCGGTCACGATACAGGCGGTTATTGATGCAAATAATGATGTGAGTGATGAACGGGTGAGATGGAGTATAGACGATGCGGATTTAATCAGACTGGAAAAAAACGATGATGAAGACTCAGATGGATATACTGCAAAATCGGCCAGTATCACGGTAAATTTAAATGCCGGATTTTTTAATGATATCATCCGTGAGCAGGAGCGAAAGCAGCAGGAGGAGAATTACCGGTACAGAATACCTAATACGATTTATGGGGCTGGTCACCAGAATGGGGCTGTTGCAATTCTGACTGCAGAAACGAGGCCGTCGGCCTCTTTCGAAGGGAAGCCCTGTACTGCTAACTGCCGGATTAATGTAACATTCCAGATTCTCGACAATACACTCGTCGCTGCAGAGGGGGCAGTGCTGGATAAACAGACACTGGAGTATACGGTTACGAGACGGTTGACAGGGAACCGGATAGAACCGGAAGAGAGTATTCTGGTAACGGCTCCGCAATCGTTAACTGCTGAATTCGAACCGGATTATTTTTCGAGGGACGAAGTATCGTGGAAGGCCAGTGATCCGGCCGTAATCAGGATAAATGAAGAAGAGGCATCTTATAAAGAAGTTTCGGTATCTGCCTATAAGGATGCAAAATGGATCAGGGATATCATAGCGGCAGATAATGGAAAAAAGGAGAATGACAACTATACGCTGCTTACTGGAAATGGGGAACGGAGTGCCTGCGTTACAGTAGAAGGGACGGATAAGCTCGGGAACCGGGCAACGGCGGAATGCATGGTTACGGTCCATTTTGTGACAGAAGACAGAACCAGGATTGTTCCTGATGCGGTTAAATTAAATCAAACGGCCATGGAATACCGTCTAACCTATGATAAGGCCGGAGATATTCATTCAGAAACTGTGGGAAAAGGCGGGTTTGAGCGGAGAACGCTGACTGCCACAGTCAGCCCTGATATTGAAGACAGCGAAAGTCACAGACCATTTGACCGAAGCATAGTGTGGAGCTCATCTGATTCAGAGGCGTTGTCGGTAGACGCAGATGGAACACTTACGGTAAATGACGGAGCGCCGTGGATTTTGGAAGCATTGTCGAGGCAGCCGTATCAGGCTGTAAAAACGGTGGATATTACAGCTGCGGCAAATGACGGACTGCGGACAGACAGATGCAGGGTAACACTGAATTTCCAGGCGAACTGTATCGAGGCGGACCAGGAAAAGGAGGTATTTCCTATCACCCTTACACTGACAGGAAGACGTTCGGCTCCGGTATTGACCTTCAGCGGACAGGAAGCCAGGGAGCTGAGTGCGGTCATCTATTCCAGTCATCCTGATGTAAGCCAAATTGTGTGGCCCTCTGAGGATCCGGATCTGGTGACAGTTACACGGAACGGGACAGTAGCTCCGGTATTGCTGGACGAAAATAATGAACAGAAGGCTCTGTGGATTAGAGATCTGTTAAGATCCGGGGCATACAGCGGTACGAAAACGGTATTGGTTAATGCGTCAACGGCCGACGGAAAAATGAAGGATTCCGTATTGATTGAATTAAATCTCAAGGTGATCGATCGTACCTACCCGTCTGGGGGATCAGGGGGCGGCGGTACCGGGGGAATGAGCACCACTACCGGTGTGACGCCTTCCGGAAAAACAACCGGGCAAGCGGGAGCGAATGGTGCAGTCACCGGTACCTGGACTCAGACTGCAAATGGAAAATGGATCTTTGCATCTGACAGGACATATGCAAATGAATGGGCCTATATTAACAATCCATATGCAGCCGGGAACCAGCCGGAGGCAGCCTGGTTTCGATTTGATGAGGAAGGATTTATGGTTACGGGCTGGTTTACGGATCAGAATGGAAATCTTTATTATCTGAATCCGGCAATAGACGGGACACAGGGGCAGATGCTTACGGGGTGGCAGCAGATTGATGGGAGCTGGTATTATTTCAATTCATCTTCAAAGGAAGTAATGGGAAAGCTTTTAACCAATACGGTCATTGACGGAAGTTTCCTCGTGAATGAAAAAGGGCAGTGGATACCATAACGTACAAATCTTCTGCCGGTATGAGATCTAGCCCGGAATCCGGGGCCCGTTCATTTTACCCAAAGGAGGAACTATGAGAAAAGGAATGTGGAAGGAAACGGCAAAAAGGCTGGCTTCGATTTTTCTGGCCGGTATGATTCTGGCAGCGACCGTGGTTACACCGGTTTCTGCAGTTCATACTTACTACTGGCCGGATGCTGTTACTGCAGATGCAATGGCAATAAAGAACTGGACCTGGACGGCAGAAGGAGAAGAGGCGGCACGAAACCCTTCTGTGGGACTTGTTCCTACAGGATTATCACAGCAGGAAACGGCCTTGATGGGAGGCTATACAAGCAAGTTCTGGTTTCAGGCGGAAAAGGCTAAGACAATCACAATTCCCGGAACCTCGGCAGAACTTGATTTTTCTAAATTTCATCACCGTTACTTTGCCTGTGCGGACAGTCATAATACCGGATTTTTTGCGCCTGTGGGGGCGCAGATTGCCTTCCAGAAGATGTATTATCCCACCAACAGCCTGGGAGATTATCCGGATTTTTTAAAGAATGCCCCCATGGATATGAAGACAAAAAAGTTTGCCCTTCTTCTGATCGCTATGATTAGTGCTGCCTATGAAACTCCGGCCATGGAGGACTTAAGGGACTCTGATCGGATGTCCATGTATTATTACCTTCTCTGGGCGTCAATCTGGAGTAATGATAAATATGTGGATCAGGGCATGTTTAAAGGAGAGTCGCCGGAGGGAGACTGGGACTTTGTACAGTACTTTGTAAGAACAATGCTGAACTCGAAGCTGAATCCGGATCCGTATGGGAGCACAGCCATTTATGATGCATTCAAAGACGGAGGCCCGGCACAGAAGTATTTCTTTCATTGCTGGAAAGCTGCAAAGTTTCTGTCGACATTTGACTATACGGTCGATATGGGAAGCTCACTGCCTGTCTCGGCGCCTGTGCTGGGTGAGGATGGTATGTATCATATAACATTCACCTATGGAGATCTTTCGGATTATGAAAAAGAAGTATACCGGCGTATGACGGCGGAAAATCTTGCTTCAGGCTGGGAATATACCAATGATGGAAGTTCCATTGATTTTAAGTCGGCGGATGGAGGATCAGACGGCAATGCAATTGCCACGTTAAAGCTTCAGGAAAATTCGGAGGAAGATCGTTTTTATAATTGCGGTTTCGGCGTGGGCGGTCTGGCCGGCTTTCGCGGTTGTGCGAAAAGAGGAAGGAATGGAGAGTTTGGCTGGGGAAATACTCAGATATATTTTTCGGCAGTATCTGAACCGCTGGAGATTCTTGTAGGAGGACGGATTCCTTTGAACCCGGGTGCAGAATGGAATATGGAGGTTCACCGCTATGAACATACGGAAACCTGGGACGCCCACTATAATATCCAGCTGCAGAAATATGATTCTGAGACAGGACAACCTCTTGCCGGTTCTAAGTGGGATATTCTGGAAGCCTTTGATGATACGCAGCTGAATGATACAGAACTGGAAGACTTCGATAACTGGGCAAACAGGAGTGGAAGCCAGTTCTTAAGATGGGAAGGCTGGGATTATGGGGAGGGTAATCCTGAAGGAGATGCAGCAAATGATCCCTGTACCTGGGATATTAATGTGACAAATGAAGATGGTGTCCTTATGCTGGGTGATAATGAGGAAAACGCATCAGAACGGAGAGCACATACCGATACTAAGACTTATACCTACACGAAAGGTTATTGCGGCGGCCATCCGGAACCGGAAATCGAAGAAAGCGGAGATCCGGAGATTGATACTGAGAATGAAACAGCTGCGAAGGAAGTATGGCAGGAGGAGGTGGACTACTGCGAGCGTCTTGCAGAACAGGGAGGCTTTTTTCATTCCATTGATGCAGGAGAAGCAAAAGAACAGCTGGAGGCAGACCGGGATAAGCTCTACGGCCAGTTTATATCACTGAAATACGATTACTCAGCAGTAGAACTGACTCCGCGCCCGGGTTATACAAATCATGGAAGTCATACAGACGATATTCCGATAGAGGTAAAAACTGTCACGTCTTCCGAGTACAAAGACCGTCCGGAATTCAAGGCAGGGAAAACAGAAAAATATTATCTAAATAAGCGGGCAGCCGGGAAAAACAGGGATTATATGGACGAAGACAGGGCTGGCAATACGGCTGTCCCTTCGGAGGCCACAGCTTCCAATACAATAGCTTCCAAAGCTACTATCTCCAATGCATCAGCCTCCAAGGCATCGGCCTCCAATGCATCAGCCTCCAATGCACCTGTCTCTCATGCAACCGACTCCAACGCAAAGAAAAAGAACGGTCTCCTGGCCAGGCTGAAGGCATTGTTTGAGCTGCCCCGGAGTCTGGTCGAGCGAAATAAGAGTGATAAGTCTCTGCTTAATAATAAGAGTGAGTCTGTGGAAAGCGGATACTTTGAACCATCCGAGGCGGACCCGGTAGTACCGGGAAACCAAGCCATTACAGATCATACGTTTATTGTATACAATCATCGAACGGAAGGTGAAATACATATCAACAAACGTGACCTGTATTTACAGGCAGGCGAAAACAATACTTATCATGCATACGGAGATTCTATGGGGGATGGTACCATGGAGGGGGCAGTATATGGCTTATTTGCCCTTCAGGATATAAATCATCCGGACGGCTGCACCGGCACTGTTTACCAAAAGGATGATTTAGTTGCCGTAGCGTCTACAGACCGAAATGGCGATGCCTCATTTATGGCTTTTACGGAAGCACCTGGAATGACATGGAATTATAAGACCGGAAAGATTGAAAAAAGACCGGGAGGCTTTTCTGGACCTAAGAATCTTTATCGGAACAGAACGGATGCAGATACAGTCATGGACATTGAAAACTATATTGGCTTTGATTCTGAAGGAAATCCCGTTCATCTGAAGGATTCCCTGGCCGGCGGTGAGGCCGGATACTGGAAATACTCTTCCAACCAGTCGGGTATTGAAGGATTGAAAGGGAGCCATGCAGTATATCCGGTATCGGATAATGATAAAAACAATGGAAACGGTTGGATTGGGCGGCCCTTAATTGTAGAAGAACATGGAACGGACTATTATGTAAAAGAACTGGCCAGATCAGAAGGATATGAGCTCTCTGTCAATGGCAGAACCAATGTCATCACAAACGGCAGAGATAACTATGAAGGGGAGTATCACACGGCGGATGTCGCTATTGGTAAAATTACTCTCGATACGGTGGGAAACGGAAACTATTTTGATATAACCGCTCATCAGGCGGATCACGATCTGACACTGCAGGGTATTCAGTTTCCGGAAGGAGCGGTGTTTGAACTGTCAGCCAGCCAAAAGGTTCCGGAAAAGATTACGGTACCTGTTTATCGAACAGTGATAAAACCGGTTATGGCGGCAGCAGGTACTTTTGTCTATCGGGCAGGAGAGAAAGTGGCGGCAACACAGGGGGAGGCGGTATTCTTTCCCGGGGGACAGAGCTATAGTGTCAATGCCGTGTCAGATGAAAAAGAACAGACAATCGGCGTTAAGCCCATGAATTACCATACTATGGGTATACCGGCAGTAACAGAACTCCATTCAGAAGGGGAAGCGGAGGCATTTCAGAATCTCTATAACAGGGAACTGGGCGGCCTCGGATATATGGAACCGGGGAGTGATGCGCCGTGGGTGCGTGTGAAATTAAACGGAACTACGGATACGGAATGGATTCTTTCCATTGCAGCTGGTATGAAAGCGTATGATCTGCAGTATTTTAATAGTCTGCGTATTTCAGATATGGAGCAGTCAGGGAGAGATCTTTATGCGATTATACGGTATGAATGGAAGCTTTACGAGGACAGCCGGGATGATGCAGTTTATATACCGGATAAAAACCGTCTCTATTTGAAAAAAGACAGCGGGAACGGATATTTTGTCTACATCGCATACGAAGACCCGGAATCCAATCCGGCAGTGCTGTCCTGGCGTATGAAAAATGGTTTTCTGGAGAGAGCGACATTAAAACAACAGAAAATAGAAGGGCTGAAGGTATCATATCCGGCCCAACTCCCGGATTCCTTTTCAGCAGTGACGGTTCGGACACCATCATACTGGATCTATGCAGCTGGCGAGCAGCAGATTGATGATGCGGGAGATTTAAAATATGCGGAAGAAACAGTTATTGACTATATGGAACAGGATGGGTTTAAGACGGTCGAAAAGAATATCAGGCTGACATCCGTGTATGATGCTGATCATAAGATGTATGAAGTTACACTTCCAGCAGAAGCATTTAAAGATACGGATACTGTCAGGCTTAAAGTATCTGATAACGGGAGTGGGAAATATTCAATTAAACAGGCGTATATCAATCAGAGTTACTTTGTCAGCCGGCCAGTCCAGCGGGAGGCAGATTCCTATATTCAGAATATAACACTTACACCGCCGTCGTATGATCAGCCGTGGCAGGATGGAAATATGAGAAGAGAACCTGCAAATGTGATGGAACGTCCTGTTATGCAGAAGATTAAGATTGTAAAAGACATCCTTGTCGAAGAGGATGGTAAGTATGGGGACAATACATTTGCTGATTCCGGTCATGAAGATTATTTTACGCAAAATGGGGGTGGAATAGAGGATACCGCGTCGTACCGGCCTAATTTCCGTTTCAAGATTTATTTAAGGTCCAATCTGGAACAATTATACCGAACGGAAGATGGAGAGGTTGAATGGCTTGACAGAAATGGAAATACCGTCGATATTGCAGCGTATCGGGCAGCATATCCGAATCTGGTGCAAAAGATCTATACGAAAGTTCTGCACAGGACCGATTTTCGTTCCAGAAGATCCAATAGAGATGTAATCGCCAATCAGGAGCTTTACAGTTTTACGGATGGACGGATCAATGAATATCCGGAGACCGGGTATACGGCAGTTCTGGAAACCATTCTGTCTCATGAAGTGGATGCAGATGGAGATGATAAGGAGATCAGCAGATATAATTATCAGAAGTTCTTTGACGCAGTTGGGGTTGCAAATCAGGATAAATGGGACAAAGCAAAACCGGAATATACTTCTTTTAAGCCTCTGGCATTTATCAGACAGCTGCTCTTTGGAACTGCCGGATCGGAGCGTATTTATCCTGCACAGCATAATAATACGGAAATTCAAAATGAAGCAAATACATCGGAGACAGCAAAAGAAAATAGAAACTGGTCAGACGCGGTAAGACAGTTTGCGATCTCCTGGTATCTGGACAGAGAAGTAGAAAAACTGGTGAAAGAGAACGGCACGGGTGAAACAGAAATTGCAGCAGGCAGTGAAAACTATCAGGACGAAGTGTATGATACCGCATTAAATGCCGCATTGATCAAGGCAGAAAACTATTTAAAACCATTTTTCCGCTATGACCTGGATGAGATTTATGCTATTGAGTGGGACAGTGAATCAGACGGCGGCAAGGATAAAGACAGGACGACTTTGAGTGCGGATAAGGAGGCAGCAGGATACTGTTATGCTATCTCGGAATATCTTCCCTATGGTACGTATGTGGCAGTGGAACAGCAGCCAATGGACAAAGAACTGGAGGATTTTCCCAATAAACATTATGCAGTTGATGTGCCAAAGGAAATTGAATTACCGGCTGTATACGAAGACGGGAAGGCAGGGGCCAGCGAAACGCCGGAACGGTTGAGCCGATATTATCATTATAATGTGAATCTGCCGGCAGCAGACCTGGCAGCAAAATATTTTATTCGCTTTAACGAAGAATGGGCGGGAAAGGCAGATGAAAGCGTAAGAGAGCATGTTATTAAGGCACATGGATATTTGGGAGATTACGAGATTTATAAGTATGGTCTCGATCTCGCTAAACTGGCTGGAAACGCTTTGGGAGATCCCAGCGGCACCCCGCACTTTGAGATTACTCAGAGTGAATACGATCCGATGAAAGATTATTATAATACGATCGTCTGCCCGGAAGAGGAAGGAGGAAATCCGGAGAGTCACTATCTGGCTGATGATGTCAATCATGGGATTACTGCACCTGGTGGAAAGGAATACGAAAGTGACGCCATAGAGCGAATCTACCGCTACGGCTCTGTTTCAGAGCATAGACAGACGTTGTCTTCCATGGATGGAATGCAGACAGCCTATGATGGAAAATATGCTTCCATGCTTGTGCCGTGGTCAGTGACGGAACCGGTAAATGAAGAGCACGATACCATACAGAATCCGGATGGATCCTCTGACGGCATGGGATATGGATACCGAAAATTCAGGAATACCTTTTACAGGAGTCGTCTGCGTATAGAAAAGCTGGATTCGGAGACCGGTGAAAATATTCTTCACGACGGGGCTGTTTTTACGATATATGCCGCAGACCGTGAAGATGGCGAAAATACAGATGGCCTTGCCAGGTTCTATGAGACGGATACTCAAATAAAAGGATCCAGAGAATTTTTAGAGGCTATGGGAGCATCTGAGATTACAAGAGCTGCCAGGGGGCTTCCAGAACCGGGCGGTCTGTGGACAGGAATTGTGGCGGCTGGAACTCCCATATGCAGTGAGCGCGAGCAGATTGTCATGGTGGATGCCAAAGGCCGCAGAACAGGGGAATTTGAGGCGTATACGACAACACGGGACGGTGTTCAGGCGGAGGAGGAGAATCCGGCAGAGTTATCCTGGCAGGATCAGAATACCGGTTATCTGATGACTCCGCAGCCACTGGGAGCAGGTACCTATGTTTTATGTGAGATGAGGCCGCCTTCCGGATATGCCAGGACGAAACCAATCGCCATAGAAATCTATTCCGATAAGATTTCTTATTATCTGAATGGAAGCCGGGACAGCCGGGTAACCGCGGCCGTCTATGAGGACGGGATCGGACAGGGACCCGAGGGGGCAGCGGATACTGGGCGAATTTATGTGGGAAATACGCCGATACGTCTCGAAGTATCCAAGATAAAAGAGAAAGGCCGGACTGTTACTTACTGCACTCGAACACGGGTCGAGGGCAGCGAAACAGAGCTGACAGCAAAATATGGTAAGGACAATCTTGAGTTTGCGTATAAAGGAGGAACCTATTTAAACTATGCCTGGTATAAGGGAACTGCGGAATACTTAGAAAGCCGGAAGCAGGCGGGAGATGAGGTCGTTCCTGTCTGCGAGGATGGTGTGTTTGCAGGGTACGGCCGGATAACACGGCCGCTGGATACTGCAGGTGATAAGAACCGTTATGTTTCAGGGGCAAAGATGATCCTGTATGACGGCATCGAGATCCAATCTAATGGCGACAGCGGTGATTACGGTTTTGACGGCGTAGAGGTGGTCCGGGACCGCAATAACAATGTGAAGAGCATAAAGGTTTTGGAAGGATATGCAGGTAATACTGTAGAATTTGTAAATTCAGATGATATAGAAGGAAGTCTGAAAGGGGGAACGGGATCCGGTACCTGGACGTACCGGACCATGGAACGGAAGGACACGGATATTCTTTATTATTCTTTGGGAGGCTTGAAAGTCACGGAACGCGGAAGTGACGGGCGAATATACGGTTATGACCGCGACGGAAAATGCATTCAGGTACGAAACCAGGAATCCATATATGCATTAAAAAATGGCCGTCCCGTCTTTGAACTTACCGGCGGTGATCTGATGGATGCAGAATACTCAGCCCTGGACAAATGTTTTACGCTGCAGTCAGGAACCGAACTTTACCATGTAGATTCTGACGGGAACCGAGATGCAAAAGTCCATCCGACAATGGGAATGGCATACACTACAGAACTGGGAACGGACCGAAAGGGGAAGCAGTACGAGAGGATTCTGGTCTGGCCGGTCAATGTGTCAAAGTCGGCAAATGGAGCTGTGATCGCGCAGGAAAAAATAAAAACATACCGGATTGCATCAATAAATGCGGATACCGAAGGGGAGTATACGATTGGAAGCTTCGATGGAACGGCGTTTAATAAGTCTCTGAATCCGATCGTGGGCAGTCATGGACTTCCCGAATATTATCAGAGATCTGACCAGGTATATAAAAAAGGAGAACCTGTTTATGATATTGATCATGATTACGTAAGATATCGCTACAATGATCTTCTGCCTGCGTTCAACCGGAATGCCTATAAAATTAATAACTGTGGGGAACTGCGAGATATCGGAGAAGAGGAAGATCCTGCGGACGATAAAAAATTGTACCATCGTCAGGGCGAGGCATGGATTATGGAAAATGTGTGGACGACAGGCGACCGGTATCCTGATGATCCCTTTCACTATGCCTCTGGGACAGGACAGGCGGATATGCTGAAACGCGTTATTCCGGGGACCTACATTATGGAGGAGGCGGAAGCGCCGGCCGGATATGTTAAGGGATTCCCCATCGGTCTTACGGTCAGAGAAACGAGACAGGTCCAGAATGCCGAACTGGTAGATGAAAAAATAAAGGTTGAAATTGTAAAGACAGATGCTGCAGATCAGTATCGAATAGATATCGTCAGTGATTATCAGGAGATATTAAAGACGACAGAGCCTAAGGGAGCCTACAGCTACGGTCAGATATCGGGAGCTCATCTGGTTCTTTATAAGGCCAGGAGGAACTATACGACTGATACAGAAGCTTATCCGGACGGCTATTACCTGGAGAAAACAGAAAATACCCCTGCATCGTGGACGGTGGAAAATCCGGAAGATAATACTCCGGTAGTTGTGACGGCCGAGTGGATTACGGATGGAAAACCAAAATACTTTGAAGGGATTCCGGCAGGTGATTATATCCTGGAAGAAATAGAAGCTGCAGGCGGCTATGTCCGTAACTCCATGAATATAGAGGTTAAAAAGACAGGCGAAGTACAGACGTTTCATATGAAAAACGATCATACTAAGCTGGAAGTTTTTAAATACTGTAAGGACGAGTATGGGAGTATGGTGCCGCTGCCGGGGGAGCATGCTGCAGGCCTGGCGCTCTACAATGCTGTGACTGATGAACAGGGAAACATACAGATGAACGGGGGAGAGCCGCAGTTTGCAAAAGACCGGCTGATCGATGAATGGAAAACAGATGATCTAAAAGCGTACACGGAGAATTACGAGTTAAGCCGAAAACTGACGGACCGTATCAAAGCCTTTTTGGGATTGGCTGTAAATCAATCCGGTTTTATTTTGGATTTCGAGAATACATATCGGAAACAGGGCGATGAATTTGTATGGCTGACATGGCATACAAAAGCAGGAGAGAGATCGGCAGAGCGAATTTCTTCTGGAAAGACCGGTGTGACGGGCAGCACGGTACAATTGTGGAGAACAGATGACGATAAGATAATCAGAATTACCATTTACCGAAATGCGCGGAATGGTTCCCTGGAAGAAGATGGACAGCTTCCGCTGAACTTTGAGTATCAGTTCAATTACCGGGAGCTGGCGGACGGGATAAAAAGCTATGATACCCTGGAAGGGATGCACAGAATTGATTATCTGCCGTTTACAGGGATAAAAGATGGAAGAAGAGTAGGAAATTATGTCCTGGTTGAGAACGAGGTTCCGGAAGGCTATGAACCTGCAAAGCCCAAAGCCCTTGTGATTGAGGAGAACGGGAGTGTACAGAGATTCAGTCTGGAAAATACAGAAAAGTCTGTCTCCATACTGAAATTAATTTCTGACGGGGATAAGGAATACGCGGCTGAAGGCGTTAAGATGGCTCTCTATCGGCCGGATACGGATGGAAACTTTAACAGTGATGAGAATAATCTGATTGAACGCTGGATTTCAGGCGCTGACGGCAGATTTACAGAAGAAGACCGGTACCAGGACAGGATCCCGGAAGGTTTTGGCGTGGGCGATTTAAAACCCCACCGGATCAGCAGAATACCAGACGGCCCGTATTATATTGTGGAAGAGGAGGTTCCCGCATATATGGTAAAACGGGAACCAATGAAGGTAGAGATTGGAAGAGATACAGCCGGGATAATCCGTATGGTGAATCTGCCGTTGAAAGGACGTCTGGAACTGGTTAAAAAAGCGGATGATACGGGGGAAATGCTGGAGAATGCCAGATTTCTAATTACAAACAGAGATACGAAGGAGGAATGGTACATAACAACCGGCCGTGATGGCCGTGCGAAACTTCAGAATCTGGCAGTAGGAAAAGTTCGGGCTGATGGAACGATTGATCCCTATACGTACACTATCGAGGAAGTATCTCCGCCTGATTATTACCAGCTTTCCGGTGGCAAAAAGTTTTTTACTTTCGATGGGAAAGCAGAGAGCCAGGTTGTTACATATACATGTGTAGTTGAGAATAAACCGACTCAAATACGATTTAAAAAAACAGATTTCGAAACCGGTATGGCATTGGAGGGGGCTAAGATCGCTGTCTATCATGCCGTGGCTATAGACGGGAAATACGTAAAAAGCGGCGAAGCCATAGAAGTTAACATATCCGGACCTCAGGGCTTTACGATTAAAAAGAAACTGTCAGCGGGGCATGTCTATATTATGGAGGAACTGGAAGCGCCGACAGGCGCCCATCTGTCACCTCCGGTTATCTTTACAGTAAATCGGGCTGGAACCGGGATCAGTAAGATAAAAAACAATTTCAGTGTACTGGAGTGCGCTTCTTCTGGCGGAGCTATTGATTCACTTCTGGTTTTCGGACGTGCGGCAGATAAGACCTATACAGTTTTAAAAGATCTGGATACCGGAAAGGTACTGCCCGATATCATCAGCAGTACAGACGTTACCCTGACGGCTGAGGATGGAATCGAGGAAGGGCATTTGTATGAAATAACTGAGTATACCCGTTATTCAGATGGCAATACTGAGATGAGCAAAAAAGGGACAAGGAGAATCTGGTTTGATGAAAATGGATCTTTCCTTTTACCTTCGAGGACATATTTAAAAACGAGACTCCGATTGGAAAAACAGGATAGGACAGAACTTGATTCCTGGACAGTGGAGATGGGCAGTGTCGAGCATAAAATAAATAATCCTGTTAAGAAGGAGAGTTCGGTTGCAGAAATTGCCGGAACAGCAGGAAACGGTTATATGCCGGTAAAAAACGGTGATGTGGTAAAGTATGTGATAACATATAAAAATTCCAATGCGGAAAGCACGGATCTCACTGTAACTGCTGAATTGGAGAAAGGACTGGAATTTATGAGAGCGTCCCTGGAACCGGAAAAAAAGGAAGGAACACTGACCTGGCAGATCCGTGATGCAGCCCCTTATTCTGTTGGTCAGATAGAACTTGTTACCCTGGTAAGCGGCCAGACGGGAGAACTTATAAGATCAGTGTTTACCGCCGGAACCCAGACGAATCTTATGGAATCGATCCTGGAAAATCCAATTGCTCCCAAAGGCAGTCTGACAATCAGAAATCATAT